>Ga0209026_1000014_pt1 | contig 401621 bp, 374 predicted proteins | sample AraplaCL_Col_mCL_FD_184262 | JGI IMG/M metagenome (GOLD analysis project Ga0209026, IMG submission 184262) | Arabidopsis root microbial communities from the University of North Carolina, USA - plate scrape CL_Col_mCL (SPAdes) (version 2) | ecosystem: Host-associated > Plants > Roots >... | reverse complement strand
GCCGCTGATCCTTGCCGTTGATCGTCAAGGTGCCGGCGGTCGGGGTTTCGAAGCCGGCGATCATGCGCAGCACGGTCGTTTTGCCGCAACCCGACGGTCCAAGGAAGGAGACGAATTCTCCCTTCTCGATGTTCATGTTGAAATCGTGAACGACCTGAACGTCGCCGAAGGACTTCTTGATGTGGGTAAGTTCGAGAAAAGCCATGGTGAGAAGCCTTACGCTTTGACCGGAGCCATTTTTGAGAAGCGGGAAACAAGCTGGAGCAGGCCCATGCTGAGCCAGGTGACAGCGAGCGCGATGATCGCCAGTGCGGACGACTGATAAGCCTGGTTGGCGCCGACGAGCTGCATATAGGGGCCGAAGGCTGGCCGATTGAGCAATGATGCCATCGTGAATTCGCCCATGACGATCGCCAGAGTAATGAACGCGCCGGAAAGTACGCCGCTCATGACATTGGGAAAGATGCAGCGGAACATGATGGTGGTCCACTTCGCGCCAAGGCTTTCCGCCGCCTCCGTCAGGGTTCCAACGTCGATCGTGCGCATCGCCGTATCGACGGAACGATACATATAGGGGAGTGCCAAGACAATATAGGAGCAGACGAGAAGGAAGTTCGTCGACTGCTCGAAGCCCGTCAGCGGCAGGATCGACGACGAGTTATAAAGACGCAGATAGCCGAAGACGATGACGATCGCCGGGATGACAAGCGGCATCAGCGTGATAAATTCAACGATCGGGCGAATCTGGGGCAGGCGAAGCCGGACCCAGTAGGCCGTGGGTACGACGAGCAGCATGCCGACGATGATGGTCAGCACCGCCATGAGCATGGAATAGCCGAACGCATACAGGAAGTGCGCGTCGGAAAAGACCGATGCATAGGCGTCGAAACTATACGCATCGCGACGCATGCGCAGCGAGAATTCCAGCGTGCCGATGAGCGGAACGATAAAATAGATGGCGCCGATGAGGACTGCGATCCACGCGAAGAATTTCTGCAGCTTCATTTCTGCCACCGTTCCGCGCGCATGCGCATGATGATGTAAATGACGTTGGAAATGCCTGTTATGACGATCATGCCGAGAGCCATAGCATAGCCGAGATTGGCGTTGTGCAGCACATCGCCGCGGATCTGGGCATAGAGCTGGATCGGTATGATATTGAGCGAGCTGCCAGTCAGTGCGATGGCGGTTGCGATGGCGCCGAAAGCGTTGGCGAATAGCAGCAGCGTCGTGCCCAGCAGGCTTGGCCAAAGGATCGGCAGCGCCACCATGAACCAATATTGTCCGTTGGTCGCGCCGAGGATGGAGGCTGCCTCATGCCATTCCTTCTTCATGCCGTCGAGCGCCGGCGTGATGATCAACACCATCAGCGGAATCTGGAAATACATGTAGGTGATGGTCAATCCGACGAAACTGTAGAGATTGAAACCGGTCGAATAGAGATTGAAGCCCAGCCAATCCCTCATCAGTATCGTGATGAGACCGAGGCGGCCGATCGTCGCGATGAAGGCGAATGCCAACGGCACGCCGGCGAAATTGGAGGCGACGCCGGAAAAGGTCAGGAAGACGTTACGCACCCAGGCCGGCAGCCCGCCCATGACTAAGGCCCAAGCTAGATAAAAACCGATCAACGCGCCGCCGAGCGCCGAGGTGACCGACACTTTGATGCTGATCCAATAGGAGTCCATGATGGACTTTGTGAACAGATCGCCGATGTTCTTCAGCGTCAGGCCGCCGTCAGGCGTCAGAAAAGCGCCGGCGATCAGATAGATCGTGGGCAAAATCAGAAATAGCAGCGCGAAGATCAGGAAGGGTGCAATACCCAGCCAGTCGACAACCAAACGCTTGTTGATCATGGGAGCGGAACTGACCGTCGATGTTGTGGCGATGCTCATGATAGACCCAATCCGCCGCGTCGAAAAAATGGAAAACCTCCCCGCCGAAGCGGGGAGGTCATGTCAGTCAGGATTACTGTACGTTCGAACCGACGACCGAATCCCACTTGGTGGTGATGGCGGTCTTGCCGGCATCCTGTTCGTCGAGCGTCGGGAAGACGGCCTTTTCATAGGCAGCAGCCGGCGGCAGCTTGTCGAGAAGCTCCTGCGGGACCTTCTTGTTCTTCGCCAGGTCGTTGAAACGGATGGGGTGGCAATAGCCCTTCAGCCAGCCGATCTGGCCTTCGTCGGAATAGAGGAATTCCATCCAGAGCTTGGCGGCGTTCGGATGCGGAGCGAAAGCCGAGATCGCCTGGACATATACGCCTGCGATAACGCCCGAAGCCGGAACGGTAACGTCAACTGGCGGGTTACCCTTCAGGCTGTCGCGCCAGGAAAGACCGTTGTAGTCCCAAGCGACGACAATCGGGGTTGCGCCCTGAGCGAGCGAAGCGGACTTGCCGATGACCGGAACGAAGTTGCCGGCCTTGTTCAGCTTTGCGAAGTAGTCGAGGCCAGCGGCGCCGACCTTGGCAGCGTCCTTTTCGCCAGCGGCCAGGCCGGCCGCGTAGACGGCCTGAACGGCCTGGTTCGAGGTGCGCGGGTCGCCAGCGAGCGAAACGGTGTTCGCGTATTCCGGCTTTTGCAGGTCAGCCCAGTCCTTCGGCGGGTTCTTCACAACGTCCTTGTTTACGACGAAGGAGAGAACGCCGTAGTAGTCGCCATACCAGTAGCCTTCGGCATCCTTGGCGCTGTCCGGAATGGAATCCCAGGTGGAAACCTTATAGGGCTGCAGCAGGCCTTCCTTCTTGGCGGTCGGGCCGAAGGAGAGACCGACGTCGATCACGTCAGGAGCCTGCGGGCCTTTGTTGCCCTTGTTGGCGCGGATTGCTTCGACTTCATCGCCCGAACCGGCATCCGGGTTCAGTTCGTTGACTTCGATGCCGTACTTCGCCTTGAATGCAGCGATCAGATCGCCATAACCGCACCAGTTGTGGGGCAGGGCGATGGTGGTCAGCGTGCCTTCCTTCTTGGCGGCAGCGATCAGGTCGGCGCTCGGTTCTGCGGCGGCGATTGCGCTCGAAGCGACGAGCATCGCTGTGGAGATGGTCAGAAGACGATGAATTTTCGAGATCACTGCATTTCCTCCTTTTGGGTTTTCAGTGTCTGGCGTTGCTGTTAATGACGTAACATGAAGCTTGTGTGACGGCTTCAAAGCGTTGCGTTTGCTGAAAACGCGGTTGATTTTGCTTCTAGTCGACGAGTATGACAGTCGCTGCATTTCACGCATGCTCCATGCTATTTTATTTTATATTTTCATTCTCCTTTAGCTCAGCTTGCGAAACAGCTTGGTTTGTTCGAAAAGACCTTCCAGCGTTTTCATGCGTTCGCTCGTCTCGTCCCATGTCGAGCTCTGCACCGCTTCGATCAACGCTTCCAGAATGAAGAGGGTGACAACGGAGGAATCCCAGGCCGACGGTGCCTCGATCTGCACGCGGAACGTGTGCTTGGCGTGCTTGGCGGCAGGCGTCGCCCACTGGTCGGTAAAGACGATGATTTCGGCGCCGCGCCGCCGCGCGGCTGCCGCTAGGTTGACCATTTCCTGTTCGTAGCGCCGGATGTCGAATATGACGAGAAGATCGCCCGGATTCATGTTCAGAACATATTGCGGCCAAGCACTGGAATTGGAGGAAAGCAGCGTCGTATTGGGCCGAATGACCTGCATATGGGTGAAGAAATATTCGGCAAGCGCGCCCGTGATGCGGCCGCCGACGAAATAAAGCCCGCGCTTTCTCTCGGACAGCAGTGCCGCAACGCTGTCGAACGTCACGACGTCGATATCCGATAGGGTCTGCCGCAGATTGCTCATGATGGCATCGGCGAAACGGTTGAGGATGTGCGTGCCCGGCGCGTTCGAGGCCCAACGATCGTGTTTCGTCAGCGGATTGGAGATCGTTGCCTCGACCTCCTGGTGGAGGTGGGCCTGAAAGTCTGGATAGCCCTTGTATCCGAGCTTCTGCACCATGCGCGCGACCGTCGGGGTCGAGACGCGCGCATTCTCGGCGACCGTCGTAATACTGCCCAGCCCGGAAACGGGATAGTTGTCGAGCAGGCTCTTTGCGAGCTGCCTTTCCGCGCGCGTCAAGGTGTCAAAGCGCGCGTTGATCACGTCCGAAACTGTCTTCGACGCATTGTTCACTCGATTTTAGCTCCCCAGGACGGTCTTATGCCGCTTTCCTCTCAGGATATAACAACGCTGTCACATTTCGAGTCAATGTCACAAATGAAGAAATAATTTCAGTTCCCAGTTGACAGGGACGAAAACCTGAAGAATTCTTTTCTTATAAAGATTTTATTAATCGGCAATGAGGCGTCTCCGATGCTTGCGCAGCAAGGCATTTTGACGAAGGCGGACGGCGATTGTGTTGCGGTCGAAAGGCCGGACGGGACCAGTGCGGTTTTGCTCGTCTGCGAGCACGCCTCCCGTACTTTGCCGGAGCGGTTCGGCGATCTCGGGCTTTCCGCCGAGGCGCTTGCCAGCCATATCGCCTGGGATCCGGGCGCACTTCCGGTTGCAAGGAAAATATCTGCGGGCTTGAACGCCACATTGGTTTTTCAGCGCTTCTCGCGCCTGATCTACGACTGCAACCGGCCGCCGGAAAGCGCCGGCGCCATGCCGGAGACGAGCGAGATCTACACGATCCCCGGCAACCAGCATCTGGGCGAGGCGGATAGGCAGGCACGTACGGAGGGGCTCTACATACCGTTTCATGATCGCATCCGGGAGCTGCTCAAGGAGAGGACGGCGCGCGGACAAAAAACCGTGATCGTGACGATACATAGCTTCACGCCGATCTATAATGGCAAGTCTCGGGCGGTGGAGCTCGGCATTCTGCATGACGAAGACAGTTGGCTGGCCGATCGCATGCTGGAGGCTGCGGCAGAGGCGCCGCTTTATCAGACCGAACGCAACCAGCCTTACGGGCCGGAGGACGGCGTCACCCATACGCTGAAGCTGCATGGGATCGCCAACGGCCTGCATAACGTGATGATCGAGGTCCGCAACGACCTCATTCGAGATGACGTCGGCCAAGGGGTCATGGCCGATTATCTGACTGGGCTTCTCCAGAACAGTCTGGAAGCCCGAGCATAAAAGAAAAAGACCCCGGGGAGCAGTTCAACTGCGATCAAGTCGCACGGCAAAGCTGGCGGCTTATGTGACACATGGTTCTTCGCAATCCCGCGGACGACCGGGCTTTAGGGGGAATGGCATGTCTGATTATTCAGAGTTAGACAAAAAGCAGGATATCCAGATCCTGCACTCCATGGGCTATGCTCAGGAGCTGGAACGGCGCATGAGTTCGTTTTCGAATTTCGCCATTTCCTTCTCCATCATCTGCATTCTATCCGGCGGCATCAATTCGCTTGCGCAGGCGACATCGGGCGCCGGCGGTGCCGCGATCGGTATCGGGTGGCCGCTCGGCTGCCTGATCTCAGGCGTTTTCGCGCTCTCGATGGCGCAGATTTCTTCTGCCTATCCTACCGCCGGCGGGCTTTATCACTGGGGCTCGATCCTCGGCAACCGGTTCACCGGCTGGCTGACGGCCTGGCTCAATCTTCTCGGCTTGATCACCGTGCTCGGCGCGATCAATGTCGGCACCTGGGGCTTCTTCAGCGGCTCCATCGCCCCATGGTTCGGCATTGCGGTCGATACCACTCAATCGGCCGGTTTCGCGAACCAGATCATTTTCGTCGCGATCATTACCGGCCTGCAAGCACTGATCAATCATTTCGGCATCAAGCTTACGGCAAAGCTGACCGATATGTCCGGCTATTTGATCTTCGCGGCCGCGATCGCGCTGACCGTCGTCTGCCTGATCGGCGTGAAAAGCTGGGATATCAGCCGCATCTGGACCTTCACCAACTATTCCGGCACGCCGGAGGGCGATTCCGCCGTTTGGCCGAAGATGGACAATATCTGGTACGTCTTCGCCCTTGGTCTGCTGCTGCCGATCTATACGATCACGGGTTATGACGCATCGGCGCATACGTCCGAAGAGACCGTCAAGGCATCCAGCTCCGTGCCGCGCGGCATGGTCTCCTCGGTCTGGTGGTCGTCGCTCTTCGGCTATATCATGCTGCTGGCCTTCCTGCTGGCCATCCCGGATATGAATGAGGCATCGAAACAGGGCTGGAACGTCTTCTTCTGGACAATCAACAGCATCACCAATCCCGTCGTCGCCAATATCCTCTATGTTGCGATCTTCATTTCGCAGCTCCTGTGCGGCCTTGCGACCGTTACATCGGCGTCGCGCATGATCTACGCCTTTTCGCGTGACGGCGGTCTGCCGTTCTCGAGATCGCTTGCCAGCGTCAGCCCGACGTTTCGCACGCCTTCCATCGCCATCTGGACGGCGGCCGTTCTTTCCGTGCTGTTCGTTTGGGGTGCATCGCTCGTCACGATCGCCGGCTCTTCGGCCTACACCATCGTCGTATCGTGCACGGTCATCTTCCTGTTCCTCTCCTTCACCGTGCCGATCGTCCTCGGCATCAAGGCGATCGGAACTGCGAAGTGGCCGAAGATGGGGCCGTGGAACATGGGCATCGGCACTTATAAGCTGGTCTCGGTTCTGGTGGTCATTGCCATGGCGATCATCTTCATCATCGGCGTGCAGCCGCCGAATGAATGGGCGCTCTACATCACGATCGGCTTCCTGGTGTTGACCGCCATCGTCTGGTTCGCCTTTGAACAGCGCCGTTTCCAAGGCCCGCCGATCGGCGACATGATCGCCAAGCGGCAGGCCGATATCGTCGCTGCCGAACGGGCCGTCGGCGAGGTGTGATCCATTCTATCAAACTGGCAGGGGGCCGCCGCCGCGGCCCCGTCCAACCTGACGAGCGGCTCCGGTAATGCATCCGACAGCGCCGCTGGCCGAACCACTTCTATTTTCCAGGCGGACCAAATTATGAGCAGCAGCTATACGTTCGACGATCTCAAACGGGATGTGGCCGAAGGGCACATCGACACGGTTCTGGCATGTCAGGTCGACATGCAGGGCCGGTTGATGGGCAAGCGTTTCCAGGCGGAATTCTTCATCGAAAGCGCCTGGAAGGAAACCCATAGCTGCAACTATCTGCAGGCGACGGACATCGAGATGGAAACCGTCTCCGGCTATAAATCGACGAGCTGGGAGAAGGGCTATGGCGACTATACGATGAAGCCGGACCTTGCCACGTTGCGTCGCATTCCCTGGCTTGAAGGCACGGCGCTAGTGCTCTGTGACGTGCTCGACCACCATACGCATGAAGAAGTCGCGCATTCTCCGCGCGCCATCCTGAAGAAGCAGGTGAAGCGGTTGGAGGCCATGGGCATGAAAGCCTATATGGCTTCGGAACTCGAATTCTTCCTGTTCGACCAAAGCTATGAAAGCGCACGCGATTCCGGCTATCGCAATCTCAATCTCGTCAGCGGCTACAATGAGGATTACCACATCTTCCAGACGACGAAGGAAGAAGATGTGATGCGGGCAATCCGCAAGGGACTACAGGGCGCCGAAATCCCCGTAGAAAACTCCAAGGGCGAGGCCTCGGCGGGGCAGGAGGAAATCAACGTCCGCTACGCCGATGCCCTGACCATGGCCGACCGACATGCGATCATCAAGAACGGCTGCAAGGAGATTGCCTGGTCGAAAGGCAAGGCCATCACCTTCTTGGCGAAGTGGAACTACAGCGCCGCCGGCAGTTCCTCTCATATTCATCAGTCGCTCTGGAGCGCAGACGGCAAGACACCGCTGTTCTTCGACAAAGAAAAAGAGCACGGCATGACGCCGCTGATGAAGCACTATGTCGCGGGCCTTTTGACGCATGCCAGCGAAATTACCTATTTCCTTGCGCCCTATATCAATTCCTACAAGCGCTTCGTTGCCGGCACTTTCGCACCCACCAAGGCAATCTGGAGCACGGACAATCGCACCGCCGGTTATCGCCTGTGCGGTGCCGAGACCAAGAGCATCCGTATCGAGTGCCGCGTAGGCGGCTCGGATCTCAATCCCTATCTAGCTTTTGCTGCACTAATTGCCGCCGGCCTTGACGGCATCGAAAACAAGCTTGAACTGGAAGCGCCGTTTGTCGGCGACGCCTATGGCGCACGCGAAGTTCGCGAGATTCCGCGTACCCTGCGTGGCGCGGCCGAGGCCCTGACCAATTCGAAGATGCTGCGCGCCGCCTTCGGCCACGATGTCATCGATCACTATACCCGCGCTGCCGAATGGGAGCAGGAAGAGTACGATCGTCGCATCACCGATTGGGAAGTGGCGCGCGGATTCGAAAGAGCGTAAGGCTTTTGCGATCTGCCTCTTGCCCGATTTTTATTCTAGGATCGGGCAGGGGCGCCGGTATGCTTGTTGACCTGTCGTTTCTTCTCAGAGGCGGCCAAAGGTTCTGCAACATCAGGCAATCAATTGGATGATTACGAAAACAGGAATTCGATCATGACCATGATCACATGCGTCTCCCCGGTGAACGGAGAGGTTTATGCCGAGCGTCCGGCGTTGTCGCTGGAAGCCGCCAAGGACGTCATGGCCCGCGCCCGCAAGGCGCAGAAGGATTGGGCGCGTCGTCCGCTGGAGGATCGCGTCCAGCTCGTGCTCAAGGGCGTGGCCCGGCTCAATGAGATGGCCGAAGTAGTGGTGCCGGAGCTTGCCTGGCAGATGGGTCGCCCGATCAAGTACGGCGGCGAATATCGCGGCTTCAACGAGCGCTCCAACTATGTCGCGTCGATCGCCGCCGATGCGATGGCACCCTTGGTCGTCGAGGACAGCGCCAATTTTGCCCGCCGCATCGAGCGCGAACCGCATGGCGTCGTGTTCGTCATCGCGCCGTGGAACTATCCCTACATGACCGCGATCAACACGGTTGCGCCGGCGCTGATGGCCGGCAATACCGTCGTTCTCAAGCATGCAAGCCAAACACTTTTGGTTGGCGAGCGGCTGGTGCAGGCTTTCGTCGAGGCCGGCGTTCCCGCCGATGTCTTCCAGAATGTCTTCCTCGATCATGAAACGACGTCGGCACTGATTGCGGCCGGCAGCTTCAATTTCATCAATTTCACCGGTTCCGTCGAAGGCGGGCGGTCGATCGAGCGCGCCGCTGCCGGCACGTTCGCCGGTCTGGGGCTCGAGCTTGGCGGCAAGGATCCGGGCTATGTCATGGAGGATGCCGATCTCGACGCTGCGGTCGATACGCTGATGGATGGCGCCACGTTCAACTCCGGGCAGTGCTGCTGCGGCATCGAGCGCATCTATGTGCATGAATCGCTCTACGACAGTTTCGTCGAGAAGTCGGTCGCCTGGGTTTCGAACTACAAGCTTGGCAACCCGCTTGACCCTGAGACGTCGCTTGGGCCGATGGCGCACAAGCGCTTTGCCAAGGTCGTGCGTGAGCAGATCGCCGATGCGGTTGCCAAGGGTGCCAAGGCACTGGTTGATCCCAAGCTGTTCCCGGCTGACGATGGCGGCGCCTATCTTGCGCCGCAGATCCTTGTCGATGTCGATCACTCCATGGCGTTCATGCGCGAAGAGACCTTCGGCCCTGCGGTCGGCATCATGAAGGTGAAGAGCGATGCGGAAGCGCTCGAGCTGATGAACGACAGCCCCTACGGCCTGACGGCCTCTCTTTGGACGAAGGATGTCGAGCGCGCCTCGCGCATCGGCCGCGAGATCGAAACCGGCACCGTCTTCATGAACCGCGCCGATTATCTCGATCCGGCCCTGTGCTGGACCGGCGTCAAGGAAACCGGCCGCGGCGGCTCGCTGTCGATCATCGGCTTCCACAATCTGACGCGCCCGAAATCCTACCATCTGAAGAAAGTAACAGCATGAGCACTATCTCAGCCAACTGGAGCTATCCGAACGCCTTCAAACTCGGCCGTGGCCGCATCAAGGAACTGGCGGACGCCTGCAAGAGCCTGGGCATGAAGAAGCCGCTTTTGATCACCGACCGGGGACTTGCCTCGATGGCGATCACGGCGACGGCACTGGATATTCTGGAAGACGCAGGTCTCGGCCGCGCCATCTTCGCCGACGTCGATCCGAATCCGAACGAGAAAAACCTCCAAGCCGGCGTGAAAGCCTTCAAGGATGGCGGTCATGACGGCGTCGTCGCCTTCGGCGGCGGTTCCGGCCTCGACCTCGGCAAGTGCGTTGCCTTCATGGTGGGGCAGGCGCGTCCGGTCTGGGATTTCGAAGACATCGGCGACTGGTGGACACGCGCCAGCCTCGAAGGCATCGCCCCGATCGTCGCCGTACCGACGACGGCAGGTACCGGTTCGGAGGTCGGCCGTGCCAGCGTCATCACCAATTCCGCAACGCATGTGAAGAAGATCATCTTCCATCCGAAATTCCTTCCCGGCGTCGTCATCGCCGATCCGGAACTGACCGTCGGCATGCCGAAGGTCATCACCGCAGGTACGGGCATGGATGCTTTCGCCCATTGCCTGGAAGCTTATTCCTCGCCCTTCTACCATCCGATGTCGGCCGGTATCGCGCTCGAAGGCATGCGGCTGGTCAAGGAATTCCTGCCGCGTGCCTATCGTGAAGGGACCGATCTCGAAGCGCGCGCAAATATGATGAGCGCGGCCGCCATGGGCGCCGTTGCCTTCCAGAAGGGGCTCGGCGCCATTCACGCGCTGTCGCATCCGATCGGTGCCGTGTACAACACGCATCACGGCATGACCAATGCCGTCGTCATGCCGGCGGTCCTGCGCTTCAACCGCAAGGCCATCGAGGACAAGATTGCCCGCGCTGCCGCCTATCTCGGCATCTCAGGCGGTTTCGACGGCTTCTATGATTATGTGCTGAAGCTGCGTGCCGAACTTGGCGTGCCGGAAAGCCTTGCGGCCATGGGCATTGCGCCGGATCGCATCGATGAGCTCTCGGCCATGGCGATCGAAGATCCAAGCGCCGGGGGCAATCCGGTGCCGATGACGCTCGAAAACACTAAAGCTCTCTTCCGGGATTGCTTCTAAAACGCTGCCCAACACCTTGATGTGCTGGAGGAATTGACAGCGCATCAGGTCAAACAAAAGAGCCGCCGGGCGTCACCCGGCTGCTCTTTTGTCGAGAAGCTATATGCCGATCAATCCACGAATTCGACGACGACGCCCGGCTTGACCATCTTAGCGAGTTCGGTCGCATCCCAGTTGGTGAGGCGCACGCAACCATGGCTCTGCGTCTTGCCGATTCTTGATGGGTCCGGCGTGCCGTGGATGCCGTAGGTTGGCTTCGACAGAGCCATCCAGACCGTGCCAACCGGGCCATTCGGGCCTGGCGGAATGTTGAGAACCTTGTCGTTTCCGGCTTGTTGGAAGTTGATCTTAGGATTGTAGGTATAGCCAGGGTTGAATGCGACGCGCTCGACCGTCACCGTGCCGGAAGGCGAGGGCGTGTCGGCCGAGCCGATGCTCGCCGGATAGGCTGCAATCAGGGTACCGTTGGCGTCATAGGCGAAAACCTGCTTACGGCCTTTGTCCGCCAGAATCTTGGCGACCGTGCCGGTCTTGCTGGGACCAGTATTGACGACCTTGATAGTGCTGCCCGGCACGGTGAAATCGACACCGGGATTGAGCGCCTTCAGATAGCCTTCATCCATATGGAAGCGCTCCGCCAGCATTTCGGTCGTCGACGTGTAGCCGAGGGAAGGCATCTGGGACTTCGCGGCATAATCTTCGGGGATCGATGCGACATAGGGGCCGGCCGCATCTGCGGCCGTGATCGTATAATTGACGATCGGCATGCCGCCGGACAAGCGCAGCTGCTCGAGGATCGCGTCAGTATTGTTCGGATCGAGAGTCTGGCCGGTCATCTGCTGGTAGGCATAGATCGCCTTGGTGACATTGGCACCCATTCTGCCGTCGATGGCACCCGGCGAAATGCCCTGCCGCGCAAGGAACACCTCGAGGGCGGTGATTTCCATCTTCGACTTGCCCTTGAGCGTGATGACGGGCTCTGCAGGCGGCTTGTTGACGATATCGGGCGTGCCCTGCTGCGGGTCTATCGATGCATAGTCGTTGCCGCTGGCATTTGCCTGACCTCGGCTCGGCTCCGGCATCGGTTGATTGTCGAGCGGCTGGCGCTGAATATCGCTATCACGCGGAATGGCGCCAGTGACTACGTCACGATCCTGCTGGCCGTAACCATTGTTAGGGCCGGCGTCATAATTTCCGTAGCTGTCGGTACGATACTGGCGATAGTCTTGGTAATTGCCGTTGTCGGAAAGCTGCGTATCGCCGTAGCGGCCGCCGTTATTGCCATAGGTATCGCGGGCAGGTGCGCGGGGATAATAGGTGCTTGCCTTCATCTCGGTCGCGACGACATTGCCGTAGGCATCGATCAGAACCCGGCGGCCGCGCCCGTCGCGCGCCATGGAGTATCCGCCGCCATAGGGATACTGATCGAGGATCCGGCCGTCAGGAGTGACGAGAACCGTGTTGCCGCTTCCACCGCGGTAATATTGTGCGTGCGCATCGGTGAGCGCAAGCATCGACACGGCGGCAGTCATTGCCAAGGCAAAACTCAATTTTACGAACCGGTTCACGTCTATCGAATCCTCGGGGTAGTCGTTCGGCTGACACACATGGCAATTTTGTCGCCAGTATGGAAATTTAGATTATCATGCTGAATAAAATATAAAAATTTATGTGATCAAGGCTTCGAGTTAACATTCGGTAAGCCAAATCACCGTTTATTCAACCGCGCGGCATCGTGGAACAGCGCCCGCGCGGAGGCGATCACGGAGGACTTTAGGGATGATGGATTTTTCTGCGGCCAAAGGGCCGAAGCTGGCGCTGGATGACGCCTCCGTGCTCGATATCGGTGACTGCCTCGTCGAAGGTCACAATCTTGCGCCTGGAAGCGCCGTTCCCGATGATGGCGATCCGCGTATCAGTCATTCCGTACAAGGCTTCCTCTTTACCTGTGGCCCGGATCATATCCGCCATCCCGATCCGATGACGGGCGCTTTCGAAGGCAAGCGCTACCCTCTGCATGGTTCCTTTTCCTCTCATCCGGCGAAAATTCTCTGGACAAGGTTCGAGGGAGGAAATGCGGAATGCCGGGCCGATATCGATGTCGTCACCGCCGAAGGACGGACCGCGAGACTGGAGCGCCGTTGGCGGATCGACGGCGTGACCGGTGAAGTGTCGCTCGCCGATCGCATCGTCAATACGAGCGTCGAGGCGATGCCTGTCTTCCTGATGTACCACATGAATATCGGGGGCAAATGGTTCGACAGCGGCACGCGCCTCACCGGGCAGATGCTGGAAAACGGCGGATTTCCCTGGACGTTCGGCAAGGAGGGAGGCGATATCTTCTGCGTGCCGGCACAGGACAAAGGGGAAGATTGGGCTGAAATCAGCCTCGGGCCGATCGCGGCCATCGGCGGCAAGTCTTTGAGAGTGCGTTTTGGCACCGATACGCTGCCGTTCCTGCAGGTCTGGCGCAATCAGCGCTCCCCCGCACATGTGCTCGGTATCGAACCGGTTTCGCATCGCTGGGTCTCGCGCGCAGAGCTTGAGGACGCGGGCGAATTCAATATTCTCCAGCCCGGGGAAGTCCGCGATTTCATGCTCAGCTTCGCCTTCGTTTGAGAGTGTGCCGCGGTTGACGCCTGCTTTGGGGCGGCGTAGACCAAGGCCACGGTTTTAGAGAGGACATGAACCATGGATATCCGCCCGATCGACGATGAGTATTCGGTATCCGGCCAGATCAGCATTGAGGATCTCGACCAGATCAAGGCCATGGGTTTCAAGTCCATCGTTTGCCATCGTCCCGACAATGAAAGCCCGGATCAGACACCGTTCGGCGTCATCGCGGCGCGCGCCAAGGAACTGGGCCTGGAAATCACCCATGTCCCGGTTGGTCCCATGGGCGTTACCGAGGAAGCAGTGCAGGGCATGGTCGATGCTCTGGACGAGTTCCCGCGCCCGATGCTCGGCTATTGCCGGTCCGGCGCCCGCTCGACGGCAATCTATCAGAAGACGCATCACATTCGCGGCTGACCCATTGGGTCCTCGGCCCTTTAACTTGAAGGCAGGCCATCGGCCGCGCCCTGTTTACCTGTCGAAAAACAACATCAGGAGAAGACCATGAGCATCAAGCGCATCGACGTTGGCGCCCGCATGAGCGGCGCTGTCATCCACGGCAATACCGTTTATCTCGCCGGCCAGGTTGGCGAAGGCGAAAGCGTTACGGAGCAGTGCAAGTCGGCGCTGGCTGAAGTCGATCGCCTACTCGCTGCAGCCGGCTCCAGCAAGTCGAAGATCCTGCAGACGCTCATCTATCTCTCCGATATCTCCTACTTCGCCGAAATGAACGCCGCCTGGGAAGCCTGGGTCGATCCGGCCCATACGCCGGCCCGTGCGACTAGCGAAGCCAAGCTGGCCGCACCGAAGTACAAGGTCGAATTCATTGTGACCGCAGCTATCGACTAAGTCGGGTACAGCCTAATTCTGAAAGGCCGGTAGGCTTGTGCTCACCGGCCTTTTGTTTGAGCGATTTCCGTCAGGGTGCGCGAGGGCGTGATCGCTTCCGGATCGAGTGCGATCTCAATGATTGCCGGCTTGCCGCTTGCGCGAGCCCGTTCGAACGCCGGACCGAATTCTTCTGTCGCTCTCACGATTTCACCATGGCCGCCATAGGCGCGGGCCAGCGCTGCGAAATCTGGATTGTCGAGCGCCGTGGCGCTGACGCGACCGGGATATTCGCGCTCCTGATGCATGCGGATCGTGCCGTACATGCCGTTGTTGATGACCAAGGCGATCAGCGGCAGTCGGTACTGGACGGCGGTTGCGAATTCCTGGCCATGCATCATGAAACAGCCGTCACCGGCAAAGCAGATGACCTCGCGCTCCGGAAAGAGCTGTTTCGCCGCAACTGCCGCCGGCAGGCCATAGCCCATCGAGCCCGATGCCGGCGCCGCCTGTGTGTTGAAGCGGCGAAAGCGATGGAAGCGGTGCAGCCAGGTCGCATAGTTGCCGGCGCCATTGGTGAAGATCGCATCGTCAGCGGTGTTGGCTTCGATCCAATCCATGATGCGGCCCATGTGAACCGCGCCGGGGCTTTTCTCCGGTGTCGCCGACCAGGCAAGGTAGGCAGCGTGCATGTGTTGCGTCCGCTCCGCCCAAGGTGTTTCGGTCGGCGGGGCGAGGTCCGCCAGCGCCGCGACGAAATCTGCCGGGCTGGCGCAGATGGCCAGGTCCGGACGATAGACGCGGCCGAGTTCCGAGGGATCGGGATGGATGTGGACGAGCTGCTGGCGCGGGTAGGGGATATCGACAAGCGTGTAGCCGGAGGACGGCATCTCGGAAAGGCGGCCGCCGAGAAGGATCAATAGATCCGCTTCCTTGATCTCCTTTGCCAGCTCCGGGTTGATGCCGATGCCGACATCGCCGGCATAGTTCGGATGCAGATGGTCGAACAGCATCTGCCTGCGGAAGGAGCAGCCGACCGGCAGCCTGAAACGCTCCGCGAACCGCCGGATGCCGGCAACGGCCTCTTCGCTCCAGCGCGTGCCGCCGAGGATCACCATCGGCCGCTTTGCCACAGCGAGGCGCTGCCTGAGATCGGCGAGCTGGCCGCGGCCGGGATGGGCGGCAACCGGCGCGTATGGCCGCGCTTCCGGCGCCTCGACCTCATCGCGCAGCATGTCCTCGGGCAAGGTCAGTACAACAGGGCCAGGACGCCCCGATGTCGCGACGGCGAAGGCGCGGGTCACAAATTCCGGAATGCGGGCGGCGTCGTCGATCTCGCCGACCCATTTCGCGAATTCGGTAAAGGCCCGGCGGAATTCCACTTCCTGAAATGCCTCGCGCTCGCGGGCATCGCGCTGAACCTGGCCGATGAACAGGATCATCGGGATCGAATCCTGCCGCGCGATATGAAGGCCGGCGGACGCGTTTGTGGCGCCGGGGCCGCGTGTGACCATGCAAATGCCGGGCTCGCCGGTCAAACGGCCCCAGGTATCCGCCATCATCGCAGCCCCGCCTTCCTGGCGGCAGACGAGCACGTTGATGTGGCTGTCATGCAAGGCGTCGAGCACGGCGAGAAAACTCTCGCCCGGCACGCAGGAAATACGCTGCACGCCATTTGCCTTCAAAGCCTCGACGATGAGTTGCCCGCCTGTTCGCTTCATGTGCCTGCCTTTCCCTCCAGTTCGGCCAATTCGGCCAGAACTTCCTCCTGATGTTCGCCGAGGCGCGGGCTCGGCCGTATATAGGTCAACGGCGTTTCCGACAGCACGATCGGCGTTCGCACGCTTGGAATGACGGTGCCGGCGCTGTCCTCGAGATCGATCCTCAGGCCGCGTGCCACAATCTGCGGATCGGCGAACATATCCTCGATCGTGTTGATGGCGCCGGCCGGCACCGCATTGGCCTCGCAGACTCGGAGCAGATCCGCCTTATTCCATTTGAGCGTCTGCACCGAGATGAAAGCCCGTACCTCATTGCGGTTGGCGACGCGGGCCTTGTTGGTCGCGTAGCGCTCGTCGCCGGCATGGTATTCCATGCCGAGAATGACGCAGAGGCGCCGGAATTGTCCGTCATTGCCGACGGCCAGTATGAGGTAGCCGTCGGCCGTGGGCACGACTTCATATGGCGAGATGTTAGGATGGGCGTTGCCGAGCCTTACCGGCGGCTTGCCGGAGATCAGATAGTTCATGTTCTGATTGGCAAGCACGGCCGATTGCACGTCGAGCAGCGCCATGTCGATCAGCTGCCCTTCGCCGCTTTTCAAGGCATGGATCAGGGCAGCCTCGATCGCAGAAACGGCATAGATACCGGTGAAGATGTCAGCGATCGCGACACCCGCCTTCATCGGCTGGCCATCCGGTTCGCCCGTGATCGACATGAAGCCGGACATGCCCTGAACGATATAATCGTAGCCTGCGAGATTGGCATAGGGGCCGGTCTGGCCGAAGCCGGTGATCGAACAGTAGACGATGCGGGGATTGATCTTTCTCAGGCTTTCATAATCCAGCCCGTATTTGACCAGGCCGCCGAGCTTGAAATTCTCGATCACCACGTCGGCTGTCTTTACCAGCCTGCGCACCACATCCTGTCCTTCCTCGGTCCTGAGGTCGGCGGTGATGGAGCGCTTGCCGCGATTGGCGGAATGGTAATAGGCGGCGGAGAGATTTTCGCCGCCCTTGCCCTCGACGAAGGGAGGTCCCCATTGGCGTGTGTCGTCGCCGCCGTCGGGATTTTCCACCTTGATGACGTCGGCGCCAAGATCGGCCAGCATCTGCCCTGCCCATGGACCAGCCAGAACGCGGGCAAGCTCGATGACACGAACACCGGAAAGCGGAGGTTTCTTGGTCTTCTCGTCAGTCATGTCGATCCACTCGCTTACGGCGTGAACGCTGTTTCAGATGTATCGGATACGGGCTTGGAAGCAAAGCGCCGCTCGCGCCAGAGGATGTATAGGCCCGAGCCGATGATGATGAGGATGCCGAGCCACTTGATCGCATCCGGGAAGTTACGGAAGACGAGCCAGCCGAAGATCGTCGCCGAGACGATTTCGAAATATTGCAGCGGTGCGAGCGTCGAGGCCGGCACGGCGCGATAGGCGTAGACCGTGAGGATGCCAGCGGCGGCTGCGGTGGCACCAACGCCGAAGAGATGGAGCATGGCCGTGGGATCCGGCATGACAGGATCGAGGATCGCAGATCCTGTCGCCCGGCCGACGGCAAGCAACGCCAGGCCGAAGCCGATACCCCACAAGGCGGTCTGGAACTGCATCGACCAGGCATCCTCGCTATGGGAGACGACACGCGTGATCATCACGTAGACCGCGATGCAAAGCGCGGCGACGACGGGAAGCAGGGCGATGAAGCCGACTTCCTGAAAGCTCGGCTGGATGATCAGCATCGCGCCGAAAAAACCGACGGCGCAGGCCGTATAGCGCCGCCAGCCGATGGTTTCCTTCAGGAAGATGCTGCTGAGGATGGTGAGCATTATCGGCTCGACGAAGAAGATCGCGATGGCATCAGCCACCTCCATTACCTGCAGCGTGGTGACGAACGACACCATGGACAGCGTCAGCACTGCGGCTCGAATGGCATGGACGCCGCTGCGCCGCCATGTCCACACTCCCCATTGCCGGCGCATCGCCATCATCGGCAGAGCGAAGAGCGCTTGAAAAACGAAGCGCGCGGCTGTGACTTCGCCCGGTGGAACGGTGGCGGCAGCGAGCTTGGAAAAGATGTCTATGAGCGGCGAGAGGATGACGGAGAGGAACATCATCAACAGGCCGAAGGTCAGTTCCGATTGCGGCAATCGGACCGAAGAGCCGCTGGAAGTGTTCATTGCAGAATTTCCTTGAGAATCAGTTCTCTGTCACCACCTTCTTGCACCAGTCGGCAAATCGGGCGGTGGCTTCGTCGGCACCGATATCGTTGAGCGTCTCGTGCCGCATGTTGGGGTAGATCTCGGTTGTAATATGAGAGAAGCCTGCGCGTTTCAAATGATTTGCGAGCCAGGAGATCGCTTTGGCGTTGTCGGTCGCCGGATCCTCGCCGCCTCCGACGAGGTGAATCGGTATGTTGCGTCGGAGCCGGTCAAGATAGGTCTTCTGCGGCGCGCGGAAGGTGAGCTCGAACAGATCGAGCCAGAGCGAGACGGAGGCATCGAAACCGCAAAGCGGATCGGCGATATATTTGTCCACCTGCTCGGGGATGCGCGAGAGCCAGTCGAAGTCGGTGCGGTAGTTCTCGATCGATTTGCCCCAGATCCCGAAGGTCAGCTTCGGCAACGGCCCGCTGGGGACATCCGACCCTTTGAACATGCGCTCGGTCTTGAGGATGAGCTGGGCGGCACGGCCGGCAAGGCCCGGATTGAAGTTGACGTTCCAGACGGCGACGGCGTCGAATTTGTCCGGATACGTGACGACCGTGTTCAAACTGATCAATCCGCCCATGGAGTGACCAAAGAGAATGACCGGCAGGCCGGGATGGGCGCTTGCGGCAAGCTCGCGCATGGCGAGTACGTCGGCGATGACCAGTTCCACGCCGTCTCTTCGCGCAAAGCGGCCGATCGGCGCATCGTGGGCGATGGTCTCGCCGTGGCCGCGATGATCGTGGGCGTAGACATGGAAGCCTTGGCTGGCCATCGCATCGGCAAAGGCTTCGTAGCGGCGGGAGTGTTCGGCAAGACCATGCGATATCAGCAGAATGCCGCGCGCTTCCGCCGCCGCGGGCAGGTGATGATAGGCAATCTTCGCGCCCGTCAAGCTATTCAGGCGCTGCTTATCCGCGAACATGCATTGGGTCCTCCTCATTTGAACGAAAGGTTATCATTCGGCCGATTGCAATGGATAGGTGTCGAAGCTCACAGAAATAAATCTTTCCGAGCGCTACGATTCAGGGTTGCGCCCGCTCGATCAAACTGCTTATTTGTTCCCATAATGTTCTAATCTGAGGCAGGAATGAGGCAGTTGCTTCGGGTATTTGCAGTTGTATTTCTTTCAATCGGAACGGCCGCCGGCGCCATGGCGCAGGAGCATAGCCGTGGGCGGACGCGTTTTATCCTGGCGGCAAGCTGGGAGCCGGCATTTTGCGCGGCGAACCAGAAAAAGGCGGAATGCCGGAACCAGTCGCCGAGCAATTACGATGCGAAGAATTTCTCGCTGCATGGCCTTTGGCCCATGAGGCAGGAATATTGCGATGTTTCGGAGGATTTGAAGCAGGCCGATCGCGGCCGCGACTGGAAGGACCTGCCGGCCGTGCAACTGTCGCAGGACGTCAAGACGAAGCTGGACAAGGTGATGCCGGGCAGGCAATCCGGCCTCGATCGGCACGAATGGGTCAAGCACGGCACCTGCACGAAGCTTAGCGCCGATCAATATTTCTCCATCGCCGCCGGCCTGATCGCCGAACTCAACACGTCTGCCGTGCGCGAACTCTTCGCCCAGAATATCGGCAAGGAGCTGGACGCGGAAAGCGTCAAGGCAGCCTTTGACCAAAGCTTCGGCGAAGGTGCCAATGCGCGCATCAAGATGAGCTGCCGACAGGTTGGCGATGTCAGGGTGATTTCGGAGCTGACCATCGGCCTCTCCGAAGATGCGATCGATCCGCAGCAAAGCAGCGAGCCGCGGCTCGCAAAACTGATCCAGGGCGCCGGCAGCACATCGTTCGGCTGCGATCGTGGCGTGGTGGACGCAGCTGGTTTCTAGCACAATCCGGCCTTTGCGGCGCGGATAAATGCCCTCGGACAAGGTTTCGCCGTTGCCCGAGGGCCGGGTTTCGCCTACATAGCGGCACAATTCGCAATGTTACCGCCCGTGGAGTAACCCAAGCTATGGCACGTCAGTTCATTTATCATATGGCCGGTCTGAATAAGGCCTATGGCGCCAAGAAGATCCTCGAGAACATCCATCTCTCCTTCTATCCAGACGCCAAGATCGGTATCCTCGGTCCGAACGGTGCGGGTAAATCGACCGTGCTGCGCATCATGGCCGGCCTCGACAAGGAATATACCGGCGAAGCCTGGCTGGCCGAAGGCGCCACCATCGGCTACCTGGCGCAGGAGCCTCAGCTCGATCCCAATAAGACGGTGTTCGAAAACGTCATGGAAGGCGTTGCCAAGAAAACCGAAATCCTCAATCGTTACAACGAATTGATGATGAACTATTCCGACGAGACTGCGGAAGAGGGCGCCAAGCTCCAGGATATCATCGACAGCCAGAATCTCTGGGATCTGGAAAGCCAGGTCGAGATGGCGATGGAAGCGTTGTGCTGCCCGCCGCGCGATGCCGAAGTGACCAGCCTTTCCGGCGGTGAGCGCCGTCGTATCGCGCTGTGCCGCCTGCTTCTCTCGCAGCCGGACCTGCTGCTGCTCGACGAACCGACCAACCATCTCGACGCTGAAACCATTGCCTGGCTGGAAAAGCATCTGCGCGACTATCCGGGTGCCGTGATGATGATCACCCACGACCGCTACTTCCTCGACAATGTTACCGGCTGGATCCTCGAACTCGACCGCGGCCGCGGCATTCCCTACGAAGGCAACTATTCCGCTTATCTGCGGGCCAAGGCCAAGCGCATGCAGCAGGAAGCCCGCGAAGAAGCCGGCCGCCAGAAGGCGATCAGCCGTGAACAGGAATGGATCGCCTCCAGCCCCAAGGCCCGTCAGGCCAAGTCCAAGGCGCGTATCAACGCTTACGAACAGCTGGTCGATGCCGCCGAAAATCAGCGTCCTGGCGACGCGCAGATCATCATTCCGGTCAGCGAGCGTCTCGGTCAGGTGGTGATCGAGATGGAGGGCATCACCAAGGGTTTCGAAGGCCGCACGCTGATCAACGATCTGTCGATCAAGCTGCCGCCCGGCGGCATCGTCGGCATTATCGGCCCGAACGGCGCCGGCAAGACGACCCTGTTCAAGATGATCACCGGGCAGGAAAAGCCGGATTCCGGCTCGATCCGCATCGGCGAGACGGTGCATCTCAGCTATGTCGACCAGAGCCGCGACGCGCTTGACGGCAACAAGACGGTCTGGGAAGAAATCTCTGGCGGCGCCGAAGTCATCAAGCTCGGCAAGTTCGACATGAACTCGCGCGCCTATTGCGGCGCCTTCAACTTCAAGGGCGGCGACCAGCAGCAGAAGGTCGGCAATCTCTCTGGCGGTCAGCGCAACCGCGTTCACCTGGCCAAGATGCTGAAGGCTGGCGGCAACGTGCTGCTGCTCGACGAACCAACCAACGACCTCGATACGGAAACGCTGGGGGCGCTGGAAAGCGCACTCGAAAACTTCGCCGGCTGCGCCATCATCATCAGCCACGACCGCATGTTCCTCGACCGCCTGGCCACGCATATCCTGGCCTTTGAAGGCGAAGGCCATGTCGAATGGTTCGAAGGCAATTTCGAGGATTACGAGCAGGACAAGATCCGCCGGCTCGGTCCTGATGCCCTCAATCCGGGCAGCCAGGCGCACAAGCGACTGACGCGTTAAACTCTCGGTTTCGCTCTTCGAAAACCCCGGCTTGTCCGGGGTTTTTGCGTATCTGGCAACGGAATGGAATATTCCGTTTTCGCCAGAAATTAACAGATTTCCGACGTCGAATTGCCGCCGTGGTGGATTGGCTCTTGCACACTATACTCAAATCACATAAAGATATCTTTATGTCTTGATTGGGTGTGGAATGACGGATCTGGTTAAACTCGGTTTGGACGAGGTGGTGGACGTGCTGAAGGCAGTCGGCGAGCCGACCCGCTTGCGTCTTCTCGCATTGCTCGCGGCCGGCGACCTGACGGTGACCGATCTTACCGAAATTCTCGGCCAGTCGCAGCCTCGCATTTCCAGGCATTTGAAGCTGCTTGGCGAAGCCGGATTGATCGATCGCTACCAGGAAGGCGCCTGGGCTTATTTCCGCCTGAAGCAGGAGGGCAAGGCCGTGACGCTGGCGCGCAGTCTCCTGCGCCATACTGCCGAAAAGGACACGGTGCTGCTGCGTGACGGCGAGCGTCTTGCCTCCGTAAAGCGTGTTCGAGCCGAGCGTGCTCAGACCTATTTCAGCCGGAATGCCGCCGAATGGGATGAACTGCGGCGCCTCCATGTCGCCGACGAAGACGTCGACAAGGCGCTGATCGAGCTGATCGGTCCGCAGCCTATCGACGCCTTCCTCGATCTTGGCACAGGTACGGGTCGGATGCTGCAGCTTCTGGCCGGACACTATCGCCGCGCAGTCGGCATCGATGCCAGCCGCGACATGCTGGCGGTCGCCCGCGCCAATCTCGATCGGGCCAACATCACGGCCGCCTCCGTGCGTCACGGCGATATTTTCAACCTGCCGCTGGAACAGCAGGATTTCGACCTCATCACCATCCACCAGGTCCTGCATTTTCTCGATCAGCCGGAGATCGCGGTGACCGAAGCGGCGCGAATGCTGCGGCCCGGCGGCCGGCTTGTGATCATCGATCTCGCGCCGCACGGGCTGGAATATCTGCGTGACGAGCATGCGCATCTGCGTCTCGGCTTCTCGCATCAGACCATGTCGGATTGGCTGAAATTGGCGGGGCTGGATGTGGAGCGCGTGCAGGACCTTCATTCGGGGAAGGAAGGCGGGCAGGCGCTGACGGTCACCATCTGGCTTGCACGCGATCCACGGCTGCTGATTGCAGCCGGTCAAGACCTCCATTCGTCCCCCATTCTTGCCGGGAGAGTTTGATATGTCTTCGAGATCAGAAAGCCGCGATGACGGTATCCGCATCTCCTTCGAGTTCTTTCCGCCGAAGTCGGAAGAGGCCGAGCAGCAGCTGTGGAACACCGTCGAGGAACTCAGCGACTGGGAGCCTGAGTTCGTTTCAGTGACCTATGGGGCAGGCGGCTCGACCAAGGCGCCGACGCTTTCGGCCGTGCGCAGAATGATTCATGAGACGCCGTTCACGACCGCATCGCACCTGACCTGCGTTGGTGCCACGCGTGAGGATACGCATCGGGTGATCGACGAATTTCTGGCGGCAGGCGTTCGTCGTTTCGTCGCCCTGCGCGGCGATCCCCCAGGCGGTGTCGGCGCGGCCTATCAGCCGCATCCGGGCGGTTATGCCAATGCCGCGGAATTGGTCGGTGCTTTGCGCGAGCGCGGCGATTTCGATATATCCGTCTCGGCCTATCCCGAAAAGCATCCGGAAAGCCGCGACACATCAGCCGATATCGACATGCTGAAGCGCAAGGCCGAGAATGGCGCCGATCGGGCGTTGACCCAGTTCTTCTTCGATAACGATGCTTTCGAGCGCTATCATGATCGCGTCCGTGCGGCCGGTATCCAGATTCCCATCGTGCCGGGCATCATGCCGATCCAGAACCTGACGCAGCTCAAGCGCTTTGCGGGTGCTTGCGGTGCAAGCATCCCTTCCTGGCTCGACACGCGTTTCGAAGGTTTGGACGAGAATACCGAAGACCGCGCCAAGGTCGCCGCCGAGGTGGCTGCCGAGCAGATCCAGGACTTGGTGCGTCGTGGCATCCATGAGTTTCATCTCTACACGATGAACCGCTCGGCGCTGATTTCCGACGTGCTCAAAAGGCTGGGTCTTCAGCGCAAGGCGGATGTCCGTGCAGGCGCTGCCGCCTGAGCACTTAGGGTGAGGTAAAGCAATTCCAGGAAAAATTGCGCAGCAGTTTTACGTCCGGAATTGCGTAAAAATAACAGGACGGAGCGTTTTCGCGATTCGAAGAAAAGCGGAAAGGCTCTGATGAAAAAGCGCATGCCCAACCCGGACATGCGCTTTTCTAATCAACAGGGGTTTTGTTAGCTTTTCGGAGTTTGATCGTCTGCGAATTTCGCCAAGCGCATCAGATGAAAAGCATCGTCACGACGAACGCGAAGGCCGCACCGACCACCAGGACGTTGATGGATCGTGTTAATCCCATGTCTTCCTCCTCAGTCAGCCGTTAAATTTTATGTCGAAAATGTGTCGCTTGGAAAGAACATTCGATGCTGCGGCGCGGTATCGAGTTCGCGATGTGATTCAGGGCGTTGCGGCAACAATTTGATTTTCCTGGATGAATATCGATTATTGGCTGAATGACGAGCTGTGAATAAATATTAATATGGTGTGGGCGTGGGCCTCCGGATGGAGCCCGAGATCACGTTTCGCGCGTTCCGACGCTGCTTTTCATCCACATGAAAAGCCGCCCATCGAGGACAAGTAGACCCGCGGCTACGAGCAGCATGCCGGTGATTTCGCTGCGACCCATCCGCTCGCCCAAAAAGAGGAAACCCAGCAATAACGCGCTCGGCGGTACGAGCAGCGTGACGAGGGAGGTATTGGTGGCGCCTGCGCGCTCGATGATGCGAAAATAGAGGATGTAGGCGAAGGCGGTCGATAGCAACGCCAGGCCAAGGATGGCAGCAATTGCGCTAACTGGTGGAATGGAAAGCGTCCAGGGCTGATCGATCATCAGCGCAAGTGGCAGCATGATGAGCGAGGAGCCTGTCAGCTGGCCTGCTGCCACGACCGGCGGCGGGATGCCCTTGAAGCGTTTGGCATAAATCGCGGCAAAGCCATAGGAAACCGCCGCGAGGATCGGCAGCGACAGTGCCCAGAAGGGAACGGAAGCGCTATCGGTAACGCTCGGCCCAAGCAGCACTACGGTTCCAAGCAATCCCATGAGGCAGCCAGCCAGCTTGGCCGACGTCAGGCGCTCGTCGCTCGTCAATTGATTGCCGATCAATACGGTCCAGATCGGTGTCGTCGCGTTCAGGATGGACGCAAGCCCGGCGCCCATCTGTGTCTGGCCGCAGAAGATCAAGGTATGCGGTATCGCGTTGTTGATCAGGCCCAACAGCAGAAATTGCGGCCACCGGCGCCGCAGCGACTGATAGATATCAAGGCGGCCGGCGAGATAGATATGCAGCGCCACGGCCGCCAGCGACAAGCGCAGAAGGACGAGCGTGAAGGGCGGGACATGGTGAACCGCGATACGGGCAAAGAAGAACGACCCACCCCAGATCAGCCCGAGCAATAGCAGCAGCCCCCAGGTCGACACGCTCATTCGGTGCTCGCCATTCATGGTATCTCTCCTCTTTCGATCTATCTAAATCGGAAGAATGCCGGGTTCCACCCGTTTGTTGCTGTTGTGCGATCGCGGAGGCTTACAAGAACAAGGGAAGAAGATAAAAAAGGCGGCTTGGAGCCGCCTTTCCGATCGATCCACGCAGGAAAATCACAGCGCGTTGAGCAATGCCGTGGTCGCCCAGCCGTCTGCCGGCAGACCCAGACGGAACTGCTCCTTCTGGATGGCGACACGCGTGCCGGAGCCGAGGATGCCGTCGATCTTGCCGACATCGTAGCCGCGAGCCACGAGCTTGGTCTGAAGCGCCTTCATGTCGACATCGTTCAGGCCAGGCTCCGGCGTACCCTTGTTATAGGGCGGAGCACCGGCAAAGCGGGTGGCGAAATAGGCGGCAGAGGTCGTGTAAACGAAAGACTGGTTCCATCCGAGATAGGCGTTGGTGTAGTTCGGATAGGCCAGGAAAGCAGGACCCTTGCGGCCCTGCGGCAGGATAAGCGCAGCCGCCAAGGAGCCGAAATTTGTGTTGCCGTCACGCGGCTTAACACCGAGCTTGAACCAATCACCAGCCGCCAGCGTGCCGCCAATGCCGGATTTTTCCCAGGGGAGATTGTCCGGGACCGATACTTCCTGCAGCCAGGGCTGGCCGCGCTGGAAGCCGAGATGCTGGAGGAACCTGGCCGTTGTCAGGATGACGTCGGGTGCGCTCGTCTTCAGATTGACGTGACCGTCGCCATCGCCATCGGTGCCGTAGGCTATAATATCGGGCGGCAGCATTTGCGTCTGGCCGATTTCGCCGGCCCACGCACCCGTTGTCGTTGCCGGATCGACATCGCCGCGCTGGACAAGCTCGATCAGAGCGATCAGGCGCGGACGGAAGAAGTCCGGTCGGCGGCAATCATGCGAGAGGGTGACCAGTGCATTGCGGGTATTGAAATTGCCCTGTACGGCGCCGAAATCGGTTTCCATCGCCCAGAAAGCTGTGATGACGCCGGGAGGTACACCATAATCCTGTTCGGCCTTGGCGAAGACGTCGGCATATTGCTTCATCTTCTGGCGGCCGATGTCGAGACGGCCCTGGCTGACGGTGCGCTGCGAGAATTCGAGGAAGGTCTGGCGGAAGACGCCCTGGCTGCGGTCCATCGCGAGGACCTTGGAGTCGATTTGGGCACCGGCCAGCGTCTTGTCGGCGGCTGCGGCATCGGCGCCGGCCGCAATCGCCTCACTCTTCACGCCCGCCAGGAAGGCAGCGAGATCGCCACCGCATGCAACCTTGGGAGCATTGGCATCGTCCGTGCTCGGGGCTGTGCTCTGAGCGATTGCCGTGCCGGCCATGGCCGAGGCGAAGATCAACGCGAGCGCGCTGCGTCGGATGGTATGACGGTCCATGAACGATCCTCTCTGGTGATAGAATAGGGTCGCTTTCACAGAAGATTGTGACATAAGCAAGAGAGAAATGGCCGCATTCTCAAGAATTTCCCTGCTTCTGTACTGCGGCTACCCAGTTGTGCCAATTTTGTTCAGAACCGGAAAAGACATTGATATCCGCCGGACCTTTTATGCCGGGGATGACGCCCGTCGACGTATATTGCCAGAAGGCCCAGTTGCGATCCGCGTAAGTCTCCTTCGGATGCTTGGCGACCGAGCGGACCCAGAAGTGGTAGTCCTTGAAGTAGCCGACAAGGTTTTCGCGATGGAAGTCGACCGATGTGTAGATGATCGGCCGCTTGCCGTAATAGGCTTCCAGGCGATCCATGAAGCGCTTGATCTCGGTTCGCACCGTTTCAGGAGCCGGTCTGGTCTTGCAAGTCGGCGAGCCGGGGTTCCATTCGACATCGACGACGGGCGGGAGTGCCACGGTTTCCTTCGGCACATTGCGGATGAACCAATCGGCCTGTTCGTCGGCGGTGGAGCAGAAATAGAAGAAATGGTAGGGCGCATGCAGAAGTCCTGCAGCACTTGCCTCATTCCAATATTCGGTGAAGCGCGGGTCGATCCGGTCCTTGCCCTCCGTTGCCTTGATGAAGACGAACGCGACCCCCGAGCTCTTGACGGCCTGCCAGTCGATATCGCCCTGCCATTTGGAAATGTCGATGCCGTGGATGGGATGGCGCTGCGGGTGGTCGCGGCCGAAATCCTGCGGTTTGGTATCGGCGAACCTGGTCTTGGGAAGGGCTGTTGTCGAGAGGGCGTCATAGCCCGTCGTGCAGCCATTCAAGAAAAAGGCGAGCGGCAGTAGGCATGCCAGAAGCCGGCGCATGTGTATCCTGTTATGGCGCGAGTGATCTTGCTGCCCCAAGATTTGGCTTCCGTATATGGTCCCCGAGAATCCGAAAGAGCGGCAGACCATACCGTCGCCAGCTGGTCTTGCCACTTTATTCACCATATCAACGTAAAAAATGCGTTATCTTCAAGCAAATTCTTATGCTTGGGTCTTCCGAGCCTGGCTTCTGGGCTGGAATTGATCGCCTTTCAGGCGCCGTGCCGGCTTGCCACGGCTCGCCAGGCATAACCGCGGCCGATTCTTTCCGTCTTCAACGTCATGCCGCGTGCTTGGGTTTTTTCTTCCAGAACGGTCAGAAGATCGGCGCGCGGGCTGACGTGAAACTTCTTCAGCCAGCCTTTGAGCAGGGCGCGGAACCAGCCGGGCAATCCCTCCTGCTGGCCGAAATCGACGATATGAAGCTCGCCGCCTGGCGCAACCGCATCGAGCGATGCGTCGATAGCGCTTTTCCAATCGGGGATCATCGACAGCGCGTAGGAAATCATCACACGGTCGAAGCCGTCGCCGACGCCGAAGTCTCCAGCCGAAAAGGCCGTAGCATCGGCGACGCGAAAATCCGGCATCTGCTTCAGGCTGCGGAAATTGTTGCGCGCCGAGATCAGCATCTCCTGCGAGATGTCTAGGCCATAGAGGCGGGCGGACGGAAAGCGCCGATGGGCGAGCAGCATGTTGCGGCCGGTGCCGCAGCCGACTTCCAGCAGCGAGCCGCCCGTCGGTACATTCAGGTGCTCGATCGTGCGGTCGCGCCCGAAGAGATAATATTTGCGGGTCAGATCATAGATATGGCGCTGATAGCGGTACATGCCGTCCATCAGCCTGGCATGGTTGTTCGTGCCGGTTCCTATGCCTGTATCCGCCCGGCTCACGCTTTTTTCCCATAGATGTGGAAGCCGCCGTAGATGGCCGAGCGATCACGGGCATTGAGTTCGTGCGAACGCTCTTCGAAATAGACCCATTGGTCGCGAATGGCCAGAGACAGACGGCCTTCGATGATGCTCTTTTCCGCCGCCGTGCGGAAAATGACGCGCGCGCCTTCGCGTGCGGTGCGGGTGATTTCGGCCCAGAGGCCGTTGAGTTGCTCGTCTGTCATCCAGTCCTGCGCGTCGAGCAGGATATAGCGATCGCGCGAGGCCGCCGGCTTGGAGGCGAGAAGCTCGGTGAAATTGGCGTGATGCACGTTCACACGATCGGCATTGGCGCGGATCGCGTCATAATGCTCGGGTCTCAGATAGGTTGGCAAGGGGCCTTGATGCGGGGCGGCATAGCGGCGTGCGAACGCCTGCCAGGCGAAATAGTTTTCGCGCATCGGGAAATGACAGGCGAGCTTCTCCAGCCGGTGTTTCAGCACGCCGGATATGGAATCGTCACCCGCAAGGCTTGCAAGCTCGTCATATTGCTGCGGCGGGATGCCGAGGCCGAACAGGGAACTCTTGCGGCCGAGAAGCCAGCGAACCGCCCGCTTGTCGAAGATCGGTGCGATCTCTTCGTCGAAGAACTGGCGCTGCTCGCGCATGGTGCGGGCTTCCGTCATCTTGTCGAGACGAACGCCATGCAGCCGCGCCAATATGTGAGCGGCTCCGATGAAGCGGCCGAGAAGGCCGGTCTTATAGATATTGCGGTTGAAGACGGTGATGCGGCGCCGGCCATAGAGATCGCGACCGTTCCAATAGTCGGCACTTGCCGTATCGAGGCGCGCGGCGATGAACTGGTCGTAAGCCTGGCTGTTTGCAGCGATATCGGGCGTGCCGAAGAAGCGCACCAGATCCGCATGGCCGGGCAGCAGGCGGAAGGCCGCAAGCTTCAGCTTGTTCAGCGCGATATGGTGGCGATTGAGGTCGACGACGTCGATGGATGCCGGATTCTGAGAGAGGTAGGCAAGCATGTTGCAGCCGCCGGAACCGATGGTAACGATGCGGTGATGCGCCTGGAGTTCCATCGCCTCCATGTCGATATCCGGATCTTCCCAGATCTGCGGATAGACGAGACCGGAAAACAGCATTCCGAACAAACGCTCGGAGAGGCCAGCTTTCGACAAAGCCTTGTGCTGCAGCAGAGCGTCCTTGAGTTTCCGGTTCTTTTGGAGGCCGGCGTCGGGGGCGAATTCCGTCATCTGAGTCTTGTCACCGATTTGTGAAGTTCAGGGCGTTTAACCCGGCAATGCTACAGTCTGATGACGCGGGCTGTTGGCAGATCCGGCGCAAAGGCATTGTTGCACATATTTAAGGAGCCTCGGCGATCATGGGTCTTTCATCTTGCTGCGTTTCCTGATTGTCTCCGCCTACCTTTTTGGAGGGTATGTGGCATGCGTTTGATATCGAGAGTGATCGGGGCTCTTTTAGTTCTGCTGCTGATCATTGTCGCTGGCGGAGCCGTCTGGCTTTCCGTTTCTCCGCCGGAACTGCTCAAGGTCGGCGACGGCTATGCGGCGAAAATTGTCTGCTCGAACACCTTCGTCGCCAAACGGGATCCGGACAAGGTGCTGGAGGAGGATGTGCAGGCTCCCGGCAATCCGGCATTGAAGCTCATTCGAGTTACCGTCGATCGTGACGAAGGCGTGGTCACGGCCCGATTTCTTGGATTGTTTGCGCCGAACTACGCACTTTATCGCGGGGCACTCGGTTGCGCGACCGTGCCTGACGGCGATTTGCAGGCGGCGCGCAGCGCCGTCTTTCTCAACAAGCTCAAGGCGCCGAAGAGCGAGGCGCTGTGGCCGGATGGCGATACGGTGAATTTGGGCCAAGGCGACGAGGCGACGAAGCTTGCCAATATCGTCTCGAATCCGGATCTCGCTGGGCCTGCCATGCGCGCGATCGTCGTCGTCAAGGATGGGCATATCGTTGCCGAAGCCTATGGCGATGGCTTCAACAAAGGAATGCCTCTCATCGGCTGGTCGATGACGAAGACGGTCAATGCCGCCATCATCGGCCGCCTGATGCTGGCCGGGCGCATGTCGTTCGACGATCGGAATCTCCTGCCGCAATGGAGCGGAGACTTGCGCAAAGACATTAAACTCAGCGATCTCCTGGCCATGGAGAGCGGCCTTGCCTTCAATGAAGCCTATGGCAACGTATCCGACGTGACGCGCATGCTCTACCTGGATCCGGACACGACGAACATTGCTGCCAATGCGCGTCAGGTCGCGGCTCCCGGCGAGCGTTTCAGCTATTCGAGCGGCACGGCAACGCTGCTCTCTCGCCTCTGGATGAATCGACTGCCCAATCTGAGCACCGCCATCTCCTATCCGCGGGAAGCGCTTTTCGGGCCGCTCGGCATGTATAGTGCCGTTTTCGAGGCCGATGAGCGCGGCACTTTCGTCGGCAGTTCCTATCTCTATGCCAATGCCCGCGATTGGGCGCGCTTCGGGCTGTTTCTGCTTCAGGATGGAGTTTGGAACGGGCGTCGCCTGCTGCCGGAGGGTTTCGTCGGCGCCATGCGGACGCCGACGAAGGCTTCAGAGGGCGTTTACTCGCAGGTTCAGGCCTGGCTCGCAGGTCCCGGCGGCTCGAATGCGCAGTTCGGCTTGCCTGCCGATACGTTCTGGATGAGCGGCCACGACGGTCAAACGGTGGCGATCGTTCCGTCCGCCAATCTCGTGGTCGTGCGGATGGGACTGACCCCGATCTGGGCGGACTATCGGCCGCAAATCCTGCTGAAGCGGATCATGGATGTGATAAAGCCGGCCACAAATTAGGCCGGCTTCCGTAACGCCTGGGTCCAATCAGTAATTGCCGTTGGCGACGTCCGCCAAGCCCTTACGCTTGGCGTCGTAGTAATAGCCGCGGGCGTAAAGCTGCACGGCGTTGGTTTCCTTGTTTTGAGCCTTGCTGTCTGCCGTCATCCAAGCACCGCGCAGATATTTGGCGGCGTATTTGATGTTGGTTTCCGCGTCGAGAAGGCCGGACGGCGGACCCTGGTAACCCATGGACTTGGCTGTATTGTACCTGATCTGCATCAGGCCGAAATATCCCGCCCGGTTGTAGGCCTTGGGATTGTAGCGGCTTTCGCGGTGGACGACGCGATGGATGAGGGATTCCGGGATTTCGTAGAGCTTGGCGTATTTCTGGATGAGCTTCGAAACGTAGCCCTTTTCCTCCGCCGGCACGTCGGAATCATAATTCGGCGCTGCTGTCATTACCGCTGGAACGACGGTCGGACCGCTGGTGTCGAAATTGAAATCATAACGCATGCGGCTGTCGGAATAGCGCGGGACGCCGATCTGCGCGGGTGTGGCGAAGGCGACTTCCGCCTGCGCCATGGAGTCGGGCCGCGGCGTCGGCACGGCGACCTGAATGGCCGCAACGTCCGATGTCATCGGAATGGTAGGCTCGCCCGCTACAACGCCCGCGGAAACGGGCGTCAGCGCGGCGTCGCCCGGGCGGGCCGGGTTAGGCATCGGGATTGCCACAACGGAAGGAACCATGGGGACATCCGATGCCGCGTAGGCGGCAGCCGTCGAAGTGCCGGCGACCGGTGCACCGGTTGCGGCAGCGATTGCGGCCGTTCCCTGATTGGTCGCGTTCGCCGCCGTCTGCGGGCCAAAGCGCCCTTGTGCCGCGTCGATCTGCTGCTGATTTACGGTGCCCGGGGCAACGCGGCCGGATTTCGCTAGCATTGTCTGCGGTTGCTGCGGCCCGATGAATGTCGGAGATACTGCGGCCAGCGCTGTGCCGCCTGCAGGCGCCGCTGCGCCAGTTGCGGTCAGGGTCGTATTCGGATGCGGCACGTTGGCGTGTGCCGACGGGAGTTCTGCCTGAGACGTCTGCTGCTGCTGAGTGCTTGCACACCCGGCGAGAGCGCCGCACATCACTGCCGAAAAGGCAACGCTGCGCTTCAGGCTGGGAAATCCGATCGTTACCATTCTGTCACTTTCGAAAAAACCAAACCAAATTTCGATGCAATTCGACCACAGGACCGCCAAATTCGGCCACAGGATCGATAAATTTATGAATCCCCATTAACCTATCCGTGATCGCGCCGCAACCCTGCACTGCCTCAGGCGGCCATCCGGCGATATCCGGCGGTCACCGCGCCGGCTGCGATCAAAAGGGTTCCGCCCGTTCTGTTAACGGCGCGCTGCACGCTTGCCTTGCGGATGAAGCCGCGTGCCATGTCGGCCACGAACACATAAATCAACGAGTTCAGTGCCGCCAAAGTGAGGAAGGTTGCCTCCAGAATAAGCGTTTGCTCAAGAAATGGTTTCGACATGTCGAGAAATTGCGGAACGAACGCAATGAAGAAGACGATGCTCTTCGGGTTGAGTGCTGTCACAACGTAGGCGTGCATCATGATCTTTAGCGGTTTTTCCTCCGGAAGATTGTCATTGTCGCCCATCGGACCCGTCACGATGGGTGCTCTCCAGAGCTTGATTCCGAGGAAAACGAGGTAGGCTGCGCCGATCAGCTTGAGAATCGTAAACAATGCGGCAGAAGCGGCGAGCAGGGCGCCCAGACCGGCAAGCGAGGCGGTCATTGCCGTAAAATCGCCCAAAGTGACGCCCGTCACGGTCGCCAAGGCCGTCTTGCGGCCATGGCCGAGCGCATAGGATATGACCAGGAGAATGGTCGGACCCGGTATGGCCAGCATGATGCAGGATGCGGCGGCGAAAGCGAGCCAGGTTTCGATGGACATGGAATCCTCCCCTAATTCCTATTTCGCCGCCAGCAAAGACATCGGATTGGCGATCCGTCAATCCGCCTTATTATCAATCGGGCCGCCTTATTATCAATCGGCCCGATCGATCGGCGATCAGTCAGGCTTGCGTGTATTTCTGCCCGATATGGTCCATGACTTCGGCGAACCAGGAAACGGATATGTCGAAGGCTTTGCCGCCCTTGATGCGCGGGAATTCGATGACGCGGAGCTTGCCGCCCTGACCTTCGTCATGTCCGGTGACGCCCGATATTTTGTTGAGCGCGTTTTCCACTGCAAGGTCGACCATGCCCTGAATCAGACGGAGGTCTTCGCCGTTTGCGGGGGCGGAGCGTGCGAAATAGCCCGACTTCTGCACCATGGAGCGTTCGGCGCCGATGATCGCTGCGAACTGCTTCTGGAACCAGCCGCCGACGTTGATGGTGTCGATCTTTACATGGCCGAAGGCGTCGCGCTTGACGGTTTCGCCCGAAGCTTCCCGTTCGGTGACGATGGCGTCGAGGCCGGCGCCTTCCGAGACGAACAGCGTTACCTGGCCCGTCTTCTCCATGATATTGCGCAGGCGCTCGCCTTCCGCCTCGATGTCGAATGCCATTTCCGGCAGGTAAAGGCCGTCGATGCGCTTCATCTCGGCGTTCATCATGAAGCCTTCGACATATTCGTTGGCGCTGCTTTTCTGGATATAGGCGCGCGCGGTCGCGGCAGTCAGCCAGCCACAGTGACGGCCCATCACTTCATGGATGACGAGCGTTTTCGGTGCGGCGGTCTGTTCGTTGCTGACATTGTCGAAGAAGTGGGCGCCAACTTCGGCGGCCGTCCAGGCGCCTAGGGACTGACGGATCGGCACGACGTCGTTGTCGACCGTCTTCGGCAGGCCGACGACGGTCAGATCATAGCCGTTGGCGCCGAGATAGGCCGCGAGATCGGCCGCTGTCGTATTGGTGTCGTCGCCGCCGATCGTGTGAAGGATGGTGACGCCGTCGGAGGCCAGCCGCTCGGCCGCTACGCGCAGCGGGTTTTCGCCTTCCTCGACCAGCCCGCGCTTGACGCAATCGGCAATGTTGGTGAGCTTGACGCGGCTGTTGCCGATCGGCGAGCCGCCATAGCGATGCAGCAGGTGCGCACGCTCGCGCATGGCCGGCGTCACCTCGATGCTGTCGCCCAGCAGAACTCCCTGGTAGCCGGAACGATAGGCTATGATGTCGAGATCAGGCGCCACGTCGCTATAGCGCTGGATCAGCCCGCCAACGGCAGACGAAAGGCAGGGCGCCAATCCGCCGGCAGTGAGCATTGCGACTTTTTGTTTGGCCATGGAGATCCTCCTTGCAGTCGAGCTGCTTCATTTCGATGGTTGCGGTGGAATGGATGCGACAGGCGGGCATGGCTGTAAAGTAAAGAATTTAAGAAACTCGCGGTTCGACGCGCAGTTGGAGGGCCGCCGGAGCTCAGTCGCCCCGGGGTCGGAGCCCGCAATCATTACCAATTTGTGAAAAGTGTTTTCGGTCTTGCGACGAATGGACTGCTTGCAATGGCAACCATAATTTGATCAAGGTGTTGTACTGTTTGAGAGAGACGCCGAGACCGCAATGTCGTTTTGGGAAAAATTGCTGAATGCTATCGGTAGCACTGCCGGCAATGCCCTGTCGGCGGTGGTGGAAGCTATTCGCACTGTATTCGAGGGTGACCCGGAAACCCGCCGCAAGGTGGCGTTTTCCGTCGCCATCATCGCGCTTTCGGCCAAAATGGCGAAGGCGGACGGCGTGGTGACGGAAAACGAAATCAATGCGTTTCGCGAGATATTCGAGTTCCCGCCCGACCAGGCCAAGAATGTCGCCCGCCTTTATAATCTGGCGCGCCAGGATGTGGCCGGCTACGAGGCCTATGCGGAGCGGCTTTCCTCGCTTTGCGAGACCTGCACCAAGAACTGCCCGGTGCTGGAAGATGTGCTCGACGGCCTGTTCCACATCGCCAAGGCTGACGGCCTGATCCATGAGAAGGAAATGGCTTTTCTTCAGCATGTCGCAGAAATCTTTCATATGACCGAGGAGCGGTTCGAGCAGATCATGGCCCGCCATGTCAGCATTGGCGGCCGCGATCCCTACAAGGTGCTCGGTGTGTCGCGCCAGGACGATTTTCCGACCATCCGACGCCGCTATCATGGCCTCGTCTATGAGAACCATCCCGATCGCCTCGTTTCGCGAGGGGTGCCGGAGGAGTTTCATGCCATCGCCAATGAGCGGATGGCAGCTCTGAATGCAGCTTATGCCGAGATCGAGAAAGAACGCCGCGCAGCATGAATGCATTCAAGGCCGATTTCGCTCGCGCCGATGTGCAGCCTTCGCCGAACCATAGCGAACGGCGGGATGGGCGTCGGCCCAATATGATCCTCCTGCACTATACCGGCATGGGCACTGCCGAAGGGGCGCTTGATTGGCTCTGTCGTCCGGAAAGCCAGGTGTCGAGCCATTATTTCGTTTTCGAGGACGGGCGCGTTATCCAGCTCGTTCAGGAAGAGCGTCGCGCCTGGCATGCCGGCAAGAGCTCCTGGCATGGCGAGACAGATATCAATTCATCGTCGATCGGCATCGAGATTGCCAATGCCGGCCATCCGGGCGGGCTGCCGGATTTCCCTGATGCGCAGATTGAAGCGGTGATCGAACTGTGTCGCGATTGCGGCCAACGCTGGGCGATCGCGCCCGAAAGGGTGCTGGGACATTCCGATGTCGCACCTGTGCGCAAGGTCGATCCGGGCGAAAAATTCCCCTGGGCGCGGCTCGCTGCAGCGGGTGTGGGGCACTGGACCGAGCCGGCTTCGATCACCGGCGGTCGCTTCTTCCAGAAAGGTGATGTGGGCCAGCCGATCGAGGCCTTGCAGTCCATGCTCTCGCTCTATGGCTATGGTACTGAAGTAACTGGAGAATTCTCGGAAAAACTGAAGGGCGACGTTGAGGCCTTCCAACGTCATTTCCGGCAGGAACGAGTGGACGGCATTGCCGACTTCTCCACGATCGATACGCTGCATCGCCTGCTTTCGACTTTGCCTCGTTATTCGTAGCCTGTTCGATCTAGTCGTCTGCATTTATAGCCGGCTATGGATGCAAAAAAGCGTAACTCCCTGCTACGCCACAGCTTTTCCCTATTATCTCCGCATTGCATTGGTCTAACGGCGCTCGCTGAACGGCGGTCGCGCAGTTTGGTTTTGTGTGTCGCGCGGCCGTAGACGACTAATGGGGACTGTGCATTCCGGCGGCTCTTTTTGCCTCCAGCCGGACGTGACGGCTTGTGCTGTCCGCGGTCCCGCCCCTGGAGACAAAAGACTACATGAAAAATTTGATTGTTGCGGCTGTAGCATGCGTGGCCGTGCTGCTGGTGGGATATGATTGCGCCTTTGCGGGCCAGCGTCACGCAAAGCATAAAACGGTTCCTCTCAAGATCGTCAGCCGCACCACCGGCTTTCCGGTTCCCAATGTTCCCGCCGAATTGCGCGACGCCGAATCCTCCTTCGCGCGGCAGAATCGCTATTCCGCGCTGATTGCCAAATATGCCAAGCAGAACGGCGTCGCAGTCGAACTCGCCACCGCCGTCATTCGGATCGAAAGCAATTTCAATCCGAAAACCCGTGGAAGCGCCGGCGAAATCGGCCTGATGCAGATCAAGCCGGCAACCGCCAGGCTGATGGGTTACACGGGCCGGCCCAAGGGGCTCTATGATCCCGAAACGAACATCAAGTTCGGCATGAAATATCTCGCCATGGCGCAGGACCTTGGCGGCGGCCCGACCTGCAATACTATCCTCAAATACAATGCCGGTCATGCCGCCACGCGCATGAACCCGATCTCGAAGCGCTACTGCGGCAAGGTGCTGGCGCTTCTGGACTGACATTCACGCCAGGGTTTCGGGTAGGGCGGAATCGCTTTCCGTGCTATCGAAATCGCGACAATGGGTGAGGGTTACAGCATGGCAGCGGATTTCAGGTTCATCGTCGTTGGCCGGGGCATGATGGGGGCAGCTGCTGCCCGTCACCTGGCAAACCAAACGGATGGCATCGCCGTCATCGGGCCGGATGAACCTGAAGATCGCGCCAGCCATCAGGGTGTTTTCGGCAGTCATTACGACGAGGGCCGCATTACCCGTACGATCGACCCGGACACGGACTGGGCCTGTCTCGCAAACCGTTCGATCGGCCGCTATGCGGAGATCGAACGGGATAGCGGCATCCAGTTCTACGCTCCGGTCGGCTGCCTGGTCACCGGTCCGAAGCGGGGCGGCGAAACGACCTATGTCGGCGATGTCATCAAGGCAGCTGGCCGGCTCGGCGTTCAAACTGAGCTGCTTGACGATGCCGGGCTCAGGGCGAAGTTTCCCTTCTTCGCCTTTTCACCGGGAAGCGAAGGCGTATTCGAACCGCACGGAGCTGGCCATATCAGTCCGCGCCGCCTCGTGAAGGCGCAATCGCTGCTGGCGGAAAAGGCAGGCGCGCGGATCATCAGACAGACGGCGCTGTCGATCCGCGACGAGGGTGGACTGGCAGTCGTGACGACTGCTGAAGGCGAAACGTTCCGCGCAGAAAAGATCCTACTCGCCGCCGGCGGTTTCTCAATTGCCGAGAATCTCTTGCCGCGACCTGTTGAGATGAAGGTTTATGGACGTACGGTCACCTTCTTCGAGGTCACTGAGGCGGAGGCCGAGGCGCTTTCCGGCATGCCTTCTTTGATTTCAGTGGCGCCCGAAGACGTGGACAGCATCTATATGCTGCCGCCGATCCGGTACCCCGACGGCAAGTACTACATCAAGATCGGCGGCGATCCGGACGATCTTCAATTCGAGAGCGAAGGGGAATTGCGTGCCTGGTTCCGCACTGCTGGCCGCGATGGCGCGCGCGAGCATCTGGTGCGGATATTCCACAGGCTCGTTCCCGACATGAAGAGGGCGCCTTCTTTCACCAATTCCTGCGCTGTCTCTTATTCGCCATCAGGTTATCCGATGATCGGCTATACGTCTTCTCCGCGCGTGGCTGTCCTGACCGGCGGCTGCGGCACGGCTGCGAAGAGTTCGGATGAAATCGGCCGGCTGGGGGCGGAGCTGCTACTCGCAGGTCGAATCAAGGACGAGGGCTACGACACGGATTTCTCAGCGCAAGTCCGTGATTGATGTTGAGCCCACATAAGGCCGCATATTTAGGTGGCATTTGCGGGCGGTCTCGGTTAATGAGCCTGTGCCAGTTGGCCGGGCAGCCGCGCTTCATCAATGCCGAAAGGCGATGAGGTGAGGAAAGTCCGGGCTCCACGGAAACACGGTGCCGGATAACGTCCGGCGAGGGCAACCTCAGGGAAAGTGCCACAGAAAGCAAACCGCCCGATCTCAGGATCGGGTAAGGGTGAAAGGGTGGGGTAAGAGCCCACCGCGTCTCTGGCAACAGCGACGGCACGGAAAACCCCACCGGGAGCAAAACCGAATAGGGATGACGCGGAGCGCGCAAGCGTTCCAGCCCGTTTCCGGGCCGGTCATCCGGGTGGGTTGCACGAGGCGTCGCGCAAGCGCCGTCCCAGATGAATGGCTGCCACGTTCCGGCCTTGGCCGGAGCCATACAGAACCCGGCTTACAGGCCAACTGGCAAATCACCGCGCCATCTTGGGAAGGCATGTCCCGTGCTCTCGCGAAATAATTTCGCAAGCTGCCGAATGCCTTGAATCTCAAGGGTTCCAGGGCGTTACAGGTGAAGGTTTTCGCTTGTGAAAACAGTCCATTTCCGGATGTCTCCTGAAGCCCATCCTAACCTTTCGTTAAACTTAACGGCTTATGAATATTCGGGCTGCGGCCACGTCTGACGTGGCTTCATCCCATTGACGCCCATATGGTCCCATGGTATCCCAAAAGAACACTGCATATGGGCAAATCAGAGCCCAATCATCGCAAAGCCGTGATTGCTCTCGTCCTGAGAGTGTCGAAGGGGTGTTGGCTCTTTCGGCTTGCGAAGCTGTGTCCGATTTTGGCTGTGCCTGCGAGCGCGTGATTGCCTGCAGGTCATGGGGAACGGGTGTTTCGCGTCATGAACCGCTTCCTGTCAAATGCGACCAACCGGATCGATGCCAAGGGCCGCGTTTCCGTGCCGGCGGCGTTTCGTTCCGTGCTGGCCGAGCGCAATATCCAGGAGCTGTATTGCTTTCAGGATTTTGTGTTTCCGGCGATCAGCGTCGGTGGTCTCGATCTGCTCGATCGCTTCGAGCGGCAGATTGCGGCGGACGATCCGTTTTCGCCGGCGGCGAACCAGATGTCGCTCCTCATTCACGGGGGCGGGGTCTTCATGAAGCTCGATGCGGAAGGGCGGCTGACGGTCACGGATTTCATCCGCGACTTCACCGGGATTGCGGGCGAAGTGACCTTCGTCGGTCGGGCGGATCATTTTCAATTGTGGCGACCGGAGGCCTTTCTGGCCTTGCAGGAGCAAGCACGAGAGGAGCGCAGGCTGGCGGGCAGGCGCTCGGAGTAAAGCGGAGAAGCGGAATGGCGGCGAATTCAGGCGGAGGTTCTTCTGATGCCGGTGGCGGACCAGTTCGTCACATTCCGGTTCTTCTTCCAGAGGTGATCGAGGCGCTGGCTCCGGCACCAGGCAAGATCATTCTTGACGGAACATTCGGGGCTGGCGGCTATACGTCGGCCATTCTTGCCGCTGGTGCCGATGTGATCGCGCTCGATCGCGATCCGACGGCGATCGCGGCAGGTCGGGCGCTCGTTGCGGCGCATGTGGGCCATCTCAATCTCATTCAATCGCAGTTTTCCGAGCTCGCCGATCATGCTCCTAGCGGCGGCCTTGACGGCGTCGTGCTCGATATCGGCGTTTCCTCGATGCAGATCGACGAGGCCGAGCGCGGTTTTTCCTTCAATAAGAACGGGCCGCTCGATATGCGCATGTCGGCAAGCGGCGTGTCGGCCGCCGATGTGGTCAATCGTGCAAAGCTCGCCGATCTCATTCGCATCTTTGTATTTCTCGGCGAAGAAAAGCAGGCGCCGCGTATCGCTCATGCGATTGAGAAACGTCGGGCCGAGGCTCCTTTCGTGACCACCCGCGATCTGGCCGGGCTGATCGAGGTCGTGACCCCGCGAAAGGCGAAGGACAAGATTCATCCGGCGACGCGGGTCTTCCAGGCATTGCGCATTTTCGTCAATGACGAGCTTGGCGAATTGGCGCAGGCATTGTTTGCGGCCGAGCGCGCCCTCAAGCCGGGCGGGCGTCTTGTCGTCGTGACCTTCCATTCGCTGGAAGACAGGATCGTTAAGAAGTTCTTTGCCGATCGCTCGGGCCGTGCCGTCGGGTCACGGCACATGCCGATGGTGAACGAGCGGCCTGCCACCTTCGAGCCGGTCGGCAAGTCGATGGTTTCTGCGAGTGACGCTGAGGCGGAAGTCAATCCGCGCGCTCGTTCGGCCAAGCTGCGTGCGGGGGTTCGCACCTTGGCGCCGGCGGAGGCTGCGGATCTCTCGATCTTCGATCTGCCCAGTCTCGCCAGTCTCGGAAAGCTTGGGGGCTAAAATGCTGAAGACTTTTGACATCGTGCTGATCGGCGTCATGACGGCCATGGCCAGCGTGACCTATACGATCAAGCATCGTGCCGAGCTGAAGCTGGAGGAGGTTCGCCGTCTCGAATCCGAAATCAAGCTTGAAAGAGATACGATCGATCTCCTCAAGGCGGACTGGGCTCTCGTTTCTCAGCCAAACCGTCTTGAGCGTCTCGTGAACAATTACAGCGGCGAACTTCAGCTTCAGCCGACGCTGTCGACCGCGATCGTTCAGCCAAGCGAATTGCCGATGCTGCGCTCGCAGCTTCCTCCTCCCGCCCCTGTAACGGCATCGAATGATCCGAAGAGCAAGGCGGGCAGCGCCAAGGGGAGTGCGTCCGTAGCCTCCAAGGGCGGCGATACGACCGATGCGCAGATCAGGAAGGCGATAGCCGATGTGGCCGCCGCTCCGGCGCCGCGGCCGAAGCCGGCTCTCGCCAAACGCAAGAAGCCGGATATCGACAACATCGCAACGGGATCGGTGGAGGAATAATGTCTTTTCTTTCTCGCATCATGGTCCTGAAGAGCAAGGCGCACTTCTCTACCGACGGCAACAACCGCCCAAGCGATGGCTTTTCCCGTTCGACATTCGAGGGTGCACATAAGCGGAAATCCAATCAGGCCAAGAGCCGCGTGGTGCTGCTGGTGGCAAGCTTCGTCGCGATCTACTGCGTGATCGGCGGTCGGCTGGCTCAATTCGCCATGACTCTGCCGGATATAACGTCGAGCATTCTGCCGCCGGATCGTCTGATGGCCTCTCGTCCGGATATTGTCGATCGTAACGGCGCATTGCTGGCGACCGATATCCGCACCGTCTCGCTGTTTGCCGAGCCGAACAAGATCATCGATGCGGATGAGGCCGTAGAGGAACTGCGCAAGGTCCTGCCGGATCTCGATGCCAAGTCCACCTACAGGAAGCTTTCGTCGAAGACGTCACATTTTGCCTGGCTTCGCCGCCAGCTGACGCCGAAGCAGCAGAGCCAGATTTTAGCGCTCGGCATTCCCGGCATCGGCTTCCGGCCTGAGAAGCGCCGCTTCTATCCCGGCGGCACGACCGCTCCTCATATTCTCGGTTACGTCAATATCGATAATCGCGGTGTTGCGGGCATGGAGAAATATATCGACGATCAGGGGCTCGCCGATCTGGCCGCCGCCGGCATGACCAACGATCAGCCGCTGCAGCCCGTGAAGCTCTCGATCGATCTGCGTGTCCAAGGCATCGTTCGCGATGCGGTGGTCAACGCCGTCAAGAATTTTCAGGCCAAGGGCGCCGGCGCAGCAATACTCGACGTCCACACGGGCGAGGTGCTGGGCATGGCCTCGGCGCCCGATTTCGATCCGAACTATCCGAGCGAGGGTGCCTCCGAAGGCTGGCTCAACCGCATGACGAACGGCACGTTCGAAATGGGATCGACCTTCAAGACATTTACCATGGCGATGGCGCTCGATGACGGCAAGGTGACGCTGCGCGATGCCTTCGACGCCAGCAACCCGATCCGTATCGGCGGTTTTACCATTCACGATTTCCACGGTCAGCGCCGCGTGCTCAGCGTCCCGGAAATTTTCCAGTACTCATCAAATATCGGTACGGCCAAGATCGCCGATCTTGTCGGCATCGATGGGCACAAGGAATTCCTGACCCGCTTAGGCCTGCTCACCAAGATGGATACCGAGCTGCCGGAAGTGAAGGCGCCAAGCCAGCCTCGGGTCTGGAAGAAGATCAATTCGATCACTATTTCCTTCGGCCACGGGGTCTCGACGACGCCGCTGCAGACCGCCGTCGCCGCGTCGGCCCTTGTCAACGGCGGCAAGCTGATCGAGCCGACCTTTCTTCCTCGCACCCGCGACCAGGCCGACGCCATCGCCAAGATGGTGGTCAAGAAGAGTACCAGCAGCGATATTCGCTACCTGCTCGAGTTCAACGGCACCAGAGGCTCGGGGCGCAATGCGCGCGTTCCCGGCTACAACGTCGGCAGCAAGACCGGTACGGCCGACAAGGTCGTCAACGGCCGCTATTCGCATAATCTGAACTTCAACAGCTTCCTGGCGGCATTTCCGATCGACAATCCCCAATACATGGTCATGACCTTCATCGACGAGCCGAAGAGCGGCGAACGCGGCGGCGGGACGATTTCAGCCTTTACGGCGTTGCCGATCGCCCGTGACATCATCGCCAGAGCGGCGCCGATTCTCGGGGTGCAGCCCAGCTTTGGAAAAGATGACTCGGCCTTGCTGGCGTCTTATTAAGCGTGAAAGAATACACACGTCGATTCGCGAGGGGCGGACTGATCGAGAAGGCGAAAAGTACATTCGATGAACTTGCGGGATATTGCCGGAAATGCATTTCCGGAACTCAACACACACATCGGCGGAGCGCTTGGCGATCTTGAGATAAGCGGGATCTCCGCAGACAGCCGTAAGGTGTCGCCCGGCATGGCCTTTGTCGCCGTGGCCGGCACGAAGGCTGACGGTGCGAGTTTCATCGCCGATGCTGTTTCGCGAGGGGCCTGCGTTGTCGTTGCGGGCCATGAAGCCGATGCCGGCAGTGTGCCTCTGCTGCAGGTGTCCGAGCCGCGCCTGTTCCTCGCTGTCGCCGCTGCGCGCTTTTACGGACGGCAGCCGGAAACGATGGTGGCCGTGACGGGAACCGCCGGCAAGACCTCGGTCGCATCCTTCACACGGCAGATCTGGGCTTTCGCGGGTCATCCCGCAGCCATGATCGGCACGACCGGCGTCGTTTCACCGACCCGCAACGAATATGGCGCGCTGACGACGCCAGACCCGGTGTCGCTGCACAAGCTGCTGGCCGAGCTTGCCGACGAAGGTGTCACGCATGCGGCCATGGAGGCGTCCAGCCACGGCCTTGATCAGTTCCGGCTCGATGGCGTGAAGCTTGCTGCCGCTGGCTTCACCAATCTTGGCCGCGACCACATGGACTATCACCCCACGGTCGAGGACTATATGGCCGCCAAGATGCGGCTGTTTCGGGATTTGCTGCCGAAAGGTTCGCCGGCCGTCATTTTTTCGGACGATCCATGGTCGCCTCAGGCAATCGCTGCCGCGCGCGACGCAGGGCAGGATGTTCGCACCGTGGGGCGCAAGGGTGATTTCCTGACGCTCAAGCGCGTCGAGCACTTCCGCCACAAGCAGATCGCCGAGGTCCATATCGGCGACGATATCTTCGAGATCCATATTCCGCTGGCCGGCGACTTCCAGATCGCCAATGCGCTGGTCGCTGCAGGCCTCGCCATTTCGACCGGTGTCGCCGCACCGGTCGCCATGGCGGCACTCGAAAAGCTCGTCGGTGCGTCGGGCCGCCTGGAGCTGGTCGGTCATGCCCATGATGGTGCGCTCGCCTATGTCGATTATGCCCATAAGCCGGATGCGCTTGAAAACGTGCTGAATTCGGTGCGGCCGTTCACGACTGGCCGCGTCATCGTCGTCTTCGGCTGTGGCGGGGATCGTGATCGCGGCAAGCGTCCGATCATGGGCGAGATCGCCTGCCGTCTTGCCGATGTCGTTGTTGTCACCGACGATAATCCACGCTCGGAAGATCCGGCAGCAATCCGCGCGGAAATCATGGCGGCGGCCGTCTGTGCGACCGAGATCGGCGATCGTGCCGAAGCGATCCGCAAGGCAGTCGGCCTGTTGAAATCCGGCGACACGCTGATCGTCGCCGGCAAGGGGCATGAGGAAGGTCAGACGATCGGCGGCGTGACGCAGCCGTTCTCCGATCATGCCGAATTGCGCAAAGCATTGGAGGATTTGAAGTCTTGAGCTGGCTATGGACAACCGAGGATCTGATCGCTGCAATCTCGGGCCGCTTCGTCGGATCGCTGCCCGTGGGCATTACGGGCATTTCCATAGACAGTCGTTCCATTCAGCCGGGCGAAGCTTTCTTTGCTATCAAGGGCGATCGCGTCGATGGTCACGACTATGCCAATGTCGCTATGGCGAACGGTGCGGCGTTCATCGTCATCAGCGAGGCACGCCTGCCGGCAATGGGCAGCCTGACCGTACCGAAGGTTGTCGTGGACGATGTATTGGCGGCGCTCGCACGGCTCGGCGTTGCCGCCCGCAAGCGTACGCAGGCTAAGATCATCGCGGTCACGGGTTCGGTCGGCAAGACGACGACCAAGGAGATGCTGCGGCGGGCGCTGACACCTTCGGGCAAGGTGCACGCCTCGGTTGCTTCGTTCAACAATCATTGGGGCGTCCCGCTGACTCTGGCGCGCATGCCCGAGGACACCGACTTCGGCGTTTTCGAAATCGGCATGAACCATCCGGAGGAAATCCGTCCGCTCGTCAAGATGGTACAGCCGCACGTAGCGATCATCACCACGATCGCGCCGGCTCATCTCGGCAACTTCAGCAGCATCAGCGAGATCGCCGCCGCGAAGGCGGAAATTTTCGACGGTGTCGTACCGGGCGGCCATGCCATACTCAATCACGACAACGATCAGTTCGAGATGCTGGAGAAGGCTGCCGTGGCGGCCGGCATCGAGCATGTGCACAGCTTCGGCCAGCACGCCAAGGCCGATGTACGCCTCGCTGAATTCAATGCCTCGGAAGAGAATTCAACGCTTTGGCTGACGATCGGCGGCGAGACCATGGAGGTGGCGCTCGGCGCGCCGGGCCGCCATATCGCGGAAAATGCGCTTGCCGTACTCGGTGCGGTCATGCTCGTGGAAGCCGATCTCGATCAGGCCGTTGACGCCTTGGCGGATCTGCAACCGGAAAAAGGCAGGGGCCAACGCCACAAGCGCGCGATCGGCAGCGGCTATTTCACGCTGATCGACGAGAGCTACAACGCCAATCCTGCGTCCATGCGCGCTGCCATCGCGCTGCTGGCGACGACGTCGCCGCATGCGGGACCAGGCGGCCGGGCGGGTAGGCGGATCGCCATGCTCGGCGATATGTTGGAAATGGGGGACTATGCCCAGCGCGTGCATGCAAATCTTGCCGGACCGCTTTTGGCAGCCGGTATCGAGCATGTCTGGCTGGCGGGTCCGGAGATGGCTGCGTTGAGGGATGAGCTGCCGGAAAGTGTTCATGTCGAATATCGTGAGACGACGGAGGAACTCTCGGAATTCGCGCTCAATTCTGTCGCCTCCGGCGATGTCTTGATGGTGAAATCGTCACTGGGAATGGGGTTTGGAAAGATTGTCGCGGGCTTGCTTGACAAGTTTCCCGCATTTTCCGACACGGGCCACCACACCCATCAGGGGCTTTAGAAAGGGCTCTTATGCTGATCTGGCTTGCCGAACTGTCGGACCATATTCATTTTTTCAGTACTCACTTCAGATTCCTCAATCTGTTCAGATACATCACGTTCCGTACCGGCGGTGCCCTGTTCACGTCAGCGTTGATCGTTTTTCTCTTCGGACCGCGAATCATCTCCTCCCTGCGCGTGCGTCAGGGCAAAGGACAGCCGATCCGTGCCGACGGTCCGCAGACGCACTTTAAAAAGGCCGGTACGCCGACCATGGGCGGCCTGATGATTCTCGCCGGCATCGTCGTGTCGTCGCTGCTTTGGGCCGATCTCGCCAATGTCTATGTCGTTGCCACGCTGCTCGTGACGCTCGGTTTCGGCGCGATCGGCTTCTACGACGATTATCTCAAGGTGACCAAGCAGAGCGACAAGGGCTTTTCCGGCCGCGCGCGCCTCGGCATTGAATTCGTGATTGCCGCGATTGCCGTCTACTTCATGATGACGACGGCGCTGTCCTCCGGGCCGGCCGGCTCGACCTTCGGCTCGTCGATCGCCTTTCCCTTCTTCAAGAACCTGCTGCTCAATCTCGGCATGTTCTTCGTGCTGTTCGGCGCCTTCGTCATCGTTGCTGCAGGCAATGCCGTCAACCTGACCGACGGTCTCGACGGGCTTGCCATCGTGCCAGTCATGATTGCGGCGGCTTCCTTCGGCGTGATCGCCTATCTCGCCGGCAACTTTGTTTTCGCCGACTATCTGGCGATCAATTTCGTGCCCGGCACAGGTGAGCTCGCGGTGGTTCTCGGTGCCGTCATTGGTGCCGGTCTCGGCTTCCTCTGGTTCAACGCGCCGCCGGCGGCCATCTTTATGGGTGACACCGGCTCGCTGGCACTTGGCGGCATGATCGGCTCGGTCGCCGTCGCCACCAAGCACGAGATCGTCATGGCGATCATCGGCGGCCTCTTCGTGCTCGAGGCGCTTTCTGTCATCATCCAGGTCGGCTTCTTCAAGATGACCAAGCGCCGCGTCTTTCTGATGGCGCCAATCCACCACCACTTCGAAAAGAAGGGCTGGACGGAGAGCCAGGTCGTCGTGCGTTTCTGGATTGTCGCCGTCATCCTGGCGATGGTCGGCCTTTCCACCCTGAAACTGCGGTGAGGCGCCGATGATCCCCGTCACCACGCTGAAAGGAAAGAAGGTCGCACTCTTCGGCCTTGGCGGTTCGGGTTTTGCAACGGCGCGTGCGCTCGTCGCCGGTGGCGCCGATGTGACGGCCTGGGACGACAATCCGGACAGCGTGGCCAAGGCGGCCTCGGAGGGAATAAAGGTCGGGGATCTGAGAACGATCGACTGGAATGGTCTTTCGGTCTTCGTCCTGTCGCCCGGCGTTCCGCTGACGCATCCCAAACCGCATTGGACCGTCGATCTTGCCCACGCCGCCGGCGTCGAGATCATTGGAGATGTCGAGCTTTTCGTTCGGGAGCGGCGTGCGCATGCGCCGGATTGTCCGTTCATTGCCATTACCGGAACGAACGGAAAATCAACAACGACGGCGCTGATCGCCCATATTCTGCAATCGAGCGGCCGCGACACGCAGCTCGGCGGCAATATCGGTACGGCCGTGCTGACACTCGATCCGCCGAAGGCCGGGCGCTTCTACGTCGTCGAATGCTCTTCCTACCAGATCGATCTGGCACCGACACTCAACCCCTCTGCCGGCATTCTGCTGAACCTGACGGCCGATCATCTCGATCGCCACGGCACGATGCAGCATTACGCCGACATCAAGGAGCGGCTTGTCGCCGGCAGCGATATCGCCGTCGTCGGTATCGATGACAGCCATTCCTCCTTGATCGCCGATCGCATCGAACGTGCGGGCGGTAAGGTGATGCGCATTTCGCGCCGGCATGCACTGGCGGATGGCCTTTATGCCGAGGGCAGCCGTATCATGCGGGCATCGAACGGTGCGGCGAAAGAGATTGCCGACCTTGATGGTATCCAGACCCTGCGCGGCGGCCATAACGCACAGAATGCAGCGGCGGCAAGCGCCGCCTGCCTCGCCGTCGGCTTATCCGCCGAGGAGATCCGGGCCGGACTGAAATCCTTCTCAGGTCTCAAGCATCGCATGCAGCCTGTTGGTCGGCGCGGCCGAGTCGTCTTCGTCAACGATTCCAAGGCAACCAATGCGGATGCGGCTGCCCCCGCGCTTTCGAGCTATGAGAATATCTACTGGATAGCCGGAGGTCTGCCGAAAGAAGGTGGGATCACCAGTCTGGCACCGCTCTTCTCCCGTATTTCCAAAGCCTATCTGATCGGTGAGGCTGCGCCCGCGTTCGCGGCGACGCTCGGCGATCGGGTGCCATACGAGATTTCCGGCACGCTGGAGCGTGCCGTCGCGCATGCTGCCGCGGACGCTGACAAGGACGAACACGAGTCCGCTGCGGTGATGTTGTCACCGGCTTGCGCAAGTTTCGATCAGTACAAGAATTTCGAGGTCAGAGGCGACGCCTTCGTCAGCCATGTCGCTGCGATCGATGGCGTCACCATGCTGGTCGGTTCAGCAGCTGGAGGCAAATAATATGGTAAGCCGCGTCGAACGTGGGGCCTTGGCCGAGTGGTTCTGGACCATCGACCGCGTATTTCTGGCCCTTTTCATCCTCTTGATCGGCATCGGCTTCATGCTTTCCTTCGCGGCATCGCCCGCGGTGGCGGAGCGCATCGGGCTTGAGCCGTTCCATTTCGTCAAGCGCCACGCGCTGTTCCTCATCCCGGCGGTCGCCGCGATGATCGGCATTTCCTTCATGACTCCTAGGCAGGTGCGGCGGACCGCGGTCATTCTGCTGATCGTGTCGCTGGCGATGATGCTCTTCGCGCTTTTCTTCGGCATTGAAGTGAAGGGTTCGCGGCGCTGGGTCAATATTGCGGCCTTGTCGATCCAGCCTTCGGAATTCATGAAGCCTGCTTTCGTCGTCGTCTGCGCATGGCTGTTTTCCGAACATGCGCGCCAGCCGGAGATTCCCGGCAATCTCTTCGCCATTATCCTCTTCGGCATCGTCGTTGCGCTGCTTGTCGCGCAGCCTGACCTTGGCCAGACGATCCTGACGACCGCTGTCTGGGGCGGCATGTTCTTCATGGCCGGCATGCCCTGGCTATGGATCATCGTGCTCGGCGGTCTCGGCGCAGGCGGCTTCGTCACCGCTTACTATGTCTTCGATCACGTGGCGCAGCGTGTGAACAAGTTCCTGACGGGCGAGGGCGATACGTTCCAGGTCGATACCGCCAAGGAGGCGATCGTTCATGGCACCTGGTTCGGCGTCGGCCCGGGCGAGGGTACAGTCAAGCGCATCATTCCGGACGCCCATACCGACTTCATCTTCTCGGTCGCGGCGGAGGAGTTCGGCGCCGTCTTCTGTATGGTGCTCGTGCTGATCTTCGCCTTCGTCGTACTGCGCGGCCTGTCGCATGCCTACAAGGAAAAGAACGATTTCAACCGCTTCGCCGTTGCCGGTCTCGTATTGCAGATCGGTATCCAGTCGATCATCAACATCGGTGTGAACCTGCAGCTGCTGCCGGCCAAGGGCATGACACTGCCGCTGATTTCTTACGGCGGTTCGTCGATGACCGCGATCTGCGTGACGGCAGGCTTCATCCTGGCGCTGACACGTCACAGGCCGGAGAAGCGTGCGCAGGACCGGACCATGTTCCGCGTGACGCATGGATTGCCGGCGGAGTGATCGTCTTGGGACTACCGGCCATTTGCTCTTCATATCTCCCGCTCGTCCTTCATTCTCCGGTCGCTTTTCATGAAGTGCCGGTCTATGAGGAGGGCTTGGCCTGTGTCGATGAAGCGGCCAGGGCGGCTTCCTATATTAGGGAGATGCCCCGAGCAGTGGGGTGTTCGCGGGAGCGAAAATTATGAGTAAAGGCATTGTCCTTCTTGCCGCTGGCGGAACCGGCGGTCACGTATTTCCGGCCGAGGCGCTGGCCTATAAGCTGAAGGAGCGCGGCTATTCCGTGCATCTAGTCACCGACAGCCGCGCCGAACGCTATGCCGGCAAGTTTCCGGCCGACGAGATCCATGTCGTGCCTTCGGCGACGATCGGTTCGAAGAGCCCGTTGAAGGTCGCGCGCGCCCTTTGGACGCTGTGGACCGGTATGCGCGCAGCGCGCAGGCTGATCCAGCGCATCAAGCCCGTCTGCGTCGTCGGCTTCGGCGGCTATCCGACGGTCCCGCCGCTTCTTGCCGCCACGCGCATGGGCGTGCCATCCATGCTGCATGAGCAGAACGCCGTCATGGGCCGCGCCAACAAGATGCTGGCGACGCGCGTGCGCGCTATTGCCGGCGGCTTCCTCACGGAGAACGGCGCATTCGCCGAGAAGACGGTGACCACGGGCAATCCCGTGCGCCCGGCCGTCATCGAAGCTGCAAAACGTCCCTATGTGCCGTCCGGGGCAGACGATCCGTTCAATCTGGTCGTCTTCGGCGGCAGCCAGGGCGCGCAGTATTTCTCGAAGGCCGTGCCGACGGCGATCAGCCTGCTTGAGGAGCCGCTGCGCAAGCGCCTGCGGATCACGCAGCAGGTGCGCCCCGAGGACATGGAGACGGTCAACAGCTGCGCGAGAAAGCTTGAGATGGGCGCCGACGTCGCGCCGTTCTTCAACGATATGGCGGAGCGCATTGGCGCTGCGCATCTGGTTCTCTGCCGTTCCGGCGCGTCGACCGTCTCCGAGCTTGCCGTTATCGGGCGTCCGGCAATCCTGGTTCCCTATCCGCATGCGCTCGATCACGATCAGGCGGCCAATGCCGCCGCACTGGCGGCAACCGGCGGCGTCAAGGTCATCGTACAGTCGGAGCTGACGCCGGAGAAACTTTCCACCATCCTGCGCGGCGCCATGACCATGCCGGAAAAGCTCGCAAAGATGGCCGCGTCAGCCAAGCAGGCGGGCAAGCCGGGTGCGGCAAACTTGCTTGCCGACATGGTTGAGGCTATTGCCGCGGGACGTTCAATTCAGCAATTCAAGGGGGCAGGCGCATGAAGCTGCCGAAGGCAATCGGCCTTGTGCATTTTATCGGTATCGGCGGCATCGGGATGAGCGGCATCGCCGAGGTTTTGCATAACCTCGGTCATCGCGTGCAGGGTTCCGACCAATCGGAAAGCGCCAACGTGCAGCGGCTGCGCGACAAGGGCATTCCGGTCCATATCGGCCACAAGGCTGAGAACCTCGGCGACGCCGAAGTCGTCGTCGTTTCCACCGCCATCAAGAAGACCAATCCGGAACTTGTCGCTGCACGCGAAAAGCTGCTGCCGGTCGTGCGCCGCGCCGAAATGCTGGCCGAGCTGATGCGCTTCCGCAGCGCCATCGCCATCGGGGGTACGCATGGCAAGACCACGACGACATCGCTGGTGGCGACGCTTCTGGAAGCCGGCGGGCTGGATCCGACCGTCATCAACGGCGGCATCATCAATGCGTATGGCACGAATGCGCGCATGGGTGAGGGCGAGTGGATGGTGGTCGAGGCTGATGAATCGGACGGCACGTTCCTGAAGCTGCCGGCCGACGTCGCCGTCGTCACCAATATCGATCCGGAACATCTCGACCATTACGGCAATTTCGATGCCGTCCGGGCCGCCTTCCGGCAGTTCGTCGAGAACGTGCCGTTCTACGGTTTCGGCGTCATGTGCATCGATCATCCGGAAGTGCAGGCGCTCGTTGGTCGCATCGAGGACCGCAAGGTCATCACCTATGGCGAGAATCCGCAGGCGGACGTTCGTTTCTCGAACGTGCGCATCGACGGCACGCGTTCACTGTTCGATGTCGAAATCCGCAGGCGCCGCACGGGCAAGGTGTTTCAGATCAAGGATCTCGTGATGCCGATGCCTGGCCGTCACAATATTTCCAATGCGACGGCTGCCGTTGCCGTTGCCAACCGGCTGGGGATTTCCAGCGAGGCGATCGCCAAGGGGCTCGCATCCTTCGGCGGCGTCAAGCGCCGGTTCACGCTGACGGGCGAATGGAACGGGGTGAAGGTTTTTGACGACTACGGCCATCACCCCGTCGAGATCAAGGCCGTGCTGAAGGCTGCGCGTGAAGCCTGCAAGGGCCGGGTCATCGCCGTTCATCAGCCGCATCGCTATAGCCGCCTGTCGAGCCTGTTCGAGGAATTCGCAGCCTGCTTCAACGATGCCGACAGCATCTTCCTGGCGCCGGTCTATGCCGCAGGTGAAGACCCCATCGAAGGCATCGATTCGCAGACATTGGTTTCGCGCATCAAGGCCGGCGGCCATCGCGACGCGCGCTATCTGCCGTCACAGGAAGATCTTGCCGCCATGGTTGCAGAGATTGCACGGCCGGGTGATTTTGTGGTTTTGTTGGGTGCTGGCAGCATCACATATTGGGCAGCATCATTGCCAAAGGAATTGGAAGGCCTTTCGGGTACGTCCGCATGAAACAGGTAAATGGGGAAAAGCTTCTGGCGTCGCTCGGCGACGGAATAAAAGACATCAGGGGCCGGCTGACGCCGGACGCGCCGATGGATCGTGTGACATGGTTCCGTTCCGGCGGGCTGGCGGAGCTGATGTTCCAGCCGCATGACACGGATGATCTCATCGCCTTCCTGAAGATCCTGCCGGAAGAGGTGCCGCTGACGGTCGTCGGCGTGGGGTCGAACATTTTGGTGCGCGACGGCGGTATTCCGGGCGTCGTTCTCAGGCTTTCAGCCAAGGGCTTCGGCTCGATCGAGCTTGCCGGCGAGAATCGCATTCTGGCCGGTGCCATTTGCCCGGACAAGCACGTCGCGGCAATGGCGATGGACAACAGCATCGGCGGTTTCCACTTCTACTACGGCATTCCGGGCAGCATCGGTGGCGCTGCACGGATGAATGCAGGCGCCAACGGCGCGGAAACACGGGAGCGCGTCATCGAAGTACATGCGGTCGACCGCAAGGGTGACAAGCATGTCCTGACCAATGCGGAGATGGGTTACAGCTACCGCCATTCCGATGCCTCTGAAGATCTGATCTTCACGCATGTCCTTTTCGAGGGCTATCCGGAGGACCGCGCCAAGATCCGTGCCGAGATGGATGCGGTGCGCGCTCATCGCGAAACCGTGCAGCCGATCCGGGAAAAAACCGGTGGCTCAACCTTCAAGAATCCGGAGGGCCTTTCCGCCTGGAAGCTGATCGACGAGGCGGGCTGCCGCGGCCTCGTCATCGGCGGTGCGCAAATGTCGTCGCTGCATTGCAATTTCATGATCAACATGGAGCAGGCGACGGGCTACGATCTGGAATATCTCGGCGAGCAGGTTCGCCGCGAGGTTTTCGAGAAGTCGGGCGTCAAGCTGGAATGGGAGATCAAGCGTCTCGGACACTTCATGCCCGGTCGGGAAGTTCGGCCGTTCCAGGGTGTCACAACGGAATAGGTTCGATGTAAAAAGCTCGAACCTCATAAAATGATTCAACAAAAAGGCCGGGTGAAAACCCGGCCTTTTCAGTCTGTTGCGTCGCGTTTCTCAGACTTCGTCGCTGCCCGAAAGGAGGATGCCGATGAGCGAAAGCAGGGCGGCGGCCGCCAGATAGTAGCCGACATAGACGAGGCCGTAGGTGGTTGCGAGCCAGGTGGCGATATAGGGCGCCAGCGATGCGCCGACGATGCCGCCGAGATTGAAGGTCATCGAGGCGCCGGTGTAGCGCACCGTCGTCGGGAAAGGGGCTGCCAGCGCAGCGCCGATGGGACCGTAGGTGAACCCCATCAGGGCAAGGCCGATGATCGAGCAGACGAAGGCACCCGTGAGGCCTGCCGTCAGCAGCGATGCATAAAAGAGGCCGAAGATCAGGATGCCGATCGTCGTTAGGATCAAAACCAGACGGCGCGAATAGCGATCGGACAAGAGGCCGGAGACCGGAATCATCAGACCGAAGAAGACGACGCCGACGAGCTGGACGACGAGGAATTGGGCCTGCGAGTAGCCGAGACCGGTCGGCAGAGGACCATTGCCCGGAGGTCTCGTGCCCCAGCTGAGCGTAAAGGCCGTCATCAGGTAGAAGAGCACGAAGGTCGCGACCGCGATGATGGTGCCGAGAATCAGGCTGCGGAGGTGCGAGCGGAAAATGACAGCAATCGGAACGGAAACCCGTTCCTCCTTCTCGATCGCGCGCTGGAATTCGGGGGTTTCCGTGATCTTCAGGCGGACATAGAGGCCGACAGCCACCAGCACGATGCTGATCAGGAAGGGAACGCGCCAGCCATAGTTGAGGAAGTCCGCATCAGCCATGCTTTCGCGCAGGATGAGGAAAAGACCCGCCGAGAGAATGAAGCCGATGGGGGCGCCGAGCTGCGGGAACATGGCATACCAGCTGCGCTTGCCTTCCGGCGCATTTTCTGTCGCCAGCAATACCGCGCCGCCCCATTCGCCGCCGAGGCCGAGCCCCTGACCGAGGCGGCAAAGCGCCAGCAGAACCGGTGCGAGGACGCCGATCGATTCGTAGGTCGGCAGCATGCCGATCACGACCGTTGAGAGGCCCATGGTCATCAGAGCTGCAACCAGCGTCGCCTTGCGGCCGATCCGGTCTCCGAAGTGACCGAAGATCATCGCGCCGATCGGGCGAGCGAAGAAGGCGATGGAGAAGGTGGCAAAGGACTGCAGGGTTGCCGAGGTCGGGTCGCTTGCAGGGAAGAACAGCTTCGGGAAGACGATAACCGCCGCCGTTGCATAAACATAGAAATCAAAAAATTCGATCGTTGTGCCGATGAGGCTCGCGATCAGAACACGCGCCGGAGAATTTGCAACAGCGTTGTTCGATGACGAGGGGGTCGGCGACAAAGGAGATATCGCGTCAGTCATGATCCCACCAATTCATGTGAAGCTAAGGCGCGCTTAGCGGATGAAAATTGTCCTTAGCGTAATTTTTGTTCAACGCAAACGTTAACTGCGCAAGAAATCAGCGGTTGCGTGCTATCGTTTTGCCGTAATTGTTGATTCGTGAGCAATCGGGCGGATATTTGCTGTTGGGTGGGCCTCGTCCGGCAAGTCCTTGCCGGACCTTTTTCATCCGTGGCCGATTCTCGCCTGGATTGCGGGCTGAGGAGAAAGCTTTCATGCAGAAAAAACTCATTGCTGAGTTTCTTGGGACGTTTTGGCTCGTATTCGGCGGCTGCGGCAGTGCGATCTTCGCAGCGGCATTTCCGAGCCTCGGTATCGGTTTTCTAGGTGTAGCCTTTGCGTTTGGTCTGACCGTGCTGACCATGGCTTTTGCCGTCGGCGGCATATCGGGAGGGCATTTCAACCCGGCTGTTTCGGTCGGCTTGACGGTTGCCGGCCGTTTTCCCGGCGGGCAGCTTATCCCCTATATCATCGCGCAGGTGATCGGCGCGATCGTCGCTGCGGCGGTGCTTTATCTGATTGCAAGCGGCAAGGCTGATTTCCAGCTCGGCGGCTTTGCAGCGAACGGCTACGGGGAGCATTCTCCAGGCGGGTATTCCATGGTGTCGGCATTGGTGGCCGAGGTCTTGCTGACGCTGTTTTTCCTGGTCGTGATTCTTGGTTCGACGAGCAGCAAAGTACCGGCCGGCTTTGCGCCGATCGCCATTGGCCTGGCGTTGACGCTGATCCATCTGATCTCGATCCCGATCACCAACACGTCGGTCAATCCGGCCCGCTCGACGGGGCAGGCCTTGTTCGTCGGCGGTTGGGCCTTGCAGCAGCTTTGGCTGTTCTGGGTTGCTCCTATCGTCGGCGGAGCGCTGGGCGGCCTTGTCTGGAAACTGGTCGACGACAGCGAGTGATATCGTTGTCATTTCGAAGCTTTGAGCCCCGCATCGAACCATCGATGCGGGGCTCATTGTTTAAAAAAATCTAAATGTAGCGATTTCAAAAGTAGCAACTCCATGATTCCAATGGCAGAATTCTTTAAGCCGGTTTGATTCGAAGCATTCGATCATCGGCAGAGCGGTCGAAAGTTAACGAAAGTAAACGCTTCATTAACCTTAATGTCGTTCTAATCAGCCTATTGAAAACGGGGCGAGAATCGCCGTCAGGCGAGGCCCGCAAAAGCAAAGCAGAGACCGTGAGGTCGGGGGTATTGATGGGTGGCAAGCATGTCGCTGTCCTTTTGGGCGGATTTTCCTCGGAAAGGCCGGTCAGCCTTTCCTCGGGAAAGGCATGCGCCGATACCCTGGAAGCTGAAGGCTTCCGGGTTACCCGCCTCGATGTGGATCACGATGTCGCCAGCCGCCTGGCCGAGTTGAAGCCCGACGTGGTCTTCAATGCGCTGCATGGTCCTTTCGGGGAGGACGGCACCATCCAGGGCATTCTCGAATATCTGCAGATTCCCTATACGCATTCCGGTGTGCTTGCCTCGGCTCTCGCGATGGACAAGTCCCGTGCGAAAACGGTTGCCGCTGCGGCCGGTGTTCCGGTTGCCGGCTCGATCGTCATGAGCCGCTTCGGTATTGTCGGCGAACATCCGATGAAGCCGCCTTACGTCGTCAAGCCGGTGCGCGAGGGGTCGAGCTTCGGTGTCGTGATTGTCAAGGAAGATCAGGCGCATCCGCCGCAGATCGTTACGTCTTCGGAGTGGCGCTATGGCGACGAGGTGCTTGTTGAGCGTTATATCCATGGGCGTGAGCTGACTTGCGGCGTCATGGATGGCAAGGTTCTGGGCGTTACGGAAATCGTGCCGCTCGGCCACAGCTTCTATGATTACGATGCCAAATACGCCAAGGGTGGGTCAAAACATGTCTTGCCGGCGGAAATTTCACCGAATCTTTACCAAAAGATACAAACATTATCGTTAAGGGCGCATGAAGCTATCGGCTGCCGCGGTGTTAGTCGATCTGACTTCCGTTTTGACGATCGCTTTTCCGAAGAGGGCGAACTTGTCTGGTTGGAGATCAATACCCAGCCGGGCATGACTCCTACCTCCCTGGTGCCTGAAATGGCCGCTCATGCCGGCTACTCTTTTGGTGAATTTCTCCGGTGGATGGTGGAGGACGCGTCTTGTTTGCGCTGACGGTCAAAAATATGAGGCGGTCCCGTCATCGCGTCCCGCTCGCCATCGACGACGTCGAGGATGCGTTCGTCCTGCCGCGTCCGCTGCGCCGCGCCGTTCGCTTTTTGGTCAGCCTTGGTTCCGGCCGCATCAATATTCCCGCGCACACGGGCACGCTTTCGGCCTTCGCCCTCTTTGCTGCGACCGGCCTCTACGGCATGTCCGTCGGCGGCCACAGCCAGGCTGTTGCGGAGGCGACGACCTCCGCTGCCGGTTTCGCCATCGAGGATGTGAAGGTTTCCGGCAACGACGAGACCTCGGAAATCGAGATCCTGCAGCTGCTCGGTCTCGACGGCACGACCTCGCTCGTCGCTCTCAATGCCGATGCTGCCCGCCAGAAGATCTCGAATCTCCCCTGGGTTCAGAATGTCGAGGTCCGTAAGGTCTATCCGAGAACCGTGGTGGTGAAGCTGAAGGAGCGCAAGGCCTATGCCATCTGGCAGCATGGCTCCGAGCTTTCGCTGATCCAGAAGGACGGTAGCGTGATCGCTCCGTTGCGCGACAACAAATTTGCAAAGCTGCCGCTCTTCGTCGGTCGCGACGCCGAGACTGCGGCTGCCTCCATCGATGATCAATTTGCCAAGTGGCCCGATGTCCGCAGCCATGTGAAAGCCTTCGTGCGCGTCGCAGGCCGCCGCTGGGATCTCTATCTCGACAATGGCGTGATCATCAAATTGCCGGAGGACAATGTCGACGGTGCGCTTGCTCGACTGACTAAGCTCGACAAGGACGAGAACCTTCTGCAGCGCGACATCGCCGCCGTCGATCTCCGTCTCGATGATCGCACCGCGATTGAATTGACTTCGGATGCCGCAACTCGCCGTCAGGCCGCCGTCGACGCAAGAAACAAAGCTTTGAAGAAAGCAGGGCAGGATACATGAGCTTATTCGGTTCGTCCCATTTCGGCCTGCCTCGGTTGAAGCCGCTGTCCTCGAAGCGGTCGCATATCGTATCGGTTCTCGACATCGGCTCGACGAAGGTCGTCTGCATGATCGGCCGGCTGACTCCGCGTGAGGAGAGCCAGGTTCTGCCGAACCGCACGCACAATATCGAGATCATCGGTATCGGCCATCAGCGTTCCCGTGGCATCAAGACCGGCGTGATTGCCGATCTAGACGCTCTGGAAGGTGTTGTGCGGCTTGCCGTCGATGCTGCCGAGCGCATGGCTGGCCTTACCGTCGACAGTCTGATCGTCAACGTCTCGGCTGGTCGTCTGGGCAGCGATATCTACACGGCGACCATCGATCTCGGTGGCCAGGAAGTGGAAGCCAACGATCTCAAGAAGGTTCTGGCTGCGGCGTGCCAGCAGTCGATCCGCCAGGAGCGTGCGGTGCTGCATTCGCTGGCAACGGGCTACTCGCTCGACGGCGAGCGCGGCATCCGCGATCCGCTGGCAATGTTCGGTGACGCGCTCGGCGTCGATATGCATGTCGTGACGGCAGAGCGCGCGGCGCTTCGCAACCTCGAGCTCTGCATCAACCGGGCGCATCTTTCGGTCGAAGGCATGGTGGCGACACCCTATGCCAGCGGTCTGGCAGCGCTCGTCGACGACGAAGTCGAGCTCGGTTGCGCCGCGATCGACATGGGCGGCGGTACGACGACGATTTCGGTTTTTGCCGAAGGTAAGCTGGTGCATACCGATGCCGTCAGCCTCGGCGGTCATCACGTCACCACGGACCTCGCGCGCGGTCTTTCCACCCGCATCGAGGATGCGGAGCGGCTGAAGGTCGTCCATGCCTCCGCTCTGGCGAATTCTTCGGAAGAGCGTGAACTGATTTCCATCCCGCCGATCGGCGAAGATGAGCGTGACCAGCCGACGCAGGTGCCGAAGGCGCTGGTGTCGCGCATCGTCAAGGCTCGTATCGAGGAAACCCTCGAGCTTATTCGCGATCGCATCCAGCGTTCGGGCTTCAGCCCGATCGTCGGCAAGCGCGTCGTCCTGACCGGCGGCGCGAGCCAGCTGACCGGCTTGCCCGATGTGGCACGCCGCGTTCTTGCCCGCAACGTCCGCATCGGTCGTCCGATGGGCGTGTCCGGTTTGCCGACGGCAGCCAAGGGGCCGGCTTTTTCGACGGCGGTCGGTCTGATGATCTATCCGCAGGTCGCAGACATGGAAACACATGCGCCGAGCAGCGGTCTGCTCTCGTCGTTTGGAGGTAACAACAGCCGGATCGGCCGTGTCGGCCAATGGCTGAAAGAGAGTTTTTGAGTGCCTGATCCCGGAATTCAGTCCGGGGCAAGCGTCAGGCAAGTGAAATCGAGTGAATTGGCCGGCGTGGCGATGCGGCCATAAAGAGAAGGAACGGGTACAATGACTATCAAGCTGCATAAGCCAGATATCACCGAGCTTAAGCCGCGAATCACCGTGTTCGGTGTCGGCGGCGGTGGCGGCAATGCCGTCAACAACATGATCACGGCAGGCTTGCAGGGCGTCGATTTCGTCGTCGCCAATACCGATGCTCAGGCGCTGACCATGACGAAGGCGGAGCGGATCATCCAGCTCGGCGTCAATGTCACGGAAGGTCTTGGCGCCGGTTCGCAGCCGGAAGTCGGCCGTGCAGCTGCCGAAGAGTGCATCGATGAAATCATCGATCACCTCAACGGCACGCATATGTGCTTCGTTACCGCCGGCATGGGCGGCGGCACGGGCACGGGCGCCGCTCCGGTCGTCGCGCAGGCGGCTCGCAACAAAGGCATCCTGACTGTCGGCGTCGTCACCAAGCCATTCCACTTCGAAGGCGGCCGCCGCATGCGTCTCGCCGAACAGGGTATCCAGGAACTGCAGAAGTCGGTCGACACGCTGATCGTCATCCCGAACCAGAACCTGTTCCGCATCGCCAACGACAAGACGACTTTCGCCGACGCGTTCTCGATGGCCGACCAGGTTCTCTATTCGGGCGTCGCCTGCATCACCGACCTGATGGTGAAGGAAGGTCTCATCAACCTCGATTTCGCCGACGTCCGTTCGGTCATGCGCGAAATGGGCCGCGCCATGATGGGTACCGGCGAAGCTTCCGGCCAGGGCCGTGCGATGCAGGCCGCCGAGGCTGCCATTGCCAATCCGCTGCTCGACGAGACTTCGATGAAGGGCGCGCAGGGCCTGCTGATCTCGATCACCGGCGGTCGCGATCTCACCCTGTTCGAAGTCGACGAAGCCGCGACCCGCATCCGCGAAGAAGTCGATCCGGACGCCAACATCATCCTCGGCGCCACCTTCGACGAATCGCTCGAGGGCATCATCCGCGTTTCCGTCGTTGCAACCGGTATCGACCGCGCGATGAACGAAGCAGCCGACAGAGGCATGGAATTCCGCTCCGCCGCGAAGCCGGCAATGCGTCCTTCCGCGGCCGCCGCTCCGGCAGCGGCCGCAGCTCAGCCTGCCCACGTCGCGCAGGCCCCAATCGCACAGGCTGCCGCTCCGGCTCCCCGTACCGTGGATCCGGTTGCCCAGACCATTCGTGCAGCAGAGGCCGATCTGGAGCGCGAGCTGGAATTCCAGATGGGTCGCCAGGCTCACGTCCAGCAGCAGCCGGCAATGCAGCAGGCCCCGGCGCCGGAGGATAACTTCCGTCCGCAGAGCCGTATCTTCGCCGCAGCTCCGGAAGCTCAACCGGTCCGTCAGGCCCCGGTTCAGCCGCAGCCGGCACCGGTCATGCAGCAGCAGCCGATCATCCGTCAGGCTCCCGAGCAGGTCCGCATGCCGAAGGTCGAGGACTTCCCGCCGGTCGTCAAGGCCGAAATGGAACACCGCGCTCAGCCGGCAGCCACCCCGGCCACCGAAGAGCGCGGCCCGATGGGTCTGCTGAAGCGAATCACCAATTCGCTCGGCCGTCGCGAAGAAGATCCGGCCTTCGACGACATGATGGCTCCGACGAACAATGCCGCTCCGCAGCAGCGTCGTGCGCCGTCGCCTGAGGCCAGCCTCTACGCTCCGCGTCGTGGCCAGCTCGACGATCACGGCCGCCAGGCTCCGCAGGCACGCATGGCGAGCCACGAGGACGACCAGCTCGAGATCCCGGCCTTCCTGCGCCGCCAATCGAACTGACCCGATGCTGGACGACCTTTTAATAGGTTGCTAACCATACTGATGAAATCCGGGGCCGAAAGACCCCGGATTTCCTTATTTTAGACCTGTTGCCATATCTTGGATTCTCCAACGAATTCAATTGACTGCTTTCGTAACAAACCGAAAGAAACAGTGATTTGGAATGCGGTGATCCCGCGCGTATGTAGATACCAAGCGAGCCTGCGGAATCACATTCGGCAATGAATGCATGTGACATTCGCGGCACAGTTAACAGACTGAACCGGCGATAAAGGGTAAGGGTCCGAAGATGACTGCCCGGCCTGGATCAGACAGACGAAGGCAGAACTATATGGCAATCGGATTGCTTGGTTTTCAGACCACCATTGCAAACCCTGTGACACTTTCGGGTATCGGCGTGCATTCCGGCGCCGACGTGTCGATCACCTTCTATCCCGCCGAGGCCGGCACCGGTGTCGTTTTCCAGCGCCTGCACGACAATGGCGACGTGACCGAACTGCGCGCCGTTTCCTCGCAGGTCGGCAATACGGATCTCTGCACGGTTCTCGGCTTTTCTCCGGCGCGCTCGATCGCGACGGTCGAACACGTCATGGCGGCGATCTATGCGATCGGCCTCGACAATGTCGTCGTCGAGGTGACTGGCGCGGAAATGCCGATCATGGACGGCAGCTCCTATCCTTTCATCGAGGCGATCGAGCAGACCGGCATCGTTTCGCTCGGTGTCAAGCGCCGCTACATTCGCGTTACCAAGCCGGTGCGGATCGAAGCCGGCGGCTCCTGGTGCGAGTTCCGCCCCTATGACGGCACGCGCTTCGAGGTCGAAATCGATTTCGAATGCCCGCTGATCGGCCGCCAGAAGTGGGAAGGCGACCTGACCGCCAAGACTTTCAAGGTCGAACTTTCGCGTGCCCGCACGTTCGGTTTCATGCGTGATGTCGAGCGCTTGTGGGCTTCGGGCCATGCGCTGGGTTCGTCGCTGGAAAACTCTGTCGTCATCTCCGACGACAACACGGTCATCAACGTCGAAGGGCTGCGTTACGCAAAGGACGAATTCGTTCGTCACAAGACGCTCGATGCCGTTGGCGATCTGGCTCTGGCGGGCGCTCAGTTCATCGGCTGCTACCGTTCCTATCGCGGCGGCCACCGCATGAATGCGAATGCGCTGAAGGCGTTGCTCGGCGATCCCAGCGCCTATGATGTCGTCGAGACGTCCGCGCCGCGTCAGCGCGGTCACAGCCGTGAATTCATCGCGGTCAACGCTCCCGAATTCGCTCCTTGGTCGGCGTAATCTTTCGAGGTTCGAACGAGAAAAAAAGCCGCTCTGATGAAGGGCGGCTTTTTTGACAGGAGACTCGCATGGTTTACCGTCGGCCATCGCATCATATCTCGAGAACGCGGACCGATATGGGAATCTCCTGTTAAAACAGTCATTAAAGGCTGCGGATATGCCGCCTTTGCCACAAAAATGCGTTAATGCATCATCAATGCGTTGCCCTGATAGTGTTTTTGCGGCTAGAAACGCCAGCGAGAGAACGCCGTCTCCGCAACGACGGCTATGGGACAGTCATCCGATGGGTTTTGCAAGGTCTGAACGCATGAATATCACAGCACGGGCTTTGCTCGTATCGCTCCTTCTGGCCGGTACCGGTGCGGTGGTGACGGGTTGTAATACGAAAAAGGACATCGACATCACCAAGCTCGGTGTCGATACCGATCCGCCGGAGATGCTCTATAACCAGGGCCTTGCCAACATCAAGGCGGGCAATATGACTGAGGCCGGCAAGAAGTTCGATGCCATCAATCAGCAGCAACCTTTTTCGGAATGGGCTCGCAAGGCGCTCGTCATGAGCACCTTCGTCAAGTACCGCACAGGTCGCTATGACGAGGCGGTGCAGACCGGCAATGCCTATCTCAAGCAATATCCAGCGTCGGAAGATGCGGACTATGTGCAGTATCTGGTCGGCTCTTCCTATGCCAAGCAGATCGTGGACGTGACGCAGGATCAGCGCGCAGCACAGCAGACGATCGAGGCAATGACCAAGCTCGTCAATAATTATCCGAAGTCGCAGTATGTCAGCGACGCGCAGGAAAAGATCCGCTTCGCCCGCGACCAGCTCGCCGGCAAGGAAATGCAGATCGGCCGTTACTATCTGGAACGCAAGGATTACCTTGCTGCCATTTCGCGCTTCCGTGTGGTGGTAGAGCAGTATCCGACGACCAACCAGATCGAGGAAGCGTTGGCGCGCCTCGTCGAGGCCTATTATGCGATGGGCATCGTGCCTGAAGCGCAGACGGCAGCTGCCGTTCTCGGTCACAATTATCCGGACAGCCGCTGGTACAAGGATTCCTATCAGCTGCTGCAGAAGGGTGGCGTGGAGCCGAGCGAAAACTCCGGTTCGTGGATTTCCAGAGCGGGCAAGAAACTTCTTCTTGGGACGTGAGATTGAGCGCAGATGCTGATCCAGCTTTCGATCCGCGATATCGTTTTGATCGAGCGGCTGGATCTTGCCTTCGAGTCCGGGCTTTCGGTGCTGACCGGCGAGACGGGTGCAGGCAAATCCATCCTGCTTGATAGTCTTTCGCTGGCCCTCGGCGGGCGTGGCGATGGCGGTCTCGTGCGCCATGGCGAGGACCGCGGCCAAGTGACCGCGGTTTTCGATGTCGGCACCCAGCATCCGGCCCGCAGGCTCCTGCGCGAAAACGGCATCGATGACGATGGCGACCTGATCTTCCGCCGTGTCCAGTCAGCTGATGGCCGTACCAAGGCCTTCGTCAACGATCAGGCGCTCAGCGTCCAGCTCATGCGCCAGATCGGGCAGCTTCTCGTCGAAATTCACGGCCAGCACGACGATCGTGCGCTCGTCGATACGGATGCGCATCGTACATTGCTCGATGCCTTCGCCGGTCTTGCCGACGAGGCGCAGGAGGTCGGCCGGCTTTACAGGGTCTGGCGCGACACCGATCGCACCTTGAAGAAGCATAGGGAGCAGGTGGAGAAGGCCGCACGCGAAGCGGATTATCTGCGTGCTTCCGTAGAGGAGCTGGAGAAGCTCTCACCGCAGGACGGCGAAGAGGAAGAACTTGCCGAGAAGCGCTCGCGGATGATGAAGGCCGAGCGCATCGCCGGCGATATCGCCGAGGCTTCCGAATTCCTCAATGGCAATGCATCGCCCGTGCCGCATATCGCATCGCTGGTGCGCAGGCTGGAGCGCAAGAGCCATGAAGCACCCGGGCTGCTGGAAGATACGGTCGCGCTGCTCGACGCCGCCCTCGACCAGCTTTCCAACGCGCAGATGGAAGTAGAGACCGCGCTGCGCAAGACGGAATACGACCCGCGCGAGCTGGAGCGGGTCGAAGAGCGCCTGTTTGCACTGCGGGCCGCCTCCCGCAAATATTCGGTGCCGGTCACCGAGCTGCCGGCATTGGCCGAGCGTATGGTTTCGGAGCTTGCCGATGTCGATGCCGGTGAAGAAAGGCTGGCGCGCCTTGACGGCGAGCTTGCCGCCGCCAAGGCGGAATATGATGTGGCCGCGCGCGGCCTGTCGGAGAAGCGCCGCCATGCCGGCGAGGCGCTTGCCGGGGCCGTCATGGCGGAATTGCCGGCACTGAAGCTCGAGCGGGCACGGTTCATGGTGGAGATATCAAGCGATCCCGAAGCCGGGACGGCCGATGGCATCGATATCGTCGAATTCCATGTGCAGACCAACCCCGGCACGCGTCCTGGCCCCATCACCAAGGTCGCTTCCGGTGGCGAGCTGTCGCGTTTCCTGCTGGCGCTGAAGGTGGCGCTCGCCGATCGCGGCTCGGCGCCGACCCTCGTTTTCGACGAAATCGACACAGGCGTCGGCGGCGCGGTTGCGGATGCGATCGGCCAGCGGCTGAAGCGTCTTTCCGATCGCGTGCAGGTGCTGTCCGTCACCCATGCGCCGCAGGTTGCCGCACGTGCCGCGACTCATCTGCTGATCTCCAAGGGACCGGTTGCGGACGGCTCGGAAAAGATTTCCACACGCGTTGCGACGATGGAGCCGAAGGACCGCACCGAGGAAATCGCCCGTATGCTGGCAGGCGCTTCTGTTACCGAAGAGGCTAGAGCCGCCGCCAAGCGCTTGCTGGCCGGCAACGGCTGATCGCCAGGGGCTCTCGTCGCCGGGTTTTCAGATTCTGCGTGGAATGGATGCCCACCACGCCAGCGTTCAGGCAAATTTGAAGCCCCGGAAAACGCGATCTACCTGTGACTGGCCTTGAGCATTCCCGCTTTTCCTCAAATCGCGAAAACGCCCGTCCTTTCCCTTTTGCGCAATCCCGGACGGAAAACCGTTATGCGCTTTTTCTGGAACAGCTTCAGAGTCGGCACTTGGGATCAATCATATCCTCGGCGGAGCCGTGGAACTTGTTTGCTCCCCTTATCCTCGCAAGAATATAGAAGCCGTGCTGCCCGTCCGGTAATGTTGCGCTGAAGACGCCGACGACCAAGTTTTTCATGTTCGAGCGGGCTCCATCGACACCGTCTGCGACAAGCTTCAACGGATTCAAATTGGAGAGGTCATCGGCCGCATGGAAGGTCGCCCACCAACCGACGTTTGTCCCGAGGCTTGTGAACCGGTCATTTCCAATTTCCGTAGCATGGGTCTTCAGCAGCGCCCGAAAGCGAGGCGTCTCGCAGCCCATATGGATATGCAGCCGATCTTGCGTGCGCCAACTGGCAGCGTTTATCGCAAGCGCAAAATTCGGTCGCGTAGCTTTCGTTGCACGCGGATCGATTGACGACAGCTCTCTCCATGCTTCGTCAAAATAGTTCGGCGCTCCGGCTGTCAGAAGGCGTGGATCCTCGATGCCGGGCACGTCAGCCAACGGCGCAAGAATGGTCCGCTCCTTATCGGTCGGCTCGCGAAGAACGACGTAGGAAGACAACGGATCCTGCGCCTGAACTATCTTGAGGCACGGATACGGCGATCCCGTCAGGGTAGAATTGACCTCGCAGGCACTAACGACCAGCCCCAAAGCAGAGCGGCTGACGAACGAACTCATGATCACGACTATGATAACAAGAGAAACAGAGAGAACGGCAAGACGATGCTTCATGCGCGATTTCGAATTTCTGCTGACGACCCGATCATTTCCGGAGACACCTTGCTCTGATGATAGCTTACCTTAAATCCCTTGCGATAGACGCGGAAGAGCTGCCGGCCGCAGGAATTCGATGACGGTTTCCATCACGGCTGGCCGAACGCTGATATTTCCGGCATCCTTGTGATAACATTGCGTTCATGGCGTAAAGTTGTCGTGAATGCCACCGTAACGATTATTCGCGGCCGCGATTGAGTTCCGTATTTTTCCATTTGTTTTTACGTTCTCCGCATGGAAAACCGCTTCGCACTTTTCCCGGAAGTGCTCTAAAACATCTCCGAAATCGGGGAGTGTAGATTCATGAGCACCGAACAGAAGCCGGTGGAAGATTTGAGCGAAGAGGAAGCGGCGGCAGCGCTGGCTTATCTGGCCGCGGAGATCGCGCGCAATGACGCGCTTTACCATGCCAAGGATGCGCCTGAGATTTCGGATGCGGATTATGATGCACTGAAGCGGCGCAACGACGCCATCGAGGCCCGGTTTCCTGCACTGGTCCGCGCCGACAGCCCTTCGCGTCGGGTGGGGGCAGCACCATCGGAGACCTTCGCGCCCGTCGTTCATGCAAGGCCGATGCTGTCGCTCGACAATACGTTCTCACAGGAGGATGTGGAGGATTTCGTATCCAGCGTTTATCGTTTCCTCGGCCGGCTGCCCGACAATTCGATCGCCTTCACCGCCGAGCCGAAGATCGATGGTCTTTCGATGTCCATCCGCTATGAGAATGGCCGGATGGTGAGTGCCGCGACGCGCGGAGACGGTACGACGGGCGAAAATGTCACCGCCAATATCAGAACCATCAAGGAGATCCCTCAGATGCTGCCTGCGGGCGCGCCCGATGTCGTCGAGGTGCGCGGCGAGGTCTATATGGCCAAGAGCGATTTCCTGGCGCTCAACGCGCAGATGGAAGCCGAGGGTAAACAGACCTACGTCAATCCGCGCAATACCGCAGCAGGCTCCTTGCGCCAGCTCGATGCGAAAGTGACGGCGAGCCGCAAGCTGAAATTCTTCGCCTATGCGTGGGGCGAAATGTCGGACATGCCGGCCGATACGCAATATGGCATGGTGCAGATCTTCAAATCCTGGGGCTTCCCGGTCAACCCGCTGATGGAGCGGCTGAGCTCGGTCGCCGACATTCTCGGTCACTACGAGGAGATAGGCCTGAAGCGGCCCGATCTCGATTACGATATCGATGGCGTCGTCTACAAGGTGGACAGCCTGGAACTGCAGGCCCGCCTCGGTTTCCGTTCGCGTTCGCCGCGTTGGGCAACGGCACACAAGTTTCCGGCGGAGCAGGCGTTCACGCGTCTGGTCGGCATCGATATCCAGGTCGGTCGCACGGGAGCGTTGACGCCGGTCGCGCGCCTCGAGCCCATCACCGTCGGCGGCGTGGTCGTGACCAATGCGACGCTGCACAATGCCGATTACATCAAGGGCATTGGCAACAAGGGCGAGCCGATCCGCGATGGCCGCGATATCCGCGTCGGCGATATGGTGATCGTGCAGCGGGCAGGGGATGTCATCCCGCAGATCGTCGATGTCGTCATGGAAAAGCGCGAGCCGTCGAGCGTGCCCTATGAATTTCCGAAGGTGTGCCCGGTCTGCGGCAGCCACGCAGTGCGTGACATCAACGAGAAGACCGGCAAGGTCGATGCTGTCACCCGCTGCACCGGTGGTTTCATCTGCCGCGCGCAGGCGACCGAGCATCTCAAGCATTTCGTCTCCCGCAATGCCTTCGATATCGACGGGCTGGGGTCGAAGCAGATCGACTTCTTTTTCGAGAGCGAAGATCCCGCCCTGCAGATCAGGACTGCGCCGGATATCTTCACTTTGGAAAAGCGTCAGCAGGCTTCGCTTGCGAAGCTCGAGAATATCGAAGGCTTCGGCAAGGTGAGTGTCGGCAAGCTCTATGCCGCAATCAACGAGCGGCGGCAGATCGCCCTGCATCGCTTCATCTTCGCGCTCGGCATCCGCCATGTCGGCGAGACGACGGCCAAGCTTCTGGCACGGTCCTACGGCACCTATGAAGCCTTCGAAACGGCGATGAAGGAAGCCGCACCGCTTGCTGGCGATGCGTGGAACGACCTCAACAATATCGAGGGCATTGGCGAGGTGGTGGCGCGGGCGATCGTGGAATTTTACAAGGAGCCGCGCAATATCGACGTGATCACGAAGCTGCTGGAGCAGGTGCAGCCGCAGGAGGCCGAACAGCCGGTGACATCGGGCAGCCCCGTAGCGGGTAAGACTGTCGTCTTTACGGGTTCGCTGGAAAAGTTCACGCGCGACGAGGCCAAGGCGACGGCGGAGAGCCTCGGTGCCAAGGTTTCCGGCTCAGTGTCGAAGAAAACCGATATCGTCGTGGCGGGGCCTGGGGCCGGTTCGAAGCTTGACAAGGCTCGGGAATTCAACGTCCAGGTCATGACTGAGGACGAGTGGCTGGACTTGATCGGCAGATGACGGATAGCGGCGGAATCTCGATCCGCCGCTCCTTTATTGCTCAGAATCTCAGCCGCGCCATCGTGAATGCATCCACATATTCGCCGTTGCGGAAACCGAAGGCTCTGAGCCGACCCTCGGTTTCGAACCCGAATTTTTCATAGAGCCCGATCGCCGGCGCATTGTCGATATAGACGGTCAGTTCCAGGCGCTTGATCGCCAGCCAGTTGTCGGCGATATCGACAAGGGCTCCCAGCAGCGCGGAGCCGATGCCGCAGCCCGTATAATCGTCATGCACGCCCATACCGATGCTGCCACTGTGAATCCGCCGGCCGGCCAGGCGATTCAGACCGGCATTGCCGACAATCTGTCCGTCAAGCACCGCGACAAGGCCGGTCGAGTTGGGCGGCGACTTCTCCAGCCATTGCCGTGTTTCCTCGACGCTTTGAAAGGGCAGCCGAAGCGTGCCGGCCCGGAAGCCGGGAAGATTGGCGATCGCCGCGATTCCTTCAGCATCGGACGGGCATGCGGCGCGAATCTCGACTGCACCAATCTTGCCTGACCGTCGTTTGGCTTGATCTTGCTTCTCGAACGACATGGGCTCTCCTTGATATTGATGAGGAGAGCAAGGAGGCTGCAACCCTGCTCACCTTGGCAGGGTTGAGATGGATCGCAGTCAGCTCAGCGCAACACAGCTTCCACTCGCCCTGCAAGGGGAGAGATAGTGTGAAAGTGCATCATAGTGGCGCGGTTTGCGATCATGGGTGGATAATCCGCTGCGATGCAAAGATTGTCAATCGCTCGTTGCATGCATCCGTTGCCCGAACTGCCGGGGCATCAAGGCGAGGGAAGATGCAGCGTTCCCACTTATCGCTTGACAGGCAACCATTTGGTTGCCTATAAAATAAAAAAGGCAACTGGGTGGTTCCGTATAAATGGATGACAATGCAGTCTTCAAGGCGCTGGCGGATGTCAGCAGGCGACAGTTGCTCGACAGGCTCTACGAGCGCAACGGGCAGACTTTGAACGCACTCTGCGAAGATCTGGACATGACCCGGCAGGCGGTGGCGAAGCACCTTGCCATTCTGGAGGAAGCCAATCTCGTCTCCTCCGAGAAGCAGGGGCGGGAGAAGCTGCATTTCATCAACGTGGTCCCGATCAACGGCATTGCGGAACGCTGGATCAACAAGTTCGAACGCCGGCATTTAAGCGCACTCTCCGCTTTGAAGAAGGCGCTGGAAGACGAGGGCGGTCGGTAGCTCCGGCAGGCAGATCAATCAAACAGGGAGAAATGACATGACTGGCAGCAAATTCGTCTACGTCACCTTCATCCGCACCACGCCGGAAAAGCTCTGGTCTGCGCTGACCGGGCGTGAATTCATCAGGCAATATTGGTTCGACATGGTCCACGATACCGACTGGAAGGTCGGGTCGCCATGGAAGATGCTCTTTTCGGATGGCCGTGTCGCCGACACGGGAGAGATCGACGAGTTCGATCCGCCACGGCGGCTTGCCATCAAATGGCGCAATGAGTGGCGCCCGGAACTGAAGGCCGAAGGCTGGTCGCGCTGCGTGATGGAGCTCGAGCCGGCGGAGGATGTCGTGAAGTTGACGGTTACCCATGCGATCGAGGTCGAGAATTCCAAGTTCATCGAAGCCGTTTCCGGTGGCTGGCCGAAGATCCTGTCGAACCTCAAATCGCTGCTGGAAACCGGAGCGGTCGTATTTAGCCAGAAGTGAGGTGGCGTCCCTCTACTCTCGATGCGGGCGCCGTTGCTTCGGCGGCAGCGCCCGCATGCCAGCTGCACCCGCACCTCCTGATCGATGTAGGCGGCAAGATGATCCGCTCCATCTTGCATCGCTCATCGGTCATCTTACTTTAGCGGTGCCGCTCGCGCTCCCGGCGGCTTTTGTTGGAGAATGATCGATGCGTTCACCCAAATTCTTTGCCGCTATCGCCGTTTCGCTTTTGGCACTCGCGCCTGTTTCCGCTTCCGCCGAGGTGGTCGGCAAGGTCGGTGTAGACTGGACGGGCAATGATATTCTGGTCGATGCCGTGGCGGACCCGGAAGTCTCGGGCGTGACCTGCCACGTAACCTATTTCGATCGCAGCGTTATCGACCGGCTGCGCAAGGGCAACTGGTTCGAAGATCCCTCCAACAGTTCCATTGCCTGCCGCCAGACCGGCCCGATCGAGATCGGCAATATCAGTCTTTCCGAAAGCGGCGAAGAGGTGTTTCGCGCCGGGCTGTCGCTCGTCTGGAAGAAGCTGGTCGTAACCAGAATCTACGACAAGAGGAACGATACGCTGGTCTATCTCATCCATTCGCGCCAGCTGACGGATGGCTCCGCCAAGATGGCAATTTCGACAATCCCCTTGTTTGGTCAGCAGGTTACGTGGAAGAACGGCAAACCGAAATAGAGGTATTTTGATGCCTCACAAATGCTCAGCGGACGGATAATACCAAAAAAAGTCTTACTCTTGGGTTGCTGAGTTCCTTTTAGTTGCTTTCGGTTTGCACCTTTTTGATGCAATTCTGGATGCGGACACGGAGGCGACTCTTGCCCCTGTTCACGGCCTGCAAGACCGGCATCATGGCTACACCCCAGCCAAAGTCGGTTAAAAAAAAACGACCGCCCTGGAGCCGAGCTCCGGGGCGATCTGCTTTTATGCACCAAACTATTGAAATCAGGCGGCTTGGGCGAGCTGATCCGCGATGACCGTATCGAGGTTGAGGAAACAGACCATGGTCTTTTCCAGTGCCACGATGCCGCGGCAGAAGGCGCGCTGTGTTTCCGGGATGATTTCCGGCGCCGGCTGCAGATCTTCGCTCTTGATGGTCATCATGTCGGATACCTGTTCGACCAGCAGACCGACGAGCTTGCCCGCAATATCGGTCACGATGATCGCCGAACGCTCCGATGGTTCCGTCATTTTCATGCCGAGGCGGCAGGCCATGTCGATGACGGGGATCACTGCGCCCCGCAGGTTGATGAGGCCGAGCACGTAAGGCGGCGTATGCGGCATCGGCGTCACCGGCGCCCAGCCGCGGATTTCGCGGATGGCCATGATGTCGATGCAGAATTCCTGATCGCCGAGATGAAAGGAGACGATCTCCAGATAGGCGCCCGATTGCTTGATGGCGTTCGTCATGTTCGATGGCTTCCCGATTGGCATCGCCGGCAAGCGACGCTCGCGATTGAAAAGATGAGATCGGCTGAAGCGGCTTGGGCAGCGGCAGCGTCCGGAGCTTCGGCGCAAAGTGCCTGGCGTTCCGGCGGGCGTCATGCCCTTCTGAGATAAAGTGGTTTGCCGCGCTTTCGGGCGGCGAGCGAAATCGAGTTCGGTCTTTGTCAGCGATGTTCGCGCGGACAGGTTAGGATTGGTTTAACATGAATGCGGATTTTGCCCCGCCAACCCGAAAAGAGCGGGGAAACAGGGGCGATCGGGCTTGAAAGACCGAAATTGTATGCTGCGACGATTTCGGCAGCCTCTGAACATCTTCTTGAATTGCGTCGTCCACTTCGAGCCGGTACATCGGCAAGTGGGTTGGCCGCGCACATTTGGGCGCGGCCGCGGGGATCGGTGAGGAACGGCAGTCATGAGAAGCGTGCGGATTGCAGTCTGGGTGGTCGTGTTGGTCGCTGCCGGAATATTGGGATGGTTGAGTTTCGGCGGCGGCAAGCCGCCCGAGCTGGCGGCATCCGGACCTTATGGCGTGCCTTTCGCGCTCGTCTCGCAAAACGGCCAGCCGATCAGCGAGCAGGCGTTCCGCGGCAAGCCGTCGGCTATCTTCTTCGGTTATACGCATTGTCCGGACGTCTGCCCGACGACGCTGTTCGAGCTGAATGGCTGGCTGCAGAAGGTCGATCCCGATGGCAGCAAGCTCAATGCCTATTTCGTGACCGTCGATCCCGAGCGTGATACGCCCGCTGTCATGGATCAATATGTTTCCAACGTATCCAAGCGCATCACGGGCATTTCCGGCGATCCCGTCAAGGTGATGGACATGGTCAAGGGGTTCCGCGTCTATGCCAAAAAGGTGCCGGTGGACGAGAAGCAGCCGAACGGCGACTATACGATGGATCACACAGCTTCCGTCTTCCTGCTGGATTCGGCAGGCCGTTTTGCCGGGACCATCGCTTATGAAGAGAATCCCGACGTCGCGGTGAAGAAGCTGGAGAACCTGACTAAGAAGGGGTAGTGGCTGGATGAGCGAGCGGATTGGCGAACAGGGAAAATCCAGATCCATTCTAATCGCGGGGGCTGGGTCGGTTGGTCTTGCCGCTGCACTCGAGCTCGCCCGTCGCGGCTTCTTGCCACGTATCGTCGATGACGGCAGTGGGCCGACACCTATGGAAGAGAGTCGTGCGCTAGGCGTCAACGCCCGCACGCTGACGCTTCTGTCTCCTTCCGGCGTTGCAAACCACATCCTCGCTGCTGCCCAGCCGATCGAGCGCTTTCGCGTTCGCTCGGATAAGAAAATTCTCATCCAGTTGGATACTCGAGAGGTAAAAGGCCGCTTCAGCGCTATTTGCGCTCTGCCGCAGGGCAGTACCGAGCGCCTGCTGATGGAGGCGCTTTCGGTCTATGGCATCTCGCCTGAATGGCAGACGGCCATGATCGCGGAAGCCATGTCGGACCCTCGAAAGCCGGAGGTCACGCTGCGCCGGACTGACGGTACGTCGGAGACGGTGCGGCCTGACATATTGATCGGTGCCGATGGCGCTCATTCTGCGGTGCGCAAGGCAATCGGCGCCGACTTCCCGGGTGAGGCGCTGGAGGCTTATTTCTATCTTGCCGATTTCCGTTATGCGGAGCCGGTCGATACGCATTTCGGCGAGATATCGCTTTTCGATCCCGGCATGGTTGGGCGGCTGCCTGTGACGGCTGATATCATTCGCTATATTTCGACGCTGGAGAATTTCGAAAGCCGCATCGTTCATCCGGCCGCCACTGCTGAAAAGACGTGGGCCTCGCAGTTCCGCATCAACTTCCGGCATGTCGAACCCATGGCCAAGGGCAATGTCTTTCTTGCTGGCGATGCCGCGCATATTCATTCGCCGGCCGGCGCGCGCGGCATGAATCTCGGCATCGAAGATGCCTGCTGGCTTGCCTGGCTCATTGCGGAAGGCCGCGAACAGGAGTATTCGGCCTTGAGAATTCCCGCCGTAAAGCAGGTTTTGAAGCAGACCTACGGCTTGACACGATTGATAACGATGCAAAACCCGCTGGCAGTTGCGGCGCGTAATTTCCTTGCGCCTCTATTGCTGCGCTTCGGTCCGTTCCGCCGGCAATTGCTTCGGGGTGTGTCCGGCTACGACACGCCGAAACCGCCTTGGATCGACTGGGCTGAGTAAGAACGAGAAAGAGCGACGAGTTGAGTGAAATCCGCCTTTATGTGACGACGACCGAGAATAAGGCCGGGCAGGTTCTGGACTTGATGACGCCGGTTTTCGAAGACGAAGAATTACCGATCGCAACGACTGAGATCGACGAGAAGAACGATGTCTGGGAAGCGTCGATCTATCTCTATGCTGCGGATGAGGACGAGGTTCGCGGTCGCTTCGAAGCGCTCCTGAAGCCCGTCTTCGCCGATCTCGTCATTCAGAAGGAAGTTCTTCCCGATATCGATTGGATCGCCAAGTCGCTGGAAGGGTTGAAGCCGGTGCGTGCAGGCCGTTTCCTCGTGCACGGCTCGCATGACCGCGACAAGGTTGGTCTCAGCGACATCGCCATCGAAATCGAAGCCGGGCAGGCCTTCGGCACCGGTCACCATGGGACGACTGCGGGCTGCCTGGAGACGATCGAGAAGGTTGTTGCGAGCCGCCGCGTGCGCAATGCGCTCGATCTGGGTACGGGCAGCGGCGTGCTGGCGATCGCCGTGCGCAAGCTGCGCAACATTCCGGTTTTGGCGACGGATATCGATCCGGTCGCTGTCCGCGTTGCGCGCGACAATGTCCGCAGCAACGGGATCGCTTCCGGAATCGCCTTGGAGACGGCGCCGGGATTTCACTCGACCGCCTTTTCCAGGCATGGCCCCTTCGACCTGATCATCGCTAATATCCTTGCGCGCCCGCTGATCAAGATGGCGCCGCAGCTCGTGGCTCATCTGGCGCCTGGTGGCTCGGTCATCCTTTCGGGTATTCTGGCCGAACAGCGCTGGAAGGTGCTTGCAGCCTATAACGGCGTCAATCTGCGCCATGTGCGCACGATCTGGCGCAACGGCTGGGTTACCATCCACCTCGACCGGCCCTGAGCCGCTCACTTCCTGCATCTACGATTGCAAAAAAAATCGGGTAGGAGGGAGCCTTGCGGCATCCCTCCTCCCACACCACCGTGCGAACGGTTCCGTACACGGCGGTTCATCGAGCGTGGTTTAGGCGTCGGAGTTCCTGTTGGAGTGAGACTAGCCCCAGCTGTTCGAAGAAGGCTTTTCGGAAGGCGTCATTCATGTGGCTGGCCCCGGCATTCCACCAAGGGCCGTGGCCGTTCCGGGCTGAGTCACGGGCACGCTGTTCCGTCAGTCCTCGTTGCTTCAAGCGCGTGGCGCGCGTGGCCGGTTTCTTCCATTGCCGCCACAGGATGCAGCGCAACCTGCGCCGCAGCCAGCCATCAAGGTCCTCGAGAATCCCCTTACTGTCGGTCAGCCGGAAGTAAGCAATCCAGCCACGCAGGACCGGGGTGAGGTCTTTGATGGTGGCGCCAAGGGCGCGACCGCGCCCGGCACGGAAGGCCGCCTTCAGCTTGCCCCTGAACCGCGCCACGCTCGACGCCGCGATCCGCAGACGCGGTGCCTTGTGGGCGGTCATGGTGTAGCCGAGGAAGATGCGCCTCCATGGACGGTCCACGGCACTCTTCGCGCCATTGACCGTTAGCTTCAGCCGTTCGGTAAGGAAGCAGGTGAGCGAGGCCATGACCCGCTCGCCGGCATGCTGCGAACGCACATAGACGTTGCAGTCGTCGGCGTAGCGGCAGAAGGCATGACCGCGCCGCTCCAATTCCTTATCGAGATCGTCGAGCAGGATATTTGACATCAGCGGCGAGAGTGGACCGCCTTGCGGCGTGCCTTCGCTGCGTGCCGTTACGATCCCGCCCGTCATCAGCCCAGCCTGCAGGTAGCGGCGGATCAACCGCAGCACCTGCTTGTCTCCGATTTTGCGTGCCACGCGTGCCATCAAGACATCGTGGTTCACTCGGTCGAAGAACTTCTCCAAATCAAGATCGACCACAAAGCGACGGCCACCGGCCACATAAGACCGGGCGGCGAGAACCGCGTCATGGGCGCTCCGCCCCGGCCGAAAGCCGTAGGAGGAAGCAGAGAAGTCCGGGTCGAAGATCGGCATCAGCACCTGATGCATCGCCTGCTGGATGAGTCGATCCAGGACCGTCGGGATGCCCAATTGCCGCATCCCTTTGCCGCCAGGCTTGGGGATTTCCACCCCACGCACTGGCGCCGGTCTGTAGCGGTCCGCCAGCAGGTCTTCTCTGATGCGCGGCCAATGCTCCGCAAGGTATGGCTTCAATTGCTCGACAGACATCTTATCGATACCTGGCGCACCCTTGTTCGCCACCACCCGGCGGTAAGCCGCCATCATGTTCTCGCGGCTGAGGATCGCCTCCATCAGTCGCTCATTCGCCTCCGGTCGAGAAGATCGCGGCCCTGCCGTGGTGTCTGATGCACCCAATGCCTGCCGTCGCGGCTTCCGGCCGCTGCTCTCAGCTTGGGCACGGGGCATCCCAGCCCCGTCTTCTGCGTCTGTCCTCACCATCGAAAGACCGGCCTCCGTCCGGCACTCAATGTTCGGCCCTTCACCGCTTGGTCGGCTAATACGGCTTCTGCTGACGCCTGCCGCCCCATCCCGACGCCTCGCGACGCCGGTAGCACACCTGAAACCAGGGGCAGGTCGGCAGGTCTCCCAGGGTAAGACGCGTGACCTTCGTGCCATATACCTGTCGCATCTACGGCCGCATCCTCCGGGTGATATTGGACTTCAGGCATTTTGTGCGCCTTCGTCCGGATGCGGTCGCCTCATATGCGTTTCCTGTTCGTCAGGCCGGCACTTTGCTTACAACTTCCTTCAGACCTCGCCTTGCAACGACGCCCTTGTTGTTCGGCTAGCAGTTCCCATCACCAGGGCCTGCAGAGGACTTTCACCTCCAAGTCATCAACCGGATACCATCCCGGCCAAACGGTGCTCTCGCACCACCCGCCATGCCTGGCGCACACAAAAAAAGACGGTGCCGAGGCACCGTCTTAAGACCGGCTTTCGCCGATCTTGCCCGCGAGCGTGTGGAGGAGGAGTGCTCGAGCAGGCTCTAGCGTTCTGATCATGATCCGGATGGGAGGAGGAGAACCGGACCGCAACCTATTTGGAACGCGTAGCTTGGAAACTTCTTAGCGGTGACCGCCGCGGCTTGCGCCGATTGCCCGCGAGGTTTCGACTTCGAGCTGACGAAGCGAGCCGACGGAGTGGCGTACGGTACGACGCTCGCCAGCCAGCGCCGGGCTAACATATGCGGAGCGAGTGATAGGCATTGTCTTCAGTCCTTGGTTTTGAGCTGGTTCTTCGTGAACCCGTTTGATGGCTGCGATATAGCGACTCGCCGGCTGGCGTGGCAGGGGGGAGGCTTCATGGGAGCTATGCGCAGCATGCATGCATTGTGCCGTGAAGTTGTCATATTTGAACAGCGATGCTCATGAAATGGGCGGATTCGTTAACGGCATCATGGCTGAATTCGACAAGCCGGCAAGCCCGAGCAACCATCCCGCAGCCAGTTTTCGCCTGCTGCCGAAAATCACGTCGCACTTCCGGCAATCATGCTCTAACATACTGGCACAACTCAATTTCACGGATTCTCCACCAGTCTCGGATCAGCTCATGTTTCAGTCTTTCGACGTCACTTCCACCCCGCAATTCGGGCGCGAACGTGTTGCCGGTTTGCGCGCCGCCTTCGGCGATCTCGGCATTGACGGCTTCCTGGTACCGCGTGCCGACGAATATCAGGGAGAGTATGTGCCTAAATGCTCGGAGCGGCTCGCATGGCTTACGGGCTTCACGGGATCGGCAGGTGTTGCGCTTGTGACACACTCTCAGGCCATGGTTTTCGTGGATGGCCGCTATGTCACGCAACTTGCCGAGCAGGTGGACCGCAGCGTCTTCACCGGCGGCGATCTGGTCAACGAGCCGCCGCATGTCTGGCTGCCGCGTCACGCGAAGAAAGGTTTCCGGCTCGGCATCGATCCGTGGCTGCATACGGGTGCGGAAGTGCGCCGCCTGGAAAAGGCATTGGCCGAGATAGACGGCAAGCTCGTCTTTCTGCCTCACAATCCGCTCGACAGGCTCTGGACGGACAGGCCGGCCGAGCCACTGGGCAACGTTATCATTCAGGATATCGCTTATGCCGGCATCCTCGCCAAGGACAAGCTTGCGGCGATCGCGAACGGCCTCAAGGAGAAGAATCTCAAGGCCGTGCTGATCACCGATCCGTCTTCGGTCGCCTGGATCTTCAATATCCGCGGCAGCGACGTGCCGCACACGCCGCATCCCTTGGCCCGCGCCATCATCCATGCGGAGGGCGCGGCGGAGCTCTTCCTCGACAAGCGCAAGACCAAGGTCGAGGCTGAAGCCTATCTGACGCAGATCTGCAGGCAGCTGCCGCCTTCCGAGCTTACCAAGCGTCTGGCTGCTGCCGCCGCGAATGGTGGGCGCATCCTGGTCGATCCGGATCTCGCCTCCTATGCTTTGACCGACATCATCCGTCAGCAAGGCGGCGAGGTGGCGGAAGGCAATGATCCCGCCAAGCTGCCGCGCGCCTGCAAGAATGCCGCTGAGATCAACGGCTCCGCTGCTGCCCATCTGCAGGATGGCGCCGCCATGGTCGAATTCCTCCACTGGCTGGAGACGAGCAAGCCGGGCACGGTGACGGAAATCGCCGCCGCAGAAAGGTTGGAAGCTTGCCGCGCCCGTGTCGGCGAGAGCATGCAGAACCCACTGAAGGACATCTCATTCGATACGATCGCGGGCGCTGGCGAGCATGCGGCCATCATGCATTACCGTGTAACGACGGCGAGCGACCGTCTGATCCAGGCGGGCGAACTGTTCCTCATCGATTCGGGCGCGCAATATATCAACGGCACGACGGATATTACCCGCACCGTCGGCATCGGTGCTGTTTCCGAAGAGCAGAAGCGTCTCTTCACGCTGGTACTGAAGGGAATGATCGCCATCAGCACGGCGCGGTTCCCGAAGGGGACGCGCGGCTGCGATCTCGATCCGCTGGCGCGTATCGCGCTCTGGAAGGCGGGTGTCGATTTTGCCCATGGCACCGGCCACGGCGTCGGCTCCTATCTTTCCGTACATGAGGGGCCGCAGCGTATTGCGCGGCTTGCCGTGCAGGAACTGCTTCCCGGCATGATCCTTTCCAATGAGCCTGGCTACTATCGTCCGGGTCATTTCGGCATCCGCATCGAAAACCTGATCTACATCCGCGATCCGGAGGAGATCGAGGGCGGCGACATGCCGATGCTGGGCTTTGAGACGCTGACCTTCTGCCCGATCGATCGCAGCCTGGTGCTCGTGGAACTGCTGACGCATGACGAGCTGCATTGGCTGAACAAATATCACGCCCAGACTCGCGAGGCGCTGATGCCGCTGATTCATGATCATGACGTGCGGGCGTGGCTGGAAAATGCCACGCTCGAGCTCAGTCATTGAGGTCAGCTATTGAGAAATACGAGTCCCATCCTGCTGCGAAGGTGGGATGGGGTCTTTTATTATCTCAAGCGCCGATGGAATGGCGCCATGCCATGACGGCGATCCATCCCGCCACGAGCATATAAGTCGAGGGATAGCGCAAGCCGACGAGAAGGGCAGCAAGCATCGCCGCCTTGATATCCCAGCCGCCGATGAAGAAGGCGGGTGCGACGAGGGTCGTAAGGACAGCGGCGGGCACGGCATTAAGTGCGGCCTCGACGCGCGGCGGGATGCGGGTCATCTTGACGATCAGGATATAGCCGCCAATGCGCGTCAGGAAGGTCACCACGGCGGCAGCCGCAATCAGCAGAACCATGTGCGGATTGAAATCGAACATGGTCAGACCTCGTGGCTTTCATGTGCGATATCGGGTTTCCGATTCGCTTTTATCGGCGGCAGCATCGCGGCAAGCGCGACGCCTGCCAATGCACCGATACTGACATGCCAGGGCGAGCCGACATAGCGATAAGCGATGGCTGATGCGACTGCACTGACGGCCACGACCGGCAGAAAGTTGTCGCGCGTGCGGAAGCCCATGACGATGCCGAGGAAATAGACCGGCAGCAGAATATCGAGGCCGATGGCTTTCGGATCACCGATGAAACTGCCGAGAAGACCGCCGATCAGGCTCACCACCACCCAGGGAATATAGATCACCGCCGCAAAGCCGATGTACCAGGAGAAGGTTACGGGCTTGCCGCTTTCGTGACGCTTGATCGTCTCAGCAAATTGCGGATCGACCAGCAGGAAGAAGGTAAAGAACTTCTGCACCGCGGAAAAGTGCTTGATATAGCGCGCGATCGCCGCGGAATAGAGAACATGGCGAAAGTTCACGGCGAGAATCGACAGCACGATAAGCCAAGCCTGAACATTATGGCCGAAGAGGTCGATGCCCACCATCTGGCTGGCGCCGGCATAGACGGTGCCGCTCATCAGGGTCAGCTCGCCAAGGGACATGCCCTGATCGCGCGCCAGCGCGCCGAAGAGGGCGCCGAAGGGCGCTGCAGCGAGGCCGACGGGAATGCCACCCTTCAAGCCTTCAAGAAATTCCGCGCGACTCATGGTCCGCTTTGTCCTTTGTGGAAAACCCGCATTGCCTCGGAGAAAGTATCGGGGACGCGGATCACGCATGGAAACAACGATAGTTGCACCCTTGCGCATTTGTTGCCGCGCTGTTCAATGGCGGGAGGTGTAAGCCGTGCCTTTGGAGCCAGCAATTGAATTTCCTTGATGGATCAATTGATTTCCTTGATCCAGAGCTTTGGGCTCGCTCGCAAAATGGGAGATAGCGAAGATGAAGAAGATCACCTTTGCGAAAGAGGAGAAGGCGGCCATGGTCGCTCGCGTCAAGCGCTATTTCGCCGATGAACTGGATCAGACGCTCGGTACGCTGCCGGCCGAATTCCTGCTCGATTTCTTCACCGCGGAGATTGGGCCGTACTATTACAATCAGGGCCTGCGCGACGCCCATGCCGCATTGATGAGCAAGATGGAGGATTTCGGCGAGGCGATCTATCTGCTGGAAAAGGAACCTGCCAAGGATTGATGGACCGTCACTTCTTCGGCTGGAACGTATGCTCCAAGGCCGGGAAGGTGCGGGCCTTCACCTCTTCGGCATAGGACGCCGCCGCTTTGGAAATCGCCGGCGCCAGTTCTGCGAAATGCTTGACGAAGCGTGGCTTGAAATCGTTGAACAGGCCGAGCATGTCGTCGGAAACGAGGATCTGCCCGTCGCAGGCGGCAGAAGCGCCGATGCCCACGGTGGGGATGGCGACTGCGGCGGTAATCTCGCGGGCGAGCGGCTCGATCGTGCCTTCGATCACCATGGCGAAGGCTCCGGCCTCCGAGATCGCCTTCGCATCGCGCCGGATCTTGTCGGCTTCACTGTCCGAGCGCCCAAGCGAACGATAGCCGCCAGTCGTGTTCACCTGCTGCGGCATGAGCCCGACATGGCCGAAGACCGGAACGCCGCGGGAGGTGAGGAAGGAGACTGTTTCTCCCATTTCCTCCCCGCCCTCCAGCTTCACGCCGTCGCAGCCGGTTTCTTTCAGGATGCGCGCGGCATTGCGAAACGCCTGTTCCTTCGATTCCTGGTAGGAGCCGAAGGGCATGTCGACGATGACGCAGGCATGTTTCGCGCCGCGCATGACGGCCTGGCCGTGGCCGATCATCATTTCCATCGTGACGCCGACGGTCGTTTCCATGCCGTAGAGTACCATGCCGAGGGAATCGCCGACCAGCAGCAGGTCGCAATGCGGATCGAGCAGGCGGGCAATCGGCGTCGTATAGGCCGTCAGGCTGACGATGGGGCGCGTGCCTTTCATGGCCGCGATGGCAGCCGGCGTCTTGCGCTTGTTGTGTCCGACGGTGCTCATCTCAGGCGGTCCCTTCGCTGGCGAATCTGTTGCCGACAACCCGGTTGTCGAGCAGGCGGGTGGTGCCGATGCGGACGAACAAGGCGATGAGGATCGGCTGCCCCTGCAGTTTCGTCAGTGTTTCAAGTGTCTCAGGGTGGCGGACGGCGGCGACCTCGGCGATGGCAAGCGGCTCTTTTTCGATGAAGGCCCGCAGCGCCTCCTCGAATGCGGAAGGATCGTCGGCGCCCAGGTCATAGAGCCTTTCGGCTTCCGCCAGCGTATTCGGGACAATGACGGCGGCGGCCCGCTCTTCCTTCGAGAGATAGATGTTGCGCGAGGAGAGCGCCAAACCATCCGCATCGCGAACGGTCGGCACCGGCACGACCCGGACAGGCTGGGCCAGATCTTCGACCATGCGGCGGATGATCGTCACTTGCTGATAGTCCTTTTCGCCGAAATAGGCGCTGTTGGGCTGGACGATGTTGAAGAGCTTGGTGACGACGGTGGCAACTCCGGCGAAGTGGCCCGGGCGAACAGCGCCCTCCAGCTCCTCACCGAGCTTCGGCACGTCGACTACCGTTTCCATCGGGCGCGGATACATGTCGGTCACACCGGGTGCGAAGAGAAAATCGACGCCAGCGTCGCGCAGCATGGCGCTGTCGCGCTCGAGATCGCGGGGATATTTCGCCAGATCTTCATTGGCGCCGAACTGCAGCGGATTGACGAAAATAGAGGTAACGACGATGTCGTTCTCGGCTTTTGCACGGGAGACCAGTTCCATATGGCCGGCATGCAGATAGCCCATGGTCGGCACCAGGCCGATTCTCCTGCCTGCCTTGCGCTGTGCGCCGAGCCGTTCGCGCAGGGCAGCTATCGTGTGGACGATCTCCATTGTGGCACTCCCTCGGCAAGCAACGCCTTCCCACGCCGCCCGCCTCCATCCCTTGAGTTTTGCGGGGTCTTCTAGCGTGTGCGGTGCAAAAAGGCAATTCAAGGCCGCTTGTCTTCGCGGCAAGAGCATCTGCGCATCAGCTCGCGATGCAACCATCGCATCAGTCTTGCCCGTAAGCCACCAGACGCGATCGGAAATCTCCAGACAAATGCTGCCTGTGCATAAGCACATGGAGCGCCCTCGGCCACCGATGGCACCCGTTTTCGAGCCTGTTCTATAAATATCCCGTCGGGGTTAGCGCTTTCCTCAATCTTTTGCTGTTAGCTGCCGCCATGGCGAAGATCGTGGCATTGGCTGCATATTTCTATCAGGCGGCAGTGGCTTTCGGGCTGCTGATCGCGGTGGCGCGTCTGCTGACGCCGGCGGATTACGCCGCCTATTCGCTGTTCATCTCCATCAGTCAATTCGGCTCCATCTTCTGTTTCGAATGGATTCGCTTTGCCTGCAGCCGTTTCTATCCCGGACACGGCCCCGGAAGCGAAGCTCTGGAGCGCAAGGCGCTGACGATCGAATTTGCAGCATGTGCAGTGGTTTGTATGGTCGCTGCCTCGGTTTCGATCCTTTTTTCGGTATCGGCAGAGATTGCCATCCTTGGCGGCCTGGTTGCCATCCTGCAGGGCGGCAGCGACTTGCATCTCACCATGCTTCGCTTCCGTCAGGAGTTTCGCATCTTCTCCCGGCTGCAGGGTTCGCGCGCCACCATTCTCGCAATCGGCACGCTTGCGGGCGCCGCCGTCGCTCCGATCTTTACTTGCACCGTCATCGGCCTCATGGCCGGCTATGTCGCTTATGGTCTCCTGGCCGCGTTTCTGACCCGCAACAGCTTGCGCGAGGCAGCATCTTTCGAGCCGCAGCTGGTGCGCAAGCATTTCGTTTACGGCAGTGTTGCCGCCTCGGCATCCGTCATCGGCATTTTGTCGCCATTGGGATTGAAATCGATCCTGACCGCCATCCTCGGAGCAGGGCCGGCGGCCGGAGCATTGCTGGCGCTCGATCTCTTGCAGCGGCCATTCGTGCTGATCGTTTCCGCCCTGCAGGCGATCCAATATCCCGATGTCGTTTCGACCTATGATCGCGAAGGAGCAACGCCGGTCTTCAGAAGGCAGCTTGGAGAGTATTATTCGCTGCTGACAGGTCTCACGTTGATGACGGCGGCCGGTATTTTTGCACTGCTGCAGCCTGTCGGACAGTTCGTTATTGCCGCCAGCCTGCGCGATGGATTTCTAGCGGCGGCGCCTTTCGTCATCGGTCTTGCGGCATGTCGGGCGCTGACGTTCAACATGCTGCCGACGCCGGCGCATCTGCAGCATCGGTTGCTGGCAATCTTCATGCTCGCGGCTGTGGATTGTGCGCTGTTGAATGCCGGCGTGTTGGCCGGCGGGCATCTGGGCTCCTACAGCGATGCCGCCCTCATGGCCGGCGGCATGGTCGGCGCCTTTTGCGCTCTGGCGATCGGCGTAAAGGTCATGATGTCCCTTGCCTTCGATTTCGTTTGGCCGCCCGTCGTCTTCTCCGCCATTGGTCTCGCCGTGCCTGTACTGGCGACGGCAGGTTTCGGCTATTCGCTCTGGATATCGGTGCTGGTTGGGGTTGTCGGCGGCGCGCTCTTCTGCCTGCTCGGCCTCTACAGCTACTTCATCACCATGTTCCGGCCGCAAGCCCGGTCCTGAAGTCTCTCAGAGATCCTCGAGAATAGAGAGCACGCAGTCGGCGCTGTCGTCCCAGGAGAAGCGGGCGACGTTCTCATGGCCGCGCCGGCGCAGATCCTGGCGCAAGGCCTCGTCCGTCGCAATCCGCCGCATTGCGGAAACGAGTTCATCCTGCCGGAGGGGATCGAAGTAGAGCGCGGCATCGCCCGATGCTTCGCGCACGGCGGGAATATCGGCTGCGAGTACCGGGCAGCCCTGGGTCATCGCTTCCAGCGGCGGAATGCCGAAACCCTCGTAGAGGCTGGGGAAGATGAATGCGGTGGCATGACGTTCCAGGGCGGCGATTTCCGCATCGCTGAGCCGGCCCGGGAAGAGCAGGCTGCCGGCGGATTGCTGGTTGTCCGATTTGAAGACGGTCGGCGCGGAGCCACCGACGACCACGAGCTTCTGATCTTCAGCCTTCAATGTTTCGAAAGCGCGGATGGCGAAGGCAAGATTCTTGTTGGGCTTCATGGTTCCCACAAGCAGGAAGAAGCTTTGCGTCTTCAGGCCAAGCCGCTGCATCACCGTATCGTCCGGTTCGATAGCGGCGAAATGATCGACGGCATTGTAGACGACATCGATACCGGCCGAAGGAACCCGGAAAACGGAGGAAAGCTCCTGCCGCGAGAATGCGGACACGGTGCCGATCTTGGCGGTGCGGGTCAGCACGGTACCGAGCGCACCGTGCAGCAGCCGGTAGCTGCGCTTGAAGGATTGCGGATGGCGGAAGATTGTCACGTCGTGGATGACGACGGCCTGGCGGCGATGCAGAAGGGGGCCGCTGCCGCCGAAGCCGATCAGGCGGCTGCCGCGCGCGCGGGAAAGCAATGATGTCTGTTCCCACACATGACCGGGCGCGGAACCGAAACTATCGATTTCTATTGCCGAGAGCCTGATATCGATGGGCGTATTTCGCGGTACGGCCAGACGCCAGCGCGCGCCTTTCAGCGAAGCGGGCAGGTCGCCTGCGGAGATCTTTCGGTCGAGTGCCAGCGTCAGCTCGCGCGCGAAGCGCTGCACGCCGGACAAGGGCTGGCCGAGAAAACGCCCATTGATGACAATAGATTGCACGCGAAAACCCGATATTTCATTGATCGGATACAGCTTGCATCATTTTGTTTAGAGAAGGTTTAGCTGGACTTGCGCGATTTTACGCAAGTGCATCCTTGCTGCCGATCACCGTAACGCCTCGGGCTCGCATGTCGTCGATCGCCGCCTTGACGCCGGCAGGGTCGATGCCTCGGCTCGCATCCTCGATAAAACGCACGCTGACGCCAGGCAGCATTTCGACGGCATCGAGGGCGGAGAATTTTACGCAGTAGTCGGTCGCCAGTCCGCACAGATCGAGCTCGGTGACATCCTTGCTGCGCAGGTAGGCGGCAAGGCCGGTGAGGGCTGCCTGGTCGTTGTCGCGGAAGGCGGAATAGCTATCGACCGCGGGGTTCTGGCCTTTTTGCTGGACGAAATCGACCGCGCCGACATGGAGATCCGGGTGAAACTCGGCATCTTCGCTGTTCTGCACGCAATGGTCTGGCCACATCATCTGCGGCTTGCCCGAGAGCATGCCGATTTCAAAGGGCTTCTTGCCGGGATGGGAGGAGGCGAAGCTGCCGTGGCCGGCTGGATGCCAGTCCTGTGACGCAACGATCAGGTCGTATCTGCCGCTGTCGATCAGCCTGTTGGCAACAGGCACCACCAGATCTCCTTCGGGAACAGGCAGATTGCCGCCAGGGCAGAAGCCATTCTGGATGTCGATGAGCAGCAGCGCTTTCATGAGGCCGTCCTTCCGGTTTGTTGCGCCGCACGATGCCAAGCGGCGCGCTTGGGATCAAGCCCTTTGCGCCGCACCGGAAATCCGGCGAGGCGCAACGGCTATGTCAGTCTCAAGCAGGCTTGTGGCCCTTGAGGCCATAGAAGGCGATGTAGAGGTAGCAGATGATCGGCATCAGGAAGGCGAGATGGATGCCGATGGTGTCGGCAAGGCCGCCCTGGATGACCGGCAGGACGGCGCCGCCGACGATGGCGAGGCATAGGATGCCCGAACCCTGGCTCGTATATTTGCCGAGGCCATGGAGCGCCAGGCTGAAGATCGTCGGGAACATGATCGAATTGAACAGGCCGATCGCCAGCACGGACCACATGGCGGCGTGGCCTGTTGTCAGCACGGTGATCACAAGCAGGATGATGACCGCACCAGCATTGAAGGCGAGCGCCTTGCCGTCATCGATGTGGCGCATGATCAGCGAACCGACGAAGCGGCCGATCATGGCGCCGCCCCAGAAATAGGAGACGTAATGCGCGGCATCGGCTTCGGAGAGATGGGCGATATCCGGCTGGCTCAGGAAGTTGACGAGGAAGCTGCCGACGCTGACTTCGGCGCCGACATAGAGAAAGATGCCGACAGCACCGAGCACCAGATGGCGATACTGCCAGGCAGACCCGCCGCCGCGCATGGGTTCGATGGTTTCCTCGTCTTCGACTTCGGGAAGCTTGAGAGCCGCGAAGACGGCAGCGAGCACCAAGAAGGCTGCCGCAAGAAGCAGATAAGGGAACTTTACCGCGCCGGCTTCGGCCAGCCGCGTGGCATCGATTTGTTCGGGAGTAGCGTTGGCGGCGGCAACGGTCGCGGCGGACAGGATCAGCATCGCGCCGAAATACGGTGCGATCGTCGTACCGAGCGAGTTGAAGGCCTGTGTCAGGTTCAGGCGGCTGGCTGCCGTATCCGGCGGTCCTAGCACGGTGACATAGGGGTTGGCGGCAACCTGCAGGATCGTGATGCCGGTGGCGAGCACGAAGAGAGCGCCCAAGAAGAGGGCATAGACGCGGTGGCTGGCGGCCGGGATGAACAGCGCGCAGCCGACGGCTGCGATCGCAAGGCCGACGACGATGCCCCATTTATAGGTGATGCGCTTCACGAGCGCGCCAGCCGGCAGCGATACGACGAAATATGCGCCGAAAAAGCAAAGCTGGATGAGCATCGCTTGCGTGTAATTGAGCTGAAAGACGCTTTTCAGGTGCGGGACCAGAATATCATTCAGGCAAGTGATGAAGCCCCACATGAAAAAGAGTGAGGTGAGTGCGATGAGCGCGAATTGGTAATTGCCCTGGCCTTGATGTGCGGATGCACGGACGCTGGTGGGCGCAGAGCTTGTTGCTGAGCCAGCCACTTTTTTATCCTCGGTTCTTGTTGTTGCCAGACTTCGAGATTCGAGCCGGGAACGGACCGAGATACGAGCTGGCAGCGGCTTGCCGAGGTTTCACTGGAGACGCGAAACCCCGAAGCCACCAGACCGATATAATCGATTAGACCCATATTGGTAGCATGCTAGCGATGCGGATTTTGCAATGCAGCAATGCGGGAACCCGCAAGTCCCACATGCGTCTCTGATGCCGTTAAAGTCTGGCAGCGCCGGCCTCTGCGAGTTAACCGAGAGCCAATCCTTCTTCAATAATCGACTTCTTTACGGCGTCGCGTTGTTTCACGCGGCGATACCAGGCTGCGAGATGATCCAGCTCGTCGAAATGGATGCCTGCCTTGTAATAGGACTTGAGCCACGCGGCCTGGCCCCAACCCGTCAACGCAAAGAGATAGGCGTCGGCAACCGTGAAGCTTTCGCCCATCAGGAAGGGATGGTCGGCGAGGTGCTTGTCGATCCATTGGAAGCGCTGTTCGAGCTTCGGCCTCGCCGTCTCGACATAGTTTCCCGCCAGCCGCGCATAGAGGAGCGGAATGAACCCCTTGTGAATCTCCGTTGAGAGAAAGCCGAGCATTTCCTGCAGCTTGTAACGTTCCAGGGTGCCGGCGGCCGGCGCCAATCCAGCCTCGGGCTTTAGGTCTGCCAGATACTGCACGATCGCCGGTCCTTCCCGCAGAATATTCCCGTCGGCGAGCTCGAGAATGGGGACGTAGCCGTGCGGGTTGACGCTGTAGAAATCCAGTCCGGTCTCGGCTTTGTGAGTGGTGTGATCAACCCTGATCAGCCCGACGTCCAAGCCGAGTTCGTTGATGACGATATGGGGTGAAAGCGAGCAGCTTGCGGGCATGTAATATAGTTTCACTAGGGTCTCCATGGTGTTTTCAGTGCCAGCCTTCGATTGGAAGGGCTGGGGCTCAACCATGTAGTTCACTCGGTATAGAATCGTAAGAACGGAAAAGTTTGACATCTAGGTACAAAAATTATACCGGCTCCCAGCATGAGGTATGTCCTATGAAAAAGACCGTGACTGGCTGCTCCGTCGAGGAGGCGATGCATTTGCTGGGTGGCCGCTGGCGGCTGCTGATTGTGTCCTATCTGATCGATGGACCTCAGCGCTTCAACGAATTGCGGCGCCTGATGCCCGGCATTTCACAGAGGATGCTGACGCTGGACCTGCGGGCGCTGGAGGAGGCGGGTCTTATCAGGCGGACGGTCTATCCGACGGTTCCGGTGAAGGTTGAATATTCGCTGACGGAGGATGGGAGCCGGCTGGAGAAGGTGGTGGCCGTGGTCAAGGAATTTGGGTTATGGCTGAAGGATCGGGATGTTCAGGTGCCTGGAGAGTGAGGCTTTACCAGAGCTCGTAATATAAATCCCGCCAATCCGGGTTGTGTTTTCGATTAGCTCGATCTTCCACTGTCGATACCAGCGTTTCAGGGATTTCTCCCGCTGTATGGCTGAAACGTATCTGCGTGATCTTCATACCAGACGAGCCGGTCCGTCAAACCCTCTCCACAAACCCATCCAACACGCGCTTCTGCCCGGCGCGGTCGAATTCGATCGTCAGCTTGTTGCCCTCGATCTCGGAGACATTGCCGTTGCCGAATTTGATGTGGAAGACGCGGTCGCCGATGGCGAATTTTGAGGGTTCGGTGGAGGTGGATTTGGCCACCAGCTCGCCGTCGATGGTGCGCACCTTGGGGCCGCTCTCGCCGTAGCCGATGCGCTCGACGGCGTGGCCGGAGCGGCTGCCCCAATTGTCGCGTGTCGCGTCATTGCGGTTTGCCTGGGCACGCTTCCAGCCCGGTGTGGAATAGGTGTTGGCGAAAGGATCGGCCTTGTCGAAGCGCGACTGGCCGTAGCCGCCTCGGCCATATCCGCCATAGGATTGCTCGACTTCGGCAACCTGAACATGCGTTTCCGGCAGTTCGTCGAGGAAGCGGGAGGGGATTGTGGATTGCCATAGGCCGTGGATGCGGCGGTTGGAGACGAACCAGATGTGGCAGCGGCGCTTGGCGCGGGTGATGCCGACATAGGCGAGGCGGCGCTCTTCCTCGAGGCCGGCGCGCCCGCTTTCGTCGAGCGAGCGCTGATGCGGAAACAGGCCTTCCTCCCAGCCGGGAAGGAACACGGTGTCGAATTCCAGGCCCTTGGCGGAGTGCAGCGTCATGATGGAGACGGCGTCGAGATTTTCGTTCTGCTCGGCATCCATGACGAGGGCGACATGTTCGAGGAAGCCGCGCATGGATTCGAAACTATCCATGGAGCGGATGAGTTCTTTCAGGTTTTCCAAGCGTCCCGGCGCTTCCGCCGATTTGTCGTTCTTCCACATGTCCGTATAGCCGGACTCTTCGAGAATCTGTTCGGCAAGATCGGTGTGCGGCGTATTTTCGAGCAGGCCCTGCCAGCGGCGGAAGGACTGCACGACGTCGAACAGCGCTTTGCGTGCCTTCGGCTTCATCTCGTCCGTCTCGACGATATCGGCGGCGGCCGCCAGCATCGGGATATCGCGCACGCGGGCGTAATCATGCAGGGCGCGGACGGTGGTGTCGCCGAGACCGCGCTTCGGCGTGTTGATGATGCGCTCGAAGGCAAGATCGTCCGCCGGCTGGCAGACAAGGCGGAAATAAGCCATGGCATCGCGGATTTCGAGGCGCTCGTAAAAGCGAGGACCGCCGACGACGCGATAGTTCAGACCAAGTGTGACGAAGCGATCTTCGAATTCGCGCATCTGGAAGGAGGCGCGCACGAGGATCGCGATGTCGTTGAGATTATGCTTGTTGCGCTGCAGCTGCTCGATCTCTTCGCCGATCGCGCGGGCTTCTTCCTCGGAATCCCAGGAGGCATGCACCTGCACCTTGATGTCGTCCGGATCTGAGCGTTCAGTGAACAGCGTCTTGCCGAGCCGGCCCTCATTATGGGCGATCAGATGCGCGGCGGCACCGAGAATATGCTCGGTGGAGCGATAGTTGCGCTCGAGCTTGATGACCCTGGCGCCTGGAAAATCCTTCTCGAAGCGCAGGATGTTGTCCACCTCCGCGCCGCGCCAGCCATAGATCGACTGGTCGTCGTCGCCGACGCAGCAGACGTTCTGCGGCTCGCCCTTCTGCCGCTGTGCCAGCAGGCGAAGCCACATGTACTGCGCCGTGTTGGTGTCCTGATACTCGTCGACCAGGATGTAGCGGAAGCGCTGGTGGTAATCCTTGAGGATATCGGGATTCTGCCTGAGCATATTGATCGGATGCAGCAGGAGATCGCCGAAGTCACAGGCGTTCAGCGTCTTCAGGCGGTTCTGGTAGGCGGCATAGAGCTCGCGGCCCTTGCCATTGGCAAAGGCGCGCGCATCGCCTTCCGGAATATCGGCGGGGCTGAGGCCCTTGTTCTTCCAGGTATCGATCATGCCAGCAAACTGCTTGGCCGGCCAGCGCTTGTCGTCGAGCCCTTCCGCCTGGATCAGTTGCTTGATCAGGCGGATGACGTCGTCCGTGTCGAGAATGGTGAAGCTGGAGGTGAGGCCGACCAGCTCGGCATGGCGGCGCAACAGCTTGACGCCGATCGAGTGGAATGTGCCGAGCCAGGGCATGCCTTCGACCGCACCGCCAACGAGCAGCGCGATACGTTCCTTCATCTCGCGTGCCGCTTTGTTGGTGAAAGTCACGGCGAGGATCTGGCTCGGAAAGGCGCGGTTGGTGGAGAGAATATGGGCGATGCGGGTCGTCAGCACGCGCGTCTTGCCGGTGCCTGCACCCGCAAGCACCAGAACGGGGCCGTCAAGCGTTTCCACGGCTTCGGCCTGCTCGGGATTGAGTCCCGAAAGATAATCGGGCCGGCGGCCGCTGTCGCGCGCCGCCATGGCACGAGCGGCAATACCGCCGCCAATGCCGCCGGCTGCCGGCGCAGGGCGGCGCGGTGCAATGTGCTCCGGCTCCTCGTCAAAGAAGGGAATATCGTCATGTCCAATGGTCATGCGGCCCAATGTAATGATTCTACCCCGAAAGGCAAAAGAAACGGGCCGAAACTAGAACAAAAAGCGCACATTCACAGGCGCTGCGGTCGTAGGAAGGCCACAAACGCGCCAAGAGCAGCGCCTGCATGACGGGATATCGGACGCGGCACTGCGCCCGCTGCCCGCCAATCTACTGGCAGCGGAATGGGCGGCAGGATCATGCCGAGTTCGCTGTCAGCTTTGCGGTCATTTATGGTGAATTATGTATTTCGCTTAGCGCTTTCTTAAGCATGTTTGCTAATCATGGCGACATGTGACCGCTGGAGCGCAGGCGTCGTTTTTGCCTCGCTGCCTGTTGCCGACACTCTCGGCCCGCGCGCATGAGCGCCCGCGGCAAGGTTCCAATGTTTCCTTGTATTTGTTGCGTATCGTTGCGTCCGGAGTTCGTGTGCCGTGAGTATTTTTTCGACCTTCATCAGGGTCAGCCCTTCCGTGAATTCGGCGTTGGAAGTGCTGAGGGACACCCAGGCCAAATTGGGCAATGCCGAACGGCAAATGTCGTCGGGTCTACGGGTGCAGACAGTCAAGGACGATGCCACATACTGGAAAATCTCGACGCTGACGCATACCGACATCGGCGCGATTTCGGCGGTTCAGGATGCGCTCGGTCTTGCCGCCTCGACGGTCAGCACTGCCTCCACAGGTGTCAGCAGCGCGATCGACGTCGTGACCGAGATCAGGACGAAGCTTGTCAGCGCCTATGAAACCAGCGTCGACAAGACGAAGCTCAACGACGAGATCACGGAACTCAAGCAACAGCTGCGCAGCACGGCGGAGTCGGCGACCTTCAATGGCGTCAACTGGACTGTGCTGCGGAACGGCGCAGATCCGACCGCGCCGCATGAAATTCCAGGTGCCCTGATCCGCGGCAGCAACGGAACCGTCACGATCGGCATGCTGAACTATGCGGGCGCAAGCTCGACAACCGGCCCGATCACCTCCCGCGATGCCCGCTATCTGATAGACGATCAATCGAGCGGAACCGGCGGCTATGGCGTGCTGACCTCGACGGCCTTTGCGACCGAAGCCGGTTCCGGGAAAAACTACGTGCTGCTCGGCAGCAAGAACGGCAACACGAGCGGGCAGGTGGAAATCTCGCTTGATGCGAATACGACGCGGGGTGCGATCGTCGACATGGTCAACACCGTGACGGCGATGCTGAACCAGCTCAAGACGATCGGGTCGGCTTTCGGCTCTCTCGAATCACGCATCGATCTTCAGACCGAGTTTGCCAAAAATCTGAGCGACTCGCTGACCAGCGGCATCGGCAAGCTTGTGGATGCCGATATGGAGCAGCAATCGAGCAAGGTTCTGGCGCTGCAGACCCAGCAGCAGCTCGGGTTGCAATCCCTGGCGATCGCCAATGCGAGCTACAACACGGTTTTGCAGCTCTTCCAGAACCTCTGATTGCAGGCAGGGCGGCGCAGGACGAAGCATCGGGACCGCGGCGGGTGCACGGCTCCCGCGCATCCGGATGTGACGTCATGTCGTCAAAGCTTCATATGCGCGATATGCACAGGGAACAAAGGCGCGGATAAGATTTCTCTTCATGATATTGCCGCAATGCTTCATATCTGCTGCGGCCATCGAACCGGAGAGCGACGATTCTATGATCAAGAAAATTGCCATTCTTGCCCTAGCGGCAGCCTTTTTGAACGCCTGCACGACCACCGACCCTTACACGGGTGAGCAGAAGGTATCGAATACCGCAGGCGGTGCGGCGATCGGTGCCGGCGTCGGCGCCGTTGCCGGTCTTCTGATCGGTCATTCGCCGGCTTCGCGCCGCAATGCCGCGCTGATCGGCGCCGGCGTCGGGGCGCTCGCGGGTGCTGGCATCGGCAATTACATGGACCAGCAGGAATCCGAGCTGCGTGCGCAACTGCAGGGCACTGGCGTTTCGGTGACCCGCGTCGGCGACCGCATCATCCTGAACATGCCTTCGGCGATCACCTTCGACATCGACCAGGATGCGATCAAGCCGGAATTCTTCCCGACGCTGAATTCCGTCGCGATCGTTCTGCGCAAATTCAACCGTACGCTGATCGACGTCAACGGCCATACGGATTCGACCGGCAGCCTTCAGCATAACCAGGATCTGTCCGAACGCCGCGCCGGATCGGTTGCCTCCTACCTCGGCAGCCAGGGTATCGATCAGCGCCGCATGTCGGCCATCGGCTTCGGCCCGTCGCAGCCGGTCGCATCGAATGCGAGCGAGGCTGGCCGCGCGCAGAACCGCCGCGTCGAGATCCAGATCGCGCCGATCACGCAGAACGGTTAAGTCTTCTCATCAAAAACGGCCGGGTCTCACGATCCGGTCGTTTTTTTATGCTTCCGATCACGCATGCATGCTTGCGCCCTTGGTGATCTTGTCGACGATTTTCTTGTCGGCGCGCAAGGCGATGCCGACGACTTTGGCGTCTCCGGGCGCGAATTCGGAGAAGACGGCGCGGTTGGCCACATCGTGGCCGGTTGAAAACATTTCCTCGATGAAGATGGAGGAAATGACACCACGCTCCAGCGAGCGGCGGTGGATGGCGGCGATGCTCTCCTTGTCGGCCGAGAGCACGATGATGGGCTGGATCGACAAAGCATTGTAGACGTTGCCGGTGCGGTCGCGATAGGCTTCTCCGATGATATCGGGATGTTGTCCGGCTATGCCTGTCGACAGGAAGGCCGTCACATTCAGCTTTTGCCAGGATTGAAGGTCGTTTCGCAGAACGATCGCGATTTTGGTGTCGAACATCGATGGTCACTTTCATGCAGTCTGGAAATGGGACATTGCACGAGGATGTAGCCGGACAGATCTTCGAGGGTCTTGAACGTTTGTGCGTGACGCCGGAGGCCAACCGTATCCTGTCCGCACCGGCCTATCCAGGCATCGAGCGCATTCAGGCGCAGTTTCGTGGCGACGCCTTCGAGCTGCATCGGCACGACACCTATGCGCTCGGCGTCACCATACGGGGCGTACAGACGTTCCGCTATCGCGGCGAACAGCGTTACAGCCTGCCGGGGAGGGTGATCATTCTTCATCCGGACGAGCTGCATGACGGCGGGGCGGCGACCGAGGACGGCCTTGTCTACCGCATGCTGTACCTGGAGCCATCGGTGATGTTTCAATGCCTTGAAGCGGCGCGTGTCGGCCTGCCTTTCGTCGATAACCCCGTGGTGGAAGACAATCGTCTCGCCGGCTTGTTGCTGGCTGCGCTTGGCGAGCTCGATCGCGAGCTGGATGAGCTCTTTGTCGATGATTTCGTCTCGCGGCTCACCCACGGACTTGTCCAGCATGCCCGTCTGCCGCAACGGCCTTTGAGCAGCATTGCGTGGGGGCAGGTAAAGACTGCGCGGGACTATCTCGAGGCGCATGTCACGCACGGGGTGCGTTCGCAGGAGCTGGAGCGCATCACCGGCCTGGATCGCTTTGCGCTGGCGCGGCATTTCCGTGCCGCCTTCGCCACAAGCCCGCATCGCTTTCTGCTGATGCGGCGTCTGCAGCAAGCAAAGGCGATGATCGGCGCCGGCGAGCCGATCGCGGAGGTGGCCGCCGCAACCGGCTTTGCCGATCAGAGCCATCTGACCCGGCATTTCAAGAAGGCGTTCGGCATGGCGCCGGGCGCCTGGAACACCATGGTTCGGAGAGCCGGTTAGCGGGGCCTGCGGGCTCTCAATGAAGTCCGAGGAACTGCCTGAGTTCCGGTGTCTGCGGGTTGGCAAAGACTTCGCCGGACGGTCCGATTTCGTGCACGCGGCCCTGATGCATGAAGACGACGCGCGAGCAGACGTCCCGGGCGAATTTCATCTCGTGGGTCACCATCAGCAGCGTCATGCCTTCGCTTGCCAGTTCGCGCACGACGGCGAGAACTTCCGCGACCAGTTCCGGGTCCAGCGCCGAGGTGATTTCATCGCAGAGAAGCGCAATCGGCTGCATGGCGAGCGCTCTTGCGATGGCGACGCGCTGCTGCTGCCCGCCGGAGAGCTCGTCCGGATAGGCGTCGAACTTGTGTCCGAGGCCGACACGGTCGAGCATGCGCCGCGCCATTGCCTCGGCTTCGCCCTTGCTGGTCTTCTTGACAACCATCTGCGAGAGCATGACGTTGCGTCCCGCGCTCAGATGCGGGAAGAGATTGAACTGCTGGAAAATCATGCCGACCTTCAGCCGGAGCGTCTTCAGATGGAGCTCGTCGGGCAGAAGCTGGGCGCCGGCGACGGAGATCGAGCCGTCATTGATCGTCTCCAGCCCGTTGATGCAGCGCAGCAGGGTCGATTTTCCGGAACCGCTCTTGCCGATGATGGCGATGACTTCGCCGGGCTCGACATCGAGGTTGATGCCCTTCAGGACTTCGTTAGCGCCGAAGCTCTTGCGGACTTCAGTGATTTCGATGAGCGACATTGAGCTTCCTCTCCAGGATCTGGCTGCTTTTCGACAGCGGCCAGCACAGGGCGAAATAGATGAGCGCGACAAAGCCGTAGACGGTGAATGGCTGGAAGGTCGCGTTGGTGATGACGGTGCCGGCCTTCGATAGCTCGACGAAGCCGATGATTGAGGTCAGGGCCGTGCCCTTGACGACCTGCACGGAGAAACCGACCGTCGGCGGCACGGCGATGCGCAGCGCCTGGGGCAGGATGACGTAGCGCATCTGCTGCAGATAGCCCATGCCGAGACTTGCCGATGCTTCCCACTGGCCTTTGGCTACAGCCTCGACGCAGCCGCGCCAGATTTCGGTCAGAAAGGCTGATGACCAGAGGGTGAGCGCGACGCCGGCCGCGAGCCAGGCCGGCACGTCGATGCCGAAGAGCCCCAGGCCGAAGAAGGCCAGAAAGAGCTGCATCAGCAGTGGCGTGCCCTGGAACAATTCCACAAAATATCTGACGGCGATGCGGCCGGCCTTGGCCTTTCCGATGCGCAGGAACAGCAGGATCGCACCGACGATGGCGCCGCCGGCGAAGGAGACGAGCGACAGCAATATCGTCCAGCGCGCTGCCAGAAGCAGGCCGCGCAGAATATCCCAAGTGGTGAACTGGATCATTGGCGGACCCTGCGTGGAAAGATCAGCTTGCCCACGGCCGCGAGCACTTGCCGAAGCAGGATCGCCAGCACGAGGTAGATCGCCGTGGAGACGAAATAGGCTTCGAAGGCGCGGAAAGAGCGCGATTGGATGAAGTTTGCCGCGAAGGTCAGGTCCTCGGCGGCGATCTGCGAGACGACCGAGGAGCCGAGCATCACGATGACGACTTGCGATGACAGTGCCGGCCAGATGCGCTGCAGGGACGGAACGAGGACGACATGCCGGAAGGTCTCGAACCGGGTCATGGCAAGGCTGGCGCCGGCTTCGAACTGGCCGCGCGGCGTCGCCTGGATGCCGGCGCGGATGATCTCGCAGCTATAGGCGCCGAGATTGATGATCATCGCGAGATTGGCAGCCGTCATCTCGTTCATCTGAACGCCGATACCGGGCAGGCCGAAGAAGATGAAGAAGAGCTGGATCAGAAACGGCGTGTTGCGGATCAGCTCGACATAGGCAGCGACGAAGGGTTTGAGCCAGCCCGGTCCGAGCGCGCGCGCCCAGGCGCAGGCAATTCCGAGGACGATGCCGAGCACAGCGCCGATTAGGGTCAGCTCCACCGTGACGAGAACGCCTTTGATCAGCGTGGGATAGTATTCGGCGAGCCAGCCGAAATCGAAGTGATAGCGCATGGGAGAAAGCCTTGCTCGGACCGATCACGCCGCCGAATGACGGTACGATCGGTCCCGCGTTGATCAGAAGCCGGCCGGCAGGTCGGCGCTCAGCCACTTCTGCGACATCTTGTTCAGCGTTCCGTCCGCCTTGGCGGCAGCAATGATGTCGTCGACTTTCTTCTGCAGTGCCGCTTCGTTCTTGTTCAGGCCGATGAAGCAGGGGGAGTTGGTGATGAGGAATTTCATCTCGGGTTTCTTCGGCGGGTTCTTGGCGAGAATGGCCGCCGCGACGACGTTGCCGGTCGCAACCAGCTGGACCTGCCCGGACAGGAAGGCCGAAATGGTGCCGTTATTGTCCTCGTAGCGCTTGATCGTCGCGTCCTGCGGCGCGACCTTGGTGAGCGCGAGATCCTCGATCGCGCCGCGGGTGACGCCGATCGTTTTCCCGGAAAGGTCTTCCGGCTTGGCCGCCGCCACATCGCCGGGGCCGAAGACGCCGTTGAAGAAGGGCGCATAGGCGTCGGAGAAATCGATGACCTTTTCGCGATCCGGATTCTTGCCGAGGCTTGAGATCACCAGATCGACCTTGTTCGTCTGCAGATAGGGAATGCGGTTGGCGCTGGTGACCGGAACAAGCTCCGTCTTCACGCCAAGCTTTTCGCCGATCAGATTGGCCATGTCGATATCATAGCCCATCGGCGCCATGTCCGTGCCGACGCTGCCGAAGGGCGGGAAGTCCTGCGGAACGGCGACGCGGAGCGTGCCGCGGGAGGCTATGTCGCTCAGGGCATCCGCCCGAGCTGCGTGTGGGGTGGAAACCGACCCCATCGCCAGCATCGCGATGCCGAGTGCCATGAGCATTTGTCTGCGCTTCATCGAATATCCTTCCAATCGGGCTGTGTGAAAGCTGGAAGGCAAAACGCAAGACGCGTGCCAGTCGCCGCGGCAATGCCGGTGCTCCGCCGATTGCCGATCCAGACCTAGGGGTTGTTCGTTGCCGATGATCGCTTTATGACGCGCGCTGCTGAAAAAATGGGCAATTCGTCAGGCTGTGTCGCCCAGAACGATCCAGATCAAAGATTGAGAGGTGAGAGGGTGCGATAGCTGCGGTCGACTTTCATCACTGGACAGCGCCGCGCCGATGTCCCATAGAACCGACCAAAGGGTTAACGTCCTTCGATGGCCGCGATGGGAGATTCGGATTATGGTTCTGGCTGATGCAAAGGCGGGAACACGCAACGAGGCTGGGATATCAGCCGTTCTCGGCGTTCTGAAACAGGCTTTGGGCGAGCGTTTCCAGACCGGCGAAAGTTTTCGCGCCCAGCACACCCATACCACCACTTATATCCCATCGCAGCTGCCGGACGGCGTGGTCTTTGCCGAAGCGAGTGAGGATGTGAGGACTGTCGTCAAGGCATGTGCCGAACACAAGGTTCCGGTCATTCCCTTCGGCACGGGTTCCTCGCTTGAAGGGCAGGTCAATGCGCCGCACGGCGGCATTTCCATCGATTTCAGCCGCATGAACCGCATTCTCGAGGTCAATGCCGAGGATCTGGATTGCACGGTAGAGCCTGGGGTCACGCGCGAACAGCTCAATACTTATCTGCGCGACACCGGCCTGTTCTTTCCGATCGATCCGGGCGCCAATGCCTCGATCGGCGGCATGGTATCGACGCGTGCATCGGGCACGAATGCCGTGCGTTATGGCACGATGAAGGACAATGTGCTGTCCGTGACCGTGGTGACCGCCAACGGCGAGGAAATCCGTACCGCCCGCCGCGCCAAGAAATCGTCGGCCGGTTACGATTTGACGCGGCTTTTCGTCGGCGCCGAGGGCACGCTCGGCGTGCTGACCTCGATCACGCTGCGCCTGCAGGGCATTCCGCAGAAGATCGCCGGCGGCGCCTGTGCCTTTGCGGATATCAAGGCGGCTTGCGATGCCGTCATCATGACGATCCAGATGGGTGTGCCCGTTGCGCGTATCGAATTGCTGGATACCGTGCAGATGCGGGCCTGCAATCGCTATTCAGGCCTGACATATGACGAGAAGCCTACGCTTTTCCTCGAGTTCCACGGCACCGATGAGACCGTCGCACTGCAATCGGCGCAATTTGCCGAGATTGCGGCCGAATGCGGTGGCGGCGAATTCCTTTGGACAAGCAATGCGGAGGAGCGCAACAAGCTCTGGAAGGCCCGCCACGACGCCTATTGGGCCTGCCGCGCACTGGCGCCGGAACTGGCTGCCCTATCGACGGATGTCTGCGTGCCGATCTCGCGGCTTGCCGAATGCGTTGCGGAAACCCAAGCCGATATCGCGGCACATGGCCTGCTGGCGCCGATCGTCGGCCATGCGGGCGACGGCAATTTCCATGTACTTGTCCTGTTCGACGACAAGACCCCGGAAGGGATCGCCATGGTCGAGGATTTTGTCACCCGCCTCAACGCCCGAGCGCTTGCCATGGACGGTACATGCACCGGCGAGCATGGCATAGGGCAGGGAAAGATGGCGTTTCTGGAGCAGGAACTCGGCGGCGCCGTCGATCTGATGCGTCAAATCAAGGATTCTCTCGATCCGGATGCCATTTTCAATCCCGGAAAAATATTCCGTAGACACTGAAAGATGGAATATTTTCATGATCTTGGCTTGCTACATGCGCGAATAGCGCTAGGCTGCAGCCGTTCTTTTCCGGTTTTTGTCATGAAAAGCTGCATGTATGCGCTAGATGGGTGGCATACCTCTTAAAAAGAGCTGCTGTGGCAGGCAGGGATCAGGTAGAACTGTGCATATTCTAAGGTATGCCGTGTATGCGCTCTGACAGGCGACACATGCGTATATCGGGAATGAAGATTGGAGACGATACGCGTTGTTAGGTAGGGTCCTGGTTTTTCTGGGTGGATTGCTCGTGGTGGTGCTGTTCGTGGCGCTGCTCGCTCCGCTCTTCATAGACTGGACCGATTTTCGCAAGAATTTCGAAGATCAGGCGAGCCGCATCATCGGCAAGAAGGTGACCGTTCACGGTACCGTCGATGCTCGTCTTCTACCGTTTCCGTCTGTGACGCTGCACGATGTCCGCGTCGGTCAGGAGCCTGATGGCAAGCCGCTGGTGCAGATCGCCGAATTCTCCATGGACGCCGAACTTGCGCCTTTCCTTTCCGGTGAAGCGTTGATCTTCGATATGCGCGTCTCGAAACCCAAGGTGCGGCTGCGGCTGCTGAAGGACGGCACGCTGGACTGGATGCGCGGCAGCCAGCCGGAAATTCCCGCTAAGTCCGTGGTGCTCGAAAGCATTCATGTCGAAGACGGCGATATCCTCTTTATCGACGAGCAAACAGGCCGCACGCGACATGTCGCCGATCTGAATGCTCAAATGTCGGCGAGGTCGCTTGCCGGACCGTGGCGCATCGAGGGCGATGCGGCACTCGACAATGAGCATGGCAATTTCAGCATTTCCAGCAGCCAGCCCGACGACAATGACGTCCTGCGTGTCCGCACGCGGCTGATACCGGATCGCCATCCCCTTAACGTCGATCTCGATGGCGAACTGAAACTCGTCAACAGCAAGCCCGACTACATGGGTTCCTTCACGGCTGGAGTTAACGACAAACAGGTTCATGACGTTGCCGATCAGAAGGCGCAGCCGCGTATCAAGGGGCGCTTCGAGCTGACGAATGATCGCATTCGCATTCCGGAGTACCGTCTGGAAGTCGGCGCCGATGACGATCCCTATGTCGTCACCGGCGAGGCGACGCTGGATACGGGTTCCAAGCCGGAATTTCTGTTAACGGCCGACGGACAGCAGATCGACGTCAACCGCCTCGGCAATACCAAGGGTTCCAACGGCAAGACCAACCGCAACCCGGCGATCTCGGCCCGTCAGCGCCTGAACAGCCTGATTGCGATCGCCGCCGAAGTCCCGGTGCCGCAGGTTCCCGGCAAGGCGACCTTCCGGCTGCCGGCGATCGTGGCGGGCGACACGACCATACGCGACGTGCAGCTCGATCTCGAACCGGCGGGAACGGGATGGAAGATCGACCATGCGGTCGGCACTATGCCCGGGCGTACGCAGGTCGAGGCGCGCGGCAATCTGATGCTGCAGGGCGAGCCGAATTTCATCGGCAATCTGGTCGTTGCTTCCAATCAGCCTTCCGGCTTGGCGTCCTGGCTCGTGGGCTCCGTCGATCCGGCGATCCGGCAGCTGCGTCAAGCGGGCTTTTCCGCCGATGTCAGCCTGCGGCACGAAGAGCAGCGCTTCGAGAATCTGGAGATCGCAGTCGGTTCCGCCACGCTCAAGGGCCGGATCGATCGTCAAAGCGGGACGGACAAGACCCCGCCGAAGCTTGCCGTCGATCTGACCGGCGACGCGCTCGATCTCGATGCGCTGAGGGCGCTGACCGGATTGTTTACAGGCCAGGACACCGGCGAATCGCTCTTCGATCATCGCACTACGGCGCATCTGCAGGCCGGAAAATTCACGGCTTTCGGCGTGCCGGCCGATAATGTCGATACCTCCTTCTCCGTGGCCGACGGCGCTCTGACGATCGACAAGCTTTCGGTGCACAATGTCGCAGGCGCCGAGATCACCGCAACTGGCCGCGCCAATGGCTCGCCTTCCGACTACAAGGGATCGGGAGAGATTACCTTCAAGGCCGCAGATCCCGGGCCGTTCTTTGAAATGCTGCGCCAGCATCTGCCGCATCATCCCGTCATGGACCGGCTGGTGCGCAATGCTGCCTGGTATGGAAACACCGCGCTTCGCGGCGCCGTGACGCTCGGCGGGGATCAGGACAGTGCGCTGACGGTTACGCTTGCAGGCGTCTCCAACGGCAGTCGCGTCAATTTCGACTATCGCATGTCCGATCTTTCGGCTTTCGCCGGCAAGGGCACCACGACCCTTGAGGGGACGCTCGAAAATTCGGTGACGTCGATCCTGTTCGGTCAGGCGGGTCTCGATCCTCTGCCTGTCGAAGCCGACGCCAATGGCCGTTTGACGCTGAAAGTATCTGCCAACGGCAGCGATCCTGCCGACGCGGCACTGACATTTGCGACCGACAAGACCTCATTCACTGCGAATGGCAAAGTCGATGTCCGCCCCGCTACCTTCCTCAACGGCAACATCGCACTGTCGCTCGAAAGCGCCGATCTCGACCCCTATTTCGTGATGAACGGCATCGGCCTCCCGCAAATAGGCTCCGGCTTGCCGGTGAAATTCCAGGCCAATGCCGCGCTGAATCCGGACAAGATCGTGTTTTCGGGCATGAAGGGACAATTTGCCGACAATAATATGTCGGGTACGCTGACCCTCGACCGGAAGGCGCCGAATCTCAAAGCATCGGGCGAACTGGCGCTGGACAAGGCGGATATGGGCTGGCTGGCGGAAGCCATCTACGGGCCGATGACGGACCCGAAAACGGGCGCTCTCAACAAGGACAAGCTGGGCTTGCCTGCCTTCAGCGGGATGGATATCGGCCTCAAGCTTTCGGCAAAACAGGTATGGCCCGGCATATTCGGTCCTATGTCGAACTTCACCGCCAATGCAGCCTACAAGGGCGAGGAGTTGCGGTTGAACGATCTGACGGGCGGCTGGAATGGGGGTACGTTGACGGGCAACGTGATGCTTGCGAATTCCGATGGCACCGGCTTGCTGCAGGCGAAGCTCGATCTTGCCAATGGCGATCTTGCGGCCGTTGCCTGGCAGCGCGATGGAGCGCCGCTTGCCAGCGGGCGCTTCGGCCTTGCCATGAATACCGAGACGAGCGGCAAGAGCATTGCCGAACTTGCGGCAAACGCAAGCGGTTCGGGTGAAATCAAGCTTGGCGAGACGCATGTACGCGGCCTCAATCTCTCGATCCTGTCGCCGCTGCTGTCGGCGACCGACCAGATCCAGGGCGATATCACCGCCGGCAAGGTATTGCCGATCATACAGACGCTGCTCAACAATGGAGAAGCGGTCCTTCCGGCGACAAGCATACCCTTCAACATTTCTACAGGCGTGATCCGCGCGACGAACATCGCAGCCAGCAACGATGTGGCAAAGCTTTCGGGCAATGCCGAAATCAGTCTGCCGGATGAGCGCATGCGCGGATCGCTCGGCATTGATTTCAAGGCCGGAACGGAGGCGCAAAGCGGCGCCGAGCCGGCCTTGCGTCTTGATTTCGCTGGACCGCTTGCGACGCCGGGCCGGACGATGGATGTGACCGACGTGACCAGCTTCCTTTCGGTTCGCGCATTCGAGCGCGAGCGCCGTCGCGTCGAGCGTCTGCAGGCCAATGTACTTGAAAAGCAGCGGCTCCGGCGGGAAGTGGCGCTCTATAAATATACGGCCGCCGTGCGCGAGGCCCAGCGCCAGCGGGATGCGGTCATCGAGAAGCAGCGGCGCGAGGAAGAGGAACGGCTGCGCGATCTGGCTCGGCAGGCAGCCGCCCAGAAGCAGGCGGAAGACGAGGCAAAAGCCAGGCAGGCGGCGGAAGAAGAAGCAAATAAGGCCAAGGCGGCTGCCGAAGCGCGGGCCAAGGCGGAGCTCCAACGGACGCAGATACCCAACAGCCCAGCTCCGCAGACAACGGCGCCGTTGAACTTCAATGAATTGCCGGGAGTGGCCCAGTAACGCTCGCCTTCAGGCGATGCTGTCGATGGACGCTGGAAACGACCGTGAAATCACGACGGAATTTTCCCTGGCTATCTGGAACGATTCGGTGAAGCGCGGAGCTGCTGTCGCGTCCTTCCGCTTTCATTCGAATGGCGAAAAGCGCTCTATTCTTGCGCTTTATGCAATTCTGGATGGAATGCCGCCATGCGCTTTTCCTGGAATTGCCCCTGAAGCGCATCGCGATCTTTCAGATTCGTTTACGGCGCTTTCGGTCTCTGATTTTGCGCATGTCCTCATCGCAAAACCGCTGTGCACTTTCGCGCGACACCCTTTAGTTGCGATCCTTCAGCCATTTGAGGACATAGAGGCGGAGGGCCGAGGAGAGGTTGCTGCCGGCCTCGCGGCCGTCATCGATCTCGGAGATCAGCGCTGCGAGTGATGTGCCGCGTGTATTGGCGATAGCCTTCAGTTCTGTCCAGAAGGCGTCTTCAAGGGAAAAGCTTGTGCGATGGCCATGCAGCGTCGCGGAATGTTTACGGATCATCGGCGGATCGATCAAAAATCGGAAATGGCAGGATATCTGTGAAAGTGATTCAAAATGCGGAAGTAAGCAACTGATTTCTGAGGTTTTTTATCTCGGAATCGAAATTAGTCTTCGGTCTTCTTAGGCTCGATCCGGCCTGCTTCATGCGTTTTTTCGGCCTTGTCGTTCAGCGCTTTCGTCAGGTTCTTCTCGGCCTTGGTCCGCCCGAAGGTGATGCGGTTTTGCTCTGCCTGCTTTTCCTTGTCCGAGCGGGCCTGCTTCTTGCGAAACTGGCGCAGATTGACGATTTCGGCGCTCATCGATCTCCTCCCGTTGCGGATATGAAAAGGGGAAGCGGATGCTTCCCCGTCATGCCTACTGCTTCTTGCGGAATGCGTCGAGCGAGACGACCGATCCCGGTTTCTTTTCCTCGCCATCCTTGGCTGCAGCTGCGGGCGCTTCCTCACCTTCGGCCGGCACGGGATAGGCGGCGATTTCGCTAGAGGAGAGTTCCTCCTCATCGGCCAGCGGCACATCGAACTCCAGCTCGAAATTGACGGAAGGGTCGTAGAAGCCGCGAATGGCGTTGAAGGGGATCACGAGCTTTTCCGGAACGTCGGAGAAGGAGAGGCCGATCTCGAACTGGCTCTCGCTGATTTTCAAGTCCCAGAACTGATGCTGAATGACGATGGTCATCTGCTCCGGATACTTCGCCTTCAGGTGCTGCGAGATGCGCACGCCGGGAGCGCCGGTCAGAAAGGTGATGAAGAAATGGTGGTCACCGGGCAGGCGGCCGGTGGCGCCGACCTCGGTCAACACCTTGCGGATAACCCCACGCAGGGCGTCCTGTGCCAAAATGTCATAGCGGATATGATCCTGCCCCATGCTTTCCTGTCTTTCGTTGGCCATGTTTTTTATAGGCTTATGCCACGCTGAACGCCGCCGGAAAAGCCCTGTGAGCGAGTCACCGCCGTCGATCTATAATATAGCACTGGAGAAGAAGGTGAAGGCTTCTGTTGCCAGGTGCCTTCGAACCCCGCCTAAGAGTGCGACCCCTTAGGACTTTATTTGAAGTGTCACACCGCGATTAAGCAGCGAGACGAGCTTCCGCATAGTTGTCGTTTGCAACTACAATTTTAGCCCGATAACGGCGGTACAATGCCGAGCGAAAAGTCGATCTTTACACCCTTGTCGATCCTGTTTCGCCCCCATCAAAAGCCGGTCTGTCGCAAGTTCTGCCGGCCGGTTTTTGGTGGAGGCGCCGGGTACCGCCCCCGGGTCCAATAGGTTTATTACACCGCTCATTTATCGCCATAGCCGGCCCGAAGACCGGCAAGGCTGATATAGTGTTTTCCGCGGACGAAGGGAAGGGCAATTGTCATAAATGCTTCGTGGGAAACATCGGTTTGCCCGTAAAGTCGCGAGATTTGCCTGAATTACGTTTCGCCGCGGTTGGTTTCGCGTCGGCTTGTCATTAAAATCGCGAACAAGGAATCGGCAGGCGGCCGCTGGGCAGCCTTATCGCCGGAAAATTCAAGCGATTTCGGAGCGCAAGATGGCTCGTCACCCAGAGTATCAATATCTCGACCTGATGGCGCATTTGCTCGAGCACGGCGATCGTCGCATCGATCGCACCGGGATCGGCACTTTAAGCGGTCTCGGCGCGATGATGCGCTTCGATCTTTCGAAGGGACAGATCCCGATCTTTACGACCAAGCGCGTTTACTGGAAGCTCGCGGTTAAGGAAATGCTGTGGTTTTTGACCGGCGACACCAATATCCGCAATCTGCTGAAGGAAAATGTTCGGATCTGGACCGACTGGCCGCTGGCGAAATATCGCAAGGCAACGGGCGAAAATATCGATCAGCTTGCCTTCGAGAACCGAATTCTCGAGGACGAGGCTTTCGCTCTCGAATGGGGCGATCTCGGTCCGGTCTACGGCAAGCAGTGGCGGCAGTGGCGTGACGCCGAGGGTCGGGTGCACGACCAGCTCGCCGCGGTCATCAAGGATCTCAAGACCAATCCCAGCAGCCGGCGCATGATTTTCCATGCCTGGAATGTCGGCGAGCTTGCCGATATGGCGCTGCATCCCTGCCATATGGTCTATCAGTTTCACGTATCGAATATCTCGGCCGAAGGAGGCAAGCGCCCGCGCCTCAGCCTGATGGTCTTCCAGCGTTCCTGCGATCTGTTCCTCGGCAATCCCTTCAACATCTGCCAGCAGGCGGCCTTGCTCGCCATGGTCGCACAGCAGGTCGATATGGACATGGGAGAGCTCGTCTGGTCGGGTGGTGACGTGCACCTCTATCTCAACCATCTGGATGCGATCCGCGAGCAGCTCAGCCGTGAGCCGAAGCCGTTCCCGACATTGCGTCTGCTTCGCCGTCCGGACAGCATCGACGATTATCGCATCGAGGATTTCGAGGTTCTGGGCTATGAGCCGCATGCCGCGATAGCGGCGGAAGTTGCGGTTTAAGCGGCAGTTCGGCCGGCAACGAGCACGGCTCCGGCGACAAGCAGCAACGCTCCGACCAACTGCCAGGTATTGAAGCCCGCGACCCTTTGCTCGGCGACGGCGGCGTCGAATGCGAGGCCAGCCAGCAATTGGCTGGCGACGAGCACGGCGATGGTGGGCGCTGCGCCGAGCCGCTGATATCCCATAATACCGGCAAAGACGAAGAACGAGCCGAGCAGGCCTGGGAGCAGAGCCCATGGCCTGACGGCGCCGGCTGCTTCCGTAAGACCGGCGAGGCCGTTGCGCGAAATCAGGATTGCGAGCAGCGCGGTCAATCCAACCGAGGAGTTGATGACAAGCGTGATCAGCACGGTCGATACCGATTGGGTGATCCGCACCATCAGCGCATTCTGCAGAACGAGCGATATTCCAGCGAGAATGAGCGTTGCCACCGTGATCGGCATCGTGTTCGCGCCTCTACGCTGCCGGCTTGGAATCTGGGTCTGTGCGCTGATCGAGCAGGAGCTGAAGAAAGGCGAGATCGAGCCATCGTCCGAACTTCGTTCCGACCTGGGGGAGAAGGCCGACCTGCTGGAAGCCGAGCTTTTCGTGCAGCCTGATCGAAGCCTCATTGCCGGCCTCGATGCCCGCGATCATCGCATGCTTGCCGATCGCCCGGGCGCGCTCGATGAGCTCGATCATCAGCGCCTTGCCGATGCCGCCGCGATACTGATCGTTGCGGACGTAGACGGAGTGCTCGACCGTATGCCGATAGCCGTCGAAGGCGCGCCAATCGCCGAAGGAAGCGTAACCGACCACGCCGCCGTGATCGTCCGTTGCCACCAGTATGGGATAGCCGAGATTATGCCGATCCTGCAGCCATTGCCTGCGATTGGCGATATCGACCTGCGTGTCGTTCCAGATCGCGGCGGTATTGGCGACGGCATCGTTGTAGATCGCGGTTATTCCCGCAAGATCCTCATCTCTCGCATCGCGAATTTGCATCGGCGGCTCCGTGGGTATCCACTAAATTGGATTGATATGTGGTTTAATGTTCCGTCTTGTCATACATCGATTTTCGCATCTGTCCATTATATTATTACGAACATCTAGCGAAGCAAGAGTGCGTTAGCGGGTGATATCATCAAGGTTCTGATAAAATTTAATGTGATTTCAACGATTAATCGACGTCTCGGGTGGAGGGATGGATTTACCTTTCTCCGGGGCAGGGTTTACTCGAGCCACTTTCCTAAGGTTCTTCGTGACAATTGTCATTTCCGCGAATGTCCACTATAGTAATACGCATGTCTCAACTTGATGATATCGACAGGCGCATTGGCGCCCGCATTCGCATCGAACGGGAGAGCCGCGGCTGGTCGTTGACGGAGCTGGCTGAACGCTCGACAGTTTCCCGCGCCATGATCCATAAGATCGAGCGCGGGGAGAGCAGTCCGACGGCAACGCTGCTCGGCAGGCTTTCCGGTGCCTTCAGCTTGAGCATGTCGACCTTGATGGCGCGCGCGGAGATGCAGCAGGGCCGGTTTCTCCGGAAGGAGGAGCAGCCCGTCTGGATCGATCCGCAGACAGGTTACGAGCGCCGGCACGTTTCCCCAAAGTCGGATCTGCCGCTGGATCTCGTCCGCATCGAATTGCCGGCGGGCGCGGAAGTTCCGATGCCAGCATCGGCTTATGCGTTCATGAGGCAGCTGATCTGGATGCTGGAGGGACGGCTGACCTTTCTCGAGGGAGATACGAAACACTTGATGTCGGCAGGCGATTGCCTCGAGCTCGGTCCACCCAAGGATTGCGTTTTCAGGAATGAAAGCGAAGAGCCGTGCACCTATGCCGTCCTCGTGCTTCGCAACGCTTGAGGAGCGGCGCTAAATTTGGCGTTACCGCCCGGCATTCCACTCGTCCGACTGGGCGACCGGCGATATGCTGCCATCTTCCTCAAGCGGAGCAGGAGATTGGCCGTGGAGATCGCAGTCATCGGAGCCGGCGCGATGGGAAGCGCCGTTGCCCGGCGTTTGGTCGAGAATGGGGCGAGGGTGATCACCTATCTCGAGGGACGTTCGGCTTCGACCATCGAGCGGGCAAAAGCGGCCGGCATGGAGCCGGTCGGATTGGACGACATCGCCTCGTCGCGTCTTATTCTTTCCATTGTTCCGCCCGCCGAGGCCGTTGCCGTGGCCCGGCAGATCGCCGCCGAAATGCGCGAGAGGGGCAGTAAGACGCCGTTCATGGACTGCAACGCGATCTCGCCGAAAACCATGGCGGAGGTCGCGACGATCTTCGGCAGCGGTTGCGGCGTGGTTCTCGATGGCTCCATTATCGGCGGCCCGCCGAAGCCCGGCCACAACGGGCCGAAGCTCTATGTGAGTGGCGATGTAGCCAGCGACAGCGCGGTGCTTGCGGATCATGGGCTTCAGGTCCGCCGTATCGCAGGGGCGATCGGCGCGGCCTCGGCGCTAAAGATGTGCTATGCCGGCATCAACAAGGGCGTGACGGGCCTCGGCACCGCCATGCTGCTTGCCGCGATCCGCTCGGGCGCCGACGTCGCCCTGAAGCGCGAACTTCAGGAAAGCCTGCCGGATCTCGACGCAAAATTCGTCCACGGCATTCCCGACATGTATCCGAAGGCCTACCGCTGGGTTGCGGAGATGGAGGAGATCTCCGAGTTTCTCGGTGACGATGATCCAGCCGCCTTGATCTTCAAAGGCATGGCCGGGCTCTATCTGAAAATGGCCAGGGATCGGGAAGAGGGAGGTCTTTTGGCCGGCCAGCTCGATCAATTGAACGGCGGCGCCTGATGCAAGGCGGCGACGGATGCCCATCCCCCGTCGCCGCCGTCATGATGTAGGATCATCCCGCCGATTCGCATTGGTATCGGTGAGGCAGACTGAGGGAGACGCATGACCCAACCGATCAAGACCATCGTCGTTGCCGTATCGCGCAACGGCATCATCGGGCGCGAAGGCGATATGCCCTGGCGGCTGTCATCCGACCTCAAGCGCTTCAAGGCGATGACGCTCGGCAAACCCGTCATCATGGGACGCAAGACCTTCCAGTCCATCGGCAAGCCGTTGCCGGGCCGGCCCAATGTCGTCATCAGCCGCGACGGCGGTTTTTCGGCCGACGGGATAACGGTGGCGCATTCGCTCGGTGAGGCGATTGAGGCCGCATCGCGTCTGGCTGAAGAGGGCAGTGTCGAGGAAATCTGTATCCTCGGCGGCGGTGAAATCTATCGCCAGGCGATCGGTCTGGCAGACCGGTTGCTGATCACCCATGTCGAGGCGGACGTTGAGGGCGATACGTCCTTTCCGGAGATCGATTCCAGCATCTGGCAGGCTGACAGCGAACTCGCCGTGCCGGCCGGAGAGAAGGATACTTATCCAACACGTTTCGTTCGCTATTTCAGGCGGAAAGCATAGAAGCAGGCCCCGAAAAGCAAATATTTTCCAATGAATCCGACGAACTTCCTGAAGTCGCGTTGAAAGCAGGTGCTTCGATACCTATAACGGGAAACGATCGCTGCCACCTGCGGATATCGAGCCAAAAATTTCGCGGGACAGCTGCGATGCTGGGAGTCAACAAACAAAGAGGTTTTGATGCCTTGGAGCAATCAGAATGGCGGCGGCGGCCCATGGGGCGGCGGTGGCGGCGGAAATAATCAGGGACCTTGGGGGCAAGGACCGAACCGGCCGCGGGGAAGCGGCAACGGAGGGCCTCCGGACCTTGAGGATATTATTCGCCGCGGCCAGGACCGATTGAAAGGCTTCGTGCCCGGTGGCTTCAACGCGGGCGTTGTCCTCATCATCCTCGCAGTGATCGCCGTTTTCTGGCTTATCCAGTGCGTCTATACCGTGCAGCCGGATGAGCGCGGCGTGGAGCTGCGCTTCGGCAAGCCGCGCGAAGAAGTTTCGATGCCTGGCCTGCATTTCCATATCTGGCCGATGGACCGCATCGAATTCGTCAAGGTGACCGAACAGCAGCGCAATATTGGCGGTCGGTCGTCTGCCGGTTCGACGGCGGGGCTGATGCTGACGGGCGATCAGAACATCGTCAACGTGCAGTTTTCCGTCCTCTATACCGTGACCAACCCGCAATCCTATCTGTTCAATCTCGAAACCCCCGACGAGACTTTGCAGCAGGTTGCGGAAAGCGCCATGCGCGAAGTCGTCGGTCGCCGCCCCGCTCAGGACATCTACCGCGACAAGCGCCAGGAAGTTGCGACCGAGGTGAGAAACATCATTCAGGATACGATGGATCGCTACGGTTCGGGTATATCCATCAATGCCGTGCCGATCGAGGATGTTTCGCCGCCGCGAGAAGTTGCCGACGCCTTCGACGAAGTGCAGCGCGCCGAGCAGAATGAAGACCAGCAGGTGGAAGAGGCCAATCAGTACGCCAACCAGCAGCTTGGTCAGGCCCGCGGTCGCGCGGCTCAGATCCGCGAAGAAGCGGCCGCCTATAAGGATCGGGTCGTCAAGGAGGCTCAGGGTGAGGCGCAGCGCTTCATCTCGATCTACGACGAATACGTCAAGGCACCTGAGGTCACCCGTAAGCGGTTGTTCCTCGAAACCATGGAGTCCGTCATCGGCAATTCCAACAGTATCATCATCGACGACAAGCAAGGTGTCGTGCCCTACCTGCCGCTGAATGAAGTCGGCAAGCAGTCCACAACGCAGGCGGGCAAGCCCGCCGCTGCAACTCAGCCGGAGGCCAAATAATGACGTCCAGCCGTTTGCCAGCCATCCTCATCGCGCTCGCGGTACTGCTGCTGCTCGTTTATTCGTCGGTGTTCGTGGTCAACGCCCGTGAGCAGGCGATCGTCGTGCGCTTCGGCCAGATCCGCGACGTCAAGACGGAACCGGGCTTGTACTTCAAGCTGCCTTTCGCCTTCATGGATGCCGATCGCGTGCAGTATGTGCAGCTGCAGGAACTTCGCTTCGACCTCGACAATATCCGCGTCCAGGTATCGGGCGGCAAGTTCTATGAAGTCGATGCTTTCGTCGTTTACAAGATCATGGATGCGCGCAAGTTCCGCGAGACCGTGTCGGGGGATCGTGACGCGGCTGAATCGCGTCTCAGGACCCGTCTCGATGCCGCTCTGCGCCGTGTCTACGGTCTGCGCGGCTTCGAAGCGGCGCTTTCCGACGAACGCGCCTCCATGATGACGGAAGTGCGCAACGATCTGCACCGCGATGCCGAAACGCTCGGTCTCAACATCGAAGACGTTCGCATCCGCCGCACCGATCTGACCCAGGAAGTGTCGCAGCAGACCTATGACCGCATGAAGGCGGAGCGCCTGGCGGAAGCGGAGCTGATCCGTGCCCGCGGTAACGAAGAAGGTCAGCGCCGTCGCGCGATCGCGGATCGTCAGGTTGTCGAGATCGTTGCCGACGCGCAGAAGGACTCGGAAGTGCTGCGCGGCGAAGGCGAGGCCGAGCGCAACGCCATCTTCGCCGATGCCTCGAAGCGCGATCCGAACTTCTATGAGTTCTATCGCTCGATGGCTGCCTACAACAAGGCGCTCGCCTCGGGTGGCAAGACCCTCGTGCTGCCGCCGAACCGGTCGGACTTCTTCAAGTTCTTCGATAGTCCTGCGGGTACGGCACCCAATTCCGGAACGCCGGCGCCTGCCAATCCGACGCCGCCAGCGAAGTGAGTCGTCAAATCAAGGAACTGAAGGGCTGCCCAGGGGTGGCCCTTTTCCTTATGGCAGATTGCATCGTGTTCACCCTGCCGGCAACGGCGGCACGCAGGTCCGGGGATTTCGCAAAAAGGTGATTTCACGCTTCATCATTCCGCCTTATGTTGATGCTTATACAAGTTTTCCCCTATCTCGATGAGGATGCCTGATGGCTTCGACCAATCGCCTGCTTTTCAGCCGTTCCTTTGCCTTGCTTGCGAGCATCGCGCTGATTGCCGGCCCCGTTGCGGGCGTAACCGAACAGGCTTATGCGCAGGCGCAGAACAGCGGCGCGGCCGCTGGGGTCCAGGCACCGGGCACCGCCGCCGGCCAGACGCCTCCGGCAGCATCGCCCACGGTCACGATGAACCCGGCCACGAATGCGGGGCCGGCTTCGGTTGCCGATCTTGCTGCCGGATTGCTCGATGCGGTCGTCAACATCTCCACCTCGCAAAAGGTAAAGGATGAGGGCAACGGGCCGGCGACGCCGAAGGTGCCGGACAATTCGCCCTATCAGGATGAATTCAACGATTTCTTCAACAACAAGAAAGACGACGACAGCAACCGGAAGGTGAGCTCGCTCGGCTCCGGCTTCGTCATTGATCCCACAGGCTATATCGTCACCAACAATCACGTCATCGAAGGCGCCGACGATATCGAAGCGATCTTCCCGAACGGTACCAAACTGAAGGCCAAGCTGATCGGGACGGATACGAAGACCGATCTTTCGGTTCTCAAGGTCGAGCCGAAACATCCGCTGACGGCCGTGAAGTTTGGCGATTCCTCCAAGATGAGGATCGGGGACTGGGTCATGGCGATCGGCAATCCTTTCGGCCTCGGTGGCTCCGTGACCATCGGCATCGTCTCGGCGCGCGGGCGCAATATCAATGCCGGTCCGTACGACAATTTCATTCAGACGGACGCGGCGATCAACAAGGGCAATTCCGGCGGTCCGCTCTTCAATATGAAAGGCGAGGTGATCGGCATCAACACCGCCATCATCTCCCCGAGCGGCGGCTCGATCGGCATCGGTTTTGCCGTACCGTCCGAACTGGCGGAAGGCGTCGTCAATCAGCTCAAGGATTTCGGTGAGACCCGCCGCGGCTGGCTCGGCGTGCGTATTCAGCCGGTCACGGATGATGTCGCCAACAGCCTTGGTCTTGGCAGCGCCAAGGGTGCGCTCGTGGCCGGCGTCATCAAGGGCGGCCCGGTGGACAACGGCTCGATCAAGGCGGGCGATGTCATTCTGAAATTCGATGGCAAGGAAGTGGACGAAATGCGCGATCTGTCGCGCATCGTTGCCGAAAGCCCCGTCGGCAAGGAAGTCGATGTCGTCATCCATCGCGACGGCAAGGAGCAGACGGTCAAGGTGACCCTCGGCCGACTGGAGGACAGCGATCAGGCTGCCGCGGCCAGCACCGACAAGAACAAGAAGCCACAGCTCGCGCCCGACGACAAGAGCAATGGCGACGGCGTCATCAACCCTGACGAGGGAGAGAATGGCAATGACGACGGCATGGATGGGCAGGATCAAGGCAGTGATCCGCAGCAATCGCCACAGGCTCAGCCGCCAGCACAGGCAACGTCGAACATACTCGGAATGAAGCTTGCGACACTGACAGCCGAAAACCGCAAGAGCTTCGGCATAGCCGACAGCGTCGATGGCGTCGTCATTACCGAAGTGGCGCCAGGTTCGGCAGCGGCGGAAAAGGGACTGAAGCCCGGCGACGTCGTCGTGGAGGTTGCTCAGGAATTCGTCCAGACTCCGAGTGCGGCTTCGGAGAAGGTGGCTTCGCTGAAGCGCGAAGGACGCCGCAACGCGCAAATGATGATCGCGTCTCCGAATGGTGACCTGCGCTTCATCGCCGTTGCGCTGGAATAGGATTCAACGCGTTCTTCGTCCGTCCTGCTGCACACGCCATTCCGCGGCACCCAGGCGATAGACGACATGACGCTTCAGATGCGGATGCGTCTCCGGAATGTGCGGATGGTCGAAATCGCAGGCCGGATCGCGCCGCATGCCGATCTTGGCCATCGCAGCGCGTGCACGCCTGTTGTCACGCACGGCAATCGACAGGATTTCATCGATCTCCAGCCGCGTGAATGCATGATGCAGAAGAGCCACGCCAGATTCTGTCGCATGGCCGTTGTTCCAATGGCGTGCTGAGATCCGCCAACCGATTTCCACGGCATCCTGCGGCAGGAGAGGCGGGAGCTGCAGTTTCGATAGTCCGCAGAACCCGATTGCCTCGCCGCTGTGCTTCAAGACCATGACGAGAAGCTCGAATCCGGGTTCCGGCGTCACGTTCCGGATCATGGTCAATATGGCGTCCGCATCCTTGCGGCTGCGGCGGAAGGGAAAGAATTCAAGAACGGCCGGATCGGAGCTCAGCTCATAAAACAGCTCCCGATCTTCTTCCATGCATGGCCGCAGGATGAGCCGAGATGTTTCGATTTTCGTCATTGCGCGGAGCGCCACTCGGCTGCCGCCAGGCGGTAGAGGACATGGCGCCGCAGATGGGGATGAGTGTCGGGGACGCTGGGGTGATCGAAATCGCCGCCCTCGACGCGATGCATGCCGATCCGCTCCATTACCGCGGTCGATCTGATGTTGTTGTGCACGGCGAAGGAAACGATTTGATTGAGGCCGAGCTTTCCGAAGCCATAGGCCAGCAATGTCCGCGCCGCTTCGGTGACCAGCCCCTTGCCCCATTGCCGCGCCACCAGCCGCCAGCCGATCTCTATCGTTCCGGCCGAGACGAACGGTTCCAGATGATCCGTTCGCATCAGCCCGCAATAGCCGATCGTTTCGCCGCTTTCCTTCAGCTCCAGCACGTAGAGGCCGAGCCCGGTTTCCGCGATCATCGACCGAACGCGGTCGAAGAAAGCGTCAGCTTCCGCACGATTGCGGCGGAACGGGTAAAATTCCATGACGGCTTCGTCGGAGTTGATCTCGTAGGCCAGGTCGCGATCCGTCTCGCGCCAGTTGCGGATGACGAGGCGGTCGGTTTTGGCGATGATCATCGTGGCCCCTGATTTCGGCGCTTCGGCCCGTTCTACGGCTTGACGAAGTCCGTCTTGCGATAGCCTTGGATATAGAGCAGGGCAGTCAGATCGCCGTGGTCGATGCGCATTCCTGCTTGTGCGGAAACCGTCGGCTTGGCATGGAGCGCGACGCCGGAACCGGCGAGCTGCAACATGCCGAGGTCGTTGGCGCCGTCGCCGACGGCGAGGGCGTCGTCGGTGGAAATGCCGAGCTTTTCGGCGATATCGTTCAGCGCATCCACCTTGGCCTGCTTGCCGAGGATGGGTTCCTCAACCAGGCCGGTCAGAATGCCGTCTTCTTCCAGCAGAATATTTGCCCGGTTCTCATCGAAGTCGAGGGTCGCGCCGATCCGGCTGGTGAAGACGGTGAAGCCGCCGGAAACGAGGGCGGTGTAATAGCCCTTCGCCTTCATGGTGGCGATGAGTTCAGGGCCGCCCGGCGTGAGCGTGATGCGCTTGGCAATGACATCGTCGACAACGGAGATCGGCAATCCCTTCAGCAGAGCCACGCGCTCGCGCAGGGCCGGTTCGAAGGCAATCTCGCCGTTCATCGCGCGCGCGGTGATGTCGGCGACCTTCTCCTTGAGGCCGATTTCGGCGGCGAGCTCGTCTATGCACTCCTGGCTGATCATGGTGGAATCCATGTCGGCAATCAGCAGCTTCTTGCGGCGGGTTTCCGCTTCCTGGATGACGAGATCGATTCGCGCGCTGCCGATTATCGCCAGGAGATTGGCCTCTGCGGCCTGCAGGTCCGTACCGTCGCGCAGCGCGATATCGCAGGCAATGCCGTCGGCCAGCCAGTACAGTCCGGACGCCTTGACCGTTTCAGCCGCCTGCTCGGCGATGGCCGGAACAAGAACGGGATTTGACGGATTGGCAATAAGCGTGGCAACGAAGGCCATGAGCAGAAACCTTATGAGCGATATCGACGCGATCCTGATAACCGGGCCGACCGCCAGCGGCAAGTCCGCGCTGGCCGTAGAATTGGCGCGTTCGCATAATGGCGTCGTCGTCAATGCCGACAGCATGCAGATTTATGACACCCTGCGCATCCTCACTGCGCGCCCCTCAGAGGCCGATATGGAGGGCATTCCGCACCATCTTTACGGCCACATTCCGGCGGCGCAGGCCTATTCGACAGGTGTCTGGCTGCGCGAGGCCGGTGCCTTGGTCGAGCGCTTGCGCGGCGAGGGGAGAATGCCTGTCTTCGTCGGCGGCACGGGGCTCTATTTCAAGGCGTTAACTGGCGGGCTTTCCGACATGCCCGAGATACCGTCCGATATCCGTAATCGGCTCCGCGGCCGGCTGCTGGCGGAGGGGGCTGAAGTGCTGCATCGCGAGCTCGCTGAGTGTGATTGCGCCGTCGCGGAAACTTTGAACCCGCAGGACGGGCAGCGTATCGTTCGTGCGCTCGAGGTGATCGAAGCGACCGGCCGGTCGATCGCTGCCTTTCAAGGCAAGACCGGACCAATGGTCATCGATCCCGACCGCGCGCGGAAGATCGTCGTGCTGCCCGACCGCACCGTGCTGCACGAGCGCATCAACGGCCGCTTCGAGAAGATGCTGGCAATTGGCGCCGAGGAAGAGGTGCAAGCCCTCCTGGCACTGGACCTGCCGCCGGAAATGCCTGTCATGAAGGCGATCGGCGTTGCCCAGATCGCCGCGATGCTGAAAGGCGAGATGACGCGCGCGGACGTGCTTGAAGCAGGAGCGGCGGCGACGCGGCAATATGCCAAGCGGCAGATGACTTGGTTCCGCAATCAGATGGACGAGAGTTGGGAGCGCTTGAGCCCGTAGTTCGGGGTGTCAGTCCTTGTCGTAAAGACTGCTCAGGGGCTTTTTCAGGATGCTGTCCCGCAAGGACAAGCCGGATTCCCGCCGCGGAGGCGGGGCGAGTTCCCTTGGCACCACAGGGTGCGCGCCTCCCTCGTCGCTGCGGAGTTCACGGCGCAATTCCGCAAGCTTACTGTCGATCGATGTTTGCGAAGCTGCTGACGGTGGGGCGGTACGAGGCAGCATGTCGGGACGGTAAGGTTCGATCGGTGGCAGGCCCGATTCCGCTTGATGCGGAATTGTTCGCTGGACTGGCCCTTCGTCGAAGTCATCCTTGATATCCGTTATGGGCACAGCATTGTAGCTCTGCTGCGGAGGACTGATGTCGGGACCCGAAATCGAGCGCATGCGGCTGATGATCGTGCGCAGATCGACCGTGTCCGGCGAGTCCTCGCTGGTTTTCGCCACACTGCCGCTGGCTTTCGGCAGCAAATGCCGATCGACCTGTGAAAAGCGCATGCGCATGGGGACTGCGATGGCCTCGCCGAAGGCGATCGCTTCGCCATTGCCGATCGATGACAGGAAGCTGGTCGTGGAGATCGAGGAATTCGGGATGGCCGAACGGATGATTTCCTGGTCGCGATCGTTGGCGAGGCGCATGGCAAACAGCGTCGAGCATTGCGACAGGATCGTCTGGTCGAGTTCGCCCGGCCGCTGAGTGATGATGCCGAGCGATACCCCGTATTTGCGGCCCTCCTTGGCAATGCGGGCGATGGCCTGCCGCGTCGGGAAGAAGCCGAGATTCGGATCGGCGGGAATGTAACGGTGTGCTTCCTCGCAGACGACCAGCATATGGATCGCGCCATCGCTCCAGAGCGCCAGTTCGAATGCCATACGACAGAGCACCGAGGCGACGGAGTTGATGACTTCCGAGGGAATTCCGGCAAGCTGAAATGTGCAGATCGGCTTGCCGTCTCCTGGGATGCGGAAGATCTTGGCGATGGTCTCCATGATCGTATCGGTGATCGTATTGTTGGAGAACATGAAGTGGTAGCGCGGATCGTTGATCGCCGAGATGATGCGCATCTTCAGCGAGCGCAGATGCGGCTTTTCCTGGCGGCCTTCGAGGCGGCCGATGCGCTCGTCGATCTGCGCCAGCAGATCGGCCATGCGATAGGGAACGGGCGTGTCCGCCGTCACGGAAGACTTTTCCGTTTGACGGCGCATCAGGCTTGAATCGCTGCCGCGGAAGGCGCGTCTCGCTTCGGGAATGAGATCGCGGAGCGCATCGAGTTCCTCCGGCACGGCCGGACGGCCGCGGAAGACGACTTCGCTGAATTCGTCCAGCCGCATCAGCCAGAACGGCAGATCGAGCGTATCCGTGTCTATGACGACGGCGTGCCTGGGGAAGGCGGCGGCGAATTCATTGTGCGGGTCGAGGATCAGCACGCGCAGTTTCGGATCGGTGCTGATCGCCTTGTGCAGCAGCAACGAGACGGCGGTCGATTTGCCGACGCCGGTCGAGCCGACAACGGCGAAATGCTTCGACAGCATCGACGGAATATGGATGGCGGCATCGATGCTTTCGTCCTGCGTCAGCTTGCCGATGACGCAGCTGTTGCCCTTGCCGGCATCGAAGATGCGCATGAGGTCTGCCGCGCGGATGCGATGAGCGATGGCGCCGAGATAGGGGTAAGCGGAAATGCCGCTCGAAAATTCCTCGCGGCCGTCCGGTTCGACGCGGACTTCGCCCAGCAATTCCACTTCGATGCGGAAGAGATTGTCCTGTCCTTCGCCCCAGCCGACGCCCTGAGTGTTCATGGAATAGACGAGGGCCGCCACGCGGTTCGATCCGACGCTGATGGAAATCAGCCTGCCGACAGACCAGAGTTCGGTGAGATCCGTACCGCCGGCTTCTGCAACGGCGGCGATCGTGGCGCGTGAGCCGTTGCATGCGACAACGCGGCCAAGGAAGCGATTTCCCGGCTTCAATTTATCGCGACGATCCAAATCTCCAGCCTTGCCGGATGTCTGCAGATCATTGTTCAGCAAACAGCTACCCCAACTATTAGATGTTGGAGCATAGAGAAATGGGCTTAACAAAACCCTGTCTACTACCCGTGCTTTTTACAGGGTTATGAGGCGGCCGCGATTTTTTATTGCTTCACGCGTTGACGCTTCGAAATTTTCTGTCTATCACTTCGGCCCATGAAAAACTCGATCGTTCTTATCGTGGTGGGAAAGCGCATGGGCAGGATGGTGTAACCGTCCGGCGACAGCCACCCATGCGCTAGATGACAGGCTCCCCAAGGGGCCTTTTTTTATGCCCGAAATCGAGATTTCATCTTTCCAAACCTCCAGCAGACAGCGGAACAAACGTATGACCGGCACAGATAATCAGGCGAGCGGCAATCGAATGACAGGCGCGGAGATCGTGTTGCAGGCGCTCAGGGACAATGGCGTCGAACACATCTTCGGTTATCCGGGCGGCGCCGTGCTTCCGATCTATGACGAGATCTTCCAGCAGGACGATATCAAGCACATTCTCGTACGCCACGAGCAGGGCGCCGGCCATGCGGCCGAAGGTTATGCCCGCTCCACCGGCAAGGTCGGCGTCATGCTGGTCACCTCCGGTCCGGGCGCGACCAATGCGGTTACGCCGCTGCAGGACGCCTTGATGGATTCGATCCCGCTCGTCTGCCTGAGTGGCCAGGTTCCGACCACGCTGATCGGCTCCGACGCGTTCCAGGAATGCGATACCGTCGGCATCACCCGGCCTTGCACCAAGCACAACTGGCTGGTCAAGGACGTCAACGAGCTGGCTGCCGTCATTCATGAAGCCTTCCGCATCGCGCAATCAGGCCGTCCGGGTCCCGTCGTCGTCGACATCCCCAAGGATATCCAGTTTGCGACCGGCACCTATACGCCGCCGGAAGCGCACCATGTCCAGAAAAGCTATCAGCCGAAGATCCAGGGCGACCTCAACAAGATCAACCAGGCGATCGAGCTGATGAAGAATGCCCGTCGTCCGGTCATCTATTCCGGCGGCGGTGTCGTCAATTCGGGTCCGGAGGCATCCAAGCTGCTGCGCGAACTGGTCGAGCTGACGAACTTCCCGATCACCTCGACGCTGATGGGTCTCGGTGCCTATCCGGCCTCGGGCAAGAACTGGCTCGGCATGCTCGGCATGCACGGCTCCTACGAAGCCAATATGGCGATGCATGATTGCGACGTCATGGTCTGCATCGGCGCGCGCTTCGACGACCGCATTACCGGTCGCCTGAACGCCTTCTCGCCGAACTCGAAGAAGATCCATATCGATATCGATCCGTCTTCGATCAACAAGAACGTCCGTGTCGATGTCGGTATTCTCGGCGATGTCGGCAATGTTCTGGAAGACATGGTTCGGCTGTGGCGCGCGCTGCCGCAGAAGCCCGCAGCGGACCGCCTCGGCGACTGGTGGGCCGATGTTGCCCGCTGGCGTGCGCGCAATTCTTTTGCCTATAAGGCGAGTGACGATGTCATCATGCCGCAATATGCGATCCAGCGCCTCTACGAGCTGACGAAGCATCGCGATACCTACATCACCACCGAAGTCGGCCAGCACCAGATGTGGGCGGCGCAGTTCTACGGTTTCGAGCAGCCGAACCGCTGGATGACCTCGGGCGGCCTCGGCACCATGGGCTATGGCCTGCCGGCAGCGCTCGGCGTTCAGATCGCTCATCCGGAAAGCCTGGTCATCGACATTGCCGGCGACGCTTCGATCCAGATGTGCATTCAGGAAATGTCGGCTGCGATCCAGCACGATGCGCCGATCAAGATCTTCATCCTCAACAACCAGTACATGGGCATGGTTCGCCAATGGCAGCAGCTGCTGCACGGCAACCGCCTGTCCAATTCCTATACGGAGGCGATGCCCGATTTCGTCAAGCTGGCGCAAGCCTATGGCGCCGTCGGCCTGCGCTGCGAAAAGCCGGGCGATCTCGATGCCGCCATCCAGGAAATGATCGACGTCAAGAAGCCGGTCATCTTCGATTGCCGCGTCGCCAATCTCGCCAACTGCTTCCCGATGATCCCTTCGGGCAAGGCGCATAACGAAATGCTGCTGCCGGACGAGGCGACCGATGAGGCCGTCGCCAATGCGATCGACGCCAAGGGTCGCCAGCTGGTCTGATCGATAAATGGGGTGCGGCGTAGGCTGCGCCCCGGCCGATCTCTCTGGCATACCGAACAAGAACCGAGGAAACGGAACAAGGATAATGAACGCACACCTTCAACCCACGGGCTCCGCCTATTTCATTTCGCCGGAAACCGCGGCGGCCGAGAGCCATACGCTCTCTGTGCTTGTCGACAACGAGCCCGGCGTTCTCGCCCGCGTCATCGGCCTCTTTTCCGGCCGTGGCTACAACATCGAAAGCCTCACGGTTTCGGAGACGGAGCATCAGGCGCATCTGTCGCGGATCACGGTCGTTACGCGCGGCACGCCGCAGGTGCTGGAGCAGATCAAGGCGCAGCTTGAGCGCATCGTTCCCGTTCACCGCGTCGTCGATCTCACCGTGCGTGCCCGCGAACTCGGCCAGGAGCGGCCGATCGAACGCGAAGTGGCGCTGCTGAAGGTGACCGGAAGCGGTGAAATGCGTGCCGAGACGTTGCGGCTGGCCGATGCATTCCATGCCAAAGTGGTGGATGCGACCATCGAGCACTTCATTCTCGAGATCACCGGCAAGTCCTCGAAGATCGACCAGTTCATCGCCATCATCAAGCCGCTCGGCCTGATCGAAGTCTGCCGTACCGGCATTGCCGCGATGAATCGCGGCTCGCAGGGGATGTAAGAACCTGTAGCGTCGAGGGGGATCGCATATGAGGCAAATCGGCGCTGCAAACTCCTTCTCCCCTTGGGGAGAAGGTGGCCCGAAGGGTCGGATGAGGGGGGCTTTCCGATTTGAATTCGCGAATTTTCGTACTCCTGGCAGATACCCCCTCATCCGTCTGACGGCACCTTCTCCCCGAGGGGAGAAGGGGAAACACGGCAACAATGGCTGATCTCGGCGAAAAGCCATGGCATCCGCCTGCGGACATGCGCCTCGGCGTCGCCTTCTTCCTCCGTGGCGATTTTCCCTGGCTCGGCCATTATTTCGGCTCGCAGAAACTTGCGTCGGCATTGTCGCCAGGTATCGGTGGCATCGTGTCCTGGGGCGGCCGCGCCCCTGCCAAGATGGCGATGAGGACTGCGCGGTTTCGCCGGTTGCGCCACTGGCATCTGGAAGATGGTTTCCTGCGGTCCATGGGGCTTGGCAAGTCCGGCGCCATTCCGCTGTCCATCGTCATCGACGATCTCGGCCTGCCTGTCGATGCCAGCGCGCCGTCGCGACTCGAGCGGTTGATTGAGGAGGCCGGGGCGGCGGCGGAGCTCGGCCGCGCTATCCGAGAGCAGATCGTTCGCAACAAGCTTTCGAAATACAATCATCTCCCTCATCGATCGCCGGCCATCGATCGGACGGCGAAGCGTCGCATTCTGCTTGTCGATCAGGTGGTCGGCGACGTTTCCGTTGGCAAGGCGCTCGGTTCGAAGGCCTCCTTCGAGAAGATGCTTGCCGATGGGCTGGCGAGCGATGCGCAATGCCTCATCCGCACCCATCCGGATGTCATGGCCGGGCTTCGTAAGGGTTATCTTACGAATGGTGCTTCAAGGGGCGATGCAATCCTTGTTGACGACGAGGTGTCGGTCGCGTCGATCCTCGAAGTCGTCGACGAGGTCTGGACGGTTTCGAGCCAGTTCGGTTTCGATGCGCTGCTACGCGGCATTCCGGTTCGCTGCTATGCCGCGCCCTTCTATGCGGGCTGGGGTGTGACCGAGGATCATTTCGGTGCCTACACCAAGGCTACGCTTGCCGGCCGCAGGACGCAGCGGCGAACCGTCGATCAGATTGCCGCTGCGGCTTTCTCGCTTTATCCGACCTATCGCGATCCCGCCGACTGGCAAGAGATCGACGTCTTCCGGGCGATCGAGCTGATCGTTGCGCAGCAGAAGGCGGCCGCCTGAAACCTACAGCATTTCCAACGACTTTTTCCGCGATGGCGGCGGGAAGACGGCATCGAGCACGGCCCAATCCTCATCGGTTATGTCGACATCTATGGAGCCACGGTTTTCCTCGACACGCTGCGGGTTCGAGGATTTTGGGATGGCTATCACATTGTCGCGCTCCAGCAGAAAGGCGAGAGCGATCTGGGCCGGTGTCGCCTGATAGGTCTTGGCGAGGCGGATCAGCTCTGGGTGATGGAGCAAACGGCCTTGCTCGATCGGGGAATAAGCCATGATCGGAATGCTGCGTTCCTGGCACCATGGAAGCAGGTCATATTCGATGCCGCGCCGGCCAAGATTGTAGAGCACCTGGTTGGCGGCGACATTACCGCCGTTCGGCACGGAAAGCAGCTCGTCCATATCGGCGAGATCGAAATTCGATACGCCCCAGGCCTCGATCTTACCGGCCGCCTTCAGGCCTTCGAAGGCCTCCACCGTCTCTTCAAGCGGATAGTTGCCGCGCCAATGCAGCAGGTAGAGGTCGATGCGATCTGTGTTCAGGCGCTTCAGGCTCCGTTCGCAGGCTTCGGCCGCGCCTTTGCGGCTTGCATTGGCAGGGTAGACCTTGCTGACCAGGAAGACTTCATCGCGGCGGCCTTCGATCGCCTTGCCGACGATCTCCTCCGAACCGCCGTCTGCGTACATTTCCGCCGTATCGATCAGCGTCATGCCGAGGTCCAGTCCGGTTTTGAGGCTGGTGATCTCGTCTCTGGCCGTGGCGGCACTCTCCCCCATATTCCAAGTTCCCTGGCCGAGCGCCGGAACCGTGATGCCGGAGGGAAGGGTGACTGTCGGGATGGGCGCGCGCATGGTCTTTCCTCGCTGCAGAAAAACGAAGGATAGGGGCATTCAACCGTATTTCAATCGGCATCCGCATGTCACGGTGACAATCGCGCTATGGCGTTCATGTGGTCGGCCAATTAATGTCGCACGGACATGCGCCGTCGTGTTCCACGCGCATTGAGAAGAATTTTGGATGCCGCCCATCATTGCATACGGTGTCCTAGGAGGCATCATGGCGCTGGATACATTTCTAGCTCTCTTACTTTTTGCATTCACGACCTCGATCACGCCTGGGCCGAACAACATGATGTTGTTTGCTTCCGGCGTGAATTTCGGTTTCCGGCGCACCATTCCGCACATGCTTGGCATCGGCGTCGGCTTCCTGTCGCTGCTGCTCGGCGTCGGCCTCGGCCTCGGCGCTGTGCTTCATACGGCGCCGCTGCTCTACACCGCGCTGAAATTTGCCGGCGGCGCCTATCTGGTTTGGATCGCCTGGAAGATCGGCACGTCACGCAGCCTGACGGAGAGCGAAGGCTCGGCGCAGCCGATGAGTTTCATGAGTGCCGCGGCGTTCCAATGGGTCAATCCCAAGGCTTGGGTCATGGCTGTCACCGCCATGGCGACCTACACCAACGAGCAACTCTACCTCTTCAGCGTTCTTCTCGTCGGTTTTGCATTTGCCATCGTGAACGTGCCGAGCGTGTCGACCTGGGCTGGCTTCGGTTCGGCGCTGCGCGATTGGCTCTCCGATCCCGTTCGGCTGAAATGGTTCAACATCACCATGGCTGTCCTGCTGGTGCTCAGTCTCTGGCCGATGCTAAAGTAACGCGCAACAGACAGGAGACAGCCATGTCCCACGGGCATTCGCATGCCGACGACAATCATCACCACGGCAACCATTATTCGGACATGCAGGCGCGGGTGAAGGCGCTCGAGACGCTGCTGACGGAAAAGGGTTTGATCGATCCGGCGGCGATCGACCGCATCGTCGAGACCTATGAGACGAAGGTTGGGCCGCGCAACGGCGCGCAGGTGGTGGCGAAAGCCTGGAGCGATTCCCATTTTGCCGACTGGCTGCGCCGCGACGCGACAGCGGCAATCGCAAGCCTCGGCTTTACCGGCCGTCAGGGCGAGCACATGCGCGCGGTTTTCAATACGCCGGAAACGCATAATCTGGTCGTCTGCACGCTTTGCTCCTGCTATCCGTGGGCTGTGCTCGGGCTGCCGCCGGTTTGGTACAAGGCGCCGGCCTATCGCTCGCGTGCGGTGATCGACCCGCGCGGCGTGCTCGCCGAATTTGGTCTCACGCTGCCGCAGGAGACGAGGATCCGCGTATGGGATTCGACGGCGGAGCTTCGCTATCTGGTGATCCCCGAGCGGCCGGCCGGTTCCGAGGACATGGACGAAGCGGCGCTCGCGGACCTCGTCAGCCGCGACGCGATGATCGGAACCGCGCTTGCCAAGGCGCCGCCGGAGGCCACACTATGAACGGCCCGCACGATCTCGGCGGCCAGATGGGCTTCGGCCCGATAGCGCCGGAACAGAACGAGCCCTATTTTCATGCCGAATGGGAAAAGCGCGCGCTCGGCATCACGCTCTCCTGTGGCGCCTTTGGCGCCTGGAACATCGATGAAAGCCGGCATGCGCGCGAAAACATTCCGCCGGCGAGCTATCTTGGCGCCAGCTACTACGAGATCTGGATCCGTGCCGTCGACATGCTTTTGGAGCGGCACGGTTTTGCAACAGCCGAGGAACTGCGTATCGGTCACTCGCTCGAGCAGGGTAGGGTGCCGAAGCGGGTTCTGAAGGCTGAAATGGTCGATGGCGTTTTGGCAAAAGGCGGCCCTTGCGATCGGCCGGTCGATACCGCACCGCTTTTTGCCGTGGGCGATCATGTGCGGACCAAGAATTTCAATCCGACCAGCCATACAACATTGCCGCGCTATGCCCGCGCCAAAACGGGTGTCGTCGACGCGGTGCAGGGCTCCTTCGTCTTCCCCGACGACAACGCCCATGGCCGCGGCGAAAATCCGCAATGGGTCTATACGGTCGTCTTCGACAGCGCCGAGATCTGGGGCGAGGGCGCGGATCCGTCGCTGACCGTCTCGATCGATGCCTGGGAGAGTTACCTTGAGCGCGTGTGAGGTCGCCTCGCTTCTGGCGCAATCGCCAGGATTGCCGAAGTCAGCCGATGGCGAGCCGGTCTTTCCCGAGCCCTGGGCGGCGGACGCCTTTGCGATGACGGTTCATCTGCACGAGAAGGGCCTGTTTGCCTGGAGCGAATGGGCGGAACGGCTGTCGGCCGAATTGCACAAGCCGGGCCGCGCGGCTGACGGCAGCGACTATTTCGATTGCTGGGTGACGGCGCTGTCAGGTTTGCTTGTCGCGAAGGGTATCGCCGATACTGATTCGATCGTGGCTTTGCAGCAGAGCTGGCAACGTGCGGCGGAGGCGACGCCGCATGGCAAGCCGATCATGCTGGAGAACGATCCCTGGCGTTAAAGGAGGGCTCCTCTTGGGGCCATCCTCAAGACGAGAACTGCCTGTAGCACTCGTCCGCCACCTGCCGCAGCATGTCGCGTGAGATCTCGCCGGTCACGGCGTAGCCGAGGGTGCCGTCGATCCAGTAGAAGGTCTCGACGGCGTTGTCGCTGGCGAAACGGAAGCTGGTCGTGGTGTTGCCGCTGTTGCGTCCCATCAGCACGGTCAGGCGCTGGCCGGTGGCATTTTCATACATGAACAGCGCGCCCGGCGTGCCGTTCACCGGCAGCAGCCGGCCGCCGACGAGCTGGAAGCCCAATTTCTGCAGGCTCGGCACCTTGAGGCCGGCAATGTTCATGCGCTTGCCGAGCCAGGTGGCGAGATGCGCCTCCTGATCCGCGCCGACTTCGACTGGGTGGCGGACGTCGCTCGCATAGACGACGAAGGCCGAACGCGCCTGCTGCGGCAATGCCTCGATCGATGTCAGCTGCAACGCGGGCCGAGCGAAAAGATCAGGACCGAAGTGGCCGGCAGCGGCTCCAGCGAAGAATAATGCCACCGAGGCGGCGAACATCATCAGCCAACTGCTTCGACGAGGCATCACCGATTGTCCGATCGATACTTTTCCCTTTGGCAGGACGAGGTCTCCGTCGCCTTGCTTCGATATCGCATAGGGGGAGAACATCGCCCGGATGTCATCGTTCTGGGCCTGCCATACCGCAACGGCGGCAGCGTCTTCGGGATTTTCGGTCAGCCATGTCTGCAATTCCGCCTGCTTTTCCTGCGGCAGCAGCCCATCGGCAAAGGCATGAAGGTCAGCTTCGGTCACGGTCGGGTTGTTTTCGTTCATCTTGGTCTCCGAAGCGTGACAACATTGTCCTCATTCAGCAGGCTGGTCATCTTCCGGCGTGCGCGCGACAGGCGCGACATCACGGTGCCGATCGGGATGTCGAGCATATCGGCGACATCCTGATAGCTGTAGCCTTCGACGACGACGAGCATCAGCACCGCGCGATAGTCCTCTCCGAGGCTGTTCAGGGCCGTTTCAAGGCGTGACCTCTGTAATGGATCGTTGTCGGTTTCGGTTGCGGATAAATGGCTGTTGTCATCGATATCGACGAAGCTGCGATTGCCCTGCTGGCGCAGTCCGTTGCGATAGAGATTGGTCATGATGGTGAGGACCCAGCCGCGCAGGTTCAGCCCGTGCCATTGGCTGCGCCGGGTCAGAACCTTCTCGACGCAATCCTGAAGCAGGTCTTCGCCATCGGCATCCGAACGGGTAAGGCTGCGGGAATAGCGCCGCAGCGAGGGGAGGAGCGCCAGCACCTCGGCCTCGAAGCTGTCCGGCGCGGAGGAAGATCCTGCCGCGCCGTTTCCGGCCCGGTCAGGGCCGCGCGGCATTCCACACGCCGTTGAAGCCGTCGCCGGCAACATCACCGGGCTTTGCATCCTTCACGAAGAAGTAGAGCGGCATGCCGTCCTTTGCCCATTGTTTCATCCCGTCCTTGCGGGTAATGATCGAGTATGCACCTTCCGCCTTGGCTTTGCTATCGGCCATGAGCGGCGGCCAGGCTTTCTGGCAATCGCCGTTGCAATTGGATACGCCGGCCTTGTCGTTCTTGAAGGTGTAGAGCGTCTTGCCGTTTTCACCGGCAAGTACCTTGCCTTTGGCGCTTTCGACCGTCTTGACGGGTGCCGCGGCGAAAGCGGCTGTGGCAAAGGCAGATGCCGCAGCGAGCGCGGCCAGGAAACTCAGGGTCTTCATGATGTCTCTCCTCGGGTGGTGGACGGTAGTTGCCCAGGCCTCGCGTTGCGCGCTGCCGGTCATGAGACACCGGTGCCTCCGATTTTATTCCCAGCGCGCCGGGTATTTTTTTACTGCTTGCTTCCTGCCGCCGAATCCTGCCAATTCGGCCCATGCAATTCGCGCCGCAACAAGATGAAGCGCTCCAGGCCGTTGCCAAGTGGCTGAAGGAGGGTCGCTCGCCGCTGTTCCGTCTGTTCGGCTATGCCGGTACGGGCAAGACGACGCTTGCGCGGCATTTCGCCGAGCATGTGGATGGTGAGGTGCTGTTCGCGGCCTTTACCGGCAAGGCGGCGCAGGTGCTGCGCTCGCGCGGCGCTTCGAATGCCAAGACGATCCATTCGCTGATCTACCGGCCGCGCGGCGAAGAGGCCGTCGAGGACGAAGAGACGGGCAAGACATCGATCGCACCGATGTTTACGATCAACCGCCAGAGCCCGGTCGCCAAGGCGGCGTTGATCATCGTCGACGAATGCTCGATGGTGGACGAAGCGCTCGGCAAGGATCTGATGAGCTTCGGAACGCCCATTCTGGTGCTCGGCGATCCCGGCCAGCTTCCGCCCGTTTCGGGCGGCGGGTTCTTCACGAATGAGGAGCCGGATTACCTGCTGACGGATATTCATCGTCAGGCCCGCGACAATCCGATCATCCAGCTCGCCATGCAGGTGCGCGAAGGCAAGGAGATCATGCATGGCGACTATGGTACCGCGCAGGTGATTTCGAAAAACGAGGTCACGCAGCCGCTGGTGCTGGAGGCTGATCAGGTTCTCGTTGGGACCAACAGGACGCGCCGGCGCTACAATCAGCGTCTGCGCGAGCTGAAAGGGTTTACGGCCGACTATCCGCAATCCGGCGACAAGCTGGTCTGCCTGCGCAACGATCCCGCCAAGGGGCTGCTCAACGGCTCGCTCTGGCAGGTCATGACCTCTTCCCGGGAAACGACGAAGCCGGGCATCAATCTGCTGGTGCGCCCGGAAGACGACGACATGGACCGCGGTGCTGCCAAGATCAAGCTGTTGAAGCAGGCTTTCGAGGATGTCGAGGGCGAGATCCCGTGGTCGACGCGCAAACGGTACGACGAATTCGACTACGGCTATGCGCTGACCGTCCATAAGGCGCAGGGTTCGCAGTGGAACAACGTCGTGCTGTTCGACGAGAGCTGGGCTTTTCGCGATACCCGCGAGCGCTGGCTCTATACGGCCATTACCCGCGCTGCCGAGACGTTGACCATCGTTCGTTAGGGCCGTTGCCCAGGTATCGATATCCGCAAAAAGGACTTGCCTCCGATGCGTCACCAAGTGGTGGTGCGTGACTGATGCGCCCATCAAAGTTTTGCATGGGTTGATGTCGGAATCCTGTTGGTTTTGCAGGGCATAATGGCATAAAACGGCTGCTGTCATCCGCTTTGAAAATCAGGGATTTCGATCATGCCCGCCAAGCTTTCCGTGAACCTCAACGCCATCGCGATGCTGCGCAATCGGCGGGATCTTCCCTGGCCGAGCGTCACGGGTTTGGGACGCATCGCGCTCGCCGCCGGTGCCAGCGGTCTGACCGTTCATCCGCGCCCCGATCAGCGCCACGTCCGCTTTTCCGATCTGCCCGATATCCGTGCGCTGATCGATGACGAGTTTCCGGAAGCGGAGTTCAATATCGAGGGCTATCCGGGCGACGAATTCTTCGATCTTTGTGCGTCTGCCGAGCCCGAGCAGGTGACGCTCGTGCCTGATGATCCCACGCAGGCAACATCGGATCACGGCTGGGATTTCCGTAGGAATCGCGAGCTGCTGGTCGACGTCGTCGCCAAATATAAAAAGATCGGCTGCCGCGTCTCGCTGTTTGCCGATGGTGACGGCGATGCAGACGCCGTGAAGATCGCCAGGGACGTGGGTGCCGACCGCATCGAGCTTTACACCGGCCCCTATGGCGGCTGCTACGATGATCCGCAGAAGGCTGCCGTCATTCTCGAAGCGCTTGGCAAGACCGCAGACGCCGCCTTTGCCAACGGCCTCGATGTCAACGCCGGTCACGACCTGACGGTCGCCAATCTTCCGGCGCTGCTGAAGCGCATTCCGAAGCTCGCGGAGACCTCGATCGGGCACGGGCTGACAGCCGATGCGCTGGAATATGGCGTGGCCGAGACGGTGCGCCGTTTCCGCCGGGCTTGTGGCCAGACAGTTTGAGGGAGTAGCCTTTAACGCTGGTCAGGCGCGTTGGTTTTTTGCCGCGCTGTCTTTGCCTGGTCCCTCATCCTAACCTTCTCCCCGCATCGCGGGGAGAAGGAACGACAGAGAGTTCTTGGGCTAAGCGCGAAAACTCCCTCGCCCCGCTTGCGGGGAGAGGGGTTGGGGTCAGGGGCCATGCTTGAAGTCTCGGTGAAAAGAGACTCGCCTGACCTTCACTAAAACTTAGCCGAGCAATGCGGCCTTGTGCTCCTCGATGAAGCTGCGCAGCGTCTGCGGCTCCTTGCCCGTAAGCTTGTGGAAATCGTTGGTCAGGATATCGAATTTGCCCGCGCGGGTGTTGGCGTCGGCGGAAACGAGCATGTCGACCACGAATGGCGGCAAGCCGGCACCGGCGAGACCTGCGGCGAACTGTTCGTCATTGACCTGCACCACTTCAAGCGGACGGCCGGTGATTTTGCTGACGACGCTCGCCACGTCCTCAATGGTGACGGCGGTTGAGCCCGTCAGTGTGTAGGTGGCGCTGTCAGTTGCGTCAGACGCCAGGGCTGTGGCGATGGCGAGGGCGCAATCTTCGCGGCTGATGTTGCTGACGCGGCCGCCGCCCGTCGCGGTATACCACTTGCCGGTTTCGAGGCTGTGCGGCAGGCCCATCAGGTAGTTGTCGAAATACCAGGCGTCGCGCAGGATCGTATAGCCGACGCCGCTTGCCTTGATGGCATTTTCCGTGCCGAGGTGGTCGGGTGCGAAGCTGACGAGAGAACCTTCGGGCGCGGGCATCGACGTGTAGAGGATATGCTTCACCCCGGCCTTCTTCGCGGCTTCGACGGCGGCGGTGTGCTGCTTCAGGCGCTGGCCGGGGACGGCGAGCGCGTCGGTGCTGATGATCAGCAGACGGTCGACGCCGGCGAAGGCGGCCGACAAGGTGGCGGCGTCATCGAAATCGGCCTTGCGGGTGACGACGCCCTTGGCGGCGAGTTCGGCCAGCTTCTCCGGGCTACGCGTAGCGGCAATGATGCGGCCGGGCGCGATCTTGTATGTTTCCAGTAGGTGATGAATGACGCGCTTGCCAAGCTGACCGGCGGCGCCGGTGACGAGAAGAGTGCTGCTCATGTGTTTTCCCTTGTTGGACCGCCGCAAATTCGCAGAGGCCTTGATGCTCTCAAAAAGAGACTAGCACTAGAATAGGAATTGACTTCGCGATGTAAAGGAGGCAGTTTTTCGGCTCCAAGTTACCAAAAGGGAACCGGTATGGCAGCCAGCGCCGTCGTCAATCTGCGTGACAGCATAGACCCGCCGTTACGCGACGTCGATCTCAGCAATCTCGATTTCAGCAACTGTCCGGTGCGTGATCTGATCTCGCAGATCGGCGGAAAATGGTCGGTGCTGATACTCGAAACACTGGCAAAACGGCCATATCGTTTCGGCGAGCTGCGCCGTCTGGTGCCCGATATTTCCCAGCGCATGCTGACGCAGACGCTGCGTGAACTTCAGCGTGATGGCTATATCGGTCGCGAGGTCTTCCCAACAAAGCCGCCGAGTGTCGAATACCGCATGACGGATCTGGGCTATTCGCTCTACCAGCCGTTGGCACAGCTTCTTAATTGGGCCGAGGCCAATCACGAGGCCGTGCGTGCCGCTCGTGTCCGTTTCGATCAATCGCCGGACTGAGCCTTTACAGTGAAATCTTTGAAGATCGCCATCGTGGGCGCCGGACCTGCCGGTCTTGCCGCCTCTCTCTTTCTCACTCGCGCCGGCCACACGACCGATATCATCGAAAGATTTGATAGCCCGGCCCCGGTCGGCTCGGCGCTGATGCTGCAGCCCACCGGATTGACCGTGCTCGAATCGTTGGGCCTCGGTCCGGCCATTCATGCCGCCGGCAATCGCATCGACCGGCTGTTCGGTACGGAAACCACCCGCGGCCGCATTGTCCTCGACGTGCGCTACAACGCGTTGCCGGGCGGGCGCTATGGGCTTGGCGTTCATCGCGCCGCGCTGTTCGACACTCTTTGCGATGAAGTCTCCGTACGGCGACACCCGATCCATACCGGACAGCGCGTCATCGGTGTGACGGAAGAGCGTGATGGAAGCCATCTTTCCGTCGACGGCGGCGAGCGCCTCGGGCCTTACGATCTCATCATCGATGCCAGCGGTGCACGTTCGGAGCTGGTAACGGCGTCATCTGTTGCGCCGCGCGCACGCAACCTCGTCTACGGCGCCTTCTGGGCGACGCTGGATTGCCCGGACGGATTGGTGGATCAGGCGGCGCTGACGCAGCGTTATGACAAGGCGAGCGTGATGATCGGCGTCTTGCCGGTTGGCAGGAGACGGCCGCACATGCCGAAGCAGGCGGCCCTGTTCTGGAGCTTGAAGGTGGCGGATGCCGATGAGGTGCGCAGATGCGGGCTTGAACGCTGGAAGCAGACGATCCGCGGTTATTGGCCGGAATGTGAGCCCTTGCTGGAGCAGATCATAGACTGGGATCAGTTGACGCTGGCGCGTTATGCCCATCGTACCGTGATGACGCCCTATAGCGGACGGACTGTCTTCGTCGGCGATGCGGCGCATTCCACCAGCCCGCAGCTGGGGCAGGGCGCCAACATGGCTCTGCTCGATGTGGCGGCGCTCGCGCATGCGCTTGCGGAGCATGAAACCATCGAAGCCGCTCTTTCAGCCTATGCCAAGGCGCGGCGGATGCATGTGCGGCTGTTCCAGCTACTCTCGGCCGCCTTCACGCCATTTTATCAGTCAGACTCGGCGGCGCTCGCCTGGATCAGGGACCGGCTGGTCGCCACCATCGCCAAGGTGCCTCCCGCGCCGCAGATCCTGGCGGGCATTGTGTCCGGCACGCTGATCGACCCGTTTCATGGTGCCGGCTTGCGGGAATGCGACTGGCTGCGGCTGGCTATGCCGCAGCCGTCCTGATCAGTTCTTGCATCGCTTTGTTTCTACGCAATTCCGGACGGGAAACCGCTACGCACTTTTCCTGGAATTGCTTTCGGTCAGGAAGGCAAGCAGTGCAATGACCGGGAAAGCGACGCCGATCCAGGAGGCCATGCTCCAGGCGCCGGTCGCATAGGCCCAGCCGCCGAGCGCGGAGCCGAGGGCGCCGCCGGCGAAGAAGGTCGCCATATAGAGGCCGTTGAGGCGGCTGCGATGCTCGGCGCTGAGTGCGAAGATGGCACGCTGGCCGAGCACGAGATTGGTCTGGACGCCGAAGTCCAGCATGATGCCTGACAGCGTCAGCGTGATGAGTGCCAGCAATGAACCGCTGCCGGAAAAATGGCCGATCAGGAAGGCAACGATCGCAATCGTCAGAGCGAAGGCGGTGGCAAGCTTGGTCCAGCCACGATCGGCAACGCGTCCGGCAATCGGCGAGGCGACGGCGCCTGCGGCTCCGGCAAGCGCGAAAAGCGCGATGCCGTTTTGCGTGAGGCCGAAGACTGGGCTCGCCAGCAAAAGCGGGGTCGTCGTCCAAAAGAGGCTGAAGGCGCCGAACATGCAGGCCTGGTACAGCGCGCGTCGCTGCAGAACCGGTGTGCGGAGCGCGAGATGGCCCATGGAGGACAGCAGCTGCCCGTAGTGAAGCTTGGTGTGCGGAACGCGGGCCGGCAGAACGAGGCGCAGGATGACGATCAGCCCGATCATGATGCCGGCCGAGATGATATAGACCGAGTGCCAGGACGAAAGCTCGGACAGGAAGCTGGCGGCCGGACGGGCGAGCATGATGCCGACGAGCAGGCCGCTCATGACGTTGCCGACGACGGCGCCTCGGCTGGCGTCCGGCGCCATATGGGCGGCGAAGGGGACAAGAACCTGCACGGCGACGGATGCAAGGCCGATGCAGAGCGAGGCGAGCAGGAACAGCGTCGGCGACCATGCGAAGGCAGCGCCGATAAGCGCGACGGCGGAAAGCGCAATCAGCGTCAGGACCAGTTTCCGGTTTTCGAGAAGGTCGCCGAGTGGCACGATCAGCAGCAGGCCGAGGCCGTAACCGATCTGTGTCAGAGTGACGATAAGGCCGGTCGCCGCCGGGCTGAAGCCGAGCGACTGACTGATAGGGCCGGCAAGAGGCTGACCATAATAGAGATTGGCGGCCACCAGCCCGCAGGCGGCGGCGAACATGAATGTGAGAAGCGGCGAAATGGTTTTGTCGGGGAGCGGTGCGCTCTCCCGTCTGGCGGCGGCGGTTGCGGGCATGTCTCGTCCTCAATAGGGGCGGGGTTATTTTCCCCGAATTTCAGTGAAATCAGTTCAGCAGTTTCATGGCCGTCTCGGCGACGGCGAGCATCTGTTCGGTCTTGCGGCCGGTCTTGCCGATCACGCGCATGCCTTTCGTCAGGGCCAGCAGGGTGCAGGCGGTACTTTCCGGATCGACATTTTTCGACACGGAGCCATCCTCTTGACCGAGACGGATCAGATTGAGGATGCGCCTTTCGTCGAAATCGAAGGCGACGCCGACACGACCGGCAACCTCTTCGTCGAAAAGGGCAAGCTCCGTCGCGCTTCCGACCACGAGACAACCGCGGCGGCCGATCTCACCGCACGAGGCCTCCGCGAAGAACATCACCAAGGCACGAAGTTTTTCATAGCCACTCGGAGCTTCTGCAAGCGTCTCATCGATGAGCTGTTGGCGGACTTGGCGATATCGGCTGAAAGCAGCAAGGAATACGCCGCGCTTGTCGCCGAACGCCTTGTAGACGCTGCCTGCGGTCAGACCCATGGCTTCCGTCAATTCGCTGATCGAGGCCGCATAGTAGCCACGCTCGGAAAAGACGCGCAGCGCTTCGTCCAGCGCGGAATCCATGTCGAATTCGCGTGGACGTCCACGAAGCTTCGGTGCGGTGTCGAGAGTATCTGTCGTCATGTCACTCTTTTAGGAAATGATCGTTTCCAAATCAAGTGAATTTTTGCGTCGCAGCAAAATATTGCGCGAATGGTGGCTTCGGCCGGGTCCGTTATTCGTGGAAAAAGGCCATGTGGATCGCGTCCTTGTAGCGTCCATCTATGTGGAAGGACTTGCGCGCCAGACCTTCGCGGACAAAGCCGACTTTCTCATAGAGCGCTATGGCTCTGCTGTTGTCGGCATGGACGCTGAGTTCGACGCGTTCTATTCCCACATCGCGCGCGGCCCGCAACGTCGCGTCTATCAATCGACGTCCCACTCCCTGGCCACGATAGGCTGGAATGATGCCCATGCCGAGCCTCCCAGTGTGGGCATGAGATGGAAAGGCGTGACGGCTGATGTCGCACCAGCCGACCACTTTTCCATCGGCAAGGGCAACGAATTGCGGATTGCCGCCCTTGATCATACCAAGGACGAAGGCACGCGTTTCTTCCAGCGGGAAGGCTTCGAGCAGCGACAGATATTCCCGTTCGCGAGCCACCGTATCGAGCGCCTTGTGAAAACCTTCGATGTGACCGGCTGATATAGGTTCGATCCGGATTTCGCTGCGTGCGGTCATGGCCAATATCTTCGATATGCAAATTTAGGATGCATCGATGATAGTGCTGAAGCTAAAGCGTGTCCATGCACGCAATCAGCCAGCTGAACTCAGAGATCAAGTTCCCAGGTCTGGCCGTTCAATTCCGGGCCGAACATGCGATGCCTTTCCTCCGCCACAAGTCTGAAGCCCGCCTTGATGTAGATGGCGCGTGCGGTGTCGAGAATGTCATTGGTCCAGAGCGAGAGTGTTCTGTAGCCAGCGTCGCGGGAGAAGCGGACGCATTCGTCGACCAGCAACTTGCCGAGGCCGAGGCCGCGCGCGGTCTTGTCGACATAGAGCAGCCTGAGCTTGGCGATGCCGTCGCCACCATCGGCAATCATGGCGGAGCCGACATTCAGGCCGCCCCTTTCGGCGATCCAGCAGCGGTCCTTTTGCGGATTGAAATTGGACAGGAATTTTCCGGCGACTTCGGCCACCAGTCCCTCGAAGCGGTCGTCCCAGCCGAATTCCTCAGTGTAAAAGCGTGCCTGACTTTGTACGATCCAGCCGATGTCTCCAGCCCGATGGTTGCGGATGATGGCTGGTACCCCACTGGTTTCATCGGTGCCGAGCGTGTCCTGAATCGTTCGCATGGCCGCGACGACGCGTTCGGGTTCGCCGATCGCAAGCTTTTCGAAATAGCCGGCGATCTGAGCGCGCGAGCGGCGGACGAACTCCTCGAATTGCGCCTGTCCCTTGTCGGTGACTTTTATGACCTGGCTGCGCGCATCGTTCGGGTCCGGTGTCGTCTCGACCAATCCATCCTCGCGAAAGCGCTTGACGATGCGGCTGAGATAAGCGGGATCGAGATGAAGATCGCGCGTCAGCGCCGAGGCGGCGACGCCGCCGCGGAAGCCGACTTCGAACAGCACGCGCACATCCGTCAGCGTGTAGGGACTGTCGAGATAGGCCTTGTTCAGGACGCCGAGAAAATTCGTATAGAAGCGATTGAAATCACGGACGGCATCGATGGTTGCGAATCCGGCAGCAGGGGGCATGACATCGTCTCCTCAAATATAAGAGACGATGTCTATCATTTATTGGACTCAGTCAAGTAAATTGATTGAGATCAGGCAGCGCAGTTTCTGCGAGGTTTTTCATCGGCAAGGGCAAAGTCTACGGCGGCTTCGGCGTGGATCGTCGTCGTATCGAAGCCGGGCAGGATTAGCGCATTCGGGTCGAGGATGAGGCAGATCTCGGTGCAGCCGAGGATGACGCTGTCGGCGCCTTCGACCCTGGCGCGCTCGATGATGCCGTTCAGCTTCCGGCGCGACTCGTCCTTGATGATGCCGGCGCAGAGTTCGTTGAAGATGATATCGTGCGTCACGGTGCGATCCTCGGGGCCGGGAACCATGACGGAGACGCCGTTCTCAGCCATGCGCTCGGCATAGAAGCCGTGTTCCATCGTATAGCGCGTCGCGAGCAGCAATGGCTTTACACGGCCTGCGGCCTTCAGCGCGGCCGCGGTTTCGTCGATGATGTGAATGAGCGGTACAGAAATGCGCGAGGCGACCTCGGGAGCGATCAGATGCATGGTGTTGGTGCAGATGAGCACGCATTCGGCGCCGGCTGCCTGCAGGCGTTCCGCAGCATCGGCGAGACGATCGGCGGCATCGTTCCAGCGGCCGGCTTTCTGCAGGGCGACAATCTCTTCGAAATTGACGGAGTACATAATCAGCTCGGCTGAGGAGAGGCCGCCGAGCCGCTCCCGGACCATTTCATTGATCAGGCGATAATAAACCGCCGAGCTTTCGAAACTCATGCCGCCGATGAGACCTATGGTGCGCATAATGCTGTTCTCCGCTTCCTGTTTGTAAGTAAGGCGATAGTGCTGCGATTCACGCGCCTTGTGTTTGCAAACTTTGTGGGATCGTCGCACCCATCCGCAACAATTTGCGCAAAACTTCAAATTCGTGCAAAACAACAGCGTGATACTGAAGGGCTACCGCACATGCTTGATGACCGCGACCGAAAGATTCTCGAAATTTTGCAGGCCAATGCGGGCACATCGGTGACCGAACTTGCCGATCGCGTCGCGTTATCGGTCTCGGCCTGTTCGCGCCGCATCCAGCGCCTTGAGGAAAGCGGCCATATCGCCCGGCGCATCGTCGTGCTCGACCGCGAAAAGATGGGAGTGCCGACCACCGTCTATGCCTTGATCAAAACGGCGCATCACGCCGACGAATGGATCGAATCCTTCCGCAAGGTCATCGGCGATATTCCAGAGATCGTGGAGGCGCATCGGCTTACCGGGAATTATGACTACATCCTCAAGATCGTGTTGCCGCGTGTCGAACATTACGATGTCATCTACAAGCAGCTCGTGCGCCGGGTTGAACTATTCGACGTCTCCGCATCCATTTCGATGGAGGAGCTGAAGAGCGGCGCGTCGGTTCCGGTCGGTTATGCACAATAGGCGCTTCGCTGTATCTTGGGCATGCAGAGGTGCCATGCATAAAAGATAGTTGCCGCTTACCCGTCTCAACCCTACGTTTTCCGTGAAGTCCAGCCATGAGGTGTTGCCATGCAGGATCATCACGTTGTCGTTGTCGGGGGCGGTTTCGGCGGGGTGCAGCTCGTCAACGATCTGAAAGGCGCCCCCGTCCGCGTTACGATGATCGACAAGCGCAATCATCACCTCTTTCAGCCCCTTCTCTATCAGGTCGCGACCACCTTGCTCTCGACTTCCGAGATTGCATGGCCGATCCGCAGCCTCTTCAGGGACAGGCCGAAGGTAACGACGTTGCTTGCGGAAGTCGTCGGTGTCGATGGCGAGGCGCGCGAGGTCCTTCTGAAAGATGGGCAGAAGATCGGCTACGATACGCTGGTGCTGGCAACTGGTGCCACCCATGCCTATTTCGGCCACGATGAATGGGAGCCGGTGGCGCCGGGATTGAAGACCCTTGAAGACGCCACGACCATCCGCCGCCGCATCCTGCTGGCTTTCGAGCGGGCGGAGATGGAAACGGACCCGGCCGTCCGCGAGGCGCTCCTGACCTTCGTCATCGTCGGAGCAGGGCCGACGGGCGTGGAGCTTGCCGGCATCATCTCCGAACTGGCGAGGACGACCTTGCCGAAGGAGTTCCGCAATATCGATACGCGCAAGGCGAAGATCATTCTCGTGGAGGCCGGTCCGCGGGTTTTGGCTGCTTTCGCGGAAGATCTCTCGGACTATGCACGCAAGGAGCTGGAGAAGCTCGGCGTCAAGCTGCGCTTCGGCGAACCCGTCACGTCCTGCACGGCGGAGGGGGTGACGATCGGCGATGCTTTCGTGCCATGCCGCACCATCGTCTGGGCGGCGGGCGTCGAGGCATCGCCAGCGGCGAAATGGCTTGGCATTCCTGCAGATCGCGCCGGCCGTGCTATCGTCGACAAGAATTTGAGGGCGCCAGGCACGGGAGACGTCTTCGTGATCGGCGATACGGCGTCGGTCCTGCGTGAAGACGGCAGCCCGGTGCCGGGGATCGCTCCGGCCGCCAAACAGCAAGGTGCTTATGTCGCCAAGGCGATCAAGGCGAAGCTTGCAGGCAGGCCGGTACCCGGACCGTTCCATTATCGCCATCAGGGCAGCCTTGCGACGATCGGTAAAAGTGCCGCGATCATCGATTTCGGTTGGATCAAGCTTAAAGGCTGGATCGCCTGGTGGGTCTGGGGGCTCGCCCACATCTACTTTCTGATCGGCGTGCGCTGGCGCATCGCGGTCGCCTGGAGCTGGCTGTGGATCTATCTCAGCCGGCAGCATAGCGCCCGGCTGATCACGCAAAGGGAAAGTATGCGCGAGGAATAGGGAAGGGCGGCGTCCGATGCGGACGCCGCCCTTTTGGGGCTTATGCCAGCGAGGCGATATCGATGACGAAGCGGTAGCGGACGTCGCTCTTCAGCACGCGCTCGTAGGCTTCGTTGATTTCCTGGATGTTGATCTTCTCGATCTCGGCGACGATGTTGTGCTCGCCGCAGAAGTCGAGCATTTCCTGGGTTTCCTTGATCGAGCCGATCATGGAGCCGGAAAGGCTGCGGCGGCCGGGGATCAGCGAGAAGGCATGAACCGGAACCGCATGTTCGGGAACGCCGACCAGCACCATGCTGCCGTCATACTTCAGCAGGTTGAGATAGGCGTTCCAGTCGATCGCCGTGCCGACCGTATTGATGATCAGGTCGAAAGTGCCGGCGAGCTTGGTGAAGGTCTCGGCATCGCTGGTGGCATAGTAGTCCTTGGCCCCAAGCTTGAAGCCGTCTTCCTTCTTCGACAGCGTCTGGCTGAGAACCGTGACATCGGCGCCCATGGCATGGGCCAGCTTGACGCCCATATGGCCGAGGCCGCCCATGCCGACGATCGCGACCTTCTTGCCGGGGCCAGCCTTCCAGTGGCGCAGCGGAGAATAGAGCGTGATGCCGGCGCAAAGCAGCGGCGCACCGGCGTCGAGCGGAATATTGTCGGGGAAGGAGAGGACATAGCCTTCCTTGACGACGATCGAGTCGGAATAGCCGCCGAAGGTCGGTGTCTTGCCGTCGGCTTCGACGTCGTTATAGGTCTGGACCAGGCCCGGCATGTAGTGCTCGTAGTCCAGGTCGCGCGTGGCGCAGGTCGTGCAGGAATCGACGAAGCAGCCGACGCCGACGCGGTCGCCGACCTTGAATTTCGTGACCTTGGAGCCGACGGCGGTCACGATGCCGGCGACTTCATGGCCGGGAACCATCGGGTACTTCGAGAAGCCCCATTCGTTGCGGGCCTGGTGGATATCGGAATGGCAAACGCCGCAATATTTGACGGAGATGGCGACATCGTCGTCATTCGGCTCGCGGCGCTCGAAAGTGAACGGCGTGAGCGGCTTGGACGCGTCGGTAGCGGCATAACCCTTTGCGATAGGCATGGGAGATTTCCTTATCTTTTCGGAGGGGTTGGGAGTAGAATTTGGATGGCCCACCATGCATCAGGGCCGGGCCGCAGCGTTAGAGCGATCCTGCAAGCTTTATGTACGATCCTGCGAATCTAAATGCGTGGCAGGTCTTTCGCGATCGAACGGTGTTACCTAGATAGGCATCGATATCTGCTCGAAAACATTTGGTTGCGCATGACACTGCCTTTCAATCCCAATCAGGAACTCGCATCGATCGTTGCACGTTTCGCTCCGAGCGACGGCGAGCACCGCACGCCGATAGACAATCTTAATCTCTATCGGCAGTCGGCTGCGACCGTGTGGCAGCATGGGGCTTATCGGCCCTGTTTTGCAATTGTGGTTCAGGGGCGCAAGAACCTGACAATCGGTGCCGAGACCTACAATTACGGTGTCGGCGAGTATATTTTAACCGCGCTCGACCTTCCGGTATCGACGCAGGTCACCAATGTCGGCAGCGATACGCCTTATCTTTGTTTCGGCATGGCACTCGACAGCGAACGGTTGAAGGAGCTCCTGTCGCGCGTCAGCATTCCACGTCAGGCACTAACCGCCGAGCCTGTGCGTGGAATTGCGGTCAATGCGGCCTCACCGGAACTGCTGGATGCCTCGCTGCGGCTGCTCCGATTGCTCGATCGGCCGGAAGATATTCCGGCTATGGCGCCTTTGATCGAGCAGGAAATCCTCTACCGCCTGCTGACTGGTCCTAATGGTCCTCGGCTCCTGCAGATCGCCATGGCGGAAAGCCAGAGCAACCGTGTGGCGCGTGCCGTCGCCTGGCTCCGCAGCAACTATACGCAGCCGCTGCGCATCGAAGAGCTCGCCGAGCGCGTCGGCATGAGCGTTTCCTCGCTGCATCACCATTTCAAGACTGTTACGGCCCTCTCGCCGATGCAGTATCAAAAGCAGCTTCGGCTGCATGAGGCACGGCGGCTGATGATCGTCGAACAGCTTGACGTGGGGTCGGCAGGCCATCGCGTCGGCTATCAAAGTCCCTCGCAGTTCAGTAGGGAATACAGCCGCCTCTACGGCCTGCCGCCGCTGAAGGATGTTGAGGCGATGCGCAACAACGCGGTCGCCGCCGAGTAGATGATGTTGTTTCCCACCAATCATTTGTGTCGAGCTTTCTCGATCAACTGACCGGCGCGTGGCAGCTGCCATCGTTTCGCAGTGTGACAAGCATTCTCTTTTTAACGCACCGCAGCAACGAATTCCGCTTGACGGCCGCTTTGTGGTCCTGCATAGAGCGCCACGAACCGTACCGTACGGTACGCATTTGGGAGTAGCCACCGTGCTGAGCGAAGCAGGACAGACGAGCGAGTTTTCGCCGCGCCAGAACGCGGTTCTGGAACAGGCGCTGCGTCTGCTCGTCGATGGCGGCGAAAAGGCGCTGACGACCTCGGGCGTCGCGCGCGCCGCCAATTGCTCCAAGGAAAGTCTTTATAAATGGTTCGGCGATCGTGATGGCCTGCTCTCGGCGATGATCACGTATCAGGCGAGCAAGGTTCGCACCTTCGAGCGCAATGGCGAGCGGCTCAACGCGGCAAGCCTGCATGACCACCTCGTCATTTTCGCGCGCGACCTGCTGGAGGTTCTGGCGGGCGACGTATCGCTCGCTTTGAACCGCCTGGCGATCGGCCAGTCGAACCGCGACGGCTCCAAGCTCGGCAAGCTCCTGCTGGAGCGCGGCCGCAGGCAGATCGACCGCCGCGCCAGCGGTCTGATCGATGCCGGCAAGCGGGCAGGACTGCTGCGCTTCACCGATGCCGACGAGGCATATCACACGCTTTACGGGCTCATCGTCTCCGATCTGCATGTCCGCATGCTGCTCGGCGAGCCCGGTTTGAAAGATACGAGCCGTCAGGCGGAAAAGGCGGTCAGCGCCTTCCTCCGGCTTTACGGCACGGAAAAGGTATTGGCGGAAGCGGCAGCGACCGTCTGAAACAATTCGAAATCTGCACCCAGACAAGCAAAGGGAAGGACAAACAATGCGCGTCTATTACGATCGTGATGCCGATCTCAACCTCATCAAGTCGAAGAAGGTCGCCGTCATCGGCTACGGTTCCCAGGGCCGCGCTCACGCGCTGAACCTGAAGGACAGCGGCGCACAGAACCTCGTGATCGCGCTCAAGGCCGGTTCGCCCACGATCAAGAAGGCCGAAGCCGACGGCTTTAAGGTCATGACCGTTGCCGAAGCTGCCGCCTGGGCCGACCTGATGATGATGGCGACCCCGGACGAACTCCAGGCCGACATCTACAAGGCCGACATCGCTCCTAACATCCGTGACGGCGCTGCGATTGCCTTCGCACACGGTCTCAACGTTCACTTCGGCCTCATCGAGCCGAAGGCTTCGGTCGACGTCGTCATGATCGCTCCGAAGGGTCCGGGCCATACGGTTCGCGGCGAATACCAGAAGGGCGGCGGCGTTCCCTGCCTCGTTGCCGTTCATCAGAACGCTTCCGGCAATGCGCTTGAACTCGCTCTCTCCTACGCTTGCGGCGTCGGCGGCGGCCGTTCGGGCATCATCGAAACCAACTTCCGCGAAGAGTGCGAAACCGACCTCTTCGGCGAACAGGTCGTTCTCTGCGGCGGTCTCGTCGAACTCATCCGCGCCGGCTTCGAAACGCTGGTTGAAGCCGGCTACGCTCCGGAAATGGCCTATTTCGAATGCCTGCACGAAGTGAAGCTGATCGTCGACCTGATCTATGAAGGCGGCATCGCCAACATGAACTACTCGATCTCGAACACGGCCGAATGGGGCGAATACGTCACGGGTCCGCGCATCATCACCGAAGAAACCAAGGCCGAGATGAAGCGCGTCCTGAAGGACATCCAGACCGGCAAATTCACCTCCGAGTGGATGCAGGAATACCGTTCGGGCGCTGCCCGCTTCAAGGGTATCCGCCGCAACAACGACAGCCACCAGATCGAAGAAGTCGGCGCCAAGCTGCGCGGCATGATGCCCTGGATCGGCAAGAACAAGCTGGTCGACAAGTCGGTCAACTAAGCTTTCCGCATTGTCGGAACGGAGGGCCGGGGCGAAAGCTCCGGCCTTTCTATTTTTGTGCTTTGACGTGAAGCCATCTTGTCGGCTCGCCGTCGAAGCCGCCGCCATCGGCTTCGGTCACGCCGATGTTCTTCCATCCTCCGGCGCTCAGTATGGCCTCGAGCCATGCGGCGGAAGGATAATTGTAATAGCGTCCGAACTTGTCGTGCCCTTCTGCCTCTCCCGCCTTGAAGCTGGCGTGGAAGATGCCGTTCGTTTTCAGGGCGTGCAGAATGCGATCGAAGATAGCCGGTAACGTCGAGCGCGGGGCGTGCAGAAGGCTTGCTTCCGCCCATACTCCGTCGAAAGCCCCGGTATCATCCAAGGTTTCAAAGCGCATGATTCGGACGGATCTGCCGATGCGCTCTTCGGCTTCCTTGGCGAGTTCCGCGGAACCGTCCGTGGGCGTGACGTCGAAGCCGCGCGACAGCATGTAGGCGGCATCCTGGCCGCCGCCGCAACCCAGTTCGAGAATGGCCGCGCCGGCGGACAAGGCATCCAGGAAGGCGTCCAGCCGCTGTCTTGGCAGCTTGCGTTCGCGCGCTGCATAAACGGCTGCATTGTCGGTATAGAAGGACGATGTCGGGTCGGTGCTCATGCTGACTGGCGCCTTTTCGAGATGTGCCGCGTTTAGCGGAAAACGGCAAATATCTATTGTGCTTTGCCAAAATAGACCACGCGTTCTAGGCCCTTGAAATGAGCATCCAGCGTCAGAACGTCGGCATCGTGCTGTTCGGCGGTGGCATAGATGATCGCATCGGCCAGCGCGAGTTTGTGTTTCGCCGAGACTTCGGCGGAGCGACGGGCGAGGGCGGTATCGAGGGGAGCGATGATACAGGTGGTGGTATAGGCGAAGAAGGAATCGACCGCGTCCTCATCGCGCTCGCGTTCCAGCCATTTGGCGAGTTCGAGCTGGACGACGGTGGGGACGATACATTCGGTCCGCGCGGGCATTTCGCCCTGAAGCCGATCTGCGGCGGGACCTTGGGTCAGCCACTCGATCCATGCCGAGCTGTCAACGACGCGCATCAGAACCGGTCTTTCCGCTCACGATAATTGCTGGGATTGGCGCCCTTCGCCATGCCTTTGAGATCGGCGAGTTCGGGTACGGGAATGAGTAACACGCCCTTTCCTTTGGGAATGAAAACGAACTCCTGACCCGCGCTCCAATGCTGCTGGTCGCGAACTTCTTTCGGGATCGATATCTGAAACTTTGAGGAGAGGGTCGCGATCGCCATTCTTACGTTTTCCCTATCGATTAATATAGTGTAAGAGTAACACTTCAGCGGTTAGATGTGTAGGTCTTTCGAGAGGGGTCCAAATCGATGCTCCGTGTTGTTTGAACAACGTCCTTCTACCGAGCAATCACATTTCATTGTCACCACCACAAACAAAATAGGTCAGTATTATTGACTTATATTTTGTTGCGTGATCTTGTGTCGGAAAGATCAAAAATTACGAGGAAGCCCCATGCTGAATTGGGAAAATATCTTTGCGACACGCTCAAGCCGTATGCGCGCCTCCGAAATCCGCGAGTTGCTGAAACTGCTGGAACGGCCTGATATCATCTCGTTTGCCGGCGGCATTCCCGACCCCGCTCTGTTTCCGGATGCGGAGTTCAAGCAGGCCTATGCCGATATCTTTTCCGGTCCGACGGTCAATGCAGCGCTCCAATATTCGGTCAGCGAGGGCTACAAGCCGCTGCGCGAGTGGCTTGTCGGCCAGATGGGCGCACTCGGCATTCCCTGCGCGCTTGAAAACGTCTTCATCGTTTCCGGTTCGCAGCAGGGGCTCGATTATCTCGGCAAGCTTTTCCTGTCGCCGAAAGATACGGCGCTTGTGACAGCGCCGACCTATCTCGGCGCGCTGCAGGCTTTCAACGCCTATGAGCCGACCTACGACCAGCTGACGCCGAACGGCAACCGCACGCCGGATTCCTATCGCGCCGCCGCTTCGCAGGCGGGCGGCAGGGTGAAATTCGCCTATCTCTCGGCCGATTTCGCCAACCCTACGGGCGAGACGGTGGATCTGGCAGGTCGCGAAAAGCTACTCGATCTTGCCGAGGAACTGGATATCGCCGTCATCGAAGACGCCGCCTATCAATCGCTGCGTTACGACGGCGAGCCGGTGGCGCCGATCCTGGCGCTGGAAATCGCACGCAAGGGCAGCATCAATGATACGCGAGCCATCTATTGCGGCAGCTTCTCAAAGACGCTGGCGCCTGGCCTGCGCGTCGGCTTCGTCGTCGCCAATGCGCCCGTCATCCGCAAGCTCGTTCTGATGAAGCAGGCGGCCGACCTTCACTCCTCGACCATCAACCAGATCGCGATCCATCAGGTCGCCGAGCGCGGCTTCGAAGCGCAGGTCGCCAAGGTCCGCAAAACCTACAGCCACCGCCGCGACTGCATGCTGTCGGCGCTTGCGAAATACATGCCTGACGGTACGAGCTGGACAAAGCCGCAAGGCGGCATGTTCGTCTGGATCACCCTGCCGAAGGGCATGGATGGCGCCAAGCTGCTGGCACGGTCGCTGGAAACGGCGAAGGTCGCCTTCGTGCCAGGTCAGGCCTTCTTCGCTGACGGTACCGGCGCGAACACTTTCCGCGTCAGCTTCTCCTGCGCCAACGACGAGATGATCGAAGAAGGCATTTCGCGGCTCGGAAAGCTGATTGCCGGCGAGATCGGGGCGATGGCGGCCTAAGCCGCCACGCTGTTTCCTTACTTCGCCAGATGCGGGCCGATCAGCGCGAGATCGGCCTCGCTCAGCCGATCGCTGGCCGTATTGCGCTGATGCCAATAGGGATACATCAGCGGCTGCAGGCTGACGTCGTCGAGCCGCTTGCGCTCCTCGTCGATCAGCTTCAATTCGGCACTGGCGAGATTGTCCTTGAACTGCGCCTTGTTGCGACCGCCGACGATGACGGAGGTCACGCCCTTGCGGCCGATGAGCCAGGCAAGCGCCACCTGAGCCGCCGAAACGCCGCGACCCTCGGCAATTTCCACCAGCGTATCGACGATATTCCACAGGCGGTTTTCATCGCGGATCGGCGGTTCCGTCCAGCCGGCGAACTGGCGCGTGCCTTCCGGCGTCGCCTGATTGCGGCGATGCTTGCCCGAAAGAAGGCCACCGGCAATCGGGCTCCAGACGAGAATGCCGAGGCCCTGATCGATACTAACAGGTATCAGCTCGTTTTCCGCGTCCCGGGCTTCCAGCGTGTAATGGATCTGCTGGCTGACGAAGCGTTCGCGTCTATCGCGCTCGCTGACGCCGAGCGCCTTCATGATGTGCCAGCCGGAAAAATTCGAGCAGCCGATATAGCGGACCTTGCCCTGGCGAACCAGGGTGTCGAGCGCTTCCATCGTTTCTTCCAGCGGCGTTTGCCCGTCCCATTGATGCAGCTGATAGAGATCGATCACGTCTGTCTTCATGCGCTTGAGGCTTGCCTCGCACGCCTGAATGAGGTGCTGGCGCGACAAGCCGACATCGTTCACGCCAGGCCCCATCGGGAAGCGGGCCTTGGTGGCGATGAGCACGCCGTTCTTGCGCGGACCGCCGATGATTTCGCCGAGGATTTCTTCCGACGCGCCCTGCGAATAGACATCGGCGGTATCGAGCAGGTTGACGCCGGCATCCACGCACATGTCGACGAGCTTCTTTGCTTCCTTGACGCCGAGATCGCCGACGGTTTTTGCCCAGCCCACTCCGCCGAAGGTCATGGTGCCCATGGTGATGGTGGAAACTTTGAGGCCGGAGCGGCCAAGCAGGCGATATTCCATAGATCTGTCCCTCCTCGATTCCGTCTGAAATACGTGCGTCAGGAAATAGCGCGGGAAGGCGGCGGTCAAGGTTCAATCATCATACGAACGGCAATCTGCTCAAATTCAACTGTCACAATCATGTTAAGCCGTGCGTCTAGACAACCTTCCTGCAACTCAGCCGAGGACGTTTCATGAAGACCTTTATTTCCGCCTTTGCCGGCCTTCTGGCCATCGCTCTTTTCTCCGGCAGCGCCAATGCATCCGATCTCGTCCTCTATACCAGCCAGCCGAACGCCGATGCGCAGACGACCGTCGACGGCTTCATGGCCGCCAATCCCGGCATCAAGGTCGATTGGGTTCGCGACGGCACGCCGCAGATCATTGCCAAGTTGCAGGCTGAAATGCAGGCCGACGCTCCCGTCGCCGATGTCCTGCTGATTGCCGATACGGTGACGCTGGAGCGCCTGAAGGAAGCCGGCAAGCTGCTCGCCTACAAGTCGCCGGAAGCCACAAATTACGATCCGTCGCTCTATGACGCCGACGGCTACTACTATTCCACCAAGCTGATTACGACCGGCATCGTCTACAACACCGCCGCCGCGATGAAGCCGGCAAGCTGGCAGGATCTGGTGAAGCCAGACGCCACAGGTTTGGTCGCCATGCCGAGCCCGCTTGCCTCAGGTGCCGCTCTCATCCACGCTCAGACGCTTGCAGGCGTCGGCAGCCTCGGCTGGAACTACTACAAGAACCTTGCCGAAAACGGTGCGATCGCGTCCGGCGGCAACGGCGCAGTCCTCAAGTCCGTCGCTTCGGGTGAGAAGGCCTATGGCATGATCGTCGACTACATGCCGATCCGCGAAAAGGCCAAGGGCGCTCCGCTGGAATTCGTCTTCCCGAAGGAAGGCGTTTCGGCCGTTACCGAGCCGGTCGGCATTCTCGCCGGCACGCAGCATGCCGATGCCGCCAAGAAGTTCGTCGATTACGTTCTTTCCGAAAAAGGCCAGGAAGGCTTCCTGAAGCTCGGCTATATCCCGGCCCGCAACGGCACTCCGCTGCCGGAAGGCTTCCCGGCACGTGACAGCATCAAGGTTTTACCGTTGAATGCAGCCGATGCTCTCAAGAACACCGATCAGGATCTCAAGACCTTCTCCACCTACTTCAAGTCGAAGTAATCCGACCCGGATTTGGAATGTACTCACATGTGCGTCGTGGAAACAGCCAGCCGGCCTGGCTGTTTCCTTTTGTTGTTGCCGTCGTGCTTTTGCTCAGCGTTCTGCCGCTGGCGCGGCTGGCGCTTGCCGGCATCGAAGCGCTGCTGAGAGGCGGCACCTATGAGCTGATCACCGATCCCTCGCTCTGGCGCTCGGCCTGGTACACGATCGAAACGGCCGTCCTCGGCACCATCGTTTCCGTCGTGCTCGGCTGCCTCTTCGCATTTTTGCTGACATTGACGGATCTGCCGGGAAGGAGCCTCATCGGCTTCCTCTTCGTGCTGCCGATGATGATCCCGCCGCAGGTGACGGCGCTTGCCTGGGTGCAGATGTCCGGGCCGTCGAGCCCGTTGCTGAAAGCGCTGCACATCGCGCCGCCGCTTGGCTCACCGCAGCCGCTCTATTCTATAGGTGGTATCGCGTTGCTTTACGGCGTTCAGCATGCTCCGCTCGTCTATCTCGCCTTGCGTGCCGGTTTGATGGCGCTGCCGCGCGATGGGGTTGAGGCAGCCAGGCTTTCCGGGGCGTCGGGCTTCCGTGTCTTCCGCGATATCATCCTGCCCTTGTCTCTGCCCGGTGTCATTGCGGGTGCTGCGATCGCCTTCGTCTCCTCGATCGGCAATTTCGGCATTCCGGCGATCCTCGGCATTCCCGCCTCGATCTATACGCTGTCGACGCTGATCTTCACCAAGTTCTCCAGTTTCGGGCCGCGCACCTTCGGCGATATCGCGGTGCTGTCGACGATGATCGCCGTCATTGCCGTTGTCGGGCTCGCCGTACAGGGCAGGGCCTTGAAGGGGCGTGACTATCGCGTCATCGGCATTTCCGGAGCCACGGCTGCTTTTTCGCTCGGCCGCTGGCGCTATCTGGCCTTGCCGGTACTTTGCACTATCCTGTTCGTCATGCTCGTTGCTCCCTTCCTGGCACTGGTTGCCGGTGCGCTGGTGCCGGCCTATGGCGTGCCGCTTACCTTCAAGACGGCATCGCTCAATGCCTTCACGGAAATCCTGTTTCGGCAGAGCATAACGCGCACCGCCTTTTCCAATTCGTTGTTTCTTGCCGGCATGACGGCATTCGGTCTCCTGCTGGTGACAGTGCTTGCCGCCTATGCGCTGACGCGGCGCAAGGACATGCTGAGCCGCATCGTCGGCGGCATGATCGAGATCCCCTATGCGCTGCCGGGCATCATCATCGCCGTCTGCTTCATTCTGGTGTTTGCAGCACCATTGCCGATCCTCAATGTCACGCTCTACGGGACGATCTGGATCATCCTGCTCGCTTATTTCTCCGCCTATTTCGCGGTCAGCCTGAAGCCGGTCATGAGCGCCTTCCTGCAACTTGATCCGGCGCTGGAAGAGGCGGCGCGTCTTTCAGGGGCCGGCTTCTTCCGCCGTCTTGCCGATATCATCGTGCCGCTGATCGCGCCGGCGGCGGGAGCATCGGTGATCCTCGTTTTCCTCATCGCCTGCAACGAGCTGACCGTTTCGGCGCTGCTCTGGTCGGCGGGTACGCAGACGCTCGGCGTCGTCATCTACAATCTCGACGATGGCGGCAGCGCCGATCTTGCCTCGGCCATGTCGGTCATCGTCATCGCCATGGTCGCCATCATGATGGTGCTTCTGGAAATCATGGCCAAACGCCTGCCGAAGGGAGTCGTGCCTTGGCGAAGCTGATCCTCAATCATATCGGCAAGGATTTCGGTACAGGCGGGCGCGCCGCTGTCAGTGCTTTGTCGCTTGACGTTCGTGAAGGCGGCTTCCTGGCGCTGCTTGGCCCCTCCGGCTGCGGCAAGACGACCGTGCTCAGAATGATCGCCGGCTTCGAGCAGCCGACAGATGGCTCCATCCTTCTCGGAGAGCGGCTGCTTGCGGATGCAGCGAATATGCTGCCGCCGGAGCGGCGCAACATGGCGATGGTGTTTCAGTCCTATGCGCTCTGGCCGCATATGAATGTCGCCGACAACGTCGGTTATCCGCTGAAGGTGCGCGGCATTTCCGGCGAGCGCTACCGCGAGAAGGTGCGCGAGGCGCTCGCGACCGTGCGGCTTGGCGATTATGCGGAGCGTAGGCCAGCGGATCTTTCCGGCGGCCAGCGGCAGCGCGTGGCGCTCGCCCGCTGCCTGGTGACATCGCCCGATGTCGTGCTGCTCGATGAGCCGCTCGCCAATCTTGACCGTCACCTGAAGAAGGAGATGGAGGAGACGTTTCGCGAATTCCATCAATGCTCGGGCGCCATGATGGTCTATGTCACGCATGACCAGAGCGAAGCGATGGCGCTCGCGACCGACGTTGCCGTCATGTCCGAGGGGCGGCTGCTGCAGGTCGCACCGCCGGCCAAGATCTATGCATGCCCCGAAGGTAAAATGGTAGGCAGCCTTGTCGGGCAGGGTGCCATCCTGTCGCTGGCTTTTCCAGATTGCGGGCCGCGCCGCATCGACTGGCCGTCCTTCGGCGATATCTGGGATAATCGGGCAGGCGGGTCTGCACAGGCGGATATCCTCGTACGGCCCGAAGACGTGGTCGCCGATGCGGAGGGCATTTCCTGCCACGTCGATTCCGTTCTTTATGAGGGCGAGCGTTATGCGATAAGGCTCTCGATGCCGGATGGGCAAGTGTTGCGCGCCTATAGCCGCGAGGCTGTCGCTGTGGGTGATGTCTACCCGGTTGCCATTCGCTCCGCTTGGCGGCTTTGATCGGGTAGCGACAAGGTGGTTGTTCGCCGTCGCCTCCTATGCTTGATTTGCTCGGCGTCACGAATGGGAGTCGCGCATATGCCCGATCACAGTTTTCCGATTTTCGATCTCGGCGCCTTCGAAGCGGCCGATCATCACGAGAAAAGGCGGATCGGCGCGGAGGTGGATCTGATATGCCGCTCGACCGGCTTCCTGGCGATTGCCAACCACGGCGTCGCCGATGCTGTTATCGCCGAGGTTTGGAAGAAGACGCAGTCCTTCTTCGATTTGCCGCCCGAGGTGAAGCAGCGCGCCAAGACGCTCTATCCCGGCTATCCCTACGGCTATCTCGGGCCGGGGACTGAAGCGCTCGCAAAATCGCGCAATGTCGACACGCCGCCGGATCTGAAGGAAAGTTTCAACGGCGGCCCGCTTTCCGTTCCAGCTGGCATGACCGACCCGGAAGCACTAGGCTTCTGCTATGCCGCGACCATCTGGCCGGAAGGACCAGAAGGTTTCGCGGAAGCCTGGAAGGCTTATTATCGGGCGATGGAGGATCTGGCGGCGCGCATCATGCGCGTGTTCGCAACCGCCCTCGGCCTCGACGAGCGCTTCTTCGATCCCTATGTGGATGCGCCGATCAGCGCGCTGAGAGCGCTGAACTATCCCGAGCAGCATGTACCGCCGCAGCCGGACCAGCTTCGCGCCGGCGCACATACCGACTACGGCAGCCTGACGATCCTCCTGCCGCAGCCCGGTTCCAAAGGGCTTGAGATCATTGCCCGCGACGGCAACTGGATGCCGGTGCCGCCGGTCGAGGGCGCTTTCGTCATCAATATCGGCGACCTGATGGCGCTCTGGACAAACGATCGCTGGGTTTCGACCGTGCACCGCGTCGTCAATCCGCCGCCGGAAGAGGGTGGCATGCAGCGGCGGCAATCCCTGGCCTTTTTCCATCAGCCGAACTGGTTTGCCGAAATCGCCTGCCTGCCTTCATGCCTGACGCCGGGTGAGGAGCCGAAATACGCCCCCCTTCTGTCCGGTCCTTATCTGATGGGCAAATTCAAATCGACTGTCACAGCCAAGACCGGCTGATGCGAGTATGATAAGCCGGCTCATATTCTCGTAAACTGGAATGCTTCATGTCCCTGCGCCTCGCGACATTCAATGTCGAAAACCTTCTGACACGTTTCGATTATACCGGTTTTCGCAACCAGCTGCGCCAGGATCGTGTGCTGCAGCTCTTCGATGTTCGCAGCGAAGAGGTTTATCAGCAGCTGGAGGCGGCGCGCGTGATCGCCGCGACCGACGACACTAGGCAGATGACGGCGCTGGCGATTGCGGACGCGGATGCCGACATCATCTGCCTGCAGGAAGTCGACAACATGGCTGCGCTGCAGGCATTCGAATATGGCTATCTTTACCGCATGGTCGGCAACGGCTACCGCCAGAAATTCCTTATCGAGGGCAATGACAGCCGCGGCATCGATGTCGCCGTGATGATGCGCGAGCAAACCCGTGACGGCCAGCCGATCGTGCTCAACGACATCAAAAGTCATGCCATGGTGACATACGGCGATTTCGGCCTCTTCAACGATGAGCTTGCTGAACTCGGCCTTCATGCGGAAGACAAGGTCTTCAAGCGGGATTGCCTGGAGCTGCATTTCCATATCGGTGGCATTCCGTTTTCTCTCTATGTGGTACACCTGAAATCGATGGCGCCGGCGCGCGAAGGCATGGATGGGCGTTACGCGACCATGCCGATCCGCCGGGCCGAGACCTTGGCGGTTCGCCGCATCATCGAGGACCGGTTCGGTGCCGGCCATACGGCGACGAAGAATTTCGCCATCTGCGGTGACATGAACGACTATCAGGAATGGATCGACGTCATCGGAACGCGCCGCACCGGCTACCGCTTCGAGCCGCGTGTCGAAGAAAAGGAGAGCGCGCTCGATGTTTTCAGTCACGACGGCTTTGCTGAAAATATCGCGCGCCGCCGTGAAGAATTCGACCGCTGGACGCTCTATCATGCGCGCGGACCGCAGGAGCAGCGGCTCTGCCAGCTCGACTACATCTGGCTGTCACCGGCTCTGGCGCGCGCCAATGCAACAGGTGTGCCGGACATCGTCCGTTCGGGTCAGCCCTTCCGCACCATATTTCCTCCGGGGCTGGAGGTAGAGCGCTATCCGCGCATCGGCTGGGACAGGCCGAAAGCATCCGACCATTGCCCCGTCGTCATGACATTGGATTTGATATGACCGTTTCAGAACAGAACGACATGGCCGGCTGGCCGCCGGAAGGCAGCGTATTTCCCGTCTCCAGCATCGATCTCGCCGTGCTTGCCGGCGAGCATCCCTTCCATCTGCGTGAGCGGGGGGAGGCGCAGGCGAACTGGGCAAGGGAAATCGCGGCCAATCCATCGCTTTATGACGGCCGGATGGTCTTTCAGCATCGGCTGTCGATCGCCGACGGTGCGATCAAGGGGGAAGCCTATGTGACACCCTTCTCGACGTTTCTCTGGTGGCGAAAGCAGAGGCAGCCGGGAGGCTACCACCTCTTTGCCTTCGCCGTCGCGGTATCGTCGGACGGAGCCCTCATCGCAATCAGAATGGCGCCCCACACGGCCAATCCCGGCCAGGTCTATTGCGCCGCCGGCTCCATGGACGAGAACGATATTGTCGACGGACGCTGCGATGTCGAGGGCAATATGCGCCGCGAGGTTCTGGAGGAGACCGGCCTCGACCTGAGTGATGCGCTTCCGGAGTCCGGATACTATGCCACGCATGTCAATCGGTCGGTCACGCTTTTTCGCGTTTTCCGCTTTCCCTGGACGGCCGAGGATATGCTGCGGCGGATCGAGGCGCATATGCTTGTTTCCGAAGAGGACGAAGTCGATGGCGTGGTCGCCATTCGATCATCCGACCCCGCGGCGCATCGTTACAACATTTCGATGCTGCCCATTCTTGCCTGGTTCTTCGGCGGCGGGAAACGGACCACTGCATAATTCCCTAAATCGGGAATAAAATCATGCGGCAGCTTTGAAGCGCTGCAGCGATCTTTGTGCGTCACATATGACGCGCGGGCGCTATAGGCTTGCGCTGTATTTGCTTGCCGGTATGAATAATTAGTCTGGAAGCATGATGGAGGCGGGATTGGCGCGCAGCTACAGTGTCTATGATGTGTTCACCGACAGCAAGCTGGCGGGCAATCCATTGGGGATCATCTTCGACGCCGATGACCTGAGCGACGAGGCGATGCAGTCGATCGCCAGGGAGCTGAACCTCTCTGAGACGGTGTTCGTATTGCCGCCGCAAAATCCCGCTCACACGGCGAACCTGCGGATATTCACGCCCAGCTGCGAATTGCCTTTTGCCGGGCATCCGACGGTTGGTACTGCGATTGCGCTGGCGGAGCGAGCCCATGCCAGCCATGGCGGAGATCTCGATCTCGTCTGCGTGCTGGACGAGCGCATCGGGCCGGTGCGCTGCGCCATCAAGCTGCGACAGAACAAGGCGGGCTTTGCCGAGTTCGATCTGCCGAGAAAATCGCAGCAGATCCTTCTGCCGCTCGACAGGGCGGACATCGCCAATGCGCTCAGCCTGAAGGTCACCGAGATAGGTTTCGAGAACCACGTTCCGTCCATCTGGAGCGCCGGCGTACCATTCCTTCTCGTGCCGGTGCACGATGTCGGGGCGTCGGAGCGACTGGAATTCGACGCGCAACTTTGGGAAAAGACGGTTCCTTTCGTCGATGGCGCGCTTGCCTCCGCCTTCATCTATTGTCGTGGTGGCGTCAATCACGTAGCGAAGTTTCACGCGCGCGTCTTTCCGGTCGGCATGGGGATCGTCGAGGATCCAGCGACGGGTTCCGCGGTTGCGGCAATGTCCGGTGCCATCAATCAGTTCGATGCCCTGCCGGATGGACATCATCCTTTCATCATCGAACAGGGCATAGAGATGGGACGGCCATCGCTGATTCATCTTCATCTCGATGTCGACAGCGGGCAGATCGCCAACGCGCGCATTGGAGGCCAGGCGGTGCGTATTGCCTCCGGAATTCTTGAGCTTTGATTTTATTGGATTTTCCGCGGACTCTGAAATTTTTTTGACAAATAATCAAAGAAAATTCGTCTGGCCGCTGGACAATCAAACCGATCCTATTTATATGCCCGGTCACGCCGCCAGCAAGCGGTACGGGTGATTAGCTCAGTTGGTAGAGCAGCTGACTCTTAATCAGCGGGTCGTAGGTTCGAGCCCTACATCACCCACCATCTTTTCAAGCACTTAGCTAAGATTTTCGCTGATTGACGACAACGGTTCGGAAGCCATCTCAGCTTCTTGCTCCACGTTGTTCCGTGTCCGGCGACGCCGATCGCCTTTGGTCAGCTGTCGCTTTCCGACAGCCGGCTATCCTAAGGTCTGTCCGGCCATGTCCGGCACATGGAGCGTGCCGACCATCAAGAGAACGCGGAGGCGGCTGGCCAGTTCTGCGCCTGAAAAGAAACTGCGCGGTTATCAGTCCGAAAGTCTGCCAAATAGAAGGCCGGCAAATACGCCGAAGAGCTGTCGCAATCAGGATGGACTGCTGGCCGATGGATTTTCCTTTGCACCCTGCACCACATTTCGGCCTTCAGGAATGGCCTTCGGTGCTCCACCAATAGCCATACCGTGCGGGCTGTTCATCAGTCAGGCCGGGATTGTTGCGTAAGCGGGAACGCCGGACCTGTTCAGCGGAGATGCAGCAGGAACATGGTCGGTGCTGTTACGGACATTGTGAAGAATAGGAAAGACAGCCCATATTTCAGCCGTCTTATCCGGCGCGTTTTGATACCATCCCAATCGTAGCGCATAAGCATATCCCTCTGCTTTCGTATTTCTCGTGAATGCAAAGGAGTATCTTGAATATTGTTTGCGCGAGGCTTGCGAAATATTGTTGCCGGCCGGAGTAGCGACAGTGTCGTTTCATGCAATCCTATGATGAAATATCCGCTGTTGTATTTTCCAGGTGCAATACTCTGCTTACTTTGACTATCCGGGTGGAGGCCGGTGCTGTGCCATGTTTGATATAGATGGGATGCGGTGCCGTTTCGCATCGCACCTCACCAAGCATGTCTGCTCGGCGGCATTGCCATCGCCTTCAACCGGCGTACGCTCAATGCTTTTTATGCCCGCCTTCCATCAGGCTGAACACAAGGATGGCTGCGAGGATCAGCATCAACGTATAGTCGAAAGGGGTGAGGATACGAAGCAGTTCCATGATGTTTCTCCTCCCACAGAGAATACGAACCAGAACAACCGTTAGTATGTTCCTTCAAAAGGCATGTGCCAAGTTTTTTACATCCTGCGGTGCAAAAACAGCATTGTGCGAGGCACAAATAACTGTTTGTTTAAAAAGGCATATTAGCACGGGATTGACTTGTGGAAGTTGCATGACGAGGGGACACCCGCTGCAATCGTGTTGTCAATAAATTTTATAGAGTATATCATCATCTTGAGTGGTAATTGCGATCGGTCGGCGCGCGGGAAATTCATGCGGCGATCAGTCCGGAGGGAGTTGGCTATTGACTATCGGCTCTGACCATCAGGCGCGTGATTTGCCCGTCATCGCCCCCGTCATCGCCATCGTCGGCGGCGGCGTTTCCGGAACGGCGGTTGCTTTCCATCTGCTGCAGCGACAGACGTTGAAGGCTGGCCAGCTCTTTATATTCGAGCCTCGGGAGCGTCTGGGGGCAGGGCTTGCCTATGATACGCAAGACCCCGCTCACCGCATCAATGTGCCGGCCGCCAAGATGAGCCTGCTGCCCGATGACATCGAGCATTTTCAACGGTGGCTGCAGGAGAAAAATGCGCTTGCTGATGATGAAGCGGCTGTTGCCGCCAATGGCGGCCTTTTTCCGCGGCGCTCCGTTTTTGGTAACTACATCAACAGCATGATCCGCCCTTACGTCGAAGATGGGCGTCTTGTCCACCTCGGTCAAAATGTGGAGCGTGTTCAAAGGACGGACCACCGTTGGAAAGTCACTGGCGCTGCGGGACAGAGCGTGGAAGCGGATATTCTCGTCGTCGCCACCAGCCATCCTTCCCCCTTGCCGCCGCGAGAGTTGCAGGAAGCGCTTGCCGATCACCCACGCTTCGTTGCCGATCCGACACGGCCGGATGCGCTTGCCGCCATCCGCGCCGGGGACCGTGTGCTGGTCGTCGGCAACGGCTTGACCTCGGCCGACGTCATCGCCTCCCTCGCACTGAGGGGACACGAGGGACCGATCACGGCCATATCCAGACGTGGCCTGCGTTCGCGCGGGCACGCGGCAGTAAAGCAGGAACTGTTCGGCGATTTCGTCAGCCAGCCCTCAAAGACCGCACTCGATCTTCTGCGTCGTGTGCGGACCGCCATCCGCGAAGCGGAGGCCGAGGGGCGCAGCTGGCATGCGGTCATCGATCAGGTGAGGGCGCAGGGCCGGCATCTGTGGCAGGCGCTGCCGGTCGAAGAACGCCGCCGACTTGTCAGGCATTTGAGGCCGTTTTGGGATGTGCATCGTTTTCGCGTGGCGCCGCAGGTGGAGGCGGTCGGTGAGCGGACGCTTGCAAGCGGCCGGCTCGAGGTGCTGGCGGCCTCGGTCGCGGCCGTGGACGTCACCGATGGCGTCATCGATTGTACGTTGCGGCTCAGCCGTTCCGAACGGCGCATCGACAAGCAGTTCGATGCGGTCGTCGTTACCACCGGTCCGGGGCACCGTGGCATTCTTCAGTCGCAAGGCTGGATCGATGAGTTGTCGAACGCCGGATTTCTGGCGCTGGACCCCGCGCGGCTCGGATTGGCCTGCGACATGCAATCGCATGCACTCGCAACTGATGGAACGGCGGTGCCGTCTCTGTTTATTTCCGGACCGCTAGCACGCGGAACTTTCGGCGAACTCATGGGATTGCCTGAAGTGGTCGAGCATGCCGTGCTCGTCGCCGAACAGATTGCTGGCGCGATCAACGACTACAAGCCCGAGCAAAGGAAGGCCTATTGGGATAGTAGCGCCGCCTGAATCCAAGAAAAACCGCAAATTCGTTGCTGAGACGATACAATTGCCTAAATTTACTCATATAAACTATACAATTTGTGAGTTACTGTCTTGTTCGTATGGTGTGGCGGGGTTACTTCGGCGCTCCATGCTGACGGGACCGGCCGGCTGAGTCTCTTTTGAGTGATGCCGCGTCTTCAACAATCGACTTGCAGTAGAGCGGACGGCGATGCTTACGAAAAAAGGAAAATATGGGTTGAAGGCGCTGGTGGATCTCGCTCGCCTCGGTCCGGGCGAAACCGCGTTCATCAACGATATCGCGCTGCGCAACAATATTCCGAAAAAGTTTCTCGATACGATCCTGCTCGAATTGCGAAATGCCGGTGTCCTGCGCTCGAAGAAGGGGCCAGGCGGCGGTTATTCGCTCTCGCGTCCGGCATCGGAGATCCGTATCGGCCACGTCATTCGCACTCTGGATGGCCCGCTGGCGCCGATCCGCTGTGCAAGCCGCACGGCCTATGAAGCCTGCGACGACTGTTCCGATCCGGAGCGCTGTCAGGTGCGGCGCTCCATGACGGAGGTGCGTGACGCGATTGCCGAAATTCTCGATAACATGTCGCTGGAGCAATTCGTTGCCGGCGGCGGCGATATCGATGTCCCGGAACGGGAAGACTACCGCGCATCGAATATCGGTTGATTCTTTCAGCACCCGCCAAGGTCAGAGCAGCGAGGTCTTTGATGGCTTCAAGCCATTGAGATGATAGTTGCCGACCAAATTGTACTTCCGGCGCGCGGGGTCATGCAGCGTGTGGATGCGGGCATTGCGCCAGTGGCGATCGAGATTGAGGCCGATCCGTGCCGATGTCGTACCGGCAAGATCAAACAGCGTATTGGCCGCTTCCATGGCGATATCGGCCGTGATTGTCTGGGCCGCCGCGACCGAGAGCGTGGCATCGACGACATGATTCTCGGTGAGATTGATCTGCGCGGCGTCGATCTTGCTGCCGGCCCGTTCGATGATCGCCGTTGCCGCTTCGATGCGAATGGCGATTTCTCCGATCCTCGTCACGGTCAGCGGGTCGTCAGTTGCCTTTTTGGAGTTGCTGCTGGCGGATAAGCCAGGCTGGGTCCGTACGAACTCCATAGTCGCCGCCAGCGCGGAGCGTGCAATGCCGAGATTGATGCCGGCATGGGTGAGCTGGCTCACGCAATCGATCACCGTGGGCCGGGCAAGCTTCTCTCCGTGCAGAAGCACCGCATCGGCGTTCAGATAGACATCATGAAGGATTGCAGTGCCATTTCCGGAGGTTCGTTGACCAAAGCCGTCCCAGTCATCGATGATCTGGATGCCGTCAACGTCCCTCGGCACGACGGCTGCCACGAGCCTCTTGCGTTCGTCCGGAGCGAATAGAGCAATCCAGTCTGAAAAGAGAATGCTGGCGGACGGTGAGCTGCGGCCATTGAGGCGAAAGCCAAGCCCATCCGATCTTAGGTGCAGGGTATCCGGATCCGGGTTCGCACCGGATTCGGAAAAGATGGCGCCGAAGCGGTCGCCTATGATGGCCCGATCGAAAAGCGACGCCCGCTGGTCTTCACCACCGCCGATCCTCACCGCTTCCAGCACATGAAAATGAGTCTGCAGTATTTGTGCGATCGAAGGGTCCGCCTCTGCCAGAACGGCAATGACTTCGGCGAGAACGCAGTTCGAAATATCGATGCCGCCGTGTTCCGACGGAACGGAAATCCCGAGCAGGCCCGATCGGGACAGGGCTTCGACCTCGTCGTAAGGCAGGATGCGATTGATATCGCGGTCGCTTGCCTGCTGAGCGAAACCGGCTGCGAGCGAGCGGCCGATATCCAGCGCTTCCTCTTCGCTTTGAATGCGATGCGCGGGCTGCCTCACGCGTTCGTGCAACTGCGAAACAGTTCCCATCCACCACTCCTCGGCCAGCGTCAGGTCAGTTATTCAAGCGCGGCAAATCGGTGAGATCTTAATTTCTATAGATCTGGTGTACAATGGATTTCCCTGGCGTATTGGTGCCGCACCTTCAGCATAATAAGCATCGGCGGCGGAAATTGTAAGCGTGCAGCCTGATGCAAGGCGTATCGGGGCAGGGAGTTTTACGACTCTCTTCTGCCGGCCATCACCGTCGAAAGCGGCTTGATAAGATTGCAGCGGGAGGATTCGTTTTGTCTTTTCGTCAATCGAAGCCAGCGCAGGATGCGAAGCGGCGCCCGGTCCATCGGCATGTTCTACGCCACGGCGTCGTCGATCTTATTCCTCCCCGGCAAGAAAGCACTTGCTAGCGACGCGTTTTCGCGCTTTCATATACGACTAAATAAGTAGACAATGGCAATAATCTCGCTGCCTGACGAGTTTTGAAGAAGTCATCATACGGCGGCCGATTGCAGGCATCTGGTGTTGGATCAGAGTTGGACCTGCCTGTTGCGTTTTTTCATATGGAAACAATTCCGGATTGAAGGGGCGCGCCAAGTGTTGAGAACTGAAGCGGCTTTTATGCGTTCTGTCTGCCGCGGTTCCAAGGTTGCCGAGTCCCAGAGATCGAAGTTTGTGTTTCCAGGCCCGTAAAGTGAGCAAGCCCCAGAAGGGCATGATCGACCACCTCTGGCCCCAGGAGTTGATATGACGGTTCAGGGATTCCTTTCCGCCAGGACGAATGCGGCGGCACAACCCTATGCGATGCCGCGCATCGCCGTGATCGGACGCGGCTTTTCCGGAATGATGATGGCGATCGCCTTGATGAAGACGGTTCGTTTTCCCTTCCATCTTCAACTTTTCGACCCGAATTCCAGTGTCAGTGGCGGTCAGGCGCTGGCCTCGGGGCATAGCAGCGAGATCCTCAACAGCCGCGTTCGCGATCTTTCCGTTTCCGCCGGCGATCCCGACGATTTCAATCAATGGCTTTGCGGCAATGCCGCCTTCCGCAGTGCTGTTCCGGCGGCCATACCGGGCTTCCTGCAGATCTTCGTTCCGAAGCGCATTTTCAGCGACTACGTCTATCAGCGTTTTTCGGAAGCCTTCTCGTCCCGGCGTGATGTTGCGGTGCAAGTCAGCAGCGAGACGGTCTTCGGACTTCGACGCGTCCGCGGCGGGCGCTTCGTGGTGGAAAGCGATGGCGCCGCCAATGCGCCGTTCGACATGGTGGTGCTGGCCACGGGCTATGGCATTGCCGATCAGGAATCGCAGGCCAGCGATCTCGTGACCGTGCCGACGGCCGTTCGTGCCCGGCGTCTCGTATCGCGACCGCACACGATCCTGCTCGGAAGCGGGCTGCGCGTCGTCGATCGGCTGCTGCAAATGCGTGAAAACGGCTATACGGGACAGATCACCATTGTTTCGCGGCGCGGTTTCCTGCCGCAGAGCCATACTCGCAACAATGCCGATCCTGTCTTTCCCGCTGACGAGATGCCTGACAAGCTTAGCGAGATCGTTCGGTTCGTCCGCAAGGCTTGCAGTGAGGCGGAGGCGAACGGTCAGAGCTGGCAGTCCGTCATGAACGGTTTGCGCAAGCATGCGCGCTCACTGTGGCGATCACTGCCGGCCGGCCAGAAGCAGCAGTTCAACCGCCATCTGCGAGCACTCTACGACAGTCACCGCAACCGGCTCCCCGAAGCGCTGCATGTTCGCCTCGAGCAGGAGCTTGCCGAGGGTAACACCCTGTTGCGGCGCGGTCACTTTATCCGCCGAACGCCGACCGGGCTGGTTTTGAAGCCGGCCGGCCGGCATGACACCGAGCAGCTCTATGCCGACGATGTCATCGACTGTCGATGCCAGGCGCCTGATCTGAATGCGCCGTTGCTGCGCAGCCTCATCGATACCGGGCTCGCCGTCCCCGACGAGCTCGGCCTTGGCCTTGCCGTCGAGGCGACTGGGGGGCTCGAGGTCAATGGCCGCACGGCGGAGGGGCTCTTCGCCATCGGTCCCCTGGGGCTTGGAAGCCTCCCCGATATCGATCTGGTGCCTGAGATCGTGACGCAGGCCTATGCGGCGGCCGAGTGCGTCGCTGAGCGCTTCCATCCGCAGTGCAAGGCAGTGTGAGAACTCCGCCGCTTCCCGGCGGCTTGGAGGTTGGCCACCATTCCGATCCTGCGGGGCGAACAGGCGTAGATCTGCCCATTGCCAAGATTTTTCCTGGCCTATTTCCGGACGGGCAAAATCGGTCCTGCATATTGTCTTCAAGATGAGAGCGGGCGATACACGGTTTCGGACGCGGCCCACGGCCGGATAATGGTGTGGAATGCCTTTGTGTCGCCTTTCTTTGTCTTACAAGGCGTAGGCATAAAGACTATGAAATTCGCGATCACACTGCAGGACGACTCGGTTCTCCATTTTGCGGCGATTTCGGTCATCCGCTGTCCGCGACTTTTGTGCGACGAGGAGCTTTGCTTGCGCCTGCTGAAATTCCGTCTTCTTCTGCTGCCCCTTTTGCTGCTGGGGTTGGGCGCCATTACAGCCGCAGTTCCGCCGGCCGGCGGGCGTGCTTTTGCGCAGAGCCAGCCACCGGCTCAATCGCCGCAGCAGGCGGATCAACAGCCGGCGCCGCTTGCCAACGGGCTATTGGACGCCGCGGTCGCCGATCTTGCCAAGGCAAGAAAGGACTATGCGTCGCTTCATGACAGCGCAAAGCAGCCGGTTCTGGATGACGAGACGCTGGTGGCGCTGTCCGGAAAGGTCGATGATCTCAACCGCGCCGTTGCGGCAATTTCACCACGCCTGAAACCCCGCACCACCGAAATCGATGCGCGCCTGACCCAGCTCGGCGCCGCCCCCAAGGAGGGCCAGCCGCCCGAAGCTTCGATCGTCAAGCAGGAGCGCGACCGGCTCAACGCCGAGCGCTCTCAGATCAGCGCCGTGATCCTCGATGCCGACAACCTGACCGCGGAGACCAACCGCCTCTCCATGCAGTTCATGGAGATGCGCCGAAAGCTGTTTACCGAGACATTATTGAAGCGGACGGATATTTCCGCCACGACTTTCGGTGATGCGGCCGCCGCTCTCGTCGACGAGGGCGTCAAATTCAGTGGCGCCGTGACGAGCTGGATCGGATTCGTGCTGAAGGCCAAACTTGCCTCGCTGCTGGCCGCCGTCTGCCTGTCGATCGGTGCGGCGCTGCTCTTTCTTTCCGGTGGTTACCGGCTGTTCCGCCGTTACTACGTGCAGGATGAGGCGATCGAGAACCCGCCCTATATCAGCCGCCTCTCCGTCGCTTTCTGGTCGACGTTGATCCGCACGCTATCGCTGGCGGCGTTTCTCGTTACCTCCTTCTTCTTCCTCTCGAATTTCAATGTGCTGCGACCGGATATCGCGCCGATATTGGCGGCGGTCTTCGGCTTCATCGGCCTTGTCTATTTCGTCGGTCGCTTGAGCAATGCCGTGTTCGCGCCGTTCCGGCCGCATTGGCGCCTCGTCAAACTGTCGAACAAGGGTGCTCATTCCTTGTCCTGGTGCCTGCAGGCCATGGCTGTGGTCAATGGGTTGGACTACGTCTTCGACCGCATCAGCGAATCCATGGGATCGCCTGTGGTCGTCACGGTAGCGAAGAGCTTTCTGGCGGCACTGCTGATCGGCCTTATTCTGATCGCGGCCTCCTTCGGCTCGCCGATGCTGGCAAGGAACGGCGATCCCGATGCGCCCGGTCGCCACTGGCCGCACGGCATGGCCATCATCCTTCGCGTCCTCGGCATATTGGTGATCTTCACCTCGTTCATCGGCTATGTCGGGCTTGCCCGCTTCATGGCAACGCAGATGATCGTGACGAGTGCCGTCATCGCAACCATGTATCTCGGCTTTCAGCTCGGCAAGGCAGTGTCCAAGCAGGGCGTCTTTGCCGAAACGATTATCGGCCGCTTTCTGGAAAACCGCCTGAAGCTTCGCGAAGTGGCGCTCGATCAGGGCGGCCTCATTGCCGGGCTTGCAACCTACGCCGTCGCACTCCTGACGGGCATTCCCCTGATCCTGATGTCCTGGGGTTTCCATGTTCAGGATCTGGAAGTTTTCGCCTACCGGCTGTTTACCGAAATCAAGATCGGCAATATGTCGATCTCCTTGCTCGGCATCTTCGTCGGCATTCTGCTGTTTGCCGGTGGGTATCTGGTCACGCGCTGGTTCCAGCGCTGGCTCGACAGCAATGTCATGGCGCGCGGACAAGTGGATCTGGGCGTCCGCAATTCGGTGAGGACCGGCATCGGCTATCTCGGCATAGCACTGGCGGCGATCTTTGCCATTTCCGCTGCCGGCATCGATTTGTCCAGCCTGGCGCTGGTCGCCAGCGCGCTTTCGGTCGGTATCGGCTTCGGTTTGCAGAACATCGTGTCGAACTTCGTATCCGGTCTGATCCTGCTGGTCGAGCGACCGTTCAAGGTCGGCGACTGGATCGTCTCGGGCACGTCGGAGGGTATCGTCAAGCGCATCTCGGTGCGTGCCACCGAGATCGAGACCTTCCGCAAGCAGTCGATCATCGTGCCGAATTCCGAGCTCATCAACGCATCGGTCGGCAACTGGACGCATCGCAACAGGCTCGCCCGCTCGGAAATCCCCGTATCCGTCAGCTTCGATGCCGATCCGCGCAAGGTCATGGACATTTTGCTGGAACTGGTGCGAGCGATCCCGAAGGTTCTCAGAAACCCGGAGCCGCACGTCGAGTTCCTGCGTTTCGGTCCGTCGTCGCTCGATTTCGAGATGCGGTTCTATCTATCGGATCTTTCCGACGGCATGGAGATCCGCAACAATCTGCGCATCGAAATCCTGAAGCGGTTCAAGGAGGAGGGGATTTCCATTCCCTATCCGCATCAGGAACTGCATATCGTTCGCGGTGGCAAAAGGGGTCGTCAGGCCGATGGCATGTCCGGTGGATTGACGGACTCTGCCGATGGTCCCGAGGCTGCGGACGACATGGCGGAAGGCTTCCGCCCGCCGGCCGAAGAAAATGTGCCGGAAGCAAAGAACGCCGGCCGCCGGCGTGGCAGGACCGCGGCAGAGTGATCCCGCTGCCGGGATACCCGTGAGGCTTTACCATGTGCGGGCGAGAGAAATGTCCGTTGCGTTCGAATTCAGACCTTTTCGGTTTGGTCGCGCCGACCGGCCGCAAGGGCCGGTGTCACGCAGCGTGCCTGGAACAGCGCAAGCCGAAAAAAGCGGGTCTCTTCATCTATGAGAAACCAGTCGGTTTAATAAATACGCAAAAGCTTTGTCCTAAAAGGAGCCATCGAGGGAAAATTTTTAAAAATAGGTTTTCAGTATGCCATTTCTGGGTGTTTCGGGAATGCAATATTCCGGTGCGTCGCTCGCCGGGTCGCGCATTCTTCTCGTCGAGGATTCCAATCTCTTTACGTCGATGATCAGAGCCAAGCTGAAGGAGCTTCTGGATATCGATGTCGAGACTTGCCGCGATTTCGAGGAGCTGCAGCTTGCCTACGAGAAGTCGTCGGAACCGATCAAGCTGGCCATTTCGAATATGAATCTGCCGGGAGCGGAAAAGGGTGAGGCCTTGGCCTATCTGCTCGATCTCAGCATTCCCACGATCGCCTTCACCGGTACTTTTTTGGAAGGCATGCGCGACGAACTGATCGCCAAGAACGTCGTCGACTATATCCTCAAGGACAATGTGTTCGCGGTCGACATGCTGGCGGAATCGATCTGCCGTTTCCTTACCAACCATCGTCATCACGTGCTCATTGTCGACGACAGCGCAACGGCGCGCGCTTTGCTCTCCAGCCGGTTGAAGCGCTACAATTTCAGAGTCAGCGTCGCCGAGAACGGCATCAAGGCGCTCGAGATCCTGAAGTCCAGCCCGGACATCGGTCTTATGGTTACGGATTACAACATGCCCGATATGGACGGGTTCGAACTGACGCGGCGTATCCGTTCCACCACCGGTTCGCATGAATTGCGGATCATCGGAGTTTCGTCGTCCAACAACCGGCTGCTCTCGGCACGCTTCCTCAAGGCCGGAGGCAATGACTTCATTCTGCGACCATTTATCGACGAGGAATTCTACTGCCGCGTGAATCAAAACCTCGACACCCTGCTGCAGATCCGGGCGGCTCGACCGACTGGTACTGGTATGTAGGTCCAGCAAAGCCGGGCAAGGCAAACCCAAAAAATGTGAGGGAAAATCATTTTTTATGCAAATCTCCGCAATCAGCGGTTCCAATTTTTTCACGAATCCTGTTCAGGATACCGTGTATGGCGGTTTGGCAGACCTGCGATTGACTGAATATTCGTGTGCGCCTCAGGGCGCGGGAGGAATTGAAGGGAAATGGTACTGCATGAGGGATCCTTCAGCGGCGGCACGGGTCACCGCAATGGCAGCCAGAAAATACTTCTGGTCGAGGATTCTCGCATGTTTGCGGCTGTGTTATCGCATCGGTTCGAGACCGAGCTGGGGCTTGCCGTCACGCATTGTTCCTCCCTGAAGACACTGAACGAAGCGTTGGCCGAGGCAAACAGCGGTTTCACCATGGCGGTAATCGACCTCAATTTGCCGGATGCAGCCCATGGTGAGGCGCTCGATGTCGCCGTCGCCAACGATATTCCAACCATCGTCTTTACTGCATCGTTTGACATGACGACGCGCCATCGCATCATGGAGCGCAGTGTCGTCGACTACGTGCTCAAGGATAGCGAGTTTGCGCTCGACAATCTCGTCTCGTCCGTCAGACGCGCCATCGCCAATCGGTCCACGCGCGTTTTGGTTGTTGACGATTTGCCGTCGGCCCGAAAAATGTTGACGGATCTGCTGCACGCTCAGCAGTTCAAGGTCGCCGAAGCCGGCACCGGCGTCGAAGCATTGGCAATGCTTGAGGCGTTCGACGATATCGAAGTCGTCGTTACCGATTACAATATGCCCGACATGAACGGCCATGAGTTGACCCGGCGCATCCGCCATCGCTATGGTTCGGACCGGATGCGGATCATCGGCATCTCGTCTTCGAACGACCGTTTGCTGTCGGCGACATTCCTGAAAGCGGGAGCAAGCGACTTCATCTATCGCCCCTTCGTTCCGGAGGAGCTGCAATGCCGCATCGCGCTGAACGTTGAGACGCTCACTCAACTGAAGCAACTGCGCGCGGCGGCGGCGAGCGACTACCTTACGGGTCTCTATAACCGGCGTTACTTCTATGACCATGGTCCGCGTCTTGTGAACGAATGTCTGCGCAGGCAGCGGCCAAGCTCAGTCGCCATTCTCGACATTGATCATTTCAAGAACCTCAACGACACCTACGGCCATGAAATCGGCGACCAGGTCCTGAAGGCCGTTGCCGGACGGCTTCATTCGCTGTTCGAGGGCAGCGAGAACCTGCTGTCACGGCTCGGCGGCGAGGAATTTGCCATTCTTTTCACGGAAATGAATTCCCGCGCGGCGACCGCGCTTTGCGATGAGGTGCGCCTCAGCCTTGCCAGCCTCAGGGTTCACGCCGACGATGAAGAACTGTCGGTGACCGTTTCCATCGGCGTGGCGGAGATCGTCGGATATGAATCCTTCGACAACTATCTCAACGCTGCCGACCAGTTTCTTTACATGGCCAAGCATAATGGCCGAAACCAGGTTTATTCCGACTTCAGGATGACGGAAGACGCGGCCGAATAGGCCGCGCTCATTGATCCGTCGCCCGGTTTTCCGACGCTCTCAGACGACGACACCGGCCCGGTTGGTCGACATGGTCAGCTTGCGCTCTGCACGCTCCTGCTGCGGCGAGCGATTGTAGAGCTCGCGGTAGCATTTGGAGAAGTGCGAGGCGGAAACGAAGCCGCAGGCGACAGCCACTTCGACGACCGGCATTGAGGATTGTACGAGCAGGTGCCGGGCACGATCCAGCCGGATTTCGAGATAGTAGCGAGCCGGAGAGCGGCCCATTTCCTGGCGGAACAGCCGTTCGATCTGGCGGCGCGACAGGCCGGCATCATCCGCGATCTCCAGCAGCGACAGCGGTTCGGCGAGGTTGCTTTCCATCAATTCGATGATCGACAGGACCTTGGCGTTCTGCACGCCCAGCCGTGCGCGCAGCGGCAGGCGCTGGCGGTCATGCGGGCTGCGGACGCGGTCGGTAAGTTGCTGTTCGCAGACACGGTTGACGAGGTTTTCCCCGAAATCCTGGCCGATCAGGTTCAGCATCATGTCGAGCGACGCGGTGCCGCCGGCACAGGTATAGAGATTGCTGTCGACCTCATAGAGATCGGCATAGACTTCCGCCTGCGGGAAGGTTTCCGAGAAGCCCGGCAGGTTTTCCCAGTGGATGGCACAGCGCTTGCCGTTCAAAAGACCCGCCTGGGCAAGCACATGGGCGCCCGTACAGAGGCTGCCGACGGCCACGCCGCGATTGTAGGTCTCGCGCAGCCAGGCATTGACCGATTTGTTGTGGAACTCTTCGACATAGATGCCGGAACAGACCAGCACCATGTTCGGGCGGTTCTCGCCGCCGAGGTAGCGGCGCTCGTCGGCGAGCGAAGAATTGACCTCGAGGCCAATGCCGCTGGAGGAGTAGACTTTCTGACCGTCCGTCGAGGCAAGCCGCCAGGTATAGGCGGGGTAGCCCAGCATGCGGTTGGCAATCCGCAGCGTCTCGATCGCGGCGGAAAACGGCAGCATGGTGAAGTGCGGGACGAGGAAGAAAACCAGGGAACGCGTCTTGATCGGAGTCTTGCTCATGTTGTGAAAATCCATGCTCCAAGGGCCATTCCGTATTCCTTGCGTCAAATACGTCGGCCCGATGGTCTATAAGCGACATTGGCATGGATATTCGCGGCCGCAAAGGGATATTTGCGCTGGCGATGAAAAATATAGCTCTGAAGGAGGGTAGCGGAGGAGCGGCGAGCACTATGCTCGAGCAGCTAAATATATATGGAGGTAATTCTCAAGATTAGATCGAAATGCGCGCCTGGATATGGAATGTTCAAAAGGCGACACCCGCTGGGGTTGAGCGTCGCCTTCAGCATTCATGCTCTTTGGCTGTCATCTGGCGGCCTTCGGATTCTCGGTTTCGTCCGCGGCCGGCCAACCCAGGTCCTTGCGCATGTCGTCGGACAGAGATTCGAGTTCGCGAAGCGAACGCCACTGCTGCCAGCGATCGGCAAGGCGAGAAATGAAGGGCACGTAACCACTGCTGGACGGAAACGGGTTCCGCTGGCCGGTAGGTCTGTAACTGATCGTCGTCATGTCCAGGTTCCTTTCTGTGTCAAGCTCTCAAAACGTCACATCTGTCGAGCGTAAATATGGGTCCGGCGAACTCATCAATCAAACGAATAGATCTTATAGTTGCCATTAGTATTCTTGAACGAAAGCCGCTTGCCGGGTTTTCGCTCAAGTGCTGCCAGAGTACGATCCGGCGGAAGACCGCGCGCATTGACGTCGTCAATCAGATGAGCGGGAAAGCGGGTGGCAATCTCGTCGAGCGTATGCTGTGCCATGCGCTGAATTTTGCGGAGGCGTAGAAGCGAGAAAAGCCTTGAGGCCTCGTCTGATACTGTGCCAGCCATGATTTTACTCCTTTGAGGCTGTCTGCGATGAATTTCCATTGCGTCTAATATGGTGGTTCGTTGACATTCAGACAAATGAAATGATATGGTGCTAAGGATCAGAAAAATTGAAAGGTAATCGATATGACCGTACCGTTCCGCCGGCCCATACCGTTGCTTGACAATGAAGTTCTGCGTACCTTTGTCGCGATTGCCGAAACGGGGAATTTTTCGACCGCGGCCGATGCTGTCTTTCGCACGCCGTCAGCTGTCTCCATGCAAATCAAGAAGCTGGAAGAGCAGCTCGGTGTGACGCTGTTCCTGCGCGACGCGCGGTCGGTGAGCCTGACGCAGCATGGGGAGATGCTGCTCTCCTATGCGCGCAATATTCTGGCGCTCTCCAACGAGGCGGTGTCGCGCTTCATCATGCCCGAGCTCAGTGGCGTGGTGCGGCTTGGCGCGCCTGACGACATCGGCGAACGCCTGCTGCCGACCATCCTGAAGAGCTTTTCTGAGACCTATCCGGGCATCATGGTCGATGTCGTCGTCGATATGAGCCTCCAGCTCAAGAAGCGCATCGAGGAGCAACGGCTGGACCTCGCGCTGATCAATTGCGCGACGCGCCCTTTTCCGACCGAGGGCGAGGTGATTTACACGGAGCGTCTCGTTTGGGCCGGCGCGAAATGCGGCACCGCCTATCGCCGCGATCCGCTGCCTATATCGATCTGGGAAGAGGGCTGCATCTGGCGGTCGGAAGCGATGGCGCAGCTGGAGCGGCAGAAGCGCGCCTATCGCGTTTCCTATCTGAGCGCCCATACGATGGCGCAGCGCGCGGCGATTGTCTCCGATCTTGCGGTCGCGCCGTTCCCGCGCTCCTACATCACCGACGATATGGAAATTCTCGGGCCGAACGAGGGGCTGCCGGAATTGACGTCGTTCGACATTCGTCTGCTGACGGCTTCGCAGATGACCGGGCCGATGAAGGCGGTGGCTGACAGCATCCGCCAGGCCTTTGTCGAGATCGGCCGCAAAATGGCCGCGTGAACGCGGCCAATCCCTTCTATTCGCGGCTGCGGCGACGCCTGCGGCCTGCACCTTCTCCCGTATCGTCGGAGATTTGCTTGCGCTCCGGCAAGGTCACCACCTTGGAGAGTTCCGGGAAGTTATCGACCTTGTTCGGCATAGCCATGGCGTAGACGAAATGCTCTTGAAACTTTGATTCAAGCGCCGTCTCTATCTTCTCGATTTTCCTGACGGTTTCCTCGATTTCGCGGCGATGGCCGCGATTGAGCAGCGCCATGCGTGCGCCGGTGCCGGCGGCATTGCCGACGGCCTTGACCTTGTCGAGCTCGCAGTCGGGTATCAAGCCCAGCACCATAGCGTATTTCGGGTCGATGAAGGTGCCGAAGGCGCCGGCAAGGCCGATGCGGTCGACGTGATCGATGCCCTGCTTATCCATCAGCAGCTTGACGCCGGCATAGAGCGCCGCCTTCGCAAGCTGGATGGCGCGGATATCGTTTTGCGTCACCGTGATGCGCGGTTCGCCGTCGCGCAGCAGATAGGAGAAAGTGCGGCCATTCTGCAGGATGCGCGGCGAGCGCGCCGTCATCGAGCCATCGACGACGCCATCTTCCGAAATGATGCCGGTCAGGAACATTTCGGCGACGACCTCGATGATGGCCGAGCCGCAGATGCCGGTGACGCCGACCTTGGCGGCGGCTTCCTCGAAGCCCGGCTCATCCGACCACGGTTCGATGCCGATGACACGATAGCGCGGCTCCAGGGTTACAGGATCGATGCGCACGCGCTCGATCGCGCCGGGTGCGGCGCGCTGGCCGCTGGAAATCTCCGCGCCTTCGAAGGCCGGGCCGGTCGGCGACGACGCGGCGACGACGCGGTGGCTATTGCCAAGCACGATTTCGGCATTCGTGCCGATGTCGACCAGCAGCATCATTTCATCTTGGCGATGCGGCCCTTCGGCAAGCGTGGCGGCAGCGGCATCGGCGCCGACATGGCCGGCGATGCAGGGCAACATATAGATGCGCGTCCCGGCATTCATTGGCAGGCCTATCTCCGCCGATTTCAGATGCACGGCTCCCGATACCGCAAGCGCGAAGGGTGCGCCGCCGAGTTCGGTCGGGTCGATGCCGAGGAAAAGGTGATGCATGATCGGATTGCCGACGAAGACGGCGTTCAGAATATCCTCGCGCGACACGCCGCCGTCAGCGCAGACCTTGTCGATCAAGCCGTTCAGGGCTTCGCGAACGGCGTTGGTCATGGCCTCGCGGCCGTCCGGATTCATCATCACATAGGAGACGCGGCTCATCAGATCCTCACCGAAGCGGATCTGCGGATTGGAAGCGCCGGCCGATGCGACGGTTCTGCCCGACAGCAGAGACGACAGATGCATCGCGATCGTCGTCGAGCCGATATCGCAAGCAATGCCATAGGCCTCGTTCTTCAGGCCCGGATAGAGTGCGATGAGGCGGGGGCATTCGCTGTCCTGATCGCGATGAATGGCGGCCGTTACCTTCCATTCGCCCTTGCGCAGGATCGACTGCACCTGCGGGATGAGGTGGAAATCCACTTCGAGGTTGTCGTATTTCCAGTCCGCAGCGATGGCCGCCTTCAGGCGATCGAGATCGCCTGACGGTTTGTGCATGTCGGGTTCCTCGACCTCGACGTAGCACATGTGCACGGCCGGATCGCGGGCGATGACGCGCTCGTCGGCAGCCTTTCGCACCACCTGCGCGTTAATGACGGTATCCTGCGGCACGTCGATGACGAGATCGCCCTGGATCAAAGCGGAGCAGGAGAGCCGGCGGCCTTCCGGCAGCTCGCGCACTTCGGCATAGCGCTTTTCCTTCGGCCCGATCGGCGAAAGATGGTCATTGGCCGAGACGATCTTGTGCTTGGCAAAATTGCCTTCCTGCACGGACACCTGGCAGCGCCCGCAGGTCGCACGGCCGCCACAGACGCTTTCGACATAGACGCCAAGCTGCCGTGCCGCCTCCAGCACCGGCGTTCCCACCGGGAAGTGGCCGCGCTTGCCGGACGGCATGAAAAGGACGAGAGGTTTTGCGCTGTCGCTGGCTTCGGCCACGGATCAGTCTTTCTGTTTGCTAAGGCGACGCACGTTCGATCGAACGCGTTTGCTGTATGGTTTGACGGCTGCGCGGGCGATCGAATCCACCGCCCGATGCGCCGAGGTTTTGCGCCCCGTCGCGATTGCCGTCATCGCCGCAATGTTCTCTTCAGCCATCGCCATATTCGCAGCGATGACACTTTCGGCGACGGCGGTCACCTTTTCGGTGATCATCCGATTGAATTCGGCCGTGTTTGCGCGGCCGCCGGTCATAGCCGTCATCCACATTTGCGACAGGCGCATCCCGATCACCATGGGTGCCTCTATCCACAAGGTGGCGAGGTCGTCGGAAAGCCGGCGGCTCGGATAGGTCATCGCTACTCCCTCGCGGCTCCTGCACCGGCGCGTCCAGCACGGCCACCCCGACGTCCGCCACCGGCGCCGGGCGTCACGGTTGCTGCGGCCGCAACGCCGCCTTCCGCCGGCTTGTAATCGCGATAGGTCATGATCCAGTTGGTGCAATTGGCATCCGTGCCGTTCAAGACATTGGCCGCGCGTACCGCTTCCATCTCCTGCGGACGGCAGGGGTTCATGATCGCCGAGGTCATTCCAGCGCCGATGACCATCGGGATGAAACCGGCATTGATGCCGTGGCGGTGCGGCAGGCCGAAGGAGATGTTGGAAAGACCGCAGGTGGTATTGACCTTGAGTTCATGGCGCAGGCGGTGCAGCAATGCGAAGACTTGACGGCCGGCATCGCCGAGCGCCCCGATCGGCATGACGAGCGGATCGACGACGATGTCCTCGGGCTTGATGCCATGATCCATGGCACGCTCGACGATCTTCTTGGCGACGGCAAAGCGCACGTCCGGATCCATGGAAATGCCGGTTTCGTCATTCGAGATGGCGACGACGGGTACATCGTATTTCTTGACCAGAGGCAGGATGGCTTCGAGCTTTTCCTCTTCACCGGTCACCGAATTGACGAGCGGCCGGCCCTTGGCGACCTTGAGCGCAGCCTCGATCGCAGCCGTGACCGAGCTGTCGATCGAGAGCGGCACATCGACCAAACCTTGCACGATTTCCAGCGTCTGCACGAGAAGACCCGGTTCCGTCTCGTTCGGGTTGACCGAAGTCACACCCGCATTGACGTCAAGCATGGTCGCGCCGGCGGCGACCTGTTCCAGTGCGTCCTTGATGACGGTCTCGAAATTGCCTTCGATCATCTCGGCGGCAAGCTTCTTGCGCCCTGTCGGGTTGATGCGCTCGCCGATCACGCAGAAGGGCTGGTCGAAGCCTATGATGATCTCGCGGGTGGCGGAGGCAACGATGGTACGCGTCATGTCTGATCCTCTGGTCAGTTGGCCCGATAGCAGGTCTATCGCGCGGTGATTTGGGTTACAAGCCGGCCGGTTCCTCTCCTGGCCTGGCTCTATTTATCGAACTCAATGCGTCTGCGGCGGCGTATGGTGGGCAGCGATTTCCGCCATCGCCTGCTGGTTTTCTTCCCGGCCTTCGCTGATCTGATGCAGCCGCTCGGCAACCAGCGCGTCGGTGCGGCTTGCCTCGCGCTTCCACGGCTGGCGGCCTTTCAGAACGCCGGAATCATGCACCATCTCGGCAACATATTCCTCCTGACGGTAGGCCATGACGTGAATGCCGGAAACGCCCTCGATCTCCTTCACCTCGTTGATGATATCGATACAGAGCTGCTTGCCTTCCTTCTTCTGGTCCTGTGCACCTTCGATACGCTTGATGACCTCATCCGGGATATGCACGCCCGGTACGTTGGAGCGCATCCAGCGGGCAGTTTTTGCCGAGGCGAGCGGGCCGACTCCGACGAGAATGAAGCACTTTTCGTGCAGGCCGAGGTCGCGCACCTTCTTCATGTATTCCCTGAACATCGCTACGTCATAGCAATACTGGCTCTGGACGAACTGCGCGCCGGCCTCGATCTTCTTCGCCAGCCGGTAGGGCCGGAAATCATAAGGCGGTGCGAAGGGGTTGATGGCGGCGCCGAGAAAGACCTTCGGCGGCGACGTCAGCTTGCGGCCGGAGAGGAATTTGGCGTTGTCGCGCATGACGCGCACGGTTTCGAGCAGCGACATGCAATCGAGGTCGAAGACCGGCTTGGCGCCCGGCTGGTCGCCCGCCTGCACACCGTCACCGGTCAGGCACATGATGTTGCACACGCCCATGGCGGCAGCACCCAGCACGTCGCCCTGAATGGCGATGCGGTTCTTGTCGCGGCAGGCGATCTGCATGATGGGTGCATAGCCCATGCGCGTCAGCAAAGCACAGATGCCGACCGAGGACATATGGCAGTTTGCACCCGAAGCGTCGACCGCATTGATGCCATCCACCCAGCCCTCGAAAATGGCGGCGCGTTCGTAGACGTCTTCGGCATTGGCGCTGTCGGGCGGGTTCAGCTCGGCGGTGACGGCGAATTCGCCGCGGCGAAGCACGCGTTCCAGCCGTCCGAGCGAATAATGGCCGGGCAGGGGATCGAGCGGCAGATGCACGCCAAGCGGATTTTCATCGATATGCGACATCGCTTACGCTTCCTTTTTCGCCGCTTCGCGGGCTGCGGCCGCTTCCGCCGTGACGCGAAGCCAGGAGGAGGTTTCGCGCAGCGACTGGTTCACGGGCTTCTGCACCTTCAGGATCGCATCGCCCTGAGTCATATTCTGCGAGCCTTTCCATGCCTGCACCCAGACGCAGGGCATATCGGGCTCAACCTCGCAATTGCCGTTGGCGCGTACGCCCCCGCAGGGGCCGTTGCGCAGCTGCTTGGGACAGTTCATCGGACAGGACATGCCCGTCGATGACAGCGCACACTGGCCGCACATGCGGCAATCGAACAGGAAGCCCTTCACATTGCGTTCGATAAAGGTAATCGGGCGCTCCACGCGTTCATAGCCGAACGCCTTCCATAACGGATGAAGCAGGAGAAAGGCGTCTGCGAAGCGACGATAGAACCATTCGAAGAAGCGCGAGTGACGCACGGCCCATAGGCGGACCGTATATTTGCGCCGGGCGCGGCGGTTGGGAGAGACGCCGGCTGGCGTATAGGCACCGCTGGCTGCCTTTGCGCCCGCGGCGGCATTGCCGGGTTTCTGGACCGCATCAGCCATTGTTGCGGCCTCCGGCCTTCACCAGCGCCACTAGCCGCTCGCGATCATAAGCGGCCTCGAGCTCGCTTGCCGCCGCGTCTGCTTCAGCTTCAAGGTCGTCGGAAACAGGCACGGGATCGGCCTTACGCCATTCGGCGAGATAGTCGTCGGTCTCGGCGGCACCGGTGCGCATGGCGCACATGTCGATTGCTTCGGTAAAGCGCAGCGATAGCTCGCGTTTTGCCGTCTGCCTGCCCTTCTTGATAATCACCTGGGCTGGAATGTCCCGCCAGTAGACGACAATGCGATCCGCCATGCACAAATCTCCTCTTCACATAAGAATGCACGCCGGCCGACCATCGGACTGCGCTCGCCACGACGCGGCACATGCCGAAAAACGACGCGACGTGAAAACCTCGTCCGCGAGCGTCCCTAACGCACATTATCCTTTGAAACGGCTGGGTTCGAACTGTGATTGAATGTCGAACGTTCGTCCAGCATGTCGGTTTCGGCAAAGAAGAGACAGGATAAAGAGCGGGGAGGACGCAGCGATCAGACAGCAGACAATTCTCGGCCAAGGTCCCCGTAACCGGTGTAGCGATATTCGTAGTCCAGACCAAGATAAGCGGCGGCTTCCTTCGCCTTCGCCTGCAGCGCGGAATCCTCTTCCTGCGAGAGGTAGACCACCTTGCGGTAGTTGCCGAAATACATGTCGCGCAGCTCCGGATGACGGTCCAGACCGAGCGGAACGATGACGAAGGATTCGAACTGACGGGCGAGGAAGTCGGTCAGGAAAAACGACGTGATGTCGTCGTCGCGCGCCGCGAAAGCCTCATTGCCCGTGAAGAAGGAATAACAATGAGGGCCGGAAAGGCGTTCTATTCCCTCGCGCTCGCAAATCCTGTCGATATCTCCGCCGGTGCCGCAATCGGCATAGCCGATGAAGATCTTCTCGAACCCGCGCGAGCGGGCGTCCGTAATCGCCTCTTCCAGGGCCGGTGCGATCTTCTGCGGATAGGAATGGTAGATTGCGGGAAGACAATGGAGATCGATGTGGTCGAGCTCATTTATTCTGACGATCGCCAGTATTTCGCGCGCGATTGCCCCGCACGCGATTACATGAACTTTCTGAATTGCCGCGCGTTTATCGGGCGGAGGGTCTTTCTCCGAATCTTGCCGATCAACATCCATTCAAAGGGGCTCCTGATGATGACCGTATCGACAACCAGCAAAATCACCGCTGCCTTCGCCATTCTTGTGCTGCTTGCTTCATGCTCCAACACCATTCGCGGCATGGGCAAAGATACGGCAAACGCCGTCAATGCGACGGAAGATGCCGGTCATACCGTCAAGAAGGCTGCTCAGTAACTCATTTGGGATGTCTATGGGCCGGCGACAACCTTTTTCGTCGCCGGCTTCGGAGAAGTATGGCAATCAGGCCCCGGCAGCCAGGCTGTTGTGTTTGCGCTTCATGAATTCCTTGGCGGTTTCGACCGCGACGGCTGCGTCGCGGCAGTAGGCGTCTGCACCGACGGCCTTGCCGAACTCCTCGTTCAGCGGCGCACCACCGACCAGCACGACATAGTCGTCGCGCAGGCCCTTTTCCTTCAGCGTATCGATGACGACCTTCATATAAGGCATCGTCGTCGTCAGCAGGGCCGACATGCCGAGAATGTCGGGCTGTTCGCGTTCGATGGCGTCGAGATAGTTTTCGACCGGATTGTTGATGCCGAGGTCGATAACGTCGAAGCCGGCACCTTCCATCATCATGCCGACAAGATTCTTTCCGATATCGTGAATGTCGCCCTTGACGGTACCGATCACCATCTTGCCGAGCTTCGGCGCGCCGGTCTGCGCCAGAAGCGGCCGCAGGATCGACATGCCGGCCTTCATCGCATTGGCCGAAAGCAGGACTTCCGGAACGAAGAGAATGCCGTCGCGGAAGTCGATGCCGACGATGCGCATACCTTCGACCAGCGCCTGGGTCAGAACATCGTAAGGCGTCCAGCCGCGGTCGAGAAGGATTTGCGTCCCTTCCTCGATTTCTTCCTTCAATCCATCGTACAGGTCGTCATGCATCTGCTGCACGAGTTCCTCATCCGAAAGTTCCGCGAGAATGATTTCGTCGTCAGACATGCGCTCCATCCCGTTTTCGTGCAATGCGTCAGAGACTTGTATAAAACACTGCTATTATTACGGATAGACCCGAACGCCGCCAAAACTCTTTTTGAATGCGACGTCGCGCGGATCATTCGCGACGGAAAGAAAGCGACGATATTGACGCATCCATGTCTGTCCTATGCTAATTGCTGGCGCATTAAGGAACGTCCGGCCGGCGGAATCGGGTAGCATGGGGCACGATAGATGCATCCATGCGCAGGAGTGAGGAAACATCATGGACGATATGATTGAGCAACCGGCTGCAGGCAATGACGGCGGCGGACGGCGTTCGCGCGGCGAGGGCAGAGGTGCCGCGGCACGACGCGCTTCGCGCAGCGGCGGCGGGCCGGGTCCTTCGCTTCCCTATATCACGCGCAAGATCGGCGTTTATGAAGTGCTTGACGAAGAGGGTCTTCAGCTCATCGAGCGCAATGCCGACAAGGTTCTGGAGGAAATCGGCATCGAATTTCGCGACGATGCGGAAGCTCTCGCACTCTGGAAGGAAGCCGGTGCCGACGTGCGCGGACAGCGCGTGCATTTTCCGAAGGGACTTTGCCGCGAGCTTCTGAAGACGGCGCCGAAGGAATTCACCTGGCATGCGCGCAACAGCGCCCGCAACGCCCATGTCGGCGGCAAGGCGACGATCTTCGCGCCGGTTTACGGGCCGCCCTTCGTGCGCGATCTCGACGGCAACCGCCGTTATGCAACGATCGAGGACTTCCGCAATTTCGTGAAGCTCGCCTATATGGCGCCGTCGATGCATTCGTCCGGCGGCACTGTGTGCGAGCCGGTCGATATCCCGGTCAACAAGCGCCATCTGGATATGGTCTACAGCCATATCAAATATTCCGACAAGCCGTTCATGGGCTCGGTCACGGCACCGGAAAGGGCCGAGGATACCATTGCGATGGCGAAGATCGTCTTCGGCGACGATTTCGTCGAAAACAATTGCGTCACGCTGAACCTCATCAACGCCAACTCGCCGATGGTGTTCGACGAGACCATGCTCGGCGCACTGAAGGTCTATGCGCGGCACAATCAGGCTTCGGTCGTTTCTCCGTTCATTCTTTCGGGGGCAATGAGCCCTGTAACGGTTGCCGGCACGTTGACGCAGATCCTGGCCGAAGTGCTTGCCGGCGCCTCGTTCACGCAGCTCATCCGCAAGGGATCGCCGGTGCTTTACGGCACCTTCGCCGCCTCGATCTCGATGCAGTCGGGCGCGCCGACCTTCGGCACGCCGGAGCCGTCGCTGGTGTCCTACGGTTCGGCGCAGCTTGCCCGGCGGCTCGGCCTGCCGTTCCGTACCGGCGGCTCGCTTTGCGCGTCGAAGGTGCCGGATGCACAGGCTGCCCATGAATCGGCCAACACCCTGAACATGACGCTGCTCGCCGGCACGAATTTCGTGCTGCACGCGGCCGGCTGGCTGGAAGGCGGTCTCGTTTCTTCCTACGAGAAGTTCATGATCGACCAGGACCAGCTCGGCATGATGCAGAAGATGTCGGAAGGCATCGATCTCTCGGAGAACGGCCAGGCGCTGGATGCCATCCGCGAAGTCGGCCCGGGCAGCCATTACCTCGGCTGCGCCCATACGCAGGCCAACTTCCAGTCCGCTTTCTATCGCTCGGCGCTCGCCGACAACAACTCCTTCGAACAATGGGAGATCGAAGGACAGAAGCGTATCGAGCAACGCGCCAATGCGCTATGCCGCTCCTGGCTCGATCATTACGAAGCGCCGCCGCTCGATCCGGCGATCGACGAAGCGTTGCTCGCTTATATTCAGAAGCGCAAGGATTCGATGCCTGACGCTTTCACCTGAAGAGAGCCCGAGGCCGCCAGGGAGCAAGGCGGTGCGACGCGCGTCGCCGACCTGATCCAGAAGGAGGTCTGGCGGCCGCACTATCAATATAAGGGGCCACGGTGAGGTGCGGTCCCGCCATAGTCGAACAGCTCCGTGCGACGCTCGGCGTCCACGGAGTTTTCGTTCGCGGCAGCCTGTCTTTCCACCGAGGTGAGGGGCCACTCCTTTATGACGGCACGGAGGCCCGCAGCATCATCCTGCTCGGCAATATCGGCGGTTCGATCTGGCCGGCGTTTTCGAAATGGCTGGACATGCCCGCCAATAGGACATGCAAAAATCCGCTGGACGACTGGTCGAAGGCGATCATACGGCCGATTGCGGTAGAGGCGGGGGCTACGGCCTATTTTCCTTCGGACCCTCCCTGGCAACCATTTCAGCGATGGGCCATGCAGGCCGAGGGGCTAAAGGCATCGCCGCTCGGCATATTGATTCATCCGGACTATGGCCTATGGCATGGCTATCGCGGTGCATTGGGATTTGCGGACGTCCTTGAAGATGACGAGGTACAAGCATTTTCCGAGCATCCATGCGATCAGTGCGTCGAGAAGCCATGTCTCACGGCTTGTCCCGTCGATGCCGTAACAGCGGCGGGCTTCGACGTTCCGAGCTGTCGTTCGCATCTGCGTAAGCCGGAAGGGCAGGTTGGCTGCATGGCCGGCGGATGCTTTGCGCGCAATGCATGCCCGGTCGGAGCCGGCTATCGTTATTCCGTTGAGCAGCTTGCCTTCCATATGGCGGCGCTCCAGCTTTAGTTTTCACGCATTCCCTGTTTCGCCGCATTGCGGATGCGTTCTGGGGCTTGTGCCAGATGCGTTTCTTTGCGCATTCCGGACGGAAAACTGCAGCGCATTGTTCCTGGAAATACTCTATTCATGCGGAGCCATGCACTTGATTCGATCGATGGTCATGCTTGCCGTTCTTGCCTTTGCCGCCACCGCTTCGGCCGGCGAAGCCTGCCAGAAGGTTCGGCATCTTGGCGATGGCTATACGATCTGTACTTTCGATCCCGCCCACGACGATATCCAGATTTTCCACAATGACCGCAGCGGCAAACCCTACGGCTCGTTCCGGGCGCTGGAAATGGATCTGCGCCAGGATCGGGTCTATGTGCGCTTCGCCATGAATGGCGGCATGTATCTGGATGACCAGTCACCGGTCGGCCTGTTCGTCGAAAACGGGCGAGAGCTGAAGGCGATCAATACCAACAGCGGATGGGGCAATTTCCATCTCTTGCCGAACGGAGTCTTCTATCTCTCGCCAGGCAAAGCGGCGGTCATGGAAAGCAAGGCTTTCGCCGCTTCCGGCATCAAGCCGTTCTACGCAACCCAGTCCGGTCCGATGCTCGTCATCGGCGGCGAGCTCCATCCGTCGTTTCTGGCCGACAGCACCAGCCTCAAGACCCGAAACGGCGTCGGCGTCACCGTGGATGGGCTCGTCGTGTTCGCGATTTCCGATGGCCCGGTGCGCTTCCACGATTTTGCAACGCTGTTTCGCGATGATCTGAAATGTCCGAATGCGCTGTTTCTCGACGGCAGCATTTCCAGCGTCGACATACCGGAATGGCAAAGGCGCGACAGCCTGTTTCCGCTCGGGCCTATCATTGCCGTAACGGAAATGCTGCCGGGCTGATCGGTGCCTGAAACGCGAAGAGCCCCGCAACGCCTTTGCGCCGCGGAGCTCTCCGTTGCCGCCGCAAAATCTCAGACGAACTGATCGATATAGGTGAGGATGCTGAACAGGCCGTCCTTCGGACCCGGATTGCCCGGGAAATCCTCAGTGAAGCGAAGATAGGCCCTTGGCTTGCCGCCATAGGCGCCGGTCTGAGGCGCTTCCCTCGACAAGTGTTGGCGGATCGACTGCGGGAGAAGGTTGATCGTTGCGTCGTCGATGATCGGCTCGATGATGACAGGCTCGCCATTGAAGGCGATCGCCTCGGTTGCCGCGGTGGAGATGCCCGCCAGCTTGCGGATCTGATCGTAGGATTCCGGCGGCAGCGGCGCCGGCAGATAGGCCGCCATGCGGTGATACATGATATAGGCTTCGACCCAGTTCTGCGCGTTGACATGCAGGCGCATCGCGACTGCCTGACGCTGCAGCATGAATTCGGTGATGCGCGGCATCAGCGAGCTGCGATAATCCGGTGCGTAATGGTTGCCGCGCAGAGCCTGTGAGGCGAGATATTCGAGGCCGCCCCTGTAGGTATCCCACTGGAACATGCATTCCTTGTTACCCTGCTGCAGGCGCGGGTCGTCGGAAACGGCAGTGACGCGCGCAAAGGGTTCGGGCATGAAAAGCACGTCCGCCTTGTCCAAAGCGCGGGTGGTGTAAAGAAACGCCCAAAAAATGAACGGCGTCGGGCTCGAAATCGACTTCAGCAGAACGTCGCGCCGGATGATCATGAATTCGGGAAAGATATGACGCTCGAGAATGAAGTCGAGCATCGAGCGGAAGTCGCCCTTGGAATGACGGGTCGGATAGGAAAGGTGATAGAAGGGCTCCATATCCCCGCCGCCTGGCCGGCCATCGACCAGAAGCCACGGCGCCTGGATCATGCCGATATTTTGATCGTCCACCATGATGCGAAGATATTCGACGACCTTTTCGGGGATCAGGAGATCGTCGTCGCCGAGAAAGACCGCGTAGTGGCCGCGGGCTCTCTGCATTGCAAAGGCGTAGTTGCTGATGAAACCGGAGTTGCTTGCCCGGCGATAGGCACTGATTTCCGGATGGTGCGAGATCGACTGGATATAGGCGGCCGTATTGTCGGTCGAACAATCGTCGACGATGACGATCTCGAAGGGAAGGTCCAGCCGGCGGAATGCTTCCAAGTGGAAATTGATGTTCCGCTCGAGCATGAACTGACGGTTATAGGTCGGCACGCAGATCGAAAGAACGGGGACTTGGGTAGAGGACATCGATTTCTCCGCAGGGCATCGGCGTGATTCAATGCGCCGACTTTGATCCCTGCATAGGCCGGATTGCTTTCGCGGAGCTGGATAGCCCGGCAAATGTTCCGACGGCGGAAACGCCGATGCTCCAGTTCAGTGCAAGTTCCGCCCTCTATGCTCGTGAAAGAGCGGTCCTGCGATCCCGACAGGACAGGATTGCCGTTTCCGGGGCTGCTTCGCCCGGAAACGCGACAGGATAGCGCGAGCATGTGATACGTCCGATATCGTCAGCGGTCGGCATTCATGTCAGCATCAGGAGACCTTGTGAGCAAAGTCAGCGTCATCATTCCCGCCTATAACGCGCAGGAGTCCATCGGTGAAACGATTGCGGCGGTTCTTGAAAATCGCGACGTTCTGGAAGTGATCGTCGTCGACGACATGTCCCGAGATGCGACCGCGATGATCGTCGAGCGGCATGCCCAGCGCGACGATCGGGTGCGGTTGCTGCGCAATCCGCAAAATGGCGGGGCCGGATACAGCCGGAACGCCGGCATGGCGGCGGCGCACGGCGACTATTATTATTTTCTCGATGCCGACGACATGCCGGCGCATCGTTCGATCGACGAGGTGGTGTATCACATGGAAGCCAGCGGCTGCGATGTGATGGTGTTTCGTTACCGCTATGTCACGGAGAAGAGCGGTCGCCTCGGCCCGATGCTGGAGATCGACAATGATGCCTGGCAGGAACTGGTTGGCGATACCGACATAAGGGTTTTTACGCTCGACCAGTGCGGACGACTGCTTTTCACCGTGAATTTTCCCTGGAACAAGGTCGTCAGTGCCAGACTTTGCCGGGAGACGGGCCTGCGTTTCTCGGAAACGCGCGTTCACAACGATATCTATGCTCACTGGCATATCTACATGCATGCGCAGAAGATCGGCATGATGAACCGCTATCTCATCGCGCACCGCGTCTACCAGGGCGCCGCGCAGCTTACGAATGTCTTTACGGAAAAGCGTTTCGAAGTGTTCAAGGCGTTCGCTGAGGTGGAGGTGCTGTTTACGCGCTTGCCGCGGATGAAGGAGGCCTATTATCAGTGGTTCCTTCGCAGCAAGCTCGATTTGCTGTGCTGGATCTACCCGCAATTGCCTTATGATCTGAGGGAACGTTTCTTCGCGCTGATCAGGCAGTGCTACGAGGAATATGGTCAGACCGAGTACGATTATGTCCGGAAGCAGTCGATCGAGATGGCTGACATAGCGCTCAGGCTGAAACAGGCGCCGCATCTTCTATTCGGCGGGCGCTAAGGTAGCGGGCTCAGGCAATTCCAGGAAAAGTGTATGGTGGTTTTCGTCCGGAATTGCGTAAAAATAGAGGGATAGACCTGCCGCCCGTGATATGATTGCCGAACGAAAAGAGGCGCAGCGACCTGGTCGCTGCGCCTCTTTTCAATATCCGGTTCGTTCTATCGAATGGTGTCGAGTTCGTTCAGATCCGACGCGTCTTCGAATTCGTCGCGGCTGTAGATGGCGAAATCCGCTTCGGTCGATTCCTTGAACTTATAGGGATTCTCAAACAGCTTCAGCAATGTCCATTGCGGGAACCGGCTGGCGATGTCGGCGGTGAACTTGCGATGACGGACATGCGATGCGCCTCGGATATCCGGGCCATCGAAATTGGAGGCGTAGACAATGACATAGCGCTGGGAAAGGGAGAAGAGCCGGTCGAGATAGTCGACGTAGATGCGGTCATCAATCAGATGGTAAAGCACGTCGAGCGAAAGAGCGCAGTCATAGGCGTCTTCATGCATCTCCCAATCCAGCGACTGATCGCCCAGCCAGACGAAGTTGTAGTTCGGCTTGTTCCTGTACATCATCATCGTGCGCTCGATGACCGTTTTGGAGACATCAAAGCCCGTATACCGGTCGAACGAGAAGTATTTCAACTGATTGCCGTCGCCGGAGCCCATTTCGGCAAAGGAGGTAAGACCTTTCTTCCGGGCAAAGCCGTTCAGAAATTCACCCTTGTACTTGGCGAGCAGGTCATAGGAGCCGGGACCTGAATTGCCGCCGTTGCGGTAGCGGCCCTCCCAATAGCCGGTTGAATCAAAGGCAGCAGCGACTTCCGGTCTCCGCGTCGGCTGCGGCAGCGGCGTAACCGGAGCAACCCGCTCAACCGGCGGCATCGGGATAGGTTGCGGCTGTATCAGGAAGGGCTGCTGTGCGGGCTGCATCGCCACTTCGACCGCTGGCACGGCATCGCGAATCTGCTGCACCGATATGGCCTGCGGTACCGGTGCAGGCTGCTGGATCTGGGGCGCTGGCGCAGGACGCTGGGCCAGCCAAAGCGGAACCGGTCTTTTCAAATTGGAGCCGGCCTGCTGTTCCGGCGAAGCGGTATAGATGGGCTTTGCGACCTCGGCTACACGATCGCCCATGACGATATCGAGTTCGTACAGCTGCTTGGCGAGAGGGAACTTTTCGCTCACATAGTCGATCCATTGGTGGGTCTGGCCCGAGATGATCTTTTCGACGGCCTCGTCCACCGACGAGAAGCGGATTTCGTCGGGCCAGAACTCTTCCGCACCGGGATAGTCATGGACCACGGGCAGGGCGCCGACGGCCATTGCCTCGGCAATGTTGTAACCGAAGCTCTCATGTACCGAGGTCGACAGGATCACGCCCTTGTCCGACAGGAATGCGGGCATATTCCGCTGCCAGCCATGGAAGAAGACATTGCGGGTGAGACCGAGCTTTTCTGTCGTACGCAGCAGATAAGGCATCATGACGAACTCTTCCTGTTCGCCGGCCACATGCAGCGTGTAGGAAGGGTCCCGCTTCACCAGCGAATGCATGATCTGCAGGAAGAGAGGCTGGTTCTTGCGCATGAAGGGCTTGGCGGCCCAGACGATCTTCTTCTTGTCGAGCGAAGGGATCGGCTTGAACTTATCGAGATTGAGGCCGTTCCAGACGACATGGGTGCGCGTCTTCTGCGTGACATGCGGCGCCCTGAGCTTCAGGACGCGAAGCATGTCGTGGGATACGAGGATCAGATCGTCGATGGCCCCGAAGTCGATGCGCTGAGGGAAATTCGATTCCACGATCTCGAAGCGATGCCAGCGGGCAATGACGCGTTTGCCGAGCCGGCGGATATTCTGGTTGATCGCATGCACGAAGAGCTCGTTGCAGAATTCGAACCAGACGATATCGGCCCATTCCACAGCCGTCTCGATTTCCTTGTAGGTCCTCGGCTGTATGGCCAGAACTTCGTAAGTCTTTGACAGATGTTGGAATATATCACCGATGAAGCTGTCGACTTCGATGATTATGGCCAGCTTTTTCTTCTGATGCATCTTCTGCTACCGTAAAAAAGACGAGTGGTTCTTAGTCCCGACCTGACGGACGACACGATCGACCTTCGTGTCCGCCGAGCACCGACGTTCTTGGCAATATCCTGAGCGCGCGATTACCCCGCGTAGAAATTCCAGCCCTGAGGTTATGCCGGCCAACTTTCGCGAGGCTGGATTGCACGAAATGCCTTTCGGGCGGACCGCAGCCTTCGATTTGTCCGCACAAGCTTCGCAAAAGGAACGATCGCCAAGGTGCCGATCAAACGGGCTTGATTGCGAGTGAATCTCCGGGAGCCGGTTAAGCGGCTGCGTTCTTCGGATCAGCCGTTACTTGGGGTTCGGAATTAGGGGACAGTCAGATGTCATTGGCCGCGAACAGCTTGCATACGCCCGCCAACGGAGTGCATCAGGCGAGCCCGATACAATGGTCCGATGCGCCGCTTCTGACGCAGGACATGCTGAGCGGAACGTTCTGGAGCCTTGGGGACGTCAATCGCGGGATGTTCTCGCCGTTCGTGGTTCTGGCGCCCGATGGCATGATCGGCAATTATTTCGATCCCGCTGTCGATTTCTGGCATGTCATGGGCGGCCGGCTTTGCCTGATCGACAGGGACGGGCTGCCATCGGTCATTTTCGATTCGGCGCATATCGAGAATGGCAATCTCATGGCGCTTGCGGGGCGCGGGGTCATTGGCGGCGTTAACACGACCTACCTGCTGGTGCCGGCCGATCATCCTCAGCATCCGCTGTTTTCGATGCCCACAGGCGTCGAGCGCAAGGCAAAGTTCCTGGTACAGCCTGAAGAGGGGCTAAGGCGTCCCAATCTCGTGGTTGTGCCGGCCAATTCGAAGTCTCTGCATCCGCGCTGGTTCGAGAAGATCGACGACGCATCGCGCAACTGGGATCTCTGCATCGGCTATTATGGCGCCGAGACCCCGGAAGTTTCCAGCAGCCCTTACGAATACCTGGCGCATCTGCCGAAGACCAAGAAATTCAAGATCATCCATGATCTCTTTTATGAAGGCAGTCCGCTTTGGAATTATGAACGGATCTGGCTGCCGGATGACGATTTGCTGTGCGACGGCGAGGACATCAACAGGATGTTCCATCTCTCGCACAAACATGGCCTCGATCTGGCGCAGCCATCGCTGAAGCAAGGTTCCGGTTCCCATCCGAACCACCCCTTGACCGTTCACAAGCCCGACAGCGTCGTCCGCTTCGAAGGCTTCGTTGAAATCATGTGTCCGATCTTCTCGCATCGCGCGCTGCAGCTTTGTATCGGCTCCATGAAGGATGTGGAGTCGGGCTACGGTCTTGATCATCTCTGGCCCTCGTTCCTTGGAAGGCCGGCCGGGCGTATGGGGATCATAGATGCCGTTGCCATCGCTCATACGCGCCCGATCGGCGCGACCTATGATGTGAGATCCGCAATCGGCGAGCAGGCGGCTCTCTGGCAGGCCTACGGGTTTCAGTATCGTCCGGTGCCCGGGGTAAAGTGATCATATCGATTACCGCGTTGAAAGCTTGAAAACATGATAGATTTTTCGAATGTAGATCTCTTGATCGTCGGCGCAGGCTTCTATGGCGCGACAATTGCGGAGAGGGTGGCGAACGAGCTGCAGAAGAATGTGCTTCTGATCGACCGGCGTAGCCACATCGGCGGCAATGCCTATAGCGAATTCGACGGCGAGACGGGCATCGAAGTTCACCGTTACGGTGCGCATCTCTTTCACACGCCGAACGAGGTAGTCTGGACCTACCTCAACAGATTCACAACCTTCACGGACTACAAGCACCGCGTCTATTCGACCTATCGCGACCAGGTCTATTCGATGCCGATCAATCTCGGCACGATCTCGCAATTCTTCAACCGGCGCCTTTCTCCCGCCGATGCAAAGGCATTGATAGCGGAGCAGGCGGCCGAGATGGCAGATCGTCATCCGGCCAATCTGGAAGAGAAGGCGATTTCCCTGATCGGCCGGCCGTTGTACGAGGCATTCATCCGCGGCTACACGGCCAAGCAATGGCAGACCGATCCGCGTGATCTGCCGGAGCACATCATCACGCGCCTGCCGGTCCGCTACACTTTCGACAATCGCTATTTCAACGACAAATACGAGGGCCTGCCGGTCGACGGCTATACCGCAATCTTCGAGAGGATGCTGAAGCATCCCAAAATCCAGATCGCCCTTGATGTCGATTTCTTCTCGTTGAAATCCTCGCTGCCGGAGGGTCTTCCGATCGTCTATACCGGCCCGATCGATCGCTATTTCGATTATTCGGAGGGCGAACTCGGCTGGCGCACGATCGATTTCGAGAAAGAGACCCTGAATACCGGCGACTTCCAGGGGATGGCGGTCATGAACTATGCCGACGAGACGATCCCCTACACGCGCATTCTGGAATTTCGCCATTTCAATCCGGAGCGCAGCTATCAGAATGAGAAAACCGTCGTCGTGCGGGAATATTCACGCTCGGCGAAGCGGGTCGATGAACCATATTATCCGATCGATACACGGCAGGACAAAGAGATCTTCCTGCAATATCGCGAACGGGCCGAAGCGGAGACCAATGTCCATTTCGGCGGCCGGCTCGGCACCTACCGCTATCTCGATATGCATCAGGCAATCGGCGCGGCCTTGAAGGCGTTCGATAGCCGCATCGTTCCGCATTTCACCGAGGGACGCTCCATCGGCGGTGAGAAATAGATGGCGGCCGGCATGTGATTGCCTTCAAGGCGATGCCGGGCGAAAGTCATCGTGAAAATGGTTGAATTATAACGAGAAAGCCCGGCGACCGGGCTTTCTCTTTTTTCCTTTAGGACCGTCTGCGGCGTTCGCGCGCCGGCGCGGCGGCGCTTTCGTTGGCGGTCTTGTTGCGCAGCGGTCCGATCCGTTCGACGATCGTTTCCAGTGTCGGGCGGGGGCCGCGCACGTAGCTGTCCAGCGCCTGACGCATGGCGGCCAGATGGCCGCAGGAGGTGCCGCAGCAGCCGCCGATGATCTTCGCGCCGGCGTCGCGTGCGAGACGGGCATAGTCCGCCATCAGCGGCGGTGTACCGGAATAATGGATTTCGGCACCGCGATATTCGGGAATGCCGCAATTGCCCTTGACGATGACGGTTGCAGCCGGGTCCGCCTCGGTCATGTCGAGCAGGCTGGACAGGATATCCGATGCGCCGACGCCGCAATTGGCGCCGACCGCGAGCGGACCTCCGCCGATATCGGTGGCGATGGCATGAATGTCCTTCGGGTGCAGGCCCATCATGGTCTTGCCGGCAGTGTCGAAGGAGCCCGTATAGGCATAGGGCAGGCCGACCTTTGCCGCGGCTTCAGCAGCAGCACGGATCTCGTCCGGCGACGACATGGTTTCGATCCAGGCGACATCGGCGCCGCCGGCTTGAAGACCCTCGATCTGCTCAACGAAGGCCGCAACCGCGTCTTCATAGGTCAAGGCGCCGAGCGGCATCAGCAGTTCGCCCGTCGGCCCTACCGAGCCGCCGACGATGACCTTGCGGTCGGCCCTGTCGGCAACGGCGCGGGCGATCTCGGCTGCCGTCTTGTTGAGGCTATGCACGCGATCCTGTGCATGGTGAAGCTTCAGGCGATGACGGGTGCCGCCGAAGGTGTTGGTGAGGATGATGTCGGCGCCCGCATCGACGAAGTCCTGATGCAGCTTCGTGATCCGGTCGGGATGCTGTTCGTTCCAGAGTTCGGGTGCTTCGCCGGCCTCAAGGCCCATGGCAAAGAGGTTGGTGCCGGTTGCGCCGTCGGCAAGCAGTACGCCTTTTTCGGCAAGGAGATCGGTCAAGGGATTGATGGCGACTGTCATGGCGTGTCCTCGGATACGTCGAATTCGGATATTAGATGCAGATATAAACATTTCTTTATGTGAACACAACGGCAAGATGACGGCTCCAGCATCGGCGATGCGATCACAAAAAAAGCGCCCCGGTGAGAGCGCTTTCCTTTTGCGGATGAAAATGTCCTCAGGCGGCTGCCATCTGCGCCGTCTCATGCGATGTCGGCGTGACCATGGCGGCGATGATGCTTTGCAGGTCGATTGCACCGATGGGCCTGCCGCCCGTATCGGTGACGATAGCGCCCGTCTGGCCCGCCTCGGTGATCTGTTTGGCGGCGACTTCCAGCGTCATGTCGCCGGGCACGTGCGCGCCACCCGGCTCGCCCGAAAGCGGCTTCATGATCGTCTGCGTCTGGATGACGCGGCCGCGGTTCACTTCCTTGACGAAGGCGGTGATGTAGTCGTCGGCCGGTTGCAGCACGATCTGCTGGCCGGTTCCCTGCTGTACGACCTTGCCGTCGCGCAGGATCGCGATCTTGTCGCCGAGGCGCAGCGCTTCATCGAGGTCGTGGGTAATGAACACCACGGTCTTCTTCAGCTCCTTCTGCAGATCGAGCAGCACGGTCTGCATATCCACTCGGATCAACGGATCGAGCGCCGAATAGGCCTCGTCCATCAGCAGGATATCGGCATCGTTCGTCAGAGCGCGAGCCAGGCCGACGCGCTGCTGCATGCCGCCGGAAAGCTGGTTCGGATAGTGCCGTTCAAAGCCCTTGAGCCCGACGCGCTCGATCCAGTATTGGCCTTTCTTCTCGCTTTCGGAACGGGGAACGCCCTGGATGTCCAGTCCGTAGATCGTGTTCTCGATCACGGTGCGATGCGGCAGAAGCGCGAATTTCTGGAACACCATCGCCGTTTTGTGGCGGCGGAATTCGCGCAGGTCGTTTTCGTTCATCTTGCAGACGTCGACGCCGTCATAGAGCACTTCGCCGACGGTCGGCTCGATCAGCCGGTTGATGTGACGGATCAGCGTCGACTTGCCCGAGCCGGAAAGGCCCATGACGACGGTGATGGCGCCTGCCGGCATATCGATGCTGATATCCTGCAGGCCGAGTACATGCCCATGGACCTCGTTGAGCTCGGCCTTGCTCATGCCGTTTCTGACCTGATCCACATAGTCCCGCCCGTGACGGCCGAAGATCTTGTACAGGCTTTTGATCTGGATCGCGTGACTAGCCATGAATGACCTCCGAGTGCTTCTGGAGCCGTCTGCCATAGGCCTGGCTCGTGCGGTCGAAAATGATGGCGATGGCGACCAGCGCGAAACCGTTGAGAAAGCCGACGGTGAAGAACTGGTTGTTGATCGCCTGCAGCGTGTTCTTGCCGAGCCCGCCGACGCCGACCATGGAGGCGACGACGACCATTGCGAGCGACATCATGATGGTCTGGTTGATGCCGGCCATGATGGTGGGCAATGCGAGCGGAATCTGCACATTGAACAGCTTTTGGCGATGCGACGAGCCGAAGGCATCCGCGGCCTCGAGAACCTCCTTGTCCACGAGGCGGATGCCGAGATTGGTCAGGCGGATCATCGGCGGGACGGCATAGATGACGACGGCGATGAGGCCCGGCACCTTGCCGATGCCGAAGATGACGACGACCGGAATGAGGTAGACGAAGCTCGGCATGGTCTGCATTACATCGAGGATCGGATTGACGATCGACTGCAGCCGGTCGGAGCGCGCCATCAATATGCCGATGGGCAGGCCGATGACGATGGCGATGAGCGTACAGACCGTTACCATGGCGAGCGTGACCATCGTGTCGGTCCAAAGGCCGAAGACACCGATGAGGATCATGGAGATCGCGGTGCCGGCGACAATTTTGAAGTTGCGGCTTGCGGCATAGACGACGAGCATCATGACGATGAGCACGATGAACCAGGGCGTATTGGTGAAAGCCCATTCAAGATAGTTCAAAAACCACTGCAGCGGCTGCACGACGGCGTCGATGAGAGTCCCGTAGGCACGGACGGATGCCCTGAAACCGTCATCGATGTTCTTGCGTGCAAGGCGTATAATGGACTCGTCTATTGCCGGAAAGTTGCAGAGCACATTCGGCAGGATCGTACACTGAATAGCCATGTATTTCCCCTTCTTAGTCCGGTTCTGTCCTCGTCCGTGCATGTGGCCTTCATGCATGGATGGTCATGCAGCGCTGCGACCGGTTCTTCAGGCTGCTTTTGAATTCTTACAGCATTCGCCGTCGCCGATCTGCGCTCATTGCGACTTCGCTCCGCGTCGCTCCGTCAGCAGGAGCGTCACTCCAGTAGCTGCGTGCGAATATGAAATGGGCGGCAGACGCAGGCCTGCCGCCGATTATGCAGAACGGATCAGAGCGAAGCCTTGACCTTGGCGGCAACGTCAGGCTTAACCCACTTAGTCCACATGTCGGGGTAGGTCTTGAGGAAATACTTGGCGCCGTCCTCGTTCGTACCCTGATTGTCGGTCATCCAGGCGAGAACCTTGCCGACGGTGGCGTTATCCCATTTGCGGGTCTTCATATAGTCCATCGCAATGCCGGCCTTTGCCGCAAAATCCTTGGTCACGACGGTATAGACATCCGAGACGGGATAGGAGTTCACCTTCGGATTGGCGCAATCCTGCTGCGACGTGCAGGCGTCCCATTCCTTCTTGTCGTGTGGCGCGTTGAAGCTCAGGCGAACCATGTCATACTTGCCGAGGATTGCAGTTGGCGCCCAGTAGTAGCCGAGCCAGCCGGTCTTCTTCTCGAAAGCGTTGGCGATCGAGCCGTCGAGGCCTGCTGCCGAACCGGTGTCGACCAGCGTGAAGCCGAGCTTGTCGGCGCCGAGGGCCTTGTAGAGATTGGCGGTCGAGATCTGGCAGTTCCAGCCGGCCGGGCAGTTATATACTGCGCCCTTGGAAGAATCTTCCGGAGCAGGGAAGAGTTCCGGATGCTTCAGCGCGTCCTGAACGGTCTTGATGTCCGGATGGGCGTCGGCGAGGAACTTCGGAATCCACCAGCCTTCCACGCCGCCATCGCTCAAGAGCGGTGCCGCCTCGATCAAACGGCCTTCGGATACGGCCTTGTCGAGCGCGGTGCGCACGGCATTGACCCAAAGCTCGGGCGCGACGTCAGGTTGGCCCTTCTCGTTCATGGAAGTGAAGGTCGGCTGCGTGTCGCCGGTCACCAGGGTAACGTTACAGCCGTAACCATTTTGCAGGATGATCTTGTCGACCTGAGCGGCAACGCCGGCAGATGCCCAGTTCATTTCAGCGATGGATACGGTGCCGCAATCTGCGGCTTGCGCCGAGCCAGCCAAAGCATAGGCGCCGAATGCGAAGATAGCGGAAGCAAGAAGCTTCTTCATTTTACATTGTCTCCCAATTTTTCGTTACGTTGCGAAAATCGACTCTAACGCGTGCGATGTCCGTCGATCCCCTGTCAGCGTGGTTCAACCACAACCGCTCCAACGCCGCTGACGACGCCCGTACGGTCCCCTTTGCTGCTGTCGTGCATCTGGTCTTTTTGCGACCGCGAAACACTGTCGCGGTCGTGTGCTTTTTACATCGACACGGCGCAGCCTAAGGATTTGAGTGGAGAAATCAACAGCCCGCCGGCCAAATGAAGTTATCGTGCCTCTTGGAGAAGCTTATATAAGCGACTGAATTAGCCTGTTTTCTGCTATTCTTGGCTGCAAAACGAGCATTGTGGGGCTTTTGCAGGGGTTTGCAGCCGGGATGAAATTAAGAGCAGCTAAATATCGCGTCCCCGAAAGACGTTTTATGTTTCATTTGCGTCGTTTGTGATTTCTCAATGTAAAGAGGAAAATTTTCAAAAAAATTTCGGATTTACTCCAATTTAAGCACTTAATAACCCTCCGGTAACGATGTCAGCTTATCAATCGATGCGTGGCGGGGGACATACCGCCGCTTCCCTGGATCAGGTTTTGCGTACCGGGGAAAGCGAACCTTGCGGCGTTTGTGCAGGGGAGCCGGCGTTTTTGGCAAACCGCGCTGATCCCGGATCGCGCGGTTTTCGCATTTCACGATACCGGTTCGAGACGGTTTGAGGCGTCTCAACGGGCATTCTTTTTTCACCTCTGCCATCGGGCAAAGATAAAGCCGCCGATGCTGTCACATGGCGGCTTCTCTTCTGTCGGGCAGGCGGCTTGACGGGTATCAGCCGGCATTATAGGTGCGGATGAAGCCGATGGTGCCGAAGCGCGTGTCGAGCTGCTGCAGGCGGTTCTCGGGGCGATGGGCCGGAAGCTTGCCGTTCCAGGCGATCTGGATGGAATTCTGTCTGTTGAAGATGAAGAGCATTTAGGGTGTCCTCCGAGCCGGATCGGCTGGTGTTCGTTATGTTTTCGCGATGGAGATAATCCTCTTCGGCGTAACTAACAACGGATGAAATCGTCATCCCGTGTCGCAAACAGAGTATGTGCGAGCGTGAGGCATTTTTGTATCGTGATCGCATTTTTCAGCGGTTGGCGATCGCGGCAAAATCGAGGCGAAACCTAGTGTTTTCAGTGGCTGTGGCATATCGAGGTGGTGGGGAATGACAAAGGCGATCATGCTGCAGGGAACCGGCTCCGATGTCGGAAAAACGGTATTGGTCGCGGGGCTATGCCGGCTGTTTGCCAATAGGGGCGTGAGGGTGCGTCCCTTCAAGCCGCAGAACATGTCCAACAACGCGGCCGTTGCCGAGGACGGCGGCGAGATCGGTCGTGCCCAATGGCTGCAGTCGCTGGCGGCGCGCGTGCCGTCATCCGTGCACATGAATCCGGTGCTGTTGAAGCCGCAATCGGAAACGGGCAGCCAGATCATCGTTCAGGGCAAGGTCTGGGGCCAAGCCAAGGGCAGGGACTATCAGGCGCTGAAGCCGCAATTGCTCGGCGCGGTGCTTGAAAGCTTCGCCGCGATGCGCGCAGGAATCGACCTCGTCATCGTCGAAGGCGCGGGTTCGCCCGCCGAGATCAATCTTCGACGGGGCGACATCGCCAATATGGGTTTTGCCACACGCGCCAATGTTCCCGTGGTCCTGGTCGGAGACATAGATCGCGGCGGTGTGATCGCGTCGCTTGTCGGCACATACCATATCCTGCCGGAAGAAGACCGGCAGATGATCCGCGGCTATCTGATCAACAAGTTTCGCGGCGATGTCTCGCTGTTCGGGGAAGGCATAGAGGCGATCAACAGCTTTACGGGCTGGCAATGTCACGGTGTCGTACCATGGCTCAAGGCGGCGGCGCGCCTGCCGGCGGAAGATTCCGTCGTATTGGAGCGGCTTGCCCGCGGCTCCTCCGGCGCGCTGAAGGTTGCCGTGCCGGTGCTGTCGCGCATCGCCAATTTCGACGATCTCGACCCGTTGCGGGCAGAGTCCGATGTCGATCTCGTCTTTGTGAAACCCGGCGAGCGTTTGCCTACCGATGCGGGACTTGTCGTACTGCCCGGCTCGAAGTCCACGATCGGTGACCTCCTTGACCTGCGCGAGCAGGGATGGGATCGCGATATTGCCGCGCATGTGCGCCGCGGTGGCCGCGTCATCGGCATTTGCGGCGGCTATCAGATGCTTGGTCACGCGGTCCACGATCCACTCGGCATCGAAGGATCGGTGACGGAGACCCCCGGGTTGGGCCTGCTGGATATCGAGACGGAAATGGCGCCGGAAAAGACCGTGCGCAACAGCACTGCCATCTCGAAGGAATTTGACGTGCCGCTATCTGGCTATGAGATCCATCTCGGTATGACGCGCGGCGCCGACTGCGACCGGCCATCGGCGATGATCGACGGCCGGCCCGACGGAGCGATATCGCCAGACGGCCGTGTCATGGGCACATACTTGCATGGTCTCTTCGGCAGCGATGCCTATCGGGCAAAGCTGCTCGCAAGTTTCGGCCTTTCCGGCGAGCGTATGAACTATCGCGCCAGCGTCGATGCAGCACTGGACGAAGTTGCTGCGGAGCTGGAAAGCGTACTGGATCCCGCCTGGCTTGATAGCCTGATCAGCTAAAGTTCGCCCGACACTTCCCGGCGGCGGCGGTCGAGTTCTTCGCTGTAGCGACGCAGCGTATAGCTCTCCGTCAGGAGGCCGATCACCTTGCGCTCGATCAGGTCGTTGATCACGACAAGCGCTTCGGCCTTCGTCTGGTCGAACATGGCGGCGGCCTGCTTGGCATTCATTTGCGGCTGCAGGAACTCGTTGCGAAGCTGGATGAAATCGGAAAGCCCGTGTTCCTCGTCATCCTTCTCGATCGGGCTTGCATAAACGTCGGGCACCAGGACCATTCCGGAGTATTTCCCGTGTTTGTCGACCAGGATGACGCGCTGGGCCGAGCCGATCGGAAAATTCTTGCGGAATTCCTCGATGCTCATGTCGATGCTGCCCGTATGCACGTCGGGGCGCATCATGCGCGCGACAGTAAGATTGCGGATCCAGCCGACATCGTGGGCGCTGCGGATGCTTTCGCCACGCAGATGGAAGCGCCATGTGGCGAAGGAGTAGCCGAAGGTCGTGCGCACGACGAGCGAAGAGGTGATGACGGCAGCCAGCACGAGTGCGGTGATTGGGAAATCTCCGGTAATTTCCAGCGCCAGGAAGGTCATGGTCAGCGGGCCGCCGATGATTGCGACGGCAAGCGAACTCATGCCGACCACGGCGTAAACGACCGGCGTCAGAGTGGCGTGATCGAAATAGGGGGCGCAATAGGCGAAGATCTTGCCGAGCAATGCGCCCATGAACAGCGATGCGAAGAACAGGCCGCCCCTGAAGCCGGAGCCGATCGAAACCGCCGAGGCCAGGGATTTCAGGATGAACAGGCCGACGAGCGCGCCAAGAGTCACGTTCGTTGACAGATTGAGATGCAGGGCTCCGTGGCCGGCGGACAGAACCTGGGGCGAGATGAGGGCGAGCAGGCCGACGACCAGACCGCCGAGCGCAGGGCGGAAAGGTGTCGCGATGGAACTCTTGCGCGCCAGTTCCTCGACCCAGGCGACGCCCTGCATGATCAGGATACCGATGCCGGCGCAGAAGGCGCCGAGCAGGATGGACGGAAGATAATCCGCTGGGACGATCGCGCCGAAATGGTCGATATCGATGGCGAAGTCGTCGCCGGCAAGCAGCCTTGCGATGACTGTCGATATCAAGGCCGATACGACGACGGGCGTCAAGGTCAGGATCGAATAACTGCCGATGATCAGCTCGAAGGCGTAGAAGGCGCCGGTGAGCGGCGCATTGAAGGCGGCGGCGATGGCACCGGCCGCTCCGCAGCCGACGAGCATGCGCAGGTCCGCGCGACGCATCTGCATCTTGTAGCCGAATTTGGAGGCAATGCCGGCAGCGAGCTGCGTGTAACCTGCTTCAAGCCCGACGGAGGCGCCGAATCCGTTCGAAATCAGGTTCTGCACCGCAACGATGATACTGTCGGTAAGCGACATGCGGCCGCCGTGCAGCGCGTTAGCCTCGATCGGATCGACCATCGGCTTCTTGCGCGTACGCGACAATATATAGAGCAGGATGCCGAGGATGATGCCGCCCGCAATGGGGGCAACGAACAGGACGGATTTTTCAGGAATCGCCATCGCCGCCGAACTGAGGCGTTCGTAGTCGGTTATGCCGTATATAAGGCTGTGGAGCTTGCGCGAGACATAGCTCATCGCCGTCACGGCGCAACCAGAGGCTATTCCCGCCAGCGCGCCGGCGAAAACCAGTCCCAGTTCGCCACGGCGCAGCAATGCCCTGAACCGACCGAGATCGAATAGAGCCGAGAGGACGCCGAGACGGCGCGGTTGGAATTTCTGCAGCATGGGGAGCGGACGATACGTTTTATTCGAATGTGAGGTCTTACCCTCTATAAACTCCTAACATCAAAGAAATACGGCAAAAAAACCGCTGGTTTTACGCGAATTTTCAGCCGATTTCGCAATCAGGACGGCGCAGGTCGCATCCATGCCCTTGATTGACTTGAACTAAGTGAAAGCCTAATCATTGCAAACATAACGAATGGTTCCCGGGCGGCGATCTGCCGCATGGGATGAAAAGGGAATGTGAAGGGACGGACCCAATTCGGGCGTTCTCATCACAGCCGACCCCGCGACTGTAGAGCGGTCAGGGTCTTTCGTTCGGTTTGAGGTCCATTCCGTCGATGGTTCGCATGGGGCGAACGGGGCGGGGCAGGCACGAATCGAAAAAGCCACTGGCGTGGCATCATGATCAACCGGGGCTGGACGCCTCTTATTCTACGAATCGTCCGCCTTTTCATGACGGATTGCCGGGAAGGCGAGAAAGACCCGCTGGCACACGATCGGGGGCGACCGGTTTCGGTCAGCCCCCATCGCGGCGCCTTATCCGCGAGCCAGGAGACCTGCCATGCGTGCCGGGCGCAAGCCTGTTCTGGGACATCGGTTCCGCTGCCAGCACGGAGGTTGTCATGGCGCAAGACGAGTTTTCGGCGTGTAGACGCCCTGTTTCCGGTTTCAGCGACATGCTGCCGATCCTCGCCATTGCGTGGGAGCGGGCATAGCGCATGTCCTCTTCGACTTCTCAAGCCATTTTCGTCCTCGGTGGGGCGCGCTCCGGCAAATCCAGATTTGCCGAACTTCTGATTTCCGACATGGGTCTCGAACGTCACTATGTGGCGACAGGACGGGCGTGGGACGACGAGATGCGTGAGCGCATCGCGCAGCATCGTGCCGACCGTGGTGACCTTTGGCAGACGCATGAGGATCCGATCGATCTTGTGGCGCGGCTCGCCGCGATCGACGCCCAGGGTCGTGCTGTGCTCGTCGACTGCCTGACCCTTTGGATCACCAATCTGATGATGGCCGAGCGTGATATGGCGGCGGAGTTCGCCGCCCTCACGGAATTCCTGCCGAAGGCGCGGTCGCGGCTCGTTCTCGTCTCCAACGAGGTGGGTTTCGGAATCGTTCCGGAAAATCGCATGGCGCGCGAGTTTCGCGATCATGCCGGCCGCCTGCACCAGATGGTCGCGGCGGCGAGTGCCGAAGTTTATTTTATCGCAGCGGGCTTGCCGCTGAAAATGAAGGGCTGATGCATATGAACCAGGAAAAGATTCCCGCCACCGTCATCACCGGATTCCTGGGAGCCGGCAAGACGACGATGATCCGCAACCTCCTGCAGAACGCCGGTGGCAAGAAGATCGCGCTGATCATCAATGAATTCGGCGATCTCGGCGTCGACGGCGACGTGCTCAAGGGCTGCGGCGCGGAGAACTGCACCGAAGACGATATCATCGAGCTGACCAATGGCTGCATCTGCTGCACCGTCGCCGACGACTTTATCCCGACGATGACGAAGCTTCTGGAGCGCGATGCGCGCCCGGATCACATCGTCATCGAGACCTCGGGCCTTGCGCTGCCGCAGCCGCTGGTCGCTGCTTTCAACTGGCCTGACATTCGTACCCATGTCACCGTCGATGGCGTCATTACCGTTGTCGATAGTGCTGCCGTCGCTGCCGGGCGCTTCGCCGACGATCACGACGCCGTCGAGGCCCGCCGCATCGAAGACAACTCGCTCGATCATGAAAGCCCGATCGAAGAACTGTTCGAGGATCAGCTGACTTGTGCCGATCTGATCGTGCTCAACAAGACCGATTTGATCGACGGCGACGGTCTCGGCCGCGTCCGCGCCGAGGTTGCCTCCCGCACTGCCCGCAAGCCGACGATCATCGAAGCGAAGAACGGCGACGTGCCGGCCGCCATCCTGCTTGGCCTCGGCATCGGCACGGAAGACGATATCGTCAACCGCAAATCGCATCACGAGCTGGAGCATGAGGACGGCGCGCCGCACGATCACGACGAGTTCGACAGCTTCGTGATCGAACTCGGCCCGATTGCCGATCCGGTTGCCTTTGTCGATGCGCTGAAAGGCGTGATTGCAGAGCATGACGTGCTGCGCCTCAAGGGCTTCGTCGATGTGCCCGGCAAGCTAATGCGCCTGCAGATCCAAGCCGTCGGTAGTCGCATCGACACCTATTTCGATCGCGCCTGGGCGCCGGGCGAAGCACGCGCGACCCGGCTTGTCGTTATCGGCCTGCATGAGATGGACGAGACGATCGTTCGCAAGGCGATTGAAGCGTTGGTTTGATCTATGTCGAGTCTTTGGCGTGTGATACCCCCCTCTGTCGCTCTCGCGACATCTCCCCCACAAGGGGGGAGATTGGGAGCTTGTGGCTGCCACATCGTAAAACAACTGGTGTTGGAAGCTGCTGGGGCTTTGGGAGGCAAGTCCAGAGAAGCATGGCACCGGATGATCTCCCCCCTTGTGGGGGAGATGTCACAACGTGACAGAGGGGGGTATGCCGCCGCATACTCTGCGGTCTAATGCACCTCCTTCTAGCTCAAAAGGGAACGATCAGCGACGGTGAAGAGGCGATCGACCTCGGTCAGTCGCCCGGCGATATTCTCTTTCTGTCGGCTGCCGATACCGAGCTTGCGGCGATTGCCGCAGCGCACGGCGAGAGTGGCCGTTCCCTTCGGCTTGCGAGCCTGATGAGCCTCAAGCATCCGATGTCCGTCGATACCTATATCGACAGGACGGCCCGGCATGCGAAGCTCATCATCGTGCGGGCGCTCGGAGGCGCAAGCTATTTCCACTATGCGCTGGAGGCGCTGCATGCCTGCGCGGCGCGCCAGGGTGCCTTAATTGCGGTGCTGCCGGGGGATTCGAAAGCCGATCCCGGGCTGACGCCATTCTCCAACGTCGCGCTCGATGATCTCAACGCGCTCTGGTCCTATCTGATCGAGGGCGGCGAGGCGAATTCGCGGGCGTTTCTTGTCTATGCAGAGGCGATGCTCTCGGGCGCCGAGAAGCCCATGCCCGCCGTGCCCTTGATGAAGGCTGGTATCTGGTGGCCGGGCCGGGGTGTGATTGGCGTCGGGGAGTGGCGGACAGTTTCCAATTCTTGGATGGCAATCCCTGCAGGATTCGAACCTCCGACGATCGCGATTTCCTTCTACCGCGCTCTCGTCCAGAGTGGCGAAACCAAGCCTGTCGAAGCCATGATGCAGGCGCTCATCGCCGAGGGCATGCGGCCATTGCCGGTCTTTGCCTATAGCCTCAAGGATGCCGTGTCCGTCGGCGTACTCGAAAGCATCTTTGCTGAGCTGAAGCCGGGTGTCGTCGTCAATGCCACGGGCTTTGCCGTGTCGGCCCCGGGTGCGGATCGCCAGCCGACGGTGCTGGAAACGGGTGAGGCTATCGTCCTTCAGGCCATCTTCTCGGCTTCCTCCAGGCAAGCCTGGGAGGCGTCCTCTCAGGGGCTTTCGGCACGGGATCTCGGCATGAACGTGGCTTTGCCCGAGGTAGACGGCAGAGTTCTCGCGCGCGCCGTGTCCTTCAAGGCCGCGGCCCGATACGACGAGTGGGTCGAGGCCAATATCGTCGCCAGCGAACCGCTTGAGGATCGCATGCGCTATACGGCGCGGCTGGCTGCCAATTGGGCACGACTGCGCAATACGGCGCCCAGAGATCGCCGCGTCGCGCTGGTTATGGCGAATTATCCCAATCGCGATGGACGCCTGGGCAACGGCGTCGGGCTCGATACCCCCGCCGGCACGATCGAGGTGCTGAAGGCGATGCGGATGGCGGGCTATGGTGTTGCCGATCTGCCTGGCGATGGCGATGCGCTGATGCGGCATCTGGCGGAAGGTCCCACGAATTCGGGGCATGACGGCCGTGTGGTCCGCGAGACGCTGTCCTTCAGCGACTACGAGGATTTCTTTTCGTCACTTCCCAAACAGATTCAGGATGACATTACGGGCCGCTGGGGTAAGCCAGAGGCGGATCCCTACGCGCTCGATACCGGCTTCGCCTTACCGTTTGCCCGTTTCGGCGATGTGCTTGTCGGCATTCAGCCGGCGCGCGGCTACAACATCGATCCGAAGGAGAGCTATCATTCTCCCGATCTCGTTCCGCCGCATGGCTATCTCGCCTTCTATGCGTTTCTGCGCCGCTCCTTCGATGCGCATGCAGTCATCCACATGGGCAAGCATGGCAATCTCGAATGGCTGCCGGGCAAGGCGCTGGCCCTTTCGGAAAACTGCTATCCGGAAGCGATCCTTGGGCCGCTGCCGAACCTCTATCCCTTCATCGTCAACGATCCCGGCGAGGGCACGCAGGCCAAGCGCCGTACGAGCGCCGTCATCATCGATCACCTGACGCCGCCGCTGACGCGCGCCGAAAGCTATGGTCCACTGAAGGATCTGGAGGCACTGGTCGACGAATATTACGAGGCTTCGGGCGGCGACCCCCGCCGTATCCGGCTGCTTCGCAAGCAGATCCTCGATCTCGTCGCCGATATCGGTCTCGACCAGGATGCTGGCATTGCCAAGGGCGAGGGCGAAGACGAGGCATTGCGCAAGCTCGACGCCTATCTCTGCGATCTCAAGGAAATGCAGATCCGGGACGGCCTGCACATTTTCGGCGTTTCGCCTTCAGGACGGCTGCTGACGGACCTGACGGTGGCGCTGGCACGGGTGCCGCGCGGGCTGGGCGAGGGTGGCGACCAGAGCCTGCAGCGGGCGATTGCTCGGGATGCGTTCGTGGACGTGGAGAGTGGGGAGGGTGCGGTACCCCCCTCTGTCGCTCCCGTGACATCTCCCCCACAAGGGGGGAGATTGGGGGCTCGCGGCTCGACATCGCCTCAAACTATCGAATCCGCTGATGCGGTTGGTGATGAATCGGAAAAGCCAGGCGGCATACTCCCATCAATCTCCCCCCTTAGGGGGGAGATGTCAGCAAAGCTGACAGAGGGGGGTATCTCTCCGAATAGACCATTCGATCCTTTAGACTGCGACATGGCCGCCGAATGGACCGGCCCGCGCCCCTCAATCCTCCAGGATATCTCCGACGCCCCCTGGCGCACTCAGGGCGATGCCGTCGAACGTATCGAACTTTTGGCCGCGAAGCTCGTGGATGGTGATATAGCCTGCCCCGAGAATTGGCCCAACACACGCATGGTCCTCGGTGAGATCGCCGCAAAGCTCCAGCCCTCCATCCTCGCTTGTGGCGATGCGGAAATCTCGGCTTTGCTCAAGGGCCTCGACGGCCGTTTCGTTCCGCCCGGCCCCTCTGGCGCGCCGACGCGTGGGCGACCTGATGTTCTGCCGACGGGACGGAATTTCTATTCGGTCGACAGCCGTGCTGTGCCGACCCCGGCGGCTTACGAACTCGGCAAGAAATCGGCCGAACTGCTGATCCGCCGTTACGTGCAGGATCATGGTGAATGGCCCGTTTCCTTCGGCCTGACGGCCTGGGGCACGTCGAACATGCGCACGGGTGGCGACGATGTCGCGCAGGCGCTGGCGCTGATCGGCGTCAAACCGGTATGGGACATGACGTCCCGCCGCGTTACCGGCTACGAGATTATTCCGCCAGCCATGCTTGGGCGGCCGCGTGTCGATGTCACGCTGCGTATCTCGGGCTTCTTCCGTGACGCATTTCCTGAGCAGATCGCCTTGTTCGACAGGGCAATCCGCGCGGTCGGCATGCTCGATGAAGATATGGCCGACAATCCGATCGCGGCGCGCATGCGCGGCGAGATCGCGCGGCTGGAAGTCGCCGGCCTCGATACAAGCTCGGCCAGCCGCCGGGCCGGCTATCGCATCTTCGGCTCCAAGCCTGGAGCCTATGGCGCCGGTCTGCAGGCGCTCATAGATGAAAAGGGCTGGGAGCGGCGTGCGGATTTGGCCGAAGCCTATCTCGTCTGGGGCAGTTATGCCTATGGCGCCGACGAGGAAGGCAGAGCCGAGCGCGGCGTTTTCGAGGAACGCTTGCGTTCCATCCAGGCGGTCGTGCAGAATCAGGACAATCGCGAGCACGATCTGCTCGACAGCGATGATTATTATCAATTCGAAGGCGGCATGGCCGCGGCAGCCGAGCAGCTTGGCGGTGCGCGGCCCTCGATCTATCACAACGATCATTCGAAGCCGGAAAAGCCTGTGATCCGATCGCTTGAGGAAGAGATCGGCCGGGTGGTGCGCGGGCGTGTCGTCAATCCCAAGTGGATCGAGGGCGTCATGCGCCATGGTTACAAAGGCGCCTTCGAGATCGCGGCAACGGTCGATTATCTCTTTGCCTTTGCCGCGACGACGGGTGCGGTACGCAATCATCATTTCGAGGCGGTCTACCAAGCCTTCGTGGTCGATCAGAGCGTGCGGGATTTCATGGCGGAGAAGAATCCGGCCGCGCTGCGGGACGTGCGGGAGCGTCTGCTGGAGGCGATCGATCGCAGACTCTGGATGCCGAGAAGCAATTCGGCCAGATTCGATCTGGAAAACCTGGATAAGGGCAAGGAGGCGGCGGCATGAACGCGGTCGAGGAGCTCCTGGTAGCCTTTCGAGACTATCTCCTATCACGCAGCGATCCGACGCTGCGACATTTCATCCAGGGCTTTGCCTGGTCGATGGCAGAGCGACCGCTGGTGCCGCATGATCTGCCGGTCGTTGCCCACCTTCGAAAACCCCGTCGATTGGGCAACGGAGCCGAACGGGTTCTGTTCGACAAACTCGCCGATGCCGCGGATATGCTGCATTGGGCGCAGACCTACAGCATCACCGACTTCGGCAGCGATTTCCTCCAGCGATATGGCTGGGTCGAGCTGTTCGGCGCACGCGGGCATTTCGCCAGCGAAGAGATGGCCGGCGGTTTTCTGCTGCTCGGCCCCGAAGTGCATTATCCCGATCATCATCACACGGCCGAGGAAATCTATATCCCTCAGACCGACGGTTCGTTGTGGAGCAAGGATGCCCAGCCGTTCCTGCCGCGCTGGTCGGGCGAGATCATCCACCACCCTTCGAACATCCGCCATGCCATGCGGACGGAAGATGAGCCGCTTGTCGCGCTTTATCTGTGGCGCGGCGGTCCGCTGGCACAGAAATCGATCATATCAGGGAGAATGCAATGAGCGACGAATTGGCCGAAACCGGCGCGGGCGCCCCGAAGAACGACGATGCCCGCCACGCCGACAAGATGGCCAAGAAGAAGGCCGCGCGCGACAAGATCATGGCGACCAAGACCGATGAGAAGGGCTTGATCATCGTCCATACCGGCAAGGGCAAGGGAAAATCTTCCTCCGCCTTCGGCATGATCTTCCGCCATATCGCCCATGGGAAGCCCAGCGCCGTGGTGCAGTTCATCAAGGGCGCCATGTGGACCGGCGAGCGCGACCTGATCGAGAAGCATTTCTCCGATCTTTGCCAGTTTCATACGATGGGCGAAGGCTTCACCTGGGAAACGCAGGATCGTGCCCGCGACGTTGCGGCGGCGTCCGCAGCCTGGGAAAAGGCCAAGGAACTGATCCGCGACGAGCGGAACTCGATGGTGCTGCTCGATGAGATCAATATCGCACTTCGCTACGACTATATCGATATCAATGAGGTGCTGGAATTCCTTAGGAACGAGAAGCCTTATATGACGCATGTCGTCCTTACGGGCCGCAACGCCAAGGAAGAGCTGATCGAGATCGCCGACCTCGTCACCGAGATGGAGCTGATCAAGCATCCTTTCCGCTCGGGCATCAAAGGCCAGCCGGGCGTCGAATTCTGATCGTCAGCCGGGCTCTCAATTGCCCGGCAGCATTGTCCTCAGTATTTCCGCCGTCTGCGGGTTTGCGGGGAAGAAAGATTCGATCGCGAGTTCCGATAGGGTCACATCGACGGGCGTTCCGAAGACGGTCGTTGTCGAGAGCAAAGAAAGTTGTCCTGCTTCGGTGACAAGCTCGAGCGGTACTGCGATGCCTGCGAAGTCCCACTCCGGTGCCGCTGATTTCGGGGCAGGTGGTGCGGGATAGGCTGACAGTTCCTGCAGCAATTTTTCCAGCATGGGATCGCCGGTCGCCGATATCTGCTGGCGTAGACGCTCCAGCAGATGCGCACGCCATTCCGCGAGATTGGCAATGCGGGGTGCGAGACCGTGCGGATGCAGGCTGAGCCTGAGGACGTTGATCGGCCCCTCGGTCAGCGAAGCTTCGACGCCGGCCATAAGAGGTGCGACGGCGGCATTGGCCGCGATCAGCGTCCAGTGCCGATCGATAGCCACGGCCGGGAAGGGTTCGTGCCCCTTCAGGAGCGTATCGACTACGCGCCGCGCCGGAGCAAGCGCCGGATCGTCCAGCTTGCGTTCGGGAAAGACGGGGGCGAAACCCGCCGCCAGGAGCATCGGGTTGCGCTCGCGTAGCGGCACGCCGAGCCTTTCTGTGAGATGCATCAGCATGCCGCGGCTTGGAAGCGCACGCCCGCTCTCGATGAAGCTCAGATGCCGCTGCGATATATCGGCTTCAAGGGCGAATTCGAGCTGGCTCAGGCGGCGTCGCTGCCGCCATTCGCGCAGATGGTCGCCGAGAGAGCGGGTAGGGCTTATCATGCGGCAGCTGGCAGCTGGTCGATGAAGCCATGAACGGACCTCAGCCGGTCGCCTTCCAGGATGGCGAAATCCGTGCCCTTGATCAGCGGTTCGGCATCCGCCGGTCCGAATCCCCAGGAGAAACGGAGATTGTCGCCGTGCCGATCGCCGTCGGTGATCAAGGTAAAGCGGAAACCGGGGAAGCGATCGTGGGCGGCGGTGACCAGTGCGTGGATCTGCTCCTGATTGTCGGCACGCATCATCGGGTCGATGTAGCTGCAGTTTTCCGTCCACGCCTCGGCAATGAGCGCGCGGCGACGTTCGGTATCGGCCTCGTTCCAGATGGCGATATAGCGGTCTGCAATGGTGTTCGCGTCAGTCATCGGTCAACTCCTTTGGATCGCCTGAACCGTTCAGGCAGGGCGATCATCGGCGCGTACCGAAGCACTATCAATTACGTCGGAGGTAATCAAAAGCCTGTTTCAGAGACCGAGCCAGATTCTGACGGGGTGGGTGGGGTCCGCCAGCAGCTTGATCGCGAAGGCGATGCATACGAGCACCAGCAATGGCTTGATCAGCTTGGCGCCGATGCGCATGGCGAGCCGCGAGCCGAGCTGGGCGCCGAGGAATTGGCCAACGCCCATCGTCAGACCGACCTTCCAAAGGATGGCGCCGGAAAAGATGAAGACGATCAGGCTGCCGAGATTCGATCCGAAATTGAGCAGCTTCGTATGTGCCGTCGCCTTCAGCAGGCCGAAGCCGGCGAGCGTCACGAAGGCGAGCATCAGAAACGAGCCGGTGCCGGGGCCGAATGCGCCGTCGTAGAAGCCGATCAACGGCACGAGCGTCACGCCGAAGAGTCCGGCGCTCATGCGCCGATGCTTTTCGACATCGCCGAGATTGGGTTTCAAGGCGAAATAGAGCGCAATTGCGATCAGCAGGAAAGGCAGGATGATGCGCAGAACCTCGCTCGGCATGATTGTCGCCAGCAAGGCACCGAGAATGCCTCCGATTACAGCCATCGCCGCCATGGGAAGCTGCTCGTGAAGCTCGACATGCCCCTGCCGGGCGTAGGCGATTGTTGCGGAGGCCGCGCCGCAGATCGACTGCACCTTATTCGTGCCGAGGGTCTGCAGCGGGGGAATGCCCGATAGCAGCATGGCAGGTACGGTGATCAGCCCGCCGCCGCCCGCAATGGAATCAACGAAACCGGCAAAGAACGCTGCGGCGAAGAGCAAAAGCAGGATCTGGAATGTAATCTCGGGCAAGGCGGGAACTCGGAGGCGGGAAATCAGCGGTCTTCTGGCACTTCGTCTGCCGCAACGCAATTGCTATCAGGACACCCAAGGCGAAATTGACGTGCCGAAAAGTGGCCGCTACAGCTGACATATCGGTCGATGCTGTTGGGAGCGAATATGACGACATATGCCAATTCCGCCCGCCGCTATGTTCTGGGCCTCGGCTGCGAGCGCGGGACGGATTGGAACGATGTGCGCACGCTTGCGGAAAGGGCCTTCCGGGAAGCTGAGATCGGAAGCGATCAGGTTCTTGTCGTCGTGTCGATCGAAAGCCGCATGGATGAGCCCGCCATTCTGGAAACCGCCACGCATTTCCGCCTCCCGGTGCGCTTTTTCAATGTCGCTGCGCTGGAGGGGGAGACGCCTCGCCTCAAGAATCCGTCCGAGCTGGTTTTCGCCCGTGTCGGCTGCCATGGCGTCGCGGAGGCGGCCGCACTTGCTGCAGCGGGCGCGGACGGAGAACTCGTGCTTCCCAAGATCAAGTCCAGCTCCGCCACGGCGGCGATTGCCAGGATCGCTTGAACGCGGAAGTTTGGTTAAATCCGGCAGGTGACGGATGCGGCATCGCGGCGGCATTCCGCTGTCTGCCGTTCTCGTGTATGCCCATCATTCAAGCATGATCCACAGCGGAAAGAAATTTCCGGAAGATCAGGCTTATTCAGTAAGTTGATAAGGAAAACTCATGCATAAGGTCATTTATGATACGGATCCGGGCGTCGATGATGCCATGGCGCTTCTCTTCCTGCATCGTCACCCGAAAATCGACCTTCTGGGCATAACGACGGTTTTCGGCAACGCCTCGGTGGATACGACGACCCGCAATGCGCTGTTTCTGAAGCGCGAGTGGAATATTCCGTGCCCGGTCGCCCGCGGAGCCAGCGTCACCTTCGATCCCTCGCGGCGGGAACGTCCCTGGCCGACCATCGTTCATGGCCATAATGGCCTCGGCGACATAGACGTCCCCGAGACGATCGACCTGCCGGCCGATCCACGGCCTGCCTACCAGTTCATCATCGATACCGTCCGTGCCAATCCGGACGAAATAACCCTTGTTGCCGTCGGCCGGATGACCAATCTCGCGCTGGCACTGAAGCACGATCCCGAAATTGCCTCGCTCGTGAAAAGCGTCGTCATCATGGGCGGCAATTTCTATGTGCCGGGCAATGTCTCTCCGGTCGCGGAAGCCAATATTCACGGCGATCCGGAAGCCGCCGATTTCGTCATGACCGCGCCTTGGAAAGTCGTCGTGGTCGGTCTCGACGTGACATCGGTCACGACCATGAGCCGCGGCTATCTGGCCGATATGGCGAGGGACGGCGGACCTGCGGTGCAATTGCTGTCGGATTTGTCGCAATCCTATATCGATTTCTACAAGCACGCCGTCGAAGACGGCATGATGGTTCATGACAGCTGCGCCTGCGCTTATGTCGTGGCACCGGAACTGTTCGATACGATCGAAGGTGCCGTGCGTGTCGTCTGCGGCGGCATTGCCGATGGCCAGACGATCGTCAGGCCGGATGGCCGTCACTTCCCGCCGGGCGATTGGGACAATCTGCCGAGCCAGATCGTCTGTACCGGCATTCGCTCGCAGGAGGTCATCGATCTTATCCGCGACGCGATTTTGGAAAACGTGAAGTCCTGAGATCCATGTGGAGGGAGCGATCGCGCTCTCTCCATAACCTCGCTTAGGCGGCGAATATATTTTACCGATTTTTCATAGGGCTATTCAAATGTCCGGATATGTTGAATCCGGAAGCCTGTGCGATGCGCCCTTTGTTTTTTGCAACCTGTCGTCCCTGGCAAAGACCATAGCGCGCCATCGCCGTATTTCGGATCATCCATCGCTTATTATCCGTAATGGAACGACATCGGGCTGCGACCGTCTTATCCCGTTCTCAACGTTGCAATTTCAGTCATCCGGGCATAGGACACAGAGGATGAACGATACCGCTTTTTCCAATCTGCCGGCCCTGGAGCCGGGATCCGTCTGGCTCGTCGGCGCCGGGCCGGGGGATCCGGGGCTTTTGACGCTGCTGGCCGCCAAGGGATTGGCCGAGGCAGACGTTATCGTGCACGATGCGCTCGTGAACGAAGATTGCCTGAAGCTCGCCCGTCCGGGCGCTGTGCTGGAATATGCCGGCAAGCGCGGCGGCAAACCATCGGCCAGGCAACGGGACATTTCCTTGCGGCTGGTGGAGCTGGCGCGTGCGGGCAAGCGCGTTCTCCGCCTCAAGGGTGGCGATCCCTTTGTTTTCGGGCGCGGCGGGGAGGAGGCGCTGATGCTTGTCCAGCACGGCATTCCTTTCCGTATCGTGCCGGGCATCACGGCCGGCATCGGCGGGTTGGCCTATGCCGGCATTCCCGTCACCCATCGCGACATCAACCATGCCGTCACCTTCTTGACGGGTCATGATTCGTCCGGCGTCGTGCCCGATGCGATCGACTGGGAGGCCATCGGCAAGGGTTCGCCCGTCATCGTCATGTATATGGCGATGAAGCATATCGCCCAGATCAGCGCCAATCTAATCGCCGCGGGGCGTTCGGCGGATGAACCCGTCGCCTTCGTCTGCAATGCGGCGACATCCGCGCAGCAAGTACTGGAGACCACGCTCGGACGCGCGCCCGGCGACGTCGAGGCTTCCGGCCTCGAGCCGCCGGCGATCGTGGTCGTCGGCGAGGTGGTAAGGCTTCGGCCGTCGCTCGATTGGCTCGGCGCTCTTTCCGGACGCACGCTGATGCCGGCAGCCGAAAGGCCGGGCGGGAACGGGTGCAAGGTGCCGGCATGAGCGGCCTTCTGATCGCGGCACCTTCCTCGGGCTCCGGCAAGACCACGTTTACGCTTGGTCTGCTGCGCGCACTGCGAAACAGAGGTGTTGCGGTCGCATCCGGCAAGGCTGGGCCGGATTATATCGATCCCGCTTTCCATGCGGCTGCACTGGAATCGCCCTGCCTCAACTTCGACCCCTGGGCCATGCGCGCCGAACTGATTTCAGCGAATGCGGCGCTTCACCGCGCCGGCGGACGGATGCTGGTCATCGAGGGGATGATGGGCCTGTTCGATGGCGCCGCCGATGGCAGAGGTACGCCGGCTGATCTCGCCGCTTTGCTTGGCCTGTCCGTCGTGCTTGTCGTCGATGTCTCGCGCATGTCGCAATCGGTTGCAGCTGTCGTCAGCGGCTTTGCCAATTTCCGCGCCGATATCCGCATTGCCGGTGTCGTCCTCAATCGCGTTGCAAGCGACCGGCACGAGAAAATGCTGGGCCAGGCTCTGAATGCGATACGCATGCCCGTTGTCGCGGTCATTCGCAGCGACAGCAGCCTCGTATTGCCGGAGCGGCATCTCGGGCTGGTGCAGGCAGGAGAGCATGGGGCGCTCGAGCATTTTATCGAGGCTGCGGCCGCGGTGGTCTCGGAGACCTGCGATTTCGAGCTGCTTTTGCGGGCAGCGCAGCAGCATGTCGTCCGTCCGTCCGTGGCGAATATTGCGCGTCTGATGCCGTTCGGCCAGCGCATTGCCGTGGCACGGGATATCGCTTTCGCCTTCTGTTACGAGCATATGCTGCTTGGCTGGAGGCGGCGCGGCGCGGAAATCTCTTTCTTTTCTCCCCTTGCGGACGAAGCGCCCTCGGCCGGCGCCGATGCCGTCTATCTGCCGGGCGGCTATCCGGAATTGCACGCTGAAAAGCTTGCCGCCGCCCAGCATTTCCGCGATGGCGTGAAGACGGCCGCGGCGAGTGGGGTGCGTGTCTATGGCGAATGCGGTGGATACATGGTACTCGGCGAGGGGCTTGTGGATGCGGCCGGCGAACGTCATCCGATGCTCGGCCTGCTGCCCGTCGTTACCAGCTACGAAAAGAGACAGCGTCATCTCGGCTATCGGCGCGTTGTGCCGCTTGCCGGCTCCTTCTTCGACAAGCCGATGACGGCACACGAGTTTCACTATTCGACGATCGTATCGGAAGGCGAGGCAGACCGCTTGTTTGCGGTTGGGGATGCGCTCGATACCGATCTGGGTACGGCCGGTCTGCAGCGGGCCAATGTCGCAGGCTCCTACATGCATCTGATCGATCTTGCCGGCGAGGCGGCATGACGAACAGGATCGTCCATGGCGGCGGCATTACCGCGGCGGCGCGTCAATATGGCGGACGCCCCGAGGAGTGGCTGGATCTTTCGACTGGTATCAACCCCAATCCCGTTTCCTTGCCGGAGATCCCTGTTTCGGCATGGCATCGGCTACCGGATCAGCACGTGCAGGAGCGCGCGCGAGACGCGGCTAGGGGGTATTATCGCAGCGGAGATATGCTGCCGCTGCCCGTTCCCGGTACGCAGTCGGTCATCCAGTTGCTTCCAAGGCTTGCGCCCGGCGGCGGCGTTGCGATCCTCTCGCCGACCTATGGAGAATATGCGAGGACCTTCATGCTGGCGGGCATGCAGGTTCGTCAGGTCTCGGCGATCGCCGAGCTCACCACCGATGACAGGCTGGTCGTTGTCGTCAACCCCAACAATCCGGATGGGAGAACGCTGCCCCTCGAGCAGTTGCAGGAGCTGCATAACAGGCAGCGCGAGCAAGGCGGCATTCTTGTCGTAGATGAGGCTTTCGGCGACACCGAGCCCGCGGCGAGCCTGGCGCCCTTTGCCGCCTCCATGCCGAACCTCGTTATCTTCCGCTCCTTTGGAAAGTTTTTCGGCCTGGCCGGCCTGCGGCTGGGTTTCGTGATTGCCGAAGCCGCGATCCTGAGCCGCTTCGAGGATTGGCTTGGCCCCTGGGCGGTTTCCGGACCTGCGCTTTCCATTGCGGCGTCTCTTATGGAAAGCGACACGATAGCCATCAGGAAGCGCATCCTGGAACGCCATTTGGCGCTGGAGGCGGTTCTGCGCCGCTCGCATCTCGACATCGCCGGAGGCACGGCGCTGTTTGCATTGGTTGCAGACAATCGGGCCGAGGGCATATATACGCATCTCTGCCGTCACCGTATCCTGGTCCGCAAGTTCGATTATGCACGCAATTGGCTGCGTTTCGGGCTGGCGCCGGATGAAGAGGCGGATCGAAGGCTCGCAATGGCATTGGAGTCGGATGATTTCAGATCTGTTCGACCTAAAATCTGAATCCATTCCAGAATCAAAGCAGTAGAGCATGATGTCGAAGGCTGCGCACATTTTCGGCATCATGCCCTAGAGGAATATTCGACATGACCGCCGACGAACATTTGCTCATTCTGGTTCTTGCCTTGCTGCTCGACCGCATCGTCGGCGATCCGGATTGGCTTTGGCAGCGTTTTCCGCATCCGGTCGTACTGTTCGGCAAGGCGATTTCCTCTTTCGATCGCCGGTTCAATGCGAAACACCTGCCCGGCGTTCTTCGGCGCCGCAACGGAGCCATGTCGATCATCGCGCTGTCGATGGGAGCGATCATCGCAGGCTGGGCCATTCACGGCTTCCTCGCATTTTTCGGCTGGCTCGGCATATTGGTCGAGGCGGGGCTCGTGGCGGTTTTCATGGCGCAGAAGAGCCTTGCCGACCACGTCGGCGAGGTATCGCGGGCATTGCGCGCCGATGGACTGGAAGGGGGGCGTCTGGCTGTTGCGCGCATCGTCGGCCGCGATCCGGAAACGCTGGATGAACCGGGTATCTGCCGCGCGGCCATTGAAAGCCTGGCCGAGAACTTTTCCGACGGCGTCGTCGCGCCGGCCCTGTGGTACGGGTTTTTCGGGCTGCCGGGACTTCTCTTCTACAAGATGCTCAATACCGCCGATTCGATGATCGGGCACAAATCCGAGACCTATGTCGATTTCGGCCGTGCTGCCGCGCGCCTCGACGATATTGCCAACTGGCCGGCCGCACGCCTGTCAATTCTCCTGATCGCTGCCGGCGCTCTCGTCAAGCGAGGGATCTCCGGGCTTGGAAATGCGATCCGCATCGCGGTCCGGGATGGCGGGCTGCACCGTTCGCCGAATTCCGGCCGGCCGGAAGCCGCCATGGCCGGAGCGCTCGATATCCAGCTTGCCGGCCCGCGAATCTACGGCGGAGAGCTTGTGCGCGAGCCGATGATCAATGGCGCCGGCCGCGACACGGCAACCGTCAGCGATATCGAAGCCGGCATTTCCATCTTCTATTCCGCATGTTCGATGCTGACGTTCCTCGCCTTCCTCGGATTCCTGCTGCTGCTGTGAGCGTTTCCTGAATTAAGCAATTGCTCACTATATGTATTAATTTGGTATAATTAACATAGCGATAGACTCTCCATCGTCTGAATTGCTTCAAGAGGAAGCAAACAGTCGGAGGGGCAAGATGAAGCGCGTCGCATTAGCAGCAGCGGTATGTATAAGCATGCAATTTCACACCGTTTCGGCCCAAGCCGGAAGCGTTCTTGCGGTCGTCGATCTTCGATCGCAAACAATGACCGTTTCCGAAGACGGGGCTTTCAAGTATCGCTGGCGAGTATCGACGGCGCGCAGGGGTTATGTGACGCTGATCGGCTCCTATACCGCTAAATGGCTGTCGAAGGATCATCGGTCGAAGAAATATGACGATGCGCCGATGCCCTATGCCGTATTCTTCAATGGCGGTTACGCCGTCCATGGCACTTATGAGGTGCGGCGGCTTGGCCGGCCGGCTTCGCATGGCTGCGTGCGGCTCGATACGCGCAACGCCGCCACCTTTTTTGCGATGGCGTCGGATGTGGGGCTTCACAATACACGTATCGTAATCAGCGACTAAAGCATGTCGCGCAAAAGTGTGCAGCGGTTTTGCGACGACGACATGCGCAAAAATCAGAGACCTAAAGCGCGGAAAGCGAATCTGAAAGATCGCGACGCGCTTTAGGTCCTTGCGGGACCGGCTGGCCGTTGCAGGACTGCGGCTCGGCCGCAATCCTGCCGCATCTTGCGCGCATGTCGCCGTAATTCCGCAATTGCGACGAGAGTGTCATTTTGCGTTTGCGCAACAGTGCTTCGCCAAATTGCCGGGGGTTCCGGTGGAAACCATTGGCTTTTGGAATGGATTTCCCTATGAGGGGATTGAATTATTATTTCAAGAGGTATGGGCAGTGACTGCTACATTTGACAAAGTTGCCGACATCATCGCTGAAACCAGCGAAATCGACCGTGACACGATCACCCCGGATAGCCACACGATCGACGACCTCGGCATCGACAGCCTGGACTTCCTGGATATCGTTTTCGCTATCGACAAGGAATTCGGCATCAAGATCCCGCTGGAAAAGTGGACGCAGGAAGTCAACGAAGGCAAGGTCTCGACAGAAGAATACTTCGTGCTGAAGAATCTCTGTGCCAAGATCGATGAATTGCGCGCCGCCAAGGGCTGAGCGATATCCTTGCATTTTTTGACGCCCAGCCGCCCCTGAATGTGGCGGCCGGGCGGTTTCATTCTTAAATAGCGTATCCCGCCTGGCGCAGAGTATTTTGCCGGGCCGGAGCGGAGGCATTGATGCTGCTGGAATATTTCCAGATGATCGACAGGGTCGAATCCGTCGATCTGTCCAAGGGCCTGTTGAAGGCGCATTCCGTCGTTCCGGCGAAGAGCCCGGTATTCGAAGGCCATTTTCCCGGCATGCCGCTCGTTCCTGGCGTTCTCCTGATCGAAACGATGGCGCAGGCCTCCGGTATGCTGGTGCTTGCCGCGACGAAATTTGCCTACATGCCGTTCCTGATGTCGGTCGATGGCGCCAAGATGCGGACTTTCGTCGAGCCGGAAGCCGAGCTGGATATCGAGGCCGAGCTGGAGCACGATGGCTCCGGATTCGCGGTGACAAAGGCGCGCATCACCATTGCCGGAAAGAAGATCTGCGATGCGCAGTTGAAGCTGCGCACCATGCCGTTTAATGAGGTGCCGCTCGCCGATATCGTGCGCAAGCGGGCAGGCGAGGTCGGGCTTCTCGACGCCATCGCCGCCAACGGTTGATGCTGCCGGCCTGTTCGGCGCCGCATTCGAAGAGGATTGATGAATGAGCAAGGCCCAGAATGATGTGGTGATCACGGGTATCGGCATCGTCACCTGCCAGGGTGTTGGCAAGGATGCGCATGTCGCCCTGCTGACTGCGGACAAGGCGCCGCCGACCATCGTCGAGACCGAAAAATTCAAACCCTATCCCGTGCATCCTCTGCCTGACATCGACTGGTCGCAGCAGATCCCGAAGCGCGGCGATCAGCGGCAGATGGAAAACTGGCAGCGCATCGGCGTATTCACAGCCGGGCTTGCGCTCGACGATGCCGGCTTCAAGGACGATCTGGAAGCTTGCGGAACCATGGACATGATCGTCGCGGCCGGCGGCGGCGAGCGCGACACCAATGTCGATACGCTGATCGTCAACGAGGGTCTGAAGCGCAACGACCGCGAACTGCTGCTGAACGAGAAGCTGACGACCGAGCTGCGGCCGACCCTGTTCCTGGCGCAGCTTTCCAACCTGCTCGCCGGCAATATTTCGATCGTCCATAAAGTCACCGGTTCGTCGCGTACGTTCATGGGCGAGGAGGCCTCCGGCATTTCCGCCGTCGAGACGGCTTTCCATCGCATCAAGTCGGGCGAATCGAGCCATGCACTGGTGGGCGGCGCATTTTCCGCCGAGCGTCTGGATATGATCCTGCTGATCGAATCGATCAACGCCCATGCGATCGGCGATTGGCATCCCGTCTGGTCGCGTAAGCCGGAAGATGGCGGCGGCATGATCATGGGATCGCTGAGCGCCTTCCTGGTGCTTGAATCGCGAGCCCACGCGGAGGGCCGCGGTGCGCATATCTATGCGACCATCGATGCGGTCGAGGGCGATCGCGGCCGGCGCGACGAGGGCAAGTTCGAGGCGCGGTTCGAACGTATGCTTGCGTCTGCCAAGCAAGGGGCAGGCGAAGCGACAATCGTCTTTTCCGGCACAAGCGCCATCCCCGATCTGGCCCAGCGCGAGAAGGCGGTGCTCGAGGCGCAGCTTCCGGATTCTGCCATCCGCGCTTATGTAGGCGTTTCCGGCCACGGGCTGGAAGGCCAGTTCCCGCTCGGGATTGCTTTCGCGGCTCTGGCCGTTGCCAATCAGGCCAAGGTGCCGCCCTTCGATGCCGCGCATGAAAAGCCGATGGCGGCGGGCGCACGCAATGCTGTGGTAACAACCGTCGGCCATGCACGCGGCGAAGGTATCGCCGTACTGTCGGCTGAAGCGTGAGGAACAGGATATGACCGCTTACAAGGATCATCTCGGACGCCCGATCGTCGCCGTTACCGGCATGGGGATCATCACGTCGCTGGGGCAGGGCCTGCAGGACAATTGGAACGCCTTGTCGTCCGGCACTTCGGGCATTCACGGCATCACACGCTTTCCCACGGACGGGCTTTCGACGCGGATCGCCGGCACGGTGGATTTCATCGATATTCCCGCACCGAACGCCGTCGAGCGCTCCTACGCTTTTGCCCGCGAAACGACGATCGAAGCTCTGGCCCAGGCCGGCATTGCCGGCGACTTCGACGCGCCGCTGTTCCTGGCTGCACCGCCGATCGAACCCGAATGGAGCGCCCGTTTCGAGTTGGCCGACCGCTCTCCTCCGGCTGATCACGATGGCGATGCATATGAACGCTTCCTCGCCGCCATGCGCCAGCGCCCGGATCCCGCCTTCCATGAAGCGGCTCTTTTCGGCGCCATTTCCGAACGGCTTGCCGACCGTTTCGGCACGCGCGGCCTGCCGGTGACGCTGTCGACGGCCTGTGCATCGGGCGTGACCGCAATCCAGCTCGGTATCGAGGCGATCCGTCAGGGCCGGACGACACGGGCGCTGACGGTTGCGACCGACGGTTCCTTGAGCGCGGAGGCGCTGATCCGCTTCTCGCTGCTGTCGGCGCTGTCGACGCAGAACGATCCGCCGACCAAGGCATCCAAGCCGTTCAGCAAGGATCGCGATGGTTTCGTCATCGCCGAAGGAGCGGCGACGCTGGTGCTGGAATCGCTGGAAGCGGCGGTCGCGCGCGGCGCCAAGATCCTCGGCATCATGAAGGGCGCCGGCGACAAGGCCGACTCCTTCCATCGCACCCGGTCTTCGCCCGACGGCGGCCCGGCGATCGCGACGATCCGCGCAGCCCTTGCCGATGCCGGCATGGCGGAGACCGATATCGGCTACATCAACGCTCACGGCACTTCGACGCCGGAGAACGACAAGATGGAATATGGTGCGATGTCCGCCGTGTTCGGCGACCGGCTTCCGACCATTCCGGTCTCGTCGAACAAGTCGATGATCGGCCATACGCTGACGGCCGCAGGTGCGGTCGAGGCGGTGTTCTCGCTGCAGACCATGCTGACCGGAACGCTGCCGCCGACCATCAACTACAACAATCCGGATCCGTCTATTATTCTCGACGTCGTGCCGAACAAGAAGCGTGAAAAGCAGGTGAATGCCGTTCTTTCGAATTCCTTCGGATTCGGTGGTCAGAACGCCAGCCTTGTCATGGCGCTTGAACCGGCTTAATCGAACCTTTGAATAACGGATAATAACTGCGCCCGAGAGGCGAGGGACTTTGCCATGCGTGCTTTGCAACTGATCGACGACCGCAAACTTGAGATCACCGATCTGCCGGAGCCGGAGGCACCGGGCGCAGGTGAAGTGACCCTGCGCGTCAAGGCCGTCGCCCTCAACCACATTGATGTCTGGGGCTGGCGCGGCATGGCCTTTGCCAAGCGCAAGATGCCGCTCGTCATCGGTGCAGAGGCTGCCGGCGTGGTCGAAGCGATCGGACCGGGCGTTGCCAACGTGCTGCCGGGGCAGCTCGTGTCGATCTACGGCGCACGCACCTGCGGCCTCTGCCGCCATTGCCGCGAAGGTCGCGACAATCTGTGCGAACATGTCGGCGGCGTGCACGGCTTCCATCTCGATGGCTTCGCACAGGAGAAGGTCAATCTGCCGGCCCGCTTGCTGGTTCCGGCGCCCCCCGGTGTCGATGCGATCGGCGCGGCACTGGCACCCGTCACGTTCGGCACCGTCGAGCATATGCTGTTCGACAATGCCAAGCTGGAGCCGGGCGAAACGATCCTCGTCCATGCCGGCGGTTCGGGTATCGGCACGGCTGCCATCCAGCTTGCCAAGAAGCTCGGCTGCACGGTCATCACCACGGTCGGTTCCGACGACAAGATCGAGAAGGCAAAGGCGTTGGGCGCCGATCACGTCATCAATTATCGCACCGACCGCTTCGAGGGCGTTGTGCGCAAGCTGACGAAGAAAAAGGGTGTCGACGTGGTCTTCGAACATGTCGGCAAGGACACCTGGGCAGGTTCGATGCTTTGCATGAAGCGCGGTGGCCGTCTCGTTACCTGCGGCTCGACCTCGGGCGTTTCGACCGAAATGAACCTGATGATGCTGTTCCAGCAGCAGTTGAAGCTGCTCGGCTCCTTCGGCTGCCGCATGGAAAACATGGCCAACGCCATGCAGAAGATGGCGCGCGGGCTCGTTCATCCGGTCATTGATACCGAAGTGAGCTTCAGCGATATCGACCGGGCATTGGAGCGAATGGAATCGCGGCAGATCTTCGGCAAGATTATCCTGAAGATGGATTGAGCCGCGTGAAGCTCTTCATCACCCGGATCGTCCTTGCGCTCAGAAATTTCCGGCAGTGGCTGGTGGCGCAGGTCATTTTCGGCTTCCTGAATTTCCTGAAGCTGTTTCCGGCGGATGCGGGTATCAATTTTGCCGATTGGCTGACCCGGAAGATCGGCCCGCGCATGCGCCGGCATCAGTTGATGCTGACCAATCTGCGCAACGCTTTTCCGGAAAGGAGCGAGGCGGAGATCGAGGACATCGCGCGTGCAAGCTGGGGCAATATGGGCCGGCTGGCGGCGGAATATGTTTTCCTCGACCGGCTCTTCGACTTCGATCCCTATAGCGACAAGCCAGGCCGGATCGAGGTTTCTGGCATTCCGATCTTTCTCGATCTCAGGGACAATGCACGGCCATTCATCGTCTTTACGGGACATACCGGCAATTTTGAGCTGCTGCCGGTTGCAGGCGCGGCTTTCGGTCTGACGGTGACCGTACTCTTCCGTCCGCCGAACAATCCCTATGTCGCTCAGAAGGTTTTCGACTTCCGGGCCAAACGCATGGGCAACCTCGTGCCTTCCCACGCGGGCTCCTCGTTCAGCCTTGCGCGTGAGCTGGAAGCGGGCCGTGGCGTCGGCGTGCTGGTCGACCAGAAATTTCGTAAGGGGTTGAAGACTCTGTTCTTCGGCCGTGACGTGAAGACGAACCCGCTTTTGCCGAAGCTCGTGCGCCAATTCGATTGCGAGGTCTATCCAGCCCGTTGCGTCCGTCTGCCTAACAATCGCTACAGGCTGGAAATCGAACCGAAGCTGGAGATGCCGCGCAACGGAGCGGGCGGTCTCGACTTGACCGCGACGGCGCAGATGCTGAACGACAAGGTCGAGAGCTGGGTGCGGGAAAACCCCGAGCAATGGCTCTGGTATCATGATCGCTGGGATATCAAGAAGAGCGTTTTCTAGATCGGCTCTTCATTGGGACAGGCCGTACAAAACTACGCAAGCGGCTTTGCCCGTCGGGCAAAAAGAAACCAGAGCGCGAGAAGCGGAGCCGAGAGAGCGCGATTCGCTCCATGGGTAAGAATGCTGGAATTCGCATCCGGTCTTCATGCAGCCATTGCCGCTGGTAGATCTTGCTTTTCAGAAAGTTCTCCTTTCCCGAGAACTTCTGTTCATCCGGATTGAAAGTGAAGGTAAGTCATGTTAATTCACAATACAGAAAGTTTGGTGAGAAAGCGGACACCAAACTGAATATCCTTGGGCATGGCAGCGCTGGGAAACGAGGCTCCTGCGTCCGTTATGATCAAGGACAGGAGGGCAATTTTGCTGGCACTCTTTCATGCCTTCTCCACGAAATGCAGTCAGATTCAACGTGCGATTAAACTTGGCGACGACGAGCTTGTCGCGTCGCTCGATAGTGAACTGGAACCACTTATCGCGGCTATTCTAGCGTTTAAAGCGACGAGCCTGCTTGAGATCTACATGCAGCTCCAGTTCATGAATAACCTCATCCGGGAAGAAGCGGATGATCGTTCGCGAGTCCTGTGCAATTCGACATCGCTCTCGGTGCTGATCGACCGTTATTTCGGCGGAGCAAGCGAAGCAGCCGGCGAAGTTATGAAGACGTTTTCGAGCGAGAAAATCGATCGCGACGACGTGTTCAGCTTCGAGGAAGGCAGCTTTCTGAACGATGTCATTCTGGACAGCCTGCCTGATCGCGTTGCCGTGATTACGCAGGATTATCGCTATCTCTACAGCAATGCTGCCAATTCGGAGTTCCTGGAGTCAAAACCGATGGAGCTCGTTGGGCGCCACATCTCGGAATTCGTCGGCTGCGAATATTTTGAAAGCAGCGTGAAAGCGAAGCTCGATGCTTGCTTTGCAGGCGAAAGGGTGGAGTGTCTCTACCCGTCCCATCGTGATGTCGAGCCAGGCAAGGTGTTTCACTGTACGATGACGCCGCTGCGTACCAAGGCGGACGTGATCGGCGCATTGGTCGTCATGCATGAGATCATCACCGTTCCTGCCGGCATGCTGGTGGCCTGAGCGGACGTTCAGGCCCAAAGCCAAAGTTTTTCCTATCGGATCGGGCATCAGGCGAGCATCTGCGTCGCCTGACTTGTTATCCTCCTTATCCGGTTTGGCGGCGTTGGATCGGAATCCTTTATCGACGGGTTCGTCATCGCCACTGCATCCGAAGCAATAGCAGCGCAATCTAACCAGAGCTGGATGATTTTAGGTCTGTGCGATCTAAAATCCGAATCCGCTCTGGAATCGAAGACGTAGAGCATGATGTCGTCCGAAAGCCGATCACGCTTTTCGGCACCTTGCTCCAGGTTCTGCTTCTTCATGCCGTCAGCCGGTCCCAGCTAGAAAAAGGGTCGGGGAGGTCTCGCCAGCGTTCCGGCGTGAAGCGATCCGCATCGATCAGGCAGGCATCCAATTCGGCTGTGATCTTCTGCGCGCTCATCGGATCGGCACCGATGAATACGAGTTCCTGGCGCCGGTCACCCCAGATCGGATCGAGATAAGGGGCCAGGGCGCTCCGGAAACCGGGATCGCGCGGCCATTGCTGCTCAGGCACGGCAGCCCACCAGAGGCCCATCTTGCCTGTGCGGACGAGCGCGCCGGCCTGGCTCATTTCGCCGACATGATAGGGTCGGGTCGCAAGCCAGAAGAAGCCCTTGGCCCGAACGACGCCCGGCCATGGCCGATTGAGAAATGCTTGGAATTTAATGGGATCGAATGGTTTTTTCGTGCGATAGACGAAGGAGCGGATGCCATATTCCTCGATTTCTGGAACATGATCCTTGAATCCGTGGAGTTCCTTGTACCAGAGCGGATGAGTTTCGGCGCGATCGATGTCGAAGCGGCCGGTGCCGAGAACCTCCGCCGGTTCGACCGCGCCGAAATCGGCTTCGATCAGGCGCGCGTGGGGATTAAGTCCGACGATGATCTTGCGGGCGGCGTCGCGTTGCTCGACCGTTGCCGAGCCAACCTTATTCAGAATGATGACATCGGCAAATTCGATCTGCTCGACCAGCAGGTCGACAATGGCCCTGCTGTCGCCGTCGCTGGCCGTCTCGCCGCGGTCGGCGAGGAAATCCGTCGATCCATAATCGGCCAAGAGGTTGGCCGCGTCGACGACGGTGACCATGGTGTCGAGCCGGGAGACATCGGAGAGGCTGCGGCCATCTTCATCGCGAAACTCGAAAGTGGTTGCGACGGGCAGGGGCTCGGCGATGCCGGTCGATTCGATCAGGAGGTAATCGAAGCGATCCTGTTCGGCAAGCTGGCGTACTTCCTTCAGCAGGTCGTCGCGCAACGTGCAGCAGATGCAGCCATTGGTCATTTCGACAAGCTGTTCTTCCGTGCGTGAGAGGTTGGCACCGCCGTCGCGCACCAGCGCCGCATCGATATTCACCTCGCTCATGTCATTGACGATAACGGCCACGCGCAGACCCTGGCGATTATTGAGGATATGGTTGAGCAGCGTCGTCTTGCCGGCGCCGAGAAAGCCGGAGAGGACGGTGACGGGAAGCTTCTTGTTCATGACAGCCTCATTGTAATGTAATATCATTACTTTTGCTATAATGAAAAAAGCGAGCAGGAGGCTCGCTTTCTCCGGAGATGTTCAGCCTTGCGCTGAAAGGCAGCTTTTCAGGGAGCTGGCGATATCGCGCATCAGATCGAAATAGAGATCCGGTCCCTGTGGCAGCGTTGCGGCTTCGGGGTCAAGCACACCCGACTTTGCCGATGTGCCCTCCAGCACCACATTGACCAGCTTCGGTTCGAATTGCGGTTCGGCGAAGACGCAGGTCGCGCCGAGATCGGCGACCTTGCTGCGGATTTCGGCCACGCGCTGCGCGCCGGGAATGGTTTCCGGGCTGACGGTGATGGAGCCGGAGACGCGCACGCCGTAGCGATGTTCGAAATACTGGTAGGCATCGTGGAAGACGATGAAAGGCTTGTCTTTCACGGGAGCGACCGTCGAGGCGATTTCCGTATCCAGCGCGTCGAGCTTGTCATTCAACGTCTTCTGGTTCGCTTCATAGGTGAGCGCATTGGCGGGATCGGCAGCGACCAGCGATGTCGTGATTTCGGCGGCCATCGCTTTGGCATTATGCGGATCGAGCCAGAGATGGGTGTCGAATTCGCCGTTATCATGGTCGTGGCCATCGGCGTGCTCGTCGCCTGCATCATGCCCGTCACCATCGTCATGCGGTTCGAAGGCGCCGCCTTCGCGGAATTTGAGTTTGGTGATGCCCGGAGCGTCGTCGAGTTCGACGACGGTGGCGTTGGAGCCGAGTGCCGTGAGCGGCTTTTGAAGGAAGGCTTCCATGCCCGGCCCGACCCAGAAGACCAGCTGCGCCTGCTGCAGGCTGCGGGCATTCGAAGGTTTGAGCGCATAGGTATGCGGCGAGGAGGCACCATCGACGATCAGATCGGGCATGCCGACTCCCTGCATGATGGCTGCGACCAGGGAATGGATCGGCTTGATGGAAGCCACGACCTTCGGCGCATCGGCTGCTGTGGCCGCCGTGCTGACGAGCAGGCCCGAAAGGAGGAGAGAGGCCGCGACGGGAAGAAGGGTTTTTGCTGCGTTCATGCGATAAATGCCCTTGAATGGGTCTGTTATGTTATTACATCAATTGCGTAATGCTATAACGTGTGCGATAGCATGAGGCAATAGTGCAATTGGAAATTTCATGCTTTCTTCCATCGACAGCAAGAGCGGACCGCTCGTGTCGCTCCATGATGTCGGCGTCCGCCGCGACGGCCGCTGGCTGGTACGCGGCGTCGATTTTTCCGTGAGCCGCGGGGAGATCGTCACCCTGATCGGCCCGAACGGTTCCGGCAAATCCACCAGCGCCAAAGCGGCGATCGGCGTATTGAAGCCTGACGAGGGACACGTCAATCGCGTTTCCGGCCTGAAGGTCGGCTATGTGCCGCAAAAGCTTGCCATCGATTGGACCTTGCCGCTCAGCGTGCAGCGACTGATGACGCTGACGGGACCATTGCCGGAGCGTGAGCTTACCGCGGCTTTGGAAGCGGTCGGCATTGCCCATCTCGCGAAGGCCGAGGTGCAGCATCTTTCCGGCGGCGAATTCCAGCGGGCGCTGCTGGCGCGCGCCATTGCCCGCAAGCCCGACCTGCTTGTGCTGGACGAGCCCGTGCAGGGCGTGGATTTCAGCGGCGAGATCGCTCTTTATGATCTTATCAAATCGATCCGCAATTCGCAGGGCTGCGGTATCCTGCTGATTTCGCATGATTTGCATGTGGTCATGGCCGCAACGGATACGGTGGTTTGCCTGAACGGCCATGTCTGCTGCCGGGGCACGCCGCAGACCGTCAGCCAGAGCCCGGAATATGTGAGGCTGTTCGGTACGCGGGCGGCACAATCCCTGGCGATCTACAGCCATCATCACGATCACACGCATCTGCCCGATGGCAGGGTGCAGCACTCGGACGGCTCGATAACGGATCATTGTCGTGCCGACGATGGTCATCACCACGAGCATGACGATCATCACCACCATGATCACGAACACCCTCATGCCGAGGGAGAGCGCCATGTTTGACGATTTCTTCCTGCGCGCGGTTGTGGCCGGCGTCGGGCTGGCGCTGACCACCGGGCCGCTTGGCTGCTTCATCATCTGGCGTCGCATGGCCTATTTCGGCGATACGATCTCGCACTCGGCGCTGCTCGGCGTGGCGCTGTCGCTGCTTTTCCAGCTCAATTTGACGCTCTCGGTCTTTGCAGTCGCGGTGCTGGTATCGGTCCTGCTGCTTTTCCTGCAGCGGCGCCAGGCGCTGTCGGCCGACGCGCTGCTCGGCATTCTCTCACATGCGACGCTGGCGATCGGCCTTGTCATCGTGGCCTTCATGAGCTGGGTGAGGATCGATCTCATCGCCTTCCTCTTCGGCGATATTCTGGCCGTCAGCCAGTCCGATATTGCGGTGATCTGGGGCGGAGGCATTTTCGTATTGGCTGCGATCGCCTGGCTTTGGCGGCCGCTCCTGGCCTCGACCGTCAACCCTGAACTCGCCGAGGCGGAAGGGTTGAGGCCGGAGCGCGCGAGGCTGCTCTTCATGCTGCTGATGGCCGTGGTGATCGCGATTGCCATGAAGATCGTCGGTATCCTCCTCATCACGGCGCTGCTGATCATTCCCGCCGCCACGGCGCGCCGCTTTGCCGCCACTCCGGAAACAATGGCGATTTTCGCTTCGCTGCTCGGCGCCATCGCCGTCTTCGGAGGTCTTTTCGGATCGCTGCGCTATGACACGCCGTCCGGACCTTCCATCGTCGTCGCGGCGCTCGTCTTGTTTATCATCAGTCTGCTGCCCCTTGTTCGTAGGGCCGGCACGCCAGCGGCGCAACAGAGAGGACAGTCATCATGACCACTCCGATGCTCACCAAGAACCAGTCCCTCGTTTTCGATGTTCTGACCAAGGCGGAAGCGCCGCTCAGCGCCTATACCATTCTCGACAAGCTGCGCGATCAGGGTTTTCGCGCACCGCTGCAGGTCTATCGCGCGCTGGACAAGCTCTTGGAATACGGCGTCGTGCACCGGCTCGAGAGCATCAATTCCTTCGTCGCCTGCGCCCATCCCAATGAGGATTGCCACAGCCATGGCCTTGTCGCCTTCGCCATCTGCGAAAGCTGCGGCCAGGTGATTGAGTTCCACGATCACGAAGTGGATCACCGCCTGATGAACTGGCTGAAATCGCAGAAGTTCAAGGCGGAAAAATCGACCATTGAAATCCGTGGCCATTGCGGCAATTGCGCGGCGTGAGCGGATCAAGGTTTATCCCGCAGTCCATCAACAGCTTATGATGGTTTTCTAGAGCAATTCCGCTTTTCTTCGAATCGCGAAAACGCTCTATCTTCTTATTTCCCAGCGCATTCCGGACGGAAAACCGCTACGCACTTTTCCTGGAAATGCTCTAATCCAATCTCTTGAGATCACGGGCGAAGCGCTGCCAGTTGGCGACATAGTTGCGGGCGGAGCGGCGCAGGCCTTCGATCGCGTTGTCGTCCAGCGTGCGGATCGCTTTTGCCGGCGCCCCGACGATGAGCGAGCCATCCGGGAATTCCTTGCCTTCCGTGATAAGCGCATTGGCGCCGACGAGGCAATTGTTGCCGATCTTTGCGCCGTTCAGGATCGTGGCTCCCATGCCGATCAAGGAGTTGTTGCCGATGGTGCAGCCGTGAATGATGGCGTGATGGCCGATGGTACAGCCTTCGCCGATCGTGGTCGGGTAGGCCGGATCGGTATGAACCATCGTGCCTTCCTGAATGTTCGTGTCCTTGCCGACGACGATCGGTTCGTTGTCGCCACGCAGCACCGCGCCGAACCAGATGCCGACATCTTCTCCGATCTCGACCTTGCCGATCACGCTGGCATCGGGGGCAATCCAGTATCGGTCCGGTTGGGGCGTTTTCGGCGTCGAGCCGGCAAGGGCGTAGAGCGGCATGGTCGATCCTTCTCGATCAGACGACGTTCAATATCAGGTTTGCGACGCCATCGACGGCGCAGCTGATCCGGTCGCCGCGCGCAACGGGGCCGACGCCGGCAGGCGTGCCGGTCATGATGACATCGCCCGGTGCGAGCGTGAAAAGTCTGGAGAGTTCGGCGATGATTTCCGGCACCTTCCAGATCATCTGCTGGAGGTCACCTCTCTGGGCGGCTTCGCCATTTCGCATCAGCCAGATGCCGCCCTTGTCGGGATGGCCGACGCGGGTGGCCGGCACGAGGGCGGAAACAGGGGCGGAATGCTCGAAAGCCTTGCCGATTTCCCAGGGACGACCGAGTTTCTTGGCCTCGCCCTGCAGGTCGCGGCGGGTGAAATCGATGCCGACGCCGTAACCATAGACGCAGTCCAGCGCCTGTTCGACCGGGATGTTCGTGCCGCCGCTGCGCAGCGCCACCACCAGCTCCACCTCGTGATGTACGTCCGACGACAGGGAGGGATAGGGGAAGTCGCCTGACACGAGCAGGTTGTCCGGGTTCTTCTGGAAGAAGAACGGCGGTTCGCGGCTGGGATCATGTCCCATCTCGATGGCATGGTCGGCATAATTGCGGCCGACGCAATAGACGCGGCGCACGGGGAAAAGCCCGGCCTCGCCCTCGATCGGCAGAAGAACGGTGGCGGGTGGCGGAATGACTGTCGTCAGTGAGGCGTTCATATGGGCTTTCGAAACTCTTCATTTCTCGGAAGGTCGTCACCCTCCGACTCCGTTCGGCAAACTAGCATTATTGTTACAGCCACGAAAACTGGCCTTTTTGAGGGATTTGGTGTAGAGCGCGCGTCAGAAAGGTTTCTCATGTATAGCGACGCGCTGAAAACTGGCCGCAAGATCTTTGCGGTAGCCCCTATGATCGACTGGACGGATCGCCATTGCAGGTACTTGCATCGGCAGATCAGCCGGCATGCATTGCTTTATACCGAGATGGTGGTGGCAGATGCGATCATTCATGGGCCGCGCGACCGGCTGCTGGGGCGCGATGCCACCGAGCATCCCGTTGCGCTGCAGCTTGGTGGCTCCCACCCGGCCAAGCTTTCCGAGGCGCTGCGGATTGCCGAGGCCTATGGTTACGACGAGATCAACCTGAATGTCGGCTGCCCATCCGATCGCGTACAGTCCGGCACCTTCGGCGCCTGCCTGATGCTGACGCCGGAGACGGTGGCATCCTGTGTTGCGGCGATGAAGGCGGTATCGAAGGCTCCCGTCACCGTGAAATGCCGCATCGGCGTCGACGAGCAGGAGCCGGAAGAGGCGTTGCCGGAACTGATGACGCGGGTGCTCGATGCCGGCGCAGACGCGATCTGGATTCATGCGCGCAAGGCCTGGCTGAAAGGGCTGTCGCCGAAGGAAAACCGCGAAATACCGCCGCTCGATTACGATATCGTCTATCGCATGAAGAGCCGCTGGCCCGAAGTCTTCATCGGCATCAATGGCGGCATCCAGACGCTGGATCAGGCCGAGGCGCATCTTGCCCATGTCGACGGCGTGATGCTCGGCCGCGCTGCCTATCAGAATGCCGCGATCCTCGCCGATGTCGACCATCGCTTTTATGGCGAGCCTGCTGTTGAAGCCGATTGGAATGGGCTGCGCGACCGGATGATGGATTATGCGGAGCGCCATATAGCCAAAGGTGGCCGCCTGCAGCATGTCGCGCGCCATATGGTCGGTCTCTTCACCGGCCTGCCGGGCTCGCGCCGCTACCGCCAGATCCTCTCCACCGATGCCAACAAGCCGGGGGCCGGACCGGAGGTGATTGCGGCCGCTTTCGCCGCGGTGGATTTCGCTGCGGCTTCGGAGCGGGTCAGCGCTTGAAGAGCCTTATCTCGCCCGCCAAGGGCGAGATAGGATCCGAACTTGTTGCAAATCTCATCCTCACAAACGAAAAACGGCGCGGTTTGCACCGCGCCGTCTGAAACCTTGTTCAGGCAGTCACCAGAAGCTTAGTTAGCCTGGATGTTGACAGCCTTCGGGCCTTTGCCCATGCGATCCGGCTCGGTGTCGAAGGTGACCTGCTGGCCTTCGCGCAGCGACTGGATGCCGGAAGCCTGAAGAGCGGAGATGTGGACGAAAACGTCCTTTGCACCGCCGTCAGGAGTGATGAAACCAAAACCCTTGTCCTGGTTGAAGAATTTTACGGTGCCCTTGGTGGCCATGGAGGATAGTCCTTTACCCATCAGTCTTAGTTTATCCGGATAAACCCGGACGGCTTTGCTTCCGCGACATGCGAAAGCCAGTCGAGAAGTCACGTACGGGGAAAGAACGTCTGCGCGGATCATAAGACCCAACCGCTGCCTGCCGCAAGCGGATCACCAAATCAGTCCAGTCACCGGCATGCAAATGCCCGAGCATGCGTATGGGTGACAGGGTTTGTGAAAAAAGGCAAGGGGCAATATTAGGGCGGGTTGGGAAACGGGTAGGATAGGGTGGGGAATTTCAAGGGGTTGATGGCCGCCGCTTCGATTAACCGACAAATCTATTATTTTCAGATCTCACAATAAGCGTGCTTCTTATTGGTAAGGCAATGATCGAGCGCCCGGGCCGCCCCCTTGGGATATGGAGCGCCCGTTTCCACCTTTGTTAAAGTCGTTATCTTGCGGTAATACAACCAGTAATAATCGAAGATGCAGGACCGTATCATGCAACCGAATGACGATCACATGATGGGGCTTGCCTTAGCCGAGGCGAAAGTTGCTCTGGGTCAAGGCATATTTCCCGTGGGCGCTGTGCTTGCGTCGGGAACGCAAATTCTGGGGCGATCCCATAAGACCATGGTCTCGAATCATTTGAACCATGCGGAGATGAATCTGTTTCATCAAGTATTTACAGGCGATTACACGTTCTCGCGGAACGACGGTCTGACGCTTTATACGACGCTGGAGCCCTGCATCATGTGCTTTGGCACCATGTTGCATTTGCCGATAACTCGACTTGTGTTTGCGATGCCCGATGCATATGGCGGATGCGGGCAAGTCAGGCTCGAAAATTCGCCACCTCGCCATGTTGCGAGAGCGATGGAGGTCATTGGCGGCGTACGTCGCGCCGATGCTTGCAAGCTCTTCGCTGAGTTTCTTGCCAGCACCACGGAAGCATTTTGGCTGACGGGCGGCGCTTCGCATTTTCAGGCTGCCGTTAAGGCGGGGCTTCAATCAGATATCGCTCAGGTCTGACGATTTCAGCCTACAGTTTCAGCTTTCCGCCAACGTAAACACCGAGCAAGGCTCCGCAATGCCCCGCAGCTCATAGTCCCCTAAAGGCACCAGCGGCATCGTCGTCTCCACCGCAAGCGCGCCCGAGATCAGCACAGTGCGGCCGAGCGGCTTGCACAGGCCCTCCAGCCGGCTGACGAGGTTGACGGCGGGGCCGATGGCGGTGAAGTCGAGGCGGTCGGCGGCGCCGACATTGCCCCAGAGCATGTCGCCAAAATGCAGGGCGGCGCCGAAGGGGAGGGGCGGCAGGCCTTGGCTTGTCCGTGTCGCGTCGAGATGCGCCATGCCGGCGCGGATGGCGGTGACGGCGCGCAAGGCCGCCTCGCAGGCTTCCCCCGGTGTTCCGGTGACCGGGAAAATTGCCAGTACGCCATCGCCCATGAATTTCAGCACTTCGCCGCCGAAGGCGTGCACTGCGCCGGCGACGCGGTCGAACCATGCGTCGAGGGCCGCGATCATGACGGTCGGTTCCGTCGCTTCGGAAAGAGCGGTGAAATCCCGCAGATCGGCGCAGAGCAGGGCCGCGCGGATGGTCTCGCCGCTATTGCGGCTGAGCGCGCCTGCCTGCACGCGGGCCGCGCTTCTGCGGCCAAGATAGGCTTGGAGCAGGGTCGATAGCGTGGCGCGGGCAGCCAATCCCGCCAAGGGGGCCGCGGCAAAGCGGGCGATCTCGCGCAGGCTGTCCACTTCGGAAGGGGTGAAGGGCCGGGTGCCGGCCCAGGCAAGCACGGAATTGCCGGGCGCAATCCCGATCGTTTCCTCGCATGTCGGGCCGAGGTCGCCGAGCCAGTCGCGGCCTGCCTGTCCGAGCGCCGTACCGGCGAAGCCGAGAGCTTCGGTTACCGCTCCGGTCTCGGCGGCGCGCCAGAGCCATGTGTGCTGCGTGATGATCGGATGGGGTGCTGCCAGCGTCAGGGCGCTGCCGGCGAGCGGCAGCCCGGCAGCCAGCAGGTGTCCGCCCAGATCGGCCAGAAAGCGTTCGGGGCTGGGCGAGGTGCCGGCTTCGTCGACCAGCCAGGCAAGAGGGGCGGGCAGATCCATGCCGCGATCATGCCATGGCGGCCGCATGCTGTCATCCTCGCCGGTGCAACCTTTATGGCGGTGCACGGACCTTCACAATCCCGACGGGGAGGCTGTAGATCACCGATCGGTGACGCGTCGCCGCATCGAGCCCTCCGAGCCCGATGGCGATGCGCCAAGACGTCGTCAGCTTCTGCCGTCGTGACCCCGCATCGGATCAGGACCCGGGTCGCGTCCCGCGGCCACTGCGGCCATGCGATCGAGATAATGCGCCCAGCCTTTGGCATGGGCCTCACATTGTCCGGCCGTCGGCAGGCCGGTGTGGGTAAGGCGGACCAAGGTTCCCTCGGGCTGCTCGATCAGGTCGATTTCCACAAGGCTCGATCCCGGAGGCACTTCCTCGCTGCCTTCCCAGCCGAAGCTGTAGGCGAGGCGATGCACCGGCACGACTTCGCGGAATGAGCCGCGGGCGACGCGCGCTCCGGTGACGTTGACGAGATAGATGCCGCCCGGCTGCGGCTCTGTCCGGGCCTCCGTGCCCATCCAGCGCAGGATCTTCTCAGGATCGGTCAGCAGTGCGAATATGGCGGCAGGCGGCGCCGGGACATGGGTCTCGCGGCGGACGATGAAAGGCTCTGGCATCGGTCTCTCTCCCATGGTTGCTGTCGCTTCCCACTATGGGACGGCGCGCAATCCAGCACCTTCCGTCCCTCCGTGGGTCTCCTCATATGAGGGCATGCAGGTGCTGCCGGCTTACCGGCAAGACATTTCTCGATGGCCGCAGACGCCCCTCGCAAAATCCGCAGTTTCGCGCGGAGGCCGCAGCCTCATTGGCCGGGGCGCCCCGTCTTGCCCTTCGTCCGTCCCTTGCGCTGCTTTTCGTCGATCGGATCCTCATAGGAGCCGACACCTGGCTTCGCCCGGATGATCGGCTTGTCCGGCACCTTGCCCGTCACAGGCTTTTCAGTGCGGCCGACGGTCATTTCGTCCAGCGTATTCTTGCGGAAAAGCGGCGTGCCGGCATCGCTGCCCGGCCCCATTTCGTCGAGGCTCGGCTTGGCGAAATAGGAGCGCTGTGTCCCGCCCTCGTGGTTCGAGACGGCCCTGCGGGCCTCCTCACCATGAGGGTTGCCATCCGCGTGACCCGCTCCGTCCTCATTCTGAGGTGCGAAGGAGCCTGAGCTTGTCGAAGGGGACCGGAGCCTCGAAGGATTGGGGCGGCCACCTTTGCCACCCTCGAGGCTCTTGGCCTCTTCGCGGGCCAGAGGATCGTCCATGGCGGCGAGCTCGACGGCCTTGAGGCGTTTGATCTCGTCGCGCAGCCGTGCCGCCTTTTCGAAGTCCAGGTCGGCTGCGGCATCGCGCATGGATTTTTCCAGTGCGTTGAGGTGGGCCTGCAGATTGTTACCGACGAGATGGCCGCCATCGGCAAAGCCCTTGCCGGAAGCACCGCCGATATCGGCGCGAACGTGATCCTTCTCGTAGACGCTGTCGAGAATGTCGGAAATCTTCGCCTTGACCGATTCCGGCGTGATGCCGTGTTCCTTGTTGTAGGCCATCTGCTTTTCGCGGCGGCGGCTGGTCTCGTCCATCGCCCGCTGCATCGAGCCGGTAACGGTGTCGGCATAAAGGATGACTTTGCCGTCTACGTTACGCGCGGCGCGGCCGATCGTCTGGATCAGCGAGGTTTCCGACCGCAGGAAGCCTTCCTTGTCGGCATCGAGAATGGCGACGAAGCCGCATTCCGGAATGTCGAGGCCTTCGCGCAGCAGGTTGATACCGACGAGCACGTCGAAAGCGCCTAGGCGCAAGTCGCGGATGATCTCGATGCGCTCCAGCGTGTCGATGTCGGAGTGCATGTAGCGCACCCGTATGCCCTGTTCGTGCAGGTACTCCGTCAGGTCCTCGGCCATGCGCTTGGTGAGCACCGTGCAGAGGGTGCGATAGCCCTTGGCGGCTGTCTCGCGGATTTCTCCGACGACGTCGTCCACCTGCGTGCGGGCCGAGCGGACCTCGACCGGCGGGTCGATGAGGCCTGTGGGGCGAATGACCTGTTCGGCGAAGACGCCGCCGGATTGCTCCATTTCCCAGCTGCCCGGCGTCGCCGACACCGCGATCGTGTCCGGGCGCATGGCGTCCCATTCCTCGAAGCGCAGCGGCCGGTTGTCCATGCAGGAGGGCAGGCGGAAGCCGTATTCGGCCAGCGTCGCCTTACGCCGGAAGTCGCCTCGGTACATGCCGCCGATCTGGCTGACCGAGACGTGGCTCTCGTCGATGAACAGCAGGGCGTTGTCGGGGATATATTCGAACAGCGTCGGCGGCGGTTCGCCGGGATTACGGCCAGTGAGGTAGCGGGAATAGTTTTCGATGCCGGCGCAGGAGCCGGTGGCCTCAAGCATTTCGAGATCATAGCGGGTACGCTGTTCCAGGCGCTGCGCTTCGAGCAGGCGGCCTGCTTTTTCCAGCTCGGCGAGCCGGATTTTCAGCTCTTCCTTGATCGCCTTGATGGCGCCGTTCAGCGTCGGGCGCGGCGTGACATAGTGCGAATTGGCGTAGATCTTCACCGATTTCAGGTCGCCGGTCTTCTGGCCGGTCAGCGGGTCGAATTCGGTGATGGCGTCGATCTCGTCGCCGAACATGGAGATGCGCCAGGCGGCATCCTCCAAGTGGGCCGGGAAGATTTCGATCGTGTCGCCGCGGACGCGGAAGGAGCCGCGGATGAAATCCATATCGCGGCGTTTGTATTGCTGCGCCACGAGGTCGGCCAGAAGCTGGCGCTGGTCCAGGCGATCGCCGACATTCATCTGGAAAGTCATGGCCGTGTAGGTTTCGACCGAGCCGATACCGTAGATACAGGATACCGAGGCGACGATAATGCAGTCGTCGCGTTCCAGCAGCGACCGCGTCGCCGAGTGGCGCATCCGGTCGATCTGTTCGTTGATCGAACTTTCCTTCTCGATGAAGGTGTCCGAGCGCGGCACATAGGCTTCCGGCTGGTAATAGTCGTAGTAGGAAACGAAATATTCGACCGCGTTGTCCGGGAAGAAATTCTTGAATTCGGAATAGAGCTGAGCGGCCAGCGTCTTGTTCGGCGCGAGGATCACTGCGGGACGCTGCGTCGCCTCGATCACCTTGGCCATGGTGAAGGTCTTGCCCGAACCAGTGACGCCGAGCAGCACCTGGTTGCGATCGCCGTTTTGCAGCCCTTCGACGAGGTCGCGGATAGCCGTCGGCTGGTCGCCGGCCGGCTGATATTCCGAAGCCATGCGGATCTGAATGCCGCCTTCGGACTTTTCCGGCCGGGAAGGGCGGTGCGGCGTCCAGAGCTTGCCGTCCTTGAAAAGCGGATTGCCGCTCTCGATTAGCTTCGATAGCGCTTCCACCGTCGCGGTCACGCCGCTCGCGGCGATCTTGTCGGCATCTTCGAGTGCAACATCCAGGCCAGCCACCGGGTTGAGGCCGGCTGCGGCGCGTGTCTTCGGATCGGTCGATCCGCCCATGGACGTGCCGCGTCCCGACTTCGAAGCCGCGATTTCCACCTTCTTGCGGTGCTTGCCGGCCTTGGAAGCGATCTCGCGCTGGGTTTCGATGCCCGATGCTTCCGCATCTGCCTCGAGCTGCTTCACCCAATCGGCAACGCTGCCGCTGAGCGGCGCACCTTCAAAAGGTGCCTGCGGCGCCTCTTCGAAACCGGTCGGGGCGGAGGTTTTTTTCGGTGATTTGGACATTGGGGGAATATGGAGACAGATCGCGCTGATGTGAAGAGGCAAAGAGTACAAAAGGGAAACGGAGTTGCGGATTTTTCCATTCGCCGAAGATGTCAAATATGTTACAACCCAAGGGCGGCCAATGCGTTATCGCCGATCTGAAAGTCCGCATAGCGCGATCCTTGCAGGCGTCAAGGGAGGAACGGGCCGTAACGTCGACATGCCCGGCCGCTTGCCGGGTTCCCCCAGCTTCGACGGCATCCGGTATTGCCCGCCTCGCCGCCGCCATCCGGTCGGAGGATCATGATGACCGCATTGGATAGCTTACGCTCCCTGTCCCCCCAGCAACGAAATACCGTCATCGCAGCCTATCTGGGCTGGACGCTGGACGCATTCGATTTCTTCATTCTGGTTTTCGTTCTCAAGCATATAGCCGAAGAATTCCACACCGACATTCCGGCGGTCGCCGCCGCAATTTTCCTTACCCTCGCCATGCGGCCGCTTGGAGCCTTGATCTTCGGTCTGGCCGCGGATCGCTTCGGGAGACGCGCGACCTTGATGGTCGATGTGCTGCTTTATTCCGTCTTCGAATTTCTGACCGGCTTTTCGACCGGCTTGACGATGTTTCTCGTGTTGCGTGCGCTCTTCGGCATCGCCATGGGCGGGGAATGGGGCGTGGGCGCATCGCTGACCATGGAGACCATATCCGAAGAGTCGCGCGGCCTTGTCTCGGGGATCCTGCAAGCCGGTTATCCTTCCGGCTATCTGATCGCCTCGATCGTCTTCTTCCTCCTGTTTCCGATTATCGGATGGCGCGGCATGTTCATCGTCGGAGCGTTGCCGGCGCTGCTGGTGCTCTATATCAGGCGCAATGTGCAGGAATCGCCGGCTTTCATGCAGAGGCAATCCAAGCCGCAGCGGTCGTTCCTCACCGTATTGCGCGAAAACATTCCGCTGTTCATCTGGGCGGTACTGCTGATGACGGCCTTCAACTTCTTCAGCCACGGCACCCAGGATCTCTACCCGACGTTCCTGGAAGCGCAGCGGCAATATGATTCCTATACGGTCGGCGCCATCGCCATCGTCTACAATATCGGCGCGATCGTCGGCGGTCTGTCTTTCGGCGTGCTGTCACAACGTATCGGTCGGCGCCGAGCCATCGTCATCGCGGCCCTCCTGGCGATTCCGGTTGCGCCGCTCTGGGTCTATGGGCATGGGCCTGTGATGCTCGCAATCGGCGCTTTTCTGATGCAGCTTTTCGTCCAGGGCGCCTGGGGCATCGTCCCCGTGCATCTCAACGAATTGTCGCCGGACGAGGTGCGCGGCACGTTCCCGGGATTTGCCTATCAGCTCGGCAATCTGCTGGCTTCCGGCAATGCCACCATCCAGGCGGGGCTGGCAAAACAATGGAATGGCGATTATGCCTTTGCGCTGTTGATCGTTGCCTGCATAGTCGCCGTCGTCGTGGCGCTGTTCGCAGGCTTCGGCTTCGAGAAGAAAGGTGTCCGGTTCGGCAGCAAGGACACCGCGCAAGCGGATAGCGCGATGCAGACATGATTTGGTTTGTCCTGTTTGTGGGACGAGGGGCGGCGGTTGACGCCGGCCCTCTTGTCTATTTTCCGCAGATCTCCGAGATTTTGGCCTGGGCAAAGCCGCGGGCGAGATCCTGCAGTCCGCCGACGGAAGATATCAGCTCGCCGATCGGACCGTTGATCCCGAGATGCATGTCGGTGATGCGGCAGGCGCCGACATCGACCGTCATGGATGCGTCCAGCTCACCCTTGATCGTCGTCTTCAGTACGCCGTGCGACTTGCAGGCCATGTCGGCATGCGCATTGATCTGGACGCCGCCGCCTGGAGCGTCGCAGACGTCGAGCGACTTCACCTCGAATTTGTCCTTGTGATCGACACCCGGCAGTTTCTGGCAGGGATCGGCTTCGTTCACCGATTTCTCGATCTGCGGACCGAACTTGCCCTGCAGCAGCGACCAACAGGAGCCGGGTGCTGCTTGCGCCGGTCTTGCCAACATCGGCAGCGGTGAAAGCGGCGACAGGATCATGGTCGCAACCAATACCATGCGAAGCATTCGCAACCGCGGAAAGGACGGTATGGGATAATTCAGGTTCACGGCGATCTATCCTCGCAAGAGAAGAAGCAGCAAATCAGGCCCGGAGCGGCGACAGTCTTCCATGTCTTCTTTCGCCAAGGCAATCCCTACATTTTGCCGATCGGGCCTTGACGAGCATGGGGTCGCAGAGCACGCAGCATCACCACGCATCTCAAGTTTTGCCACGATTCGCGGGAGTGGAGGCGGACTATCGGCAGGACATGACGATATCGGTCGGCCCGTTCATTCCGTCATATCGGAATGGTCCGTCCGCCCGATGGTTCATTCGGTTGTTCGTCCGTGTCGCCGTCGTAGCCGAGATGCTTCGCTTTGCGGAACCACTCCGTTGCTTTGGCTGCATCCGCGGCAATGCCGTCGCCGTTGCGGTACATCATAGCGAGATTATAGGCGGCGCCGGCGTAGCGATGTGCCGCCGCCCGCTCGAACCAATAGACCGCCTGCGGGCCGTTCTTGGCAACGCCTTCGCCATCGCGGAACATGACGCCGAGATTATATTCGGCTTCGACGTCGTTCTGCGCCGCGGCTTTCAGGAACCACGCGATCGCCTGGGCATCGTCCTGCTTGATCCCGTCGCCATCGGCATACATGGCGCCGATATTGAACTGGGAGCTGGCATCTCCTTGCTCGGCCGCCTTTTTGAACCAGGAGAAGGCCACGGCACCATCCTTGGCGATACCCTCGCCATCGCGATACATGATGCCCAGATTGTATTGCGCCTCGACTTTTCCCTGCTCGGCGGCCTTGCGATACCACATGACGGCTTTGGCCTTATCCTTCGAAGTGCCGTCGCCCTGGTCGTACATTGTGCCGACATTGAACTGCGCATCCGCGTCGCCTTGTTCGGCGGCCTTGCTGTACCAGGCAAAAGCCTGAGGCTTGTCCTTGAGAACGCCTTCTCCGGTGTCGTAGACGACGCCCAGATTGTACTGCGCATTGAGATATCCTTGAGCCGCGGCCTTCTTGTACCAGAGAACGGCTTGGCTCTTGTCGGCGGCGACGCCTTCGCCCTGATCGTACATCGTGCCGACGTTGAACTGCGCCTCGGCGCTGCCTTGATCTGCTGCTCTTCTGTACCAGCCAAGAGCTTCGGTCAGGTTTTTCCCGACGCCGTTTCCTTCCTCGTACATTTGTCCGAGTTTGATCTGCGCCGCGACATTGCCTTTGTTCGCCAGGGGACGCCAGTACTCCAGGCCGGATTTGAAATCGCCGCGATCATAACCGTTTCGTCCGACGTCGGCATGCGCCGACCCCATGGATGCCAGCGCGAAGAGCAAACCAACTGCCCCCTTCTTCCAATTCACGATCTAACCCTCGGTCGAAATTCCGTTGAACGACGATGGTGAACTTTTCGCGGCGGTCACGGCACGAGCACCATCAGCAAATGAAATATGACCCAGCCCGTCATATCGCCGGCACCCTTCTTTCCGGCGGTCCCTTGGCCCAATGGTCCGAGATCCTTGATCGGCCCCTCGCCATTGGCCTCCATATAGCTTAGCCCATGCTGTGCTTCCGGCAATCCTTTCGCCGCCGCCTTGTTGAACCAATCGGCAGCGATTGTGGAGTCCTTCGGTACGCCATAGCCGTTATAGTACATATATCCAAGACCATATTCGGCACGCGCATCGCCCTGATCCGCAGCTTTGCGAAACAGTTCGGCAGCCTGGCCATAGTCTTTGGCGATACCGGCGCCCTGATAGTAGAGGGAGGCGAGGGCATACTCGCCTCGCGAGTTATTCTGGTCGACGGCCTTGCGATACCAGCTTGCCGCAGCCGCTTTGTCCGGCCGTGTCCCCTGGCCATTGTCATACATGTAGCCAAGCGCATATTGCGCATCCGCATGGCCCTGAGCCGCAGCCTTCCCGTACCATTCGAAGGCTCTGGCATTATCCTTTGCGATGCCGAGCCCGCCCGCATACATGCAGGCGAGGGCGTATTGGCCCTGCGCATATCCCCGCTCGGCGGACTTGCGATACCATTTGACCGCATTGACGTCGTCGACCTTCACGCCCTGACCGTTGGCATATAGATAGCCGATGGCATATTGCGCGTCGGGACGTCCTTGATCGGCGGCTTTGCGGTACCAGCCAAGCGCCTGGCGATAGTCCCGTGCGACGCCCGATCCGTTCGCAAGACTGTAGCCGACTGCGTATTGCGCATCAGCGCGGCCCTTCTCCGCGGCTCTCAGATACCAGGAATATGCCTCGGTTTCGTTCCGCTCGACACCCCTGCCGTTTTCATAGGCATAGCCGACGGCATACAAGCCCTGTGCGTCTCCCTGATCGCCCGCCTTCTTGTACCAGGCGAGGGCCTGTTCCTGATCTTCTTCCGTGCCCTGGCCGCTGTCGTACATGTACCCGACCGCATACTGGGCGTCGGACCGGCCCTGATCGGCTGCTTTGCGATACCAGCCAAGCGCGATCGCCTTGTCCTGATGGACGCCGAGGCCGTTGGCATACATGTAACCAAGTGCATATTGCGCCTGTGCCTGATCCTGGGCCGCGGCTTTCTGGTACCAAGTGACGGCCTCTTCCCGGTCGACATTCATGCCCCGGCCATTCGCAAAGGAATAGCCGATGGCGTATTGGGCGTCTGCATTGCCACGTTGCGCCGCCTTCAGATACCAGTCGTTCGCCTTTTTCAGATCCGCATCGACGCCGCGACCGCTGGCATACATATAGGCCAGCGCATATTGCGCCTGCGCATTGCCTTGCTCTGCCGATTTCCGATACCAATCGATCGCCTGAGCATCATCCTGCTCCACGCCCTGGCCATTGGCATAGCGATAGCCGAGACCGTATTGTGCTGCCGGATTGCCTTGCTTTGCGAACTCCACCCAATATTTCAGGTCGATCGTGGTATTGGCCGGTCCCGGGGCAGGATCCTCGGCATGAGCAAGCCAGGGCAGCGAAAGAGCAAGCGCCAATCCCAATGCATAGCTCTTTGTCTTCAAGGCCAGAGTCCCCCCAAAATCTGCGTCGCAGACGGCAATCGATCTGAACAATATGGCGATGTCTTGGTCAAGGATCGCAGCGGTTCTCCCCAAGCCATGTGATCCCTATCCAGGAAGCACGTCGTAGAGGCGGAAGATCCATGTGATCTGGTAGATCAGCCCTATGACCACGAATGCTGCCTGGAAACGCCGGTTGGCGGTGATCGAGGCAATGATGCAAAGGATGATGTAGACGATATTGCGCGCCGGATATTCCCAGCCGAGAGATCGAAAATAGGCCTCTCCCTTCAGCATCGTGTCCACGAGGTCGACGGCGTAGGTGACGGCAAGCAGGCCGAAGAACCAGTGACGGCGGGAGATGAAATACTCCTCGAAGCCGCCATAGTCCTCCACAGACGGCGGATTCAGCAATACGCAGAGGAAGTAAAAGAGGCAGCAGAAGCAGATGAGAAAGAGATAGACGCCGAAACTGATCTGCGCGACGGATTGCAGCCGGTATTCCCACCACCAGAAATGGATGATGAAGAGGAACATGGACAATACCCAGCCGATGTGGACCATGTATATCTTGTTCTTGCCCGGCGATTGCACGAAGCCGGCAAGCCGGGTCAGGAGCTGGGCGAGCGAAAGGCCGATCACCATGCTCATGACCGTCCTGATATAGACGTAGACCTCCGGTGTGTGTGCGGAATCCATCGCGTCAGCTCTCCTCTGGTACAGCCTTCGGCAAGCCGTTTTCATCGAGCGCGACCATGATGAACGTCGCCGCCGTGACTTTCTCAAGGCTATTATAGCGGGCACGGTGCGCCCATGCTTCGACGCTCAGGGTGATCGAGGTGCGACCGACACGTTCGATATCGGTGAAGACGCTCAGCGTGTCGCCGATCTTGACCGGCAGTTCGAACGCCATCTCCTTGACCGCGGCCGTCACTACGCGGCCGCGCGCGCGTTCGGCAGCGCGAATGCCGCTTGCCAAGTCCATCTGCGCCATGACCCAGCCGCCGAAAATATCGCCGGCAGGATTCGCGTCGGCGGGCATGGCAAGCGTGCGCAATGTCAGCTCACCTCTCGGTTTGACGCTGTCCTTCATTCATCTGCTCCTGTTTCACGGCCCGATTCCAAAACTTAACCTATGCAATCCGGATAGGATGGAAAAGCCTTGCCGGCGTTTCCGTGGAGACGTCTTGTGGGCTGGGAGCATTGCTTCATGCGTTCCGCCCGTCCGCATGGAACCGATCCGAACCATTGCGATCGGCTGCGGTAAGCATTCGTTCACCCTTCCCATTTAGGATTTGTAACCGTTACCGACCGTGGCTGGGGCAGCGGATCAGGACTATGGCCATCTTACCCATTCTGCGGCGGGTCGCGCTGCCATTGCTATTGTCGTCGGCGCTGGTCGCCTGTACGGCAGACAGTCTCTTGCCGCCCTCCAGCATCGACAGTTCCTCGCGCGTCGGCTCCATCAAGCCGTATCGGAGCGTGCAGCAGCGACAATTCGCCTATCAGGGCGTTCGGGACCCCGTCGTTTCTGCTTCGAGCAATTACAACGGCGGCCCTGTTCGCTCCACGGGAACCGGCGAGGCCGTGACTACGTCCGACGTCGAATCCGGTCTGGCGCAGCAATCGAACATTCCGTCTCAAGGCGTCAACATGGATGCCGAGCTCGGCGTCGGCCCGAGTGAGGAGGCTCAGTCCGGATCGGTGGTCGGATTGGCACAGGAAGAACAGCAGAATATTGCCGAAGGTCAGTCCGATCAGCCTATGGTCGACGGCATCGGCACCGACGCGCCGGTGCAGACCAACCGCTCCACTCTTCAGCGCCCGGCCGCACAGGCCGAACTCAACCAATCGCGGATACCAAGGTCGCTGCCGGGAACGCAGGTCGCAATGCTGCCGCGCGTCGAAAATCCGATACCGCGCCTCGATCAGCAGTTCGAGGCGCCGCAATCGACGCCCGGCATGATGCCGCCTTCGGAAATCGCCTGCCGTCAGGAGCTGCGGCGCCTGGGCGTCGTCTATACGGATAGGCCGGCCATATCGAATGGTCCGGCATGCCAGGTTCCTTATCCGATTTCGCTCGGTGGTCTCTCCGGCAACATCGCCGTCAGGCCGGCAGTCACACTGAACTGTCAAGTGACGCTCGCCTTTGCCAAATGGGTGAAGAACGAGCTCGCTCCGGCGGCGCGCACGCGCTACTGGTCCGGCATCGGCACGATCGTTCCGCTCGGCGGCTATTCCTGCCGACGCATGAACAATAGCCGGCAACGCTATAATCCGATGTCGGAGCACGCTCACGGCAATGCGATCGACGTCGGCACCTTCGTCCTGAAGAACGGCCACGTGATCGACATACGCAGAAAGGGCCTCTTTTCCTTCCGGGAAGGTGCGCTGCTCAAGGCGGTGCGCAGCGACAGCTGCCGCTATTTCGATACGGTGCTCGGGCCGGGCAGCAATCCGGAACATTGGAACCATTTCCACTTCGATCTCAGGGATCGGAAGGGCGGCCGGCGCTATTGCAGCCTGTGATTGGCGTTTCGCCGGAACAGCATCCATCCTTGCCGAACGGAGAAGCTGATTTACCTATCTGGGTGAATCGCGCTTTAAGTGGGCTGTCCGAGAGCATAAGAGGGTTTCATGGAAGACGTGCCGAGACGAAAGAAAAGCCTGGGGAGAGCGCTCGCCGCCGCACTGATCGCTATCGTCATCGTCATCGGCGGCCGCTGGTATGCCTATGTCGCCTATGCCGACGATCCGTTCGATGAGGTCGGCATCGGCCTTAATTCCATGATGCCCGGCCCCATCCGCGACAAGGGCTGCGAAATGCTGAAGGCTCGCTTCGAGCGCAAGACCCTGCCGCCGGCGGGCTGCGGCGTGAACGGCAGCTGGTGACCTTCGCTCTTCGGATCGTAAGCCGGCAAAAAAAGAAAAGCCGGCTAGGCCGGCTTGAGTGGCGCATGGCAACGACGGGGGATCCTTGCCTGCTCCAGAAAAGAACTTCATGTTGCAATGATGCATGCAATATGAATGCGAGGGCAATAAATCGGCCAATACAGCAGGCGCTGACGGTGTCGCCAAGAGGCGTTGGGCGGAGTTGCGACAAACGTTGCTCACCTAAGGAGCTATATGCCCGACCAAGGTCACGATTTGATGACAGCTTATTTGGGTTAAGCGAACGCTGTGTTTCGTCGTCCCGGGGTGGTCAAAGCTTAAAACCGGTTATATAGCGGGCAAACGCCGCGAAATTCATCACAAAAGCCGGAATTTGCCTGACCATGGCTCCGATCATTTCGATTCGCAATCTTACGAAAACATACTCCAACGGATTTCAGGCACTGAAAGGTGTCGATCTCGATATCGAGCGGGGTGAAATCCTGGCGCTGCTCGGGCCGAATGGTGCTGGCAAGACGACATTGATTTCCATCGTCTGCGGGATCGCCAACCCGAGCAGCGGCTCGGTGACGGTCGGCGGGCATGACGTCGTGCGCGATTTCCGCGCTACGCGCAGCATGATCGGCCTCGTGCCGCAGGAGCTGACGACCGATCAGTTCGAAACGGTCTGGAATACGGTGAGCTTCTCGCGCGGGCTGCACGGCAAGAAGCCGAACCCTGAACATATCGAGAAAATCCTGCGCGATCTTTCGCTCTGGGAGAAGAAGGACAACATGCTTCGCCAGCTTTCCGGCGGCATGAAGCGGCGTGTATTGATCGCCAAGGCGCTCTCGCACGAACCGGAGATACTTTTCCTCGACGAGCCGACGGCTGGCGTCGATGTGACGCTGCGAAAGGACATGTGGCATGTGGTCGAACGTCTGCGCGCGTCCGGCGTCACGATCATTCTGACGACGCATTACATCGAGGAGGCCGAGGAAGCTGCCGATCGCGTCGGCGTCATCAATGGCGGCGAGCTGCTGCTGGTGGAGGAGAAGAAGGCGCTGATGGCCAAGCTCGGGCGCAAGCAGCTCATCCTCGATCTGAACGAGCCGCTGGACGCCGTCCCGCACCGTCTCGAAGGCAATGGGCTTTCGCTCGGACCGAGCGGTCTGACGCTGATCTATGATTTCGATGCCCAAAACGAGCAGTCGAGCATCGCGGCTCTGCTGTCGAAGCTGGCCGAGCAGGGAATTCACTTCAAGGATCTCTCGACGCGTCAAAGTTCGCTCGAGGATATTTTCGTCTCGCTGGTGGAGGCAGGCAAATGAACTTCGAAGCGGTCAAATCCATCTACGCTTTCGAAATGGCCCGCACGCGCCGCACTCTGCTCCAGAGCGTCGTTTCGCCGGTCATTTCCACGTCACTCTATTTCATCGTCTTCGGTGCGGCGATCGGTTCGCGCATCAATCTGGTCGAGGGTGTCTCCTATGGGGCGTTCATCACACCCGGCCTGATCATGCTGACCCTGCTTGGCCAGTGCATCAGCAACGGCTCCTTCGGCATCTATTTCCCGAAGTTTACGGGCACGATCTACGAGGTGCTGTCGGCACCCGTCGCCATGGCCGAGATCGTTCTCGGCTATGTCGGCGCGGCGGCGACCAAGGGGATGCTGATCGGCCTGATCATCCTGGCGACCGCGAGCTTCTTCGTCGACATCAGGATCGAGCATCCGTTCATGATGATCCTTTTCTTCGTGCTGACGGCCGTAACCTTCAGCCTGTTCGGCTTCATGATCGGCATATGGGCCGGGAATTTCGAGCAGCTGAACCTCATCCCGATGCTGGTCGTGCCGCCGCTGACCTTCCTTGGCGGCAGCTTCTATTCGATCAACATGCTGCCGCCTTTCTGGCAGGCCGTCAGCCACCTCAATCCGGTCCTCTATCTCGTCAGTGGCTTCCGCTGGAGCTTCTACGGCATCGCCGATGTCAATCCGGCACTGAGCCTGGCCATGATCACGCTTTTCCTCGTCATCTGCCTGGTCATCCTTGGATGGATTTTCAAAACCGGTTATCGGTTGCGGAACTGACGGCGATGCCGGGCTGGCGGGTCTACAGCGCCGCGCGTCATATATGACGTGCAAAGGTCGCTGTAGTACTTTAAATTCACTGCATAATTTTATCCTTAAATCGATGCCGATTTAAGGAATTATGCAGGAAGCCCGCGGCTTTTGCTGCCGCAACACACGTCCTAGAAAGCATCCAATGTCGCAGGCTGATCCCAATCCTTCGCTATCCCAAGCACTTTCCCGGCTCGATCAATTGACCAATTGGGAGCGCAAGCCGCGCGGGGAGATGCGGGTCGGTCTCGAGCCGATGCTCGACCTCATGCAGCGCCTGGGTAATCCGCATCTGAGCTTTCGTGCCATTCATGTCGCCGGCACCAAGGGCAAGGGGTCGGTGTCGGCGCTTCTCGAGGCCGGATTGCTGCGGGCCGGCTGGCAGGTTGGCCGCTATGCGTCGCCGCATGTCGACCGTGTGAACGAACGTATCAGCGTTCTCGGTCATGAGGTCGAGGACGATGCGCTGGCACAGGCGATCATGCAGGTGCTGGACAGCTATGAGGGCGCAAAGCAGGCGGCGACTGCCGGGGAGGACGCTACCTGGTTCGACGTGATAACGGCCGCAGCCTTCGTCGTCTTCAGAGATGCCGGTTTGAACTGGGTCGTGGTCGAGGTCGGGCTCGGCGGCAGGCTGGACTCGACGAACGTGGTTTTCGGCGAAGTGGCCATCGTCATCAATATCGGCCTCGAGCATACGGAAATTCTCGGGGGTACGCGCGAGGCGATCGCGCGGGAGAAGGTCGGCATATTGAAGCCCGGCGCGACGCTCGCCACCACGCTTGCCGCTGGCGACGCCGCGGGACGGATCTTGCAGCAAAGGGCCGATGAACTTGGCTGCGACGTGCTTCGAACAGATCTTCCCGAAGATGCAACGATTGCGGAAACGAACATTTCGCTGGTCGGTCTGGTGTTCGATCACCTTGGTCGACAGGGCGAGGGCGTGCAGGAGGAGGGCGCAAAGGCCCGGCCCATCGGTGCGTGGCTGCTCGAACCGGCGGTGATCGCGAGGGCACATCTGCCGGGCCGGATGGAACGCTTTGACTTCGTGCTGCCGCCAGCGCTGCGGTACGGACGTCAGACCTTGCCGTTGGTGATGGACGGCGCGCATGTGCCGTTCAATATCGAGGCTGTCCTGCGCGATATCACGCGCTCGCTCGGCATCGGCGGCGATTGTGTCGTCATCGCGGCACTGGCCTCCGACAAGGATGCAATGGGCTTTCTGGAAGTCCTGTCCCGATATGTCTCCTATGCTGTGTTTAGCGAAGCATCCGGTTCCGGTCGCGCGCATGCCGCAAGCGAGTTGGAAGCGCTTGGGACGTCCATGGGGATGGCTTGCGAAGCCGAGCCGGACCCGCACAAGGCGCTGGATCGGGCCGTCGCGGCGGCTGCTGCGCGCGGCGGCTGGATGCTTGTCACCGGTTCGCTCTATCTCGTCGGTGCGCTGCGCGGCACCGTTATCGGAAATGCGAAATGACCACGGAGGTCTCGATCAAGCCGGCTCTCGCCGAAGATGTCGCCGACATTGCCAGGCTGCATCGCGCGGTCTGGTGCGACACCTATCGCGATCTTGCGCCTGCCGAGGTATATCGTGTCCTTGATGAAGATTTCCGCCGTGCGCGATGGGCCGATATTCTGGCCAATCCGCATGGAGATCAGCGGGTGCTTCTGGCCAAGCAAGGTGAACGGCTCGTCGGCATCGGTGCGACTGCGGCGCCGTCCGAGCCGGCATTCGGGGCACGTGGTGAGATCAAGTCGCTCTATGTCGATCCCTCCGTCAAGCGTCAGGGACTTGGCCGCCGGCTGATGCGGGCAATGATGGAGCAGCTTGCATCCATGGGATATTCGGGTGCGGCACTCGGGGTCGTCGCCGGTAACGAACCCGCCATCGCCTTCTATCGGGCGCTCGGAGGGCGATTGATCGGCCAGTATACCGATCCAGGGCCGATCTGGCGTTCCGACAATCTCATTTTCGCATGGGACGACTTATCCCTTCCGATCTGATCCGCGCATGCGAGCCGACCTGGATTGATTTTATCCGGCTGCAATCCGCTTGCGCGGTGCGATGGTCATGGCCATGACACCTGCCACGACGCAGACGAGGCCGACGGCTGCCGTCGGAGACAGAGGTTCGCCGAGCAAGGCGACGCCGATGCCGACGCCGATCGGGACGCGCAGATAGGCCTGCGCGGTCGTGCCAACCGAACCGAGGGTTTGAATGAGCCGAAAGTAGATGCTGAAGGCGAGGGCGGTTGAAACGACGGACAGGCCGAGGAGCGCCAGAATCGAAGCCGTGGATGGCGCAATCTGCCAGGGGTGCTCGACAATCAGACTGGCTGGGATCAGGAGAGCGGCACCGCAAAGCAACGAGCCTGCCGCCGGCATCATCGGATCCAACCCTTTGAAATTGCGGCCGAACAGGGCCGCGCATGCATAGCAGACCGATGCTGCAACGACGGCGAGCTGCGGCAGCGACTGACGGCCCATGCCATTCAGCGCATCGAGGCCGATGATCAGGCAAATCCCCGCCATGCCGGCACTTACGCCGAAAAGCTTGCGCCCCGACATCGGCTCGCTGCGCAGCACGAAAGCAGCGATCAGGAAGGTGAAGATCGGTGTCGTCGAATTCAATATGGTCGCGAGACCAGCATCGACGGTCTGTTCCGCCCAGGCGATCAGCGTGAAGGGAATGGCGCTGTTGAGGCAGGATTGAATGAGAAAACGCTTCCAAGTGGCTGCGTCTTTCGGCAGGCTCAGGCCACGCCAGCGGATGATCGCGAGCAGAACGAGACCGGCGATCATGGTACGCGCGGCGATCAGCGTGATCGGCGGAATGGTCGCTACCCCGACGCGGATGAAGGTATAGGAGGCGCCCCAGCAGGTTGCAAGTGCAAGGAGAAGCAGCAGTTCGGTCGATATATTGGTTCTTGCGGGCGCCATGATGTCTCACTCTTCCTGTGTTCGGATATGCCCGTCTTTTAGAGTGAAGGCACCGGCGAATGCTTCGGTCCGAGCCGAACTATCGAATCCGGCCGCTCGTTTCCTTCAATCCCGCAGCCGAAGCTCGTCGGTCTGCATCTGCATCGATCCCAGGGTTTCGAGAAAGCTCATGCCGAGAAGGCTTTGATCGAGCTTGCCGGCTTCGGCTACGCTCGCCTCGACATCCCTCCGCTTGATCGGGCCGATCGCCACCGAGCCGAGTTCCACGGGGGCCGCGCGGGCTCGACCGTTCGCAGTCAGCACTGTCATGGAATAGGTGAGGTTTTCCGGAATGATGCCGACGCGTTCGGCGTCTTCAGGCGAAAGAGCGATGGTGCTGGCGCCGGTATCGATCAGCATGTCGATCGGCTGGCCATTGATTTTGACCCGCGCCTCGAAATGGCCGTTCGAGCGCTTGTGGAGGATGACTTCCTGGCCGCCTTCACTTGTGGTGACGACGACGGCATGGCCGGGCATCAAGCCTGCGAAGACGCGATTGCCGACCTGCTCGGCATCCTGGCGATAGATATAGGCGGTCGCGAGCGCCATGATGATGACGAACCAGATCAGAAGATTGCGGATCGACTGGCTGACGGTATGGCGGCTTGCCCAGACCGCTGCGCTCATCATCACAGCGATCGGCACAAGATAGACGACGCGTGCGAAATCGTCGTTGTGCATGCCGAAGGTGGTGCCGCCATTGTTGTTGAAGATGAGCAGTGCGAGGCCGATGCCGAGAATGGCGAGAACGATGTTCAGGCGGTTCATACGGCGCTGCGCTCCCGTGCCATTCTTTGACGGCGGGTTTCCCTGCGCGGCTTGCGTTCGACCTTCGTCAGGCGTTCGGGAAGCGTTTCCATGATCTGGCGGCGCTGGTCGTCACTGTAGTTCATCCACGCGCCGATCTCCGCCGATGTGCGGCCGCAGCCGAAGCAATAGCCGGTCGCTTGGTCGATGGAGCAGACAAGGATGCAAGGTGTCAGCATGAGATCATATATCGATGCTTCAAACGCACATGACAAGAGTACACAGGGAAGCGATCTCGCAAATCTGTTGCGTCGCGCCGATCGTATCGCCAGTGTGGCCGGACAGTTTTTGCTGCACGTATCTGGTCGCAAGAAGTGTCGCGGCACTGGTTGCCAGGAGGCAGGCGACCAGTGCTGCAACGCTGAGGACAGGACCTATGAGCAGCACGGCAAGGCCGAGTGCGGTAATCAAAGCCAGTTGCATGGCATCGCCATCCGGCTTGCCTGCGGACGCGGCTACTCCGTCAGGTTTGGCGGGTGGAAGGGCATACCAGTGCCAGACCATGGCGCCGCGGCTCAATGCGGCGGTTGCGAGAAGGGCAATCGCGCAGTCGAAAGGCGGCAGGTGGCGGGCGAGGGCGGCCAGCGCCGCGCCGCGCAGGCCGAAGGACAGGATGAGCGCGGCTGCGCCATAGGTGCCGATGCGGCTATCCTTCATGATTTCAAGGGCGCGGTCGCGGTCCTTACCGCCTCCGAGCCCGTCGGCGGTATCGCTCAGCCCGTCCTCATGAAGCGCGCCGGTCGTGACCGTCTGCACGACGAGTGTCAGCAGCGCCGCCATCAACGGATCGGCCTTGAGATCCAGCAGCACACCGAAAGTCAGCGCGGCGGGTACGACGATCAGCAGGCCGGCAAGGGGGAAGGTGCGGGACACATGCGAGAGCTTGCCGTCATAGCCTTCGAAGAAGGATGGCGACACCGAAATACGGCTGAGAAAGGCGACGGCGCGTGCGATGTCGCGCATATATTCCCGCATTTCTTCCTCTCCCCGCCATACGCACGACAGTATCGGGCGCTTTTGGAGTTGTTTGCGCCGATTCCGAAGATTAATAGAGTCGCACGCAAAGAACCCGATTTGAGACGAAAAGACAAGGAACGCATTCATGAGCGTCAGCGGCCTCCCATTCGACGATTTCCGCGCATTGCTGCGCGATCTGCCAGGCCCGGATGCCCGGGCGCTTGTGGCAGCGCGCGAGCGTGATGCGCAGCTCACCAAACCGCCGGGTGCGCTCGGCAGGCTCGAGGAAATCGCTTTCTGGCTAGCCGCCTGGACCGGCCGCGCCCCGGCCGTAACCCGGCCGCTGGTGGCGATCTTTGCCGGCAATCATGGTGTCACCAAGCAGGGAATTACGCCGTTTCCGCCTTCCGTCACGCAGCAGATGGTGGAGAACTTCGCCGCGGGCGGCGCGGCGATCAACCAAATCTGCGTTGCATATGATCTCGGTCTCAAGGTCTTCGACCTGGCGCTTGATTTTCCCACGGGCGACATCACCGAAGAGCCGGCGCTGACGGAGCGCGACTGTGCAGCCACCATGGCCTTCGGCATGGAGGCGATTGCCGGCGGTACGGATCTGCTTTGCGTCGGCGAAATGGGTATCGGCAACACCACGATCGCTGCAGCCATTCACTACGCTCTTTATGGCGGCAAGGCTGAAGACTGGGTCGGCCCCGGCACCGGTTCGGAAGGCGAGATGCTGAAGCGCAAGATCGCCGCCGTCGAGAAGGCGGTGGCACTGCACCGCGATCATCTCTCCGATCCGCTGGAAATCCTGCGCCGCCTCGGCGGCCGCGAGATTGCCGCCATGGCCGGAGCCATCCTTGCCGCACGCATGGAACGCATCCCGGTGATCATCGACGGTTATGTCGCGACCGCTGCCGCCTCCATTCTGAAGGCCGCCAATCCCTCTGCGCTCGATCATTGCCTGATCGGCCATGTTTCGGCGGAGCCGGGCCATCTGCGCTCCATCGAGAAGCTCGGCAAGACGCCGCTTTTGGCGCTCGGCATGCGGCTTGGCGAAGGTACGGGAGCCGCATTGGCCGCGGGTATCGTCAAGGCTGCGGCTGCCTGCCATTCGGGCATGGCGACATTCGAAAGCGCCGGCGTCTCCAACAAGCACTGAAAATAAAAGCGGCGAGGTGTTGAGATAAGCGTTTCGCCGCTAAATTTCCTGTGGATTATCGGCTTCGGTCATAAATCTGTAATGAATTCTAAGAGTGACTAAAGGCACCGCCTTGCTTCGCTCACGGTGAGGCGGTATTCGCAAAGCATCCAACTTGCAACCGGAACGTTACGGGCAGAACGGCAATGGCCGAGTTTTCGAAACCAGCAGTTACCAAGGAAACCGGTCTCCGGCATTTCCTCGCCGCTGCCGGCTATTCCTGGGGCGGTTTTCGGCGCTTGTTGCAGGAGTCGGCCTTCCGCCAGGAGCTCCTTTTTGCGGCGATAGCGCTGATCCTGTTGATCACCGTCGGCGCCACCGTCGGGGAGATCGTGGTCGCCATGGTACTGTTCCTCGGCGTATTTGCGGTCGAGGCGATGAATACAGCGGTGGAAGAGGTGATCGACCGGATTTCGCCGGAGATTTCCAATGTCGGCAAACACGCCAAGGACCTCGGCTCGTTTGCCGTCCTCTGCATGCTGGTCGCTTCCGGCATTTACCTGGTTTACGTGATCGGCAGCCACCTGATTTTCCGCTAAGCATTTCCAGGAAAAAGTGCGTAGCGGTTTTCCGTCCGGAAATGCGTTGGGAAATAAGAAGATAGAGCGTTTTTGCGATTCAAAGAAAAGCAAAATCTTTAGGCGGCGGAACTGACGCTTCGCTCAGGCGAAGCTCTTCCTGCGTCGCTCGACGAGGGGCGCATCTTCGACGGCCGGCAGGCTTTGCAGCACGCGTTTTGCCGGCAATATGGCAATGACTTCCGTGCCTTCCCGCAGCTTGGATTTCAGCACGAACTGGCCGTCATGCTTGGCGAGAATGGCCTGGACGATCGGCAAGCCCAGGCCCGTGCCCTGTTCCGCGCTTTTGATGGCGATCGAACCCTGGCCGAAGGCGGACAGCACGACCGGTATCTCTTCCTCGGGAATGCCAGGTCCGTTGTCCTTGATCGCTACATATTCGCCGCCGCCCGCCGTCCAGCCGACCTTCACGCTGATCTCGCCACCTTGCGGCGTGAATTTTACTGCGTTCGATAGGAGATTGAGGATCACCTGGCGCATCGATTTCTCATCGGCCCAAACCGAAGGGAGCTGTGCTTCGAATTGCGAGGAGATTGAAATGTTCTTGCCGCGCGCGCGCAGCTGCACCATGCCGATGCAGTCTTCGGCAATGTCGAGGAGAGAAATCGCCTCTTCGTTCAATTCATATTTGCCGGCCTCGATGCGTGAGAGATCGAGGATTTCGTTGATCAGGTTGAGCAGATGCTGGCCGGACCGATGGATATCGGTGGTGTATTCGCGATAGGTCGGATTGTTGAGCGGCCCCATGACCTCAGCCGACATCACTTCGGAAAAACCAAGAATGGCGTTGAGGGGTGTCCTAAGTTCGTGCGACATGGAGGCGAGGAAGCGCGATTTGGCGAGATTTGCTTCTTCTGCCCGTCTGCGCGCTTCGTCGGACATGGATTTCGCCACTTCCAGTTCCGCGATCAGATCGTCCTTCTCCGACTGGAAGGAAAGAATTTTTAAATTCGATTGATACATGCGGTTGGTGATGAAGGTGAAGAATATCACGGCGACCGAGATAGCTGCTGTCAGCGCGATATCTGAGGGTTTTCGCGTGAGAGCGGCCGTGACGACCAACGCCACGGTGGCCGGTGCGAAGGAAAACGGAACCGCCCGCGGCAGCATGAAGCTGGACATGGCGGTGATACAGATCGCCACCAGCAGGATCGTGCCCTTGTAGAGCGCGAAACTGTCGCCACTGCACGTCGGGCAATTCTGTGTGGCGAAAATGGCCCAGCAGGAGCCCACCAGCAATTGTCCAAGCAGCAGGAGCTGCCGCCACTTTCTGGCGCCTTCGGCAGTGATTTCCTGCTTCCTGGCGCGCCGACCGATCAGCATGTTGATGGCATGGGCCGTCAGGATCGGAATGGTCCAGAAGAAAATGCTCGCGTCTCGCGTCAAATAGACGCCGAAGACGGCGACGAGGAGGACGAAAATCGGCACGACGGCGGCACTCTGCCGCAGCGTGTCGATGTGCATCATTATCAGTTCGCGGTCAAAATTGTGGTTATGGCCGTTCTGCAGGCGCTCGCGCGTTTGCCGCACGGCCTTCGACACAGCCCGGTTACGGTGACTGCGCGATCGGTCGACGATGTTTTTATCTGTCGATGTGCTGACGCCGGTGCTCATGGTTACATTGAAACTTGGCTTGCCTGAGGTTACACACTAGCGTCCAAATCTTAAGAAGATGCTGCGCTGAAATGATTTGTTTGCCATCTTCGCCAAGGATTTATTCTTAAAGGAGGCAAGAACGTGATGCGGCCAGGCCGCCTGTTTCGCGACGGTGCGGCCACTTTCGCCTTGCTTGCTGTTCTTGCATTGTTCGCATCAAAGATGAACAATCGACCGGAAATCGTTCAAAAGGGCAAGTTTTATGTCATCGATGGCGATACTCTTTCCATCGAGGGTGAGCGCTTGAGGCTCAAGGGTATCGATGCTCCGGAATATCGGCAGCGTTGCCGGCGCGATGACGGAGACTGGGCCTGCGGCGAAGAAGCGCGCAAAGCGCTTGCCACAATGGTTAAAACGGGAGTGCCTGAATGCAGGGGGCGTGAGAGGGATCGCTACGGTCGCCTGCTGGTGACTTGCGCCGCTGGCAATCTCGATATCAACGCTGCGATGGTTCGCAACGGCATGGCTGTTTCATACGGTGCCTATGGCGGTGAGGAACAGATTGCGCGACAGGCGAAAGCCGGACTTTGGGCCGGCGATTTCGAGAGGCCGAGCGACTACCGGCGCGAAGAGCATATGGCGCATGACGGGGCAGACGGTTCGATTGCGGGATTGTTCGGCTACCTTCGCCAACTCGTCGGATGGAGCACGCCATGAAGCAGGAAAGCGAACTGCAGATCCTGCGTTCGGCGATTGCTGCTTGTCGCCTCTGTCGGGACGCGCCGGCCAAGGGGGAGGCGGATCGCCTGCCGCACGAGCCGCGGCCGGTTGCCACGCTGTCGTCGACCGCTCGGATACTCATCGCAGGTCAGGCGCCGGGATTGCGTGTCCACGAAAGCGGCCTGCCGTTCAACGATGCTTCCGGCGACCGGTTGCGGCAGTGGCTCGCGGTGGATCGTGAGAGCTTCTACAACCCGGATCATTTCGCCATAATGGGCATGGGTTTCTGTTTTCCGGGCTATGATGCGGCCGGGAGCGACCTGCCGCCGCGCAGGGAGTGCGCGCAATTGTGGCGGCAGCGGGCGATGGATGCGATGCCGCAGATCGAATTGATCCTGACGATCGGTCAATATGCGCAAGCCTGGCATCTCGGGGCGGAGCGCATGGGCTCGATGACGGAAACTGTCGCGCAATGGCGGCGTTACCTCCTGACCAACCGGTCGCCGGCCATCCTGCCGTTGCCGCATCCGAGCTGGCGCAACAGCGGCTGGCTCAAACGTCATCCCTGGTTCGAGACCGAACTGCTTCCGGTTTTGCAACAACGTGTGAAAACCCTGCTTTCCTGAGAAAAAGTTTCTTTTCTCTCGCTTAAAATGAGCTATAGAGAGAATATAATTCGAAGGGATGCTAAATGGACCGCCTTGACCGCAAGATTCTGCGCCTGCTGCAGGAAGATTCCACTCTGGCTGTTGCCGATCTCGCCAAGAAGGTCGGTCTGTCGACAACGCCTTGCTGGCGCCGTATCCAGAAGATGGAAGAGGATGGCGTCATTCGCCGCCGCGTCGCCCTGCTCGATCCGGAGAAGGTCAATACGAAGGTTACGGTTTTCGTTTCCATCCGCACCAACAGCCACTCCATAGAATGGCTGAAGCGCTTTTCCGAAGTCATCGCCGATTTTCCGGAAGTGGTCGAATTCTATCGCATGAGCGGCGATGTCGATTATCTGCTGCGCGTCGTCGTCCCGGATATCGCCGCCTACGATGCATTCTACAAGCGCATGATCGCCAAGATCGAGATCCGCGACGTTTCCTCTGCCTTTGCGATGGAGCAAATCAAGTATTCGACGGAGCTGCCGCTCGACTACATGCTGCTGGAGAACGCAAAGTCCAACGAGGACTAAGCAACTTTTTCGCAAAGCGCTCAGCCGAAATAGATATCGGCTGAGCGCTTTTATATTGTCATTTCTTATCCAGGCGTGCGAGCAGCGAGGAGGTATCCCAGCGATTGCCTCCCATCGCCTGGACATCGCCATAGAACTGGTCGACGAGGGCCGTGAGCGGCAACTTGGCTTGATTGCGGCGCGCTTCCTTCAGAACGATGCCGAGATCCTTGCGCATCCAATCCACAGCGAAGCCGAAATCATACTTGCCCGCGTTCATGGTCTTGTGGCGGTTTTCCATCTGCCAAGAGCCGGCGGCCCCCTTGGAAATGACTTCCACGACCTTTTCGATATCGAGGCCGGCCTGCTTGCCGAAATGAATGCCTTCGGCAAGACCCTGGACGATGCCGGCAATGCAGATCTGATTGATCATCTTGGTCAGCTGACCGGCACCCACCGGTCCCATCAGGCCGACCATGCGGGCATAAGCGTCGATGACGGGGCGGGCCTTTTCGAATACCGCTTCATCGCCGCCGCACATGACGGTCAGCACGCCATTCTCTGCCCCGGCCTGTCCGCCGGAAACTGGGGCGTCGATGAAGTCGATGCCTTTTTCCTTGGCGGCTGCGTGAAGTTCGCGGGCGACTTCGGCGCTGGCGGTGGTGTTGTCGATGAGAATCGAGCCCGGCTTCATGCTTGAAAGGACGCCGTTCTCACCCGTGGTCACCGAACGCAAGTCGTCATCGTTACCGACACAGGTGAAGACGAAATCGGCACCTTCGGCTGCTTTGGCCGGAGTAGGGGCGAACTTGCCGTCATATTGCTTGGCCCAAGATTCGGCCTTGGCAACGGTGCGGTTGTAGACGGTTACGTCGTGCCCGCCCTTGACCTTGAGATGCCCGGCCATGGGATAGCCCATGACGCCCATGCCGATGAATGAGACCTTTGCCATTTCATAACTCCCTGACCGAATTTGTTCCGAAGGCTTAGCGGAAAGGCCAGGGGGACGAAAGGCCGATTTGTCGGCCAACTTGTCACTGTGGCATATGATTTGAAATCTGATTCCAGATTATCGTCAACATTGGAATGGAATTTCGTTTTCGGCATGAATCTTCATAATATCCTTTGTCGATATAATCTATGGATTTGCTATCTTAAACCATCGACAACGAGCCGATGGCGGCGGAAGCGCCGGGGCCTCATGAAAAGGGAACTTCGATGATTTCGCGCAGACAGACACTTGGCCTTCTCGGCGCCACAGCGGCCGCTTTCGCTTTGCCTTCCATCCGGTCGGCACGTGCGGCCGCGGCGACGACGCTTCGCATCGGCTGGCAGAAGAATGGCGTATTGGCATTGGCGAAACGTCGAGGAGCATTGGAAAAGCGGCTTTCCGATCGCGGCATTTCCGTCGAATGGTCGGAATTCACATCCGGCCCGCCGCTGCTGGAAGCGCTCGGTGCCGGTGCTCTCGATTTCGGTGCGACCGGCGACGTGCCGCCGCTCTTTGCGCAGGCTGCCAACGGCAATCTGCTTTATGTCGGTCTTTATACCGGCAGCCCCGAAAGCTCTGCCATTCTCGTGCGAAAGGATTCGCCGATCCAGACGCTTGCCGATCTCAAGGGAAAGAAGGTTGCCTTCAAGCGTGGGTCCAGCGCCCACAACGTGACCGTCAAGGCACTTCGCAAAGGTGGGCTGGCGATCACAGATATCCAGCCGCTCGATCTCGCACCGTCGGATGCGTCCGCTGCGTTCAAGACCGGCGCCGTCGATGCCTGGTCGATCTGGGATCCCTACCTCGCCATTGCAGAGGCCGATCCGGATACGCGCATCCTGACGACGGCGCGCGGTATCGTCGATTCCTTCAGCTATTTCCTGGCGAATGGCGATTTCACCAAGGGCAACCCGCAGGTCATCGTCGATGTCATCGATGAGTTGGCGAAAGTAGGGGCGGCGGCACAAGCCAATCTGGACAAGAGCATTACGGCGCTGGCGGAGATCACCGGTGTCCCAGCCGGGGTGACGCGGGTGACTCTGACGCGCCCTGGCGCCAATCTCGGCGGCGTCTCGACCATCACCGATGCCGCAATCGCCTATCAGCAGGGGCTCGCCGACGAATTCTACAATCTCGGGGTCATTCCGAAAAAACTGACCGTCACGGATATCGTCTGGCGGCCGAAGGCGAGCTGAGACCGACAAGCGTCGGCAGCTATCGCCGCGCCCGGAACACTAGGGGCGCGGGCTTTTCCGGCAAAATATTTCGTCACGCACCAGCAATTGGAAAATCCATATTGTCGATATAATCGATAGTCTATGTCAATATCAGGATCGAACATCGGGAGTGGCTCCCGACCACGCGCATCCAGAAAGCAGGAAAGCTTCATGACCGCGACCGCAAAACCCATCGATTTCCTCTGGTTCATTCCGACCTCCGGCGACGGCACCTATCTGGGTACGACCGATCTCAACCGCGGCCCGGAGATCGGCTATCTCCAGCAGATCGCGCAGGCGGTCGACCGGCTTGGTTATACCGGCGTGTTGCTTCCGACGGGGGTCTCCTGCGAAGAGTCCTTCGTGACGGCCGCAGCGCTCTCGGCCCATACACAAAAGCTGAAATTCCTGGTCGCGATCCGTCCGGGTACGGCGTCGCCGGCCTATTATGCGCGCCTTGCCTCGACACTCGATCGTGTCTCGAATGGCCGCGTGCTGCTCAACATCGTTGTCGGCGGCAGCCCGGCCGAGTTGGCCGGCGATGGTATTCATTTGGAGCATGACGAACGCTATGCCCATGCCGACGAGTTCTTCCATGTGTGGGAGGAGCTGCTGGAAAAGGGCTCTTCCACCTTCGAAGGCAAGTATATCAAGGCGACCAATGCAAAGCTCGGCCTGCCGCCAGTGCAGGCGCCGCGGCCGCCGCTCTATTTCGGCGGCTCTTCGGATGCGGGCATCGAATTCTCCGTTGGCCGTGTCGATAAGTATCTGACCTGGGGCGAACCGCCGGCACTGGTGGCCGAAAAAATTGCAAAGGTGCGGGCCGCAGCCGCCAAGCGCGGACGCGAGGTCAGCTTCGGCATTCGCCTCCACTTCATTGTTCGTGAAACGGACGAGGAGGCATGGGCCGCAGCGGACAAGCTGATTTCCAAGCTTGACGACGAGACGATCCGCGAAGCGCAGGAGCAATTCGTCAACCAGTCGGATTCCGTTGGGCAGAAGCGCATGGCCGCACTGCATGGCGGCCGCCGCGACAAGCTTGAAGTATCGCCGAACCTCTGGGCTGGCGTCGGCCTGGTGCGTGCCGGAGCGGGCACAGCGCTCGTCGGCTCGCCGAAGACAGTAGCTGCAAGGCTGCGGGAATATCAGGAGCTCGGTATCGAAACCGTAATCGGCTCCGGCTATCCGCATCTGGAGGAAGCCTATCGTGTGGCCGAACTGCTCTTCCCCGAGCTGGGACTGAAGCGCGACGAGCAGCGTGCCGGATTCCGCAACGAGTTCGGAGCCAAGCAGATTTTCGCCGGCGGCAGCCATGGTGGCAATCTGAAGGTCGTTTCCGGCTCGTAACGCCTCTACCGCGTTTCCGCTTTTCTTCGAATCGCGAAAGCTCTCTATGTTCCTGTTTCTTTGCGCATTCCGGACGGAAAACCGCTGCGCACTTTTCCTGGAAATGCTCTTTTGAAGGGAGATCCCCATGTCGGCATTCGACACGTCTTTCGTCCGCGTGGTCTCGGCACGGCGCACGCGCACGGTAAAGGTCGCGGGGCAAGGCATCTCGTTCCAGAGATTTCTGCCGTTCCTGCTGCCGGTTGTCGTCATCGCGGCATGGCAGCTCGGCTCTTCGTTCGGTTGGATCTCCACTCGCATCATGCCGTCTCCGGCGGCAGTCGTGGTCGCCTTCTGGCAGACCACGATCTCCGGGCAGCTGCCGAATAATATCCTCGTCAGCGCCGGCCGCGCCTTCGCCGGTCTGCTGGTCGGCGGCTCGATCGGCTTCCTGCTCGGCATCGCAAATGGCGTATCGCGGCCTTCGGAGCAATTGACCGATACGACGCTGCAGATGCTGCGCACCATTCCGCACCTTGCCATGGTGCCGCTCGTCATTCTCTGGTTCGGGATCGGCGAGGAATCGAAGCTGTTCCTGACGGCGCTCGGCGTGCTCTTTCCGATCTATCTCAACACCTATCACGGCGTGCGCAATGTCGACCGCGGGCTTATCGAGATGGGCCGGGTCTACGGTATGAGCAACTGGACGCTGTTCCGAAAGGTCATCTTTCCCGGCGCGCTTCCGTCCATCCTCGTCGGGCTGCGCTTCGCCCTTGGTATCATGTGGCTGACGCTGATCGTCGCCGAATCCATCGCGGCGTCGTCAGGCATCGGCTACATGGCAAACAATGCCCGCGAATTCGGCATGACCGATGTGGTGGTGCTGACCCTGGTTATCTACGCCATTCTCGGCAAGTTCGCCGATGTCGTTGCGCGGGCGATCGAGCGTAGAGCCTTGCGCTGGAACCCGGCCTATCAGAATTGAGGAAGTTCCCATGAGCGTCACCGTACTTGATCGCCCACGGCGGGAAGCCAGGAATGCCGCGTCGCAAGTTACGGGCGCCGCAGCGATCCATATCAAGGGTCTGGAGAAGAGCTTCGGCAGCAACCGCGTCCTGCGCGGCATCGATCTCGATATTCCCGCCGGCCAGTTCGTGGCCGTCATCGGCAAAAGCGGCTGCGGCAAGAGCACGCTGCTGCGCATCCTGATGGGGCTTGAAGAGCCGACAGGCGGCCATCTGCACTTTGAAGCGGTCGATGGCGATGACACACAGCCCAATACGCGCATCGTCTTTCAGGAGCCGCGGCTTCTGCCCTGGCTTTCCGTCGCCGCCAATGTTGCTGTCGGCTTGGGGGAGGGCGTGCCGCACGATTTGTTGCGGAAGGAAACGGTGTCGGTTCTCTCCGAGGTGCAGCTTTCCGAAAAGGCCGGCGAATGGCCGTCCAGCCTTTCCGGAGGACAGAAGCAGCGCGTGGCGCTTGCCCGAGCACTTGTCAGCAGGCCTGGGATCCTTGCTCTCGATGAGCCGCTCGGTGCGCTGGATGCTTTGACCCGCATCAGCATGCAGGAACTACTGAACAGCGTCTGGCGCGAGCTTGGCTTTACGGCCGTGCTTGTGACGCATGACGTCGGCGAGGCCGTGCATCTGGCTGATCGCGTCGTCGTTCTGGATGAGGGCCGGATCGTGCTCGACCTTGCCATTCCCTATCCGCATCCACGCCCCTATGGCAATTCAGCCCTGGCGGAGCTTGAAGGGCAGCTGCTTGCGGCCATCCTCGGCGAGGCGCGCGGCTAGTTTACCTTGGCGTCATCCGCCTCGACGAAGAGCCGGAGGTTATCGAAACCGATTTCCGTACCCATCAACCGCGAGCCGTTGTCGCTGTAACCGTCGAGGAAGACGACCTGTTCGACGAAGGTCATCTTCGTGCCACCGGGCTCGGCGGCGAAGCTGACCGTTGCCAGAGATACGGAAATTCTGACGTCGTCGAGCATCATGTCGAAGGCATAAATGAAGCGCTCGTTGTGAACGACGTCGATATAGCCCGCCTGATAGGCATGCACGATGCCGTCTGTCGAGGCGATGCGGTTGCTTTCGCTGCCGCCGGTGCGGAAGTCGAGCTGGAATTCCAGCGGCTTCCAGTCGCCGTGACAGGCAAACCATTGCTGCTTCTGCTCGGGCACTGCCCAGGCATTGAAGACCTTCGGCAGCGGCGCCTTGAAATGACGTTCTATGGTGATCGTCGTATGGTCTGTCGATCTTGCTCTCATTCGTCTGTCGTCTCCGTCGATGTATCGGTCAGGAAGAGGTCGAGGCGGTCGAAGGTTCTGTTCCAGGATGCCTTGCGTTCGGCGATCCAGCGTTCGACGGTTGCCAGTGCTTCCTTGCGAAGCTGGTAGGTGCGCACTCGGCCGGTCTTTTCCGACAGCACGAGGCCGCTCGTCTCGAGCACCTGCAGATGTTTCATCACGGTCGGCAGCGCCATGTCGAGTGGCTGCGCCAGCTCCGAGACGGATGCAGGTCCACGCCCGAGCCGATCGATCATGCCGCGGCGGCTCTGATCGGAAAGGGCCTGGAACATGCGGTCGAGCGTCAGCGGTTCTTCAAGCATTCGGCTTTTCCGGCCGGAACTGCGCCGGTAGCTTGTCACTATAAGGGTACATATGGAAATAGGGCGTGGCTTCCCGCAGGACGCGGGCGAAGGAAGGGCGGTCGAGGAGGCGCTGATAATAGGCCTTCAGCCGATCATGCTCTCTGCCAAAGGGAACCAGGGTTTCGGCGTAGAACAGGGCCGGTGCGGCGGCGCAATCCGCCATGGTCACATCGTCTCCGGTGATCCAGATTTTACCGTCCAGCTGCTTTTCAACCATTCCATAGGCGGTGCGCAGCAGTGACTGCGCTTCGGCAACGCTCTGCACCCTCCGGTCCTTTTCTGGCCGGCGCACATCCGCGACGATCGCTTGCATCGGCTCCTGCACATAAAGGTCGAAGAAGCGATCCCAGAGCCGCACGCACAAGGCATCAGAGAGCTCCGTCGGCAGTAGTTGCGTTGCACCGGGATAATGCCGATCGAGATACTCGATGATGATGCTGGTCTCGGGAATGGTGCTGTCGAGAGCTTCGTCGCGAAGCACCGGAAATTTGGCGAGCGGCCAGAGGCGCACCAGCGAGGCTCGCGATTCCGTATTGCCGAGATCGATAATCCTGCTTTCGAACGGCGTCCCGTTTTCATAGAGCGCCATCAAGACCTTGTGGCAGAATGAGGCGAGGGGATGCTGATAGAGGACAAGGGACATGCGACGACCTTTCCGAGATCGAAGTTCGAGATGATACTTACCTAAGTGGCTAAGTATCATCTCGATTGCTGCCTTGCAAGAAAATAGTTATCCAAATGGATAGCTATTTCCCTCGTTGCCGTCTGTCGTATCAATCGGCGATGTAGCGTGCGATGACCAGATGGCCCGGCGTCGGCTGGCCGTCTTCCATGCGGACATTGATGTCGGTGATTTCGACGAGTTCGAAGCCGGTGGCGGTCAGCCGCTCGCGTATATAGGCATCGGAATGGGCGAAGCGCTGATGCGGGCCGACCATATAAAGACGTCCCGCCATAGTGGCATCCGGCAGGGTCTCGGAGGAGAAGATGAAGAGACCTCCCGGCGTCATGTTCTCGGCGGCGCCGAAAAAGAGCGGTTCCAACGCGCCGAGATAGGGCAGGACATCAGTTGCGGTGATGAGATCGAAGGCATCTTCATCGTTGTCGTCAAGGAAATCCTCGACCTCAGCGACGAAGAGCGTCTCGTAGACGTCCTTTTCGTGGGCAACTTCGACCATGTTTTCGGAGATATCGATGCCGGTGATATCCTCGACGATATCGCGTAGCGTACCGCCCGTCAGCCCCGTGCCGCAGCCGAGATCGAGCATGCGCTTGAAGGGGCCGAGGCCGAGCGCCTGCAGACGTTGGCGAACGAGGACCGGCACATGGTAGCCGAGCTGTTCGACCAGCACGTCTTCGAAAACTTCGGCGTGCTGGTCGAAAAGGGTCTCGACATAGGCGTCCGGCGCCTTCACCGGCGTTTCGCCGCGGCCCATTGAGGCGATGCGGACGGCTGCGCCGCCATGGTCTTCCGGATCGAGGGCCAGGACCTCCTCATAGGCTTGCACAGCAGCGTCGATGTCGCCCGCTTTTTCCAGCGCCAAGGCGTGATTATAGGCTTTTGCGAGTGCGTCTTCGTCGATCTTCTTCTTTGCCATGGATGCCGGCCCTTCCGTTTGTCACGCAGGCATTAAGACGCCTGTTCAGCTTTTGCAATGCTTGCCGTGCAGGCGCAGAATATCATTTTCTGTAAAGGCGAATTTCGGAACCTTATCCGATAAAAGAACAAGGGAGGAACGACAATGGATACCGAATTGACCGCATCGAATCCGACAGGCGGCCCGCCGGAGCGAGGCCGCCCTTCCTTGCCGGCGACATCGGCCGAAGTCACCAACACATTGACCCATTATTACCGGGGCGAGCTGGCAAGGATGACGAGCTGGCGCGATCGCATCGACCGAACCTCGAACTGGGCGATCACAGTGGTTGCGGCGCTGCTTTCCGTGTCGCTATCGACGCCCGCATCGCATCATGGCGTGCTGCTGTTCGGGATGATGCTGATAAGCCTGCTGCTGATGATCGAGGCGCGGCGATACCGCTTCTTCGATGTCTACCGCTCGCGCGTGCGGCAACTGGAGCGGCACTATTTTGCGCAGATCCTGGCGCCGCAGACCGACCCTACCGCAGACTGGGCGTCGCCGATTGCGGCCAGTCTGCGCGCTCCGCGGCTGCTGCTGAGCTATGCCGAAGCGGCGCAGCGGCGGTTGCGGCGCAACTATTGCTGGATGTATGCGATCCTGTTGCTTGCGTGGATCCTGAAGATTTCGACGCCGAGGCTTCAAACGGATGGCCTGACGCAGGAGCAGGCGCATTCATGGGGCTATATTGTAGACAACGCGGCTCTCGGACCGATGCCCGGCTCTATTGTCATCATTCTTGTCGCAGCCTTCTATACCGCCATTCTTTACGGCACGTTGCGTCGCGGGCCGGATGACGGGGATTTCGTGCATGGCGAGGCGCATGTTTGATGCCGGCGATGTCGCCGCGCGAACAACGCCCGGCGCGATGTTCAGTGCAGGATGAACTCTCCCTTTACGGCGCGCCATTCGGTTGCTGAAATCAGCTTGCGATGGACATAACGCACGGAGTGAAGCGGGCCGTCCAGCGTCTCCTGCCAGAATTTCAAGAATCCGTGCATTTCCGGGAAATTCGGGGCGAGGTCATAGTCCTGCCAGATGTAGGTCTGGAGAAACTGGGGATGATCGGGCAGGCGGTAGAAGATCTGTGCCGTCGTCAACCCATAACCCTGCAACTGCTTTTGCATGTCTTCGTGCATGAGCTTTCTCTTTGCGTTCCCATTTTTTCGTGACTCATGGTCACAGAGATATGGAAACAGCTGATGGTAAACTCAAGCTTTACAAAACTGTCATGACGATAATTTTATTACAGAAATCAATACGTTAGCAGCGACGCGGCGAGAGTGCTGCCAAATGCGGCGTTTCAGGCGCCGCATTTGAAGGATCAGCGTTTGAGGTGCTTGGTCAGCCGGCCTTCCATGCGCGCCCAGCCGTTGCGCATCAGCTCGACGATCACCAGGTAGAAAATCGCCGCCCAGAGATAGATCTGGTAGTCGTAGGTGCGTGAAAAGGCGTAGCGCGTCTCTCCCATCAAGTCGTAGACCGTGATGATGGAGACGGTTGCCGAGCTCTTGATCAGCAGAATGATCTCATTGCCGTAGGGTCGCAGCGCCACGATAAGGGCTTGCGGAATGATGATCTTGCGGAAGGCGATCCATGTATGGATGCCGAGGGCGCTGGCGGCCTCCCTCTGACCCTTCGGCACACTCTGGATAGCGCCTCTGACGATTTCCGTCTGATAGGCCGCCGTGTTCAGCGTCATGGCGAAGACGCCGCAATAGAAGGGATCCTTGAAGAACCACCAGAGGCCTATATCTTCGAAGAACCAGCGAAAGCTCGGAAAGCCGTAATATACCATGAATATCTGCGCCAGCAGCGGAGTGCCGCGGAAGAGATAGACATAGCAGTAGGTCAGCGTGCTCAAGATCTTGTTGCTCGACATGCGGGCGAAAGCGAGCGGTACCGATAGGATTGCGCCGAGGATAAAGGATGTGGCGACGAGTTTGACGGTAATACCCAGGCCATGCAGAAGCCTGGGTCCGTAGGTTTGGAGCTTGTCGACGTCCCAGCCGAAGACGATCATCGCCAGCAGCGAAATGCCGAGAATAGCCCAAAGGGTCAGAAAGAAATAACCGGCGATGCGCGCCTTGGACAGCTTTCTGACCGTCTTCGGCGGTGCCGGTTGTGCCGCGATCAGAACTTCGGCATGGCTCATCGATGGATCTCCGCACGTTTAGCCCATCGATCGAGATAGAAAAGGCCGACCGAGGAAATGACGGCGAGCGTCAGATAGAAAAGGCAGGCGATGGAATAGAAGGTGAAGGGCGCCTTGGTGGCGCGCACGGCGATGCCGGTCTGTCGGATGATATCGGCAAGTCCGATGATGGACACGTAGGACGTATCCTTCAGCAGGTTCATCCAAAGGTTCCCGAGGTTCGGCAAGGAAATGCGCACGAGTTGCGGTACGATGATAAGCCGCATGGTCCGCGCCCGATGAAATCCAAGGGCATCGCCCGCTTCGTATTGGCCTTTCGGAATGGCTTTGAACGCAGAGAGGAGGACTTCCGAGCAGTAGGCGGAAAAGACGATTGCCAACGCCACCATGCCGGCAGCGAACGCATTGATCTCGACGGGGCCATCGTAGCCGAACTTGGCGAGCAGCGATTGCAGGAGGATCTGCATGCCGTAGTAAATGATGAAAAGCGTCAGCAGTTCCGGCAGGCCGCGGAAAATCGTCGTGAAAACACCTGCCGCAAGCCGTAACGGCCTTTCTTCGGATTGCTGCGCAAGGGCGACAAAGAAACCGATGACTATGCCGAGCGGCAACGTCAGGACCGAGACGGCTATGGTTATCTTCAATCCGCCGGCCAGCTCGTCGCCCCAGCCCGTATCGCCGCAAGCGAGCATGGTGTCCGGGCGGAACATGCTGAACACGGTGAACAGTCCCGCGGGACCGCACAATGGATCAAAAATCGTACTCAACCAGGTCCACAAGGAACCAAGGGCGGAAAACAATCCGCTCATGCTGCATTTCCCCTAGCGGCTTTTGCCGCGTTTCTGCTTATAATCTTCTCGTTGTCAAACAAAAACGGCGGAAGGGCAAGCTTCCGCCGTCGTCTTTCCTAGAGTTTTTCCGCTTTTCCTCGGATCGCGAAAATGCTCTATCCCTTTGTTTTCACGCAATTCCGGACGGAAAACCGCTACGCACTTTTCCTGGAATTGCTTTAGGGAATCGACGGGCGATCACTCGCCGTAGACGTCGAAATCGAAATACTTGTCCTGAATCTTCTTGTAGGTGCCGTTGGTGCGGATTGCAGCGATCGCGGCGTTCAGCTTATCCTTAAGAGCCGTATCGCCCTTGCGGACAGCGATGCCGGCGCCGGCGCCGTTGATGACCGGATCGATCTTCAGCGTTCCCAGCATCTTGCAGCAGTTGCCCGCATCGGACTTTACCCATTCCGACAGCACGACCACATCGTCGATGGCGGCGTCGATGCGGCCATTGCTGAGGTCGAGCTTGTATTCGTCGGCCGACGGATAAAGCTTCAGCTCGGCATCCTTCAGATGCGCCGAGGCGTAGTTCGCGTGCGTCGTGGACGACTGGGCGCCAATCGTCTTGCCCTTCAGAGCTTCGTCGGTGGCTTCCTTGAGGGTGGAGTCCTTCGGGACGGCGATGGCCGGCGGCGTATTGTAGTACTTCTTGGTGAAGTCGACGATCTTCTCACGCTCGGGCGTGATCGACATCGAAGAAACGATCGCGTCGAACTTCTTGGCCTGCAGGGCCGGAATGATGCCGTCGAAATCCTGGTTCACGAAGGTGCACTTGACCTTCATCTGATCGCAAAGCGCGTTGGCTATATCGATGTCGAAGCCGACGAACTTGCCGCCGGCATCGAGTGATTCGAACGGCGGGTAGGTCGCGTCGGTGCCGATGACGAGCGTGTCGCCGTCGGCGAGCGCCGCGCCAGCGACGAGCGACATCGCGGCGAAGGACGCGGCAGCAAGAAGACGAGTGGAGATGCGCATATTGACCCTCTCTGTTGGTGCCGCCAGCTCATTATTGTTTCTTGGCAGACGGCTCGAATGGAGCGGGCCGATGGCCCGCCGTGCGGCGATATTCGTACTTTTTTTTCGGAAATTGCAACTGGAATTACGAGGGCAGTCGCCTTTGCGCAATCCAGCGGCAACGAAAACGCGCCAAAGAGAAAGCTGAACGAAAGCTATCCGTTACGTTCAGCCGGGGTTAATTGCGGCAATCTCATAGTTTGGGAACATATAGCGGCTTGCCGCGATTCAGCCTCACGAGAACCGAAAATTGGTCGGGATCTTGAGGCATCGCCTTGCTTGCTGAGATTCGCAATTCGGCAGACGAAGATCATTAGAGGAGACCCATATGGGAAAGCGATCCAGACTATTTGCCAGCGCCGCGTTTCCGCTGCTTTCGTTATCGCTCGCATTCGAGCCGGCAGCAGCAGCAGCGCTTCGTGAACAGCCCATCGCACCGCTAGACAGTGGCATCGGCGGTGCCGCCGCGACTGCCGCACGCGCAAGTTTCGAGGTGGCGCAGCAGGAAGCCCCGGCCGCACAGCCGGACGAAGAGCAGCTCAAGCACAAGAAGCCCGCCGAGGGGCAGCCGCAGGGCGGGAAACATCAAGGCGAGCCGGCACCCCAGGGCGGCGCCGAGCAGCAGCATCAGATGAAGCAGGCGGCACCGGAAGCCGAACCGCAGCAGAAGCCGGCAAAGCAGCCGCCGGAAGCGCAGCCGAAACCCCAGCGTCAGCAGCCGGCCGCTGAAGCTCAGCCGGAGCCGAAAAAGCAGCATCAGCAACCGGCCGAGGCTCCGCAGGCTCAGCCCGGAGCCAAGCCGCTGCCGAAGGCCGCCGCTCCCGAGGCGGCACCCGAAACGCCGCAGCCCAAACACAATGCGCAGCAGCCCGCCCAGCAACCGCCCAAGCAGCCGGAAGCAAAGCAGCCCGCCGCGCCGCAGCCAAAGGTGGAGCAGCAGCAGCCCGCAGTAGAATCGCAGCCGCAGGTCAAGCCCGAACCGAAGGCGCAACAGCCGGTACCGGCTCAGAAGGAAGCGCAGCCCGAGCAGAACGCTCATCCCAAGCAGCAGGGCCAGACGCAGGCCCCGGCCCAGCAACCGGCCGTACAGCCGCAAGCGCCTGCCGGCGAGCCGACGCAGGGCCATAAGGCTCAGCCGGGCACGCAAGCGCAGCCGGGGACGCAGGTCCAGCCTGAAGCTCAGCCGGCAACACCAGCAACGCCTGGCGCCCAGCAGGGGCAGAAGCCAGGCGTAGGGCAGACGCATGGCAAGCAGCCGCAGACCGAGCAGCCTGGCGTCAATCCGCAGCAGCCGGCCCAGAAGGGCGAGCCGCAGGCGCAGCCCCCACAAGCCGGCAGCAATCAGGCTGCGCCACAGCCCGGCAAGCAGCAGCCGGCAAACGGTGCTGCTGCACCGGCTCAAGGCAATGCAGCGCCCGTGCCGGCCAACGGCACCGGCCAGCAGGCCGGCGAAATTCAGGTGCCTCCGGCCGAGCAGGTCTCGCCGCAGGAACTGGAGCGCCGCAAGAAGGTCGCCGAGAATCCAGCCACCGCCAGCGGCCCGGTCATCCTACCTGTGGCAAACGGCAGCGCGGTTCTGGACAGCCAGAAGGATGCGGTTCGTCGGGGCGAGCATCTGAACAACGGACAGAACCCCGCCGTGCCGGGCGCCCAGGGCGGCCGCGGACAGGCAGGCCAGGGACAGCCGAACGGGCAGGTTCAGAATGCCCCGGCCCAACAGCCGTCGCCGGCTTACACCAAGCCGCCGACTTCTGACGCCGAGGCGCAGCGCGCGGCTGCCGGCGGCCAGCCGCAACCTCCGGTCAAAATGGAAGCCGTGACCAGCGAGCAGGGGCGCCGGATCGATCGCCGGCCGGATTTTGTCCCTCCGCAGGGAACGACGATCCAAACGGTCATCAACCAGGACAATCGTACGGTCGTGAATGTCGACAATACCTATGTCGTTCGCCATGACGATAGCGATCGTTTCATTCGTGGCGGCGAGCAGCCGATCTATGAACAGCTGCCGCGCGACCGCTACCGCGAGACGATCGATCAGCCCGACGGCGATCGCATCGTAACGATCCGCAACCGCTATGGCGACATCATCCAGCGTTCGCGCATCGATGCCAGCGGCCGCGAATATGTGCTGTTCTATTCGCCGGAACTGGAAAATCGGCCTGACAATGACGACTATTACCGCGATCCGGGCGAGGATCTGCCGCCGATGCGCCTGCTCATTCCGTTGAGCCAGTACATCATCGATACGGCTTCGAACCGCAACGCGGATTACTATGACTTCCTTCGCGAGCCGCCGGTCGAGCCGGTCGAGCGCATCTATTCGGTCAACGAAGTCCGCTACTCGGCTCGTATCCGCGACAAGATTCGCCGTGTCGACCTCGACACGATCACTTTCGCAACGGGCAGCGCCGACATTCCGATGTCGCAGGCCAGCACGCTGCGCGGTGTTGCCGACGGCATGTTGAAGATCATCAAGCGCGATCCGACCGAAACCTTCCTCATCGAGGGCCATACGGATGCGGTCGGCTCGGCCCAGAGCAACCTGATCCTGTCGGACCAGCGCGCGGAATCGGTCGCCAACGTGCTGACGGATGTCTATGGCATTCCGGCTGCAAACCTGGTTACGCAGGGCTATGGCGAGCAGTATCTCAAGGTGAATACGCTCGGACCGTCGCAGGAAAACCGGCGCGTAACGATCCGCCGCATCACACCGCTGGTGCGGCCGGTTGCCTCCAATCAGTAAGCGGCAGGTTACCCTGTCCAATGGCCGCCGGGAAACCGGCGGCCTTCTATTTTGCCGGTTTGCCAAGACCGACCGTGGCGGTGATGAAATCGGCGATAGCAAAAGTGTCGTCGAGATCGAAAACGGAAAGCGAGCCGGCATCATCAACCGAATGGTCAGCGGCGATGGCGACGATATGCGGATCATCCGGAGCGAGCGGTTCGCGCTTGGCCGCTTCCAATCGACGGGCCTCGATCTTCGGTATGGGTTCGCGCTTGTATCCTTCGATCAAGACGAGATCGCAAGGGGCGAGGCGCGCCAGTATCTCTTCGAAACTCGGTTCTGGGTTGCCGCGTAATTCATGCATGATGGCGTAGCGCGTGCCGGAAACGATCGTGACCTCGTGCGCTCCGGCCTCGCGATGACGAAAGCTGTCGGCGCCGACCTTGTCGATATCGAAATCATGATGCGCATGCTTAATGGTCGAGATGCGATAGCCGCGCTGGGTGAACTCCGCGACCAGCCGTACGGCAAGTCCCGTCTTACCCGAATTCTTCCAGCCGGCAATGCCGAAGATCCTGGGACGAGATTTCGTCATGACATGCTTTCCGTTGCCGCCAGCCATTTTTCCGCTTCGAGCAAGTCTGCAGGCGTATTGATGTTGAAAAAGGGATCGAGAGGTCCGATCGGTGTCGTGACCGGGGGGAAATCCACGCGCCGAACGTGATGGCGAGCGAGAAAATCCGTGACACGCCGTTTTTCGTCCGAGACGATCCAGCCTTCAAGATCTGTAGCGATGGAAACCGGCCAGAGACCGAAGACGGGATGGTCACGATCAAGGGATGCGGCGATCGCGATTTCATCGGCACCTTCAACAGGATGCGCCAATCGCGCGATGAGATCGGGAGGGAAGAAAGGGCTATCTATGGGGATCGTGGCGACGTGAGAGGCCCGCGGGTAACGCGACTGGGTGTCCTGCATCGCGGCGAGTACGCCTGCAAGTGGCCCCAGCCTGCCGGGAATCCTGTCCGGAACCAGCATCATGCCCATGGTATCCGGCCAATCGGCATCCGCGTTGAGAGCGATCGGCCACGTCTGCCGCTGCGCAATACGGGCAGCGATGCGGGCGAGCAGGCTTTCGTTGCCGAGCAAGGAAAAAGCCTTGTTCGAGCCCATGCGGCTCGAACGGCCGCCCGCAAGCAGAACGACGGGAACGTCTTCGGGATCGACGATGAAGCCTTGCATGGTTGCGACCTCAGGCGGGAACGCGTTGCTTTGATTCCTGCGCGACGGGCTCGGCCCTTCGCCGCTTGCTTTCCCGATAGAAGGTATAGATGCCGGAAGCGATAACAATGGCCGCGCCGAGGAGCGACCATCGATCCGGCATCTCGCCGAAGGCAATCAGGCCCAGCAAGGCAGACCAGATGAGGCTTAGATAGCGGAACGGTGCCACGAAGGAGATTTCGCCGGTGCGCATCGCCAGAATCACCATCTGATAGCCGATCAGCACGAGCACGGAAGCTGCCAGGATCTGCATGAACGAAGCCGAGCTCACCGGATGCCATCCCCCGAAAGGAATAATGCACAAGGCGCCGAAGATGGATATGGATATGGCGGTGCAGAGCGTGACCATCAGCGATGGCACATCCTTGCCGATGCAGCGTGTCGAGAGATCCCGGGCGGCGGTTGCGAACATGCAGGCGATAACGAGAAGGGCTGCCGTCGTGAAGCCTTCCGGACCCGGCCGGATGATGATCAGTACGCCGATGAACCCGACGGCGATGGCCGTCCATCGCCGCCATCCCACAGGCTCCTTCAGGAAAATCAGGGCGCCAAGCGTCACGGCCAGGGGGACGGCCTGCTGGATGGCGGAGGCGTTGGCGATAGGCATCATTCCAAGAGCGGTGATGTAGGTTGCCGCGGCTATTGCCTCGCAGGCGATGCGCAGCGCGATCGCCGGCTGCAGGATGACCCTCCAGGAGCGCAGGGCACCCATCCTGCGCGCAAGAAGATAGACGAAAAGGGACGTAAACACGCCACGGATGAAGATGATTTCTCCGGCATTCATCAAGGCAATGACCGATTTGGACAAAGCGTCGCTGCAGGAGAAACCCGCCATGGATGTCGCCATGAAGAGCGCACCCTGCGTATTCTTAGTCAGTCGCATGAAAAAATGAGTCCCCCGGATCTGTCGATCTGGATTAACGCCGTTTCCCGCAAATTGGAATCACTTGTGATTTCGCTGCGGCCGAATTCGATTGTGCGATGCGATAGAATTGTTGCGATCGGCATCGGTTTTTCGCGCCTCGGTCGCAGAATGATACGCCGGTTGCAAGTTTTTTGCCGATAAAGCAGGCTTTTAGGTGAGCAATTAATTCTTATTCAATCTTATTTCCCGAGGCTCGCTGTGGTTTTGCATGAGGCAGAAGCACCTACCGCAGCGCAGCAGGAATGACGATCCCGCCTTCGCTGGAGATTTTCGTAATCCAGTCGAGGCGCCTATGTTTTTCATTGATCGTCTTCTGCAAGGCCGCAGGATTGTCACCAAGGTACTGATTTTTGTGGTGCCGCTGGTGGTCCTCATCGCCGGTGTCGGCCTCGTGGGCTATCACACGGCGAATATTTTGAACGGTCATATGACTGTGACGCGCGCCACGATCGAGAATATCAGCGACTTTGAAAACCTGCAGGCAGCCCTGCAGGAGTTCACGGCTTCCCCTTCGGACGATACGCGCAAGGGACTTGCGGAAAAGATCGATGCGCAGGAGCAAGGCGTGCGTCGGCTGAGCGGGCTGCTGAGCGACGAACAGCGTGCCAAGATCGTTGCGGTCAGCGAGCTTGCTTCTAAGATGCGCGCGCAGCAGGCGACGCTCTGGGCCATCAGGCAGAAGCAGGATAGCGACGTCGAAACCATCCAGAAGGCGGTGCAAAGCATTGGGGCGACCGCCAAGGCGGCCGGCAAGCAGATCGACATCATTCGCAAGGAATTCGGCGACAAGGAAACCTTTGCCAAGGAGCTGCTTTACGATGCCGCTGCTTACAAGGGCCTGTCGGAGAAGATGAGCAATCTGCGTATCCAGGTGCAAATGGCCGCCGATTCCACAGAGGAGATTTCGGATGCGCGCACTTACGCCGATGCCATTCTCAAGCAGGTAACGGTTTCCAAGGCGCTGGTCTCCAAGCGCGGCGCCAGCCTTGTTGCCAATGCCTCCGATGCTGCCGACAAGCTCGATGCGGTCCTGAAGGGTTCAGGGACGCCCGACCAGAAGGTCGAAGCAATGGGTCCGGTCCTGCAGAGCTTCGTGAAGATCGAAGGCGAAATGACCCTTCAGTCGGCCAAGAACAGCGATACGGCCGCCGACCGCTTCGTCAGCCTGGATAAGATCATCGACGGTCAGAAGGAGCTTCTGGATCACGTCGATCAGGCACTTGGCCTCGTGGACCGCCTGACGCTGCATGCCTCGCGCATGGAAAACGTCCGCGATGCGGCTTCGCGCGATCCCGTGCTTGCGGACCTCAAGGATTTGCAGACCGTTGCGGCCAGAATTTCGGAACTTGGCCAAACGAATGCGACCATGCGTGATTTCGCGGCTCACATGAAGCCGCTGATCGATGGCTTGACCAGCGGATCGGCTGATTTGCTGCAAACGGCGGCCGATTGGAAAACAACGCGTATTCGGTCCAACGGATTGCTCGCCGATGCCATGACCTCGCTGCGCAGCTTCGTCGCCCAGGCACAGGAGCTCGGAAAGGAAGACAGCGAGCGCTCGGCGAATGTCTCGGTCATTGCCATGATCGTCGGCACGCTGCTTGCCATCGTCGGCGGCCTGATGCTGGTGGAAACCCTGCGCGCTCCGCTGAAGCGCGTTACCGAAATCATGACGCGCCTTGCAAGCGGCGATCTGGAAGTGGCGATCGACGGCCGCAATCGCGGCGACGAAATTGGCGACATGGTGCGCTCCGTCAGCGTCTTCCGCGATGCCGCGCTTGAAAACGTCCGGCTCGAGCGCGAGGCTGAAAGCGCCCGCGCGCTCTCCGAAGAGGATGCGTCCCGCCGCGCAGCCGAACGCGCCCGTATCGAGGCCGAACAGAAGCAGGCGCTCAATGCGCTGGCGGATGTTCTGGCCAAGCTTGCCGACGGCAATCTGGAAGAGGGCATGCGCGAGGATCTGTCCGCGGACTTCGTGGAAATGGCCTTTACCTATAATCATGCCGTTGAAGCCCTTCGCGAGACCTTGACCGACGTTCGCTACACGGCGGAAGAAATCAAGGGTGGCACCGGCAACCTTGCCATGTCCGCCGACGACCTCGCACGGCGTACCGAACAGCAGGCGGCCGCGCTCGAAGAAAGCTCTCGTGCGCTGCGTCGCTTGAGCGACGTCGTGCGTTCGACCGCCGATCGCGCCCGGCAGACGGCAAGTTCCGTCAACGAGACGCAGGCCTATGCGACGCAATCAGGCGAAGTGGTTGCCAAGGCTGTGGGCGCCATGAGCGAAATCAACCGCTCGTCCGAGAAAATCGCCACGATCATCGGCGTTATCGACGAGATCGCTTTCCAGACCAATCTGCTGGCGCTGAATGCCGGCGTCGAGGCTGCCCGTGCCGGCGAGGCAGGGCGCGGCTTTGCCGTCGTTGCTCAGGAGGTGCGCGAGCTGGCACAGCGCTGTGCCAATGCGGCGAAGGAAATCAAGGGCCTGATTTCGGCAAGTTCCGCCCAGGTGCAGAACGGTGTCCATCTGGTCGAGCAGACCGGTGCGGCGCTTACGGAGATCATCAACCACGTCACCGGCGTCCAGAGGCTCGTTGCGGACATTTCTTCGGCGACGACCGAACAGTCGACCGGTATCGAGGAAGTGACCCGTGCCGTTTCCGAAGTCGAGCTGATTACGCAGCGCAATGCCGCGATGGTCGAGGAGAACAATGCCGAGATCCATGGTCTGCGCCAGCGTGTCGACATGCTGTCCGAGAAGATCGATCGCTTCCGCACCGGCGACGGCGAGATGGACTATGCAGATTACGGCAATACGGGTACGCGCCATCGCGCCGCTTGAGACATAGGCTTTGCCGGATTGTCAAACAATGGGCGCGAGGTTTCTGCCTCGCGCCCATTGTTTTTCTGAGGAAACAATATCAGCCGCCGGTCACGCTCATGTGGCGCGCCACTGCTGGCCGGTTGTGCGTGCGGTCGATGATGAAGTCATGGCCTTTCGGCTTGCGGGTAATCGCTTCGTCGATCGCAGCCCGGAGCAGGTCATCGTTCTCGCTGGCGCGCAACGCCGTGCGCAGGTCTGCCGCATCGTTCTGTCCAAGGCACATATAGAGCGTGCCTGTACAGGTGAGCCGCACGCGGTTGCAGCTCTCGCAGAAATTGTGGGTCATCGGCGTAATGAAGCCCAGTCGGCCGCCGGTTTCGGCGACTTCCACATAGCGGGCAGGGCCGCCCGTCCTGAAGGGGATGTCGGTCAGCGTGAACTGACGATCCAGATCGGCCCGCAGCTCGGAGAGCGGCAGATACTGATCGGTGCGGTCCTCTTCGATCTCGCCCATGGGCATGGTTTCGATGACGGTCAGGTCCATGCCGCGGCCGTGAGCGAAACGCAGCAGTTCCGGAATTTCGGCCTCGTTGAAGCCCTTGAGCGCGACGGCATTCAGCTTGATCTTTAGGCCGGCTCTGTGCGCGGCATCGATGCCCTCCATCACCTTGGAGAAATCGCCCCAGCGCGTGATGGTTCGGAACTTGTCGGGATCGAGCGTGTCGAGGGAGACGTTGATGCGTCTGACGCCGCAATCGTAAAGTTCGTCGGCGTGGCGGGCCAGCTGCGATCCGTTGGTGGTCAGGGTCAGTTCGTCAAGTTCGCCATTTCCGATATGCTTGCCGAGTTCGCGAACGAGGAACATGATGTTCTTGCGCACCAGGGGCTCGCCGCCGGTGAGCCTGATCTTGCGCACGCCCTTGGCGATAAAGGCGGAACAGAGCCGATGGAGTTCTTCGAGCGTCAGAAGATCCTTCTTGGGCAGAAAGGTCATGTTCTCCGCCATGCAGTAGGTGCAGCGGAAATCGCAGCGGTCCGTGACCGAAACACGCAAATAGGTGACAGCGCGCCCGAAAGGGTCGATCATGGGGGCAGCATGCGCCTGAACCGGCGATGCGTTGCCTAAGCTGCCGACGATACTGTTCACTCGTGCCTCCGTTAGACCTCTAATGTGGGCATAGGCGATTGTTGCGTCAAGGAAAATGCTTTTCGATTACACTTGCGCGTGAACGAACGGCGGCATAATTCTCGGAAGAACACTGAAAGGCATGGGAAAATCGATGGGCGAAGTTTGGCCAACCGAATTGCGGGTATCGAAGGATCGCCGTCATGTCGTGGTGACATTCGACGATGGCGCGAGCTTCGATTTGCCGGCGGAAATGCTGCGGGTGCTCTCGCCTTCCGCCGAGGTGCAGGGGCATGGGCCGGGCCAGAAAGTTACCGTACCTGGCAAGCGCAATGTCGGCATCGTGTCGATGACGCCGACCGGCAATTATGCCGTGCGCATCGGTTTCGACGACATGCACGATACCGGTATTTTCACATGGTCCTATCTGCACGAACTCGGCGAAAAGGGCGGTGAGCTTTTTGCGGCCTATGAAGCCGAATTGAAGGAAAAGGGTCTCAGTCGCGACCCGACGGGAAGGCCGCATTAGCACGGCCTCGACGAACGAAAGAAGGGCGTAGGCATGATCCTTGCGGGTAGGGAAAATTGGCTTCGCGCCAAGGGCAGCAAGAACGAGAGCAAGGTTTCCTTCGTTGAGCTGTTTTTCGATCTGGTGTTCGTTTTCTCGATTTCGCAGCTTGCCCATACCTTGGCGGAGCATTTCACTCCGCTGGGCGGGCTGGAAGCCGTCATGCTGATCTTTGCGGTATGGTGGGTATGGGTCTTTACCGCATGGGTCACGAACTGGCTCGATCCGGACCGCATGCCGGTGCGCATCATGCTGTTCACGCTGATGTTTGCGGGGCTCATCCTCTCGGCCTCGATCCCTGAGGCTTTCGGCGAGAAGGCCATCTATTTTGCCGGCGCCTATGTCTTCATGCAGGTCGGGCGGTCGCTGTTTACCGTTTATGCCCTTAAAAACGCGAGCGTGGCCAACCATCGCAATTTCCTTCGCATCACCAGCTGGCTCGTCCTGTCCGGTGTCTTCTGGATCGCAGGCGCGCTGATGGAAGGCGGGATGCGGGTCATCTTTTGGCTGGTGGCGCTCGTGATCGAGTATTCAGCTCCGGCACTCGGCTTCAGGGTCCCCGGCCTCGGCAAATCGACGACGGCGGACTGGAACGTATCGGGCGCCCATCTGGCCGAGCGTTGTGCGCTGTTCATCATCATTTGCCTCGGCGAGGCCGTTCTGCAGGCCGGCAAGACCTTTGCCGAGCAGCCGGTGACGCCGCTGATCGTCGCAGTATTCATTACCGCTTTTGTCGGCACGGTTGCCCTTTGGTGGATCTACTTTCAGTTCGGCCATGAAAGGGCGGCGCATCGCATCGAACACGACGATGCGCCCGGAAGCCTTGCGCGGCAGGCATTCACCTATGCGCATATTCCGATTCTGGCCGGCATCATCCTGAGTGTCGTCGGCGATGAATTCCTCTTTGCGCATCCTCACGATGCCGCCGACATGCGTATCGCGGCAGCTCTTCTCGGCGGCCCTGCGGTCTTTCTGCTCGGAAATCTCTGGTTCAAGGGAGTGACGACCGGCCGCCCGCCGCTGTCGCACATGGTGGGGCTCGCCGGGCTCGCGCTGCTGCTGCTTACCCTGCCTATGGTCATGGTCTACCAGCTCGGCATTCTCGCCACGGCCATACTTCTCGTCGTTGCCATATGGGAGTTTGCCTCTTTGAACCGGGTCGTTCCTTCGGCTCGTTCTGCCGGCGATCACTGATCGCCGACAGGTTCCAGCGGTTCGCGCTCCTCCTGCATGAGGAGGCTGACGACGCGCTCCATATGCTCAGCAATCGACTCGCACTCCTCGATCGGCGCGTCCGAGAGAGTCCGATCGATCAAGGCGGTCTGGATGGCCATGGCTTCTTCCGTTACCCGCCGGCCCTCCTCGGTCAGATAAAGCCGCAACACGCGCTTGTCCTGCTTGTCGCCGCGCCGTTCGATCAGGCCGCGTTTTTCCATCTGCGGCAGCAGCATGCTCATATTGGAACGGCCGACCAGCAGCTTGCGGGCGAGTTCCTGCTGGGAAATGCCTTCGAAGCGAAACAGATTGACCAGAATGTCGAGATGCGGCGACTTGATATCGAGATGCGCCAATGAACGGGCCAGCGATTGCTGCATGAGTTGGCAGGCGCGCGCAACGGCGATCCAGCTTCGAAAACGCGGATGGTCCCAGGGAAGGGATTGATTTTTGTTCATCGTTGTACTTTATTGTTCATAGTTGAACATTATTGGATTCCCACTATGCCATCCTTTGCGCTCAAGGTCACCCGGTCGGGTCTGTCCGGTCTTGGAAGGCTGTCTCCCCAGCTTGCCGGCAAGGCAGCATTTCGAATTTTCTGCCTGACGCCCTCGCGTCGCCCACGCGGCGCCAAGGCCAGAGCAGCCCATATGGAGGGCAGGGAACGGCTTTTAGCGGCGGAGCAGGTCATGCTGCCGTTTCCGGGCGGTCGCGCCGTGGCCTACCGTTTCAACGGCGGCGCGAAAGGGCCGCGAAAGCGCTATCTCGTCGTACATGGCTGGGGCTCCAGCAGCGAATATATGTCCGAGCTGACGGCGTTCCTTGCTGAAGGCGGAGCGGAAGTCATCTCGCTCGATCTTCCAGGCCACGGCCGCTCCGGCGGGCGGTTCCTGAATGTACGTCTGGCCGTTTCCGCCATCGCGGCCGCGTCGGCCCGGTTCGGTGTCTTCGATGCCGCAATCGGGCATTCCTTCGGCGGAGCGTCTCTGGCGCTGGCGTCTGCGAGCTTTTTGCCCGATGTCGATCCGTTTCGTCCGGGCAAACTGGTGCTGATCGGCGCGCCGAGCGCGATGGGGTGGCTGTTCAAGGACTTCGGCCGCGCGATGGGCCTTGGACCGGCGACCCAGGCCGCCTTGGAAGACGAGGTTCGCCGGGTGACAGGCAGAACGCTTGCTTCCTACGACCAGAAGCGCGGCATGCTCGACCCGAGCCGGCCGGTGCTCGTCATCCACGCCGAGGACGACAAGGAGGTCCATGCCGATCACGCGCGCGCCTATGCCGCGGACGGATCGCACGTGCGTCTTTTCTGGGCCAATGGCTTCGGGCACCGGCGCATCGTTACCGCTCTCCCGGTGTTCGAGACGATCGGTGCCTTTCTGTCTGAGCCCGTGGACGCGGAAAATCCGCTCGAAAACTGCGAGGGGACGGTGCTATCGTTTTATCGAACCCCGTTGCGGCGCACATCATAGCAAAGACTGCGTTGTGCAGGCTTCGGGGCAGATCACCATAGCCATAAGGAAGCGCGAGGCAGCATGCGTATCGTTACGTCGGTCGAGGAATTGAAAGAACTCTACGGCGGGGCGGGTGAGGCCTCGATAACCAAGGTGACGAGCGTGCTGACACCGTTTTATCGCCAGATGATCGAAGCATCACCATTCCTGGCGCTGGCGACGGTGGGGCCGGAGGGGCTGGATTGCTCACCGCGCGGTGACCTGGGCGGCGTCGTTCGCGTGGCGGATGAAAAGACGCTGCATCTGCCGGATTGGCGCGGCAACAACCGCGTCGATTCGCTTGCGAATATCGTGCGCGATCCACGCATAGCGCTGATGTTCCTCGTTCCTGGGTCGAACACGACGATGCGGCTCAATGGCCGAGCGGTCGTCTCCATCGAGCCTGCCTTGCTGGACAGCTTCGAGATGGATGGCAAGCATCCGCGTTGCGTTATCGTGATTACGGTAGAGGAGGTTTATTTCCAGTGCGCGCGGGCGGTGATGCGGGCCGAACTTTGGAATGCCGAGCGGTTCGCCGATCCGGCAAACCTGCCGAGCCCAGGAATGATGCTCAAGGCCGCGAGAGGCGATTTCGATCAGGAGGCCTATGATCGCGAATGGCCGGCGCGGGCCGCCAAGACGCTCTGGTAAGCAAGCCGCCGGCATGCCTGGGAAGGCAGCGCCGGCGGTTGGTCGGCTCCGTTTCTAATTCTTGTAGATGAGCCAACTTTTGGTGAAATCCTTCTGCAAGCCCTCCTGATAGACGCTGCTGCAGTTGCGACCGGCATTTTTCGCGCAATAGAGTGCAAGGTCGGCCTTGTTGTACAGTTCGCCGGAGTCCCTGGCTTGCGACGCCATGCAGATACCCAGCGACACGGTAACCGGACCATAATCGACCTTGGTGCGGGAATTCTTGAACGGCGTCACCTCCAGCGTATGGCGGATTCGTTCGCAGACATTCGTGACATCTTCGACGTTGGTTGCTTCCAGAATCAATGCAAACTCCTCGCCGCCGACACGGGCGATGAAGACATCGCGCCGGAGATTGGCGCGGATGATGGAGGCAACGGTCGCGAGAATCTTGTCGCCGACCGGATGGCCGAACGTATCATTGATCCTCTTGAAGTGATCGATGTCGGCCAGCACCAGCGCCGTTGTCGGCCGGGTCAACTCGTTGTCGAAGATGGAGATCAGGCGGTCTTCGAAAGCGCGGCGATTGGAAAGCCGGGTCAGGGCATCGGTGTTGGCAATGCGCTTGTATTCGTCCAGTTCCTTGCGGACCAGGTCCATTTCCTCGCTGCGCTGTGCGACGTTCTCGACGGTCTTTTCGCCGTGAGCCATGGTATCGCCGGTGGCAGTGGCGAGTATATCGATGGCGCTGCGCAGCAACTCGGCGCTGTGGTGGTTTCTGGAGCTTATGCTTTCGCAAGTCTCGCCGAGCAGGCGGTTGTAGCTCTGGAGTGTCGTCTGTTCCTGGCGCAATGCGCGCAGGACGGCATCCAGCTCGATTGAAAGGCGCGCATGTGCGTCATCGAAGACGCGGCCCGCGTGATGCGGAAAGTATTTTGCGCCGATCGCGTCCAGTTCTTCCTGCGTAGCGCGCTTGCCGAGAGCTGCCAGCTCACGCGTGAGAGCCGGATTGGAGCCGATATAGGCTTCGTAGAATAGCTCATAATTGCGCGGAATAGGTGCGATCCCCATGGATCGCATCGCGTAGGTAATCTGCCCTGCCACGTCGGGAATTTGCGCCTTGGGCGCAATCGCCGTACTCATAGGTGAGCTCCGTAACATGTATTGGTTAAATTCATTCTTTACTTACGCAAAGAATCTTTGAGAAAATATTAAGAGTTTAATTATGGAAAATCGCTGCAATGTAAAGCTTTATTTAAAAAGCTTGCACTCGAAGTATATTTTACAGAAGAAGGCGCCAACGGCGCCTTCGTTTGAGTCAAATGACCGGCGTTACCTTATCCTAGGTTGAGCTCCTGGAAGAAATCGTTGCCCTTGTCGTCGATGACGATGAAGGCAGGGAAATCCTCCACTTCGATCTTCCATACGGCTTCCATGCCGAGCTCCGGATATTCCAGCACCTCGACCTTCTTGATGCAGTCCTGCGCAAGACGGGCTGCCGGGCCGCCGATGGAGCCGAGATAGAAGCCGCCATATGTCTTGCAGGCTTCGCGCACTGCACGCGAGCGGTTGCCCTTTGCCAGCATGACCATGGAGCCGCCGAAGGACTGGAACTGGTCGACATAGCTGTCCATGCGACCGGCGGTCGTCGGGCCGAACGAGCCGGAGGCGTAGCCGGCCGGCGTCTTTGCCGGACCGGCGTAATAGACCGGATGGTTCTTCAGGTAGTCCGGCATGCCTTCGCCCTTTTCCAGGCGTTCGCGGATCTTGGCATGTGCGAGGTCGCGCGCGACGATGATGGTGCCGGTGAGCGACAGACGCGTCTTGACCGGATGTTGCGACAGCTCGGCCAGGATATCGGCCATTGGCCGATTGAGATCGATGCGCACCATCGATTCGGAGAGCTTCGCCTCGTCGATCTCGGGCATGTACTTGGACGGATCGGTCTCGAGCTGCTCGATGAAGATGCCGTCGCGCGTGATCTTGCCCTTGGCCTGGCGGTCGGCGGAGCAGGAAACGCCGAGGCCGATCGGCAGCGAGGCACCGTGGCGGGGCAGGCGGATGACGCGAACGTCATGGCAGAAATACTTGCCGCCGAACTGCGCGCCGACGCCCAGGCTCTGCGTGAGCTTGTGGATTTCCTTTTCCATTTCGATGTCCCGGAAGGCATGCCCGCTTTCGGAGCCTTCCGTGGGGAGACAGTCGAGATACCGCGTCGAGGCAAGTTTGACCGTCTTCAGGTTCATCTCCGCCGACGTGCCGCCGATGACGATGGCGAGATGGTAGGGGGGGCAGGCTGCCGTGCCGAGCGTCAGGATCTTCTCTTTCAGGAAATCCAGCATGCGGTCATGCGTCAGGAGAGAGGGCGTACCCTGGTAGAGGAAAGTCTTGTTGGCCGAGCCGCCGCCCTTGGCGACAAAGAGGAATTCGTAGGCGTCGGTGCCTTCCTCGTAGATGTCGATCTGTGCCGGCAGATTGTTCCTGGTATTCTTTTCCTCGAACATCTTGATCGGCGCGAGCTGCGAATAGCGCAGGTTCTTCTTCTCGTAGGCGTCGAGCACGCCCTTGGCGATCGCGCTGCTGTCGCCGCCTTCGGTCCAGACGCGGCGGCCCTTCTTGGCCATGACGATCGCCGTGCCGGTGTCCTGGCACATGGGAAGCACGCCGCCGGCGGCGATATTGGCGTTCTTCAGCAGATCGTAGGCGACAAAGCGGTCGTTATCGGTGGCTTCCGGGTCTTCGAGGATCGAGGCGAGCTGTTTCAGATGGCCGGGGCGCAGCAGATGGTTGATATCGGCAAAGGCCGTTTCGGCGAGCAGGCGGATGCCTTCGGGATCGACGGTCAGGATTTCCTGACCCTTGAAGGTGTCGACCGCGACATAATCGCCGGAAATCTTGCGATAGGGGGTGGCGTCGTCGCCAAGGGGAAACAGATCGTCAGCCATATGGGAAACCTTTCAAGCCGGATGCGCGGGAAGATGTTTGGAGACGATCTAAATCCGGCTCGAGTCAAAAGCAATTGTTTGGCTGCGATGTCGAAATTTCAAAATGGGAGATTGTCGACGGGGATGCGCAGGACGGGTGAGTCTTTTGATGCTGAAGCCCTGTGCCCGGCCCCTCACCCTAGCCCTCTCCCCGCTTGCAGGGAGAGGGAACTTGTTCCGGATTTGCAGCATCGACTGAAGCTGCTGATCTTGCACGATAAACTCCCTCTCCCCGCAGGAGCGGGGAGAGGGGCCATGCACATCGCTGCGGCATTGAAGGATTATACCTGGCGATCGCTGAAGGAGGAACTTACTTCGGTCCGATCATCGTTTCCGGGCGGACGATGACGTCATATTCTTCCGAAGACACCAATCCACTTGCCAGGGCTTCTTCCTTCAGCGTTGTGCCGTTCTTGTGGGCCGTCTTGGCGATCTTGGCCGCATTGTCGTAGCCGATCTTCGGTGCCAATGCGGTGACCAGCATCAGCGAGCGTTCGAGACCGGCCTTAATATTTTCCTCGCGAGCTTCGATGCCGACGACGCAATTATCGGTGAAGGAGATTGCGGCATCGCCGAGCAATTGCACCGACTGCAGGAAATTATAGGCCATCATCGGATTGTAGACATTGAGCTCGAAATGGCCCTGGCTGCCGGCGAAGGTGAGCGCGGCATTGTTGCCGAAGATGTGAATGCAGACCTGCGTCAGCGCCTCGCACTGGGTCGGATTGACCTTGCCCGGCATGATCGACGAACCGGGTTCGTTTTCCGGCAGTGCCAGTTCGCCGAGACCGGAACGAGGGCCGGAACCGAGCAGGCGGATGTCATTGGCGATCTTGAAGAGGGCGGCGGCGGCGGCGTTGACGGCGCCATGGCTGAAAATCATGGAATCATGCGCGGCCAGCGCCTCGAATTTGTTTGGGGCGGTGACGAAAGGCAGGCCGGTGATTTCCGCGATCTCGTCGGCGACCTTTTCGGCAAAGCCGATCGGCGCATTGAGGCCGGTTCCGACGGCCGTGCCGCCCTGTGCGAGCTCGCAAAGGCCCGGCAGCGTCAGCTCGATGCGCTTGATCGAGGAGGCGACCTGCGCCGTGTAGCCCGAAAATTCCTGACCGAGCGTCAGCGGCGTCGCATCCTGCGTATGAGTGCGGCCGATCTTGATGATGTGGGCGAAGTCCGCGACCTTCTTTTCCAGGGCTGCGTGCAGGTGCCTCAGGGCCGGCAGCAGATGATGAACGATCTGCTCGGCGCAGGCGATGTGCATGGCCGTGGGGTACGTGTCGTTCGACGATTGGCTCATGTTGACGTGGTCGTTCGGGTGAACCGGCTTCTTCGAGCCCATGACGCCGCCGAGCATCTCGATCGCCCGATTCGAGATCACCTCATTGGCGTTCATGTTGGACTGCGTGCCCGAGCCCGTCTGCCAGACGACGAGAGGAAAATGATCGTCGAGCTTGCCGTCGATGACTTCCTGTGCCGCGGCGACGATCGCCTTGCCGAGGGTGGGGCCTAGCTGGCCGAGCTCCATATTGGCGCGCGCCGCTGCCTGCTTGACGATGCCGAGGGCGCGGACGATCGATAGCGGCTGCTTTTCCCAGCCGATCTTGAAATTGCCGAGGGAGCGCTGCGCCTGCGCGCCCCAATAGCGGTCGCTGGCGACTTCGATCGGGCCAAAAGTATCGGTTTCGCGGCGGTTGGACGTCATGTTCCGGATCCTGCTTTCCATTGAGACGGATAGCAGTCATATAGGTCCGAACGACCCGCATGAAAACGTCAAGGCGTCACTTCATGATTATAAAAATCATGTTTTCTGCTCCGCCCGGCGTGCTCTTTTTAACACGCCGCGCATATATTCGCGGAGCTGCATTTTTGGCACTAAAAAAGCCCACGAAATTTCAATAAAGGATTAACCAATAATTTCATAATTTTGTGTGAACTGAAGCGCGGAAAACGCCGCTGCTTCGTGATGTGAAGCCGGGGCATTGAACGAAAGGCGGGGTCTCGCCGTTTTCATAATAGTAGGTATACGATGTCCTGGACATCGCGGCCGAGTTGAAAACAGCCCCGTCCGGCTCGAAGTTACCGCACGATACAGGGACCCGATTAAAGAATGAAACTTGCAGCCAAAGCCACAGCCTCCGTCCTGGCTCTTTCCTGTTGCCTTTCCACCGCCGGCGCCACCTCCGCGGGCGCCATGACCCTCATGGATTTTATCCGTGGCGGCCAGGGGCGTCAGCAGAGCACTCAGCTTTCGGCCCCGGTTTCCGCCAATCCGGCGCAGACGCTGGATCCCGGGCAGTCGTTGGGAGAGCCGCCGCGTGCCAAGACACCGATGCCGACGGTCGATGCGCCGAAATACTATACTTATAAAGCGGACGCGATGCGCCTGGTTTCTACTGCGCATTTTGCCGATCCGATGGTAACCGGCGCCGTTGCCGATGCTTCACCGGCGCCGATTGCGGTCGATACCGAGGCTTCGCAGCGTCGCTACCTGGCGGACGCGCGCGTCATGGCGACCAATGATATCGCCAAGGCGATCGAGACCTATTACGCCGATCAAACCAAGCCGCTTCTCTGGGTTGCCGATCACGCTGTCAGTGACAAGGCGAAGGCGGCCATGGGCGTTCTCGCCGACGCCGCTTCCGTCGGCCTCGATCCCGCCGATTATGCGGTGACGCCGCCAAGCGCCGATACCGCAAGCGCCGACCCGGTCATGCGCGACCGCGCCCTCATGCAATTCGAGCTGGCGCTGTCGAGCAAGGTGCTGATGTTCGTTCAGGATACGGTTCGCGGCCGGCTAGACCCGAACAAGATCTCCGGCTATCACGATTTCAAGCGCAAGGACGTCAATCTGACGGCAACTCTGGATGTACTGCGCGCCAGCACCGATGCTGCTGCCTATCTCAACAGCCGCGACCCGTCCAACCAGCAGTTCATGCAACTGAAGGCGGAGCTCGCGAAGCTGCGCGCCGAATCCGGATCGGATGGCAGCCATATTTCCATTTCCCTGACGGGCACCTTGAAGCCGGGCGGCAGCTCGCCGGAAATGGCCAATATCGTCAAGGCGATCCAGCATCGCGGCTCCGATGCGCTGAAGGCCGCCCATGCGGATCTTTTCGATGCCTATCTGGGCACACCGGATTATACGCCCGAGCTCGTGTCGCTCGTCGAGGACTTTCAGCGGGAAAAAGGGCTGACGGCTGATGGCGTCATCGGCCCGTCCTCCGTTCGCGCCATGGTCGGCGAGAACAATGACGCGAAGATCCAGAAGCTGATCATTGCGATGGAGCAGCTTCGCTGGCTGCCGGACGAACTTGGACCGCGCTACGTCTTCATCAACCAGCCCGCTTTCATGGTTTATTACCATAATAACAACCAGGAGCAGCTGTCGATGCGCGTCGTCGTCGGCAGCAAGCAGCACCAGACCTTCTTCTTCGAAAATCAGGTGCAGACGGTCGAATTCAATCCGTTCTGGGGCGTTCCGCAGTCGATCATCATCAATGAGATGCTGCCGAAGCTGCGTGCCGATCCGAACTATCTCGATCGCATGGGCTATCAGGTCGAGGTTGGCGGCCGTGCGGTCGCTTCGTCCAGCGTCGATTGGTACGGCTCGACAAAGAGCATCTCGGTCCGTCAGCCGCCGAGCAGCGACAATGCTCTGGGTGAGCTGAAGATCCTGTTCCCGAATTCACATGCGATCTACATGCACGACACGCCGCAGAAGAGCTTCTTCAAGAAGGACATGCGCGCGCTTAGCCACGGCTGCGTCCGTCTCGCCGACCCGCGAGCAATGGCAGCCGCCGTGTTGAACACGACGGTCGATGACGTCGCCAAGCAGATTGCCACCGGTCAGAACAAAGCCGTTCCCGTACCGCAGAAATTCCCGATCTACATCGCGTATTTCACTGCCTGGCCGAACAAGGACGGCGTCGTTCAGTATTTCAACGATGTCTACGATCGTGACGCGGCTACTCAGAGGGCGCTCGATGCGACCTCGAAGGCGCGTACTGCCCAGATTTGAATTCTGTACGAAAAAGCAAGGAAGGCGGCTATCAGGCCGCCTTTTTTCGTTTGAGGGATCGGGCGCCTCAGGCGGCAAGCAACCCTTCGACCAGCGCCGGCGTCAGCTCGTCATAGTGATAGATGATGCGGTTCGGGCTGAGCGTTTCGATGCCGACATCGGAGTAGCCGAACGGCACGGCGATCGAGGGGACGCCCGCATTGCGGGCGACAAGGATATCGTTGATGCTGTCGCCGATCATGATCGTGCGGGTGAGATCGCCGCCGGCGCGTTCGACCGTGCCGATCAGGTGCTCGGCATTCGGCTTGCGCACGGTGAAGGTGTCCCCGCCGGTAATGGCCTCGAAGTAATGAGTGAGCTTCAGCCGATCGAGCAGGGTGCGCGCCAGCGATTCCATCTTGTTGGTGCAGACGGCGAGCTTATAGCCCTGGCTCCTCAGCGCATCGAGGGCTGCAAGCAGCCCCGGGTAAGGCTGCGTGACCCCCGGCATCGTTTCGGAATAATGAGTGATGAAACGCTGCAGAAGGGCGGGCAGCTCTTCCGACGTGAGCATATAGCCATGCAGCTTGCAGGCCCGCTCGATCATGACCTGCGCGCCGTTGCCGACGAGATGCGTTACGTCGTCGTAGCTGACCGGCGGAAGCTTGAGCGCGTCAATCGTATGATTCAGGCTGACGATGAGATCCGCGTGCGTGTCGAGCAGCGTGCCATCGAGATCGAATACGACCAGAGGAGATTTCACGAGGAATCGGCCCTTGCATGGAAAAGAGTGCGTCTTTTGGAGTTAAAAGATCACGCGGGCAATTGCAACCAAAGGAGCTGGGAAGCCTTGGCAAAGGGGTGCCGGGATTTCTATACCATGCCGTTATTTTGGCTTTCGTTTGACTGGAGAGCCGTGTAAACAGCAGACCAACGTAACAATGGGAGCAGGTGGCGCATGGACGCCCGCCAGATGAAAATCGAGGCTGCGAGGGCCGCGCTGGCTCATGTCGAGAGCGGCATGCGGCTTGGGATCGGTACGGGCAGCACGGCGGAGGAGTTCGTTCGTCTGCTCGCCGAAAAGGTTGCGGCCGGCCTCACGATCCAGGGCGTCCCCACGTCTGAGAGAACGGCCAAGCTCTGCAATGAGCTCGGCGTCCCATTGAAGTCGCTGGACGAGCTTCCGGAACTCGATCTTACCATCGACGGTGCCGACGAGCTGGATGGTGCATTGACGCTGATCAAGGGCGGCGGCGGTGCGTTGCTGCGCGAGAAGATCGTTGCGGCGTCGTCAGCCCGCATGATCGTCATTGCGGATCAGAGCAAAGTCGTCAAGACGCTCGGCGCATATCCACTGCCCATCGAGGTCAATCCGTTCGGCCTTGTTTCCACTCGCATCCTCATCGAGAAGGCCGCATCGCGTCTCGGGCTTTCGGGCGCGCTCGACTTGCGCCGCTCGGGTGACGCCACCTTCGTCACCGATGGGGGGCATTTCATCGTCGATGCATCTTTCGGCCGCATTCCTGATGCAGAGGCGCTGTCGAGCGAGCTCTATTCGATTCCCGGCGTTGTCGAACACGGGCTCTTTATCCATATGGCGACATTTGCGATCATTGCCGGCCCTGCCGGCGCGCGCACGTTGCAGGCAAACAATACATAGAGGAGCACTCATCTCATGATCAAATTTGCGGGTCTTGGCCGTCTTGCCGCTGCAACCATCCTTCTTTCCGGCATTGCCTTCGGTTCCGTCAACGCTCAGGAAGTTTCCGAGGATCAGATCAAGGCTGCCCGCGCCGCGATCAACGCTCTCGGCATCACCAACCAGTTCGACAATATCCTGCCGAACCTTGCCGAGCAGCTGAAGAGCACGATGATCCAGGCAAACCCGAATTTCGGCGATGCGATCAACTCGACCGTCGATGCCACCGCTCTGGCGCTTGCTCCGCGTCGTGCGGATCTGGAGCGCGAAGCTGCCGTCACCTATGCCAAGGCCTTTTCGGCCGACGAATTGAAGGCGATCGCTGATTTCTACGGTTCGGCGGCAGGCAAGAAGCTTCTCAAGGATGGCCCGCTCGCGACCCGCGAACTCTACAAGGCTGCCGATATCTGGAGCCAGGGCATTTCGCGCGATCTCGCAAAGCAGAGCAACGATGCCTTGCAGAAGGTTGTGAAGCAGCCGGTCATTACGCCGGATGCCGGTGCCGCCGCTCAGACCGCGCCGAAGCAGTAAGCAGCGAGTCTTGCCGCGCTTGTTCCAGAAGGCAAATTTTGTCTTTCGGCACGAGCGGTAGACGGTTGCAAATTCGAAGCCCGGATCGATTCCGGGCTTTTCTTTTTAGGTCGCGGCTTCCTATATGAATGCGACCCCCAATGGCGCTTCGTGCGCATCTTGACGTCTACAGGAGCGATCCATGCCTTCGTTTGATTTCGACCTTTTCGTGATTGGCGGCGGCTCCGGCGGCGTGCGCAGCGCGCGCGTGGCTGCGTCGCTCGGCAAGAAGGTCGGCATCGCCGAGGAGTATCGCTATGGCGGCACCTGCGTCATTCGCGGCTGCGTGCCGAAGAAGCTCTTCGTCTATGCCTCGCAGTACAGCGAGCATTTCGAGGACGCGGCCGGTTTTGGCTGGACGGTCGGCGAGAGCAGCTTCGACTGGAAGAAGCTGATCGAGGCCAAGGACAAGGAGATCGCCCGGCTGGAGGGCCTTTATCGCAAGGGTCTCGACAATGCCAAGGCTGAGATCTTCGACGCCCGCGCCGAGCTTGTGGATGCACATACGGTCAAGCTTTTGAAGACCGGGCAGACCGTTACCGCCGAGACGATCGTTATTGCGACCGGGGGCAGGCCGAACCCGCATACGGCGCTACCGGGTCACGAGCTTTGCATCTCTTCGAACGACGCCTTCCATCTGAAGGAGCTGCCGAAATCTATCCTGATCGCCGGCGGCGGTTACATCGCCGTCGAATTCGCCAATATCTTCCACGGCCTCGGCGTCGAGACGACGCTGATCTATCGTGGTGCCGAGATCCTGTCGCGTTTCGATCAGGACCTGCGCAAGGGCCTGCATGAGGCAATGGAGGAAAAGGGCATCCGCATCCTCTGTCACGATATTATCGAGAACGTCGAGAAGGCAGATGGCAGGTTGAGCGTTCGGACGAAGAACGATAAATCCTTGACGGTCGATATCGTCATGCTGGCGCTCGGCCGCACGCCGAATACCGAAAATCTCGGGCTTGAAGCTGCTGGCGTCGCAATCAACGAGCAGGGCGCCATCGTCGTCGACGAATATTCGCGTACCTCCGTTCCGAATATCTATGCGCTTGGCGACGTCACCGACCGGGTACAGCTGACGCCCGTGGCGATCCACGAGGCCATGTGTTTCATCGAGACCGTCTACAAGGACAATCCGACCCGGCCGGATCACGAACTCATCCCGACGGCCGTCTTCTCGCAGCCGGAAATCGGCACGGTCGGATTGACCGAGGAAGACGCGGCCAAGCGCTATCCGGAACTCGAGGTCTATCGTGCCCAGTTCAGGCCGATGAAGGCGACGCTTTCCGGCCGCAGCGAAAAGATGATCATGAAGCTAATCGTCAATGCCGCCGACCGCAAGGTGATCGGCGCCCATATTCTCGGCCATGATGCTGGCGAGATGGCGCAGCTTCTCGGTATCACGCTGAAGGCCGGCTGCACCAAGGACGATTTCGACCGCACCATGGCGGTGCATCCGACAGCGTCCGAAGAATTGGTGACGATGTATTCGCCGAGCTATCGTATCCGCAACGGCGAGCGTGTGTAACGCGCCCGTTTTTGCGCAGATATCGGCTGCACCATAAAAGATCGGCACAGTAGTATGCCCGCCTTTGCAAGCGGGCGGCAAAGGTTTATAAGCGCGCGTTATTTACGACGACGGGCCGCCCGGCCAAGATCGGGCGCACAAGCAGGTGAGTGAGATGGCACAGAATTGGACACCCAGCAGTTGGCGGCAAAAACCGATCCAGCAGGTGCCGGATTTTCCGGACAAGGCAGCGCTTGCAGAAACCGAAGCGCAGCTTGCAAGCTATCCGCCGCTGGTTTTCGCCGGTGAAGCTCGTCGTCTGAAGGCTCATCTTGCCAATGTAGCGGAAGGCAACGGCTTTCTGCTGCAAGGCGGCGATTGCGCCGAAAGCTTTGCCGAGCATGGCGCCGATACGATCCGCGACTTCTTCCGCGCCTTCCTGCAGATGGCCGTCGTGCTGACCTTCGGCGCGCAATTGCCGGTCGTCAAGGTCGGCCGCATTGCCGGTCAGTTCGCCAAGCCGCGTTCTTCGAATATCGAAACGCAGAACGGCGTCTCGCTGCCGAGCTATCGTGGTGACATCATCAATGGCATCGAGTTCACCGAAGATGCGCGCATCCCCAATCCGGAGCGTCAGCTGATGGCCTACCGCCAGTCTGCCGCGACGCTGAATCTGCTGCGCGCCTTCGCGATGGGCGGCTATGCCAACCTCGAAAACGTGCAGAAGTGGATGCTCGGCTTCGTCAAGGACAGCCCGCAGGGCGAGCGCTACCGCAAGCTTGCCGACCGTATCGGCGAAACCATGGATTTCATGCGCGCGATCGGCATTACCGCCGAGAGCAATGCGAGCCTGCGCGAGACCGATTTCTTCACCAGCCATGAAGCGCTGCTCCTCGGCTATGAAGAAGCCTTTACCCGCGTCGATTCCACGACCGGCGACTGGTATGCGACCTCAGGCCACATGCTCTGGATCGGCGACCGCACGCGCCAGGCCGACCATGCCCATGTCGAATATTTCCGTGGCATCAAGAACCCGATCGGTCTGAAGTGCGGTCCTTCGCTGCAAGCGGACGATTTGATCAACCTGATCGATATCCTGAATCCGGAGAACGAAGCCGGCCGCCTGACACTGATCTGCCGTTTCGGCCACGACAAGGTTGCCGACAACCTGCCGCGCCTCATCCGTGCCGTCGAGAAGGAAGGCCGTAAGGTCGTCTGGTCGTGCGATCCCATGCATGGCAACACGATCACGCTCAACAACTACAAGACGCGTCCGTTCGAGCGCATCCTGTCGGAAGTCGAAAGCTTCTTCCAGATCCATCGCGCTGAAGGCACGCATCCGGGCGGCATCCACATCGAGATGACCGGGAAGGATGTGACCGAATGCACGGGCGGCGCCCGCGCCGTCGGCGCCGAGGATCTGCAGGATCGCTACCACACCCATTGCGACCCGCGCCTCAATGCCGACCAGGCGCTCGAGCTTGCCTTCCTGCTTGCCGAACGGATGAAGGGCGGCCGCGACGAAAAGCGCATGCGCGCGCACGGCTGAACGGATCCGCATTCATGATCTCTCGAGCGGGCCGGCGAAAAGCCGGCCCGTTCGCTTTTAGGCTGGACGGATCAATGCCGTTGAACAGCGCTTCATTTCTTTGAGATTGACCAGATCATCGTTCTCGGAAAGGCTTCCTGAAAACGGGGAGCGACAATGACGGACGAACATACCGGAGCCTGCCTTTGCGGCAGCGTACGTTTCAGGACGCGCGGCAAACTGCGCGAAGTCGTGGCTTGCCATTGCTCGCAGTGCCGCAAGCAGACCGGCCTCTACTACGCCGCGACCAATATCCCGATCGGCAATCTTTCCATCGAGGGAGAAGAGGCGATCACATGGTATCGCGCCAGCACATTCGCCCGCCGCGGCTTCTGCAAGACCTGCGGCTCGGCGCTGTTCTGGGCAGCCGATGGCGCGGACGAAATATCGATCATGGCGGGACTGTTCGACCAGCCGAGTGACCTGAAACTCGCCTATCACATCTATTGCGCCGACAAAGGCGACTACTACGAAATCAGCGATGGACTGCCGCAATATCGGCAGGGGCGCCCCGGATTGCTGACGGCAGGCCCCTCCGACTGATCTTCACGATACCTTTTTCGACGACCGGTCCATGCAATTTTGCGATCTCCTTGCGGACGAGCGGCAATTCCGTCAATGCCTGCATGCCGATTTAAGAATACACTCTTATGCTACCTGTACGGGTGCGGCGATGTTTGATGGGTGTGGGAGAAGGAAGGCGGTTGCGGAAGAAAGACGCCATCGCTAAATGTATGGCATGACAGAGCAAAGCCAAATTACACAGACGATCCGCATCGCAGTTGCGCAGCTCAATCCGACCGTCGGTGACGTCCCGGGCAACCTTGCCAAGGCGCGCGAGGCGCGGGCGGAAGCGGCGCGTGAGGGCGCACAGATCGTGTTGCTGACGGAGCTGTTCATTTCTGGCTATCCACCGGAAGATCTGGTGCTGAAGCCGGCTTTCCTGCGCGCTTGCTGGAAAGCGGTGGAGAGCCTCGCAGCCGATACGGCCGATGGTGGCCCCGGCGTCGTCGTGGGTTTTCCGCGTCAGGATGATACCGGGCGGTACAATTCTGTGGCCGTATTGGACGGTGGCAAAGTCATCTTCATCAGAGACAAGGTCGATTTGCCGAACTACGGCGAGTTCGACGAGAAGCGCGTCTTCGACGAGGGAACGATCTCTGGCCCCGTCAACTTCCGGGGTATCCGCATCGGTATACCGATTTGCGAGGAAATCTGGAACGATCTCGGCATCTGCGAGACGCTGGCCGAGAGCGGCGCGGAAATCCTGCTCGTTCCAAACGGTTCGCCTTATTACCGCGGCAAGGTCGATGTCCGTCATCAGGTCGTTTTGCGGCAGGTGATCGAGTCCGGCCTGCCGCTGATCTTCGCCGCGCAGGTTGGCGGTCAGGACGAGTTGGTTTTCGATGGCGCCAGCTTCGGTTTCAACGCCGACAAAACGCTGGCGTTCCAGATGAGCCAATTCGAAACCGCGCTGGCTGTGACGACCTGGAAGAAGAATGGCGATGGCTGGCATTGCGCCGAAGGCCCGATGGCGCATATTCCGGAAGGCGAGGAGGCCGACTATCGGGCCTGCCTGCTGGGTTTCCGCGATTATGTGAACAAGAACGGCTTCAAATCGGTCGTACTTGGCCTTTCCGGCGGTATAGACTCGGCGATCTGCGCCGCGATTGCCGTCGATGCGCTTGGTGAGGAGCGCGTTCGCACCGTCATGCTGCCCTATCGCTACACCTCACAGGATTCTTTGAAGGATGCGGCGGATTGCGCCAAGGCGCTCGGCTGCCGCTACGACATCGTGCCGATCGAAGATCCCGTCGCCGGCTTCATGACGGCCCTGTCCGACCTTTTCGAAGGAACAGAAAGCGGCATCACCGAGGAAAATCTGCAGAGCCGCGCCCGCGGCACGATCCTGATGGCGATCTCCAACAAGTTCGGTTCCATGGTGGTGACGACGGGCAACAAGTCGGAAATGTCCGTTGGATACGCCACGCTTTACGGCGACATGAACGGCGGCTTCAACCCGATCAAGGATCTTTACAAGATGCAGGTCTATGCACTGTCGCGCTGGCGCAACCTGCATGTGCCGCCGGGTGCGCTTGGCCCATCGGGTGAGGTTATCCCCCACAACATCATCGACAAGGCGCCGTCCGCCGAGCTGCGGCCGAACCAGACGGACCAGGATTCGCTTCCTCCTTATCCGGTGCTTGACGATATCCTCGAATGCCTTGTGGAAAAGGAAATGTCGGTCGAGGAGATCGTGGCGCGCGGCCATGACGTTGCGACCGTGCATCGCGTCGAGCATCTGCTCTATCTCGCAGAGTACAAGCGCCGCCAGTCGGCACCGGGCGTGAAGATCACCAAGAAGAATTTCGGCCGCGATCGTCGCTATCCGATCACCAACCGCTTCCGTGATCGCTGATCGCGGCATCGGAGGTTAGAGAGGAAGCCTGGGAGGGAAGAATGCGCAGCTCGGTCGAGATCCATAATATCCGCACGGGCGCCAACCGTGTCGTCTGGCAGACCGATCGGCTGATCGAAGCGCCGAACTACTCGCCCGACGGACGCTATCTGCTGGTGAATGGCGACGGCCTGCTTTATCGGCTGCCGCTGGATGGCCGCGGCGGGATCGTCCAGGTCGATACCGGCTTTGCGGAGCAATGCAATAACGATCACGGGATTTCACCCGACGGATCGCTGATCGCGATTTCCGACAAGACGCAGCACGGTAAATCCTGCATCTATGTGCTCCCCGCCGAAGGCGGCACGCCGCGGCAGGTCACGACCAATCTGCCGTCATACTGGCATGGCTGGTCGCCCGACGGACAGCGGTTCTCTTATTGCGGTATCCGCGACGACGTCTTCGATATCTACACGATCTCGATCGATGGCGGCGAAGAGACACGGCTGACGCATGGCGAAGGCCGCAATGACGGGCCTGATTATTCGGCCGATGGGCAATGGATCTATTTCAATTCGAGCCGCACCGGCTTGATGCAGATCTGGCGAATCCATCCGGACGGCACCGGCCTGCAGCAGGTGACGCACGACAATTACGGCAACTGGTTCGCGCATCCCTCGCCGAAGAACGACAAGGTCGTGCTGATCTCCTACGATCCTGACGTCTTCGATCATCCGCGTGATCTGAACGTGCGGATGAGGCTGATGGACATGGATGGCGGCAATCTCACGACTCTGTTCGAGCTCTTTGGTGGGCAGGGAAGCATCAATGTGCCGAACTGGTCACCGGATGGTGATGAATTCGCCTATGTGCGCTACGAACCGGCGTGAGTTCCGGGCAGACCGCAACCGTCGCTATAGATCTGGATACGTTCGCAGGGCGCATCCTGCTGCGGTCTTGCCGCACAGGAAGCAGGCGATGGGCCACCATCTCCCCGCTGCGCCAGGCGGATGCGGCCTGAAAGCAGTAGGACAGGGCAGTCGGTCAGGCCGGGATGAGAAGCGCCTGGCTGCTTATTGCGTCGGCTGCGGTCCGGCCTCTTTCGGGTGCTTGAGGTCGATGCTGTCGTGGTCCGTGGCGAGGAACTGCGGACCCACCTGACGGACCTTATGGGCAGAGGGATCGTAGGGGCGATCCGGCGGAAATTGTTGAGGTGCTGCCTGTGTTACCTTCGGAGCCGTCGCCGGGGGCGCCTGCTTTTGTTCCAGGCTGGAATTCTTCTGGAGCCTTGGTGTTTCGATGACGGTAACCGAGCTTTCAGGCTGCGCCAGGGATTGCTGCTCCGGCGCATAGGAATCCGGTTGCGTGCGGGTATCGACAACGGTGTCCGGCGTTGCCGAAGCCGGCAGGCTGCAGCCGTTCCGCTGCATGGTATCCAGCAGATGTCGGCGCTGCATGGCAACGGCATCGACGCGTCCGACGCTTTCCTCACGCCGATCCATCAGCACCGTGAGATCATGCCGCATCGCATCGAGCGATTGCCGCATGTCGTCGCAGGCGCCCTGATTGTTTTCTCCAAAGGGGCTCATGCTGCCGTCTTCGACGCAGCCCTGGTTGCGCAGGTCGCTCATCGTACGGCGCATCATCAGGTTCTGCTGGACGATGGCGCGCGAGAGCTGACGCGTTTCCTGGCTCGCGCCGATCACGTCGTTGATATCGACGTAGCGGCCGCGCAATTCATCGCAGAGGTCGGCCTGTGCGAAGGTCGGTGTTGCCGTCAGCAGAGACAGCAAGGCAAGGGAAGCGTGTTTTGTGCCGCGATTCACGGTTCTGCTCTCGAAAGCGTTCGATCTTGCCGAAAGTCTATATCCTCGAGCTTAACAACGTATCCATCAAAACGCATGGATTTCGAGAGGATTTTCATGAAATTGCAGTTCGCAGCCGCCGCGAGGCGGCTGCGAATGCTCAAATCAGGCGATCTGCGATGCCTCGACGACGGCCAGAGCCGCCATGTTGACCACACCGCGGGAGGTGACCGAAGGGGAGAGGATGTGGGCAGGGAGCGCCGTGCCGAGCAGGATCGGGCCGACATGCAGGCCGTCGGTCATGGTCTTGACCACGCCGAGCGTGATGTTGGCGGCGTCGAGGTTCGGGAAGACGAGCAGGTTCGCTTCGCCCGACAGCGCGCTGTCGGGCATGACATGGCGACGCAGGCTTTCGGAAATGGCGCTGTCGCCATGCATTTCACCATCGACTTCCAGTTCCGGCGCGGCTTCGCGCACGAGCGCCAGAGCGTTGCGCATCTTGGTTGCGCTTTCGGACTCGCGGGAGCCGAAGTTGGAATGCGAAACCAGGGCCGCTCGCGGCTCGATGCCGAAGCGTTTGATTTCCTCCGCCGCCAGGACCGTCGATTCGGCGATTTCCTCGGCGGTCGGATTGAACGTCACGTAGGTATCGGTGTAGAAGGTCGCGCCGCGCTGCGAGATGAGCAGGCTAAGCGCGGAGAAATCGCGGACATCCGGCCGCTTGCCGATGACCTGCCGAACGACGCGCAGATGGCGCTCGTAGCGGCCTTCGAGCCCGCAGATCAGCGCATCGGCTTCACCGCGCTTGAGCGCGAGCGCGCCGATCACGGTCGCGTTGGTACGAACGATGGTGCGGGCGGCTTCGGGGATCACGCCGGCGCGACCGACCAGCGAGAAATAAAGCTCGACATATTCGCGGAAGCGCGGATCGTCTTCCGGATTGATGACGGCGAAATCCGTGTTCGGACGGATCTTCAGGCCATAGCGCTTCAGACGCGTTTCAATGACGGACGGGCGGCCGATCAGGATCGGGACAGCCGTGCCTTCCTCGAGCAGAACCTGGGCGGCGCGCAGCACGCGTTCGTCCTCGCCCTCCGAGAAGACGACGCGCTTGCGCTCCGCGACCTTTGCCGCCGCGAAGATCGGCTTCATGATGAAGCCCGAACGGAAGACGAAGCGGTTGAGCTCGTCCATATAGGCGTCGAAGTCCTTGATCGGACGCAGAGCGACGCCGCTGTCGGCGGCAGCCTTTGCGACGGCCGGCGCGATGCGCAGGATGAGGCGCGGATCGAAGGGCGAGGGGATCAGGTAGTTTGGCCCGAAGACCGGGGTTTCGCCCGTATAGGCGCGGGCGGCCACGTCTGATGGCTCTTCGCGGGCGAGCGCGGCGATGGCGCGCACGGCCGCCATCTTCATTTCTTCATTGATGGTCTTGGCGCCGCAATCAAGCGCGCCGCGGAAGATATAGGGGAAGCAGAGAACGTTGTTGACCTGGTTCGGAAAATCCGAGCGGCCGGTGCAGATCATCGCATCGGGGCGGGCCGCACGGGCGAGGTCCGGCATGATTTCCGGCGTCGGGTTGGCGAGCGCCATGATCAGCGGCTTTGCCGCCATCTGTTCCAAAAGCTCCGGCTTCAGCACGCCGGCCGCGGACAGGCCGAGGAAGACATCGGCCCCCGGAATGGATTCGGCAAGCTCGCGCTTGTCGCTGTCCTGGGCGTAGACGGACTTCCATTCGTCCATCAGAACGTTGCGATCCTTGTAGACCAGGCCCTCGATGTCGTGAACCCAGATGTTCTCGCGTCTGGCGCCGAGGATGACGAGCAGGTTGAGGCAGGCGAGCGCTGCCGCACCGGCGCCCGAGGCGACGATCTTCACGTCCTCGATCTTCTTGCCGGCCAGCTCCAGCCCGTTGAGGATGGCGGCGGCGACGATGATGGCCGTTCCGTGCTGGTCGTCATGGAAGACCGGAATTTCCATCTTCTCGCGCAGGCGGCGCTCGACGTCGAAGCATTCCGGCGCCTTGATATCTTCGAGATTGATGCCGCCAAAGGTCGGCTCCAGCGCTGAGACGGTGTTGACCATCTCATCGACGGTCGGAGCTGCGATTTCGATGTCGAAGACGTCTATGCCGGCGAATTTCTTGAAGAGAACGGCCTTGCCTTCCATGACGGGTTTGGAGGCGAGCGGGCCGATATTGCCGAGACCGAGGACGGCGGAACCGTTGGAGATTACGGCAACGAGATTGGCGCGGGACGTATAATCGGCAGCCGTTTCCGGATTGTCGCGGATGGCGAGGCAGGGTGCCGCGACGCCGGGGGAATAGGCGAGCGCCAGATCGCGCTGGTTGCCGAGCGGCTTTGTCGCCTGAATTTCCAGCTTGCCGGGGCGGGGATAGCGATGGAAATAGAGCGCCTGATCATCGAGATTTCCGCTTGCCATGTTCTTGGCTGTTTTCGAAGTGTCGTTCGTATCCAACTCGCGTCTCCATTCCTGCCTGCGCTAGAGTCCCCTCCATACATCAATCGCTTCGCGTTCACAGTATGCAATTGATGCCGCAGCGCGTTTTTGTCGTGGCAAAACGCGGCTGAACCTGGCCGCCGGGCTGCCAAACACAGGGTTTGTCATCTTCCTGAAACACGAGTCTGGTTTTGGAATAGCCAAGGTAGGATAGGGCACGGACATAAAGTTCGTGAATGAAAACATGGACCCCCGGCAGTTCCGAACGCTATTCATTTCTGACGTGCACCTCGGCTCGAAGGCCGCCAAGGCGGACTACCTGCTCGATTTTCTGCGCTACCACGAGGCCGAGACGATCTTCCTGGTCGGCGATATCGTCGACGGCTGGCGATTGAAGAGAAACTGGTACTGGCCCCAGGATTGCAACGATGTCGTACAAAAGCTCCTTCGCAAGGCGCGCAAGGGTACGCGCATTGTCTATATCCCCGGCAATCACGACGAGTTCCTGCGCGATTTCCCCGGCATGCATTTCGGCGGTATCGAGGTGGCGCAGCGCGCCATGCACGAAACGGCCGACGGGAAGAAATATCTCGTGCTCCATGGCGACGAATTCGACGTCGTGGTCCGCAATGCCCGCCTGCTCGCCTATCTTGGCGATTGGGCATACGACATGGCCATCCTGATCAACATCGGCCTTGCAGCGGTGCGCCGCCGCCTGAACATGCCCTACTGGTCCTTCTCGGCCTGGGCGAAGCTGCAGGTGAAGCATGCCGTCAATTTCATCGGCGAGTTCCAGCGTGTCGTCGCCGAGGAGGCCAAGCGCAACGATGCCGATGGCGTGATTTGCGGCCATATCCATCATGCCGTTATCGACGATCTCGATGGGGTCCGCTATATCAACACCGGCGATTGGGTGGAAAGCTGCACGGCGATTGCCGAGCACTACGACGGCACGTTCGAGCTGATCACCTGGCAGAACATTCTCGAGACGCAGCCGGTCGGTTCTCCCGTCGGGGAATTGCCGCAGGCGTTAGGCGCACAGGCGGCGTAATCCTCGCGCCTCCTCACAGGCTCAATAATAGCCTGTCATAATTATTGATCGCAGCGAAAGGGCCGTAGCTTCGGATTTTTCCGAAACGTTATGGTTTTGGCCATTTCTCGCCATAGTCGTATTCCCGATAGCGTGATAGGGACAAACGAGTTCCCTTCAGGTCTGTCATGATTCCCGCGATCAAGTCCTTCCAGGGCGAGGGTGCGCCTCCTTATTTCCGTCTGCGTGCCGCCTTGTCCTATTGCGCTCCGTTGTTCGTCAACGGCATTGCCCTGCCGTTCTTTCCTGTCTGGCTGGCGGGGTTGAATTTCAACGATCACGAGATCGGCCTCGTGATCGCCATTCCCATGGTCGTGCGCGTCCTCGTGACGCCGGTTATCGCCGTGCTGGCGGATCATATGACGGAGCGCGCCGATGTGCTGCTGTGGTCGGGCGCCTTGTCGCTCCTGACCGCGATCTCGCTCTACTGGACCAGCGACTTCTGGCCGGTGCTCGCCGTCTACGGTATTCAGGGCGCGACCTATGCACCCTATGTCCCGGTGGTGGAATCGATCGCCATGTCGGGCGTGCGCCGCTGGGGTTTCGACTACGGCTCCATGCGGGTGTGGGGATCGATCACTTTCATACTCTCCACACTCTTAGGCGGCCAATTGATCGGCATGCGCGGCGGTGCCGCCGTACTGCCTGTCATGGTTGCGGGTTTCATTCTCACGACGCTGATGGGTCTGTTCGCACCGCGCATAGGACCGACGCGCCGACGCAACCAGCCGATCAGCCTGCAATCACCGACCGGAAATTTGCGCTCCCCGCAGTTGCTCATCACCATGATCGGGGTGTCGATACAGCAATCGAGCCATGCGATGCTCTACACATTCGCGTCGATCTATTGGCGCAAGCTGGGCTTTTCCGGCACGGAGATTGCCATCCTGTGGAGCATCGGCGTTACCGCCGAAGTCATGGTCTTCTTTCTGTCGAAGAAGCTCAGCCGACGGTTCAGCGCGTGGACGCTGATCTTTTTCGGTTCGAGCATGTGCATCCTGCGCTGGGTCCTTTTTCCGATCAACTTCGGTTTCATCGGCTATTTCGTGCTGCAGTGTTTCCACTCCTGCACCTATGCCTGTGTCCATACCGGCGTTCAGCGCCGTATCGTCGCCTCGGTGCATGAAGCACAGGAATCATCGGCCCAGGGCGCCTATTATTTCTATAACGGCATGTTTCTCGGCTTGATGACGCTGGTATCCGGCTATCTCTATGCCTGGCTGGACCTGTCGAGCTATTACGTCATGGCGGGAATTGCGGCTTTCGGCCTCGGCCTGGTCATTTTTGCCTGTGGGCTGCAAGCCAGAAATCCGGCCGTCGGCGGAGGGGCTCATGGCGCGTCCTGACGCGGTGCAACAAATTCATTTGGATATCAAAAAGCCGTGACATATCTTTGCCGCGGCGTGAGATGGAAATTTCCCGTGCTGCCGGTGTATTAAGCACTAGCTTTCCCGACTCCGTGAGTCGGTGTTTGCAGCAGTGCCAGATCTGAAAGACGCATGAGTTTGAAAGCAGCCGTAGAAAAGCCCGATGCACCGAAGATCGATGATGCGCCTGAAGGCGCAGGGCATCGCTATCGGCTTGAGGGCAGTTGGCGCAGCGCCAATGTGCACGGCGTATTGCGTCGGATCGACCAGCTTTCGAAGCGCAGTTCCGGCGGCAAGGTGGTGATCGATCTTTCCGATCTCTCCGATGTGGATACCGCCGGCGCATTGTTGATCCGACGGCTCAAGGAAAGCCAGGAGGTGCATGGCGCCACCGTCGTGATCGAAGGCTCCAACCCGCATGTCGACGAATTGCTAACCGCTTTCGACGCGCATCCCGACGGAGAGGCCGCGGCGCCAAGGCAGAAAATATCCCTGGCGGAGCGGCTGCTGGCGCCGATCGGCGAAAGCGTCTACGATATCTGGGGCAATCTGGTTGCCGCCATGTATATTCTGGGCTCCGCCGTGCGTGGCGCACAGCTCAAGTTCGGGCGCGGCAGCGGCGTTTCGCCGGCGTCGATCGTCAACCAGATCGACCATATGGCGGTGCGCGCCGTTCCGATCATCCTGCTCATGTCGTCGCTGATCGGCGCGATCATCGCCCAGCAGGGCGCTTTCCAGCTGCGCTATTTCGGTGCCGAGGTCTTCGTCGTCGATCTCGTCGGTATCCTGCAATTGCGCGAAATCGGCGTACTTCTGACCGCGATCATGATCGCCGGCCGTTCCGGCAGCGCGATCACCGCCGAAATCGGCTCGATGAAGATGCGCGAGGAGGTGGACGCGCTGAAGGTCATGGGCCTGAACCCTATCGGCGTGCTGATTTTCCCGCGGCTGGTGGCGCTGACGGTTGCCTTGCCTTTGCTGACCGTAATCGCCAACTTTGCGTCGCTTTTTGGCGCTGCGATGGTTGCCTGGGGTTATTCCGGCATCACCATCGCAACCTTCATCTCCCGGCTGCACGAGGCGATCAGTCTTTCGACGGTCATTTCCGGCATGATCAAGGCCCCGTTCATGGCGCTGGTCATTGGCATCGTTGCGGCGGTCGAGGGATTGAAGGTTGGAGGCAGCGCGGAGTCGCTCGGTCATCATGTGACCTCATCGGTCGTGAAATCCATCTTTGTCGTTATCCTGATGGACGGGCTGTTTGCCATGTTCTATGCAGCAATCGACTTCTGAGGGGCGGTAACGATGAGCGCTTTTCACTCAGAAATCCCGTTGGAAAAAGATGAGCAGGGCAGGGACATCGTGCTGTCGGCACGGGATGTCACCGTCGCTTTCGGATCGAAGGTCGTCCTCGATAAATTGAACCTCAATATCTATCGCGGAGAGATTCTAGGTTTTGTCGGCGCGTCGGGCGCGGGCAAGTCCGTGCTGCTGCGCACCGTATTGCGGCTGCTGCCGCGCCGTTCCGGCAAGATCGAGATTCTCGGCGAAGACTACGACAAGCTCGACGAGGAGGACCGCAACCGGCTCGACATGCGCCTTGGCGTTCTCTTCCAGCAGGGGGCGCTGTTTTCCTCGCTCACGGTGAAGGAGAACATCCAGGTGCCGATGCGGGAATATCTGGACCTGCCCAAGCAGATGATGGATGAGCTGGCGTTGATGAAGATCCGTATGGTGGGTCTCGCCGCCGATGCGGCCGACAAATATCCCTCCGAGCTTTCCGGCGGCATGATCAAGCGTGCGGCGCTAGCCAGAGCCCTGGCGCTCGATCCGGATCTCGTTTTTCTCGACGAGCCGACATCGGGCCTCGATCCGATCGGCGCCTCGGAATTTGACGAGCTCATCGCCAAGCTGCGCGACACGCTCGGACTGACCGTTTATATGGTGACTCACGACCTCGACAGCTTGTTTTCCGTCTGCGACCGTATTGCTGTTCTCGGACAGAAGCGGGTATTGGTGGAAGGCACGGTTGAGGACATGCTCGCCTGCGATGACCCCTGGGTGCAATCCTACTTCAGGGGCAAGCGCGCACGCTCGATCGTGCCGCGGGAAGACATCAGGGGGCACAACGACGACAAAGGCGCAAGCGCCCATAGCCGCGAGAAGTGACTTGAGACAATGGAAACCAAAGCCAATTACACGATCGTCGGATTCTTCACGCTGCTTGTCATCGCGGCGGCCTTCGGTTTCGTCTACTGGATGTCGGAATACGGCCGTGGCGGTCCGATGGTCGAACTTGTCGTGCGTATTCCCGGTTCGGCAAACGGCTTGAGCGTCGGCTCGCCCGTTCGCTTCAACGGCATTCAGGTCGGCTCGGTGCAGGGCCTGTCGATCGATGCCGACGATCCCAATTACTCTCTTGCCTTTACGCAGGTACGCGCCGATGCCCCGGTCTATACCTCGACCAAAGCCATTCTTGAGATCCAGGGCCTGACGGGTGCTGCTTATATCGAGCTTTCCGGTGGCCGCAATAGCGACGAGAATATTCTGAAGCGTTCCATCGATACGGGAAAGCGCGCCGTATTGCTCGCCGATCAATCGAGTGTGACCAACCTGCTGACGACGGCGGACAAGATCCTGAACCGCGCCAACGACACGATCGGCGACATTCAGGGCTTTGTCTCGGATTCGCGTGGACCTCTGACGGATACCGTGCGCAACGCGCAGAAATTCTCAAAGGCGATCGCCGACAATTCCGACAATATCGACAGGTTCCTGGCAAGTGTCGGGCAGCTCTCCGATACTTTCAAGAACGTCTCGACCCGTGTCGATTCGACCCTGGACGCGGTCGAGAAACTGGTGCGTGCCGTCGATGCCCGGAAGGTCAACGACGTTATCGCCAATGCGGACAAGATCACCGCGAACGTCGCGGACGCGACGACGGATCTGAAGGCGACGGTCGCAAGCTTCAAGCAGACGGCCGATACCTACAACACCTTCGGCCAGAAGGCGCAGCAGACGCTGGATCGCGTCGATCAGATCATTGCATCGATCGATCCGGCGAAGGTCCGGGGATCAGTTGATGACATTGCCGACGTGACGAAGCAGGCACGCACGGCGGTCGCATCGATCCGTGACGTCGCCAATTCCGTTGCCGCGCATCAGCAGGATATAGATCAGACGATTGCCAATGCCCGCGAGATTTCCACGAAGCTCAACTCGGCATCCGGCAAGGTCGACGGTGTCCTTACCAAGGTCGATTCCCTGCTCGGTAACGACAGCACGCAGTCGCTGTTCGCCGAAGCCAGGGATACGCTCGAATCCTTCAAGAAGATGGCTGACAATCTCAATTCACGCATCGGCCCGATCGCCGACAACCTGCAGAAATTCTCGAGCGGCGGCCTGCGCGATGCGCAGACCTTGATCAACGATATGCGGGGCACGGTTGACAATCTGAATACTACAATCACTAATTTCGACCGCAATCCACAGAGATTGATCTTCGGTGGCGACACGGTCAAAACCTATGATGGCCGCGCGCGGCGTTGATGAATAGCGATATCTGGTTTCCAGGGGACAAGCGGAATATGGTCGATTGCGTGTCGAGTGAGCGTCATCAGATGTGGAAAGCTGTGATCGCATTGCCTTTATTGGCAGCCTTGCTCGGAAGTTGCGGAACCTCCGCCAACAAAGATACCTACGATCTTTCCGCGTCGGTGAAGGCGAATGGGCCGTCTGCCAAGAACCGGCAGATCCTCATCCCGCCGCCGACCGCTCTGCAGGCGCTTGACAGCAACCAGATCGTCATCCGCGTCTCCCCTTCGGCAATCCAGTATCTCGGCAAGTCGCAATGGAGCGACAAGCTGAGCAAGATGGTGCAGTCGAAACTTGTCGAGGCTTTCGAGAATACCGGCAAGCTTGGCGGCGTCGGTGTGCCAGGCCAAGGGCTTGCGATCGACTATCAGATCGTGACCGACATCCGCTCCTTCGAGATCAATGCCTCCGGCGGCCAGAAGACGGCGACGGTCGAGATTTCGGAAAAGATCCTGAACGACCGCACGGGTACGGTGAGGGCGCAGAACATCTTCCGCAAAGTCGTGCCCGTCAGCGGCGGCAGCAATCCCGATTTCGTTCGGGCGCTCGATACGGCGTTTGCCGGTGTCACCAGCGAACTCGTCGACTGGACGCTGCGCTCGCTGTAAAGACGCTTAAAGTGCATTCCGATCTTTCGGATTCGCTTCTTGCGCTTTGAGTGGCACGCCTTAACGCTCCATGAGCTCTTTCAATGTCTTCAGATCCCGCATGATATGTGCGGCATCGGCTGCGAATTGCTCCTCGGTCATGCCCGGAAGCCGGAGCAGGGTGAACATGACCTCGCATCCGTCGCCATTCGGCACAATCCTCAGGGAATTATGAACCTGCAGGCCGGTTTCCAGGGTCACCAGATGATCGATGACGCCGAAGTCGTTTCGCGGTGCGAAACGCACGCGGGCGGCGCCGAGTGCACCTTCTGCGATCCAGTCATCCCCATCCTGCGTCAGTCCGGATGCCAGGCCGGAAGCCCAGAACGGCATGTTTTCCGGGCGACTGGCGTAGTCGTAGACGTCCGTCCAGCTACGGTCGATGGAGATGTGCACGATTTTCGCGCTCATGGTCGACATGGTGGTTTCCTCCTCTATATCATCAGCGATGGGGTTGCGTTCGGCGCAGCAAGCGCTGGTGCGGAAATGGGTGAAACACGAATCCCGCAACATTTTTGCACAGTCCTGCAAAGGGAACGATTCACGCCTTTCGCAGGCTTGCCGTTTTCCGTCCGGAGTGCAACAACAGCCCCAACGCAGGGCTGTCGCCGGTCGCGCAGGGCGCCGGTGGTATTGCGTCACATCGGATGTTGCTGCGCCTCCGGATTTTCCGGGTAGGCCGGACGCAGTCAACGACTCATTGGAGGATTGTCGTGGAAAAGGCAGAAATCGGGCTGATCGGTCTCGCGGTAATGGGATCGAATCTGGCGCTCAACATTGCTGAAAAAGGCAACAAGATTGCAGTTTTCAACCGTACGCCGCAGGTAACGGATGAATTTTATGCGAATGCGGGCGCGCTCAAGGACAAGATCATTCCTTGCAAGACGATCGAGGAGTTCGTCGAAGCGATCCGTCCGCCGCGGCCGATCATCATCATGATCAAGGCCGGCGAGCCGGTCGACCAGCAGATGGCGGCCTTGCAGCCGCATCTCGACAAGGGCGACATCATGATCGACGCCGGCAATGCCAATTTCCGCGACACGATCGCCCGTTTCGACCGCCTCAAGGACACCGGCCTGACCTTTATCGGCATGGGTGTTTCCGGTGGCGAGGAAGGTGCGCGTCACGGCCCGTCCATCATGGTCGGCGGCACGGAAGACTCCTACAAGCGTGTCGAGAAGGTGTTGACCTCGATTGCGGCCAAGTACAATGACGATCCCTGCGTTGCCTGGCTCGGCAACGACGGGGCAGGACATTTCGTCAAGACGATCCATAACGGCATCGAATATGCCGACATGCAGATGATCGCCGAAATCTACGGCATTTTGCGCGACGGCCTCGGCAAGAGCGCCGCCGATATCAGTTCGATCTTCGGCGGGTGGAACAAGGGCCGCCTGAACTCCTATCTGATCGAGATCACCGAAAAGGTTCTTGCCGCCAAGGATCCGGCGACCGGCGGCGCCATGCCGGATGTCATCCTCGATAAAGCCGGCCAGAAGGGTACCGGCAAATGGTCTGTTATCGAAGCCCAGAATATGGGCATTCCGGCGACCGCCATCGAAGCTGCGGTTGCCGCCCGCAGCCTCTCGGCCATCAAGGGCCAGCGCGAGGCCGCCGAAAAGATCTTCGGCGCGCCTGATTATAAGTTCCCGATCGCTTTCGGTTCCGAGCTCCTGAAGGATCTCGAGCTTGCACTGTTCGCCGCCAAGATCGGTGCCTATGCGCAAGGCTTCGCCGTCATGGCCGAGGCCTCGAAGGAGTTCAACTGGTCGCTGCCGATGCCCGTTATCGCCAAGATATGGCGTGCCGGCTGCATTATCCGCTCGCAGTTCCTCGACGAGATCACCAGCGCCTTCACCAAGACCCCGGATGCGGCGAACCTGATCGTCACGCCGGCTTTTGCGGAGATGGTCAAGGAATCGATCCCGTCGCTGCGCCGCATCGTATCGGCTGCGACCGCTGCCGGTCTTCCGGTTCCGGCCCTTGCTTCGGCGCTGACCTATTTCGACGCTTATCGCCAGGCTCGCGGCACAGCCAACCTCATCCAGGCGCAGCGCGACTTTTTCGGCGCGCACGGTTTCGACCGCGTCGATGGCAAGGATATCCATCACGGTCCTTGGGGCAGCGGCGCGCAGGGCTGAGAAAACAATCAAATGCGATCGTGAAAAAGGCCCGCCGGAGAAATCCGGCGGGCCTTTTCGTTGTCAGAGCTTTGCGCTTTTCTTCGAATCGCGAAAACGCTCTATTCTTTTGTTTTGCCCAATTCCGGATGGAAAACCGCTTCGCATTTTTCCTGGAATTGTTCTAAATCTTCGGCCAGACGGGTGGGCTGATGCTTTGCAGCAGTTCAGGCTCCACCCCGTCAATGCGGGCGATAACAGCCTTGGCGAGTTCCCGGCCGGCATGGCGGAAATCTTCCGACACCGTGATGATCTCGGGCCTGATCCAGCTCAGGACATCGGCCGATTGCTTGGCGACCATGTCGATGTCGCGGCCGAGACGGAAGCCCGCCGCTTCGATGCCGGCATTGACGGCGATGGCGCCGCCGCTGCTGGAGCAGATGATCCCGTCGGGCGCATGCGGAGAGCGCATCAGGGCTTCGGTCGCGTCCTTGATGTCGGCGAGCGCGTTGTCGGTGGTTATCCTGAGCGGGATCTCCTCGGCACCATATTTATGCAAGCCTGTCTGAAAGCCGATGCGGGTATGGGAGTAGTATGTGAGCTTGCTCGACGGCTGCAGCAGGGCCAGACGCCGCCGCCCTCTGGCGACCAGCGCACGGACGGCCTCGTGCGCGAAGGCTTCGTTGTCGAAGTCGTGGAAGGGGTGGATGATACCCATATCCGTCCGCCCGTGCGTGGCGAAAGGCATGTTGCGATCATGCATGAGTTCGACGCGCGGATCGTCCGGCTCCGTTCGCGATATGATGACACCATCGGCGGAGCCCGTGTCGAGGATATAACGCACCGGTACCAGCGGGTCCTTGCTGTGCGAATGCGGCGTGATGACCAGGTGATATTGCGTACCGGCCAGGACCTCGGAGATGCCGAAGACGATGTGACTGGTAAAGCCCATGATTTCTTCGTCGATGCTCAGCACCAGCGCGATGACATTGGTTTTGCCGGTTCTGAGGCGCACGCCCGCCCGGTTCGGCTGATAGCCCAGTTGACGGGCGACCATGCGCACCCGTTCCTTCGTCTCGGCGCCGATATCGGGAGCGTCCTTGAGCGCGCGTGAAATGGTAGTAATTCCGAGCCCCGTCATGAAGGCGATCGTCTTCAGTGTTGGCCGTTCGGGTTTGGATGGTGTTCCGCCCCCTGAAGTCTTCTTATTGTCCATTCCGTTCAAGCCCGCCTCCCGGCCGCCTCCTGCAGCCAATCCGCTTATGTCACTCACGCCTGCATCGCAAGCACGGGCGAAACGCGGCGTCTCCTCGCTTTGAATAGAAACTGTAACGATACAGTGCGAATGTCGAGCACTATTTTAGATGCGTCCCTCGACGGAATTTCCAAGGGTTGTATTCGGAGCCGCCGGCATCTGGTTTTCCGTCCATGGAACGGCATCAGAGGAAGTGACTATGCATTTTCACAATTATATTGTTTATAATCAAATATTTAAATTGATATGTATTTTAGCATGCCTGTTGAAAAGCCAGTGCCGGCAGCTCGATTTCTCACGCGGGAATTTAGCCATAGGTTGCATAATTGCTCATTGTCGAAAAAATCTCGAGTTGGCGGTTGCGCAGCGAAAATGATTCGACTACGTTTTTCCGGCAACGTTTCAGTGAGGGAGGAGAACTTCATGAATATTCGTTTAATGGCTGCTGCGCTGGCTGCTTCCGTCGTGTTGCCGCTTGGTGCGGCCAAGGCGACCGACCTGGAGGTAACCCATTGGTGGACTTCGGGCGGCGAAGCGGCCGCCGTGGCCGAGTTGGCAAAGGCTTTCGACGCCACAGGCAATCATTGGGTCGATGGCGCGATTGCCGGCTCGGGAGGTACTGCACGTCCGATCATGATCAGCCGCATCACCGGCGGTGATCCGATGGGCGCCACCCAGTTCAATCACGGCCGTCAGGCCGAAGAACTGGTGCAGGCGGGCCTCATGCGCGACCTGACCGATGTCGCGACGCGGGAACACTGGAAGGACATCGTTCGTCCGTCCAGCTTGCTCGATTCCTGCACGATCAACGGCAAGATCTACTGCGCACCGGTCAACATCCATTCCTGGCAGTGGCTCTGGCTTTCGAATGCCGCCTTCAAGAAGGCCGGCGTTCCGGTTCCGAAGAACTGGGACGAGTTCGTCGCCGCCGCGCCCGCGCTGGAGAAGGCCGGCATCGTTCCGCTTGCCGTTGGCGGCCAGCCCTGGCAGGCGACCGGCGCGTTCGACGTGCTGATGGTCGCCATCGCCGGTAAGGATACCTACCAGAAGGTATTCGGCGAAAGAGATGCCAAGGTAGCGGCTGGCCCGGAAATCGCCAAGGTCTTCAAGGCTGCCGATGACGCCCGCAAGATGTCCAAGGGCTCTAACGTTCAGGACTGGAACCAGGCCACGAACTTGGTCATCACCGGCAAGGCCGGTGGTCAGATCATGGGCGATTGGGCGCAGGGCGAGTTCGCCTTGGCCGGCCAGAAGGCCGGCACGGACTACACTTGCCTTCCGGGTCTCGGCGTCAACGAAATCATCTCGACAGGCGGTGACGCGTTCTACTTCCCGCTGCTGAAGGATGAGGCCAAGTCAAAGGCTCAGGAAGCTCTTGCCAAGACGCTCCTCGATCCGAAGACGCAGGTTGCCTTCAACCTGAAGAAGGGCTCGCTGCCCGTGCGCGGTGACGTGGATCTCGCCTCCGCAAACGATTGCATGAAGAAGGGTCTCGAAATCCTGAAAAAAGGTAACGTGATCCAGGGTACGGATCAGCTTCTTTCTGCGGATACGCAGAAGCAGAAGGAAGATCTGTTCTCCGAGTTCTTCGCCAATCCGTCGATGACGCCGGAAGCGGCTCAGAAGCGCTTCGTAGAGATCATCGCTGCTGCCGAATGATCTCTGTCTTCTCGCCGCAGTGATACCGGCCCGGCGTTGCGGGTCGGTATCTTGGCCGGGACACGTTCCGTGATCCGGCCAGCTACGGCGCCTCTCAGGTGGCGGATCCACAGGGATGTGACGGTCGGCCGCCAATGAGGAGGGAGCGACAGGCGCCGGGCCACGACCCGGGTCTGATCATCGAAGCAATTGCGCTTCAGAAGGAGCTACAATGACGGGTCACGCGAAAGCCGGCCGGCCAAATCAATTTCTGCGCAATCTGAATTCGAAGATTGCATCCATTCCAATGATCCTGACGGCCGTCGTCATCTTCCTTGGCGGCACAATCTGGACCGTGGTGTATTCCTTCACCAATTCAAAGCTGCTGCCACGTCTCAGCTTCGTCGGACTGGACCAATACCATCGTTTGTGGGCAGCGCCGCGCTGGGTCGTGTCCATCGAAAACCTTGCCGTTTACGGCATTCTTTCCATGATCTTCAGTCTCGTCATCGGCTTTGTGCTGGCTGCGCTGATGGACCAGAAGATCCGGTTCGAAAATACGTTCCGCACGATTTTCCTCTATCCTTTCGCCCTCTCTTTCATCGTCACCGGCCTCGTCTGGCAGTGGTTGCTCAATCCCGAATTCGGTATCCAGTCCGTGGTGCGTTCGCTGGGTTGGACGACCTTCGCTTTCGATCCGCTCTATACGCCAAGCATCGTCATTTATGGCGTGTTGATCGCCGCGCTCTGGCAGGGGACGGGCCTCGTGATGTGCTTGATGCTCGCCGGCCTTCGCGGCATCGATGAAGACATCTGGAAGGCAGCGCGCGTGGACGGGATACCCATGTGGAAGACCTATCTGTTCGTCGTCATTCCGATGATGCGCCCGGTCTTCATTACAACTCTGGTCATCATCGCCAGCGGTATCGTCAAGGTCTACGACCTCGTCGTCGCGCAGACGAGCGGCGGACCCGGCATCGCTTCGGAAGTCCCGGCGAAATACGTCTACGATTACATGTTCCAGGCGCAGAACCTCGGTCAGGGATTTGCAGCTTCCACCATGATGCTGGTGACCGTCGCGATCGTCGTCATCCCTTGGGCTTACCTGGAATTCGGCGGAGGGCGCAAACGTGTCTGATACTATTACTCTCAAGAATGCGAACGGCGGTGCGGCCTCGACGGACAAGACGCTCTCCGGACCGAGCGGCCGCAAGCCGCGCCGGGTGATTTCGGGCCGCAACATCATGCTTTACGGCACGCTCTTCGTTGCCGCGGCCTATTATCTGTTGCCGCTGTACGTGATGATTGTCACTTCGCTGAAGGGAATGCCGGAAATCCGGCTTGGCAACATCTTCTCGCCGCCGCTCGAGATCACGTTCGAACCATGGGTGAAGGCCTGGGCAACGGCTTGCACCGGTCTCAATTGTGACGGTCTCTCCCGCGGCTTCTGGAATTCCGTGCGCATCACCGTGCCGTCCACGATCCTCTCGATCGCGATTGCTTCGGTCAATGGCTATGCGCTCGCCAACTGGCGGTTCAAGGGCGCGGATTTCTTCTTCTCGATCCTCATCATCGGCGCGTTCATCCCCTATCAGGTAATGATCTATCCGATCGTCATCGTGCTGCGCGAAATCGGTATCTACGGCACGCTCAGCGGACTTATCCTGGTGCACAGCATCTTCGGCATGCCGATCCTGACCTTGCTGTTCCGCAATTATTTCGCATCGCTGCCCGTGGAGCTCTTCAAGGCTGCGCGCATCGACGGCGCCGGCTTCTGGCAGATTTTCCTGCGCATTATGCTGCCCATGTCGCTGCCGATCTTCGTCGTCGCCATGATCCTGCAGATCACGGGTATATGGAACGACTTCCTGTTCGGCGTCGTTTTCACCAGGCCGGAATATTATCCGATGACCGTCCAGCTCAATAATATCGTCAATTCCGTCCAGGGCGTGAAGGAATACAACGTCAACATGGCGGCAACGATCCTTACGGGCCTTGTTCCACTTATCGTCTATTTCGTCTCCGGACGGCTTTTCGTTCGGGGCATCGCCGCCGGCGCAGTGAAGGGGTGATCCATGAACAGCAGCGTTTCCATCAAAGACCTGTCCCTCGATTTCGGCGCGGTCACCGTTCTGAAGAACCTCAATCTCGAGATCAATGACGGCGAATTCCTGGTGCTTCTCGGTTCGTCGGGCTGTGGCAAGTCGACCTTGCTCAATTGCATTGCCGGCCTGCTCGACATCACAGAAGGCCAGATATTCATCAAGAACAAGAACGTCACCTGGGAAGAGCCCAAGGATCGCGGCATCGGCATGGTGTTCCAGTCCTATGCCCTCTATCCGCAGATGACGGTCGAGAAGAACCTGTCCTTCGGCCTGCGCGTTGCCAAGGTGCCGCAGGCGGAGATCGATAAGCGTATCGCGCGTGCCGCCGAGATCCTGCAGATCCAGCCGCTGCTGAAGCGCAAGCCGGCCGAGCTTTCGGGCGGCCAGCGCCAGCGCGTCGCGATCGGCCGCGCCTTGGTGCGCGATGTCGATGTCTTCCTCTTCGACGAGCCGCTGTCGAACCTCGATGCCAAGCTGCGCTCGGAGCTGCGCGTGGAAATCAAGCGGCTGCACCAGTCGCTGAAAAACACCATGATCTACGTCACCCACGACCAGATCGAAGCGCTGACGCTCGCCGACCGCATCGCGATCATGAAGAACGGCGTCATCATGCAGCTCGACGATCCCACGACGATCTATAATGAACCGCGCAATCTTTTCGTTGCCGGCTTCATCGGATCGCCGTCGATGAACTTCCTCAAGGGCGAGCTGGTGAACCGTGAAGGCAAGGTCGTGTTCGCAACCAACGACGTGCTGTTTTCTCTCGATGGCTACAAGGCCGGCGAGGTTCTTCAAGCGGGCCGCAAAGTTGTGCTGGGCGTCCGTCCGGAGCACATCAAGGTCAACGAAGAGGGGGCGTCCGGCGGGGAAATTCACAATGCTACCGTCGATATCGAGGAGCCGATGGGCGCCGACAATCTGCTCTGGCTCAAGCATGCCGGCCATACCATGTCGGTTCGTGTCAACGGCGCCAGGCGCTTTGGCCCCGGTTCGGCAGTGAAACTCGGTTTTGACATGTCTCTCGCATCGCTCTTTGATGCCCAGACAGAACTCAGAATATGATCTCATGCCCGGAGGCGGTCCGACCGCCTCCACCTTACAGCGGTCCGGGGAGGTCCGATGTCGTCTTCGCTTAATGATAACTTCACCGTCAATCTGGCCGGGTCGTGGAGACTGACGTCTCCCGACAGCGACCACTCACTTTCCATATCTCTACCCGGCGATGTCCACTCGGCCCTCCATGCAGAGAGGCTTATTCCCGATCCCTATTTCGCTCGCAACGAAGACGTCGTGCAGTGGGTCGCCAAGCAGGACTGGGAATTGACGCGCAGTTTTACGCTCGATGACGCCGATGGGGACTGGTATCTTGACATCGACTATCTCGACACGATCGCCAGCGTCTATGTCAACGACGCGCTCGTGCTGGAGGCCAACAACTGCTTCCAGCGCTATCGCCCGGATGTTTCCAAAGCGCTGAAGACGGGCGAAAATATCATTCGCATCGTCCTGCACTCGAGCATTGCGGCCGGTGCCGCCCTGCAGGCGCAACAGCCTTTCTACATTCCCTACAGCACCGGCAATTCGCCGATCCCGAACGGCAACATGCTGCGCAAGCCGCAATGCCATTTCGGCTGGGACTGGAACATCGCGATCGCGCCGCTCGGCCTTTATGGCACCATCGCGCTGAAGAAGCTCGAGATCGCACGCATCGAAAATGTCGTCACGCAGCAGATTCATAATGACGACGGCTCGGTCGACCTCAAGGTGACGGTAGCGCTGTTTGCCAAGGGGACGGGGATTGCGCAGCTCTACTTTTCGCTCGATGATGAGCGGGTGCGCCTCGACGTCGGCGTCAATGCCGGCGAAACGTCGATCACCCATTTCTTCCATATCGACAAGCCCAGGCTCTGGTGGCCGGCCGGCAATGGCGAACAGGTGCTTTATGCCTTGTCCGTGGAAACCAATTTCGAAACCGTCATGCGGCAGATCGGGCTGCGCACGATCGAGCTGATCACCACCGAGGATGAAGCGGGCAGTCGTTTTGCCTTGAAAATCAACGGCTGCGAGATCTTTGCCCGTGGGGCCAACTGGATTCCGGCCGATGCACTATTTTCCCGCTCCAACCCGGCTGCGATCGAGAATCTGCTGCAGTCCGCGGTCGATGCCAATATGAATGCGATCCGCGTCTGGGGCGGCGGCTTCTATGAGCATGACTGGTTCTACGACACCTGCGACCGCCTGGGGCTGATGGTGTGGCAGGACTTCATGTTCGCCTGCAATCTCTATCCGTCGACGAACGACTTCTTGGAGAATGTCGAGGCCGAGGTGGGCTATCAGGTGCGCCGGCTTGCGACACATCCCTCGATCGTTCTCTGGTGCGGTGACAATGAGCTGGTTGGCGCTCTCACCTGGTTCGAGGAGTCCCGCAAAGATCGGGATCGCTATCTCGTCTCCTACGACCGCCTGAACAGGACCATCGAGACGGCGATGAAGAAGGCGTTGCCGGATGCAATCTGGTGGCCGTCGAGCCCGGCTTCGGGTTATCTCAATTTCGGCGACGCCTGGCACGCCGATGGCTCCGGCGACATGCATTACTGGTCGGTCTGGCACGAGAACAAGTCTTTCGACAATTATCGGACCGTGCGCCCACGCTTCTGCTCGGAATTCGGCTTCCAGTCCTATACCTCGCTGCCCGTCATCAAGACCTATGCTGAGGCGAAGGATATGAACATCGCTTCCCCGGTCATGGAACTGCACCAGAAGAATGCCGGCGGCAACGAGCGTATCGCCGGCACGATGTTCCGCTACTTCCGCTTCCCGAAGGATTTTCCGAATTTCGTCTATCTGAGCCAGGTTCAGCAGGGCCTCGCGATCAAGACGGCCGTGGAATATTGGCGGTCGCTGAAGCCGCATTGCATGGGCACCATCTATTGGCAGCTGAATGACACCTGGCCGGTGGCCTCCTGGTCCAGCCTGGATTACGGCGGCCGATGGAAGGTGATGCACTATCTGGTGCGCCGCTTCTTCCAGCCCGTGTCCGTCGCGGCAATTCCCTCGGAAGACAACAGGACGATCCGCTTCTCTCTGGTCAACGATACCAATGCCGACGTGGTGGTCGATATTTCGGTGTCGCTGCTCAAGCTCGATGGCGGGCGCGTGCCGCTGGCGACGGCGCATGCCGTCTGTACGCCGGATGCGGCCGTTACGGCATTGTCGATCGATGCGGATCAGATGCCGGCCGACTGCCTGCTGGCGTGGCGTTTCACCGCATCGAATGGAATGGGCGGCGAGGGACACTATGTCCACGGCACCTACAAGGCGCTCGAGCTTCAGCCTGCCGGCTTGACGTTGCTGAGCGAGGAGAGGGAGGAAAACGGGACGGTGGAACTCACCGTCACCGCAAAGGGACTTGCGCTGTTCGTGATGATCGAGAGCGATGCCGAGGGACGCTATTCCGACAACGCCTTCGATCTTGCCGCCGGCGAGAGCCGCCGCATCGTCTTTACGCCCGCCAAGCCGCTCGCAAGTGGCGTGCCGGACTTCCGCATCTACGATTTACAATCCAGCCAGTCGGTGCCCAGCCAGTCGGTGGATTGAGTTATCGCGCCGTTAAGACGGCGTTTTCGGGGCCACAAGCCCAAGACAGACGGCCCGAAGGCCATTGGAGGAGTATCTATGACGAAACTTGGATTTCAGCTTTATAGCGCCCGCAATTTCCAGCCCTATTCGGAGATCTTCGTAAAGCTCGGCAAGGCCGGTTATGCCGAAGTGGAAGGTTTTGGCGGCATCTATGCTGATCTGGATGAGGCCGGTCTCAAGAACCTGCGCGCTGAACTCGACAAGAACGGCCTGCGGATGGCAAGCGGCCATTTCAGCCCGGATTTTCTCGACGGCGAAGTGCAGAAGTCGCTTACCATCGCCAAGACCCTCGGCATGGATTCGATCTACGCTCCGCACATTGCTGCCGACCAGCGCCCCACCGACGCAGCAGGCTGGCGTACTTTCGGCAAACGCCTGCATGAAATGAGCAAGCCTTACAAGGACGCGGGCTTCGAATTCGGCTGGCACAATCACGACTTCGAATTCGTCAAGCAGGCGGACGGCTCGCTGCCGATCGAGCAGATATTCGAAGGCGCTCCGGATATTTCCTGGGAAGCCGATATCGCCTGGGTCATCCGCGGCGGCGGCGATCCCTTCGCCTGGATCGAAAAGTTCGGTCCGCGCATCACATCCGTTCACGTCAAGGACATTGCACCGGCTGGCGAGAACAAGAACGAGGATGGCTGGGCCGATGTCGGTCACGGCACGGTTCCGTGGGCAAGGCTGCTCAAGGCGCTCGCCAGCACCAGGGCCAAGCATTTCGTCGTCGAGCATGACAATCCGAGCGATGTCGATCGCCTGATCACGCGCTCCATCGCATCCTTCAAGAGCTTTTGAGGCACTTCCACATGACTAAGGAACTTGGCGTCGGCATCATCGGATGCGGCAACATCTCAACGACCTACTTCTCGCTCGCACCGCTCTTCAGGGGTCTGAAGGTGCTGGCCTGCGCGGATATCAACATGGATGCGGCGCGGGCACGCGCTGAGGAATACAGGGTCAAGGCTCAGACCATCGACGAGCTGCTCGCCAATGACGAGCTCGATGTCGTCGTCAACCTGACTATTCCGGATGCGCATTTCCCGGTTTCCAAGCGCATTCTCGAAGCCGGCAAGCACGTCTACTCCGAAAAGCCGCTCGTGCTGACGCTGGAGCAGGGCGAAGAGCTGCGCCGCATCGCCAAGGAAAAGGGGCTGGCCGTCGGCTGCGCTCCGGACACTTTCCTCGGCGGCGCACATCAGCTGGCCCGCAAATTCATCGATGACGGCGGTATCGGCCGCATCACTTCCGGCTCTTGCCATGTGATGAGCCCCGGCATGGAAATGTGGCATCCGAACCCGGACTTCTTCTTCCTGCCCGGCGGCGGCCCGATCCTCGATCTCGGCCCTTATTACGTCGCCAATCTGATCAACCTGATCGGCCCGGTGAAGCGTGTCGGTGCCATGACCTCCATGGCGTCGCCGACCCGTACGATCACCAGCCAGCCGCGCAATGGCGAGATCATTCCGGTCAAGACGCCGACGACGATCCAGGCTCTGCTCGAATTCGTCAGCGGCGCCCGGATCACGCTGACGGCGAGCTGGGATGTCTGGTCGCACCGCCATGCCAATATGGAGCTCTACGGCACCGAGGGTTCGCTCTACGTGCCCGATCCCAACTTCTTCGGCGGCACCGTCGAGGCAAGCGGCCGCGACAAGGATATCAAGCCGCTGGAAAACTGGGCGCATCCTTTTGGCATCGTCAATCAGGAAAGCCCGAACGGTTCGCGCGCCAACTACCGTACGGCCGGCCTTGCCGACATGGCAGCATCGCTGATCGACGGACGCGATGCCCGTTGCTCGCTCGACCGCACCCTGCACGGCGTCGATGTCATGACCTCGATCCTGAAGTCGGGCGAGGAGGGCCGTTTCATCGATCTGACCACGACCTGCACGCAGCCGGCGGCCCTCGGCATCGAAGAGGCGCAGGCGCTCTTGAAGTAAGCGCAGGAAGAGCTAGTTTGCGCGCGGGTGACCAACCCCGCGCGCTTTTTCATCTCGAAGGAATTCCACCATGGCCTGGCAACCGGCATCCGATCGCTATTCAAAAATGAAGTACAACAGGACCGGCCGTTCCGGTCTGAAGCTGCCGGCGGTCTCGTTGGGGCTCTGGCACAATTTCGGCGGCGATACGCCGCATGACCGCAAGATCGACATGTGCCGCACGGCCTTCGATCTCGGCATTACCCATTTCGACCTCGCCAACAATTACGGGCCGCCTCCGGGCAGCGCCGAGACCGCGTTCGGCGAGATCCTGCGCACGGACTTCGCCGGCCTGCGCGACGAGCTCATCATCTCCTCCAAGGCAGGTTACGACATGTGGTCTGGTCCTTATGGCGAATGGGGCAGCCGCAAATATCTGATCGCCTCCTGCGACCAGAGCCTGAAGCGCATGGGCCTCGACTATGTCGATATCTTCTATTCCCACCGCTTCGATCCAGATACGCCGCTGGAGGAGACTTGCGGCGCGCTCGACCATATCGTCCGTTCGGGCAGGGCGCTCTATGTCGGCATTTCCTCCTACAACTCACAGCGTACGCGTGAGGCGGCCGCCATCCTCAAGGACCTCGGCACGCCATGCCTGATCCATCAGCCGAGCTATTCCATGCTCAACCGCTGGGTCGAGGATGATGGTCTGGTGGATACGCTCGAAGATCTCGGCATTGGCTCTATCGTCTTCTCGCCGTTGGCTCAGGGCATGCTCTCGACCAAATACCTTGGCGGTATTCCGGAAGACAGCCGCGCGGCGCAGAATCACTTCCTGAAGCGCGACTTCATCCGCCCGTCGATCATTGACAATATCAGAAAGCTCAACGAGATTGCCGAAAAGCGCGGCCAGACGCTTGCGCAGATGGCGATCGCCTGGGTGCTGCGCGGCGGCCGAATCACCTCGGCCCTGATCGGCGCCAGCCGTTCGTCGCAGATCGTCGATTGCGTCAAGGCGCTCGACAATCTCGAATTCACCGCCGAAGAACTGAAGCAGATCGATGTCTATGCCAAAGAGGCCGACATCAACCTCTGGGCCAAATCCGCGGAACGCGATTGACGACCTTAAGGCGCCCGGAACCGGTTTCCGGGCGTTTTACTTACATTGCCGCTCATCGTGTTCTCTGGAAGAGGGAGTTTCATGATCCGTAATCCGATCCTGCCGGGTTTCAATCCCGATCCGTCCATCTGCCGTGTCGGCGAGGACTATTATATCGCCACCTCGACTTTCGAATGGTATCCGGGCGTTCAGATCCATCATTCACGAGATCTGGTGAACTGGACGCTCGTCAGGCGGCCGCTGGAGCGTGCGTCTCAGCTCGATATGCGCGGCGAACCCGACAGCTGCGGCATCTGGGCGCCCTGCCTCTCCTATGCGGACGGGCTGTTCTGGCTCGTCTATACCGACGTCAAGCGCTACGACGGCAACTTCAAGGACGCGCATAATTACATCGTGACCTCGCCGACCATCGAAGGCGAATGGTCCGAGCCTGCTTATGTCAATTCCTCCGGTTTCGACCCGTCTCTGTTCCACGACGATGACGGGCGCAAATGGTTCGTCAACATGCAATGGAACCATCGCACGGAGAGCTATGGCGGCTCGCCGAAAACGCCGGCTTTCGACGGCATCCTGCTGCAGGAATGGGATCCGGCGACGAAATCGTTGAAAGGACCAATCAGGAACATCTTTGCCGGCACGGAACTGGGGCTTGTCGAAGGACCGCATCTCTTCAAGCGCAGCGGCTGGTACTATCTGACCACGGCCGAAGGCGGCACCGGTTACGATCACGCCGTGACCATGGCGCGATCCCGCGACATTGCCGGGCCATACGAACTGCATCCGAACAAGCACCTGATCACCTCGAAGGATCATCCGGAAGCGGCACTGCAACGTGCGGGCCATGGCCAGTATGTGGAAACCCATGACGGGCAATTCTACCATACGCATCTTTGCGGGCGTCCTCTGCCGCCGCATCGCCGCTGCACGCTCGGCCGCGAAACGGCTCTGCAGAAATGCGTGTGGAAAGAGGATGGCTGGCTCTATCTCGAAAACGGCGCCGGTGTTCCCGATGTTGACGTTGCTGGCCTCAATGGTGCTCAGCCTATCGAGAAGCCGCGCCGCAGCGGCTATAATTTCGATGAGCACGAATTACCGATGGATTTCCAATGGCTGCGCACACCGCAGCCGGAACGCATCTTCAGCGTAACGGATCGCCCCGGCCATTTGCGGCTTTTCGCCCGGGAGAGCCTCGGTTCCTGGTTCGAGCAAGCGCTCGTCGCCCGCCGTCAGGAGCATCACAGTTTCCGCGCAGAAACGGTCGTCGATTTCCAGCCGGACACCTATCAGCAGGTTGCGGGTCTGACGCATTACTACAATCGCTTCAAACTGCATGCCATTGCGGTGACCCTGCATGAGAAGCTCGGTCGCTGCGTCACCATCATGACGTGCCCGGGAGACTATCCGAATGGCCGCCTGAGCTTTCCGATCGAAGGCGGTGTTGCCGTGCCGGCGGGACGGATCCAGCTTGCCATTGAAGTGCGTGACAACGATCTGCAGTTCTTCTGGCAGGCCGAAGGCATGGGCTCATGGGAGGCGATTGGGCCGGTGCTCGATGCGGGCGTCATCTCGGATGAGGGCGGGCGCGGCGAGCACGGCTCCTTCACCGGTGCTTTCGTGGGCATGTTCGCCTTCGACACGTCGGGCAGGGCAAAGACGGCGGATTTCGACTGGTTCAACTACGACGAACTGTGAGGTTCCGATGGCTGGCGGCAATGCTCTGTAAAGACTGCCGCCCATCCTCTCCATTACGGAATTGTAATTCGACTGTCAGATTCGTTTCATGTCTGGCACGATACGTTCGCGCGCAGATTCTGAAATGAGGAAACAACCAATGAGAAAAATCTTCGCCGTCCTTCTGGCGGCGTCCGTCTTGGCATCGCCGCTGGCTGCGGCAGCGCAAGTCAAGCCAGCGCCAGCCGGCAAGCAAGTTGTCGTTCCAAAGGAGACGGTGAAGAAGAGGGTGGTCGTCCGCAAGGGCGGCTGGGTGAAAGGGCGCCGTCTGTCGCCTTCCGACCGGCGGCGGGCGGCGGAGATAGACTATCGCGCCTACCGGCTATCCACACCTCCGAGTGGCTATCATTGGGTCCGCATCAACAACAATTTCCTGCTTGTCGGCATTACGAGCGGCCTGATCTCGAAGGTGCGCGAAGCCCGATAGTTCGGATGCGATCATCGCCAAACGAGCTAAGGACGGCATTCGGGACCGTCCATTTTCATTCTGTCTGATGTGCGGAGCGCCAAAAAGAAATCCCCGGCATTTTGGCCGGGGATTTCAGCATTTCGTCTTTTCTCGATCTCAGCTCAGGCGGCCTGCCGCATGTGCCAGCATGGTGTAGACCTTGCCGGTATCTGAGGTGAGATAGGATTGCGTGACGGTGCGGTCGCGATCGGTGCGGGCAACGTCGGCGAGCAGTTTTTCGAAATCGGCGATGTAACGATCGACGGCGGTTCGGAATTCCGGCTCGCGGTCATACTTGCGCTTGATCTCGTCGAAAGTCTGCTGGCCTTTCAGCGTGTAGAGACGGCGGGTGAAGACATCCCGCTCGCCACGCTGGTAGCGGCGCCACAGGTCGACGGAGGCGTCGTGATCGATTGCGCGGGCGATATCGACTGAAAGCGAATTCAGCGACTCCACGACATGGCGCGGGTTGCGGGCGACGGGAACGGGTGCCTGTTCCGCCGGAGCTTTCGCCGTCGTCTGGCGGGCTGGCTGCGGACCGCCATTTTCGTCGCGCGAAGCGCCGCGCAGCAGGTCGCTGATCCAGCCGCCGCCTGCCGTTTCCTGGCGGGCCGGAGTTGGCGTTTCTGCCGGACGCTGCGGCTGAGCCGCCGGGCGTTCTGCGGGGATGGCGCCGCGCAGACCCAGAGATTCGATGGAAGGCTGCTGCGGCTGCGGTGCCGGTGGCTGCTGCACAGTCTGCCGCGGTGCAGGTTGCTGCGGGGCGGGCTGTTGCGGCCGGGGAGTGGCTGCAACGGGGGCCGGGGCGGGAGTGGCGGGCAGCGGGCGCTGGGTGGGCTGCGCATCCGCAACGGCACGGGCAGCGGGCTCGGAAATTTCCAGTTGCTGCGTGGAGCGACCGACGATCTGCGAGATATCCTGGAGGGCCTTGATCTGTTCGGCAACGGCGCGGCGCATGGCTGCGGCGCTTTCCTTTGCCTCTTCCGGAAGGTCGAAGGCACCGCGCTTCAGTTCGCTGCGGGTGAGATCCAGTTCCCGGCGGATATCGCCGGCCGAACGGCGGATTTCGTCCGTCGCACCGGCAAAGCGGCCGATTGCGTCATCGACAGCGACACGCAGGGTCTCCCGCAGCTGCTGGGCAGCCGTATCCGAGGTCTTGCCGGCGTCGGCCAGCATCTGCTCGACCTCGGACAGCGAGGCGGTGAGGCCACCGCGCAGGCGATTGGTGAGATCGCTGGAACGGCGCTCGGCATTGGCGAATGTGTTTTCGACCGCCTGGTTCGCTTCCTCGCCAGCCTTCTGCAATGCGATACGCATGTTTTCCGCCGCATCCTCGGCGCGCTTCTCGGCATCGGAGAGAACGCGACCGATATCGCCGAAGGAAGACTGGACGCTCTGGCGGAGATTGCCGGTCACCTGGTTCGACCTCTGTTCCGCACGGTCGAAGGCGGTTTCCACCATCGAGCCGAGGGCGCGCATGGTGTTCTCGATCTCTTCCGAACGCTGAACAAGGCCGACGGCCAGGTTCTGCAATGCCGTTTCGCGTTCTTCCAGCGTCGACACGAGGTTCGACTGGGCAGCGCCCAGAAGCTGCGAGGCTTGCGACAGCACCTTGGAGTGATCGTCGAAACGGCCGACGATGTTGCCGACCTGCGACAAGGTCTGGCCGGTGATGTCCGAGAGCTTGTCGACCTTGCCTTCGAGAAGGCGGCTGGACGCCGAAACCATCTCGCCGGCCTTCGCCGCGGATTCGGCGAAGCGTGTCGAGGTCGCCGTCAGACGATCATCCACGGTTGCGAATTCAGATGCGGCATTGGTCAGCAGGCCGGCGATCGCAGAATTGTTCTCGGCAAGGCGGGCGATGATGCCGTTGACGCTTGCGAGCAGGTTGTTTTCGAGCGCGCTGACCGTATTGACCGCATGTTCAGTGCGCGACGCGATCGCGTTGATCAGGGCTGCATTTTCAGCGCGCAGGCGCTCCGTGCTTTCCTGGGCTGCAGCCGAAATGAGGGCTGCCGCCTCCTGACCCGTCGCCGCATAGCGATCCACGATCGGCCGAGCCTTTTCGTCGATCAGGCGCGAGAGTTCGGTGGAGCGTCCTGCCAGCATGGAGTTCAGCTCGCGGGTGCGCTCGTCGAGCGAGGTGCGGATGGACGAGCCGCGTGCTTCCAGCGCCTTGTCGACATCGGCAAGCGTGCTGTTGATCTCGCGGGTGCGCTCTTCCAAGGATGCGCGGATGGCAGTGCCGCGCTCGTCAAGGGCACGTTCGACCTGCGCCATGGTGGAGGCGATCTGCTCGCTGCCATCGGTCAGCGTGTTGCGGATGGCCGCGCCGCGGGCTTCCAGCGACTGTTCTGCCGAAGAGAGCGCCTGCGAGATCGTATTGACCTGATTGCTGACAAGGCCTTCGGCTTCGGCAACCTTGTTGACGATCGCATTGCCCGCTTCCGAGAAGGTGTGGGCGACGGCCGCGGCCTGGCTCGCCAAGCGGTTCTGCGTTTCCGAGACGCGGTTGACGAGGTCGTTGGAACGCTCCGTCATGGCGCGTGCGAAGGCATCGCTGTGGCTGCCGAGATTCTCGGCGAACTGCTGTCCCGTGTCGGCAAGCAGGCCGGCGGTGCGCGTCGCTTCCGTGTCCATGCCTTGCGCGGCATCGGCAACCGCCGTGCGCAGCGTCGTCGCAAGATTGGCGGCCTTGCCCTCGATCGTGCGGTTGACGGCTTCGAGGCCGAGGTTGAGGGCGCGATCCATGGTCGAAAGCCGCTCTTCGATGCGGGCAGCTGCGTGGCCGCTGCTGTCGTCGATCCTTGCTGCGCCGCTCGCCAACGTATCCGAGAGGCGGTTGCCGGCGGCGTCGACCTGGGCTGCAACGCCAGTGACGCCTTCGTTGATGCGATTTTCGAGAGCCGAAAGGCTGGCCTCGACGCGAGAGCCGGTCTCGGCGAAGCGGTTCGTCATGCCGTCGATCGACTGGTTCAGGTTGGACGAGAAGGTTTCGGCCGAGCGTGCGATGTCGCCGGCGGCTTGCTGGATGCGGCCGGCAATATCGCCTGCGCCACCGTTCAGGCGCTCTTCCAATGCTCTTGCGCTGGCGTCGATGGTCTGGCGCAGCGAGGCCTCACGGTCCTCGAGCGACATTTCCAGCATGCTGGCGCTGGTAGCGATCGACGTGCCGATATTGGTGGTCTGCTCCATCAGCGTCTCGTCGATCTGCGCATGGGCGTCGCGCAGCGCAAGGCTGATGGCATTGCTGCGGTCTTCCAGCGTGGAGCGCATGCGCTCGTAAGCCGAAGCCAGGTTCTGATCCATCTGCGACAGGCCGGCGCCGAGCGTATTTTCGAGATGGCGGGTCGTCGAGCCGAGAACGGTTTCGACGCGATCGCTGTTGCTGCCGAGCATTTCGGAAAGAGCGTCCGCATGGGCGGTCAGAGAGCGATCAAGGCGATCCTGGTTCTCGCTATAGGCAGCGCGGATAGCATCCGCCTTGTCGCCGAAGGCGCCCGCAACCCGGGCTTCGGCGCCCGAGACGCTGTCGAGCAAGGTGTTGGCACGCTCTTCCAGAGCGCTTTCGAAGCGGTTCTGGTTTTCGGCGAGCGAGATCGCGAAGGCCATGCTCTTGTCGTCGAGCGTATTGGTCAGCGCCTCATGGCCGCTGGTAACGGTGTGGGCGATGGCCTTGGCGCTGCTTGCCAAGGTTTCTTCGAGCTTCGCATGGCCTTCCGAAAGGGCGGCCGCCAGTGACATCGTCCGGTCATCGAGGCTGTTGACGATCCTGTCGTGGGTACCGGCAACGGTTTCGGAGAGTGCGTCCAATCGGTGTGATACCGCGTCCTCGAGGCGAGACTGGGTGTCGGAAAGCGAAATGGCAAGCGCCATCGCCTTATCGTCCAAGGCGTCCGAAAGGGTGGCATAGTTGCCGGTAAAGGCGTTGGTGATCGCCTCCGCGCGATTGGCAAGCGTCGCTTCCAGGCGCGACTGGCCCGAGGTCAGCGCATCGGAAAGATCTCGCGTCTTGCCTTCGAGCGTATCGGCAACGCGGTCAGCATGGCCGGATACGGTATCCTCCAGGCGCGCCTGGGCTTCCGACAGCGCAATGGCGAGCGCCATTGTCTTGTCGTCCAGGGTACTGGAAACGCTTTCCGCGTGTCCGGAGACTGCGTTCTCGAGACGGGCCTGGCTTTCGGAGAGGGCAATGGCCAATGCCATCGTCTTGTCGTCCAAAGTGCTGGCAACGCTTTCCATGTGCCCGGCAATCGTGCTTTCCAGGCGCGCCTGGCTTTCGGAGAGAGCAATGGCGAGCGCCATCGTTCTGTCGTCCAATGCGTCGGCCAAGGCATTGTGATTGCCTGCAAATGCCTTGACGATCGCCTCGGCGCGGTTGGCAAGGGTCTCCTCGAGGCGGGCCTGGCCGCTGGTCAAGGCCGATGCAAGAGCATTGGTCTTGCCTTCGAGCGTATCGGCGACACGTTCCGCATGACCCGAAACCGTGTCTTCCAGGCGCGCCTGGCTTTCGGAGAGGGCAATGGCGAGCGCCATGGTCCTGTCGTCAAGCGCATTGGTGACGCTTTCGGCGTGGCCCGAAACAGTGCTTTCGAGGCGGGCCTGGCCTTCGGCAAGCGTACGGGCGAGTTCCCTCGTCTTGGCATCCAGCGTGCCGGCAACATATTCCGCGTGGCCGGAAACGGTGTCTTCCAGCCGGGATTGACTCTCGGAAAGCGCGATGGCGAGCGCCATCGTCTTGTCGTCGAGCGTATCGGCGAGTTTGCCATGCGTGTCGGCAATCGTGCTGGCGATGGTATCGGTACGGCTGGCCAAGGTGTTTTCAAGGCGAAGCTGGCTTTCCGCAAGCGAGATCGCCAGCATCGAGGTGCGCTCGTCGAGGGCGGCTGTCAGGTGTTCATGAGAGCCGCTGACGGCGCTCGTAATTGCCTCGGAACGTTCGGCAAGTGTCTGCTCGAAGCGGGACTGATTATCGCTCAGCGCGCCGAACAGGGCGTTGCTGCGGGCGGCCATGACAGCGTCGATGCGCTCATGGGCGGAACCCAGCGCCTGGGTGATCTCGCTGGTGTGAGCGGAAAGAGTGTTGTTGATGTCGTTGGCGCGGCCGGTGAACGCGGAGGTGAGTTCTTCGGTGCCGCTTTGCAGAGCGGCCGAGACGTCCCGCGTGACGCCCTGCACGGCCGATGTGAAAGCGCCGGCATGCGAGGCAAGCGTGCTGTTGAGATCGCCCGTGCCGGAAGCGAGGGCGGACGAAATGCCCGTCGTGGCGTTTTGAAGCGCGGCGGTGATCTCGTTTGCCTTGGAGCCGATCGCGCTTTCCAGCACTTCCTGGCCCGTGGCAAGGGTAGTTGCCAGCGCGAAAGACTGGTCGGTGAGGTGCGAGCCCAGGCGCTCGATGCTGGAGGTCAGTATCCCTTCCAGCGCGTCCGAATTGCTGCCGAGGGACTGATTGATGCGGGTAAGGCTTTCCGAAAGCTTGGTGTCCAGCGTACCGGCACGCTTGTCGAAGGCCGAGGTGAATTCCGATACGCGTTCATCGAACGTCGTCGATAGCTGTGCAATGGTCGACTGGAAGCGTTCCTCGAAGAAGCCGGAGCGCAGGTCGATGTCCATGATGGCGTCATCGGCCGTCGATTGCAGGCTTTGACGGAAGCTGGCGCCCTTTTCATCAAGGGCCGTGTTGAGGCGGGACAGGACATTGTCCAGCGTGCCGGTAATGGACCGCTCGCCGCCGCTGAGGCTTTCGCTGATCTCTCTCGTACGGGCGACCAGCGTTTCATTGAGCTGGCGTGCACGGTCGTTGAGTGCCGAGTTCAATTTTTCCGTGTTCGCATCGAGCGTCGAGGCGCGCGTTTCGAACTGGCCGAGAAGCGCGTTGCCGCGTTCGGCAAGCGTCGACGACAGGGATTCCAGGCGAGTATCGAATTCATGGCCGAGGGCGAGGCCCGAAGCATTCAGATTTTGCAGCAGGCTGTCGGTCTTGGCGGACAGCAGGGTGCCAAGGGCCTGGACGGCCGAATCCGACTTCTCCATCAAGGCGGCGGCGCGCGTATCGATCATCGATGCGAAGGCTTCGCCCGACGTGGAGAGGCGCACGGCAATCTCTTCGGTCGCCAGCGACAGGTCTTCCTTGATCTGATCGTGCACGCCGGAGATCGACGAACGGATGCGTTCGGCGTGATTGACGATGGCGTCGCGTTCGGCACCCAGTTCGTGGACCAGGCCGCGCACGCGCAATTCATTGTCGGCGTAGCTGCGCTCCAGGGCGTTGACTTCGGTATGGACGAGGGTTTCGAGTTCGGTAGCGCGCGCAATGGTGCGCTCGATGCCTTCATTCATCGCGGAGACTTCGCGACGTACGGCCTGGCCGACAGTCATGATGCGTTCGGATGCCACGGTTTCCGGCTCGACGAGGCGCAGAGCGACCTCGGCCATGGAGCGGGCAGCGTTGCGCATGTCATGCGCGCGCGAGATCATCATGCCGAATGCGTAGAAGAGGAGGACCGGGACGATAATGCCGACGATGCAGGCGATAACGCCGGGCAGGGCAACCAGATCTGCAAGCGAATGGATGTTTCGGATCTGCTCGCCATAGAGAAGGAAGGCGAGGCCGACGCCGCCGATGATCCAGAAGAGCGAGAAGATCGTGGCATTGCGTACCGCATGGCTCTGAGAGCCGGCGTCCAGCGCCTTGAGGATGCTGGCGGAACTTGCCCGGCTGCCGTCGTTGGCCGCCGCAAGGTTCGGATTCCTCGGCGCCTCGGCAGAGCGTGGTGCTGCTGCCGGGTTGGCCGTGCTGCGCGTGCCGCCGGTATTGCGGGCTGCGTCATCTCTGCTCTGCTTGATCGGCTGTTTGGGCGGCTCAGACACTTTTCGCTCCGGGACATCGGGCGTAGGGGCGCTGCGAGACTCCAAGCTCTCGTCACTGAAATCGATCTGCAGAGCTTCGTCCAATGCCTGAAAGGCCTTGTCCTCGACCGATTCGATGTACTTTTTGTTCGCCATGCGGTTACGCCTCGTTACAACTCAATCGGGCCTGCCGTGTCTTTTCCGCTAATTCCGCCGCGCGCGGAAAAGACGAACCTTGCCTCCCGTGGGGGACTCCGTCTCCGATCAAAATCGAGGATGGATTTCCCATTACATTTCAGATTGGATACTGGTTTTTCAAACGGATGTTATGAAAACATTACCATCATCCACTTCCTGGGCAAAGGCATGTGCCATAAGCCGAATTTACCAGTATCGTAGTGACACATTCCCCTAGGTATGACAATTAATTCCACCTTAAAGGCAGTGGATCATTAAGGCGTCGTTAACCCTGCTTGTTCGTTCAACGCCATGAAAACCCAAGATTTTGAGCATGTTTAACGCGCGTTAACCATGTCTGGAGTTTTGCACCCTCAATGTGCCAAAATTTAACTGGATGGCCATGTTCAGACCGCAAGCATGCGGCACGTCCCTAAAACAGTCATAGATAAAAGACGGGAGCATTGGCAAATGGCAGCGTTGAACATTGCGTTTGAATCTCCGGATAATTCGCGGGGGGCGGCGCCCTCCCGGGAGCGGGCGATCGACCTCGTCCACCTTGGAAAGCAGACCATGGGCGACAAGGCGCTGGAAGTCGAGGTGCTGCAGATGTTTGCAAGGCAGGCTCGCTCCTGCCTGCAGGAGATCGGCAGCGGCGACCCCAAGCGCATCGAGGCGGCATCGCACAAGCTGAAGGGTGCGGCCAGCGCCGTCGGCGCCTTCCGCGTCGCCGATGCGGCAGCCGCGCTCGAGGCCGAGGGCCGGGATGCGGCACGCATGGCGGCCGTCACCACATGCGTCATCGAGGCGGAGAACTTCATTTTGAAGCTGTCACGCTAAAGCGTTGTCTCGAAGACAGACGAAATGCATGTCTTGCGCCGCCGGATGGTCCCGACCGTTTCGGCGGCGCAAATGTTGACTGCCCCGGCAATTTGTTGGAAGTAAAATTCCGATCGTCCTTCATTCACGAATATCGGAATTCATCCACATGACCAAATTAACCATCGTCGCCTTCGACGGCACGCGCTTTGACCTCAATGTCGACGAGGGCTCCACCGTGATGGAAAATGCCGTGCGCAACTCCGTCCCCGGCATCGAAGCCGAATGCGGCGGTGCATGCGCCTGTGCGACCTGTCATGTCTATGTCGACGAGGAATGGGCCGAAAAGGTCGGCAGTCCCGAAGCCATGGAAGAAGACATGCTGGATTTTGCCTTCGACGTGCGGCCGACCTCACGGCTTTCCTGCCAAATCAAGATGACGAGCGCCCTCGACGGGCTCGTCGTACATGTGCCGGAACGCCAGGCCTGACGCCTGGCTTTCCGCGTCCCCGCCGCTCGGTTCGTTGCCATGGTGGAGCAACATCCGGAAAAATGCGCGGCAATTCTCCGTTCGGATTTGCGTGGAGACGATGGGATGAACGCCGACTGCCAGCGCCCAAAAAGATGCCCCGCTCAGCCGAAGTAGCGAGCGAGGCGAGGCGGGCGCATCACCGGCAGGCAAGGGAGGAAACACCTGCGGCTTGAGGACGCGCCAGGAGAACATGTAGCGCATGCTTTAAAAGGCAAACCCCGACTGCGCCGAAGAGCGAACAAACCCGCCAACGCAGGCACTCTCAATCGATCTTTCCGAGAGCTCCGCCCGGTATTTTCGAATCAACCGATGCGTTTATCTCTATAATTGATAGGAAAAACCTATTTCAGATTCCCGTAAAGTTCAAAGAGCGTCGCGGCTCGACAATTCACAGATATAGTGTCTGTTTTCCCGTAGTTGGCGCATCCGAGGGGCAATTTCCCGGAGATGATGGTGCGGATCGACCTATTGCCGGCTGTTTTTCCGGTTTCGGTAGTCAAGCAGCCTTTGAATCCGGCTCGGGAAGTTGATTGCTTCGATGCGATCGAAGCGCGCCTGATCGGCATCGTGGCGTTCGGTTTCCCGCTCCGTGATCGCGTTCGCCTTCTCCTGAAGCGCGTCGCAATTGCCGGCGGACGGGAGAGACAGGATCTGCCGCTCCATTTGCCTGGCGTGCTGACGTGCGATCTCGACGTGACGGTTTTCGTGGCGGCGAATGTCTGCTTCCAGTGCGTCCCAGATCAGGGAAAGCTGCTTGTTCGCATGTCGCCGGTCACGCCAGCGCGGCAGGATGATTTCCGTATCGACCGTGACCTTGACGCCGGAAATGTAGCAGCGCCCGCTCGCTTCGCTATAGGTCGCATTGCCGCCGAAGCGGATTTTCGTCGCGCCGGGGTGGTGGCTGCTGGATCCCATGGCGAGCGGTCCCCGCTCGTTCAATGCGGTGTCGAGCTCGTCGGGGGTGTTGCCTTTGATGTCGAAATAGGAAATCGATTTGCGGGCGATGACCTCGGCATCGGCCACGCCGGGCATGCAGAACGCGAGCAGCAGGGCACACGAAAGACTGAACTTATGGGATGCAAGCGGCATTCGTGTCGCTACCATGTTGAACTTCCGTAAACCTTGCGGCATAGCCACTGTGAGCGCAATATCAAGCGCAAGGTTTTTTCAATTTCAATGGGATGGGATGGTTCGTGACCGAGCTTCGCAGCCAAACCTGGCATGTCGCGCATGGCCGCAGCCTCGACGTCGGCCGGCAGAGCGTCATCATGGCGATCGTCAACGTGACGCCGGATTCCTTTTCCGACGGCGGACACTATGAGGCCGTCGATGCGGCTGTTGCCCATGCGCTGGCTTGCGTCGAGGATGGCGCTGCCATCATCGATATCGGCGGGGAATCGACCAAGCCGGGTGCTGCCGCCGCCAATGCCAGCGAGGAGCAGGGACGGGTGCTGCCTGTCATCGAAGCCCTGCGCAGCAGGACCGACGCGCTGATCTCGGTCGATACTTATCGTGCCGATACCGCGCGGCTGGCGATCGGGGCCGGCGCGCATATCGTCAACGATGTCTTCGGCCTGCAGCGCGAGCCCGACATTGCCACGATCGCGGCGCAGACAGGCGCCGGGCTTTGCATCATGCATACGGGACGTGACCGGCAGAAGCTGCCCGACGTGATCGACGATCAGCTTCTCTTTCTCAATCGCTCGCTGGAGATTGCCGCTGCAGCCGGCGTCGACAGGCGGACCATCGCTCTCGATCCGGGTTTCGGCTTTGCCAAGGAGAACGCCGAGGAAAATCTGGAGCTGATGGCGCGTTTCAACGCATTGCTGCGCTTCGAGCTGCCGCTGCTGGTCGGCACCTCGCGCAAGCGGTTCGTCGGCACTATAACGGGTCGCGACGCGGCTGATCGCGATATCGGCACCGCCGCAACCAGCGCGATTCTACGGTTGCAGGGGGCTGCGATATTCCGCGTACACAATGTCGCAATCAACAGGGACGCGCTGGCGGTTGCGGATGCTATTCTCAGGACGCGCGCGAGACTTAAAACATAATGCTCGACGCAAGGGAGCGGTTTTCGGACCCGATCGTGCCTGTTCGAAACGGAGAGACGCCATGAGCGCTGTGACATACACCATTACTCTGCAGAATTGCGCCTTCTTTGCCCGACACGGCGTGCATGACGAGGAGGAGTTCCTCGGCCAGCGCTTCTTCGTCGACGCAGAGCTCGATGTCGAAGCCGGTGACGCGCTGGAGCGCGATTCGATCGACGACACCGTCAATTACGGCATTGCATTCAGCGTCATCGAGGAAATCGTGACCGGCCGCCGGCGCTATCTGATCGAGGCTCTGGCGCTCGATGTAGCTAAAGAACTATGCCGTCGTTTTCCGAGTATCCGCCGGGCCAAAATCACGGTACGCAAGCCCAATGCTCCGGTTCCGGGCGTTCTCGATTATGTGCAGGTGAGCATTGAGCATTTTGCCTGAAGCTGTAGCAGTGCGGACGACGCTCGGTTTGGGCGGCAATCTGGACAACCCGGTTCATGCCATGGCGCTCGCCCTGCGCATGCTGAATGCGCGCGCCGATTGCCGGGTGATTTCGGTGTCGCGGCTTTACCGCACGCCGCCCTGGGGCAAAACGGACCAATCATTTTTCTACAATTCCTGCGCGGCCGTCAGGACGACGCTGGCGCCTGAAGCCCTGCTCGACGTATGCCTCGACATAGAGCGGCAGATGAAGCGGGTGCGGGCCGAGCGCTGGGGGCCGCGGACGATCGATATCGATGTGCTGACCTATGGAAATCTGAAACAGGCCGAACCGCTGCTCACCATTCCGCATCCGCGAATGGTCGAACGCGGTTTCGTGCTGATGCCGCTTGCCGATTTTGCTCCCGATCTCGTCGTAAACGGCCGAACGGTCGGCGACTGGTTGCGAGACGTCGATGTCGAAGGCATCGAGGTTGCGGATGAAAGCCGCGACTGGTGGCGCGCCGCCTAAATGAACAATATATCCGTTGTAAAGAGAAAGGCCGGCATGTTGCCGGCCTTTCTCTTTGTGAATTGGTGTCCAATGCCTATTGGATCGATCCGACGGCCATCTGATCGATGTCGGCGCGCTTCAGCGTGACGCCGATGACCGGGACCATCTGTTCGCCGACCTTCACCGAGATGGTAACATTCATCGACTTGCTGTCCGGAACGCGGGCGATCATGGCGCCGTTCAGCTTTTGGCGGTTCAATCCGAGAACGACGGTATTGTCGTTGACGGTGCCCGACGTGACGTCAAGGCCCTTGCCGGCTGCGCCATCCAGGAACTTTCCGCTGTAGGAACCGCCGCTCTGCGTAATTTCCGCCGACATCGGCTGCTGGAAGACACCGACGCGGCAGGTGCCGTCGAGCTTGACGCCGGCAGTGTTGCTGTCGGACGGCTTACCCGTGAGGTTACAGGTGAACTTCGTACCTTTGTATTTGCCCGCAACGATTTCGCCGGGGCCGCTCCAGGTGCCGGAGATCGACTGGAAGAAGGCCTTATCGCGGGGAGCCGCGTCGGCTGATTGCACCCAGACGCCGGTGGAGATGGCTGCGGCGGCAAGGCTGCTTACAAGAAGAAATCGACGCGAAAACATGGACATTCCCTAGCGAGGCGAAACCGTGAAACTGAGGCTCACTTTTGCCTCAGAATGGTTAATGCTTGGTTTCCAGAGCGCCAAAGTCCCTAATTTGCGGGTCATCACGCCGGATTGCGGCCGGTGACGTTCGGCGTGAGGTCGCCGGCGAAATCGGCAATGCCCGGGCGCTTGAGTGCCCTGAAGGGGAGCGGCCGGCAGAGATCCATCGCCGCTATTCCGATCCTCGCCGTCATCATGCCGTTGACGACGCCTTCGCCAAGACGGGCGGAGAGTTTCGATGCTAAGCCATGGCCGATCAGTTGCTGGACGATGCTGTCGCCGACGGCGATGGAGCCCGTGACGGCCAGATGGGCGATCACATCGCGCATCAGCCTGAGCATGCCGAGCGTCCCCGGCCTGCCTCCATAGAGTTCCGCCATGGCGCGGACCAGCTTTGCCGCTTCGTAAAGAACGTAGAGAATATCGACGAGCGCACGGGGGCTGACGGCAGTTACCACCGATACGCGTTTCGAGGCGCCGAGAATCAGCCCCCGGGCGCGGCGGTCCAGCGGGCCGAGCAGCTCGCGCTCGGCAAGATCGATCAGCTGCGGCGCATCGATGATGTCGTCTTCGGCTGCCTTCAGGGTCGCGCGGCCCCTTGCCGTGTCCGGATTGGCTTCCAGAATGGCGCAGAGACGCTTGACCAAAGCTTTGGCACGGGCAGGCCGGGTCTCGACGATGGCGGCCTCCGCCTCGGCCTTGATGGTCTGAACGGCGGCGAGCCGCATCATGCCGGCCGCCTCGCGGATGACGATGGCAAGAACGGCCAGAATGCCGACGCTAACGGCCGCAAGGGCGGTATAGCCGAGCCAATCTGCCCGGCTGAACAGGTCACGGATGAGCTGATCGGTCCAGAGGCCGAAGGCAAGCGACACCAAAATGCCGAGCGCACCCAGCGCCACCTTGCCGAAGGAAAATCCCTTGCGACGGGGCTTGGCGACGGCATTCGCATCCGAATCAGCGCCGAGGGCCGGATTGATGAATGGATCTTCCGCATCGGGCGTGAGCACGACGTCGGTATCGAAGCTTTGCGGCTTGCGCACCGCTGGCGGAGTGGCCCTGTTGTCCGGCCCTGTTCCCGATACCTCCGGTTCCAATGCAAAGGCGGCTGGGCGACGGTTGCCGTTCGGCTCGTTTTCGGTCGATTTCGTCATGCGAGACGGTCTCCGAACAGGAACTGCATGGCGCGGTCGAGGCGGATATGCGGCACCGAAAGCTTGATGCCCTCACCGGTTTTTTCCAGCTCGGGCGGGCGGAACCGCACGACATTCACCTCGGGCAGATGGACCTTTGCCTTATCCGCTTCAAGGACTTCGAACAGCCAGCGCGGATTTTCAGGGAGATCGCCGGGGAATACCGCCGTCTTGCGATTGCCGTCGAAGGTCTCGCCGGCAATGGTTTCCCTGTCCATCGGCGTGCCGACGATGACGGGAAGCGTTTGCCCATCGCGGGTTACGGTCGCTTCGCGGGTTGCGCGCACGGAGGCGATCGCCATGACCTCTATGCCGGCGCCGGCCATGCCGATGCGCTCTATGGCGCGATCGACGAGGCGGCGAGTCAATACCTCCAGCCGGTCATGGCTTTCATGATGAAGGTGGTCGGCCTTGGTCGCGGCGACCAGCACGCGATCGATGCGGCGGCCAAGCAGAGACGACAGGAGCGAGTTCGTGCCGGGACGGAAGCATGCTAGCACGTCCGTCAGCGCCCGTTCGAGATCCTGCACCGCTTCAGGGCCGCGATTGATGGCCTGCAGTGCGTCGACAAGAACGATCTGCCGGTCGAGACGGGCAAAATGCTCGCGAAAGAAAGGTTTGACGACGACCGCCTTGTAGGCCTCGTAGCGGCGCTCCATCATCGCCCACAGCGACCCTTTCGGCGCGCTGCCTCCGACAGGCAGCTTCAGCGGCGCGAAGGTGAGGGCAGGCGAACCATCGAGGTCGCCTGGCAGCAGGAAACGGCCGGGCGGCAGCGTCGAGAGCGAGCGTTCGTCGGATTTGCAGGCTTTCAGGTAGTCAGCGAAGGCCGTGGCGAGGTCGCGAGCCTTCATTTCATCCGCGGTTTCGGTGACATCGGCCGCGTCTGTTGCCGCCAGCCAGCGACGCGACAGCTCGGCGCGAATACCGGTATTGGCCAGCGCCAGTGTTTCGTCGCTGAAGGTGCGGAAATCCTTGGCGAGCAACGGCAGGTCCAGCAGCCATTCGCCGGGGTAATCGACGATATCGATCGAGAGACGTCCGGGCGAAAACAGGCGGTTCCAGCCGCTGGCGCTTTGGTAGTCCAGCGTTATGCGCAGCTCGGAGATCGCCCGCGTCGAATCCGGCCAGATGCGGTCTTTGACGAGTGCGTGAATATGATCCTCATATTGAAAGCGCGGCACCGCATCATCCGGCTGGGGTTCGAGGCGAACGGCGGAGACGCGGCCGGACTGCACCGGCTCGAACAGCGGCAGGCGCCCACCGTTCAGGAGATTGTGCACCAGAGACGAAATGAAGACGGTCTTGCCCGAACGGGAGAGGCCTGTTACGCCCAGACGAATTGTCGGATTGACGAGGCCGGCTGCGCGATCGGCAAGATTGTCAAGGGCAATGAGGGCGTCGTCGGTAAAAGAGGTCAGGCTTGGGGGCAAGGCGGGATCCCTGGATGACAGCGTGACCGTGAATATAGGGATGGAAACTTGCGCCGAAAAGATGAGCGGATATGTGCCTGCAATCAGCAGCGCCGACGCTTGCGGCCAGCCCGGAAAAGTCTCTATTCGGTGACAAAGTCGGCCAGCATCCAGCCCGACGGCGTCGAATCGACAACGGCAAGGCCGGCCGTCGGAAAGCCGCGCGGAAGCGCGCCAGCCAGAGCCTCGCGCCCGATCAAGGCCGCAAGCGTCAGTTCGATGACCGGGTTGTGCGCGACCAGCATGACCGAGTCCTGATTGGTCTGCGCAGCGATGAGCGACAGGTAGACATCCGGTGAGCCGTTATAGAGATCGTCGACAAAGCGGAATTCCGTCGACGGCGTGACGACGCGACGCATGGCCTCCGCGGTCTGGCGGCAACGCAGGGCGGTGGAAGAAATGACGAGGTCCGGTTTGTATCCTTTGTCGGCTGCCTCGTCGGCAACAATCTCGGCTGCCGCGTAGCCATTGTCGCTCAAGGGACGGTCGAAATCCTTTTGGCCGTGTGCAGCCTGCCGGGCCTCGGCGTGACGCAGAAGATAGATCCTGGAGGGAGGCGGCGAAATTCTGATCATGGCGAAATTCCGAAGCTCGATTTCTCTAATGAGGTAGCGTCTGTTCGTGCGCGCCGTCAACTGCGACGCGATCCTTCAGAGAGCGAAATGCCCAGCCTTCACGGGAAGGTTACGAGTGCGGCGAATCCGGTTGCTCGAAAGAAGTGGTGAAAAAATATACACTTAGCTGAATTTTATGACAAATTTAAAAATCGGTTGACAGCATCTATTTGGCTTGAACCGGCACTATTGGTTGGGATATACAGCCCAGCCATATGAGATGTTCTTCAGGAGAATCGCGTTGAGTGAGAAGATCGATCTTAGCAATTATGTTCCCTCGGAAGACGAGGAGTTCATGAATCTGAATCAGCGGGCTTATTTTCGAGCGAAGCTGATTGCCTGGAAAAACGATATCCTTAGAGAAGCGCGCGAGACTCTGGATCATCTGGCAGAAGAAAGCGCAAATCATCCCGATCTGGCCGATCGGGCTTCCTCGGAAACAGACAGAGCCATCGAACTTCGGGCTCGTGATCGTCAGCGCAAGCTTATCTCCAAGATCGATGCGGCATTGCAGCGGATCGAAGATGGGACTTACGGTTATTGTGAAGAAACCGGCGAGCCGATCGGCCTGAAGCGTCTCGATGCTCGTCCGATCGCCACCCTGTCGATCGAAGCGCAGGAACGCCACGAGCGCCGCGAAAAGGTTTATCGCGACGAGTAGTGAAACAACCGGTTTCGGTCGGGTTTGAAGCGCAAAAGGCACGACGGATATCTCGGTCGTGCCTTTTTGTTTTCAGGCTTTCAGCGCGAATTATGGGGGATTATTTGTCGCGGCTGACGCTCATTTCGCCGAAGATACGCGCTACTTCCTTCTGAAGAGCGCTGTCGGCGCCGGTCAGCGGCGCGAGTTCCGGTTCGACCCGCTGTGCGGGATTCGATGTTTGTGCCGGCGCGGGCATGGGTTGCTGCTGGGCCTGCCGGAGCGGCGGCGCATTTGGAATGATCCGCTCGGCGGTCAGGTTCTTTGACATTTCAGCTTCCAGCACACGCTGGAAATCGTTGCCGGGCTCGGCGGGGCGAGGAGCTGTGAGGACGGGCTCGACGGGCGCCGGGCGCGCGGATGCAGATTGTTGTTGCGGCAGCACAACTTGGCGGGCCGCGTCCAATATGTCGGCGGCTTCGGCCCGGCTGATGGCCGGAGCGGGTTGAGGGACATGCTGCGGCGGTTTTACGGGAGCGGGCTGCGGACGTTCCGCTGTGGCCGGCACCGGCGCGGACTGCGGAGCTGATACAGCCGTGGGTTCGGAACGCAGATAGGCTTCGATCTTGTCCTCAGTGGATTGCTGGCGCTGCGGAAGTGCTGCCGGAGGAGCATCGAGCTCGGCCGGTTTCTGCTGCGGCTGCTGCAGCTTCTCATATGCCAAAGGGATTTCGGCCGGCCCCGGCGCGGAGCCTGCGCGCGTGGGATCGGAAATGCCCGACTCGATGACGATGTCCGTGGGGCCGCCGATCATGATCAGATGCTCGATGCCATCGCGCCGCACGAGCACGAGGCGGCGGCGAGCGTCGACGGCGGCTGCATCCAGCACCTGCAGGCGGGGCTGGCGGTTCTTGCCGCCGCGCACGAAGGGCGAGGGTGCGCGGTTGCGTACGACCCACAGAATGCCGATCAATACGAGGAGGGCAATTCCGACCCCGCCGGCTGCAAGAAAGAAACGGCTGCCATAGGCTCCGGCGATGTCGTCCCACATGTCGAGATACTCCGTAATTGTCCCCGATGTCGCGCTTCAAACGCAACTGCGGCGGGTAGATACTTTGACCTTGGCCCTTCTATACGGCGATCATATGAACAGGATCGCGCCATAGACAAGATGCGATTGCGGCCCGTTGTGCTCTATTGCCTGTGAATTCAAGCCTTTCTGAACCGGCAAAGCTTTTTGCCGATGACGCAAATTGATAAAGAAGATTCGAAAGGTCCGACTCCGGCGATCCCTAACGTGTATGACATATCGCAAGGAGAACGGCTGATACGAGGGGTTTATGACGAAACAGCGTCCGTCCGACGAGTATAGCGTGCCGCTGGTGGATCGCGGAGTTCGTTCGGGAACTGTGCTGCGCATCATTCTGCTTGCGCTCGTTCTCGTGGCTGCCGCCGCAGCCTTCGTCGTCTTCAAGAACCAGCTCGACAATGAAGCCGTCCTCGGTGGCCTCGGCATTCTTGCCATGGTCGGCATCTTCTTCCTCGTTTCCTCGATCATCGGTTTCGTCGAGGTCATGCCGCAGCCGCAGTCCGACAGCCTGGCGCGCTCGTTTCTCAACAGTCACCCGGACGGGACGCTGATTACCGACGAGAAGGGGCGCATTGTCTACGCCAATGCCGCCTATGGCCGTCTGACCGGCGCCACCAAGGCGACGGAAGTGCAGTCGCTGGAGATGCTTCTGTCGCGCAACCGCGAGTCCAACGAGGCTCTCTACCGTCTCGCCAACGGTCTGCGCGACGGCAAGGAGGGATCGGAAGAGTTCCGGCTGCTGAAGCCGCTCGGTCCCACGGATGGAAGCGGTAACGGGGCACATTGGTATCGGCTGAAAGCGCGCGTGTTGCCGCCTGAGCAGAGCGGCAAGGCGCTGCATATCTGGCAGGTCACCGACATAACCTCCGAACGCGACGATCAGGAACGCTTCTTCAAGGAATTACAGAACGCGATCGACTATCTCGATCATGCGCCGGCCGGTTTCTTCTCCGCCGGCCGCAAGGGCGAGATCTTCTATCTCAATGCAACGCTCGCCGAATGGCTGGGCTTCGATCTGACGAAGTTCGTGCCTGGCTCGATGACGATAGGCGATCTGGTGGCCGGCGAGGGGCTGGCGCTCATTCAGTCGGTCCAGGCCGAGCCGGGATTGAAGAAGACGGTGACGCTCGATCTCGATCTGCGCCGTTCCAACGGTCAAAGTCTGCCGGTGCAGATCGTTCACAGCGTCACGTCGATGCGCGACGGCGCTCCGGGCGAGAGCCGTACCATCGTATTGACCCGGCAGAACGGCGGGGAGACCGAGCAATCGGCTTCCGCCGCGGCGATGCGCTTCAGCCGATTCTTCAACAATACACCCATGGCGATCGCGTCCGTCGATGGCAATGGCCGTATTCTGCGGACGAATGCGCCGTTCCTGAAACTCTTCTCCGAGCTGGTATCGCGCGACGATATCGAGCGTGGCGCTGCCCTCGAAACCGTGGTCAATGAAAGCGATCGGCCGCAGCTGCAGCAGGCGCTGGCGGCGGCCAAGGACCGGCAGGGCGATATTCCGCCGATCGATTCCCGCAATCCGAAAGACGAGACACGGCATTTCCGTTTCTATATCAACGCCGTCATCGATCAGACCGACGAGGCGCCGGAGGAAGCTGCCATCGTCTATGCTGTCGAAGTGACGGAGCAGAAGGCGCTCGAAACGCAGATGGCGCAGACACAGAAGCTCAATGCCGTGGGCACGCTTGCTGGCGGCATCGCGCACGACTTCAACAATGTTCTGACCGCGATCCTTCTGTCTTCCGACCATCTGCTGCTGCAGGCGCGGCCTTCCGATGCCAGCTTTGCGGATCTGATGGAAATCAAGCGCAACGCCAATCGCGCGGCGGTGCTGGTGCGGCAGCTGCTTGCCTTCTCGCGCAAGCAGACCATGCGGCCGACGATCCTCAACCTGACCGATGTGATCGGTGATCTGCGCATGCTGGTGGACAGGCTGCTGTCGGGCACGCACGTCAAGCTGGATGTCGACTACGGACGTGATCTCTGGCCGGTGAAGACGGATCTTTCGCAGTTCGAGCAGGTGCTGATCAATCTCTGCGTCAATGCGCGCGACGCCATGCCGGGCGGCGGCATGCTGACGCTGCGTACCCGCAATCTGCTCGCGGCCGATGTCAGCGCCTTCAACTATCCCTTTTTGCCGCATGAGGACATGGTTCTCGTCGAAGTCAGCGATACCGGTACGGGTATCGCGCCCGAGATCATGGACAAGATCTTCGAGCCATTCTTTACGACGAAAGAAGTGGGCAAGGGCACCGGCCTCGGCCTCGCGATGGTCTACGGCATCATCAAGCAGTCCGGCGGTTACATTCAGCCGGAATCGGAAGTAGGCAAGGGAACGACCTTCCGCATCTTCCTGCCGCGGCACATTGTCGAAATGCCTTCCGTAACCGAAGCCAGAGCGCCGGAAAGCCGTGATGTCGCAGCCATGGATCAAAGCGTTGCGGCCTTTGCGCCAGCGGAAGAGCCGGCGGACCTGACAGGCAAGTCCGCCGTCGTTCTGCTGGTCGAGGATGAAGAGGCGGTGCGTCGCGGCGGCAAGCGGATGCTCGAGACGCGCGGCTATACCGTCTACGAGGCGGGCTCCGGCGTCGAGGCGCTCGACATCATGGACCAGCTCGACGGGCAGGTCGATATCGTCGTTTCCGACGTCGTCATGCCCGAAATGGATGGTCCGTCACTGCTGCGTGAGCTGCGCAAGAAATATCCGGATCTGAAGTTCATCTTCGTCTCCGGCTATGCCGAGGATGCGTTTGCCCGTAATCTGCCGGCGGACGCGCAATTCGGTTTCCTGCCCAAGCCATTTTCGCTGAAGCAGCTTGCCGTCGTCGTGCGGGAGACGCTGGACAAGAAGTAGCCGTATATCGCTCAACCGTGTGCAAGCGGTTTTGCTTCTCCTTACGGCGCAAAGATGCTATCAGCCTGCATATGATCGACCTTGCCAAGCCCATTTGCCGTTTCTGGTGGCGCTCCTTGTAGGAGCGGCAGTCGTCATATCTTGAGATCGACCCTGCCGCCGCGATCCGGCGGGCATTGGTCTATTTCTGTTTTCCTTCCCGATTGCGGCGGCTCCTTTTGCGGAGCAACGAAATGTTTTCCCCTATCGATACCCGTCCCGTCATTCTGACCGGCGACCGAACCACCGGTCCACTCCATCTCGGCCACTATGTCGGGTCGCTGAAGAGCCGCGTTGCGCTTCAGCACAGCCATCGGCAATTCCTGCTGCTGGCGGATATGCAGGCGCTGACCGACAATTCCGGCGATCCCGAAAAGGTCCGCCGCAATGTTCTGGAAGTCGCGATCGACTATCTCGCCGTCGGCATCGATCCGACGCTGACGACGATCTGCGTTCAATCTGCCTTGCCCGCACTGGCGGAACTGACGATGCTCTACCTCAATTTCGTCACGGTCAGCCGCCTGGAGCGCAATCCGACGATCAAGACGGAGATCCAGCTGCGCGGTTTCGAACGCGACGTACCTGCCGGCTTTCTCTGCTATCCGGTTTCTCAAGCGGCCGATATCACCGCCTTCAAGGCATCGGTTGTTCCCGTCGGCGAGGATCAGGCGCCGTTGATCGAGCAGGCCAATGAGATCGTTCGCCGCATCAACCGGCAGATCGGCCGCGATATCCTTGTCGAGGCTGCGGCCATGGTGCCGACCGTTGGACGTCTGCCCGGTATCGACGGCAAGGCCAAAATGAGCAAATCGCAGGGCAACGCCATTCCACTTTCGGCATCATCAGACGAAATCCGAGATGTGATACGGCGCATGTATACCGATCCGGATCACCTGCGCGTCAGCGACCCCGGAAAGGTGGAAGGAAACGTCGTCTTCACCTATCTCGATGCCTTCTGTGGCGATCGGCAATTGGTCGATGGCCTCAAGGCGCATTATCGTCGCGGCGGGCTCGGCGACGTCACCTTGAAGAGATGCTTGGAAGACATTTTGCAAGCGCTGCTCGCGCCGATCCGCGAGCGCCGCGCGCGCTACGCTGCCGAACCGGATTATGTGATGGGGATCCTGCGCGAGGGTACGTGGAGAGCGAGAGAGCGGACGGAGGCAACGCTTGGCGAATTACGTGCCGCCCTGGGCCTATTTACTCTGGCCTGAGCTATCCCGGAAGGTGCGCAACCTTTCCTCTCGGAACCACGAAAGAAAACGGCCTGCCGTTTCGGTGAAACGACAGGCCGCACTATGGACCAGAGCTCCGATTATTCAGCCAAAGCGACGGCGATTTCTGCGGCCAGGCGCGCATTGTTTTCGACAAGCGCGATGTTCGTCTTGAGGCTGCGGCCTTCGGTGATGTCGAAGATCGTGCTCAGCAGATAAGGCGTAACCGCCTTGCCGGTGATCTCGTCGCGCTCGGCGCTGTCGAGGGCGCGCTCGATATAGATTTCCATTTCTTCGCGCGGGATTTCGTCGGCTTCCGGAACCGGATTGGCGATCAGCATGCCGCCATCGATGCCAAGCTGCTCGCGCGTGGACTGGAAGTTTGCGATTGCCGCGGGGCTGTTCAGCGTCAGCGGGCTCGCCAGGCCGGAGGAACGCGACCAAAAGGCCGGGAACTCAGTACTGTCGTAGGTCACGACCGGAACGCCGCGGGTTTCCAGCACTTCCAGCGTCTTCGGAATATCGAGAATCGCCTTGGCGCCGGCGCAGACGACGATGACGCCGGTACGGGACAGTTCTTCCAGATCGGCCGAAATATCGAAGCTTTCTTCCGCACCGCGATGCACGCCGCCGATGCCGCCGGTGGCAAATACCTTGATGCCGGCGCGGGCTGCGGCAATCATCGTGGCCGCAACCGTAGTCGCGCCAGTGCGGCGTTCGGCGATCGCAAAGGCGATATCGGCGCGCGAGACCTTCATCGCACCTTCCGTCTTGGCCAATGCCTCCAGCTCTTCCGGCTCAAGGCCGATGTGCAAGGTGCCGTGGATGACGGCGATGGTCGCCGGAACAGCGCCTTCCTGCCGGATGATCCCCTCGACGCTGCGGGCCATCTCGATATTGCCCGGATAGGGCATGCCGTGGGTGATGATGGTCGATTCCAGGGCGACGATCGGCGCACCGCGCAGCTTAGCGGCGGCGACTTCCTTCGAATAGGAAATCGGAAGCAGGGGCGAGATAGGCTGAGTCATTGTCGTTTCCAATTCACTGAAACAGTATACGCGTTTTGAGCAGGCTTCATGACAGAGTTTCGCCCTCGGGAACAAGGGCCAACATCGCCTTCAAAAGCTCCGGAGAGAGATTTTCTGCCGTTGCATAGGGGGACTGGACGGTGATTGCCGCCGCTGCCGCTCCATGACGGACGGCCTCAGCGAGATCATGGCCGGCCATCAGCGCCGAAAGAACGCCGGAAGCAAGCGAATCTCCCGCTCCGGTGACATCGGCGACATCATCGACGACAGGCGGCCGCAGGCTGACGATGGCATCGCGCGAAAAGGCAATCAGCGGGCGCTTGCCGCGGGTGATGACGCCGTGGCGCAGGCCGAGCGCGCGCAAAGCGCTCACCCATTCGCGTGGATCCTCCGGACGGATTTCGGTCAGCGCCGCGGCTTCGGCCTCGTTGAGAAACAGGTGGTCGATGCCGGCAAGGCTTGGCTTCAACCGCACCACCTTTGCCGGCGAAATGGCGATGGCGGCAACAGGCTTGCCACAAACGACGGCTCTTGCCGCGATGGCCGCCAGGGTCTCGGCAGGCAGATTGGCGTCGCAAAGAATGAGGTCTGTCTCTTCAAACGCGTCGCGAACGGCGCGAATCGCCAGCCGTCGCGGCACGAACAGCTTGTAGAGCTCCATGTCGGCGAGCGCGATGACGAGATTGCCGTCATTCTCAAGGATCGCGGTATAGCTCGGCGTTTTGCGATCGAGGAAGACGAAGGGCTTGTCGTCGATGCCGGCGTGGCTGGCGGCCTCCGCGACCATCTCACCCGAAGGATCGCCGCCGCGCGGCGAGATCAGCTTTACGTCGAAACCGAGGCGGGCGAGATTGCGCGCCGCGTTGAAGCAGCCGCCGCCGGGCTCTTCGAACCATGCGCCGGGGTTGCTGGCGCCGGGCGCCGTGTCGCCGAAGATACGGCCGCGCCGGTCGATATGTGCTCCGCCGAGAACGAGAATCTTTTTCGCCATAGGGTTATCCTCAGCAGCTGAAAAGGCGAATCGAGCGAGCCGCAAACATGTCGCAATTCACCGCTTCGGGCATGTAAGTGCCTGGGAAGAAAGAGGAAAACAAAAATAGAACGAAATTCATTTTACCTTTTTCTTTCAATTGCTTGTTGTGCTCTTGCGATAAGAGAACAAATAGAGTACAGAATTCTCATCGGCGGCGACATTGCTAGAGCGGCTTCAATAACCTAAAGGTGGATCGGATGTCTCAGAATTCTTTGCGGCTTGTAGAGGACAAATCGGTGGATAAAAGCAAGGCACTTGAAGCGGCACTCTCTCAAATTGAGCGGTCGTTCGGCAAGGGCTCGATCATGAAACTCGGCTCGAACGAGAATGTGGTCGAAATCGAAACGGTTTCCACTGGCTCTCTGAGCCTCGATATCGCTCTCGGCATTGGCGGCTTGCCGAAGGGGCGTATCATCGAAATCTACGGGCCGGAAAGTTCGGGTAAGACGACGCTGGCGCTGCAGACCATTGCAGAGGCCCAGAAGAAGGGCGGTATCTGCGCCTTCGTGGATGCGGAACATGCGCTTGATCCGGTTTATGCCCGCAAGCTCGGTGTCGACCTGCAGAACCTCCTGATCTCGCAGCCGGATACCGGCGAACAGGCGCTCGAAATCACCGATACGCTGGTGCGCTCCGGCGCGATCGACGTTCTCGTCGTCGACTCCGTCGCGGCATTGACGCCGCGCGCCGAAATCGAAGGTGAAATGGGCGACAGCCTGCCGGGGCTTCAGGCTCGCCTAATGAGCCAGGCACTGCGCAAGCTCACAGCTTCGATCTCGAAGTCGAACTGCATGGTGATCTTCATCAACCAGATCCGTATGAAGATCGGCGTCATGTTCGGCTCACCGGAAACGACGACCGGCGGTAACGCGCTGAAGTTCTATGCCTCAGTGCGTCTCGATATTCGCCGCATCGGCGCCGTCAAGGAGCGCGAAGAGGTGATCGGCAACCAGACCCGCGTCAAGGTCGTCAAGAACAAGATGGCACCTCCCTTCAAGCAGGTCGAGTTCGACATCATGTACGGCGAAGGTGTTTCCAAGACCGGCGAGTTGGTCGATCTTGGCGTCAAGGCAGGCATCGTCGAGAAGTCGGGCGCCTGGTTCTCGTACAATAGTCAGCGCCTCGGCCAGGGCCGCGAGAACGCGAAGATCTTCTTGCGCGACAATCCGGATCTCGCCCGCGAGATCGAGCTGTCGCTGCGCCAGAATGCCGGCCTGATTGCCGACCGCTTCCTGCAGAATGGCGGTCCCGATTCCGGCGACGAGGGCGACGCCGGCGGCGAATAAGGAATTTCGGGAGCAATTCCCGGCATAAGACAAGACTAAATGCTGCAGCCGGCCGCATCATCCAAGGGATGTGCGGCCGGTTTTGTTCGTGCGGCTGGACAGCGCTCGGAGCGAACGATAAAAGCCTCTGACTTTGACGCAAGTTGCTGAGCGCAGGACTGAAGGGCCTCATATGAGCGGTGTGAATGAAATCCGGTCGACTTTCCTCGACTATTTTAAGAAAAACGGCCACGAGATTGTGCCGTCGAGCCCGCTGGTGCCGCGCAACGATCCGACGTTGATGTTTACCAATGCCGGCATGGTGCAGTTCAAGAACGTATTTACCGGCCTGGAGCAGCGTTCCTATACGACAGCCTCGACGGCGCAGAAATGCGTTCGAGCCGGCGGCAAGCACAACGACCTCGACAATGTCGGCTATACTGCCCGCCATCACACTTTCTTCGAGATGCTCGGCAACTTCTCCTTTGGCGATTATTTCAAGGAGCGCGCCATCGAGCTTGCCTGGAACCTGATCACCAAGGAATTCGGCCTCGACGCCAAGCGTCTGCTGGTCACGGTGTATCATACCGACGACGACGCCTTTAACCTGTGGAAGAAGATCGCCGGTCTTTCCGACGACAAGATCATCCGCATCGCCACCAGCGACAATTTCTGGGCGATGGGCGATACCGGCCCTTGCGGCCCCTGTTCGGAAATCTTCTACGATCACGGCGACCATATTTGGGGCGGCCCTCCCGGTTCTCCGGAAGAAGACGGCGATCGCTTCATCGAGATATGGAATCTCGTCTTCATGCAGTTCGAGCAGATCACCAAGGAACAGCGCGTCGATCTGCCGCGTCCGTCGATCGACACGGGCATGGGTCTCGAGCGCGTTGCCGCTGTGCTGCAGGGTCAGCATGACAATTACGACATCGACCTGTTCCGCGCACTCATCGAAGCCTCGGAAGAGGCAACTGGCGTCAAGGCTGAAGGCGAGCATCGTGCCAGCCACCGCGTCATCGCCGACCATCTGCGCTCGTCCGCGTTCCTGATCGCCGATGGCGTGCTGCCCTCGAATGAGGGCCGCGGTTATGTGCTTCGCCGCATCATGCGCCGCGCCATGCGTCACGCACAGCTCCTCGGTGCCAAGGAGCCGTTGATGTGGAAGCTGCTGCCGGCGCTGATCCAGCAGATGGGCCGCGCCTATCCGGAGCTGGTGCGCGCCGAAGCGCTGACCTCCGAGACGCTGAAGCTCGAAGAAACCCGTTTCCGCAAGACGCTCGAACGCGGCCTGTCGCTGCTCAACGACGCCACTTCGGACTTGCACAAGGGCGACAGCCTGGACGGCGAAACCGCCTTCAAGCTCTACGACACCTACGGCTTCCCGCTCGATCTGACGCAGGACGCGCTGCGTGCTCGTGGCATCGGCGTCGATATTTCCAGCTTTACCGATGCCATGGAGCGTCAGAAAGCCGAGGCGCGCTCGCATTGGACCGGCTCCGGCGACAAGGCGACCGAGACCATTTGGTTTGAGCTCAAGGAAAAGAACGGCGCGACCGAATTCCTGGGTTATGACACGGAGGCCGCCGAGGGTGTGATCCAGGCGATCGTCAAGGACGGTGTCGCCGTCGACAGCGCCTCTGCCGGCGACAAGGTGCAGATCGTGGTCAACCAGACGCCTTTCTACGGCGAATCCGGCGGCCAGATGGGTGATACCGGCGTGATTTCGAGCGACCACGGCAAGCTTGTGGTTGGCGATACGCAGAAGAAGGGCGAGGGCCTCTTCGTTCACAGCTCCGAAGTTTCGGAAGGCAAGATCACGGTTGGCGACGCCGTCGTCCTGACCGTCGATCACAACAGGCGCTCGCGCCTGCGCGCCAATCACTCCGCGACCCATCTGCTGCACGAGGCACTTCGCGAAGTACTCGGCACCCACGTAGCGCAGAAAGGCTCGCTGGTCGCGCCGGAGCGCCTGCGTTTCGACGTTTCGCATCCGAAGCCCATGTCGGCTGAGGAGCTGAAGGTTGTCGAAGAGATGGCCAACGAGATCATTTTGCAGAACTCGCCGGTTACGACCCGCCTGATGAGCGTCGATAATGCCATCGCGGAGGGTGCGATGGCGCTGTTCGGCGAGAAGTATGGCGACGAAGTCCGCGTCGTGTCGATGGGGCAGGGTGTTCGCGGTGCAAAGTCCGGTAAGCCTTACTCGGTCGAGCTTTGCGGCGGCACGCATGTTTCCGCTACCGGCCAGATCGGCCTTGTCCGCATTCTCGGCGAAAGCGCCGTCGGTGCCGGCGTGCGCCGCATCGAAGCCGTGACAGGTGAATCCGCGCGTGATTATCTCGCCGAACAGGACGACCGCGTGAAGAGCCTTGCCTCGACGCTGAAGGTCCAGCCGGCCGATGTCGTCTCGCGCGTTGAAGCGCTCATGGATGAGCGCCGCAAGCTCGAGCGCGAATTGGCCGATGCCAAGCGCAAGCTTGCCATGGGCGGCGGCCAGGGCGGTTCTTCCGATGCGGTCCGTGAAGTTAGCGGCGTCAAGTTCCTCGGCAAGCCCGTTTCCGGTGTCGACCCCAAGGATCTCAAGGGCATGGCGGATGAAGCCAAGGCAGGTCTCGGTTCTGGCATCGTTGCGCTGATCGGCGTTTCGGATGACGGCAAGGCTAGCGCTGTCGTCGCTGTCACTGAAGATCTGGTCGGCCGCTTCAGCGCCGTCGATCTCGTCCGCGTCGCGTCAGCTGCACTCGGCGGCAAGGGCGGCGGCGGCCGTCCCGACATGGCCCAGGCGGGTGGTCCGGATGGGGCCAAGGCCGACGAAGCGATCGAGGCGATTGCTGCGGCGCTTGCTGGCTAAGACACTGATTTCCGATTGATAATCAAGAATGGCGGATGCTTCGGTGTCTGCCATTTTCTTTTGTCCAGACAACTCCGCAGGATTTGTCAAATCGGGTTATGCTCTTGTCGGGCCGATCGATTTGTAAGGGAGTTGACATGAGTGGCGGAACGGCGTGGACGCTTTACGAGACCCGGTTGCGGCGGGTTTCGGCCTATATCCATGAGCATCTGGACGATGAACTCGACATGGAAAAGCTCGCCGAAATCGCCTGCATGTCCTGCTATCACTGGCACAGGATCTATCGGGCGATCTATGGCGAGACGGCGGCGGCGACCGTCAAGCGGCTTCGGCTGCATCGTGCCGCGGGCGATCTCGTCAACAGCCGTCTATCCGTCAGCGACATTGCAAAGCGGTCGGGCTATCCCAACCTCCAGTCGTTCAACCGCATCTTCAGGTCCGTCTACGGCATGCCGCCCGCGCGATATCGGAATGAGGGAAGCCACACGATCTTCGAACCCAGCAGCCAAGGAAGGATTACGGTCATGTTCGACGTTACGCTTCGCACCATCTCCCCGATGTCACTGATCGGTGTCGCCCATCGCGGCTCCTATATGCAGATCGGCCGGGCCTTTGAAACACTCTTCGGCACGATCTTTGCCCGCGGCCTTGCAGGTCCCAATATGCGCATGATCGGCATCTATCTCGACGATCCCGATGTCGTGGAAGCGGACAAGCTGCGCTCCTACGCTTGCGTCACCGCGGGCGAGACTGTGGCCGTCGATGCCCCATTGGAGCGTCGCGCGATCGAGGGCGGTGCATATGCAGTGCTGCGCCACAAGGGTCCCTATGCAAACATGCACAAGGCTTATCAGTGGCTTTATGCACAATGGCTGCCGGCTTCCGGCCGGCAGCTGCGCGATACGCTCATGTTCGAGGAGTATATCAACAATCCGCGCGACGTCCCGCCGACAGAATTGCTGACGGATATCTATATGCCCCTGAAATAGCGGCATAAGATAGCGATCGAGGATTTCCTCTCAACAGCTTGTATTTTCAGGCATTAGCCGGCTTCGGCATGGCGGCATTGTCGATCTCGTTGCCGCGGCGATAGGCGTCGCGGTCGCTGACGCGGCTCCAGTAGTCGACGAAAGCCGGCCGCTTTTCGATGGTGCCGAAATTGAGACCCCAGCCGACATGGGAACCTACATAGACATCGGCGGCCGTAAATCGGTCGCCGGCGATGAACGGCGAACCGGTAACGGCCTGCTCCAGGGTGTCGAAGACATGATTCAAGCTGCCGCAGCCCGCCATGCGCAGACGTTCAGCAGGGATTTCGAAGCCAAGTGCACGGTTGGTTACCGCCATCTCCATAGGTCCTGCGGCAAAGAACATCCAGCGGAAATAGCGGCCGCGCTCGGCCGCCGTCGGAGCAAGACCTGCCTGCGGAAAGGTTTCGGCCAGATAGGCGCAAATGGCCGCCCCTTCGGTGACGACGGTATTGCCGTGCTTGATGGCCGGCACCTTGCCCATGGGATTCACCGACAGGTATTCAGGCGATTTCATCGTCGTGCCGAAGTCGAGATATTCGGTGCGATAGGGCTGGCCGATCTCCTCCAGCATCCAGCGGGCAATGCGTCCACGCGACATCGGGTTGGTATAGAAAACGAGTTCTTCAGCCATCTGCCTCTCCCTTTTGTTGCGCGCATTGTTGCCACTGGTTAGCCCCGGCGGCAAGATTTCGGGCAAAAGAAAACCCGGCGTCGAGGCCGGGTTTTCGCATATCCAGATGGCGGCAAGGCTCAGGCAGCCATGGCCTTCTTGAGGTTCTCATCGATCTTGTCGAGGAAGGCGGTGGTCGAGAGCCACGGCTGATCGGGGCCGATCAGCAGCGCCAGATCCTTCGTCATGTAGCCGGCTTCGACGGTATCGACGCAGACCTTTTCCAACGTGGAAGCGAACTTCGCGAGTTCGGCATTGTCGTCGAGCTTGGCGCGGTGCGCGAGGCCGCGGGTCCAGGCGAAGATCGAAGCGATCGAGTTCGTCGAGGTTTCCTGGCCCTTCTGGTGCTGGCGGTAGTGGCGGGTGACCGTGCCGTGCGCAGCTTCGGCTTCGACCGTCTTGCCGTCCGGTGTCAGGAGAACCGAGGTCATCAGGCCGAGCGAGCCGAAGCCCTGGGCAACCGTGTCGGACTGGACGTCGCCGTCGTAGTTCTTGCAGGCCCAGACGTAGCCGCCGGACCACTTGAGGGCGGAGGCGACCATGTCGTCGATCAGGCGGTGCTCATAGGTGATGCCGGCTTCGTCGAACTGAGCCTTGAACTCGTTCTGGTAGACTTCTTCGAAGATGTCCTTGAAGCGGCCGTCATAGGCCTTCAGGATGGTGTTCTTGGTCGACAGGTAGACCGGCCACTTGCGCATCAGGCCGTACATCATCGAAGCGCGGGCGAATTCGCGGATCGACTCGTCGAGGTTGTACATGGCCATGGCAACGCCTGCACCCGGAGCGTTGAAGACTTCCTTCTCGATGACTGTGCCATCTTCGCCGACGAACTTGATGGTCAGCTTGCCCTTGCCCGGGAACTTGAAGTCGGTGGCGCGGTACTGGTCGCCGAAAGCGTGACGGCCGACGACGATCGGCTGCGTCCAGCCCGGAACCAGGCGCGGAACGTTCTTGCAGATGATCGGCTCGCGGAAGATGACGCCGCCGAGAATGTTGCGGATCGTGCCGTTCGGGCTCTTCCACATTTCCTTGAGGTTGAATTCCTTCACGCGCGCTTCGTCCGGCGTGATCGTGGCGCACTTAATGCCGACACCGTACTTCTTGATGGCGTTGGCGGCGTCGACGGTAACCTGGTCGTTGGTGGCGTCGCGGTTTTCGACAGAGAGGTCGTAATAGTCGATATCGATATCGAGGTAGGGGAAGATCAGTTTTTCTTTGATGAGCTGCCAGATGATGCGAGTCATTTCGTCGCCATCGAGATCGGCAACGGGGTTAGCGACCTTGATCTTCTTCATGCTTCTGCCTCGTTTAAGCTGATGGGACCGGATGGTCCTGTGAGTAATGGGAAGTCCCGAGGGCTATAGCACCGCAAGTACGGAACGCAAAGCCGATAGAACCGCTGGCGGCGCGTTTTTGATCATTCGTGACATCACCCGCTTTTTGCGATCGGGCCATTGCCAAAGCGGTCGATGGAGCTAATGTCGCGCATGCTTTGCCTGTTGCAACGGAATCATATCATGCAAAAATTTGCCGCATCCGCGCTTGTTTTCACGCTGTTCCAGTTTTCGCTCGGCGCGCATATGGCGCTGGCTGCCGATGCGACGACGCCGGTCAAGGTCATCATGGATGCGACCGTCTCGAACTGGGCGGGCGGCGACAGCGACTGGCAGGATATTTTCGGCGAGGACAAGCTGAAGGATGTCTACAGCAAGGATTTCGCCGCAAAATACCAGGCAGCAGCGCAATTTCCCGCTGCGGACGAAGATGGGATTTCGCCGTTCGACTACGATGTCATCGTCAATGCGCAGGATGCTTGTCCGCTGGAAGACGTGAAGATCGCCGCCCAGCCGCCGAAGAACAATGTTACGGAGGTATTGGCGACTTTCAAGAAGTCCACCTGCATGGGCTCCGATGCCGATTATCAGAAAACGACTACGGTTCGCTTCGAGGTGATCCAGGAGGGCGGACGGCCTGTGGTCGACGATATCGTCACGAACGACGACAACGGCAATCCAAGCTCGCTCAAAAGCGTGATGCTGGATCTTGTCAAACAGCAGCAGCAACAGCCGGTCGATCAGCAGCAGCAACCTTCGGACAAGGCGAAGCCGGCCAATCCGCAGTAGTCGGGCAGGATGCATCGCCGCGTCCGTGCGTAAAAACCTTGCCGATCGCCGCCTGTCTCGCTATTGCGGCTCCGGATTCAGGAAATAGAGCACGATGTCGTCCGAAAGCCGCTAACACTTTTCGGCATCATGCTCGAACTGGCGCGGCTGGGCACGCGCGGAGATTTAAACAGCATGGCAGGCACGAATAGCGAGCGTCAACTTCTGGCCGAAGGGCCGGCCATCATCCTGGTCGAGCCGCAGATGGGCGAGAATATCGGCATGGTGGCGCGTGCCATGGCGAATTTCGGGCTTTTCGAGCTGCGCCTGGTCAATCCGCGCGATGGCTGGCCGAACGAGAGGGCGCAAGCGACGGCCTCCAAGGCGGATCACATCATCGAGGCGACCAAGGTCTACGAGACGCTGGAGCAGGCGATCGCTGACCTCAATTTCATCTATGCGACCACTGCGAGAGAACGAGACGGTTACAAGCCGGTGCGTTCGCCTGTCGTTGCGGCCGAAACCCTTCGCACGAAGTTCAAAGCCGGCGAGGGCACAGGTATTCTCTTCGGGCGCGAGCGCTGGGGGCTCACGAACGAGGAGGTGGCGCTGGCCGATGAAATCGTGACTTTCCCCGTCAATCCGGCGTTTGCATCACTGAACATCGCGCAGGCCGTGCTCTTGATGTCCTATGAATGGATGAAATCGGGCATGGAGGATCTTGGCGCCGTGCCGTTCCAAGCGATCGAGCAGCGGCCCTCGACCAAGGAGCAGCTCTTCGGTCTCTTCGAACAGCTCGAGGAGGCGCTGGATGCGCGCAATTATTTCCATCCTGCCGGGAAAAAGCCGAAAATGGTCGACAATCTCCGGGCTGTCCTCTCGCGCCGGGCGTTTACGGAACAGGAAATCAGCGTCCTTCGTGGAGTGATCTCGTCTCTCGACCGCTTCTCACGCAAGTCCCCGCGTGGCAGCGGCTCGCATCCCCGATCCTCGAAAGCACCGAAGGAAGCCCCAAGCGATGACAGCAGCGGCGAATGAGCTGAAACCGGTCCTCGTCTTCGATTCTGGGATCGGCGGTTTGACCGTGCTGCGCGAGGCGCGTGTGCTGATGCCGGAGCGCGGTTTCATCTATATCGCCGACGATGCAGGCTTTCCCTATGGCAGTTGGGAAGAAGCAGCGCTGAAGGAGCGCATCGTCGGTCTTTTCGCAAAGCTGCTCGCTCAATATGATCCGGAAGTCTGCATCATCGCCTGCAACACGGCTTTCACGCTGGCAGGAGCCGACCTGCGCGCAGCTTTTCCGCAGATGACGTTCGTGGGTACTGTGCCGGCGATCAAGCCGGCTGCAGAGCGCACACGTTCCGGCCTCGTTTCGGTGCTGGCGACGCCGGGCACGGTCAAGCGCGCCTATACGCGCGATCTGATCCAGTCCTTCGCCACGCAATGCCATGTCCGGCTTGTCGGATCGCAGAACCTTGCCCGTCTCGCCGAAGCCTATATTCGCGGCGATGTCGTCGAGGACGAAGCTGTCGTGACCGAGATCGGCCGGTGCTTTGTCGAGATGGACGGCCGCAAGACCGATATCGTCGTGCTTGCCTGCACGCATTATCCCTTCATGGCCAATATCTTCCGCCGGCTCGCGCCTTGGCCGGTCGACTGGCTCGATCCGGCCGAGGCGATCGCAAGGCGTGCCCGCAGCCTGGTGCCGCAGGTGGCCGATGCCGTCCATCCCGACAATCTCGACTTTGCGGTCTTTACCTCCGGTGCGCCGGATTTTCCCACCCGCCGGCTGATGCAGGGCTTTGGACTCAAGGCTTGATGATGAAAGACAAGGTTTTGCTGCGTAAACTCGATCTGACGGACATGCCGGCTGCTGCCGCCGTCCATCGGGCCTCTTTCAACGAGCGGCTGCCGATGCTTGCCGGACTTCATACGCCGGAAGAAGATGTCGGCTTCTGGAGCGCCGTCGTGTTCAAGGATTGTCAGATCTGGGGCGCGGAAAAGGGCGGCCGCCTCGTCGGTGTCATTGCCTTTCTCGAGGGTTGGATCGACCAGCTCTACGTTCTGCCCGAGGCGCAGGGGCGTGGCATCGGCAGCCGTCTGCTCGACATCGCCAAGTCGGTCTATCCGGCGCTGTCGCTCTGGACATTCCAGAGAAACGAGCCGGCGCGCCGTTTTTACGAAAAGCACGGCTTCTTCGTGGTTGACGAGTCGGACGGGGCAGGCAATGAGGAAAAGGAGCCGGATGTGCTTTACAAATGGGAAGCACGCTTGCACCGGCTGTAATTTACGATCGGATTGAGCGGCAGGATATTGGGAGGTCGATATTTGATGTTTTTTGAGAATGATAGCAGTGTTGTTGAGGCAAGCCATGCGTCTGCGTGAATGCCACAACTTCCATGATTTCCGCCTTCTTGCGAAAAAGCGCCTTCCCGGCCCCATTTTCAACTATATCGACGGCGCAGCCGACGACGAAGTGACGCTGCGGCGGAACACGTCGAGCTTCGAAAGTTGCGATCTCGTGCCCAACGTTCTGCGCGGGGTCAGCAAGATCGACATGTCTGTCACCGTCATGGGACAAAAGCTCGCGACGCCCTTCTATTGCTCGCCGACGGCGCTGCAGCGGCTGTTCCATCACCAGGGTGAGAATGCGGTTGCTGCTGCGGCATCTTCGCTCGGTACTATGTTCGGCGTCTCCTCGCTCGGCACCGTCAGCCTTGAGGAGATCCGTAAGAAGCATCAAGGGCCGCAGGTCTATCAGTTTTATTTCCATAAGGACCGCGGCTTGAACCGCGCGATGATGGAGCGGGCCAAGGAAGCCGGCGTCAACGTCATGATGCTGACGGTCGACAGCATTACCGGCGGCAATCGCGAGCGCGATCTCCGCACCGGATTTTCCATTCCGTTCAAGCTCAACCTGGCCGGTCTTACCCAATTCGCCATCAAGCCGGCCTGGGCGCTGAACTATGTCACGCACGAAAAATTCCGCCTGCCGCAGCTTGACGAGCATGTGGACATGAGCGGTGGCGCCATGTCGATCGGCAAATATTTCACCGAAATGCTTGATCCGTCGATGAACTGGAACGACGTCGCCGAAATGGTGAAGCACTGGAACGGGCAGTTCTGCCTGAAGGGCATCATGTCGGTCGAGGACGCCAAGCGTGCCGTCGATATCGGATGCACCGGCATCGTGCTTTCGAACCATGGCGGCCGGCAGCTCGACGGCTCGCGCTCCGCATTCGATCAGCTGGCCGAAATCGTCGATGCCGTCGGCCACCGCATCGACGTGATGATGGACGGAGGCATCCAGCGCGGCACGCATGTGCTGAAGGCTCTTTCGCTCGGCGCCAAGGCCGTCGGTCTCGGCCGCTTCTATCTCTATCCGCTGGCCGCTGCCGGTCAGGCGGGCGTGGAGCGCGCGCTCCGGCATCTCCGCACCGAAGTCGAGCGCGATATGAAGCTGATGGGCTGCACCTCGGTCAGTCAGTTGTCGCGGGCAAACTTACGGTTTCGCTGACATCGCAATCGCCTGTGGGTTTTTTCAATCCGCGGGCGCGAAGCCCGGAAATCTTTGCTAGACGGAAGCGCGTCCTTTCAGAAAGATGGGACGCATCCACGTTTGATTCTTGCTCGTAGGGGAAGTGCATTGCAGGTCGGCATCGACATGGGAACGGCGTCCGGCGGGACCAGCGCCCAGCTCGATATCGAGGAGCTGCTGGCAACGCGTCTTTTGGTGCAGGGCAATTCCGGCTCGGGGAAATCGCACCTCCTGCGGCGGCTGCTCGAACAGTCGGCGCAATGGGTGCAGCAGGTCATCATCGATCCCGAAGGCGATTTCGTCACGCTGGCCGACAAATTCGGGCATGTGGTCGTGGATGGTGAGCGCACGGAGGCCGAGCTTGCCGGTATCGCCAATCGTATCCGCCAGCATCGCGTCTCCTGCGTGCTGACGCTGGAGGGGCTCGATATCGAGCAGCAGATGCGCGCTGCCGCTGCCTTTCTCAATGGCATGTTCGATGCCGACCGCGAATTCTGGTATCCGGTGCTTGTCGTAGTGGACGAGGCGCAGATGTTTGCGCCCTCGGTTGGCGGCGACGTCTCGGAAGATGCGCGCAAGATGTCGCTCGGCGCCATGACCAATCTGATGTGCCGTGGCCGTAAGCGCGGCCTTGCCGGGGTCATCGCCACGCAGCGTCTGGCGAAGCTCGCCAAGAACGTGGCGGCCGAAGCCTCCAACTTCCTGATGGGCCGCACCTTCCTCGATATCGACATGGCGCGTGCCGCCGATCTGCTTGGCATGGATCGCAGGCAAGCGGAGATGTTCCGCGACCTGAAGCGCGGCAATTTCGTCGCGCTTGGGCCGGCACTTTCGCGTCGGCCGCTGCCGATCACCATCGGCACGGTGGAAACCTCGGCGCGCTCCTCCAGCCCTAAATTGATGCCGCTGCCGGACGCACCGCAGGATGTCGAAGATCTGATTTTCACGCCGGACCCGGAAGAGTTCACGCGTCCCGTTGTTCGCCGCACCACGCCGGCGCCGCGGCCGACGACCGATATCCTGGCAGAGCTTTCCCGCTCCGTACCGGCGGCAAGCCCGGCGCCGGCGGAGCCGAAGGTCATCCAGCCGGAACTATCGAGCGAGGATCGGGAGGCGAGGGTGAGTGCCGTGCTCTCCGAAATTCTCGATGACCCGGCCTCAGGCTTCCGCACGGATTCGGTGCTTTATCAGGAGTTTCTCGTACGGCTGCGTATGCGTCGTGTTCCCGGCGCACCCATGAGCCTGTCGGAATTCCGCCGTCGTGTGGCGATCGCGCGCTCCGGTGCGGACGAGGAGGTCATGGCGACGGACCAGTGGGCGACGGCGCTGTCGCTCTCTGCCGGTGTCACCGATGACCTGCAGGGCGTCTTTCTGATGCTGGCGAAGGCAGCGATCAGCGGCGAGCCGTGCCCGTCCGATGCCCGCATCGCCCGCGCCTATGGCACCCATTCGGCCAGACGCGCGCGGCGACTATTGAGCTATTTCGAGGAGCAGGGCAGCGTCGTCGTCCATACGGATTTCTCCGGCAAGCGCATCGTCGCCTTCCCGGATATGGGCTCGCAGACCGCGCCCGGCGATGCCAATGCGCCCGATATCGACAGCGGCGAGCAGGCTGCGGCGGAATAGCTTCCGGTTACGAATTGCTGCCGATGATGTGGAGTGCGGCTTTGCCGTCCTTGACGGCCGAAATCGATAGGCGCCGGTCGAGCGTTGCCAGTTGACCCCCATGGAATTTCGCCAATGCCAACAGGTAGGTGTCGGTGATTTGTCCAGGAGTCAGAATGCGTGTCGAATCTACCAAAGTATCGTCCAGCAGACTGATATCGTCGGCCCAGAATTGGTGACCCGGCAAGCCGCGAAGTTGGGCAACAAGAAGCGCGGCCGTCGACGGTGGACCTGGAGAGTTGGGATAGCTCGGTTGACTGAGAATTCGGACAACGCCATTTTCCGTTAAAGGGCATGTTGCCCAATTATCCCCGGCTAGGGAGTGAAACCACTCATGGGCGATATCATGCGACACATGGCTAGGGTCGAATAAAGCGATTAGAACGTTGACGTCCAACAGAAATGTCACGGAAGTTCGTCGCGAAGTTTGTTGACAAGATCAAGCGTAACAGGGGGATTGCCCGTCTTGGGCGTGAGCAGCGGAATACCATTCCGCTCCTTTGCCGGCTGTGCACGGTTCAGCGATCGGCGAGCAAGGTCGGAAATGACATCGCCGATGCTGCGGCGCTGTTGTTCTGCCATCGCCTTTGCTGCGGCAAGCACGTCGTCGTCAATTGCCAGGGTTGTTCGCATCGTTGCACCTTGATTGAGCATCAGTCATCACGCATCAAATATAGCATTTGTTGCTTCGTTCTCAACAGCCACCGCGTGGGCTGTTGACATTTTCATGACGACCCCTTACAGACCGCGCCAACGCCGGGCAGAAATGTCCGGTGTTTCATTTGACATGTCCCGTGGCTTCGTCCGTTCGCTAACGTGAGAAGCCTGTCAGAGCTCGAAAACGGAGTTCAGAGGAGGGCGTGTTTCCTTCGCGGTTCGGCAACGGGCCGCCATAACACTTAGAAAGGAAATGCGATGAGCAAGCGCGAATCGTCCAAGTACAAAATTGACCGCCGTATGGGCGAAAACATCTGGGGCCGTCCGAAGTCCCCGGTTAACCGCCGCGAATACGGCCCGGGCCAGCACGGCCAGCGCCGCAAGGGCAAGCTTTCCGACTTCGGTGTGCAGCTGCGCGCCAAGCAGAAGCTGAAGGGCTACTACGGCGACCTGCGTGAAAAGCAGTTCCGCGCCATCTTCGACGAAGCCAACCGCCGCAAGGGCGACACTTCGGAAAACCTGATCGGCCTGCTCGAATCGCGCCTCGACGCGATCGTCTACCGCGCCAAGTTCGTTCCGACGGTCTTCGCTGCCCGTCAGTTCGTCAACCACGGTCACGTCACGGTCAACGGCGTTCGCGTCAACATCGGTTCGTACCGCTGCAAGGCTGGCGACGTTATCGAAGTTCGCGAAAAGTCCAAGCAGCTCGTGATCGTTCTGGAATCGATTGGTCTCGCTGAGCGTGACGTTCCGGACTATATCGAAGTCGACCATAACAAGATGGTTGCGACCTTCGCTCGCGTCCCGACTCTTGCCGATGTGCCTTACGCCGTCGTCATGGAACCGCAGCTGGTCGTCGAATTCTATTCGCGTTAATAAGCGGATAACTTTCTTGATGAATGAAAAAGCCGCTCGGTTCGAGCGGCTTTTTTGTCTTTGGAGCGCCTCATGACGGATTTGCAGGCCATTCTCGACGGCATTCATGCGGAGCTTTCGCCACGCATCGGCGAAGGCAAGGTTGCCGATTACATTCCTGAACTGGCGAAAGTCGATCCGAAGCAGTTCGGCATGGCGATCGCCGCGGTCAACGGCGATGTCTACAGCATCGGCGATGCCGCAGTTCCCTTCTCCATCCAGAGCATCTCCAAGGTCTTCATGCTGACGCTGGCGCTCGGCAAGGTAGGCGAGAGCCTCTGGAAGCGCGTCGGGCGCGAGCCGTCCGGTACCGCGTTCAATTCCATCGTCCAGCTCGAGCGGGAAGAGGGTATTCCCCGTAATCCCTTCGTCAATGCGGGTGCCATCGCCGTCAGCGATGTTGTATTGGCTGGGCACGAGCCGCGCGAGGCAATCGGCGAACTGCTACGCTTCGTGCGCTATGTGGCCGACGACGAGACGATCAGCATCGATGACAAGGTGGCGCGTTCGGAGACGCAGACCGGCTATCGCAATTTCGCGCTCGCCAATTTCATGCGGGCATATGGCAATATCCATCACCCGGTCGAGCATGTGCTTGGCGTCTATTTCCATCAATGCGCGCTCGCGATGAGCTGTCAGCAGCTTGCCAAGGCGGGGCTCTATCTCGCCGCGCGCGGTAGCAATCCGATCACTGGTCATTCTGTCGTTTCGCCGAAGCGGGCGCGGCGTATCAATGCGCTGATGCTGACCTGCGGGCATTATGACGGTTCCGGCGACTTCGCTTATCATGTCGGCCTGCCGGGCAAGAGCGGCGTCGGCGGCGGCATTCTGGCCGTAGCCCCGGGCATCGGCTCCATTGCCGTCTGGTCGCCAGGATTGAATAAGGTCGGCAATTCGCAGCTCGGTGCGGTTGCGCTGGAAATGCTGGCGGCGCGCACCGGCTGGTCGGTGTTCGGCGATTGATACGGTGTCTTCTCGTCCTGCTTTCTGCTATCAGCGGGTTGAGATGCAAGGAACGACGGAATGAATATCGCGACCACGGTGAAAGACGACATCGATATCGAGGCTGAAGATGGCGGTTCTGCCGCGTATCCGATGTTTTCCGATGCGCCGCGATCCGTCTCCTTTAACAAGCTTCGCAAGCGCCTGCTGCGGCAGGTGCGCCAGGCGATGGACGATTTCCAGATGCTGAAGGGCCAGAAGCGCTGGCTCGTCGGCCTTTCCGGCGGCAAGGATTCCTACGGCCTGCTGACGCTGCTGCTTGATCTGAAATGGCGCGGCCTGCTGCCGGTGGAGTTGGTCGCATGCAATCTCGATCAGGGCCAGCCGAATTTCCCGAAGCATATTCTGCCCGAATACCTCACGAAAATTGGCGTTGAGCATCGCATCGAATATCGCGACACCTATTCAATTGTGAAGGAAAAGGTGCCGGAGGGGGCGACCTATTGCTCGCTCTGTTCGCGCCTGCGCCGCGGCAATCTCTACCGCATTGCGCGCGAGGAAGGCTGCGATGCGCTGGTGCTCGGCCATCATCGTGAGGATATTCTCGAAACCTTCTTCATGAACTTCTTCCATGGCGGCCGGCTGGCCTCCATGCCGGCAAAGCTTCTGAATGATGAAGGGGATCTGATGGTGCTGCGTCCGCTCGCCTATGCGGCCGAGGACGATCTCGCCAAGTTCGCCGCCGCCTTGCAGTTTCCGATCATCCCTTGCGACCTCTGCGGCTCGCAGGACGGGCTGCAGCGCAATGCCATGAAGGACATGCTTGCCGATATCGAGCGGCGCATGCCGGGGCGCAAGGATACGATGCTGCGGGCGCTGGCGCATGTGAATCCGTCGCATCTGCTCGATCCGAAATTGTTCGATTTCGCTGGCTTGACGGCCGGCGGACATTCGGCGGGACGATCCGACGCCGATTAAGTGGTTTTGCCACACCACCGTCATCGAATCGGGCATAAGAGGAAGCCCTTTCAGAACAGAGGCTTCCGATGACTTTTTCCGATGCAGATTTCGACTATGTAATGACGATCGTGGCCGAAGCGGCGTCAAAGGAAATCATGCTGCGCTTCCGCAATCTGGATGATGGCGACATATCGGAAAAGACGTCTGCTATCGACCTTGTGACCGAGGCCGATCTTCTGGCCGAGCGGCACATTACCGCTGCGCTGAAGACACGTTTTCCAAAGGCCGTGATCGTAGGCGAAGAGGCCTATGAGGCTGACAAGTCCGTCGTGCCGGCGCTGGCACATGCTGAGCTGGCTTTCACCATTGACCCGGTCGACGGCACGTTCAATTTCGCAGCGGGATTGCCGGTCTTCGGGACGATAGTGGCCGTTGTTGCCAATGGCGAGACGATCGCGAGCATCATCCATGATCCCGTGCTTGGCGACACCCTGACTGCCATGAAGGGCGGCGGCACTTTCCTTCGCCGGAAAATCGGGCAGGTGAGGCGGCTTGCCGTTGCCGCTCCCGCTCCCTTGAGCTCCATGACGGGCGCCATATCCTGGGGGCATATGGATAAGCCTGATCGGTCGCGCATCTGCGGCAGTCTGTCGAAGACACGCATGGCTTTCTCCTTGAATTGTTCGGCTTACGAATATTGGATGGTGGCGTCTGGCAAGTGGCATTTCATCGGCCATTCCAAGCTGATGCCTTGGGATCATCTTGCCGGCGTGCTGGCGCACCAGGAAGCCGGTGGCTATACAGCCAAATTCGATGGTACGCCCTACAAGCCCGGCGAAACGACGGGCGGCATCATTTCTGCGCCGGATGAGGAAAGCTGGCGGATAATCCGCCGCGAGATCATCGGCGCCTGACGCGAAAGGAAAAACATGACATCGCTCGTTGACGTTACCACGCTTGCTCATGTGCTGCGGCGCGCGGCGCAGACGGAGATCCTGCCGCGCTTTCGCAGGCTCGGCAGCGACGATATCCGTGCCAAGAGCGAGGCGACGGATCTGGTGACGGAGGCCGACGAGCGGGCCGAGCGCATGATCAAGGCCGAGGTTGCCCGGCTCTGGCCCGAGGCCTTGTTTGTCGGCGAGGAATCGGTCGCGACCGACCCGAACCTGCTGACGAAGCTGCAGAATGCCGATCTCGCCATCATCGTCGATCCCGTCGATGGGACATTCAATTTCGCCGCCGGCATCCCGGCCTTCGGCGTCATGGCTTCGGTAGTCTCGAAGGGCGAGACTGTTGCCGGCATCATCTTCGATCCGATGGGCGACGACTGGGTGCTGGCGGAACGCGGCAGCGGCGCATGGCTGCGCCGGCCCGATGGCGAGATGCTGCGTCTCAACGTTGCTCCATCCGTCCCGCTGGACGAACTGGTCGGCATGGCAGCCACGGGTTATCTACCCAAGGAAAAACGCGCCGAAATCATGGGCAATCTCGCCAAGGTGCGCTATACGACCTGCTATCGCTGTGCGGCGCATGAATACCGTACGCTCGCGGGCGGCTATGTGCATTACCTCATGTACAACAAGCTGATGCCCTGGGATCATCTGGCCGGATCGCTGATCTCGGCCGAAGCCGGCGCCTATGTCCGTCGTTTCGACGGCTCGCCCTATTTGCCGCATCATCTCGATGGCGGACTGCTGGTTACGGTGGACGAGGATAGCTGGGAATTGCTGCGGCGCGAGGTCTTCACCATTTAAGGTGAGCGGATCGACCTGATAATCGTCGCTGCTACTTGGAAAGTGGCGTCTGGAAAGCTATCTTTTTTGCAACAGGCGGGAGCCTTGGTGGGCGCCTGCCGCGGAGATGAGGTCGATGTCCGAGACAAGCCGCAAGCTGACTACCATCTTCTGCGCCGATGTGCAGGACTATTCGCGTCTTATGGGGAAGGACGAGGAGGGCACGCTTGAAACCCTCCGACGCTACCGCGATGCGATGACACGGCTGATCGAGGCTCATGGCGGCAGGGTGATCAATACCTGGGGTGATGGCGTCTTTGCCGAATTTCCGAGCGTCGTAGAAGCCGTGCGGGCGGCAATCGACATCCAGAACGAATTGGCGGGCTATAACGCCGCCATCGATCCCGAAAAGCAGATGCTCTTCCGCATCGGCCTTAACCTCGGCGACGTCATCGCCGATGGCAACGACCTCTATGGCGATGGCGTCAACATCGCCGCCCGGCTGCAATCGCGGGCAGTTCCTGGCGGCATCGTCATTTCCAACACAGTCTATGATCAGGTCCGCAATAAGGTTGCCGTCGGTTTCGATTTTCTTGGGCAGCTCGATGTCAAGAACATCGAGGGCGGTGTGCCGAGCTATGCGCTGCGGATCGCTGGCGTGCAGGTACTCGATACCGCCGCCTCCGCCTACCAGCCGAAGTCAAACCCTAATCCGAAGCCAGAGCCGGCATGGTCGCCCGAGATCGCTGCGAGAGAACCTGTGATGCTGGATTGGCGGCGTAGCTATGGTCCGCCACTGGTCGTGTGCGCCGGCCTTGCCTTGCTCAACGGACTGACTTGGGATGGCGAGTTCTGGGCGAAATGGCCGATACTCATCATTCTGTGGGTTACGGCATATCGCGTTATGCGCAGTAGCAGGCAGATCGATATGGCCATCGCCGGCTTTGTCATCACCGGCGTCGGCATCGTCGCGATCAACCTCTTCACCTGGCATGGAACGCCATGGGCGATGTGGCCGCTATTCGGCCTCGCGATCGCTGCGGCGGTACGCTGGGTCAGCCGTCCGCGCGGCGGCGTCTGAGGAGCGCACGTCGCCTAGAGTCGTCGTCGTCACGCAATTCCGGACGGAAAACCGCTTGTCACTTTTCCTGGAATTGTACTAGACGTGCCCCATGCCCGCTTCCAGGGCCGGCGTATCGCCTGGATGCGTGAAGAGCTTGCCGCGCTCCGCCCAGAGCGTCGCCAGGATCGACAGCACACCGAATACAGTGAAACCGGCGAGCAGCGGCTGCGCGGTCCCATCGAACATCTGGCCGACGACTCCGCCTATGAGAACGCCCACTGTCGTGGAGACCGAGCTGGTGATGGCGGCGGCAGTGCCCGCCAGATGCCCCATCGGCTCAAGACTGATCGCCATGCAGTTGGTGGTGATGACGGCGAACATCATCAGCATGATCGAGATCAGCACGTAAATGAACGTGAAGCTCGGCTGACCGAACATGCCGACCACGTAGCCCACCGCACCCAAAACGGTGAAAACGATCATCGCGGCGTGAGAAATACGGCGCATGCCGAAGCTTCGGACGAAATAGCCATTGGCAAACTGCGCGACGGCCGTGCCGGCTGCCGTTGCCGCAAAGGCGATCGGGAACGTTTCTCCGAGACCGTAGACTTCGCCGAAAACCTGCTGCACGGAGACGATGTAGGCGCAGATGACGCCGGTATAGAGCGTCAGGCCGATCATGTAGCCGCAGGTGATGCGGTTGGTCAGCACCGTCTTGAAGCCGGAAAGAACCGAAGCGACCGAGAGCGGCAGGCGCTCTTCGACGGGCAGCGTCTCCTTCATGCGGAAGAAGGCGACGAGGAAAAGGCCGGCGCTGACGATGCCGAGCAGAATGAAGATCCATTGCCAGTTCGAATAGGCGACGATCATCTGGCCGACGAAGGGGGCGACCATCGGCATGATCATGAAGACGATCATCACATAGGACATGACGCGGGCCATTTCGCGGCCGCCGAAGCAATCGCGGACGATGGCAAGCGTGGTGATGCGGACTGCTGCTGCGCCCACACCCTGCGCAAAGCGCATTGTCAGCAGCGCAAAGAGGCTGCCGCTCCAGGCCGCTGCGAACAGGGTCACCGTATAGAATGCAAGACCGCCGAGCAGGATGTACCGCCGGCCATAAGTATCCGACAGGCTGCCGAAGAAAAGCTGGCAAATGCCGAAACCGAGGAAATAGACGCCGATGACGAGCTGGGTGTCGTTCGGATTGGCGACGTGAAGCGACTGGCCGATATTCGGCAGCGCCGGCAGCATGCTGTCGATGCCCATGGAAATACTGGCCGTCATCAGAGCGATCGTGAGAATGAATTCCACAATGCCGAGGCCGATACGGCTGGAGCCAGACTGCGTCGGCTGCTGGGCCGGCTGCTGGGACTGAGGCTGGGTTGTCATTCGGATATGCCTGTCAATGTAAAGCGAGCGACTGGTCAGCCGGAGGCGGTGCGTTGTGCGGGCGAAACAGCTTTCCTTTTTCGGCGATCAAGACGAAGACGATGCCGATGAGGGAGACGGTGAAGTAGCCGATGACCATCGGCGTCGCCGTGCCGTCGAAATATTGACCGATACCGGCGCCGATCGATGCGCCGCCGACCGTGCTCATGAAACCGAGCACCGACGAAGCGGTGCCGGCGACATGGCCGAGCGGCTCCATGGCGAGCGAGTTGAAATTCGAGCCGATCCAGCCGAACTGGAACATCGCCATAGCGAAAAACACCATGAACAACGGGAAAGGCATCGGCGCCGGGCCATAGAGCTGCACCATCAGCCAAACGGAGGTAATGAGGGAGAAGCCGAGCAGTGCGGCGTGCGATAGCCGTCGCATGCCGAAACGGCCGACCAACTGCGAGTTGATGAAGGAGGACAGCGCCATGAACAGCGCCACGCCACCAAAGGCGACCGGCGTATACACGCCGAGTCCGTAAATGCCGCTGTAGATCTGCTGCGCCGAATTGATGAAGCCGAACAGCGCCCCGAACAGGAACGTGCTGGCAAGGGTATAACAGAGGGCTACGCGGTTCGTCAGAACGATCTTGAAGCCGGAGGCGATCGACTGGATCGTCAAGGGACGGACATTTTCAGGCTTCAGCGTCTCAGGAAGCCGGAAATACATCCAGAGACCGACCAGCGTCGCCATGGTGCCGATGAAAACGAAGATCATGTGCCAGGTGCTGACGAGCATGATGATCTGGCCGCTTCCCGGCGCGATGACCGGAACGATCATGAAGACCATCATGATGAGCGACATGACTTCGGCCATCAGGCGACCGCCGAAGACGTCGCGGACGATGGAGACGGTGATGACACGGGTCGCCGCCGAGCCAAGGCCCTGTATGAAACGCAGGGTGAGAAGGCCGGCAAAGGACGGAATGAGTGCAATGCCGAATGCCGAGACGACGTAGACGGTGATGCCGATCAAGAGGGGCATACGACGGCCGAATCGATCCGACAGGGGACCGTAGATGAGCTGCGCCGAACCGAAACCGATCAGGTAGGCAGTCACCACATATTGCCGATGATTCTCGTTCATCACACCAAGGCTCGAGCCGATCTGCTGGAGAGCGGGAAGCATGATGTCAATTGCAAGCGAATTGGTCGCCATCAGGAAGGCCGCGAGTGCGATAAACTCGCGCTTGCCCATGGGCAATTGCCCATGGGTCATGGCCTGGGATGTAGTCGTCACGGTTTTATTCCCATAAACATGTCAAGGCGCCGCCCGATGGCAGCGCCTTATCGATCGAATTTAACTATGGAAACCGGACGGACAGCCCGGTGCCCGGTCAGGCGGCGCCGCGAACGCTGATGCCGTTTTCCTGGAGGTGCTGCTGCAATTCGCCCGCCTGGAACATTTCGCGCACGATATCGCAGCCGCCGATGAATTCGCCCTTTACGTAAAGCTGCGGTATGGTCGGCCAGTTGGAATAGTCCTTGATTCCCTGACGGATTTCAGCGTCGGCAAGGACGTTGATGCCCTTGTAGTCGACGCCTATATAGTCGAGAATCTGAACCACCTGACCGGAGAAACCACACTGCGGGAACTGGGGCGTGCCCTTCATGAAAAGAACGACGTCGTTGTTCTTAACTTCGTTGGCGATAAATTCCTGAATGCCGCTCATTGTCCAGTTCCTTTCACATGCGGGGTCAAGATCCGCAGCGTTACATCTGCTCCTTAAATAGCAAGCGTCCGGCGCGATTTCCAGCCGCAAAACGTCGGCGCCGTTTTTTTCATCGCATGAATGGGTTCCTTCGTGAGCTATCGAGGCTGTAATGAAATCTGCGAATTGGCTGGCTTTTCTGAACAGTGCGTTTTGGAAACGCCACTTCAACTCCGCTCCTGAACAACACACATATACTTAAAGCAAGGGATGATTAATATTAGGCTGCTATTTAATTTACAAGCGGTCGGTATGTTTGTTAGAGTTTGTCGATTGATGCGATTTGGCGCGTCCCTTGTGAACATTGCATTCGGACTTTTGAGGGAGCGGACACCATGAGCCACCATCACTATTCAGACGGGCAGGTTGGTGAAGAGCGGGAATTTTATGGCTCGGAAGATACGAGCGAAGGCGAGCGGGAGTATTATGAGCATGTGCGCACCCCGCGCGCATCGATATTGAACAGCACCGTCACGGTGACGGCTATCGTTGTTATTCTGAGTATTGCTTTCGGCTATCGCGCCTCGACCGCGCCGAAACAGCAGCCGGCGTCTATTCCAATCGTCGAGAAGATCATGACCGGTCCGCCAACGGATCCTTGCGCCGATGTCTCGCCATATCCCAGGCGGGAATGCTGATTGCCTTGAGTCGGGCAGGTGACATCTGTCGTCGCCTTCGTGCTATCTGCCGACACGGCCCACAGCTCCGATTTTCTATTTAGGTGTCCGCCCGCTTTTGCGATGAGCTGCCTTGAAAAAGCCCGCAGCTCATGATCTTGGCGCTTGGACGTATATGTAAATGCGCCCCGGGGACAGACTACAATATGGGTAACATCAAGAAGAGGGTGGTTCTCCACTTCCCTGGCTTCGAACCGTTGGATGCTGCTGCGCATCGGGCGCGTTACGAGCGTTCCGCACGGCAGAGCGGCGGCGTCTGGGATTTTTCCGCCGAAATCGGTGAACTCAACAATTTTGGCCGGGCTCCTTATTTCGATGTGGCTGCGACCGGTGCGGATTGGCACACGCAAAGCCGCGTTCATATCGTCGATCACAACGATCTGGTTGGCGCTCTGAATGGCAGACCGTTCTTCACGCGACTGCTGCTGGGCTATCGTGCGGCCGCGCAGGTCGCTGCTGCGGGCGGCATGATTGGCTACTTTCGTCATGCCTGGCGCTTCGGCCTATTCTTCATCTTTCCCTTTTTGCTGATGCTAGGGGGGCTGCTGATCAGCCTATCGATCGCGTTTGCGCCGTTCCTGTTCGGGTTGCCGGCCTGGAGCCATATCGGCAGCATCGCGTTGGCCGTCGCCTTCTTCGTTTATGTCTTTCTGCCGCAGGCCGAGAAGCTGCATACGTTGCATCTCTTTTCCGACTGGGAGATGGCGGTGGCGATGGCGGGGCTGAATGGGCTCGGCGTCGAACAATGGCTGGAGGCGAGTGCGATCAGCACGCGTCAGGCGCTGGATGATCCCGATGCCGACGAATTCGTCATCTCCTCGCATAGCATGGGTTCGTCCGTCGCCGCCCATGTCGTCGGCCTGCTGCTCGAGCGAGAGCCGGAGCTGCTGCAGGGCAAGCGCGTGATTTTCACCACACTTGGCAGCGCCATCCTGCAGTGCGCGCTCTTGCGGCCGGCTTCGGTGCTGCGCTCACGTGTCGGACTGATCGCCCGCTGCCAGGATATCTCCTGGCTCGACGTGCACTGTCTGACCGATGCGATCCATTTCTATAAGGCGAAGGTTGCAGCTGTCTGCGGTCATCCGGATGCCGAGCAGGCGTCGATCCTGTTCGTGCGCTTCAAGCAGATGCTGACGGCGAAGCATTATGCCAAGATCAAGCGCGATTTTCTCCGCGTTCACCGGCAATATGTGCTTGGTCCCGATGTGAGGGCCTTTTTCGATTTTACGCTGATGACTGCAGGTCCGCTGCCGGCCTCGGATTTCGCCGGATTCTCATTCCAAAAGCTGCCGGAGCTGACGTTCAACTCCGGCGAGGAAGCCCAGGCGCTCTCAATCGGGCGCTGAGGTCTGCAGCGCAAGGGCATGCAGCACGCCGCCCATATTGCCCTTCAGGGCATCATAGACCATCTGGTGCTGCTGCACGCGGCTCTTGCCGCGGAAGGCTTCCGCGACAACTTCTGCAGCATAGTGATCACCATCCCCAGCCAGGTCGCGAATCGTCACCTTGGCGCCGGGAATGCCGGCCTTGATCATGTCTTCGATATCGCCGGGGTTCATTGGCATGAGTGGTACCTCGATCTATTCAGCGGCAGCGAGTGCGCCGCCGTCCATGAAGGCAGGAAACCACGATTCATACGCCTCGCGCAACTGTCCAACCGGAAGCGTTAACAGGCCGTCGATGGCCAGCGCATCGCCTCCGACGGTTCCGAGACGGCGGAAGGGCACGCCGGCGCTTTCGGCGTTGATGCAGACGAAATCGGCGACATCGGCAGGGACGGTGATGACGTAGCGGGCCTGATCTTCACCGAAGAGGGCTGCATGCGGCAGGGTTCTGCATTCGCCGAGATCGATGCGCAGCCCCTTGCCGGAAGCCATCGCCATTTCGGCAAGTGCGAGAGCCAGGCCGCCGGAGGAGATGTCGTGGCAGGCCGTGACCTGAGCGTTGCGGATGGCGGAGCGCACGAAATCACCGTTGCGGCGTTCGGCGAAGAGATCGACTTCCGGGGCAGGGCCATCCGTCGAACCGATGATATCACGCAGATAGATCGAGGAGCCGAGATGGCTGCCGTCGACACCGATCATCACGACGTGATCGCCTTCGGAAGCCGAGCCGATGCGGGCCATCGTCTTCCAGTCCGGCAGCAGGCCGACGCCGGCAATGGTGGGGGTCGGCAGGATTGCGATGCCATTGGTTTCGTTGTAGAGCGAGACGTTGCCGGAAACGATCGGGAAATCCAGTGCGCGGCAGGCTTCGCCGATGCCTTTGATCGCGCCGACGAACTGGCCCATGATCTCTGGCTTTTCCGGGTTGCCGAAGTTCAGGTTGTCGGTCGCGGCCAGCGGTTCGGCACCTGTCGCCGTGATGTTGCGCCAGCATTCGGCCACGGCCTGCTTTCCGCCCTCGAACGGATCGGCTTCGACATAGCGCGGAGTGACGTCGGAGGAGAAGGCCAGCGCCTTGGTGGCATGGCCCTCGACGCGGACGACGCCGGCGTCGCCACCGGGAAGCTGCAGAGAATTGCCCTGGATCAGCGTGTCGTACTGTTCGTAGACCCAGCGGCGGCTGGACTGGTTGGGGGAGCCGACCAGCTTCAGCAGGGTTTGACCGTAATCTTCCGGCGCGGCTACCAGATCGGCGGGCAGGGCGGCGCGCTTGTCGGATTCCCGCCAGGGGCGATCATATTCCGGAGCCTGGTCGCCGAGATCCTTGATCGGCAGGTTTGCGACTTCTTCGCCCTGATGGATGACGCGGAAGCGAAGATCGTCGGTCGTTTTGCCGACGATGGCGAAATCCAGGCCCCACTTGACGAAGATCGCCTTAGCAACGGCTTCCTTTTCCGGCTGCAGCACCATGAGCATGCGCTCCTGGCTTTCCGACAGCATCATTTCGTAAGCCGTCATCTGCTCTTCGCGTACCGGCACCTTGTCGAGATCAAGCTCGATGCCGAGGTCGCCCTTGGCGCCCATTTCGACGGCAGAACAAGTGAGGCCGGCGGCACCCATGTCCTGGATGGCGATGACCGCGCCGGTCTGCATCAGTTCCAGGCAGGCTTCGAGCAGGCACTTTTCGGTAAAGGGGTCACCGACTTGAACGGTAGGGCGCTTTTCCTCGATCGATTCGTCGAATTCGGCCGAAGCCATGGTCGCGCCGCCGACGCCGTCACGGCCGGTCTTGGCACCGAGATAGACCACCGGCAGGCCGACACCCTTGGCTTCCGACAGGAATATGGCATTGGACTTGGCAAGGCCGGCCGCAAAGGCGTTGACCAGGATATTGCCGTTGTAACGGGCATCGAATTCGACTTCACCGCCGACAGTCGGGACGCCGAAGGAATTGCCGTAGCCGCCGACGCCGGCAACGACGCCGGAAACGAGATGGCGGGTCTTCGGATGATCCGGATCGCCGAAGCGCAGGGCGTTCATGGCAGCGATGGGACGGGCGCCCATGGTGAACACGTCGCGCAGGATACCGCCGACACCTGTGGCAGCACCTTGGTAAGGCTCGATGTAGGACGGGTGGTTGTGGCTTTCCATCTTGAAGACGACGCAATCGCCGTCATCGATATCGACAACGCCGGCATTCTCGCCGGGACCTTGAATGACGCGCGGCCCCTTGGTCGGCAGCGTGCGGAGCCACTTCTTCGAAGATTTGTACGAGCAGTGCTCGTTCCACATGGCCGAGAAGATACCGAGCTCGGTGAAAGAAGGCTCGCGACCGATCAGATCCAGAATGCGCTGATACTCATCCGGCTTGAGGCCGTGGGCGGCAATCAGTTCGGGGGTGATCTGGATCGAATTGGAAATGGTCATGGGCGCTCGAGTGTCCTTGCCTGTAAAAGGTTTGAAGGCCGGTCAGGGATCGGGGTCTCTTTAGCGCAAGTCTCCCTGTCGTGCGACAGGAAAATACCGGCGTTCACAACAGGCCGGTATTTCCAATCGTCAAGTCGCCGTTCCAGCGATCAGAATTTATAGCCGACCATCAGGCCGACGCGCGTCATGCCGCCATTCGGGCCGTCGCAAAGATTGGCGTGGGACGAATGTGCAATCTGGGCCATCATGTTCCAGTGGCTGTCGAAATTATAGCCGAGACCGGCATATTCGTGGAAGAGAAGACGACAGCCGAGCATCGGTCCGTGTTCTCTCCAATCGTCCAGATTGCCCGTATGCACGGTGCCACCGAAGCCGAGTTCGGTGAAGATGCCGTTGCTGTGCGTAAGCGTCCAGGAAAGGCCGCCATAGACCTGGGTCGCAGAGCCTGCCGTGCCGATCGACGTTCCCAAATGGATGCGCGGATGGGCAAGCTGGTCCTTCCAGTCGGCAGTCGGATTGTAGCCGAACGGATTGAAGAGCACCTGGACTTCGGGGAACACGCCATTTTCGTGCTCGTTGCCGTTCTGGATGGAGCCGCTCGCTCCGAAACGCAGCTCGTCGAAAACCTTGGTGTTGGAGACGGCCGTCACCTGGTCCGCGGCGATGGCGGCCGAATGGCCTGCGATGAATACGCAACTGATTGCCAGAAAACTCGGAACTAGACGCTTGCTTACAAAGCCTGCAATAGCCATGCACTCCCCCTGGTGTGGCGGGCGAATTTTCACTTTGCATTGATAGAATGGTAGCGTGCTAAGAGTCGAGACGACAAAGTCGCATTTGCGCAAGATGTCTGTCGATAAATTAATAAGGCTTGCTTAAATGTGACTATCGTATCCCGAGGAGCCGTTTTCCAACAACCTGCGTAACGTCATGAAGCCTGCTGCAACATCTTTTCGCTGTGGCGGCGACGAAAAGGCGACGCGAACGCGGTGATAGACCCTTTCGATTCGGGCTGCCTTGAATTCATCTTCGTCGTCGATCAACACCCCCTCGGCGAGGGCGGCGTTTTTGAACGTCCCCGAGAGCCAGGGCTCGGGCAGCTTCAGCCACAGGAACGGAAGATGCGGATGTGAATTGAACTCGAATCCCGACAGGGCCTCGCGCGCCAACTGCTCACGGGCCTTGATTTCTTCCACCGACCGGCGGCGCAGTTCCAGGGCATGGCCGCCCAGCACGAGCCGGGCGCAGGTTTCAGCCAGAATGAAGGGTAGGCCGCCCGTCGTCATCTTGTGCGTGACTTTGATGCGCTGCGCGAAATGCGGCGGGCAGGCGACCCAGCCGCCGCGCACGCCGGCCGTCACGGATTTCGACAGACTGCTGACGACGAAAGTCCGCTCCGGCGCGATGGCTGCCATGAGCGGGTTCTGGTCGCCGGTCATGCCGCCGTAGAGATCATCTTCGATCAGCCAGACGCTGTGCCGGCGTGCTATGGCGGCGATTGCCCGGCGTCGCGCTTCGGGCATTGTCACGAGCGTGGGATTATGAGCGGTCGGCATCAGAAAGGCGAGGCGCGGATGCTGCTGCTGGCAGAGACGCTCGAAATCCTCGGGGATCATGCCGTGCTCATCGGAATCCACCAGGATCGTCCGGCGGCCGAGCAGGCGAGCCGCGCGGCTGATCTGCGTATAGGTGAGATTCTCGAAGACGATCTTGTCGCCCGGCGAGGTAACGGCTGAAATGACCGCGATGGCGGCGGCATGGGCGCCGAGCGTCGGCACGATCGTCTCGATTGCCGGCTGCCACCCGTTTCGGGCGAGCCATATTTGCCCGGCCTCGAACCAGCTCGCCGGGAAATTCCGCGAATAGGAGGAGATTTCCGTCTGGTGCTCGTTGCTGATGTCGGCAAAGAGCTTGCCGATAATCTGACCCTGGCCGATATCGGGTGCGGCGGTCGTATCGAAGCGGATCTTGGCGTCCGGAGTATTCAGGCCTCGGGTGCCGGCAAGCGCCTGCGTGATCGGATCGACGAGTTCGATCTGCTTGCCGTTCGAGCGTTCCAGCACATAGGTGCCGCGGCCGACTTCGCCGGCCACCAGACCGCGCTCATGCACAAGGGCATAGGCTCTGCTCACGGTGCCGATGGTCACACCTATATCATAAGCAAGATTTCGCTGCGGCGGCAGCTTGGTGCCTGGCGGCAGGACGCCATGCGTAATCGCGTTCTCGATGGCGTCGGCAACGCGGATATAGACCGGGCCGGTTCCGCTGGAGATGTCAGGAAGCCAATTTGTCATAATGACAATTTCCTAGATTGTCTCTGTCTTCGAGTCAAGATTATGAGTCAATTTGTATCGTTTGGCTCGATACTTGAAAATTGTCACCATCCTGAGAGAATGAAGATGAGCACAATAGATACAATCTGCACAGCTGAGGCGCAAGCTGCGCCCTTGGCAAGCACAAAGGTCCGGACGGCGCCGCCAAGGCCGCATCCGTTGCGTCGGTTTTGGGCCGTTTATCTGCACTGGCTGGAGAAGCGTGAGAGCCGCTGGGTTCTACGAGGTTTGACGGACGATCAGCTGAACGACATCGGCCTGACCCGGCGCCAAGCGGCAGCGGAAGCAAAGAAGTCGTTTTTTTGGGATTGAACGGGCAGGCAAGCTAATCGAGCTTCAGAACGGAACATACCGAATCGGCGCGTTCCTCCACGCCGATTTTCGGCAGCACGTGGACTTCGTAGCCGAGCGCTGGATAGACGGCGCTTAGCCGATCGTATTCCACGACCGCTGCCGTAAAATCATGCCTCCGCTCGCGATCCCCGGTATAGATCTCCAGCCAGGGCGGCGTCAGGAAGACATGTCTGTTATAGCGATGCAATCGGGCGAGCGAGGCTAGGACCGGCTCGCCCGTCAGATGCTCGAGGGCCGATGCGGCATCGATCAATCCCCTGTCGAAGAGGACGGTGCCTGGAATTGCCGCTGCAGCCTCTCGATCGGCGAGCGATAGGGCGATCGCCCGGCGCGCAAATGCCGGTGCGTCGATCCAGGGTAAGGCCGCACCGTCGCCCTGCAACTCCTCGATGACGATGCGCCGCCCAGGCTCTTCGACGGTGTGATGGCCGCGACGCTTGAGCGCCTCCAACAATGTGGATTTGCCGCCGCCGGAGCAGCCCGAAAGAATGACGAATTTGTCCATGACAATGATCCCTGAGATTGAGGGCATGTCATGCACCGGCTGCGGGATTGCCGCGGAAACGGAGATTTCAGGCCCGCAGCGTCAGCTGCACGCCTTCGAGCCTCCAGCCCAGCGGTTGACGTCGCCCGTAATGCGGCCGCCGGAGGCGCCTGACATCATCGGACCGAAGGCCTGCATCTGTGCGGGATTGCCTTCCGCTTGCACGACGAGCGACGGCCGGCCGGTCGGATGTTTCCTGTCGACCACGAGGATGCGCGGGCGACCGGTGAAGGAGTTGAGCTCCGGAGACAGCTGATAACCGGCAAAGGCCGGGTCAGACGATTTGAACCAGCAGGCATTGGCATTGAGCATGATGCGTTCCATCGTCGACAGGGCGCTGCGATCCGTCGCGTTGATACTCGGCGGGCGCGGACCGCACGAGGTGACCAGCAGTCCGAGCACCGCGAAGGTGGCGGCGGAATAAGTTCCTGTCAGGAGGCGAGTGCGCATCAATCTCTTTCCAATGAGGCGTTTAGAGCATGATGCCGTGATTGGTTTTCGGGCGAACATCATGCTCTACTTATTTGATTCTGGAGCGGATCCGGATTTCGGCCCTACGGCTGGTCTGGCGAAATTTACCGGATCGCGTTCCGCGCCCTGCTGTTTGATGCAAAGACGCCGATTTTATGGTCCGGTCTCGGATTGACCAGTTATCAGGCCGCGACGACGCCGAGTGCAGAGGCGAAGAGGCCGCGCCCGTCGCTGCCGCCATGGGCGGCCTCGATCAGGTTTTCGGGGTGCGGCATCATGCCCAGCACGTTGCCCTTGGCATTGATCACGCCGGCAATGTCGTTGACCGAGCCGTTCGGATTGGTGCCTTCGGCATAGCGGAAGACCACCTGACCGTTGTCTTCGATCGCCTTCAGCGTGTTGGCATCGGCAAAATAGTTGCCGTCGTGATGCGCCACGGGGCTGCGGATGACCTGGCCCTTGGCGTAAGCGGCCGTAAAGTCCGTCTCGGCATTGACGACTTCCAGCTTCACTTCGCGGCAGACGAACTTCAGAGAGGCATTGCGCATCAGCGCGCCCGGCAGCATGCCGGCTTCGAGCAGGATCTGGAAACCGTTGCAGACGCCCAAAACCTTGACGCCCTTGTCAGCCTTCTCCTTGATCGCCTGCATGATCGGCATGCGGGCTGCGATCGCGCCGCAGCGCAGATAATCGCCGTAGGAGAAGCCGCCGGGAATGACGATCAGATCGACATCCGGAATCTCTGTCTCCGTCTGCCAGACCGTTACGGGCGCATGGCCGGAAATCTTGGTCAGCGCCGCGATCATGTCACGGTCGCGATTAAGGCCGGGGAGTTGAACAACTGCTGATTTCATGGGTGCGGCTCATATTTCGTTTGTGCTGCTTCTGCGAGCTCACGCAGTTCAGGACGGCGCTCAATGCGTTCCAGGCGCTCTTCGTGCCGCATAAGCGTGGTGTGGATATTCAGAAGGTCCCGATGAATCGCAACGAGACCCGTTCTGAAAGCTTTCATCTCCGCTTTCATCTCCCGAATTTCGTCTTTCGTCGACGATTGTTCCGCCTGGATTTTCTTCAACAGCTCATACATCAACTCTTGCGTCACTTCGACCATTACACAGGCTCCACAATCCTTAGTCGAGAGCGATACTATAATTCTCGATGACCGTATTGGCGAGGAGCTTTTCGCACATGGCTCGAAGATCTGCTTCCGCCTTTGCCTTGTCGGCACCGTCCAGTTCGATGTCGAAGACCTTGCCCTGGCGGACCTGATGGACGCCGTCAAAGCCGAGTGCGCCGAGCGCGCCCTCGATTGCCTTGCCCTGCGGATCGAGAACGCCGTTCTTCAGCGTGACGGTTACACGAGCCTTGATCACGATTGTCCTTTCTGAGCTTACTTGACGAGAACCGGGCCTGTGCCGCGCACGGGTTCGTTTTCATTGATGATGCCGAGGCGGCGAGCCACTTCGGAATAGGCTTCCAGCAGGCCGCCCATGTCGCGGCTGAAGCGATCCTTGTCCATCTTCTCATGGGTTTCAATATCCCAGAGGCGGCAGCTGTCCGGCGAGATTTCGTCCGCGAGGATGATCCGCATCATGTCGCCTTCGAAGAGACGGCCGCATTCGATCTTGAAATCGACGAGCTGAATGCCGACGCCGAGGAAGAGGCCGGTCATGAAGTCGTTAACGCGGATGGCGAGCGCCATGATGTCGTCGAGTTCCGCAGGATTGGCCCAGCCGAAGGCGGTGATATGCTCTTCGGAGACCAATGGGTCCTCGAGCGCGTCGGACTTATAGTAGAACTCGATGATCGAACGCGGCAGCACCACACCTTCCTCGATGCCGAGGCGCTTGGCAAGCGAGCCGGCGGCGACATTGCGCACGACGATCTGGAGCGGAATCATCTCCACTTCCTTGATCAGTTGCTCGCGCATGTTGAGGCGGCGGATGAAATGCGTGGGAATGCCGATCTTGTTCAGATGGCTGAAGATATATTCGCAGATGCGATTGTTCAGAACGCCCTTGCCATCGATGACTTCGTGCTTCTTCTTGTTGAAAGCGGTGGCGTCGTCCTTGAAGAATTGAATCAGCGTGCCCGGCTCAGGCCCTTCGTAAAGGATCTTGGCCTTGCCTTCGTAAATTCGGCGGCGACGGTTCATTGGTATTGTTCTCTGTCTTTGGCGCTCTTGGGATAGCGCAAGTGGATCATATGTGGGCGTCCCATAACGGATAAGAAGCGAATTCACAATCCGCCTACGCCTCCTTCCTCGGAATTCCGGCCCTGGCGGGGTGCCAATGCTGGGAATCGGGATCCTGTGATGACTTGTTTTACAGGCTTTTGTCTGACGATGGAATGAAAGTGCCCGGTACTTCACAGGCTACTGCATAATTCTTCGAACCGGAATTGATTTAAGGAATTATGCAGTAAGTTTAAGTACTGCGGCGACCCCTGCGCGTCATGCATGACGGGATGCGTTGCAGTGAGGTGGAAGGGCGCTCCTGTCCGTCGTCGCTTGTCGACAAAACTACGGTTTCAACTGGCTGAGGAACCTGGCGAAGACCATCGTGCCCTCGGGCCAAGGTCCATGGCCGGATTCGGTATTGATGTGGCCGGACTCTCCGGCATCGATCAGCAGCGAGCCCCAGCTGTTGGCAATGTCGTCGGCATGTTCGTAGCTGCCGAAGGGATCGTTGCGGCTGGCGATGGTGATGGACGGAAACGGCAACGGATCGCGCGGGTAAGGGCCGAAGGTCATCAGATGCTTCGGCCGGATGCCGGGATTGGCGACATCGGGCGGCGCGACGAAGAAGGCGCCGGCGATCTTGCTGCGAAAATGCGGGATCGCATGGATTACCGAGGGAACGCCGAGGGAATGCGCGACCAGTACGACCGGCTTGTCCGAGGCATTCACCTCCTCTGCGATACGGGCGACCCAATCATCGCGCACGGGCTTGGACCATTCGGCCTGTTCCACGCGCCGCGCCGTCGAGAGCTTCTGCTCCCAGCGTGTCTGCCAGTGGTCCGGGCCGGAATTGGTATAACCGGGAATGATGAGGATATCTGCGTCTGAGGTCTTCATGATCGCGCGATGTGGAAAAGGTGAACCCAACTGTCAAGGGAAAAAGGCGACAATTGCGGCAAAATTTGCTACTATCGGCTCAGCCGGTAGCGAATGACGATGTCGGCATCCATTTTGCCGCCATCCTAGCACCGCCGACCGAGCACATCGAGGTTGAGGAGGAGAGCATTATGACGGCCTTTCATGTCATGGCCGGAGCGGACCATACTTTCGCCCGCCCAGCCATCCGCAAGATAGGTATTGCCGATCTCGTCGATGCCCTGAAGCTGGGGCTGGACGATTTCAGCGAGAAGCCATCGCATTATGTCTTCCTGTGTCTGATGTATCCGATAGCCGGCATTGCGCTTGCGATCTGGAGCACGGACCAGAACCTGCTGCCGCTGTTGTTTCCATTGATGTCCGGTTTTGCCCTGCTAGGCCCCATGGCCGCGATCGGGCTCTACGAGATCAGCCGGCGGCGCGAGAAGGGACTGGATACGTCGTGGAGCCATGCTTTCGATGTGCGCTTCTCGCCGGCCCTGCCGTCGATCATCGTTACGGGCCTCATGCTGTTCGGTCTGTTCATCGTTTGGCTCTTCGTGGCGCAGAACGTCTATTTCATCTTTTTCGGCGACGGCGTGCCGCCCACGCTCTCGTCCTTCGTGTCGAGTGTGCTCACGACGCGCGAAGGCATGGCGATGATGTTTTGGGGGGATCTGATCGGCTTCGTCTTCGCGCTCGTCGTGCTGGCGACCACGGTCGTCACTTTCCAGATTCTGCTGGACCGTGATGTCGGTGTCGTCGCCGCGATGGATGCCAGCATCCGGGCGACGCTGATCAATCCGATCCCGATCGCAATCTGGGGCCTCATCGTGGCAGCGCTGCTCGTGGTCGGGACCATCCCGATCTTTGCGGGGCTGGCGGTCGTCATGCCGATACTCGGTCATGCATCCTGGCATCTCTATCGCAAGCTGGTTGCCGCCCAGGACTAGACTTTCGGGCTTTCGGCGGTTCCTTGCATCATTGGAACTGGGACGGGGTTTCCACGTTGATCCGCATCATCAGGAGATGCGGATCATGGCTCGCCTCACACATATTTTTACCCGCTTCGCGGTTGTGGTTTCGGAGTGGACCGGCAAGCCGGCCATCTTCGTCCTTGCTCTGCTTTCCGTCGTTCTCTGGGGTACCACCGGACCGATCTTCGATACATGGCAACTCGTCATCAATACGAGCACGACGATCGTCACCTTCCTGATGGTTTTCCTGCTCCAGAACGCGCAGACCCGCGATACGCGGGCCATTCAGGCCAAACTCAATGAGCTGATCCTGACCAGCGCCGCTGAAAATCGCTTCGTCGGAATCGAAAACCTCGATGAAGAGGATCTGAAGCATCTCGACAGGCTGGTCGAGAAGGCGGCAAAACGCCATCAAGATCGGCTGACGGATGAAGTGAACGAAGCCGCAGCTGATGATTTTCCAGTCGTCGCCAAGTCTGCCGCGAAAAAGAAGAGGCGGCGCGTAAGCCGCACCGCCTCGACGAAATCACAATCCAAAACGGGAAACTCTAGCCGAAAACCCGCTTGAAGATCGTGTCGACATGCTTGGTATGATAGCCAAGGTCGAATTTTTCGCGGATATCCTCTTCGGAAAGAGCGGCGCGCACTTCCTGGTCCGCCAGCAGCTCCTCAAGGAAATCCTTGCCTTCTTCCCAGACCTTCATCGCATTGCGCTGGACCAGACGGTAGGAATCTTCGCGAGACACGCCGGCCTGGGTCAACGCCAGCAGCACGCGCTGCGAATGAACAAGTCCGCGGAACTTGTTCAAATTCTTCGTCATATTGTCCGGATAGACGAGAAGCTTGTCGACAACGCTGGTGATGCGGGCGAGCGCAAAATCGAGCGTGACGGTCGCATCGGGGCCGATCATGCGCTCGACGGAGGAGTGCGAGATATCGCGCTCATGCCACAGAGCGACATTCTCCATGGCCGGGATGGAGTAGGAGCGGACCATGCGGGCGAGACCCGTCAGGTTCTCCGTCAGCACCGGATTGCGCTTGTGCGGCATGGCCGAGGAGCCCTTCTGGCCGGGCGAAAAATATTCTTCCGCCTCCAGAACCTCGGTGCGCTGCAGGTGGCGGATTTCGGTGGCGAGACGCTCGATCGAGGAAGCGACGACCCCGAGGGTGGCGAAGAACATCGCATGACGGTCGCGCGGGATGACCTGGGTCGAGACCGGCTCTGGTTTCAGGCCGAGAGCGGCGGCGACATGTTCTTCAACGCGCGGATCGATATTTGCGAAGGTGCCGACGGCGCCGGAAATGGCGCAGGTGGCGACTTCTTCGCGGGCGGCGATCAGGCGCTGCTTGCAGCGTTCGAATTCGGCATAGGCGAGCGCCAGCTTGACGCCGAAGGTTGTCGGCTCCGCGTGGATACCATGCGAACGGCCGATCGTGACCGTGTCCTTATGCTCGAAAGCGCGGCGCTTCAGGGCTTCCAGCAGCTTGTCGATATCGGCGAGCAACAGGTCGCTGGCGCGCACGAGCTGCACGTTGAAGCAGGTATCGAGCACGTCCGAGGAGGTCATGCCCTGATGGACGAAACGGGCGTCAGGACCGACGATTTCGGCCAGATGCGTCAGGAATGCAATGACATCGTGCTTGGTGACAGATTCGATCTCGTCGATGCGCGCGACGTCGAAAGTGGCCTTGCCGCCCTTTTCCCAGATGGTGTCCGCGGCGGACTTCGGGATGACGCCGAGAGCGGCCAGCGCATCACAGGCATGGGCCTCGATCTCGAACCAGATACGAAACTTGGTTTCGGGCGACCAGATGGCGACCATTTCCGGTCGGGAGTAGCGCGGGATCATGGGCTCAAAGCTTTCTTGGCTGACGGAAAGGGAAAACTCGGCGCCCCCATAACAAAGACGGGCGGCAATCACAATGTTTCAAGGGCACAATGTTTGTCGGACCTATCTTTCGTGCGCCTTAACGGACCTGTCGCGCAAGATAGGCTGAAACGGCGATCAGGCATAGCAGTCCCAACGGCAGAAATAGGGTAAGGCCAAGGACGGCGAACTGATAGATGGCGCTGGCGCCGGTAAACAGGAACTGGAACGTCCAGATGAGCGAGCCGAACGGCGCATGCCAGCGCGAATAGAACCAGCGATAATCCATCGCGAACAGGAATGCCGTCATGGCCGCGGTGCCAATGGCCAGCACCAGAAAGAAGGCGGCGAAACGCGCACTTGTCGGTCTGTAGCGCGTGAAGCGCCGGGCAAGCGGCACGAGGATGGGCCATGAGAGGGCGCCGCCAAAGAAATAGACGAGTGTAAGGGCGGTTACGTGGCTGGTCAGAAGGCCATTGCGCAAATAGAGGGCCGTCAGCGCCGACGCGGACATGGCCATGCCCCAGCCGATCGCACCGCGGAAGACTTCGAGGCAATACGATGCGACGGACCGCGTCCTGGCCGTCGCGCTGAAGATGTGGGTCGGATTAGTTCGATCCAACGCGGCCTCGTTCGGCGGCAGCCCTGAGATCGCCCACCGTCTGCCGGTAGGCCTCGACCGATTCGCCCTTGAAGATGGCAGAACCAGCAACGAGGACATTGGCGCCCGAAGCCGTAATGAGCGGAGCTGTATCGACCAAAACGCCGCCATCGACCTCGAGCTCGATCGGCCTGTCACCGATCATGGACTTGGCGCTGCGGATCTTGTCGGCCATGGCAGGGATGAACTTCTGTCCGCCGAATCCCGGATTGACTGACATGATCAGGATCAGGTCGATATCGTCGAGCACGTTTTCGAGCACGGAAAGCGGCGTTGCCGGATTGAGGGTAACGCCGACCTTTTTGCCAAGATGGCGGATCGTCTGCAGCGAACGATGCAGATGCACGCCGGCTTCTGCATGAACCGTGATGCGGTCGCAGCCGGCCTTGGCGAAGGCTTCCAGATAGGGGTCAGCCGGCGAGATCATCAGGTGGCAGTCGAAAGTGGCGGATGTATAGGGGCGCAGCGCTTTGATGACATCGGCGCCAAAGGAGATGTTGGGTACGAAATGGCCGTCCATGACATCCAGATGGATCCAATCGGCTCCGGCTTCGGTCACATCCTTGACTTCCTGGCCGAGCTTGGCGAAGTCGGCTGCGAGAATGGAAGGGGCAATACGGATCGGCAGGGTCATGGGTAGCTGAGCTCCATCTGATTATTTCGCGCCTGGATTACCACCGCTGCAATAGGCAAACAACCGCCCGAGCGGCATGCCTCAGTTCGATGGCGTCGTCACCGGCACGAAGGCATTGCCGCGCCATTCCAGCAGGCGAAAGGGATTTTCAGTCAATTCGTGGTTCTGCCCGAAGGAGATCGGACCGATCGCTGTCTGGAATTCCGTGCCGGCGAGTTTGTCGGCAATCGGCTTGTTTTCGGCTTTCGCACCTGCAGCCGCCTGACTGGCGATCTGAGCGGCAGCAGCGGCCGGCAGGATATATCCATCCGGTTCGATGCCGCCGGCGCGCATGGCCAGCGTGGTCTGCTGTGCTGCCGGCAGGCTGGCATAATCAGGCAGTGCGATTGCCTGCACGCCTTCCAGCAAAGGCACCGGCTGGTCGGCGGCGCGCATGGCATCGCCGCCCATCAGGACCAGCGGGATGTTCTCGCTCTTTGCGTCGCGAGCGATCACGGCGACATCGCTGCGATCGCCGCCGACGAAAACGCGCGTCGCGCCGGCCTTCTTGAGGCGGCGCACAAGCGCGATCTGCTGATCCTGGCCGGGGCGGTAGGTATCGGTGAAGACCGGCTTCAGCCCCTTTTCCTCCAGCGCGCTCCGGATAGCGCCGACCAGTTCGCGGCCGTGGATCGTGCCGTCGTCGATCAGCGCCATCGGTTCCGCCGCCCAGTTTTTCAGGATGGTGTCGATGGCCATGGCCGCCTCGGCCCTGTCCAGCGGGGCCAGCCGAAAGAGCGGCCAGCCGTTCTTCAGAGCATCCTCCATCAGGATGCGTGAGCGCACGGAAACCGTAACGACGGGAATGCCGGCATCCTTGAGGCGCGGCAGTGCGCCCTCCAGGGTCTCGGTGCAGAGAAAGCCGATCGCGATCTGTGCCTTGGCCGCAACCAATGCTTCCGCGGCGGCCCGACCGCCATCTTCAGTGCAGGGCTCGTTCACGACCGTTGCCGCGTCCTTTTGGGCTTGGATTTCGAAATTGGCTCCGGCGACGATCTCTGCGCCCAGCGTTGCAAAATTGCCGTCCTGGGGTGCCACGATCCCGATCTGGATTCCCGCGGCGTAGCTGCTGCCGGCCGCCGAAAGCAGCACAAACAGGAGCGGAAGGCGACGCAGAACGTTCATCGATCGATTATCCCGAGCAATTTTTCTGCTCTATTTATCCGTCTGAAGGGGATCGTCAAAGAAAAAGCAGCAAAATCCGTTCGTTTTCAATAATGCTATTGTAGAAAAGCTAACGCCTGCCCGCCATATTGAGCGAAAGACAAGGTATCACAGAAAAATGGAGATGGTGGTGCTAGACAGGAAGCGTATGGATCCGGCGCTTTATCGCGATGCCATGAGCCGCTATGCGGGACATGTGCAGCTCGTGACGACGGCGCTCGGGGCGGAGCGGCGCGGCGTGACGATTACCGCCGCCTGCTCGGTGTCGGACGATCCTGCGACGGTTCTGATCTGCCTCAACAACAGCAACGAGAAGAACGAGATCTTCTTCAAAAGCGGCATATTCGCCCTGAACACGCTTAGCGCAGATCATCAATCTCTGGCTGATGCCTTTTCCGGGAAGACCCAGTTGACCGTCGATGAACGCTTCGCTGCCGGCAAATTCGAGACGCTGGCGACGGGCGCTCCGGTGCTTGCCGATGCGCTTGCCGCCTTCGATTGCCGCGTGATCGAGATCAAGCAGGCCACCACCCACAACATCATCTTCGGCGAGGTGATGGCCATTCGCTACAGCGAGCCAAAGCCGGCTTTGCTCTATATGAACCGGGGCTATCACACGCTATAACCCCTTCAAGGGAGTTGTCATGGCGGATCAGACATCACTTTCGCTGCCGAGTTCGATCGATGAGACGATAGCGCTGCTCGGCGCCCATGACTATCTGGCCGGACGCGCGCTCGGCACGGTCCTGTTTCTTGCATTGAAGATGAGACGGCCGCTTTTTCTGGAGGGGGAGGCCGGTGTCGGCAAAACGGAAATCGCCAAGGTCTTGTCGAAGGCGCTCGACCGGTCGTTGATTCGCCTGCAATGCTATGAAGGGCTGGATGTTTCTTCGGCCGTCTACGAGTGGAACTATCCCGCGCAAATGCTGGAAATCCGCCTCGCTGAAGCATCCGGTCTTACCGATCGAGATCGTATCGAGGCCGATATCTTCTCCGAGCGCTATCTCATCCGCCGGCCGGTGCTGCAGGCGCTGTCGGGGGGCGGAGGACGTGCACCCGTCTTCCTGATCGACGAGCTGGACCGGACCGACGAGGCTTTCGAGGCATTCCTTCTGGAAGTGCTTTCCGATTTTCAGGTAACGGTGCCGGAGCTCGGCACGATCCGCGCGGCGGAGCCGCCCATTGTCATCATCACCACCAACCGGACGCGCGAGGTGCATGACGCGCTGAAGCGGCGCTGTCTCTATCATTGGGTCGATTATCCTGGGGCCGAACAGGAGCTTGAGATCATCCGCCGCAAGGTGCCTGGCTGCAACGAGGCACTCTCGCGCCAGATCGTCGCCTATGTACAGAAGCTGCGCGCGCTCGACCTCTTCAAGAATCCGGGCGTCGCTGAGACGATCGACTGGGCGACCGCCCTGACCGAGCTCGATCGGGTGGCTCTCGATCCGGATACCGTTTCGGATACGCTGGGCACGCTGCTGAAATATCAGGACGATATCGCCCGCATCCAAGGGGCCGAAGGCAAGCGCGTGCTCGACGAGGTGAAATCCGAATTGCTTGCGGCGGGATAAGCCATGGAACCGGGCGCGCAGAACGGCATCACTGCCGCACAGTCACCGCCCGGTGACGGACGCCTTGCCGATAACATCGTGCTGTTCGGCCGGACGCTGCGCAAGGCTGGCCTCAAGATCGGGCCTGGAGCGATTGCGGATGCCATCGAGGCGGTCGAGACCATCGGCATCGGCTCCCGCGAGGAATTTCATGCTGCCCTGTGTTCGATCTTCGTCAAGCGGCACGAGGATCTCGCAGTATTCGACGAGGCATTCCGTCTGTTTTGGCGCTCCCGCGATCTCGTTGCCAAGATGATCGCCATGATGTCGCCGGTCGCTCCCGATCATCGGGAAAAGGAAAAGCCGAAGCCGGGCGAGAGCCGGGCAAGCGATGCGCTGCTGAGCGACCGCAACGAGCGCCGCCCGCAGCGCGAAACGCCCGATATCGAGATCGATGCACGATTTACCAGCTCCGGCAGCGAGGTGCTGCGCCACCTGGATTTCGCGCAGATGTCGGCGGCGGAAATTGCCTGCGCCAGGAGAGAGCTCGAGAAGCTGCGACTACCGCTGGACCGCGTGCGCACACGCCGTTTCGCGTCGTCGCGCACGTCGGCAAGGATCGATCCCCGCGCGACGATGCGCTCCGCCTTGCGCACGGGAGGAGCGCTGATCCTGCCACGCTTTCGACGGCCGAAGGAAATGCAGCCGCCGCTTGTCGTGCTCGCCGATATTTCCGGCTCGATGAGCCAGTATACGCGTATCTTCCTGCATTTCCTGCATGTTTTGACCGAGCGGCGGCGCCGCGTTCATACGTTTCTGTTCGGAACGCGCCTGACCAATGTGACCAGGGCGATGCGCCACAAGGACCCGGATCAGGCGCTGGACGAATGCGCAGCGGCGGTGCGCGACTGGTCGGGCGGGACGCGGATCGGCGAGACGCTGAAGGAGTTCAACAGACTATGGGCGCGCCGGGTGCTCGGGCAGGGCGCGATCGTGCTTTTGATCACCGATGGGCTGGAGCGCGAAGGCGTGGAATTGCTTGGAGCGGAGATGGATCGCCTGCACCGCTCCTGCCGGCGGCTCATCTGGCTCAATCCGCTCTTGCGCTTCGAGGGTTTCGAGGCGCGTGCCCGCGGTGTAAAAGCAATGCTGCCGCATGTTGACGAATTCCGTCCCGTTCACAATCTATTATCTCTGGCCGATCTCGTATCGGCTCTCACCGCCAGCCGCGCGGATATCCATGATCCCAGGCGGTTTCTCGGCAAATAATGAGGCTCTGATGTCAGATATACCCGAAAGTCTGGATCCGCTCGTGATTGCGGAGGAATGGGTGTCGGCGGGCCGAAGCGTGGCAATGGCGACCGTTGTCGATACCTGGGGTTCGGCGCCACGACCATCCGGCAGTCATCTCGTGATCGACGGCGAGGGAAATTTCCATGGGTCCGTTTCCGGCGGCTGCGTGGAGGGTGCCGTCATCACCGAGGCGCTCGACGTCATCGAAACGGGCAAATCGCGCATGCTGGAATTCGGCGTTGCCGACGAGACGGCGTGGCGGGTCGGTCTTTCCTGCGGCGGCCGTATCCGCATCTATGTGGAAAGGCTAGCCTGATGGACCGTCAGATACTGGCGCGGTTGAATGACATGCGGCGCAGGCGGCGGGCGGCGATCCTTGTGACCGATCTTTCCGGAGGGCCGGATCGGCTCATCGTCGAAGGCGATGCGCTGGAAGGCGCTTTGGCCGATGCCGCGGCATCGGCGTTTCGCTCGGGCAAGTCCGCAGCGCTTGAGATCGACGGACAGAGTCTGTTCTTCAATGTTCATTTGCCGCCGCCGCGTATCGTAATCATCGGCGCCGTGCATATCAGCCAGATTCTGGCGCGGATGGCCGCGCTTGCGGGATTCGACGTAACGATCATCGACCCGCGCACTGCCTTTGCGACCCCAGAACGCTTCGAAGGCATTGACCTGATTGCCGATTGGCCCTTGGATGCGCTGAGGGAGCGGCCGCTCGACAGCTACATGGCGCTGGTTGCCGTGACACACGATCCGAAGATCGACGACGAACCGATTCTGCAGGCGTTGAGGACAGGCTGTTTCTACGTCGGCGCGCTCGGCAGCCGCAAGACGCATGCCGGTCGCCTGGAGCGGTTGAGGCGGGAAGGTTTGGATGACACGGAACTTGCTCGCATCCATGCTCCGATCGGGCTTCCCATCGGCGCCGCAAGCCCGGCAGAAATTGCAGTCGCCATCCTGGCTGAAATCATCGGCTCGCTTCGCGGGCGGGATGTGTCAGCGCCAAAAGGCAGCCATCCATGATCTTCGGCGAATTCTTGACGGCGGAGGCGGAAGGCGCGGTTCTCGCGCATTCCGTTCGGCTGGCCGATGGCAATTTTTCCAAGGGGCATAAGCTGGAACGCGGCGATATAGCCCGTTTGACGGCTGCCGGGATCGCGCGTGTCATCGCCGCGCGCATCGAGCCCGGCGATCTTATGGAGGACGAGGCCGCCGAGCAGCTGGCGCGTGCGATCGCGCCCGACCACCTGACTTTCTCCGAAGCGGCGACGGGACGGGTAAATGTTTACAGCGCCGTTGACGGCCTGTTCGTTGCAGACCGTGCGGCGGTCGATCGGATCAACAATCTCGATCCGGCGATCACCCTTGCCTGTCTCGCCGACCACGTGCCGGTGCGATCGGGCGACATGGTGGCGACCTTCAAGATTATCCCGCTTGCGGTTTCCGGGGCGAAAGTGGCGGCAGGCGTCGAAATTCTGCGGCGCATGCCGGTTTTCGAGGTCAGGCCGTTTTTGCCTCATGCCGTTTCGCTCGTCGCAACGGAATTGCCGTCGCTGAAGGCCTCGGTCATGGACAAGACGGCACGCATCCTTTCGCAGCGGCTGCGTCCTTCGGGCAGCGTGCTGCAGCGGGAGGAGCGTGTTGCCCATAAGGCGGCCGATGTTGCCGATGCGATCCGTCGTGCGCTGGCGGCACCTGACCGGATGCCGAAGCTGGTGATAGTCTTTGGCGCTTCGGCGGTCATCGATGCCGGCGACGTCATACCGGAAGCGATCCGGCTTACCGGCGGCGAGATCATTCAGGTCGGTATGCCCGTCGATCCCGGTAATCTCTTGGTGCTCGGTAGGGTCGGCGATGTTCATGTCGTCGGGGCGCCAGGATGCGCGCGCAGCCCGAAGGAGAATGGGTTCGACTGGGTGCTGGACCGCATATTAGCCGGCGAACGACCGACTCCGCAAGACATCACACGCATGGGCGTTGGAGGGTTGCTCATGGAAATACAGTCACGTCCGCGGCCGCGCGACATCGCCGCCAAGCCAGCGTCCGAGATATCGGTTGCCATCGTCTTGCTGGCCGCCGGGAAGGCAAGCCGCATGGGCGAGGGCGGTTCGCACAAGCTTCTGGCCGAATTCGACAGCGTACCGCTGGTGCGCCGTTCGGCTTTGACGGCTATTGCCAGCGGCGCGTCCGACATCGTCGCGGTCACCGGGCATCGTCGGGACGATATCGAAGCGGCGTTGTATGGGCTTGCGGTCGAGCCTGTCTTCAATCCGGACTATGCCTCGGGCATGGCCAGTTCGCTGGTTGCAGGCGTCGGCACGCGAGCGGCTCAAAAGGCCGACGGCATTCTTATCATGCTGGCCGACATGCCCGGTGTCACCAGCAACGACCTGAAAACCCTGATGACCGCCTTCCGTGAGGCGAACGGCCATGCGATCGTGCGGGCGGTGTCCGGCGGCAAGCGCGGCAATCCCGTCATCCTGCCGAGATCGGTCCTGAATGCGGTGATGCGGCTGGAGGGCGATGTGGGCGCCCGGCACATCATCGAAACATCGGGCCTTCCGGTTGTTGACATCGAGATCGGCGAGGCCGCACATCTCGATGTCGATACGCCCGAGGCCGTCGTCGCGGCAGGCGGGGTTTTGAAGGGGTAGGGAATGGACGATATCGATATCGGGGAGATGTTTCAGTCGCTTGGGCCGATCACCGTCAAGCGGATGTTCGGCGGCAAGGGAATCTATCATATGGGGCGCATCCTCGCGGTCGAAGTGGATGACGAGATACTCCTCAAGGCCGACGATGCCAGCGCTTCCGAATTTGCGGCTGCCGGCGCGCGGCGCTGGGCCTACGAGGGCAAGAAGGGCAAGGCCGTCAACATGCCCTATTGGTCGATACCCGACGACGCGTTCGACGATCCGGAGGTGATGGCGCGATGGGTCAGGCTTGCCTATGAGGCGGCATTGCGCGCGGATAAATAAAGAGCGTCGCGCAAGCCTTTGAAATTCAGCAGCGGTTGTCCCCAGCCGACCTCTTGGCGGTTTACTGCACTTTTATTTCGGACGCGGGCGAGCGGTGGGTCTTATGCCCAGCGCTCGCAGAAAGCCTCTATGTCGCTCGACTGAAAATCCGCAAGCCGCTCCATGATAGTCTCGAACGGCCAATCCCACCAGGCGATCGACGCAAGTCTCTCCGCAACGGTTCGCGTAAATCGCTCGCGAATGAATTTCGCAGGGACGCCGCCGACGATGGTATAGGGTTGGACATCCTTCGTGACGACCGTGCCTGCTGCGAGCACGGCGCCATCTCCAACCTTTACGCCCGGCAAGACGATGACGCCGTGGCCGATCCACACGTCGTTGCCGATGATGGCGCGGTCTGCCTTCCGCTGATCGAAAAAGGAGGTGTCGCGCACAGCATCTGCCGAGTAATATTCCGGGCAGTAGGTGAAGCGGTGCATGGATGGGCGATCCATCGGATGGTTGGGCGCGCCGATCCTGACCTCTGCCGCGATAGCGCAGAACTTTCCGATCGTTGCATCACCGACGATGCAGCGAGGCCCTAAATAGGAGTAATCTCCGAGTTCGACGGTATGCAAGGACGTGTCGGCGAGGATTTCGCAGCATTTGCCTACGGTCGAATCTCTTATCTTCGCCGTCGAGTGAATAACGGTCTCGGCGATTTTGGGGCGATTTGGCTGTGCGGCGGAATGCATCGATGGTCTCCGGATTTCGGCCTGCGTAACCGGAGACGATGAAGGGGATGTGACGCTGGGCTTCAGGTTCTAGCGGAAATCTTCTTCGCTCAGACGGGCGATAGTTGCCCTCGCGAATTCGGAAAGCTGAGCCGGCAACTCGCTGCGGCCGAACCAGCCGAAATCGGAGAGCTTGTCGGGCTCCGTGAGCCGCGGTTCGCCGGAAAAGTCCCGGCAGATAAAAATCAGTGAAATCCAGTGCTGGCAATCGGCCTCTATGATGACTTCCTCGGTGCAGAGATAGTCGATCTTGCCGATGGAAAGACCGCTTTCCTCTTCAGCCTCGCGGATGGCAGCCCTGGCGGCCGGCTCCATATGATCGACCTTGCCGCCAACGATGCTCCAGAGGCCGGCTTCGGGCGCCTTGAGGCGCCGATACAGCAAAAGCTTGCCGTCCCGCACTATTGCGAGACCGGTTCCTAGCCCTGGGAAATCGATGCCGGGCTTGCCCAATATGCAGATCCCGAGATTGCGTGTCTGGACGGGATCTATCAGCCCTTGGCGTTTGCCACGATGAGCATGAAGGCGGGGATATCGTCGCCGAAGCCGACCGGCGTCGGGCCGTCATCCTGATCGCGGTAGCGGTTGCGGCGCTCGCGATGGTCGTCGTTGGCAGCGGGGAAGGGACGGTGGTTGTTGCGAGAACCGTTATGGGATTTGTTATTGTTGTTCTCAGACTTGCGCTCGTTCTTCACGCCTTCGGCCTTTGCTGGTGCTGCTTCAATCGCCACGACGCCATTATCCTCGACGTCGATATCAGATTTATGACTCGAGGCGTTGCGGCCTCCGCGGCTGCGATCCCGGTCGCGGCCCTTGCTCTTCTGGTCGCGGCGGCGGGACGAGCGATTGTCATCGCCACTCTCGTCGGCCGGCGGCAGCGACGACAGATCGCCGTTCAGCCACTGGACATCTTCGCCGATCAGTTTCTCGATCGCGTCGACATGCTTGGTATCGCGCTTGGTGACGATGGTGAAGGCGGCGCCCGAACGGCCAGCACGGCCGGTCCGGCCGATGCGGTGAACATAATCTTCCGAATGAATCGGAACATCGAAATTGAAGACGTGACCAACATCCGGAAGATCGAGACCCCGGGCTGCGACGTCGGAGGCGACGAGAAGCTGGATCTGTCCGTCACGGAAGTTCTGCAACATCGTCGTGCGCGAGCGCTGGTCCATGTCGCCGTGCAGTGCGCCGACGGAGAAGCCGTGGCGTTCGAGCGAACGGAAGAGATCGGCCACATCCTTCTTGCGATTGCAGAAGATGATCGCGTTCTTGAGGTCCGTCTGGGCGCGGATGAGATCGCGCAGCGTCGCACGCTTCTCGTAGTCCTTGCCATGCGAGGCAACGAAGCGCTGCGTCACCGTCTTGGCCGTCGATGCCGGCTTGGCAACTTCGACGCGTTCCGGGTTCTGCAGGAAGCGGTCGGCCAGCTTCTGGATTTCCGGCGGCATCGTCGCTGAGAAGAACAGCGTCTGGCGCGTAAAGGGAATGAGTTTTGCGATGCGCTCGATATCCGGGATGAAGCCCATGTCGAGCATGCGGTCGGCTTCGTCGATGACGAAGATTTCGACGGCGCTCATCAGCAGCTTGCCGCGCTCGAAATGGTCCAGCAGGCGGCCGGGCGTGCAGATCAGCACATCGGCGCCGCGCTCCAGCTTGCGGTCCTGGTCCTCGAAGGAGACGCCGCCGATCAGCAGAGCAATGTTCAGGCGATGGTTCTTGCCATACTTCTCGAAGTTTTCGGCGACCTGCGCGGCGAGTTCGCGCGTCGGCTCCAGGATCAGCGTGCGCGGCATGCGGGCGCGTGCGCGGCCCTTTTCGAGCAGGGTCAGCATCGGCAACACGAAGGAAGCCGTCTTGCCAGTTCCGGTCTGGGCAATGCCGCAGATGTCGCGGCGCTGAAGCGCAAAGGGGATCGCACCGGCCTGGATCGGAGTCGGTGTGGTGTAGCCCGCGTCAGTTACCGCGGAAAGGACTTTTTGGCTCAAGCCAAGGTCAGCAAATGTTGTCAAAGGGAAATCTAATTCCGTCTTGGTTCAGTCGAACACCATGAATCGACACGCAGGAACGCATCGCAACGCAGCGCGACATAGAACCAAATACCCGTGAAGTCAAGGAAAGCAGGCGCTTCAACCGGCCTGAAGTTCATTCATGACGCAATTTTTGGATTAGTGCCATCTTTGTTGCGCGTTTGTCACAATTTCGGCAGCTAAATTGCGCCCAATCCGCTGATGTAACTTGCGAGTTTCGTGCCGGCAGCGATGAAATACATCGGGTCTATGGGATGCCCGTTCTCGCGCACTTCATAGTGCAGATGTGTTCCTGTCGAGCGTCCCGTACTGCCCGCAAGACCGATCGTATCGCCGGCGCCGACCTTGTCTCCGACTTTGACGAGGATCTGCTCCATATGCCCATAGCGCGTGGAGATGCCGCCGCCATGGTCGATCTCCACCATGTTACCATATCCACCCGTCCAGCCGGACGCTATTACCTTGCCCGGAGCGGTGGCCTTGATTTTCTCGCCTGGGCTGAAGTGGAAGTCCGTACCGGTGTGGAGCGCCAGCGTGCCGAAGAAAGGGTCCTTGCGGTTGCCGAAAGGGCTGGTGACGAGCTTGCCCGGTGCCGGATTACGGAACGGCAGGCTCTCGGCTGCGCCCCGCACTGTTTCCAGATGCGTCAAGGCGGTATCGAGATCCGCCATGGACTGCTCGAACTGATCAACATTTTGAGGCGGGACATAGGGTCCGCCCACGCCATCCGTATCCTTGCCGGCCGCGGCTGCGATCTCGTTCGGAACCTTGACGCCGACATTCTGCATGATCGATTGAATGGAATTGGCAGTCTCAGACGCGTCTGCCGTGAGGCCGCGGATTCGAGACAGCTGATCCTGTTCGATATGTTTCAGCGACAGCGTCACCTTGGAGAAGACGCGGTCGGCCCGATCTGCAACGGTTTCCGGAGCGGGGACATAGGCGAGCGTGGAGTTGTCGGGTGTGGCATCGGCCGGCTTGCCGCTCAGGAGAAGCTTTTCGATCGCCTTGGGCGAAGTAAGCTGGGCATGTTCGTTCTTGGAAGCGGCATTCGCATCCGGATGCGCGCTCTTATCCGTGAGGCCAGAATTCCCGGCTCTGTCGAGCAGAGTGCCGAGCTTGCCATTGCGTGAAGAGAGTTGCTGCTGTTGTTCGATCAGCTTATCGACCTTTTCTTCCACGACCTGCTGATCGAGAAGCTGGCGGGAGGTGACGCGGTCGACCTGGGCGCGCAGCGCGGCAATGCGATCCTCGTAGTCATATTGCATGCGCGCCTGGCGAGCCATCGTCGCGCCGATCAGATCGTCGCGCAACACGAGGTACGAGGTCGCAAGAAGATAGCCGATCGAGAATATCCCGATCAGGCAGACCGCGATGGCGGCCATCCACGGTCGCACGGTCATATGGCGTACGGTATCTCCGCTGGCCAGAATAATGGTGTGCTGCCGCTGCTGTTTGCCGAAAACCCGGTTGTGAGGCCTTGCTGTCACCGAGAATCTCCCAATCGGTGCCTTTTGGCACCCAATGGAAGTACACGTCATTATGGTTAACGAATGCTTTCCGTCTTAGTATCGGATACTAAAAAAGGGCCGTTTTACCCTAGTATATCAAGCATTGCTTGTGGATGTCAGTGAACGGTAGAAGGACGGCGTCAGTCCCGCTTCCGCGCGCGCTATATCGTTGAACGGCGCCTTGAGGGAGCCGCGGAAGTTTGCGCGCACCAGCTCCTGGAAAGTGCGGGCCGGATCACGCTTCTCCCGCGCACATAGGAAGCGGAACCATTTGGCGCCGACCGCGACATGGCCCTTCTCGTCATTATAGATGACATCAAGTACGGCCGCGCTCTGCAGGTCGCCGGTTTCGCGCATCTTCGCCTGCAGTGCGGGCGTTACGTCCAGTCCCCTCGCTTCGAGGATCAGCGGCACGACGGCGAGGCGGGCGGTCAGGTCGGTGCGGGTCGCATGGGCGGCCTGCCACAGGCCGTCGTGAGCCGGCAGATCGCCATAATCGGCACCCAGTTCCCGCAGGCGCGCCCGAACCATGCGGAAATGCTTGGCTTCTTCGAAGGCAACCTGCATCCATCCGTCGAAGAACGAGTTGGGAACCGGCCCCGTCGCAAAGCGTGCGACGATATCCAGCGCCAGATCAACGGCATTCAGCTCGATATGGGCGATGGCATGGAGCAGCGCGATACGGCCTTTAAGGGTATGCAGGGAGCGTTTCTCCATGTGCTTCGGCGGAACCAGTTCCGGTTTGTCCGGCCGGCCGGGGCGGTCGGCCAGCGGGGGATCTAGCGGTGAACGCAGCGACAGGGTGCGGGCAAACCAGCGCGCTGCCGATTCCTGAGCAAGGGTGGTCTTCACATCGAGATCGGCCGAACGGATGGCGGCGATGGCGCCGCCGCGCAGCGACGTAATCGGTAAGGAATCGCCGGTCATGCCGTCAAAGCTCCCTGGCGGCGGCCAAAACAGCCTCGGCGTGTCCCGCGACCTTTACCTTGTCCCAAATTCTCGCGATCCGGCCGTCGGCTCCGATCAGGAAGGTCGAGCGGACGACGCCCATATAGGTGCGGCCATACATGCTCTTTTCCCGCCAGACGCCGTAGGCAACAGCCATGGTCTTCTCCTCATCCGACGCAAGCGGAACGGAAAGCGCGTGCTTCCTGACGAACTTGTCATGGCTTTTCACAGAGTCGGGCGATACGCCGAGAAGAGCGATCCCCGCCTTGGCGAAATCGCTTGCGAGTGCGGTGAAGGAAATCGATTCCGTTGTGCAGGCCGTGGTGTCGTCCTTGGGGTAAAAATAGATAACCACCGGCTTCCCGGAAAAATCAGCAAGACGCACATGGCTGCCACCATCGCGCGGAAGATCGAAATCCGGTGCCTTGTCGCCAATGTCTAGTTGAACTGGAAAAACTTCCGCCACGGGAAAACCTTTCTTTTGCCGGTTTTTTAGATGACACTCACGGGAAGGCATATATACTGCCCGCGTATGCCGTCCAATGGGATGCAGCGTCACCAAAAATTGCGAAGAGCGAAAGGCACGCACAGGAGTGATCCGAGGCGAAAAGGTAATATTCCGCAAAAAGGATCTCGTGTCGCTCGACCATCTGCCGTCCGCTCAGGTCGAAGATCCCCTGATCGTGCGTGTGCCTGATCGCGCTCGCCGCAGCCGTTCGCATGTCTGGCACGTCTGCCGCATGACACTGGTTTTCCTTGCATTTCTCGCACTCATTCTCGGGGCGGTGATTGCGACCATCGAAGGCGGCATCTTCGACGAGCCCTTGTCCCAGAAGGCGCAGGTTGCGCTCGATCGGGCCATTGGCCCGCGCTACAAGGCCGAGGTCGGCGCGACGGTGATCCGCTTCACGTCCGGTCTGCGACTGGCCCTGGAAGCGCGTGATGTCAATGTTATCGATCAGGACAGCGGCAAGCATCTGTCGACAATGTCGGCCGTCAACATGGAGCTGGATCCATTGGCCCTGATCGAGGGCCGGGTGGAAATCGCCAGCGTGGCGGCGGAAGGTATCGCGCTCGACACTTCACTCCTGCCTCAAGGGGATCCGGTCGATCTGACCGCCTTGCGCGTCGACGCGTTGCCCAAGGCCCTGAGTGCTGCCTTCGACAATCTCGATTTCCTCGAGCGTTTCGTGCAGCGCGGCGGCACGAATTCCGTGCATATTTCCGGTTTCTCCGTGAAGATCGCGCGTCAGGAGGGCGATCCGATTTCTCTCGTGGTCGATAATCTGACCTTCGAGCGGACCGAGCCGAATATGTTGCACCTTTACGGCAAGGTCGCCGTCAACGGGTCCGTCGCAACCTTGGATGTGAAAGCGGATCAGCAGGAGGCGGGCCATAGTTCGTCGCTGATCGCTAAAATATCCAATCTCGACCTGAAGCCTTTGACGATGGCCTTCGATCCGAACGGTGCGCCCCGTCAGGGTTTCATGACCTTCGCCGACATTACGCTTTCGGCCGTCAAGGGGGAGGCGGGCGTCGATCCGAAATTGAATGCGGCCATCGATGTCCGGCCTGGCGTCCTCTACATGGATCGCGATATGCAGGAGTTGACGCAGGCGAGCATCAACCTGGCTTATAATTTCGACCATCAGACCCTTGAGATCGCACCGTCGAAGGCGCAGTTCGTGGGGACTGTCGCGCCGTTTTCCGGCGCGCTCATCGATCTCGATCGCATCGATGCCAATGCGGGCAAGGGCTTCGGCATCGATTTTGTGATCAAGGACGGTGTCGCAGCCTCGGCGCTGTCGGGCGAAACGCCCATCAGGTTCGACGGCCGCGCCGTCGGCCGCTTCTTGTCGGCGACCAAGGAATTCCAGTTCGACAATCTCGGCATATCGACCCCACAGGGTGCGCTCTTCGGCTCGCTGCACATGAAGCTCGGCGACAGTTCGCCGGAAATCAGCTTCGGCGGCCGTGCAGACAAGCTCGACACGACGGTCGTGAAGCAGCTGTGGCCCTTCTGGATGGCCTCTAAGCCACGGACCTGGGTCGAGGGTAATCTCTTCGGCGGCTCGGTAACCAATGCCGTGATATCCGTCTTCATTCCCGCCGGGAGGCTGAGGGAAGCTTCGCAGACCGGCAAGCTGCAGCTCGGCAAGAATGAGCTGCACATTGCCTTCGATATCGATGGTGCCCGCCTCAACGTCCCTGGCGAGATTCCGCCCCTGCGCGACGCGAAAGCTCATTTCGACCTGACCGGCCCGACGATGGTCGTCGCCATCAAGACGGCGACGTCCTATTTCTCCACCGGACGGACGATCACGCTGAATGACAGCAGCTTCTCGATTCCGGCAACCTATGACAAGCCGCTGATGGCGGATCTCGAGCTGACGATTTCCGGTTCCGGCGACGCGATCGGCGAACTCTTGACGTACAAGCCGCTGGAAGTGCTGCAACGGACCGAATTCAAGCCGGAGAATTTCAACGGCAAGATCGTCGCGAAGGTCGATGCCAGGATCGGGCTGATCAGGGACCAGCAGCCGCCCCCGCCGGACTGGCAGGCCACGCTCAATCTCGACAATGTCGATCTGCTCAAGCCGATGAACAATCGCAAGATCGACAATCTGACCGGCCAGATTTCGGCCGATCCGCAATCGGTGCATCTGCAGGCTCAAGCCCAGATAGACGGCATTCCGGCCCAGATCGACATGGTGGAGCCGACCGACGGCAAATCGACGGTCAAGCGCGGCCGCGTGATTACCGCCACGCTCACCGATGCGCAGCGCGATACCGTTCTGCCCGGTCTTCGCGATATGATCGACGGACCTGTGAAAGTGGAGCTGACGCGCATTGATGACGATCGCCAGGGCGTGAAGGTCGATCTCGGCAAGGCAGCGCTGACGGTGCCCTGGATCGGCTGGTCGAAGGGAGCCGGAATTCCGGCGATCGCGCAGTTCGAAGCGTCTGGGCCGGACAATCAGACCGCGCTCAAGAATTTCACGCTGAAGGGCGACGGTTTCGGCGTCAGCGGCGATCTCCTGATCAGCAAGGGGAACCTGTCGTCTGCGAATTTCGACAGCGTAAAGCTTTCCGCGCTCGATAATTTTGCATTGTCGCTGAAGCGGGGCAAGGGCGGTGGTTACGATATCTCGGTGTCGGGCGATTCCGCCGACATACGTCCGATCCTCGCCCGACTGAAGGCGTCTTCGTCGGGAGGGCAGGCCGGCTCCAGAGACGATGCCTCCGGAAGTGCGACCGTCCGGACCAATCTCGACAAGGTTATCGGCTTCAACGATGAGGCAATTGCCAACCTGAAAGGCGTTTATTCCATCTCGGGCGGCAAGACGACCAGCGTCGATTTCACTGGCGTGACCCTCAGCGGTGAGGCGTTCGTCACCCAGATGAGCAAGGGCAACAACGGCGTGATCCGCATCACGAGCGGCGATGCCGGCGCGGTCGCACGGTTCACCGACCTCTACAAGCACCTGAAAGGCGGTTTGCTCAACCTGTCGCTGCGCTCGATCGGGCAGGACGATTGGGACGGGTCGCTGGATATCCGCAACTTCGCGATTATCGATGAAAAGAAGCTCTCGACCATCGTCTCGACGCCGAGCGGCCAGAACGGAAAGAGCCTGAATTCGGCCGTGAAGCAGAATATCGACACGCGTTCGCAGAATTTCGAACGGGGATTTGCGCGGCTGGTGCTGCGGGACGGTGCGCTTTCGGTCGAAAATGGCGTGGTGCGCGGCGTGCAGGTTGGCGCAACGTTCCAGGGAATGCTGAAGGATGCCAACGGCAAGATGGACATGACCGGCACCTTCATGCCTGCCTACGGGCTGAACCGGCTGTTCGCAGAGGTCCCGATCGTCGGCTTCATCCTGGGCAACGGCAGCGACCGCGGTCTTATCGGCATCACCTTCCGGCTGACAGGCAGTTTCGAGAAGCCGAATATGCAGATCAATCCTCTGTCGATCATCGCGCCGGGCGTTTTCAGGCAGATATTCGAGTTTTGACGAGCCGTCGCGACCGGCGCCTTGCACCCTTTATCGAGCAACCTGTCCGAAAAATCATCCTTCTTCCGCCAATCGCCGGCGTATGCGTTCCGCCCCGCCATTCATGCGCCGGGCAAACGGTCGATCGGGATCGACGGCGCGCCAGAACGGCGCAGTGCCGCTTTCGCTGATCTGCGCCAGATGCCGCTGAACGGTGACAGGGCAGCAGGCATCTGCGCCATATTGCCGGGCAAGCGCCTTTCTTATTCCGCCCAGGTCAGATAACTGACCCGGAGGCGCCGCCAACAGCGCGCTTGCAACCATCTCTTCGCTGGGAATCAACATGCTCTGCGTAAGGCTTCGCCCTTTACGCCTCGTCTTGATGACAGGGACCTCATCCATAATCCACCTCCTGAATTGGGATGCTAACATAAGACGAACGGGTAGGCCGCAATCCGACATCACGCATGCAGAAAACTGGCGGAGGGCCGGGCGTGAACTTGCAAATTGGCAATATCCGAGCTCGACGGTTTCAACATGCCAGCCGTCAAGCGCAGCGAGGTTCAGCCGACCTAGAGACACAACCTTCCCTATGCCAGCGGAAAGCGATCAAAACCAAAAGGGACGATGTGTACATAAAAAAGCCGGCGAGAAGCACCGGCTTTTTGCTTTCCGTATATTCGCCGCTCAGCCAACCGGACGGATGAGGATGTGCTTCTTCTTACCGAGCGAAAGTTTTATGACGCCATCCGCGGTGACTTCGCCGGCGCCGATGATCTTGCGCTCGTCGCTGACGGGATGATCGTTGACGCGCACGGCGCCGCCCTGGACGTGACGGCGAGCTTCGCCGTTCGACCCGGCAAGGCCGGCGCGCACGATCAGAGCCAGAAGGCCGATGCCAGAGTCGAGTTCGGACGGCGGGACGTCGATCGACGGCAGGTTTTCCGACAGACCGCCTTCCTCGAAGGTCTTGCGCGCCGTTTCGGCCGCCTGTTCGGCTGCCGTGCGGCCGTGCAGGATTGCAGTGACTTCGGTCGCGAGGATCTTCTTGACCTCATTGAGCTCGGAGCCTGCGATGGCGGAAAGTCGCGCGATTTCATCCATTGGCAGCGTGGTGAACAGTTTGAGGAAGCGCGGAACGTCCGCATCCTCGGTGTTACGCCAATATTGCCAAAAATCATAAACAGGCAGCAGGTCGGCATTCAGCCAGACGGCACCAGAAGCTGATTTGCCCATCTTGGCACCGGAGGAGGTCGTCAGAAGCGGCGAGGTCAAGGCAAAGAGCTGCTTGGTCCCCATGCGGTGACCGAGATCGATGCCGTTGACGATATTGCCCCACTGATCCGAGCCGCCCATCTGCAGGCGGCAATCGTAACGCCTGGCCAGTTCGACGAAATCGTAGGCCTGCAGGATCATGTAGTTGAATTCGAGGAACGACAGCGATTGTTCGCGGTCAAGCCTCGTCTTCACGCTGTCGAAGGACAGCATGCGGTTGACGGAGAAATGCCGGCCGACATCGCGCAGGAATTCGAGATAATTCAGCGAACGCAGCCATTCGGCATTGTTGATCATCAAGGCCGCGTTGCCGGGCTTGGTGTAGTCGAGATAGTTCGAGAAGCAGCGTTTGATCGAAGCGATATTGTCCTCGATCATGTCGATGGTCATTAGTTTGCGGGCCTCTTCCTTGAAGGAGGGGTCGCCGACCATGCCGGTGCCGCCGCCCATCAAAGAGATCGGCCGATGGCCGGTTGCCTGAAGCCAGTGCAGCATCATGATCTGGGTGAGATGGCCGACATGGAGGCTCGATGCCGTCGGATCATAGCCGATATAGGCCGTCACGGTTTCCTTGGCGAAGAGATCGTCGAGGCCGGCTTCATCGGAAATCTGATGAATGAAGCCGCGCTCTTGCAGGGTGCGCAGGAAATCGGATTTGAACTCAGCCATGATCTTGGTCTCTCGAAACCGCATCGACAGAGAATGCGGCGCAGTCGCTGTTGTTGAATGTCGCCGGGCGCGTTTAGCATCGATTTACCGGCGCGTCACCATTTTGGTGGGTGCGAAACCAAGTTTCGACAGGTCTCGCGGGCCGGGCGGGTTTGTAACATAACGCCTCTTAATGTGAACGGATCATGACATGAACCCCCGAAGCCACCCGCAATGTGCCGCGTATTCGCCCGAATCGAAGCTCATTGTTTTGCTGTTAATCCCGCGTGCAGCGCATGTTTCGTGAAAGAAACCGGTATGTCAGCTTTGCTTTCGATGATGGGATTGTCGTTCAAAAAGACGATCTTTGCATTCTTCGCCCTGATGTTGGTTTTAGGCGGCATTGCCGCGGTGAGCCCGGTCCAGGCGCAAGGTTCCCCTGAAAAGAGAATAGCGTTTGTCGTTGGTAACGCCGCGTATAAGGCAGGTGCCTTAC